>JAABUU010000264.1_pt1 | contig 128276 bp, 112 predicted proteins | sample 5559301 | NCBI WGS metagenome assembly JAABUU01 (sample SAMN10711884, study PRJNA513360) | rock metagenome | isolation source: Antarctica rocks | place: Antarctica: Victoria Land, Richard Nunatak white | reverse complement strand
CGGCGGAGGGGTGGCCGAGTGGCTGAAGGCGGCGGTTTGCTAAACCGTTGTACGGGGTCAACCCGTACCGTGAGTTCGAATCTCATCCCCTCCGCCAAGCGTGCCTCGCTGACGCTTTTTCCAACAAACTACGACTTCTACCTGGAGACGCGGCGTAAAATCCCGCGTGCGTGCCCGCCGTTATGACCAGACGTCGCGACCCAGCGCCGCACGTGCCCTGCATAATCATCCGGAACGCGAAACGCTTATCGTTCCTGTGCGCAGGCCTCCGTCACCAGCAACTGGTCCGGCCGCACCCAGACCTGCCACAGCCCCGCCTCCGTCTCCTGCGGCAGCTCCACCAGGATGGCGCCGTCCGCTCGGTTGCCGATCGGCCAGCCGATATCCACGCTGTCGGCGTCGACCTGCCGCAGCGAGGCGCAGCACCGCGCGGCGCCGCCCCCGGCTTGCTCGACCTCGATCACCCGGTGCTCCTGGTCGAACGCGGTGTCCATCACCCGCGCCTTGAGGCGCACAGTCTGCCCTGCCCCGGGCCGTCGCATGGTGGCACTCATCGCGGACACTCCAATCTGTCCGCCAGTGTCCCTCAACCGTCCGGAGTCGCACCAGCGCCAATGCCGTGCGCCGGCCCGGCGACGTCGTCGACCGACACCCCTCGTCCCGACGTCGCCTCCTGACGCCGACTGGGGCGCCTACTGGGGAATGCCGTTGCCGATCCCGCCCGCGCCGATCGCGGTGCCGCTCTGCGCGGCCATGCCGCCGCCCTGCTCCATGTCGGAGCTGATCGTCGCCCCGCTGCCCGCGGAGTGGATCATCATCCCGTCGGTCTCCGTCGCGGCGGGCGCCCCGATCACGCTGGTCATCGGCGCCGACGCGCCCGCCCCGCCCAGCCCCGTGCACCCGGACAGCAACGCCGCCAGCCCGACCCAGGCCACCCTCATCGCCGCCTCCGAATGCCGCCCCGACAGGCCCTCATACCGCGCCTGCCCGCCGGCTGCCGCAACCCCCGCGACGGTCGCGGCAGGCACGCGGCGAGGCAGCAAGCAAGGTTGAGGCTCTGCCTCAAACTCCGCCAAAGGCTCGCCTTTGGAATCCACTCCTTAAGTAAAGCCGGTCCAGGGGGGGCTTTCCCCCTGGCGGGTCTGGGCGGAGCCCAGCCTTGCTTTCCGCTCTTTCGCCAGACCCGCCCCCAACGGCGATGGACGCGGCGCCGTCGACGCGACACCATGCCGCCCGCCTGCCAGTGCCCCACAGGATCACCGCCATGGATTTCGACCCGTCCGCCCGCCCCGACGAGGCAAGCGCCTCGCAGCAGACCGCCCGCGGCGTGCTCGCCGCCGTCCTCGTGCTGCTCGGCCTGTGGACGCTGCACGACTTCCTCACCGCCCTGGCCTGGGCCGCGATCCTGGCCATCGCGATCTGGCCGCTCTACCGCCGTGCCCAGCGCCGCTGGCCGCCGGGCGGGCACAACATCCTGGTGCCCTCGGTCTTCACCCTCGTGGTGACGCTGGTGTTCGTCGTCCCGCTGGTGCTGGCAGCCGTGCAGATCGGCCACGACGCCCACGGCAGCATCGCCTGGCTGGTGGAGGCCAGGAACAACGGCATCCCGGTGCCCGACATCGTGACCAGGCTCCCCCTCGGCCAGCGCCAGGTCGCCACCTGGTGGCAGCACAACCTCGCCGACCCGCAGGGCGCGCAGGCCCTGCTCGGCCGCGCCAGCCACGACGCCATGACGCTTGGCCGCGAGATGGGTGGGCTCGTCGCCCACCGCTTCGTGGTGTTCGGCTTCACCCTGCTCACCCTGTTCTTCCTGTTCCGCGACGGCCCCGCCGTCTCCGCGCAGATGCTCGTCGCCAGCAGGCGCGCCTTCGGGCCACGCGGCGAGCGCCTGGGACGCCAGGTGATCGCCTCCGTGCACGGCACGGTGGACGGCCTGGTGCTGGTCGGGCTCGGCGAGGGCCTGGTGCTCGGCATCGCCTACGCGGTCGCCGGCTGCCCGCACCCGACCCTGCTCGGCGCCGCCACCGCGATCGCGGCGATGGTGCCGTTCGGCGCCGCCCTGGTGTTCTGCGCCGCCGCCCTGCTGCTGCTCGCCCAGGGCTCCACCGCGGCCGCGATCGTGATCGTGGCGCTCGGCTTCACCGTGACCTTCGCGGCCGACCACTTCATCCGCCCCGCGCTGATCGGCGGCGCCACCCGGCTGCCGTTCCTGTGGGTGCTGCTCGGCATCCTCGGCGGCGTCGAGACCTGGGGCCTGATCGGCCTGTTCCTCGGCCCCGCGATCATGTCCGCGCTTATCATGCTGTGGCGCGAATGGACCACCCCTGCCGCAGCGTGACCACCGGCGGGCGGGCGAGGAGTTCCTGCCTCGAACCTCGCCAAAGGCCAGGCGTTTGACGTTCATGGCGCAAGTCAAGGGCCTCCGGAGGGCTCATGCTTGAGGAGGAGGGGTGATCTCGACCCCGGCATGCACATCCTCGCCAGGCCGTTCACGCTGAAAGCCCCGGCAACCGGGTTAGGGAGCTGGTAGATCAGGCCCTGGTTGATATCCCGGCCGCGGTCGGGATGCCGGCGAGGCCGTCAACCTTCAGGAATGCGGCAGCCCTGGCCGGATGCCTTTCCTGGTCTGGCGATGGTTGGCACGCTCAATGTCCCAAAAGCGGCAGCAGCGACAGCACCAGCAGCAGCGCCAGCGTGACGTTCAGGATGCGGACATGGCCGGGATGGCGCAGAACGGGGCGCAAGGCCGTGCCGAAGGCGGCCCAGACGGAGATGCTCGGAACCATGACCGTCCCGAGCAGCACGGCGAGCATCGCGACGGCGCGCCCGAACCCGTCCCGCGGCGCATAGGTGCCGACCGCGCCGACGACGACGACCCAGGCCTTGGGGTTGACCCACTGGAATGCCGCGGCCTGCCAAAACGTCATGGGGCGCCCGCTTGACTTGTCGTCCGTCACCGGCCCGGCGCGGCCGATCTTCCAGGCCAGCCACAGTAAGTAGGCCGCCCCGGCGTCGCGCAGCACTGCGTGGAGCAACGGGACGGCCGCAAGGATCTGTCCCAGCCCCAGGCCGACCAGCAGAACCATCGCGACGCAGCCCAGGCCGATCCCGGCGATATGGGGCACTGTGCGCCAGAAGCCGTAGTTCCCGCCGGACGCCAGCAGCATCGTGTTGTTCGGCCCGGGGGTGATCGAGCTGACGAAGGCAAAGCCGGCAAAGGCCAGCAGCAGCCCTGGTTCCATGATCCCCACCCCTCATCAATCGTCTGGACAACGCTGCATACGCAGACGCCGGCAGACCCTGTGCCGCAGGTCGGTCAAGCAGCAGCTCAGGCTCCACCCAGACCACCATGCCAGAGGCGTTCGGGGCAAGTGATGCCGTTGAAAGCGGCGAGACCGCAACAGTGCACGCAACAAACAAACTCTGCCGTCGGTTACGAACGCGATAGCATTCGCAGGACCCTTGGCAAGTGAACCAATCTTCCGGCGCAGGCCTTGTTCGGCCGCAACAACCGACTTTTTCAACGACATCAAGTGTTTTAAGGAAGGCTTCCAGAGGTCCGGCCCTTAGCGGAATTTGAGGCGGAGCCTCGAGTCTGCCTGCTTCCCGCTTGCCCTCACGCTTCCGCCAGCCTCTCCCGGCTGGCGCGGACGCGGTCCACCCGGCGCCCGTCCATCGCCAGCACCTCGAACATCCACCCCGCGAACGCGATCCTGTCCCCCGCCCTGGGCACGCGCTGCAGCAGCGCCAGCAACAGCCCGCCCAGCGTGTGGTAGCTGCCCTCCGCCGGCAGGTCCGGCAGCGACAGCCGCGACTTCAGCTCGTCGACCGGCATCATCCCGTCCATCAGCAGCACCCCGCTCAGCACCGCCGCCGCGTCGCCGTCCTCCGGCCGCTCGCCCGCATCGCCGACGATCGCCTCCAGCACGTCGGCCGCCGTCACCACCCCTTCGAAGCTGCCGTACTCGTCGATCACCAGCGCGAGCCCCAGCGTGTCCGACTTCAGCCGCTCCAGCGCGTCGAGCGCGGTGACCGTGTCCGGCAGCACCATCGGCTGGCGCAGCACCGCGGCCAGCGACAGCGCCCGCCCGTCGAGCAGCAGGTTCAGCAGGTCCTTCGCCTGCACCACGCCCACCACGTTGTCGATCGAGCCGTCGCACACCACGAACCGGCTGTGCGCCACCGCGCGCAGCGTCGCCACGATCTCGTCGGCCGTGTCGCCGCGGTCGATCCAGGCGAGGTCGGTGCGCGGCGTCATCAGCGCCCGCACCGGCTTGTCGGCGAGGCGCAGCACCCGGCCGATCATCGCGTGCTCCTCCGTCTCCAGCACCCCGGTCTGCGCGCCCTCCGCCAGGATCGCCTTCAGCTCCTCCTCCGTCACCGTCTCGCGCGCGGCGAGCTTCGAGCCGAACGCCGCCAGCACCAGGTCCGAGGACCGGCTCAGCACCCACACCACCGGCGCGCTCGCCCGCGCCAGCGCCGCCAGCGGCCGCGCCAGCCGCGCCGCCACCCGCTCCGGCTGGCGCAGCGCCAACTGCTTGGGCACCAGCTCGCCCACCACGAGCGTGAGATAGGTGATGAGCACCACCACCAGGAACAGCGACAGCCCGTCGGCCACCGGGCGCAGCACCGCGATCCGCGCCAGCCACGGCTCGAGCTGCGCGGCCAGGCGCGCGCCGCCGAACACGCCGGCCAGGATGCTGACCAGCGTGATGCCCACCTGTACCGTGGGCAGGAATCGCTGCGGGTCGTCGGACAGCGCCAGCGCGGTGCGCGCCCCGGCCACTCCCTTGCCCTCCAGCACCTGCAGCCGCGCGCGCCGCACGGAGACCAGCGACATCTCGCCCATCGCGAACACGCCGTTCAGCACCATCAGCAGCAGGATGACGACGATCTCGACCGCGATTTCCATGGCCTCAGCCTACCCCAAGCGGACTTCCGCCGACAGGCGAAGCAAGCAAGGTTGAGGCTCTGCCTCAAACTCCGCCAAAGGCTCGCCTTTGGAATCCCCTACTTAAGTAAGGCCGGTCCAGGGGGGCCTCCCCCCTGGCGGGTCTGGGCAGAGCCCAGCCTTGCTTATCCCGCTGCGGGCAAACGATGCCCCGCCCCGTGCGCTATCGCCGCGCCCCCTCGCCTCCGGCCGGGTGGCGCCCGCCCACGCAAGGACCTCGCATGACCCCACGCCTGCCCCCCCTCGCCCTGCTGCTCGGCCTGGGCGGCCTGATCCCGTTCCTCGCCTGCGGCCTGGGCAGCGTCACCGCCGGCGGCGCCGTGCCGGCCGACCGCGCCCTGCTCGCCCTGATCGAGTACGCCGCGATCATCCTGAGCTTCCTCGGCGCCGTGCACTGGGGCCTGGCCCTCGCCACCCAGGACCACGCCGCGACCGCACAGGCAGGCTCCCTGCGGCCCGGCAGCGACGGCGTGCGCCTGGCGCTCGGCGTGCTGCCGGCGCTGCTGGGCTGGGCGGCGCTGCTGGTTTCGGTCGCGGCCGCGCCCGCCATCGCGCTGGCGCTGCTGATCGCGGGCTTCCTCGCGACGACCGCGGTGGAAGCACGTGGCGCCCGCGACGGACTCGTGCCGGCCGGATACATGCGGATGCGCTGGCTGCTGACCCTGGTGGTCGTGCTGGTGCTGGCCATGGTGCTGCTGTCGCGCGTCACCGGCCTCGCCGTCCAACTATGAATCCTCTTGTCTCATTTTAATATATGTTTTATGGTTTATTATACATTGCCTAGGAAACGTGCACCATGCTCGCGACCATCCTCCCATTCCCGACCCCTGCCACCCCGCGCACCCCGGCCATCCTGCCGTCGACGACCGCATCGACTCAGACCGCCACGGTCCTGCAGCTCGACGCCCTGCCCCGCGCTGCCTCCCTCCGGACCCTGATGACCGCCCCCCCGACCGCGGGATCGACCGCCGCCGGACCAATCCCGGTGCGCGCGACCGGGCGCCGCACCGCCGCGCCACTCGCACAGACGCCTTATGCGGGCTCGGACCGACGTGCCCTGCGGCCTGCGCCCGCGCATCGGCCGGCTACCCCGGCTCTGGACAGGCCTGCGCAGCGGACCCCGGCCGTATCGCCGCCCGCCGGGCAGGACCGGCTCTCTGTCTCGCTGGACAGCCTGCGCGCCGCCCTTGCGCAGCAGAGCGCGGCGGTCGCGGCGTGGCGCGCCTCGCTGTCCGAGCTTCATGGCGCGGCCACCTCGCTGCACGCCGGCCTGACCCTGCACCAGACCGCCATGCATGCGCTGGGCGAGCGCGTCGCGCAGCTCGGGACCGTCTCGGCCGCGCTGCCGGACTCCTTCGCTCCGGGCCGCACCGCCTCGGCATGACGATCCGCCGCGCGGCCGTATGACGCTGGCGGCGCGCTGGCCTGACCCGCAGGGGCAGGCTCCGTTGCGCAAGCGGCAGGATTGGCAAGGTTGAGGCTCTGCCTCATCCGTCAAAGACCCGCCTGGACGTTTCCCGGTCAAGAAGCTGGTTTCCACAGGCTCCCGCCCTCCAGCGGCCCTGAGCGGAGCCCGAGACCTGCCGGCACGTCGTCTGCCGGCTCCAGAGCCACGCCGAAAACCTTCCTGCAACGGTGACGGGCCATTCGGTGTTGGCACCCTGTCGCGGCTTGCATTCGTCGGCAACCGGGCGCGCACCCACCGGCTTGAACAGGCTTACGCTCGATGAGACTGAGACAGGCAGACAGGATTACATCCAGTCAGCGTCGAGCCTCAATCAACCCGGCCAGCAGCTTCCTGCCCTGCGGCCAAGGACCGTGACCGGATGCCGTGTTGAGATGCCCGGCGTCGCCCACGTCCACGAACCTGGCACCCCAGCTCCGCGCGAACTGCTCCGCCCGGGAAAGGGTGCAGGTCGGATCATTGCCGCTTGCGACGACCAGCCCCGGAAACGGCAGGGCAAGGCCGCCCATTGGCCCAAAGCAGCTTACGGCCGCGGGCGCATCCGGCTGCTCGGGATTGGGCGGCGCAACCAGCAAGGCGCACGCCACGCGGCGCTCGCCCGGCTGCGCCCAACGCTGCACGGCCGAGACGCCGCAGCTATGCGCGACAAGAATCACTGCGGCCGCGGCACGCTGCACGCTGGCCTCCAGCGCCGCCGTCCATGCCGCAGGATCGGGACGGTCCCAGTCCGCCTGCTCGACCCTGACGATCCGCGGGTTGTCACGCTCCCACAGGCTCATCCAGTGGTCCGGCCCCGATCCGGTCCACCCCGGCACGGTCAGGAGGGTCAGCGGTCCCCGGCGACTTCCTGTCATCAGACCTCGGCAGTTGACGGGGCCGTAAATCCAGGCGTGCCCTCGGTTCGGACACGCTGAAACCCTGCACAAGCCCATCGCGTGGCGGGGCGGACCCCAAGGGCGACCCCGTTCTGCCTGGCCCACCGCGCAGCAGGTCCCTCGTTTTCTCACACAGCCGGCCCGCGCCCAGAGAGCGTGAGCCGGTTCAGGCCGACGAGTGCGCGCCCGGCCGCGGATGACCGCAAGCCACTACGACGACCCCCTCGCCCACGCCAGGTGATCGAGCGGCCCGTGCCCCGCCCCGAACCCCGGCGCCGACTCGATCGCCGCCCGCACGTAGCGCCGCGCCCGCGCCACCGCCGCCGACAGCGTCATGCCCTGCGCCAGCCCCGCCGCCACCGCGCTCGCCAGGGTGCATCCCGTGCCGTGCGTGTGCCGCGTCGCCACCCGCGCCTGCTCGAACACCTCCGTCCCGCTGGGCGTCGCCAGCAGGTCCGTCAGCACATCCCCCGCCAGGTGCCCGCCCTTCAGCAGCACCGCCGCCGCCCCCATGCGCAGCAGCCGCTCCGCCGCCCGGTGCATCCCGGCCACGTCGCTCACCGCCGCCCCCGTCAGCACCTCCGCCTCCGGCAGGTTCGGCGTCACCACCGCAGCCCACGGCAGCAGCAGATCCACCAGCGCCGCCACCGCGTCCGCCGCCAGCAGCGACCGCCCGCCCTTGGCCACCATCACCGGGTCCACCACCAGCGGCACCGCCCGACCCGCGGCCCGCAGCCTGCCCAACGCCGCGGCGACCGCCTCGATGGTGTCGCGCTGCGCCAGCATTCCCGTCTTGATCGCGTCCGCGCCAATGTCGCCGAGCACGCTGGCGACCTGCAGCGCCACGAACGACGCCGGCACCGCCATCACGCCCTGCACGCCGAGCGTGTTCTGCGCCGTCAGCGCCGTCACCGCCGTCGCCGCATACGCCCCCAGCGCCGAGAGCGTCTTGACGTCGGCCTGAATGCCCGCGCCTCCCCCGGAGTCCGACCCGGCAACGACCAGCACCCGCCCCCGCAGCGTCACGCGATCCTCCAAAAGGTGCCGGTCCAGGGCCGGCTCGCCCCTGGCGGGTCCGGGCAGAGCCCGGCCTTGCTTTCTACACGACGGCCGCGATCGCCTCGCACAACGCGCCTACGACCCGCGCCACCACCCGCTCGTCCTCGCCTTCCGCCATCACCCGGATCACCTTCTCCGTGCCGGACGGCCGCAGCAGCAGCCGCCCGCCGTCCGCCAGCTCCGCCTCCGCCGCCGCCGCCGCCGCGACCACGGCCGGGTGCCCGAGCGGCGTGGGGCCCGAGAAGCGCACGCTGCGCAGCACCTGCGGCAGCGGCGTGAACAGCCGGCACGCCCGGCTCGCCGGCCGCTCCTGCTCCACCAGCACCGCGAGCACCTGCAGCGCCGCCACCAGCCCGTCCCCGGTGGTGGTGAAGTCGGACAGGATCATGTGCCCGGACTGCTCGCCGCCGACGTTGATCCCCTCGGCGCGCATCCGCTCTGCGACGTAGCGGTCGCCCACCTGCGTGCGGTGCAGCGCGATGCCGCGCCCGTTGAGGAACCGCTCCAAAGCGAGGTTCGACATCAGCGTCGCGACCACGCCGCCGCCGCGCAGCCGCCCGTCCCTCGCCCAGCTGTCGGCGATCAGCGCCAGGATCTGGTCGCCGTCCACGAGCTGCCCGCGCTCGTCGGCCAGCAGCATCCGGTCCGCGTCGCCGTCGAGCGCGATGCCCAGGTCGGCGCCATGCTCCAGCACCTGCGCGCACAGGTGCCGCGGCACCGTCGAGCCGCAGCCCTGGTTAATGTTAAACCCGTCCGGCGTGACGCCCACCGGGATCACCGTCGCCCCCAGCTCCCACAGCACCGTCGGCGCCACCTTGTACGCCGCCCCGTGCGCGCAATCGACGACGATGCGCATCCCCTCCAGCGTCCGCCCGCGCGGGAAGCTCTGCTTCACGTTCTCGATGTAGCGCCCGGCCGAGTCGTTCAGCCGCGTCGCCCGCCCCAGCGCGCGCGGCGCCGCCAGCCGCCCAGACAGGTCGGCGCCCATCAGCGCCTCGATCTCGCTCTCGCGCGAGTCCGACAGCTTGAACCCGTCCGGCCCGAACAGCTTGATGCCGTTGTCCTCGAACGGGTTGTGCGACGCAGAGATCATCACGCCCAGGTCCGCGCGCATCGAGCGCGTCAGCATCGCGATCGCTGGCGTCGGCAGCGGCCCCACCAGGATCACGTCCATGCCCGCCCCGGTGAACCCCGCCACCAGCGCCGGCTCGATCATGTAGCCGCTCAGCCGGGTGTCCTTGCCGATGATGACGCGGTGGCGGTGCTCGCCGCGCATGAACATCAGCCCCGCCGCCTGCCCGAGCCGCAGCGCCGTCTCCGCCGTCATCGGGTCGACGTTGGCCTTGCCGCGGATGCCGTCCGTCCCGAACAGCACCCGCCCGGGCGCCGCCGGCGCCGCGTCGAGCGGCGCCGTGTGCGTCATGCCGTCAGCCATGGGCGCTCCTGTCCAGCTCCGGTGTCCCCGCAACCCTGTCACACGCGCGGCACGCCATCAAATCAGGCAAGGCTGGGCTCTGCCCAGACCCGCCAGGGGGGAGCCCCCCCTAGACCGGCGCTTTCTTAAGTAATGGATTCCAAAGGCGAGCCTTTGGCGGAGTTTGAGGCAGAGCCTCAACCTTCCTTGCTTCCTTCCCCCACCATCGCCCCCCACACCCGCACCGCCTGCGCCGTCTCCGCCACGTCGTGCACCCGCAGGATCGAAGCCCCCCGCGACAGCGCGTACAGCCCCGCCGCCAGCGACCCCGCCAGCCGCGCTTTCGGCTCCACCGGCGCCGCGCCCTCGTCCAGGAACCGCTTGCGCGACACCCCCACCAGCACCCGGCACCCGAACCCCAGCAGCGCCGGCAGCCTGCGCAGCAGCTCCGGATTCTGCCCCGCCCGCTTGGCGAACCCCACCCCCGGGTCGAGCGCCACGTCCGCCCGCCGCACCCCCGCCGCCTCCGCCCGCGCCAGGCTCGCCCCCAGTTCCGCGCAGACCTCCCCCGCCAGGTCGGAATACTGCGCCAGCCCCGCCATCGACCCCGGCGTGCCCCGCATGTGCATCAGCACCACCGGGCAGCCCGCCCGCGCCACCACCCCGGCGGCCTCCGCGTCGTGCTCCAGCCCCGACACGTCGTTGACGATCGCAGCCCCCGCCGCCAGCGCCGCCGCCATCGTCGCCGCGTTCCGCGTGTCCACCGACACCGCCGCCCCGCACCCCGCCAGCCCCGCGACCACCGGCAGCACCCGGCGCATCTCCTCCTCCACCCCGACCGGCTCCGCCCCCGGCCGCGTGCTCTCCCCGCCCACGTCGAGGATGTCCGCCCCCTGCGCCACCATCGCCCGCCCCGCCGCCACCGCATCCGCCATGGCAAGCCGCTCGCCCCCGTCGCTGAAGCTGTCCGGCGTGACGTTGACGATCCCCATCACCAGCGCCCGCGCCGGCAGCCCCGCCCACGGCGCCGGCACCGGCAACCCCGCCGCCAGCGCCGCCACCGGCACCACCCGCCCGTCCACCCGCGCCATCGTGAACGCGAGTCCGCCCGCCAGCGGCAGCGCCAGCCCGAGCCGCACCGCCTCCGCGGCGTCCGCGCCCTGCAGCAACCCCAACGGCTCGATCATGGCGCACCCCAAGAAAAAGGCCGCCCCGGAGACGATCCGGGGCGGCCTGAAGGAAGCAAGGCTGGGCTCTGCCCAGACCCGCCAGGGCGAGCCGCCCTGGACTGGCGCAACTTAAGCAAGGCAGGTCCGCAGAGGCTCAGCCCGGCTGCGGCTGCGGCCCCAGCCCGCCCGTCGGCATCGACGGCCGCGGCGTGCTCGGCACGCTGGCCCGCCGAGTCTCCGGCGCCGGCTCGTCCACGACGACCCGCACCACCTTCTCGCCGCGCAGCACCGTGCGGATCTCGTCGCCCGACAGCGTCTCGTACTCCAGCAGCCCCTTCGCCAGCCGATGCAACTCCTCGATGTTCTCCGTGAGGATGTGCTTGGCCGTCGAGTAGGCGTTGTCGATGATCGACTTGATCTCCGCGTCGATCTCGCGCGCCGTCACCTCGGACACGTTCTTGTTCTGCGTGACCGAGTGCCCGAGGAACACCTCCTGCGAGTTGTCCCCGTAGGCGATCATGCCGAGCTTCGTGCTCATCCCCCACTCGGTGACCATGCGCCGCGCGATGTCGGTGGCCTGCTTGATGTCGCTCGACGCGCCGTTGCTCACCTTGTCGTCGCCGAAGATGATCTCCTCCGCGACCCGCCCGCCCATCGCCATCACCATCTTCGCCCGCAGCCAGGACTTGGAGTGCGACAGACGGTCGTTCTCCGGCAGGCTCATCACCAGCCCCAGCGCACGCCCGCGCGGAATGATCGTCGCCTTGTGCACCGGGTCGCACTCGCTCTCGTGCATCGCCACCAGCGCATGGCCGCCCTCGTGATACGCCGTCATCTTCTTCTCGGCGTCCGTCATCACCAGCGAACGACGCTCGCTGCCCATCATCACCTTGTCCTTGGCGGCCTCAAGCTCGTTCATCGCCACGGTGCGCTTGCCCAGGCGGGCCGCCAGCAACGCGCTCTCGTTCACCAGGTTCGCCAGATCCGCACCCGAGAACCCCGGCGTGCCGCGCGCGATCACCTTCGGGTCGACGTCGGACGCCAGCGGCACCTTCCTCATGTGCACGCGCAGGATCTTCTCGCGCCCGTTCACGTCAGGGTTCGGCACCACGACCTGCCGGTCGAACCGGCCCGGACGCAGCAACGCGGGATCGAGCACGTCCGGCCGGTTCGTCGCCGCGATCAGGATCACGCCCTCGTTCGCCTCGAACCCGTCCATCTCCACGAGCATCTGGTTCAGCGTCTGCTCGCGCTCGTCGTTGCCGCCGCCGAGTCCCGCGCCGCGATGGCGGCCCACCGCGTCGATCTCATCGATGAAGATGATGCACGGCGAATTCTTCTTGCCCTGCTCGAACATGTCGCGCACCCGGCTTGCGCCCACGCCGACGAACATCTCAACGAAATCCGACCCGGAGATGGTAAAGAACGGCACGTTCGCCTCGCCCGCGATCGCCCGCGCCAGCAGCGTCTTGCCCGTGCCCGGCGGCCCCACCAGCAGCACGCCCTTGGGGATCTTGCCGCCCAGGCGCTGGAACTTCTGCGGGTCCTTGAGAAATTGGACGATCTCCTCCAGCTCGCTCTTCGCCTCGTCGATGCCGGCGACGTCGTCGAACGTCACGCGCCCCTGCTTCTCGGTGAGCAGCCGCGCCTTGGACTTGCCGAAGCCCATGGCGCGCCCGCCACCCGACTGCATCTGTCGCATGAAGAACACCCAGACGCCGATCAGCAGCAGCATCGGGAACCAGCTCAGCAGATAGTGCAGCAGCGAGTTGCTGTCCTGGTCCTCCGGCTTGGCGATGACCTGCACGCCCTTGGCCGTCAGATTGCTGACCAGCGCGGGATCGTCCGGCGTGTAGGTCTGGAACGCGTGCCCATCGGTGAGCTGCCCGCTCACGGTGTGGCCCTGGATCACGACGTTGCGGACATGGCCCGTATTTACGTCCCCGAGGAAGTCGGAATACGCGACCTGCTGGGCCGCGGGATGTTGCGTCCCGCTAGGCTGAAAGATGTTGAAGAGCACCACCAGCAGCAGCGCGATGATGACCCAGAGAAGCAGGTTCCGACCGAAATTGCTCATGTGATCCAGTACCAGGCCCGGGAGGGCAGCGGCTGTGCCGCGTTGACTGACAACATAGGGTCGGCCACGTTCTTATGCAGCCCCGCAGGTTAACGGCTTATCAGCGGCCGACAGTGGAGCGCCTGCCACGCCGTGCAACCCTCTGCCTCCGCCAGCCAGCAAGCAAGGCTGGGCTCTCCCTCCGCTGCCATTCCAACGACCCAAGCGGGTCGTTGAAACTTTTGGCAGCTATGCCCAGACCCGCCAGGGGCAAGCCGCCCCTGGACCGACTTTTCTTAAACAAGTGGATTCCAAAGGCGAGCCTTTGGCGGAGTTTGAGGCAGAGCCTCAACCTTGCTTGCTCCCTGTACCCGCCACGAACGGCGTCCCCGCCGCCGGCTGCGGCGGCTCGAACACGACGCCGCCTCGCCACGCGCCATTGTCCGCCTCGTGCGGCACCGCCACCACCCGCCCGTCCCGCCGCAGCGCCGGCAGCGTCCGCCGCACCGCCGCCGGCAGCCCGCTCCCCGCCCCCTGCCTCGCATCGTCCCCGAGCGCGCCCAGCGTCAGCGCCGCGTCCCCCTCGCCCACCACGCGGAACCGCCCGTCCCACACCGCGCCCCGCCCGGCCGCGACCGGCGCCGCCATCGCCGCCGCCTCGCGCACCAGCAGCCACCCCGGCCCCAGGCGCCCCGCCGGCAGCAGCCGCACCCCCCCTAGCGTCGCCGCCCGCGGCGCCCCGGCCAGCCGCGCTACCGCCGCGGCGCCCACCGGATACGCCCGCCCCCCCACCGTCCGCAGCACCGCCGCCAGCGCCGCCGCCGGCCACGGCCCCGGCGCCATCACCGCGAACCCCTCCGGCCGCAGCACCGCCACCCGCGCCAGCACCGCCGCGCACGCCGCCTCCGCCGCCTGCCGCCGCTGCGCGAACCCCCGCGCCTCCGCCAGCAGCCCCGCCGCTTCCCCCGACCCGGCGAGCCGCTCGCGCAGCCGCGTGCGCAGCGCCGCCGGGTCGCGGTTCGAGGGGTCCTCGACCCAGCCCAGCCCCGCCTGCCGCAGCGTCGCCCGCAGCCGCCCCGGCGCCACCCCCAGCAGCGGCCTGAGCAGCCGGCACGGCCCGTGCGCCGCCACCGCCGCCATCCCCGCCAGCCCATCCGCCCCGCTGCCCGCCAGCCGGCGCATCAGCACCGTCTCCGCCTGGTCGCCCGCGTGGTGCCCGAGCAGCAGGTCCGCGAGCCCCGCCTCCACGCACGCCCCCAGCAGCGCCGCCCGCCGCGCCCGCCGCGCCCGCTCCGCCAGCCCCGGCCCGCGCGCCAGCCCGTCCAGCCGCAGCACCCGTGCCGGTACGCCGAACCCCGCGAGCGCCGCCGCCGCCCACGCCGCCTCGGCCGCCGACTCCGCGCGCAGCCCGTGATCCACCACCAGCGCCAGCGCCTCGCCCCAGCCAGCCGCCAGCCACGCCAGGCACAGGCTGTCCGCCCCGCCCGACACCGCCACCGCGACCCTGCGCCCGCCGCCCCACGGCCCGAGCCGCGCCATCGACGCCGCGAACTCCCCCGTGCCAAGTGACGAAGCAGGCAAGCAAGGTTGAGGCTCTGCCTCAAACTCCGCCAAAGGCTCGCCTTTGGAATCCATTACTTAAGCAAAGCCGGTCCAGGGGGGCCTCCCCCCTGGCGGGTCTGGGCAGAGCCCAGCCTTGCTTCCTTCCTGACAGGCCAATGCCCAGGGCCACCCCTCAGCGTTCCAGGACGAGCATCCGGTCCACGTGGCGCGGCCCCGCCAGCACCGCGTCGAACCCGACCGGCCGCACCTCGCCGTCCGCCGCCACGACCGACAGCGCGAACCCGGTCTCCAGCATCTGGCGCAGGAACGCAGCCGGGTCGTCGTAGCGGTCCGGGGTGAACTCCGCGAACACGGTCAGCGGCGCGCGCCGCGCCAGCACCCTCGCCATGCCCTGCCAGATCGCCTGCTCCGCGCCCTCCGCGTCGATCTTGACGAACCCCACCGGCCCGTCGCCTACGACCGCGTCGAGCGTCGTCGTCACCAGCACGTGCCGCGCCGCACCCGCGTGCCCGCCGCCGCGCAGCGAGGCGTTCTGCGGCAGCCCCTCGGGCACGTGCAGCACGACCTCCTCGCCGCCCACCGCCCCGAGCGGCGCCGAGTGCAGCGACACCCGCGCCCCATACCCGTTGAGCCGCACCGTCCGTCCCAGCCGCGCCATCACCAGAGGGTTCGGCTCTGCGGCATGGACATGCCCCGACGCACCCACCAGCTCCGCCAGCAGCACCGTGTAGTAGCCGAGGTTCGCCCCGACATCGAACGCGACGACACCCTCGCGCACCCGCGACGCCAGCGCCCGCGTCGTCCCCAGCTCCCACACCCCGTCCAGCATCAGGTGCGGGCTGAGCCCCTCGTCGGCCAGGTCGACGTACATCTTGTAGCGCCCCAGCGCCCGGCACAGCGCCGTGTCCGCAGACACCGGCACCACTTGGCAGCGCCGCCGCACCGCCGCCTCGATCTCGGCGGCCGACCGCGTCCGCAGCAGCCCGACGTCGAACAGCGTGCCGTCCGCGTCCCCGCCGCGCCGCAGCCCCACCGCGCGCAACCCCGACCCGACGGTGCGCCTCAGCCGCAGCCTCGCCTCCTCCGGCGACACCGCTCAGCCAGACCCGGCCGGCCGCGTCACGACGCGAGGCCCTGCGCCGCGCACCCGCCTACCCCCGGCACCCGCCGCCGCGCCGCGCCGCCGCCACCCCTTCGCGCACGTCGGCGCGCGGCGAGGGGAACTCCGAGCGCAGCTTGTCCAGCGCCTGGCACGCCGAGCGCTTGTCGCCCAGCGCCAGCAGCGAGTTCGCCACCCCCAGCAGCGCCTCCGACGCCCGCGCCGCCTTGGGCGCGCGGTTGTAGGCGTCGTAATAGTCCACCGCCGCCTGCTGGTTGTTGTGCTCGCCGGACTCCGCCTGCGCCAGGATGTATTGCGCGTCCACCGACCGCGGCGACCCCGGACGCGACAGCACCTCGCGCGCCGCCGCCTCCGCACCCGGGTAGTCCCGCCGCCCAAGCGCCGCGCTCGCGTCATGGATCGCCAGCTCCGGCGTCCGGTGCACCGCCGCCGGCGCGCTCGCCGCCGGGGCCGGCCCCCCGGACGACCCCCCTGCGGAGGCCGGCGCCCCGCCCGACGCCGGAGCCAGCCCCGGGAACGGCGGCGCCGCCGGCGCGGCACCCGACTGCTGCTGACGGAACGACAGGTCGCCGAGCTGCTTGGCGAAGTCCTGCTGCTGCTGCGCCACCTGGTTCTGCAACTGGTCGACCCGGCCGCGCAGGCTGCGCGTGCGGTCCTCGAGCTGACTCACCCGGTCGAGAAGCTGCGCCGTCAGGTCGCCCGACGCCGGCGCCGCCTGCGGCACCGGCCGCATCGCCGCCCCCTGCCCGCCGCCGCCCTGGCCGCCGCCACGCTCCAGGTCCTGCATCTCGCGCCGCAGCTCCAGGATCTGGTTCTGCAGCGCGATGCCCTCCCGGCTGTCGACCTGCGCAGCCGCTGGGCCTGGCCGCAGCGCCGCCGCCAGGAGCAGCACGGACGCACAGGAACCCAGTCGGCGCATCGCGCACTCCCCCGTCAGAACCGGCTCCCTGAAACACGCCACCGGGCAGGGAAGCAAGCAAGGTTGAGGCTCCGCCTCAAACTCCGCCAAAGGCTCGCCTTTGGAATCCATTACTTAAGCAAGGCCGGTCCAGGGGCGCTGCCCCTGGCGGGTCCAGGGCAGAGCCCTGGCCTTGCCTGCCTTCTCTACCGCACCGACGTGATCGCGTTCCGGTTCTGCGCCCACGCGCCCTCGTCGTCGCCCAGCGCCGTCGGCCGGTCCTTGCCGTAGCTGATCGTGCTCACCCGCACCGACGACACCCCGTGCGCCACGAGGAAGTCGCGCGCCGCGTTCGCCCGCCGCTGCCCCAGCGCGAGGTTGAACTCCTCCGTGCCGCGGTCGTCGCAGTTGCCCGCGAGCTGCACCTGCACCTGCGGGTAGCGCTGCAGCCAGTCCGCCTGCCGTCCCAGCACGCCCTGCGCGTCCGACGACAGCGCGCTCTCGTTCAGCCCGAAGATCACCCGGTCGCCCACGTTGGCCACCAGGTCCTCCTCGCTGCCCGGCGTCGCGGTGCCGCTCGTGCCGCCCGACGACGACGACGCCCCACCCGCCCCGGTGTTGGCGGCGCTGGCGTCGGGCTTGTCGGCGCACGCGGACAGCAGGCTCACGGCCGCCAGCGCGCAAAGGATGCGGAGTTTCATCGGGAAGTCCCTGTTGGATGATGCGATCGAGAACACGAATCGACCCTACGCGCAGGACGGCCCGATCGTTCCGAGGCCGCCCGATTAACCCGCGTGCCCGGCTGCGGTCAAGGCACCTGCAACCCTAAGACGCACCGGAGGGTGCCAACCAGGACAGCCGACTCGCAGGAAAGCAACGCTGGGCTCTCCCTCCGCTGCCATTCCAACGATCCAAGCGGATCGTCGGAACCTTTGGCAGCTACGCCCGGACCCGCCAGGGGCGAGCCGCCCCTGGACCGACTTTTCTTAGACAAGTGGATTCCAAAAGCGAGCCTTTGGCGGAGTTTGAGGCAGAGCCTCAACCTTCCTTGCCTCCCTGGCCACGCCCCAGGTCAGCGCGACGTGAACTGGCCGCCGTGCGCCCTGAGCTGGTCGGCCGTCAGGTCGAGGAACGTGACGGTCGTGTTCCCGCCCAGGCTGATGACCGAGCCGCCGTGACCGGTGTCGGCCGCGCCCGCCAGCGCCGCCTGCGCCGCGCCGGCGCCGAAGCCGACCAGGGCGACCTGGTTGCCGGCCGCCGCGCCGAAATCGGTGATCGTGGCCTGGCCGCCGCCCGGGGCGAGCGAGAACAAATTCGCGCCGGCGCCGCCGGTCAGCGTGTTGCTGCCCGCGCCCGCCGCGAGCGTGTCCGCCCCCGAGCCCCCGACCAGGCTGGCGTTGCCGCGCCCGCCGATCAGGTCGAGCGCGCCGGTCGACAGCCCGCCGTCGAGCGTCTCGCTGCCGGCCATCGCGGCGAGCGTGCTGGTCCCCGCGCTGCCGAGGAAGGTGATGGACGAGCCGTCCGCGCCGCGCACCGAGGCCGACGCCCCGCCGCCGCCGATGGTGGCGTCGTGCCCGGCCGTGGCGATGAACGCGAGCGACCCGTTGCCGTTCTGGAACACCGTCGTGTTCACGCCGCCGAACACCGTGGTGTTGCCGGCCGCCGCGATCGTGTCGTTCTCCCCGCCGCTGACCGTCGCGTTGCCCGAGAAGCTGTAGGAGCCGTCCTGGCCGGCGAAGACGGTCGTGGCCGCCGGCCCGCCCAGGAACTTCGTGCCGGTGCCGTTGTCGGTGATCTCGGACGCGCCGGTGCTGCTCGACACCGTGCTGTTCGACCCGGTCAGGGTGACGTCGCTGTTGCCGCTGCCGAGCGTGATCAGGTCGGTGCCCCGCGAGAGCACGGCGTCGCTGCCGGCCCCGGTGTTGATCTCGTTACAGCCGACGCCGTCCTCGATCAGGTCGCTGCCGAGGCCGCCGTAGATGCTGCTGTTGCCGTCGCCGGTGGCCACGACGTAGTTCCCCAGCCCGCCGCTGAACAGGTTGTTGCCGCCGCCGGCGATGAAGAAGCCGCCCGCCGGGCCGCCGTACAGGGTGGTGCCGCCCGGCCCCGCCAGCACGCTGGCCGGCGCCACGGCCGCGGCCCCGTTCAGGGTGACGGGCCCCTCGGCCGCGACCGTGACGAAGCTGTAGCCGGCCGGAACGTTGTACGCGCCCGGCATCAGGACGACGCCCTCGCCGATCGCTCCCGGCGGGAGCGGCGGCGCTGGACGGCCAGGCGTCAGGTCGGCGGCCACCAGGCCGCCGCCGAACGCGATGTCGTTCAGCGTGGCGGCGTAGAGTTGCGCGAACGAGGCAGCCGCGGCGCCCTGCACCGTGATGGGCAGAATGTCGCCGGAGGCGCCGACAACGGTCACAACAGTCATGGGTGATCCTTCCGTGAGGCAGAACGTTGAAGCCAGGCCTGGGCAGACTAGCCAGCTTCCCGCGACGCACTCAAGACACAATAGAGAAGGTTTGCAGGACGCTCCAACGGGCGCCGGCCTGTAGAGTCACCGCATTGTGCGCTGGCCGCGTGCCGTTCCTGTTATCGTCGGCGTTTCCAATACTAACGGCGTTCGGATATGACTGGTCAGGCAGGCACGTCCGGGTCGCCACAGGCCCGCCGGCACGGCCTCAAAGCCGCCCGACCGCCTTGCAGATGTCGTGCGACCCGATCGGCAGGACCTCGAACGGCTCGCCTTGCGCGTCCAGCACGCGCCGCAGGATCGCCCTGTCGCCCTGCGTGATCCGGATCGAGTACAGGTCGGCGCCCCCGCGCACCCGCTCGAAGTTGAGCCCCGGCCGCCTTCGGTTCGGCAACGAACTGCTCGAAGGCCAGGCTCGCCTGCCGGAACTGCGCCCCGCCCATCGCCCGCAGCGCCTTGGCGGCACGGCGCCCGAACGCGATCCGCGTCACGACGCGGCGCGCAACCCCTGGAAGAACGACCCAAGCTCCGCCGGACCCGCCAGCACCGGCCCGTCCGCAGCCGGCTCCGCCGCCGCCTCAAGCTCCAGCAGCGCCCAGCGCACCTCGCGCGCGGCCTCGGCATGGAGACGGAGTGCCACCTCGATAAGCCCGGTCATCTGCCGCAGAAGCGGCAGCAGCCTCGGAGCGACAGCGGCGGCGCGGCTCTCGTTCGCCAACGCCCGCGGAGCCACCAGGCGCCCCATCTCGGCAAGGGTCATCTCGGCCCGCAGCAGCATCCCGACCACTGCCTGCCGTTCCGTCGCCGGCACCAACTCGCAGCCGTCGCGAACCCGCTCCGCCAGATCGACCGCCCCGGCGAACGTCTCCCTGGCTTCCGCGACACGCGCCTCGAACCTCGCCACGAGGACTTCAAGCTCCTCGACGCTGTCCGCCCGCCCGGCATCCGCCACGTCGAACGAAACACCCACGACAGTTCGCGCGACCTGGCTGTCAAGCAAACCGTCGATGAACATGAGAAAACTCCAGCGGCAGATTGGACAATAAAGGATGTGGAAACCCTGTGCCGCCAGCATGGCCTGACGTGCATCGCACCCAGGCGCGGGAGCCACTTCAAGGTCAGTCACCCGGCCCGGGACAGCATCCTGACGATACCGTATGGCCGGCCGATAAAAAGTATCTACATCGGAACCATGGTGAAATTCGTTGATGCCGTGGAGGGTTAGATGGACGATCTGGGCTACACGATCGTGATCGGGCGCCTGTCCGTCGAGGACGGCGGGGGCTACCTCGCCTACGTCCCCGACCTGCCGGGCTGCATGTCGGATGGGCGGGACGCGAGACGAGGCCACGCGCAACGCGCAGGATGCCATCGCCTGCTGGATCGAGGCTGCCCGTGAGTTGGGGCGCGATGTCCCCGAGCCGACGCCGGCGACCCCCGCAAGGCAGTACGCCTAGCCAACAACGGCTGTCCCAGGGCGCGACACCCCAGGCCCCCGCCCGCCCCGCCGCCTACCCGCGCCCCACCCCCGCCCGCGCCAGGTTCAGCGCCAGCAGCCGCGCCAGCACCGCGTCCTCGCCCAGCCCCGCGTCCCACCCGTACGCCGCCGCCGCCGCCGCATCCAGCGCCGCGTGCAGCCCGTCCAGCCACGCCCCCTCCGGCGTGCCCCGCGTGTTGTACAGCGCCGTCAGCGTCCGCCGCCGCAGCACGGCCTCCGCCGCCGCGTCGCGCGCCACCAGCCGGTCCGGGAACCCCGCCACCACTTCCTGCACGCGCTCCACCAGCTCCGGCGGGTTCAGCCAGCGGTCCCGCGCCGCCACCAGCGCCCGCGCCGCCACCGCGATCGCCTCCGCCCGCGGATCGCCCGCATACGCGGCGGCCGGCCGGTCCGGCGTCAGCCCCTCGGGAAACGGGAACGTCTCGAACGTCGTCGACGGCGTGTAGCGGGGATCGTTACCCACACCGAGCCAGGTTCCCATGCGCAGCGCCCAGACCTCGTGAAACCGGCTGTGCAGGATGCCGAACATTGCGTCGTCGTCGCGCGCGATGACGATTGTTGCAGAGTCTGGAAGTATCGGCGCGCACATCCAGACAAATAGCCGATGTTTGGCCACCCTCGGCGTCACGATGAATCGTGACAACTTTGCAAGCGCCTTGTGCATCTCCGGTCGGGGCCGCGTGTGCCGCCACCAAGTGCGCGTGTAGGCAGCCCGCTTTGCTTCAGCCTGAACCCGTACTAATTTAGCAACGTGCGCGTAAGGCTGGGCATAGAACGCCGCTTCCGCCTCGCTCATCCGCCACCCAAAGTCCACGATCCACGTGTCGGACGGCCGCCGCGTCACGTCCATGCCGTTCGCCCACGGCCGCACCACGTCCGAGTTCGGCCGCCCGTTTGCATTGCTCGGCAAAGTGAGCCACCGCCGCGCCAGCGCGCCTGGAACATCGAACGCCCCGCCCTTGGTGTCGCCCATGAACGCCACCCCCGCGTTCTCCGCGAGCCGCCGCGCCGTCGTCAGATCCGCCCCGCCCGCCGTCAGGTCCGCGTGGATCAGCCCCACCGCAGCCCCGTCCAGCAGCGCCGCCGCCGCCCGCTCCCGCCCCCAGCACACCAGCGACACCCGCACCGCCGCCCCGTCCAGCATCCACGGCTCGTCCGCCCACGCCTCGGACAGCACGCCGGCCGCCGCCAGCGGCTCCAGCACCCGCCGGTTCGCCCCGCCCCGGATGCTGTTCGTCGCCACCAGCCCCGCGCGCTCCGCCCGCCCCGCCGCCATCGCCGCCTGCGCCTGGGCGAACCAGGTGCAGACCAGGTCCGCCTCCGCCGGCACCGCCCCTCGCTACGCCGCGAACAGCCGCTCGGCGTACTCGTCGCCCAGCACGCCGCGCATCCGCTTGCCCCCGAGGAACGGCGGGTTCCCCACGATCACGTCCGCCTTCGGCCACTCGGCCGCCCGCCCGTCCGCCCCCAGCACCGCGTCCCTGCACTCGATCGTGTCCAGCCTGCGCAGCACCGGGTCCGACGGCGCCGGCAGCCCGTGCCCGCGCGACCACTGGATGTGCCCGATCCACACCGACACCCGCGCCAGCTCCGCCGCGTACGGGTTGATCTCGATCCCCAGCACCGCCTCCGGCCCCACCTGCGGGAACTCGCGCTGCACCCCCAGCGCCTCCGCCTCCACCATCGCCCGGTGCTCGATGTCCTTCAGCGCCAGCAGCGCGACATACAGGAAGTTGCCCGACCCGCACGCCGGGTCCAGCACCCGGAAGCCGCGCAGCCGGTCCAGGAACCCCCGCAGCATCCCCGCCGCCACGCTCTGCGCGTCCCGCTTCGTCCTGCTCCCCACCCGCGCGGCCACGCCCCCCTCCAGCGCCGCCGCCATCGCGCCCCACACCCCCGCCCACTCGTCGAGCAACGGCCTGCGCACCACCGGCTCCACCAGCCGCTCGATCATCTCGCGCGACGTGTAGTGCGCCCCGAGCTGGCTCCTCTTGTCCGGGTCCAGCCCCCGCTCGAACAGCGTCCCCAGGATCGACGGGTCCACCTCCGCCCAGTCCAGCGCCGCCGCCCGCCTCAGCCCGGCGATGTCCTCCGCCCCCAGCGGCAGCGCCGCCGCGTCGTCGAACAGCCCGCCGTTGAACCAGGCCACCGGGGTGAAATCCACCTCTCCGCCCCGCTCCGCCATCGCCGCGAACAGCCGCGCCGCGTACCCCTCGAACCGCTCCGGCGCCCGCGCCGACGCCTCCAGCATCCTGTCGAACAGCCCTTTCGGCAACAGCTCCACCGCCACCGCGAACAGGCAGAACACCAGCCGGTTGACGAAGTGCGCCACCGCCTGCGGCTCATGCCCCCGCGCGCGCAGCCTTTGCGCCAGCCCCGCGAACTCCGCCGCCGCCTCCGCCGTCAGCCCCGCCCGCGTCCTGTCCGGCCGCAGGCGATCCGGGTCCGCGAACACCGCCTTGAGCACCGCGAGCCGCCCCGGCTCCGCCAGCGCGTCGAGCCCGATCTCGTGGCGCTCCGTCGCCAGCCCGTTCCAGTTCGTCCGCACGCTGATCCGCTCGATGTCGCACGTCACCAGCAGCGGCGGGTTCTCCAGCGCGCCCGCGTATTGCAGCAACTGCCGGTGCGCCGCCTCCAGGTCGCGGTGCTTGCCCTTGTACTCCCAGGCGAACCGCCCCCGCCGCCATACGTCCGCCCAGCCCTCGCCGCCGCTGGCCTTGGTCGCGCCCTTCTCGAACGCGTACGCCGCCCCCGTCGGGTCCGAGTTCGGCGTCGCCTCGCCGAGCAGCGCGCACAGGTCGAGGAAATGCTCCTGCGACCCCGCCCGCTCGTTGCGCACGTTCGCGCGCCACTTCGCGATGAACTCGGCGGGCGTCAAGGCGCACTGCGCCTTGAAGAAAGCAAGGCCGGGCTCTGCCCAGACCCGCCAAAGGCCTCGGCCTTTGGAAACCATTTACTGAAGTAATGGATTCCAAAGGCAAGCCTTTGGCGGAGTTTGAGGCGGAGCCTCAACCTTGCTTCCTGCCCGCCGTCACCCCGGCCTCACGCGCTGCGCGGCGACCACGCCGGGTCCGAGGCGTCCCCCGGCGTCGGCACGCCGCGCTCGTTGAACCCGGTGATGTCCACCGACACCAGCCGCGACGAGAACCCGCCCCCCGTGCGGTCCCCCGCCGCCGTCTGCTTCTGGAACATCATCACCCGCCCGTTCGGGCAGAAGCTCGGCCCCTCCACGGAGAAGCCCTGCGACAGGATGCGCTCGCCCGACCCGTCCGGGTGCATCACCCCGATCGCGAACCCGCCTGACCCGAACCGCGTGAACGCGATCAGGTCCCCGCGCGGCGACCACACCGGCGTCGCGTACTGCCCCCGCCCGAACGAGATCCTGCGCGCCCCGCCCCCGCCCGCGCCCATGACGTAGATCTGCTGGTCGCCGCCGCGGTCCGAGTTGAACACGATCTGCGACCCGTCCGGGCTGTAGCACGGGCTGGTGTCGATCGCCCCGGAGTTGGTGATCCGCCGCGTCGCGTGGCTCGCGATGTCGACCACGAAGATGTCCGACCCGCTGCCCCGCGTCGCCGACATCACGACGTTGCCGCCGTTCGGATCGAAGCGCGGGGCGAAGCTCATGCCCTCGAATTCGCCGAGCACCTGCTGGCGCTGGTTGCCGAGGTCGAACAGGTAGACCCGCGGCCGGTTCTGCGCGTAGCTCATGAACGCGATCTGGTCGCGGCTCGGGTGCCAGCGCGGCGTCAGCACCATCCACTCGCCGCTGGTCAGCACCCGGTTGTTGGCGCTGTCCTGGTCCATGATCGCGAGCCGCGTGGTCTGCCGCCCGCGCGGCCCGGAGCGCGCGATATACGCGATCCGCGTGTCGAAATACCCCTTCTCGCCCAGCAGCCGCTCGTAGATCACGTCCGCCACGATATGGCTGATCCTGCGCCAGTTCGCCGCCGACGTGGTGTACGCCGTGCCCTGGAGCTGCTGCCCCGAGGCCACGTCCCACAGCCGGAACTCGACGCGCAGCGGGTCCGACCCCGTCACCGTCCCCGTCACCAGCGCCTGCGCGCCCCCCGCCTTCCACCGCGCGAAATCCGGCGTCGCCCCCGCATCCCCCCCTGCCGCGTCCACCGTGCGGAACAGCCCCGAGCGCGCCAAGTCCGCGCCCACCACCCCGGTGATCTGCCCCCCCATCGCCGAGCCCCCGCCCATCGCCGGCAGCGCGATCGGGATCGGCGCCGTGCGCGCCCGGTCCACGGTGATCTCGGCGCTCCCCGCCGCCCCCGCCGCCGCGCCGGCTCCCGTGCCGCCGGGCGCTTCCTGCGCGAGCCCCCGGCCCGCCAGCCATAGCGGCGCCGCCCCGAGCGCCACGCCCGCGCCCAGCAGCGAGCGCCGCCCCAGCACCCCCGCGCCCGAAAGGGCCTCGATCAGCCCCGGGCCCGGCAGGGCCTCGATCAGCACAGGCTCACGCGGGGACAGCGGCTCAACGCGGGACATGCGGTCTCTCCAGGACAAGGCAGCAAGAAAGGCCAGAGGCTCTGCCTCTGGACTCCGCCAGGGCGAGCCGCCCTGGACTGGCATTCATCAAGAAAGCTCCTGCACGCAACACCGGCCCGAGGGCAACGCCCCGCGTCCCGAAACCGCCCACGCTGCGCCGAAGTAACCCGCCCTCCACCCCCGCGCCGCGTCAGGCGAACTCCAACGGGCGCCGGGGTCTGGGGGGCGGCCTCGCCCCCCAGCCTGCCTTGCTCAAGGCCTGAACACGAACTTGAGCTGCGCCACCTGCCCCAGCAGATCGCGCGGCACCGGCAGGCTCGCGCAGTGCGAGTCCAGCACCGCCCGCCTCGCCCGCTCCGCGAACGCCCGGAACGCCGGATCCGTCCCCATCCGCCCCGCGTCCTCCGGCGAGAACTCCGCCCCGCGCGCCGTCCCGGCCGCATCCACCGTAACGACCATGTGCGTCGAATATTTCGCGTAATCCTTCGCCGCCGTGTCCTCGCTGTAGCAGTTGCGCACCTCGTCGCCGATCTGGCGCTGCTGCCCCTGCGTGAGCTGCCCCGTGATGTCGCCGCTCTTCGCCCCGCCCGCCGCCGGCGCCCCCCCGCGCGACGGGTTCGCCTTCGCGGTGGGCGCGCGCGTCTGCTGCTGGTTCGCCCGGAACTTCTCCAAAGTGTTCAGCAGCGACGACGTATCCGGCGCCGCGTTCCTGGTCTCGTTCGGCTGCGATGTCTGGCTCTCGGTGCGCGACGTCCTCGGCGAAGGCGGCGGCCTCGCCACGCTCGGCAGCGGCGGCTCCGGCGTCGGCTTGGCGGGCGCGGGCGGCGTCGGCTTGGCAGCCACCGGCGGCAGCCGCTGCGGCACCACGGGCGCGGGCGGCACCGGTGGCGCGGGCGGCACCCTGCGCGCCTCGGGCGGCGCCGGCGGCGGTGGCCGCGGCGGCAGCGGCAGGTCCTCCTGCTCCCGCGGCAGCGGCGGCGGTGTCGGCGCGGGCGCCGGCGGCACGACCACGGCCGGCGGCGGCGGCACGGGCAGCGGCGGCGTCGGCAGCGGCGGCTCCACCGGCGCGGGCTTCGGCGGCTCCTTCGCCGGCGGCTGGTCCGCGGGCGTGGGCGCGTCGGCCGGCGCGGGCTTGTCCGCGGGCTTCTCGCCGCGCTGCACCTTCTGCGCGGTGGTGCCCGGTTGGAACTCCATCTCCACGGTCTGCTCCGGCGGCAGCACCGGCGGCACCGGCGCCGGCAGCACCAGCACGAACGCCAGCAGCAGCGCCAAGTGCAGCGCCGCCGACGCAACCGCGCCGCGCTTCAGGGCCGGCGTCATCTCGACCAAACCTCGCCTAGCAGCTGGGCCGCGTGGCGCTCAGCGCCCGCTCCGCCCACCGCCCGCACGCGCGCCGGACGGTGCCGCCGCCGCACCGGATGCGCGCCCCCCGGCGGCCCCGGCCGCAGCCCCGCCGCCCGGCGCCTGCGCCACGCCCTCGCCCTGCTCCGCCAGCAGCGTCGCCTTGGTGAACCCGCCGCTGGTGATCGTGCCCATCACCGTCATGATCTGCCCGTACGTCACGGCGCGGTCGCCGCGCACGAAGATGCGCTTGCCCGCGTCGTCCTTCGCCGCCTCCTTCAGCTTCGCCACCAGCGCATCCACCGCCACCGCGTCATCGCCCACGTAGGTCGCGCCGTCCGCCTTGATCGACACGGTGATCGGCGCCGAATCCTGGCTCACCGGCGCCGCATTGGTCTTCGGCAGGTCAACGTTCACCCCCGACGTCATCAGCGGCGCCGCCACCATGAACACGATCAGCAACACCAGCATCACGTCCACCATCGGCGTGACGTTGATCTCCGACAGCGGCTTGTAGCGCCCGCGCCCGCCCTGCCCGCCCGTGCCCATCGCCATCAGCCGCATCCTTCATGCAGACAAGGCAAGGCCAGGGCTCTGCCCCATTGCTTGGAAGCGGGGACCCGCTGGGGGCAGGCGCCCCCAGACCCGCACACATAAGGAAAGGCGCGAGGTGCCGCAGGCCCAGACGGGCGGTTTCCAAAGGCCCTGCCTTTGGCGGGGTCCAGGGCCCCCTTCTTCAAGCAATGGGCCCCTGGCCTTCCTCCGTGCCTCACGCCCGCTCCTCGCTCTGCCGCGACAGGATCGCCCCGAACTCCGTCCCGAACCCCTCCAGCCGCGACGCGAACCGCCCGAGGTCCGTGCTGATCGCGTTGTACGCCAGCACCGCCGGGATCGCCGCCACCAGCCCGATCGCCGTCGCGAACAGCGCCTCCGCGATCCCCGGCGCCACGACCGCGAGGTTGGTGTTGTGCATCGCCGCGATCGCCGAGAACGAGTGCATGATCCCCCACACCGTGCCGAACAGCCCCACGAACGGCGCCACCGACCCCACCGACGCCAGGAAGATCATCCACCGCTCCATGCGCTCCATCTCGCGCTGCACCGTCATGGTCATCGCCCGGTCCACCCGCTCGCGCACCCCGCCGCGCGCCAGGTCGGCGCCCGCGACCCGCGCCGAGCGCCGCCACTCCCCCATCGCCGCGCCGAACACCGCGGCCATCGGGTGCGCGGGCTTGGCGCCGTCCGTCTCGTACAGCTCGTCGAGCGAGCCCCCTGACCAGAACCGGTCCTCGAAGGCGCGCGCCTGCGCGTTGGCGCGGCGCAGGCTGGTGACCTTCTCGAACACGATCGCCCACACCCAGACGCTGGCGACCAGCAGCCCCACCATCACCACCTTCACGACGATGTCGGCCTGCAGGAACAGCGTCCACAGCGACAGGTCGCTCGGCACGGTCCCCGGCGCCAGACTCGCGGCATCAACGGCACGATCCAAAGCCCTACTCCCCCTCGCGCCAGGCGGCACGCCACCCGCCGCCTTTAGGTCCGCGCCGCACGGCAGGCAAGGCCGCAGGCACGGTTGAGGCCCCGCCTTCAAGCATGGGCCTCAAACTCCGCCAGGGGCAGCGCCCTGGACCGGCTTCCCTTAAGTCACGCCGGTCCAGGGGCGGCTCGCCCCTGGCGGGTCTGGGCAGAGCCCAGCCTTGCTTGCTTCCTCACTTCCGAACACCGCCCGCCACCGCGCCGGAATACGCGCCGCCCGCCCGTCCGCCACCCGCACGCAGGCCAGCCCCACCGACAGCTCGGCCAGCGCCACCCTGCCCCGCCGCACCACCTGGCGCAGCTCGACCCGCGCCGCCCAGAGCCCGGTCACCTCCGTCTCGACCACCAGCAGCTCGTCCAGCCGCGCCGGCCGCCGGTACTCCGCCGCCACCCGGTGCACCACGAACACCAGCCCGTGCCCGCTCGCCAGCTCCGCGTGCGGCGCGCCGGCGTCGCGCAGCGCCTCGGTCCGCGCCCGCTCCGCCATGCCCAGGTAGCGCGCGTGGTACACGATCCCGCCCGCATCGGTATCCTCGTAGTACACGCGAATCCCGAGCGAATGCCGGTCCAGGGGGGCTCCCCCTGGCGGGTCCAGGGCAGAGCCCTGGCCTTGCTCGCTCACCCCTCCCCCAGCAGGTCCATCTGCCCGCCCAGGAGCGGCGGCGCCCTCATCCCCAGATGCCGCCACCCCGGCTCGCCGAGCATCCGCCCGCGACTCGTGCGCAGCACCAGCCCCTCCTGGATCAGGTACGGCTCCACCACGTCCTCCAGCGTGTCGCGCGCCTCCGCCAGCGCCGCCGCCAGCGTCTCCACGCCCACCGGCCCGCCCGCGTGGTGCTCCGCGATCCGGCGCAGATACCGCCGGTCCATCGCGTCGAGCCCGAGCGCGTCCACCTCCAGCCGCGCCAGCGCCGAGTCGGCCACCGCCCGGTCCACCGGCGAGTGCCCCTCCACCGCCGCGAAGTCGCGCACCCGGCGCAGCAGCCGCCCGGCGATCCGCGGCGTGCCCCGCGAGCGCCGCGCGATCTCCATGGCCCCCTCGCGCGTCAGGTCCACGCCGAGCTTCTCCGCCCCGCGCGCCACGATCAGCTCCAGCTCCGCCGGCGTGTAGAAGATCAGCCGCAGCGGGATGCCGAACCGGTCGCGCAGCGGCGTCGCCAGCAGCCCCGCCCGCGTCGTCGCCGCCACCAGCGTGAACGGCGACAGGTCGATCCGCACCGAGCGCGCCGCCGGCCCCTCGCCGATGATCAGGTCGAGCTGGAAGTCCTCCATCGCCGGATAGAGCACCTCCTCGATCGCCGGCTGCAGGCGATGGATCTCGTCGATGAACAGCACGTCGCGCGGCTGCAGGTTGGTCAGGATCGCCGCCAGGTCCCCTGCGCGCTGGATCACCGGCCCCGACGTCGCGCGGAACCCCACCCCCAGCTCGCGCGCCACGATCTGCGCCAGCGTCGTCTTGCCCAGGCCGGGCGGCCCGTGCAGCAGCACGTGGTCGAGCGCGTCGCCACGGTCGCGCGACGCCTGGATGAAGATGCGCAGGTTCTCCCGGCTCGCCTTCTGGCCCACGAACTCGCCGAGGTGCTGCGGGCGCAGGCTGGCCTCGGCGGCGTCCTCGTCGACGCGGAACGGCGTGACGGGGCGCTCGTCCGACTCGGGGGCGGGCTTGGCGGGGACGCGCTTGGCGGGCATCGCGTGGGTCTATCAGGCGGCAGGCGGGGCGCGAAGCGCAGGCAGGCGCGCAAGGTTGAGGCTCTGCCTCAAACTCCGCCAAAGGCTTGCCTTTGGAATCCCCTACTTAAGAAAGCGCCGGTCCAGGGGCGGCTCGCCCCTGGCGGGTCTGGGCAGAGCCCAGCCTTGCTTCCTGACAGGTCGATGCATAAGGCCGCTGGTATAATTTAGCCTTTATAAGGATTTTCGACGTCGAATCTTACTTTGAAAAGTGCTTCAATCTCTGCGGTAATCTCAATGATCTCAGGGATAGATCGCTGCACAAAATCCTTGTAATCTATTATAAATTGTAATTTTAGAAGATCAGAGTCCCGTAACTGCTCATGCATCATCCTCTGCTTCTTTGTATTAATCATCATTAGAACGCTTCTAATTCTCTCTAATCTCCTAAAAAATTAGATTCATCTTTTAACACAACAAATGTTTCTACTATAACTTGATCTATGGTATCAAAGGAAAATAAGTCTCCATTGTATTCACCTCCCAATAAAGATCCCTGAGTTTGTAGAGACATTGTTTTGTTATTAAGATCTATAAGCAGCAAAGCAAGTTTTTCTCGTTTTTCCTGGTAATTAAGCATTTGATGACGAATTTCCTCTAGAGTCATCTGGATACAGTCGGAACCATGGCGCTTCCAAAATACTCTATGATCGGCAGTTGACGGTAAATGTGGACTACGATTGCTCCGCGGAATCTCAAAGACGTATAAAACCTGCGATGAATCGGGGATGTCGATCATTCGTGGTGGCGCGATATCCATTGCAGGATCAGACTTTAATTTAGCCGTAAACTTCCCGTATAATTCCTTATCTTGGTCGATACCTAAAATTTTGAACCCTCTCTTATCCGGGTCTTTAACACCAAAAATAACAAAACCGCCGGAGGTATTCGCAAATGCGCAGCATAGTTTTGTTAGACTAATAGGATCTGGAAGATTCATTTTAAAATCATGTTTCTCGCTTTCTGATTTTCCAGCATCGCACAGGATTTTAACCGCGCTGTAATCCCACCCTACTAATTTGCTTGGAGTCATACTATATGCCTTGATGCAAATTCTTTGTCATTGAAAATGATAGGCGTAATAAAAAATTTCTGATTGCCTGAAACCTGATCACTGCAAAAAAATGTTCCACCTGTTTCCATGCCCCCGGAACCGAGTGCCCGTGGGACCGGCAAAGCCCCGCCACCGTCTTCCAGACCGACACCGCCGAGCACAGCCGCTCGCTGTCCACGTCCAGAGCATCCGCCAACTCGTCGGTGCCATCCTCCCCAGCGATCATCGTGATGAACGCCGACGCGTCCACGAACACCATCATGTCTCGCCGGACAGCCCGTCAAAAAACGCCTTGTCCGCCACCTCGCCCGTCGCAGGCGGCAGCGGATACGCCTCGCGCAGCGCCGCGAACCGCTCGCGCAACGGCCTCGCCTCCGCAGCCCTGTCCAGTTCCGCCCGCACCGCCAGCCTCACGGCATCCTGCGTCAATATGCCGCGCAGTCCCGCGAGCCTTGTCACAAGGTCAGCCATGGCATCGTCCTCGATAACGAGCGGCATGGCGCAACCCCCGATCTCCCGATCACCACCATACGCCATCCGTGCCCCACCAAGCGCCATGCACGTGTTCACCAACCCCAAAAACTGAAACCCACCCCTCACCCCGCCAACCCATACCCCGTGCTCCGTCCCCCACCCGCCTCCTTCACCAGCACCCCCAGCCGCACCAGCCCCTCGATGTCCCGCAGCGCCGTATCCTGCGAGCACCCCGCGATCCGCGCCCACTTCGACGTCGTCAGCCGCCCCTCGAACCCGTCCAGCAGCCGCTCCAGCATCCCCCGCTGCCGCGCGTTCACCGCCTCCCCCGCCAGCCCTTCCCACACCCGCGCCCGCCGCAGCGTCGCCTCCAGCACCGCCTCCGCATCCCCCAGCGCCCGGTCGAACACCCCCAAAAACCACGCCACCCACGCCGTCACGTCCACCCCGCCCCCCTGCGCCGCCTCCAGCGCCGCGTAGTACGCCCCCCGCTCCCGCAACAACCGCTCCGACAGGCTATAGAACCGCCGCCCCGTGCCCTCCGACCGCGCCAGCGCCAGCCCCGCGATCGCCCGCCCGATCCGCCCGTTGCCGTCGTCGAACGGATGCACCGTCACGAACCACAGATGCGCCACCGCCGCCCGCAGCACCGGATCGACCTCCGCCCCGCCCTCGAACCAGGCGAGGAACGCCGCCATCTCGCCTGCCACCCGCCCCGCCGCCGGCGCCACGAAGTGCACCCGCTCCCGCCCCGGCCACCCCGACACCACCTGCATCGCCCCCAGCGCATCGTCGCGCCAGGCCCCCACCGTGATCGGCTGCCGCCCGCCCGCGCCCTGCGCGAACAGCGCCGCGTGCCACCCGAACAGCCGCTCCTCCGTCAGCGCCGCCCCGAACCGCTGCGTCGCGTCCAGCACCACCGTCGCGATCGCCTCCGCCCCCCGCCCGACCGGGACCCCGCCCGTCTCCATCCCCAGCCGCCGCGCCAGCGACGAGCGCACCTGCGCCGCCTCGATCGCCTCGCCCTCGATCCCGCTGCTCCCGACCGCCTCCCGCGTCAGCGCCCGCAGCGTCGTCTCGTCGCGCAGCCGCAGCCCCACCCCCTCCATGCGCCCCAGCAGCCGCCCCTGCCGATGCCGCACCGCCGCTAGCGGCCCCGCGATCGCCGCGCTGTCCCACCACAACCGCGGCCAGTCCGCCCGCTCATGGACATACGTTTTTCTCCGCACCATCTGCGGAGATTAACCGTCCTATTCTCCGCATCGCAACCGGCTCCACGCCGACCGGCAAGCAAGACTGGGCTCTGCCCAGACCCGCCAAAGGCCAAAGCCTCTGGACACCGATTTACTGAAGAAATGGATTCCAAAGACGAGCCCTTGGCGGAGTCCAGAGGCAGAGCCTCTGGCCTTGCCTGCTGCCCCGTTCGGACCCGCCAACCACCCGCCCTAGACCGTCTTCTCCAGCACCACGAACCGCAGGTCCGCCCGCTCAGGCTCGCCCGGAAACGCCTGCGTCTCCCCAGTGCCCGCATACCCCCGCCGTCCGTGCCACGCGATCAGCGTCTCCCGCACCCCGATCACCATCATCCGCACCCGCTGGGCTCCGCGCTCGCGGGCGAACGCCTCCGCCCCCGCCAGGATCGCCCGCCCCAGCCCCCCATCCTGCAGGTCCGGCCGCACCGTGAGCATCCCCAGGTACCAAATGCCCTCGCCCGCCGGCTCAACCCAGATGCACCCCAGCAGCCCGCCCGCAACACCCTCGCCCCCGGCCGCCTCGCGCAGCACCAGCAACCGCGCCCCCGCCCGGCCGAGATCGCCGCGCAACGTGGCCTCGTCGATGCGTGGCCCGTCGAGCAGGTCCGCCTCGTTCGCCCACCCCTGCCGCGCGCTGTCCCCCCGGTACGCCGAGTTCACCAGCGCCACGACGCTGGCCAGCTCGTCCTTCCCCGCAGCCGCAAGTACCCGTCTCGCCACCATACCCCCTCACCCACACCCACAGCATTCCACCCACGGTAGAGCGCGCCGCGATAGTAGGTCGTTTCCAGACCAGCCCATGGCTGTCAGGAAGCAAGCAAGGCTGGGCTCTGCCCAGACCCGCCAAAGGCCAAGGCCTCTGGACACCGATTTACTTAAGTATTGGATTCCAAAGGCGAGCCTTTGGCGGAGTTTGAGGCAGAGCCTCAACCTTGCTTACTTCCTGCCTCGCCTTCACCTGCCGAGACACCGGGCAAGCCGACCCATTGCCCGCGCCGCCGGAGGCTGGCAACCCGCGCCGCCCGGCCTATAACGTCCGCGCCCGCACCCCGCCCCCGCCGCACCCGCGCAGGCCGCCCAACGCTGCGGGACGGACCGCCTGCCGACCCGGCCCACACCCGAGGACCCTGCCATGCCCGCCATGACCCTCTACGGCTTCGACGGCTCCACCTACGTCCGCACCGTCAAAATGCTGCTCGCCGAGAAGGGCGCCACCGACTTCGAGCAGGTCCCGGTCGACGTCCTCAAGGGCGAGCCGAAGCAGCCCGAGCACCTCGCCCGCCACCCCTTCGGCAAGGTCCCCGTCCTCGACCACGACGGGATGCGCATCCTCGAGACCTACGCGATCGCGCGCTACCTCAACGACGTGCTGCCCGGCCGCTCCCTGGTGCCCGCAACGCCGAAGGACCGCGCCCGCATGGACGAGGTGATCGGCGTGCTCGACTCCTACGGCTACGGCGCCCTGGTCGGCGGCGTCGCCGCCTACCACCTGTTCCCCGACTTCGTGGGCGGCAAGAACCGGCAGATGCACGACGAGGGCCACAGGACGGGACGCAAGGTCCTGGACTACGTGATGCAGATCCGCGCCGGCTCGCCCTTCATCGCCGGCGAGCTCAGCCTGGCCGACCTCTACCTCGCCCCAATCGCCGCCTACGTCTCGATGACCCCCGACAAGGACAACCTGTTCGCCGCTGAGGGTTTTTCCACCTGGTGGACCTCGATCCAGGCGCTGCCAAGCTTCAGCGCCACCCAGCCCGACCTTGGCTGACCGCCGCCACGCCCGCAGCCCCCGGCCCCTAAGCGCGAAGGCGGACGTTCCCGGCAGAAGCCTTTTCCCCCGGCCAGCGGCGCGGGCACGACGCCCGCGCCTCCGGCTGGCCAGGAACATTACCGCGCGAGCTGCGTCCGGTCGCGTGCGAAGTCTGTGCCTCCCGCTCCGCGTCCTACCGGCCGTGACCGCCGCCGCCCCCGCCTCCGTGACCACCGCCGCCCCCGCCGCCGTGGCCACCACCCCCGCCGTCGCCGCCGTGGAACCCGCCCCGGCCGCCGCCCGCGATTGAGGGAATGCCCCGGCCACCACCAAAACCTCGGCCACCACCAAAACCCCGGGCATCACCAAAGCCCCGCCCACCGCCTCCGAACCCGCCACCGCCGAAATCGCGGTAAGGACCCACGCGGTAGCCCGGCCCGAAATCGCCGTAGCCGCCCCCGAAGCTGTCGTAGTAGCCGCCGCCATAGCCCCCGCCGCCGCCGTAGCCCCCACCGCCGTATCCGACGCAGCCTCCCAGGGCCGCCAGCGCCCCGAACCCCAGGGCGAGCAATGCCCCGCGCCCGCACCGGGCGCTCACTTTACCTCTCCCGCGTCACCGTCCGCGTCGTCCGACCACTCCATCAGCCCGAACAGGGCACCCGTCGGATCGGCCACCACGGAGATCCTGCCGCCGTGGCGATCGATCCGGGGCGGGACCACCACGCGCCCGCCCAGCGCCTCCACCTTCGCGGCGCTCGCCGCCACGTCGTCGACGCGCACGTAGCTCAGCCAGCGCGGGTGCGTGTCCGGCCGCGCGGGCGGGATCGGGTTGACGCTGGCGCGCGCGAAGTCGCCGGACGCCAGGATCAGGTGCTGCGCGTCCGACGTGTCGGGGAGCGTGAACGCCTCGTATCCGAACAGCGCCTTGTAGAACGCGGCATCCGCACCGGGATCGGTGGTGATCAGCGAGGACCAGATCCAGTCGCCCGGGGCTGCAAGCTGCTCCGGCGGGTCGCCGGCATTGGCCGCGAACACGGCGAACACCGCGCCCTGCGGATCGGCGAGCACCGCCTCGCGCCCGAGCGTCGCGACGCCATACGGCCCGTACAACAGCTTCGCGCCGCCCTGCACCGCCACGCCCTGCGCCGCCTCCACGTCGCTCGCGGCAAAGCAGGTCAGCCAGGCCGGGTGCCGGCCGGACGGCAGGTCGCGTTGCACCAGCCCGGCCATCACGCGCCCCCCTGCCGAGACCAGCGTAAGCGGGCCTCCGCCGGCCTGGACGGTCCGGAACGTCCAGCCGAACAGGCCCCCGTAGAATCGCTCCGCCGCGGCGAGGTCCGGCGTCAGCAACTCGGCGAACACCATCTTGCCCACGTGGCGTTCCACCCCGCCCGGCGCGGCGGCAGGCGGCGCCTGCGCCAGCGCGGGCAAGGCGCCGGCGCAGAATGCTGCCGCCAGCCCGGCGGCCAGCCGCCGCGTCACCCGGCGCGGCATCGCGCCTCGGAGCGCGTGAGCGCTACCGGTCGTTCGTCGCCTTGCCATCGTGGTCTCCTCCGCGGGTCTGTCCCCAAACCGTTCCGTGCGGCCGAAGTTGCCCGGGTGCGCCCCGGGCCTTCATGACCAGTCCAGGCGTGTCCAGTCCCCGCATGGTCCTTATGCGCACGGCCAAGTTGACTGGCACACGAAGAGCACGCCGACCCTCAGTCACCTTACGTCAGTCAATGAAACCGGCCGTATTACACCAATGACTCCTGACGATCTGTCGGGAAGCAAGGCCGGGCTCTGTCCAGACCCGTCAGGGCGAGCCGCCCTGGACTGGCTTTACTTGAAGTATTGGATTCCAAAGGCCTGCCTTTGGCGGAGTTTGAGGCAGAGCCTCAACCTTCCTTGCCTTGCCCGCCCACGCCCAAGGGCCGCTGGTCCTACCGCGCCAGCTCCTTGAGCGCCCCCCGGATCACCGCGTCCAGCGCCGCCCCTTCGCCCAGCCGCTCCATCACCTTCGCCACCGCCGGCATCGCCTCCATGCGGCGGTATCCGAGGTTGCCCAGCGCCGAGATCGCGTCGCCCTCCACGCCCCCCGTGGATGCGACGGCGAGCGTGACCCCGCCCCCGCTCGGCATCGCCCCCGCCTTGTCGCGCAGCTCGGTCAGCACCCGCACCGCCAGGCGAGGCCCCACCCCGGATGCCCGCGTCAGGCTGGTCTTGTCCCCGCTGCCGATCGCCGCCACCAGGTCGGACGGCGACATCGCCGACAGCACGTTGAGCGCCACCTTGGCGCCGACGCCCTGCACCGTGGTCAGCAGCCGGAACCACTCCCGCTCCGAGGCCTCGGCGAAGCCGTAGAGCAGGATCGCGTCCTCTCGCACCACGGTCTCGACCAGCACGCGCGCCACCGCCGGCGGGTGCGGCAGCGCCGAGAGCGTGCGCGTGGACGCCTGCACCAGATACCCCACGCCGCCCACGTCGATGACGCAGCGGTCCGCCTCGACCCCCTCGACCCGCCCGGTCAGCAGCGCGATCACCCCCCAGCCCCCGCCTGCGCGACGTCGCCCCTGGCCGCCGCGCTGCAACGCCGCGCCGCCACGCCACCAAAATCCACCACCCCGCCCCGCACGCCCCACGCCGACACGCCGCGCAGGACACCGGCCCAGCCAGACCCTGATTCCGTCACGCGCCGCATGACAGCGCCGCGCCCACGTGTCACGCCGCGCGTGACGCCGCCCGCCCGCTCCGAACCGTGCCCGACCCCGCCTGCCAGCGCCTCGCCCCCCGCCGCCACCGCCAAGGCCACCCCGACGATCGCCGCCCCAGCCGCTCCCCCCATGCCCGGGCAGGCGACGCCGCCCCCACGCCGCCCTCGAACCGGCCTTGCCTCCCCGCCTCGCCGCGCGCTCACGCCATCCGCGTCCCGGCGCCCCAGGCCAGCCGGCTCGCCCTGTGATGCGCGTGGCAGATCGCCACCCCCAGCGCGTCCGCCGCGTCCGCGCGCTTCAGCGTCGCCCCCGGCAGCAGCCGGCGCACCATCGCCTCCACCTGGTCCTTGCTCGCCGCCCCGGTGCCGACCACCGCCTGCTTGACCATCATCGCCCCGTACTCGAACACCGGGATGCCCGCCAGCGCCGGCGCCAGCAGCGCCACGCCCCGCGCGTAGCCGAGCTTGAGCGTCGCGGTGCCGTTGCGGTTGACGTAGGTCTCCTCGACCGCCGCCTCGTCCGGCTCGTACGCCCGGAACAGCGCCACCAGCCCGTCGTGCAGCGCCCGCAGCCGCTCCGGCACCCGGTCCTCGTTGGTCGTCGACAGCACCCCGTCCGCGATGTGGCGCAGCCGGTTGCCGGTGACCTCGATCACCCCCCAGCCGGTGAAGCGCAGGCCCGGATCGATGCCGAGCAGGCGCGCCGTCTTCGGCCCTGCCGGCGTCACAGCGAGTAAGGAAGGCCAGGGGCTCTACCCCTGGACCCCGCCAAAGGCTCGCCTTTGGAAACCCCGACGAAGGCCGGGAGCACCCCACGCCGACTAGTCTTATGTGCGCCGGTCCAGGGCGGCTCGCCCTGGCGGGTCCAGGGCAGAGCCCTGGCCTTGCCTGCCCTCAAGCCCCGAGCCGCGCCATGACGTCCTCCGGGATCTCCGAGTTCACGTAGACGCTCTGCACGTCGTCGTTGTCGTCCAGCGCGTCGAGCAGCCTGAGCATCCCCGCCGCCTTGGCCTCGTCCAGCGTCACGACCGTGGTGGGCCGCCAGTCCAGCTTCGCCTCCTGCGGCGCCCCGAACCTGGCCTCCAGCGCGTCGCGCACCGTGAAGAACCCGTCGATGCCGCAGGTCACCTCGTGCCCGTCCAGGCCGGTCTCGACGTCGTCCGCCCCCGCCTCGATCGCCGCCTCCAGCATCGCGTCCGCCGACCCCGCCGCCAACGCATAGCGCACGGTGCCCAGCCGGGTGAACAGGAACGCCACCGAGTTGGTCTCGCCCAGCGTGCCGCCGCTCTTGTTGAACGCGGTGCGGATGTCGGACGCGGTGCGGTTGCGGTTGTCGGTGAGCGCCTCGACGATCACCGCGACCCCGCTCGGCCCGTAGCCCTCGTAGCGCACCTCCGCGTAGTCCTCGCCCGTGGTCGGCCCGGACGCCTTCTTGATCGCGCGCTCCACCGTGTCGCGCGGCATGTTGGCCTGCCGCGCCGCGGACACGGCGGCGCGCAGCCGCGGGTTCGCCCCCACCTCCGGCAGCCCGGAGCGCGCGGCCACCGTGATCTCGCGGATCAGCCGGGCGAAGGCGCGGGCGCGCTGCGCGTCCTGCGCGCCCTTGCGGTGCATGATGTTCTTGGAATGGGAATGCCCAGCCATCGGAGCCCGTCTCTGTCGCTGTGAGCGGCGCAGCAGACGCGGCGCCCGGCCCGACGGTGTAGCAGCCCCGCCACGCAAACCGGAAGCCACGGCCGCCCGGACCACCGCCACAGGCAGAGCTGGGCTCCCCCTCCACCGCCCCTTCCAGCGAACCGGGCGCGTCGTCGCAACCGTCCGGCCGCTGCGCCCGGACCCGCCATGCCCCGGACTTTCGGGAACCCCTCCTCCGGGTCCGGGCTTTCCCGAGGCTTGCCAACGGCCTCGTCCGGAGTCAGAGCCTCCGGCCCTGCCGTCTGCGGAGACATCCCTTGAGACCTGCCCTTCTGCGACACGGCCTGACCGCCACGGCCCTGGCGCTGGCCGCCTGCACCGGCGGCCACGGCACCGCGCCGCACCGGGCCGAGCTGGAAACCATGGTGGGCCAGAGCGGCGAGGCGCTGATCCGTCGCTTCGGCCAGCCCAGCGACACCAGCGCCGACCAGGACCAGGTCTTCATGACCTGGCGCGACCTCGACGTGCACTACGTCCAGGCCGGCGCCGGCTACGCCTACGACCACGTCCTGACCGACAACGCGTCGACCACGCCGCCGGCCTACTCCCGCTTCAGTTGCCGCACGACCTTCGTGGTGGTCCGTGACCGCGTCACCGCCTTCAACCTGACCGGCAACGGTTGCTCCTGACATCGATCTGTCAGACAGCAAGGCTGGGCTCTGCCCAGACCCGCCAGGGGCGAGCCGCCCCTGGACCGGCTTTACTTAAGGAGTGGATTCCAAAGGCGAGCCTTTGGCGGAGTTTGAGGCAGAGCCTCAACCTTTCTTGCCGACCAGGCGACCTTCAGGCCCGCCCGCGCCGCAGCAGCGCCAGCGGCAGCAGCGGCGCCATCGCCAGCGCCGCCAGCCCGACCGCCCCGCTCAGCAGCACGCCCACCGCCACCGCGTCCGCCTGCCGGCTGCTGAAAATCTCGCGCGACCCGTCCTGCGCCCGCCCCCCGAAGCGGCCGGACGTCACCGCAGGCCCCGCAGCCGGCTCGAACAGATTGCCCGCCGTGGTCGCCTGCCGCCTGCCGTCGAGCTGCCCCTCGTAGCCCTTCCTCGCCAGCACCCGGTCGAGCACCCCCGGCGCCAGCCGCGCCGCCAGGATTGTCGGCGGCGTCTGCCGCCCCACCCACACGTCGCGCCTGCGGTGCGCGGCCGCGAACACGATCGCCTTGGCCGCCGTCTCCGGCGTGTACACCGGGTCCGGGGCCTTGGCGCGCTGCCCCGTGCGGTTGCGCGCCCAGTCGAACTGCGGCGTGTTCACCGCCGGCAGGTGCACCATCGTCAGGTGCACGTCGAGCTTGTCGTGGATCAGCTCGGAGCGCAGCGCCTCGGTGAACCCGCGCAGGGCGAACTTCGCCCCGCAATACGCCGCCTGCACCGGCGCGGCGCGCCACGCCAGCACAGAGCTGACCTGCACGATCGTGCCGCCGCCGTTCATGCGCCGCAGCGCCGCCTTGGTGCCGTTGACCGCGCCCAGGTAGGTGACCTCGGTGACGCGGCGGATCTCCGCCTCGTCCGCGACCCGCACCGGCGCGTAGAGCGTCGCCATCGCATTGTTGACCCAGACGGTGATCGGCCCGAGCGCCACCTCGATCTCGCGCGCCGCCGCCTCCACCGCCTCCGCGTCGGCCACGTCCGCCGCCACCGCGTGCACCCTGACGCCCATCGCCGCGACCGCGGCCCTGGCCTCCTCCAGGCGCGCCTGGCCGCGCGCGATCAGGCCGACGCTGTCGCCGCGCGCCGCGAACGCCCTTGCCGCCGCGAGCCCGATGCCGGCGCTGCCCCCGGTGACGACCACGACCTCGACCATGCGCTGCACTCCGGACCTGAGGGGAAGAATTGGCGCCGCACGGGCCGCGCGCAAGCGAGAGCAAGGCAAAGGGCCCTGCCCTTTGATCCCGTCAAAGGCGGAGCCTTTGAAATCCACCTGTCAGGAAGCAAGCCCCGTCGCCGCCCGAGGTGCCCCAAACGAAAGCCGGTCCAGGGGCGGCTCGCCCCTGGCGGGTCTGGGCAGAGCCCAGCCTTGCCTCAGCCCGGCACGGCCGGCCCCTCGCCCGCCCCGCTCGCCGCGATTACCTGCCCGAGCGCCGCCATGTCGTCCGCGTCGAGCGTCAGCGCCCCGGCCGCGACCCAGCCGTCCACCTGCTCGGCCGTGCGTGCGCCCACGATCGCCCCGGTCACGCCCGGCCAGGCCAGCGTCCACGCCACCGAGGCGGCGGCCTGCGACACGCCGTGCTTCTCGGCCACCGGTCGCAGGGCGGCGGCGACCTGGAGGTTGCGCGCCAGCCCATCGCCGGTGAAGTCGGGGCTGCGCGAGCGCCAGTCGTCCTTCGGCAGCGCCGCCGAGCGCTCCGCCGTGAACGCGCCGGTGAGCAGGCCGGCCTGCATGGGGTTGTAGACGATCACCCCGGTCCCGTGCTCGTGGCACCAGGGCAGCTCCGCGGTCGCCACGCCGCGCCTGATGGCGGAGAACGGCGGCTGGAGCGTGTCGACGTGGCCGAGGCGCTCCGCCGTGTCGAGCTGCGCCATGCCGTGGTTGGACAGGCCGACCGCGCGCACCTTGCCTTCTCGCTTCATCGCCAGCAGCGTGCCCCAGTACTCGTCGAGCGCCGTGCCGTCGGTGGGCGTCCGGTGCATCTGGTAGAGGTCGATCCGCTCGATGCGAAGCCGCTGCAGCGACTGCTCCAGCTCGCGTCGCAGGCTGGCGGCGGTGCCGACCCGGTTCGGGCTGGCGGCGCGGTCCTCGCCCCAGGTCAGGCCACACTTGGTGAACACCAGCGGCCGCTCGGACGGCGCGATTTCGGCCAGCGCCTCGGCCACCACCTCCTCGGAGTGCCCGAGCCCGTAGACGGCAGCGGTGTCGATCCAGTTCACGCCCACGCGCACGGCGTGGCGGATGGCGGCGATGGAGTCCGTGTCCTCCTGGTGCCCCCAGCCCACCGCCCAGTCGTCGCCGCCCACCGCCCAGGAGCCGAAGCCCACGCGGGTGACGTCCATGTCGGTGCGGCCCAGGCGCACGGTCGGCAGGTTCTGGAAGGTGTTGGACATGGCGGGTTCCTTCTCAACGACCGGGACGGGCGACGCGGTGCCACGCTTCGGCCTGGTACGAACGTCGGCACTCCTTGGCTGTTCCGGCGCGGCGGAAACGACCGGCTCCACCTTGGCCCCAGGCATCATTGCGACGCCGCTGTCATCTGCCGGCAAATGGACGTCACCGCGAGCCTTCGGGAGCTCAGGGCAGACCGACTGGCACTGCATGGCGAAGCTCCGGGCTTCAAGACCAAGGCACCACCCAGGGTTGCCATGCTTCTAAATCATTCTATCAACCGTGCTGTGTTGCCCGCCGCATGGCCTGATCGTGAATCCGAGGACGAGACACATGGCAAGTCGTCTGCCACCGAATACGCGTGACCCTCGGGAACGCGTCTACGGGGCGCTGCTCTCCATCTTCGGCGCGATCGGGTGGCTGGTCCTCATCCTGGCCATGGTCAGCCTGGCGACAACGCGCCCGGCGTTCTTCTTCACGTCCGTCACCTATATCGCCGAGTTCATCCTGTTCGCGCTGCTGTCAGCCCTCTTCCTGCGTGCCTACATCTACGGGCACTACGTCCTCGTCGGTCCGGCGCAGTTTCCGCATCTCCACCAAATGGTGGTCGAAGGCGCGACGCGCCTGGGCCTGAGTCCGGTGCCCGTCACGTTCGTCTACAACTCGAACGGCCTGCTGAATGCCTTCGCCCAGCGCCTGGTCGGCCGGCGCTTCGTGTTCCTGACCTCGGCGCTCGTCGAGGTCGCGACCGACGCGCAGGTCAGGTTCGTGGTCGGTCACGAGCTGGGCCATCACGCCGCCGGACACCTCAATCCTCTCAGGAACCTCCTGCGCATCCCCGGCCACCTCCTCCCGTTCCTGGGCCGCGCCTACTCCAGGCGGCGGGAGCTAACCTGCGACCGCGTCGGCGCCACCCTGTCCGAGGACCTGCAAGCCTGCCGGTCGGCATTGACCATGCTGGCCTGCGGCTGCCAGCGTCTGAACGCGTCGCTGAACTGCGATGCGTTCGAGGCGCAGGAGTCCCAGGTGCCGGGGTTCATCGGCTGGATCGTGCTGATCTTCTCCCGCTACCCGCGGACCACCCAGCGGGTCGTCGCGATCTCCCGGTTCTTCCGGACACCCGCCGTATAGCGGCGCGTGGCCCGACGGTGCGCTCACCCCCCGGGCATCACCTGCGACAGCCGCCCGCCGATCCGCAGCGGCTCGACCCTGACCGCGAGCCCGGTCGCGTCGTCGGTCTCCACGAACAGCCCGCACACCGTGGCCTCGCCGTCCGCCGGCGCCAGGCGCTCGCCCGGCACGCGGCGCCAGAACCGGATCGAGGCCGCCTCCTTGCCCATGCCGATCACGCTGTCGTAGTCGCCGCACATCCCCGCGTCGGACTGGAACGCCGTGCCCCCGGCCAGGATCTGGTGGTCCGCCGTCGGCACGTGCGTGTGCGTGCCGACCACCAGCGACACCCGCCCGTCGAACGAGTGCGCGTAGCCCGCCGTCTCGCTGGTCGCCTCCGCGTGGAAGTCGGCCACGATCGCCTGCACGCAGCCCGGCTGCCCTGCCGGCCCCAGGCGGTGGCGCGCGATCAGCTCCGCCGTGGCGCGGAACGGGTCGTCCAGCGGCTCCATGAACAGCCGCCCCATCGCGTTGAGCACCAGCGCGCGCCGCCCGCCCGCCACGTCGACGACCACCGAGCCCGACCCTGGCGTACCCGGCGGGAAGTTGATCGGCCGCACCAGGCGCCGCTGCCCCTCGATGTAGCCGACCAGCTCCTTGCGGTCCCAGGCGTGGTTGCCGAGCGTGATCACGTCCGCGCCCGCCGCCAGCAGCGCGTCGGCCATGTCGGGCGCGAGCCCGAAGCCGTGGCTGGCGTTCTCGCCGTTGACCACCGCGAGGTCGACGCCCAGAGCACGGCGCAGCTCCGGCAGCCGCGCGGCCACCGCGTCGCGGCCGCTGCGGCCCACCACGTCGCCAAGGAACAGGATGCGCATCGCCGTCCCATGCCACGTCCCCCGCCGCGGCGGAAGCGGGAGCGCGGCCCAGGCAAGAAAGGTTGAGGCTCTGCCTCAAACTCCGCCAAAGGCTCGCCTTTGGAATCCACTACTTAAAGAAAGCCGGTCCAGGGGGGGCTTCCCCCCTGGCGGGTCTGGGCAGAGCCCAGCCTTGCTTCCTGCCCGCAGGCCGCACGCATCTCGACGCCGTACCGGTTCAGGCGCAAGGAGGGGTCAGGATCGCGTCTTACACGGAGCAGACAGCATGAGCGGATTTCTCGGCACCATCATGAACAGCCTGATGGGTGGCGCGGCTGGCGCCGCAGGCGGCGCGGGCGCCGGCGCGATGGGCGGCGTGTTGCAGCAGGTCCTCGCCAGCCAGGGCGGCATGGGCGGGCTGGTGCAGAAGTTCCAGCAGAACGGCATGGGCGACCACGTCCAGTCCTGGGTCGGCAACGGCGCCAACATGCCGGTCAGCGGCGACCAGGTCGGGCAGATGTTCTCCCCGCAGCAGATCGAGGGCTGGGCACAGAGCGCCGGCCTGCCGGTCGCCTCGTTCCTGCCGATGCTCGCTCAGGTCCTGCCGCACGCCGTGGACCAGGCCACGCCCGGCGGCCAGCACCCCGCGCCCGACGACACCAGCAACCCGTTCGCCGACGCCTGACCTGCCGCGGCCACGGCGCGACAGGCGGACCGCGATCGTCCGCCTGTCGCCCTGGACGCGCCTGGCGCCACCTCCGCTTGCAGAAGCGCGAGTGACGCACGCGCCATGGTTGCCAGTTGGCAGGGACGGGAAAACGCGATAACCCGGTCTGCCGCCGAGCGTGGCGCGCCTGGACAGGAGTTTCCCCCGATCATGGCCTCCGGGACAGGGCTGACTGCAGTGCCCTGGCTTTCGCGCCTGTTCGCCTCGCTGCGGGATACCCCGGCCATGATCCTGGTGTTCGACGGCGATAGCATCTCGGTCGGCGTTGGCGCGTCCCCCGGCCGCACCCTGGCCGAGCAGGTCACGCCATTGCTGCCCCCCGGGGTGGCCACCCGTGTGGTGGGCGCGGGCGGTCGGCCGGTAAAAGACTGCCTTACCCGCTTCGACGGCGCTGTCCGCCCGCTCTACGACGCGGCCGCCGCGCACAACGTCATCTTCTTCCACGCCGGCGACAACGACATCACCCAGGGCAGCAACGCGCGCCAGGCCTATGACGCGCTCGCCGCCTACGTCGGGCGGGCGCGACGGCAGGGCTGGTCGGTCGTGGTGTCCACCGAGCTGCAGCGCTTCGACCTGCCGGAGGCGATGCGCGCCGAGCTGACCGCGTTCAACGCCCTGGTGCTCGCCAACGCCGCCGGTGCCGACGGCGTCGCGGACTTCGGGGGCGACGCGACCATGGGCGGCGTCGCCAACCGCCGCAACCCGACCTACTACACCATGGATGGCGTGCACCCCGCGGACGCCGGCTACGCCATCCTGGCGGGGCTCGCCGCCACGGCCATACTGCCCCGACTTGCCGCCCGCTAGACCCCTGCTGCCCGGCCGGCCCCGGGACGACCCTCGGACCCCTGCGGGCCGCGCCGGGCCGCGCGGGTCGGGGCGAGGCGGCGCGAGGCGAGGCCTCTGTCCGCGTATGGCGGGGCTAATCCGCTCGGCGCTGCCTCGCCGCGATGCCGCAGGCCCACACTGGAGCCGTCCCATGACACACGAGCGTCTGCCATGAGCCTCGTGCCCATCGCCGAACTGCCGGTCTGCGAGGACGGCGCCGGCCTCGCCGCGCTCGGCACCGGGTGGTGCGCCCCGGAACGCACCTTCGTCTGGGCGTCCGGAGACACCAGCACGCTGAGCATCCCGGTCGACGCCGTCCACCCGGCCTACGTGGCGATCCTGCACATGGGCCCGGTGCCGCGTCGCCGCCAGCGGATCACCGTGTGGTCGAACGGCCACTTTCTCGGCCTGGTCCTGGTGCGCAGCGAGATGCAGGTCACGCTGCACGTGCCCGCGTCGCTGGTCGTCGACGGCCTGCTCCCGCTCACCATCGTGCACCGCGACTGCATCCGCCCGTCCGACCTGGACGGCGGCACCGACCACCGCGTGCTCTCCGTCCTGCTGAGCCATGTCGCCCTGCACGGCACGCCGCTGGTGCCGCCGCTCGACTCCGGCCCGGCCGACGCGCACCTGACCCCGCGCCAGCTCGTCAGCCAGTTCCACAGCGTCGGTGACAACTGCGAGTTCGGCGTGGTGCAACGCCAGTGCGGCGCCGAGCCGCTCAACCTGCTGCGCTTCGCCTCCACCGACATCGCCCACCTGCTGCGCGGCCTCGCCACGCAGTTCGCCGGCCTGTCGGAGGCCGCGAACATGTCCCACCGCCTCGGCGGCGAGCGCGACGGCCACCGGGAGTTCGTGATGTGGCAGACCACTTACGACCTTGTGTACCACACGTTCAGGTACCAAAACGAGGTCGACCTCGACACGCTGCTTGTCGCGGAACGGCAGAAGCTGGCGCTGCAACTGCGCATGTTCGTCGAGGACCTGGAGGACGCCGAGAAGATCTTCGTTGTCAAGCGCAACGACCCGCTGGCGCTGGGCGAGGTGTTCCCGGTGTGGCGCGGGATGCGTGCCTACGGCGACAACACCCTGCTCTACGTGGTGCCCGCCGGCTCGGACCACGTGCCGGGCTCAGTCGAGTGGAAGGCGCCCGGCCTGCTCTGCGGCTACATGGACCGCTTCGCCCCCTACGAGGACGCGCACGACACCTCGATCCAGTGCTGGCTCTCGATCTGCCGCAACGCCCTGGCGCTGTGGCGTGCGGCGAGACCGCCAGGCGCCTAGCGGGACTGCAAGGAAGCAAGGCTGGGCTCTGCCCAGACCCGCCAGGGGCGAGCCGCCCCTGGACCGGCTTTATTTAAGTAATGGGTTTCAAGGGTCTGCCCTTGGCGGAGTTTGAGGCAGAGCCTCAACCTTGCTTGCTGTCCCCATCCACGCCGGCGTCCCGCCGCAGCACGCCCGCCTCCGTCACGATCGCGTCCAGCGGCACGTCGAAGGTTCCGGTCGGCACCGCCCCGACCTGCTGGCGCGCGTAGGCAAACCCCACCGCCCTGCAGCCCGCGAGCCCGGCCAGCGTGCGGTCGTAGTAGCCGCCGCCGTAGCCCAGCCGCATCAGCCGGTCGTCGAACGCCAGCAGCGGCACGAGCAGCAGCCCCGGCGCGAGGGCCTCGCCGTCGGGGTGGCAGGTCCCGAACCGCCCAGGCAGCATCGTCGCCCCGGGATGCCAGCGCCGGAACACCAGCGGCTGCCCACGCGGCGTGGTCTCCGGCAGCAGCACGACTTGGCCGCGCCCATGCAGCGCGGCCAGAAGCGGCCGCAGGTCAAGCTCGCCGGGCAGCGGCCACACGCCGGACACCACCGTGTCCAGGGGGACGAGCGACAGCAGGCGCCCGCACACCGCGACGTCGGCCAGCGCGTCGCCCACGCCGCGAACGAGGCGCGCGGCATCGCGCGCCGCACGCTTGGCGGCAACCAGGTCTGGAGGATCAGAGTGCGGAGCCGCCATGGCCGTTGGCGTCATTACCCTACCAGAGCCTGCTGAGGCAGGTGGGCACCAGATACCATGACCAAGATCATGACAGCGCCAGCGCCCTGGTAGATGCTTATCGGCCCCGGGGTTAAATTGCCTGACGCACCCGGCAGCTCCGCGCACCACATCTAGGGATGCTCGAGCCCGGATGCAATCTCTTCCGCGCGGTCCGCCAGCCGGCGCAGCCGCTCCGCCGCCTCCTGGTCCGCCTGCGCAGCGGCCTCCGCAGCGGCCTGGGCCGCCTCGCCGGACGCCTCCGCCCCCAAGGGGGTCCCTTGAGCCGGCTCCGTATCCATCCGCTTGCCCAGGTCGTGCAGCTCGTCGGCCATCAGCAGGGACGCCAGCACCAGCAGCCGCGCCTCGCCGCTCGGGCCGCCCAGCGCCTTGATGCTGGTGATGCGCCGCTCGACCTGCCCGACCATCGCCTGGAGGTGGGCCTCCTGCCCATCCTCGCAGCCGACGGTGTAGACGTAGCCGTTGATCTTGACCGTGACCTGCGCCATCGAAGCTTCCTCAGTTCACGAATGCGCCGGAGCCCGACGAGGCACCGCGGCGCCAGGCTGCGTCACATGAAGTCTGCGTCGCATGGCCCGTCACGCGCCGATCCCGGCACCAGGCTGGTCGGTCGGCAGGCCAGCCTCGCCCAGCGCGCCGCGCAGGTCGGCGATCAGGCTGTCCAGGCGAAACCCGATCTGCTCAAGATCGACAGAATGGCCCCAGTTGCCTGCATCGGCCCGCAAAACAGCGCTGGCCGCAGCATCGCCAGGGCCTGGCGCCGCGGGAGCACCACCCAGCCACGTCGCAATGCCGGTGGACGCCGCTTCGCGCTCCGGCGGCGCCAGGCCCGACGCCAGGGTGCGCTGCGTAGCGGCACGGTCGAGCGCCTGAACGATCCGCTCCAGAGCCGCTTCCAGCCGGGCGGCGTCGCCCTGGTGTGCCGAATCCGACAAGGCCCCTCCAAGCGCGTATGGCTTGAACACAAAGCCCGCACGCGGTTGAACGTCAAGCGTGAACCCTCCCCGCCGCAGGCGTCCGCCCGAACCCATGCATCGCTCCGGTCCGGCCCTGCGCGGCCTGCCCTGCGTGGTCGTGCACGGGCTTGGCGACGTGCGGCTGGCGCTGTCGCAGGGCGCCGGCGCGACGCTTCTGTCCGCACCCGGGGCGGCGCTGTTCGCCGGCGTCGGCTGGTGGCGCGCCCTGGTCGAGGCGGGCCGCGAGGCCTGCCCCGACGCCGGGTTCGACGACGTGCTGGACTGCGCCGACGCCCCCGGCCGGGCGCTGGAGGCGCTGCGCCACGGCCAACGCGCGCTCGTGCTCGACCCCGCGTGCCCCGCCGGCCCGGCGCTGCGTGCCCTCGCGCTGCACCAGGGCGCCGTGCTGCTCGACCGGCGGCCGCCGGCGCTCGACCTGGCCCGCCCCGGCGCCGCCCGCCACCTGCGCGCCTGGCTCGGGCTTGAGCCGCCGCCGGCTCGCAGGAACTGAAGCTGCAACGGGGGGTGGCAAGGCAGGAAAGCAGCAAGTAAGGCTGGGCTCTGCCCAGACCCGCCAAAAGCTGGGCCTTTGGAATGCCTTCTCTTAAGCAAGGCCGGTCCAGGGGCGGCTCGCCCCTGGCGGAGTTTGAGGCAGAGCCTCAACCTTGCTTGCTGCACCTTTCGTAGCGCCCTGGGCGGACCGGCCTGCACCCGTCTCGGGAAGTGACAGGCGCGCGCGAACCCGCTACGTCCGCGCGATCCCCACGTGCCCGCATCGCCGGCGCGTTCAGAGCACGCCGCATCCAAGGAGCCCCTGCCGTGCAGATCACGCCCACCGTCAGGACCATTCTCGGCTGGTACGAGAGCGACAACCCCGGCACCAAGACGAATCTCGCCCGCATCCTGATGCACGGCAAGCTGGGCGGCACGGGCAAGCTGGTGATCCTGCCGGTCGACCAGGGCTTCGAGCACGGCCCCGCCCGCTCGTTCGCCGCCAACCCGCCCGCCTACGACCCGCACTACCACTTCCAGCTCGCCATCGAGGCCGGGCTCAGCGCCTACGCGGCCCCGCTCGGGATGCTGGAGGCGGGCGCGGCCACCTTCGCCTCCGAGATCCCCACCATCCTCAAGCTGAACTCCTCGAACTCGCTCGCGACCGAGAAGGACCAGGCGGTCACCGGCTCGATCTCCGACGCGCTGCGCCTGGGCTGCTCTGCGATCGGCTTCACCATCTACCCGGGCAGCGAGTACGCCTTTGCCCAGATGGAGGAGCTGCGCGAGCTGGCGGAGGAGGCCAAGACCGTCGGCCTCGCCGTGGTGGTGTGGAGCTACCCGCGCGGCCCGGAGATCGACAAGGCCGGCGAGACCGCTTTCGACATCTGCGCCTACGCCGCGCACATGGCCTGCCTGATGGGCGCGCACATCATCAAGGTGAAGCCGCCCTCCGAGGTGCTCTACCAGCCGGCGGCGAAGAAGGTGTACGAGGCGCAGCATGTCGACGGCTCGACGATGGCCAAGCGCATCGAGCACGTCGTGCAGGCTTGCTTCGCCGGCAGGCGCATCGTGATCTTCTCCGGCGGCGACAACAGCGAGACCGGCGCCTTCCTCAAGATCATCCAGAGCCTCGCGGACGGCGGCTCGTTCGGCTCGATCGTCGGGCGCAACTCGTTCCAGCGCTCGAAGGCGGATGCGCTGGCGTTGCTGGGCACGATCACCGACATTTATGCGGCGGCAGCCCGGACCTGAAGCCCAAGCCACGACCCGGGCCGGCGGCACGCCACCGCCCGACGTGCCGCCGGCCCATTTGCGCGGGTCTGGGGGCGCCTGTTCCCAGCGGGTCGCCGCCTTCAAGCACGGGGCAGCGCCCTGGCCTTTCTTGTCCCGGAACGCGCCATGCCCGACACCCGCCTTTATCTGATCACGCCTCCTCTGCTTCCCGCCGGCTTTCCCGACCTGCTGGCAGCCGCGCTCGACGCCGGCGAGGTGGCCGCGGTGCAGCTTCGGTTGAAGGACGTCTCCAACGACACGTTGCGCCGCACCACGGAGCTTCTGCTTCCAGTGACGCAGGCGCGCGAGGTGGCGCTGCTGCTCAACGACCGGCCGGAGCTGGCCGTCTCGTGCGGCTGCGACGGCGCGCACGTCGGGCGCGAGGACACGCCGGTCGCGGAGGCACGGCGCATCCTCGGCGACCTGCAGCTCGGCGTGTCCTGCTACGACAGCCGCGACCTGGCGATGCAGGCTGGCGAGGCGGGCGCGGACTACGTGGCGTTCGGCGCCTTCTTCCCGAGCCCGACCAAGCACACCGATATCCGCGCGGAGGTGGCGCTGCTGTCGTGGTGGAGCGAGCTGATGGAGCCGCCCTGCGTGGCGATCGGCGGCATCACGGCCGGGAACTGCGCGCCGCTGGTGCAGGCCGGCGCCGACTTCCTCGCGGTGGTCAGCGCGGTGTGGGACCACCCGGACGGGCCAGGAGCGGGCGTGCGGGCGATGTGCGCGGCGATCGCGGCGGCGCGTTGAGCGGGCCGGGCGCGATGGCGGCCGGCGGACTGATATCGGTCGAGGCGGCGCGGGCGGCGGTGCTGGACGGCCTGCGGGCGACGCCGGCGGAGCTGGTGGCGCTGAGCGAAGGCTGGGGGCGGGTGCTGGCGCAGGATGTGGTGGCACGGCGCACCAGCCCGCCCGACGACGTCTCCGCGATGGACGGCTATGCGCTGCGGGCTGCGGACGGGGCCGCGGGCGCGGTATTGCGCGTGGTGGGCGACGCGCCGGCCGGGCATCCGTGGACAGGCACAGTCGGCGCAGGCGAGGCGGTGCGGCTGTTCACAGGCAGCGTGGTGCCGGCAGGCGCGGACACCGTGCTGCTGCAGGAGGACTGCACGCGCGTAGGCGGGAGCGTGCGGGTGGACGAGGCGGCGCGAGCGGCGCGCCACATCCGCCGGGCGGGGCAGGATTTCAGGACGGGCGACGTGGTGCTGCGGCGGGGGCGGCGTCTGGGGGCGCGCGATGTCGGGCTGGCGGCGGCGGCGGATCATCCGTGGCTCGCCGTGCGCCGGCGGCCGAGGGTGGCGATCCTGGCGACGGGCGACGAAATCAGCATGCCCGGCGAGCCGGTCGGGCCTGGTGGGATCGTGTCGTCGAACAGCCACGCGATCGCGGCGCTGGTGCGCGCGGCGGGCGGCGAGCCGGTGCTGCTGCCGGTGGCGCGCGACGACCGGGCGTCGCTGGAGGCGGCGGCGGACGCGGTGGGAGGGCACGACCTGCTGGTCACGATCGGCGGCGCGAGCGTGGGCGACCACGACCTGGTGCACGCGGCGCTGACGGCGCGGGGGATGCGGACGGGGTTCTGGAAAGTGGCGATGCGGCCGGGCAAGCCGCTGATGTCGGGGCGGCTGGGCGAGGTCGCGGTGCTCGGCCTGCCGGGCAACCCGGTGTCGTCGCTGGTGTGCAGCGTGCTGTTCCTGCTGCCGGCGCTGCGGGTACTGCTGGGGGGCGTGGCGGCCGGGCCGCCGCTCGTCAGGGCGCGCCTGGGGGTAGCGGTGCGGGCGAACGACCACCGGGCGGACCACCTGCGGGCCTCGCTGGAGGACGGCGCCGACGGGCTGGTCGTCACGCCGTTCGCGGTGCAGGACTCTGCGATGCTGGCGGCGCTGGCGCGGGCGGACGCGCTGCTGGTGCGGGCGCCGCACGCGCCGGCCCTGGACGTGGGGGCTGAGGTGGAGGTGATCCGGCTCGACGACGCGGGGCTGTGAGGAAGGCAAGCAAGGCTGAGCTCCCCCTCCGCTGCCCTTTCCAACGGCCCAAGCGGGCCATCGGAACCTTTGGGCAGCTCCGCCCAGACCCGCCAAAGGCCCCCTCTTCCAAACACGGGCCTCTGGACACCGATTTACTGAAGAGAAGCCGGTCCAGGGGCGCTGCCCCTGGCGGAGTTTAAGGCAGAGCCTCAACCTTGCTGCCTTCTCCGGCCAGCCCCGCTCACGTCACGGTCCTGCTTGACGCGGCGCGGCGAACTTATCTAAAACAGAGCAGGGTTTCTATTTTGTTCCGAGCAGGCCACTGCGGCTCGGGGCGGTTCGGACTGGGGCACTGCCATGCTGACGCGCAAGCAGCACGAGTTGCTGAGCTTCATCGACGACCACCTGACGCGCACGGGGTTCTCCCCGTCGTTCGAGGAGATGAAGGAGGCGCTGCAGCTCCGCTCGAAGTCGGGCATCCACCGCCTGATCTCGGCGCTGGAGGAGCGCGGCTTCCTCAAGCGGCGTCACCACAGGGCACGGGCGCTGGAGGTGGTGCGGCGGCCGGAGGCGATGATGTCGGGGGCTGCGGCGACCCGGCAGGTGGCAGCCGAGGTCGTGGAAATGATGGACGACGCGGAGGCGGGGCAGCCGTTCGCCCCCAATGTGATCCGCGGCGACTTCACCGCGCGGCTGCAGGGCGTGCGCGCTGCGAGCGGGGTGGCGGCGGTGCAGCTTCCGCTCTACGGCAAGATCGCGGCGGGCATGCCGATCGAGGCGCTGCGCGACAACGGGCGGCAGATCGAGGTGCCGCTGGCGCTGCTCGGCGCGGGCGAGCATTTCGCGCTCGAGGTCGACGGCGACTCGATGATCGACGCGGGCATCCTGAGCGGCGACACGGTGATCATCCGCAGGGGCGAGGCCGCGGAGACAGGGCAGATCGTGGTGGCGCTGGTCAACGAGGAGCAAGTGACGTTGAAGAGGCTGCGGCGGCGGGGCAGCTCGATCGCGCTGGAGCCGGCGAACGCCAAGCACGAGACGCAGATCTACCCGGGCGAGCGGGTCAAGGTGCAGGGACGCCTGGTGGGGCTGCTGCGCAACTACAGTTGAGGGCGTCCAGCAAGCAAGGTTGAGGCCCCGCCTTCAAGAATGGGCCTCAAACTCCGCCAAAGGCTCGCCTTTGGAAACCTCGACCAGGACTTCCCTTATCAAATGCCGGTCCAGGGGCGGCTCGCCCCTGGCGGGTCTGGGCAGAGCCCAGCCTTGCTTGCCTTGCCGAGCCTACTCCGACTCCGCCGCCGGCAACGTGACCGACTTCGACCCGGGCGGCGGGGGCACCCACGGCCGCGCGCCGCGCCAGTCGCGGTCGGAGATCACCCGGACACCGTCCCCTGTCAGCCAAGCGGCCTGGGCGCCGTCGCGCCACACCGTGAAGCGATCGATGTGCGGCTGCCCGGGGCAGGCACCATGCAGCGGCTCGGCGGTGACGAGCAGCGAGGCATCGCAGCGCGGGCGAATCGCCGGGCGGGTCAGGGCGATGGACGCGACGCCGCGGGTCAACACGCACCGGTCGGGGTCGCAGTGCAGGCCAGGCGCCGGGTCGCCCTCGTCGGGCAGCGGCTGCGGCGCGGCATTCCAGACCTGCGCCCAGGCGTCGCGGTCGGCACGGGCGCCCGAGGCGGATTGCAGGAACACCTGACCCGCGACGTGGAAGGCGACCAGGCGGGCGTCGGCGGAGACCAGCAGGTCGGGCGGCCGGGCCAGCAGCGGCGAGGCCAGCCCGGCGAGCAGCACGGGCGCGCCCAGCAGACGCAGCCGCGACCGCCACAGACCCAGCCAAGCGAGGCCCAGCGTGACCAGCACCAGGCCCCAGTCGGGGATGTGGGCGACCGCGAGCGTGGCGGCCGGCCAGGACGACACGGTGCGGCCGATCCACAACACCACGCCGACGCCCCAGCCCATCGGCACCAGGGCGAGGCTCTCGCAGTGCAGCGGCATCAGGGCGAGGCCGAGCAGTCCGGCCGGCATCACCCACAGCGCGGTGAGCGGCACGGCGAGCATGTTGGCGACGATGAAGTAGAGCTGCACGTGGCCGAACGCCGCGGCGGCGTAGGGCGCGGAGGCGGTGCCGGCGAGCAGGCTGGTGAACGCGAGCGGGACCAGGTGCGAGGCGGCGCGGCGGGCGAGACCGGGGCTGCCGTCGCCGACGCGCAGGCGGGTGAGCCAGGGGCGCGCGGCTTCGTAGCCGGCAATGAGCGCGAGCACGGCGGAGAAGCTCATGCGGAAGCTCACGCCCATGATCTCCTGCGGCTGGGCCAGCAGCAGCAGCGTGGCGGCCAGCGCAAGGCCGCGCAGCGAGGCGGCGCGGCGGCCGAGCAGCAGGCCCAGCGTCACCAGCGCCGCCATCGCGAAGGAGCGCAAGATCGGCAGGTGGCCGCCGGTCAGCAGGGCGTAGCCGCCGCCGGCCGCCAGGGCGGCGAGCGCCGCGATCTGGCGGGTGGGCCAGCGCAGGGCGGCGTACTCCCACAGCGCGAGGGCGAAGCGGGTGGCGCCCATCACCAGGCCCATGACGATGCCGATGTGCAGGCCGGCGACGGCGAGCAGGTGGGCGAGGCCGGAGTCGCGGAAGGCGGCGCGGTCGGGCTCGGGGATCGCGCTGCCGGTGCCGGTGAGCATGGTGGCGGCGATGGCCCCGCGCGGGCCGGGGATCGCGGCGAGGATGCGGGCCGCGATGCGGTCGCGCACGGACTGGCTCCAGCGGGCGAGGCCGTCCGAGGGGGCGGAGGCCAGGATCGCCAGCGGGCCGAGCGCCATGCCGCTGCCGGCGGTGCCGGCGAAGAACGCCTCGCGCTGCGGGTCGCGGGCACCGGGAAAGGCCGGCGGCGCGGGCGGGCGCAGCAGGGCACGGACGCGCACGGTGTCGCCGGCCAGGGGCGTGGCGGGGTCGTTGGCCCGCAGGCGGAGGCGGATCGTGCGGGCGAGCGGCGGGTCGGCGGCGATCCGGGCGGCGTCCAGGGTGATGCGGCGGCCGTCCGGCAGGATTTCCAGGCCGCGGACGGTGCCCTCGATCAGGCCGGCACGGGTGGGCACGACGGCGAGTGCCAGGGCGCGGCGGGTGGCCCCCTGCCCTGCCGCGACGCCGAGCGCCGCCATCAGCAGGGCGAGGCCGGCGGCGCGGGGCACGGGGCTGCGCCAGCCGAGGATCGTGAGCGCCAGGGCCGCCGCGGCGCCGGCGGCGGGCAGCCACCAGGCCGGCTCGGCGGTCTGCGCGAAGTAGAGCAGGACGCCAGCGCCGACGAAGACCGGCAGCCACAGGGCGAATCGGCCACGCTCGGCGTCCATCCAGGAGTGCAGGAGCGCAGTCGCGTGGGGCGTGGCGGCCAACCAGGGCGCGGAGGTGCGGAATGCGGCGGGGGTTTGCACAACTGGAGGTTTAGGGAAGAGCCTGAATGTTCGCCAGCGGAGAGAAGGCAGCCAGCAAGGCTGGGCCCTGCCCAGACCCGCCAAAGGCCAAGGCCTCTGGACACCGATTTACTTAAATAAGGGGATTCCAAAGGCGAGCCTTTGGCGGAGTTTGAGGCGGAGCCTCAACCTTGCTTGCTTCCTGCCTAGCGCCTCCCCCGGTATAACGCCCCATGACCGTTCGCACGCGCTTCGCCCCCTCTCCCACCGGCCTGCTGCACATCGGCGGCGCCCGCACCGCGCTGTTCAACCACCTGTTCACCCGCCATCACGGCGGGGAGTACCTGCTGCGTGTGGAGGACACCGACCGGGCGCGCTCGACGCAGGCGGCGGTCGACGTGATCCTGCAGGGTCTGGAGTGGCTCGGGCTGTCGCCGGACGAGGCGCCGGTGTTCCAGTCGACGCGGGCGGCGCGCCACGTCGAGGTGGCGCACGCGATGCTGGAGAGCGGGCACGCCTACCGCTGCTACTGCACGGCCGACGAGCTGCGCGAGATGCGCGAGCGCGCGACCGCGGAGAAGCGTACGCCGCGCTACGACGGCCGCTGGCGCGACCGCGACCCGGCGGACGCGCCGGCCGGGGCGCCGTTCACGGTGCGGCTGCGCGCGCCCACCGAGGGCGAGACGGTGGTGCACGACCTGGTGCAGGGCGAGGTGCGGGTCGCCAACGCCGAGCTGGACGACATGATCGTGCTGCGCTCGGACGGCAGCCCGACGTATCTGCACGCAGTGGTGTGCGACGACCACGACATGGCGATCAGCCACGTGATCCGCGGCGACGACCACCTGACCAACACGTTCCGCCAGATCCAGGTGTTCGAGGCGATGGGCTGGGCGCGGCCCGCCTTTGCGCACATCCCGCTGATCCACGGCGCGGATGGGGCGAAGCTGTCCAAGCGGCACGGCGCGGTGAGCGTGCTGGAGTTCCGCGAGCAGGGGTATCTGCCGGAGGCGCTGTGCAACTACCTGCTCAGGCTGGGGTGGGGGCACGGCGATGCGGAGGTGCTGTCGCGCGAGGAGGCGGTGGCGGTGTTCGACCTGGGCGGCGTGGGCAGGGCGGCGAGCCGCATGGACTACGCCAAGCTCGGGCACCTGAACGGGGTGTACATGCGCCAGGCGGAGGACGATCGGCTGGTGGCCGAGGTGCTGCGGCGGTTGCACGCGCGGGCGGAGGGCGGCGGGGTGGCGGTGGAGACCGCGATGCGGCTCGCGACGCTGATGCCGGGGCTGAAGGAGCGGGCGCGGACGCTGGTGGAACTGGCGGACGCGTCGGCGTTCCTGGCGCGGTCGCGGCCGATCGCGCCCGACGAGAAGGCGGCGGCGGTGCTGACGCCGGCGGCGCGGGAGATGCTCCGCGAGGTGGGGGTGGCGCTGGGGGCGAGCGACTTCACGCCGGAGGGGGTCGACGGGGCGCTGCGGGGGTTCGCCGAGCGGACAGGGGCGAAGCTCGGGCAGGTGGCGCAACCGATCCGGGCGGCGCTGACGGGGACGACGACCAGCCCGGGGATCGACGCGACGCTGGCGGCGCTGGGGCGGGAAGAGTCCCTGGCGCGGATCGCGGACGCGAGTTCCACCAGCGGCCCCTGACGTCGAGCGGTAAGAAAGCAAGGCTGGGCTCTGCCCAGACCCGCCAGGGGGGAAGCCCCCCCTGGACCGGCTTTTTTTAGTGATGGATTCCAAAGGCGAGCCTTTGGCGGAGTTTGAGGCAGAGCCTCAACCTTGCTTCTAGCTCGCGGTGCGCGATTGCCGCCTGAGCGGCGGCTGCTCCGGGGCGGCGAGCACCGGGCTGGCGTAGCCGACCTCGCCGCAGATGTGCGCTGCGGCCTGCGAGATGTAGCCGGTGAAGTGGTGCCACGCTATGTTGTCGAACGAGCGCACGTCGTAGTGGCGGTTCGCCTGGGCCGAGACGCGCAACTCGGCGAACTCGGAGCCGTCGGCGATGTCCGGCGGGTCCTGCATCGCGGCCAGCGCCGGGTCCTTGGCGACCCACATCTCGTGGATCTCCTGGGCGAGGCGGCCGACGCGCTCCAGGGCGAGGTCCAGGCCAGCCAGTGGCTCGTAGGCGGCGGATCGTGGATTCCACACCTCGAAGGCAAAGTCGGCGGGAGCGGCACGGTCCTCGAAATGCGTGATCCTGAGGCTGGGACGGGACATGGGCGGCTCCGGCGTGGCGCGATCGCCCCGGCGGGAGGACAGGAGCCGCCCGCCGGAGCGTTGCGGCCGGGGTGGCAGCACGGATGCGGCACGTCAAGGAAACTCGACGCGGTGCGTGGTCCGCGTCGGGTGCGAAGACAGGGGTGTCGCGCCGCTGACGGTTGTTCGGCGAGCACGGAACTATGGCCTTGCACGCGGACCGATCAGCCCCTACGAAAACGCCGGTTCGCTTCGAATCGCTGCTGTAGCTCAGTGGTAGAGCACTCCCTTGGTAAGGGAGAGGTCGAGAGTTCAATCCCCTCCAGCAGCACCACCGCGCAACCCTTGGCCTGCCGGCCAGGCCGACACCACGTGCGTGGTCGCCAGGTTCGCGTTCGTCGGGGAGGCCTGGACATGACCGTGCCACCGCAACGCCCTGCCCTCACCGAGGCCGCTCGTGAGGCGCTGCACCGGCGCGAGGCGGCGCAGGCCGCGGCGCTGCGCGAGAACCTGCACCGGCGCAAGCAGCAAAGCAGGGACCGCGACGCGGCTGCCGCGAGGCCTCCTGTGGACGCTGCGGACAGAACGCAGGGCGAGAGCTGATAGCGTCCGGGATCTCGGCGGGCCGGTGGAGCAAGCAAGGCTGGGCTTTCCTTCCGCTGCCATTCCAACGATCCAAAGGGATCGTCGGAACCTTTGGCAGCTACGCCCAGACCCGCCAGGGGCGAGCCGCCCCTGGGCCGGCTTTGTCTAGACAAGTGGACTCCAAAGGCGAGCCTTTGGCGGAGTTTGAGGCAGAGCCTCAACGTTGCCTGCTACCTGAGAGCCTATGGGCTGGAACCGATCCACCCCCGGCCGTGCGTGTGCATCGCGTGATACGCCACGCCGGTAGGAGCGGGGATGCCTTGTCCAGAACAAGGTGCGAGCGCCGAGTCTTGGCCCGGGAAGGCAGGCCGGGCGGCTGGCGCGAGCCGGCGCGATTGCCGCCTCCGGGTGGCTGGTCTAGACGGTCTGCGACGCGGCGTTCCCGCGACGCCAGGCCCGAACGCCGCCAGGACACCCCGATGCCCGTGATGCCCGACACCTGGATTCGCGAGATGGCGGCGAGCCACCGGATGATAGAGCCGTTCTCGCCCCGCCAGCAGCGCGACGGCGTGATCAGCCACGGGCTGTCGTCGTACGGCTACGACGCGCGCGTCGCCGACGAATTCCGCATCTTCACCAACGTCGACAGCGCCATCGTCGACCCGAAGGCGTTCAGCGAGGACAGCTTCGTGACGCGGCGCGGCCCGGTGTGCGTCATCCCGCCCAACAGCTTCGCCCTCGCCCACACCATCGAGTATTTCCGCGTGCCGCGCGACGTGCTGGTGATCTGCCTGGGCAAGTCGACCTATGCGCGCTGCGGCATCATCGTCAACGTGACGCCGCTGGAGCCGGAGTGGGAGGGGCAGGTCACCATCGAGATCAGCAACACCACGCCGCTGCCGGCCAAGATCTACGCCGGCGAGGGCATCTGCCAGTTCCTGTTCCTCCAAGGCGCGGGGCCGTGCGAGACGTCATACGCGGACCGCGCGGGAAAGTACATGCACCAGCGCGGGGTGGCGCTGCCGCGGCTCTGAGGAAGCGAGCAAGGCTGGGCTCTGCCCAGACCCGCCAAAGACCAAGGCCTCTGGACACCGATTTACTTAAGTAATGGATTCCAAAGGCTTGCCTTTGGCGGAGTTTGAGGCAGAGCCTCAACCTTGCCTGCCAGGCCGTTGAGACCGTTCAGGAGTTCCTGCCCATGCACCGCATCCGCATCCGCGGCGGCCGCCCGCTCTCCGGCACCATCGTCATCGGGGGGGCGAAGAACGCGGCGCTGCCTCTGCTGGCGTGCGGGCTGCTGACCGACGAGCGCCTGGTGCTGTCCAACGTGCCGAAGCTGGCCGACGTGGCGATGATGGCCGAGCTGCTGGCGCAGCACGGCATCGCGGTCGAGGAGTCCGGGCGGACGCTGTCGCTGGGCGGCCCGATCACCAGCACCGAGGCGCCCTACGAGATCGTGCGCAAGATGCGTGCCTCCATCCTGGTGCTGGGGCCGCTGCTGGCGCGCATGGGCACTGCGCGGGTGTCGCTGCCGGGCGGGTGCGCGATCGGGACGCGGCCGGTCGACCTGCACCTCAAGGGCCTGGAACAGATGGGGGCGGTGATCCGCCTGGAGGGCGGCTACGTGCAGGCCGACGCGCCCGGCGGCCTGCGCGGGGCCGAGATCGTGCTGCCGTTCGCCTCGGTTGGTGCCACGGAGAACCTGCTGATGGCGGCCTCGCTGGCGGACGGGCGCACGGTGCTGGGCAACGCGGCGCTGGAGCCGGAGATCGAGGACCTGTGCCGCTGCCTGATGGCGATGGGCGCGGAGATCGAGGGCGTGGGCACCGGCAGGCTGGTGGTGGACGGCCGCAAGAAGCTGCATGGCGGCGAGCACCGCATCGTCTCGGACCGCATCGAGACCGGGACCTATGCGTGCGCGGCCGCGATCACCGGCGGCGAACTGCGGCTGGAGGGCGGGCGCATCGCGCATCTGGGGGCGGTGGCGCGCTCGATGCGCGAGGCGGGCGTGGAGATGCGCGAGGAAGGCGACGCGCTGCTGGTGCGGCGCATGAACGGGCTGCACGGGGTGGACGCGATGACCGAGCCCTACCCGGGGTTTCCCACCGACATGCAGGCGCAGTTCATGGCGCTGATGTCGGTCGCCGACGGGGCGTCGATGGTGACGGAGACGATCTTCGAGAACCGGTTCATGCACGTCCCCGAGCTGAACCGGATGGGCGCGCGGATCAACGTGCACGGGTCCTCGGCGATCGTGCGCGGAGTGGGCGCACTGCAGGGGGCGCCGGTGATGGCGACGGACCTGCGGGCGTCGGTGTCGCTGGTGCTGGCGGGGCTGGCGGCGCGCGGCGAGACGGTGGTGAGCCGGGTATACCACCTGGACCGGGGCTACGAGGCGGTCGAGGAGAAGCTGGCGGCGTGCGGGGCGGAGATCGAGCGGCTGGGGTGAGCGGGCGTGCTACGGGACCGGGATGGCGTCGCATGGGCGCGACATCGCTGCCAGGGGTAAGGGCATGACGGTGCCCGAGCTGCTCGTGAGGTTCGCGGCCGACGTGCGGAGCGACAGAGCAGCGAACCCGCGCATCGGCGGCGATGGAACCGGTCTCGAACTGCTCATCGCGCCACGGTTCCGGACCCTCGTCGAAGACACCTTGCGGCAGATGGGGGTCGCCGCACTCTCGGTCTTGCCGGAGTACACGCGCAGCGGCATCGGCAGGCCTGACCTGGCCTTCGCCCGGCCCGGCCAGCCGGCCCGTGCCTTCATCGAGCTGAAGGAGCCGCGCAAGACGCTGACGCCGAAGGAATGGCGTGGCCACGACGGTGATCAGTTCCGGCGCTTCGGCGAGCTGCCGCTGTGGGCCCTGTCGAACTTCGCCGCAATTCAGCTCTATCGTCGCGACGAACGGACCGACTATGCCGAGATCGTGCCGGCCGAGGCGCTGGACCCGGCGACGCCGGCGGCGCGAGCGGAACGCCTGATCCGCGCGGGCGACCCGGCCGGCTTCGGACGCATCCTGCACAGCCTCGCCATGGCGGAGGCACCCGCTCCGCGCGACGCGGCGGCGATCGCTCAGGTGCTGGGACAGGCCGCTCGCCTGGTGCGTGAGGTTGTCGCCGCCCAGTGCGCCGCCGGGCTGAACGGCGTGCTGGTCGACCTGCGCGCCGAGTTCAACGAGACGCTGTTCGCCCGCCCCGAGGCCGGCGGCCATGACGAGGGCGGCAGCGACGCCCTGTTCGCCTCCGCCTTCGCACAGACCCTGATCTTCGGGCTGCTGCTCGCGAAGGAGGCGGGCGGCGGCGCGGACGTGGACGAGCACGCCTACCACCTGCTGCCCGCCGGGACCTACCCGCTGCTGCGCGGCACGCTGCGCGCGCTCACGCTGGACGAGGCGCGCGCGATGCTGGGCGCGGCCTTCGATGTGGCCCGCGACGCCGTCAACTCCGTCGTCCCCGACATGCTGCAGACGCAGAATGGACGCGACCCGCTGCTCTATCTGTACGAGGATTTCCTCAGGGTCTTCGATCCATCGGCCGTCGCAAAATACGGCGTCTACTACACGCCGCCCGAGGTGGTGCGCCTGATCGTCGCGCAGGTGGACCGCGCGCTCCGCGACGGGCTGGGCACGGCGGGGCTGCTCGATCCGGCGGTGCAGCTCCTCGATCCCGCCTGCGGCACCGGCACCTTCCTGCTCGCGGCGACCGGGGCGGTGGCCGAGAGGGTGGCCGCCGAATACGGATCGGGCGCGGTCGCGGCCGAGGTGTCCGCGTTCGCGCAAAGGATGAACGGCCTGGAGCTGCTGGTCGGCCCCTACACCGTCGCCCACTACCGCATGTTGCGCGAGGTCGCGGGGCGGGGCGGAACGGCGGCGCACCTGCCGATCTACCTGGCGGACACGCTGGCGCCGCCTGCCGGAGCCAGGACGGTGGCCACGCACCTGTCCTTCCTCGGCCAGCCGATGGTGGCGGAGCGGCAGGCGGCCGACGCGGTCAAGCAGGATGCGCCGGTGCTCGCGATCCTTGGCAACCCGCCGTACCGCCGCCTGCGCAGCGGCGAGGTCGAGCGTCTGGTCGGCGCGGACATGGCCGATCGCTGGCGCGACCTGACGCAGCCGGTGCGCGACGCCGGTTTCGGCCGCGCGCTCAGTGCGTTTCCCGATCTCTACGTCGCGTTCTACCGTTGGTCGCTGTGGCGGCTGTTCGAGGCGCGTGGGGCGACGGGCCGCGGCGTGCTGGCGTTCATCACCAACCGCGGCTTCCTGACCGGGCGCGGCTTCGGCGGGCTGCGGCGGATGCTGCGGCGGCGCTTCGACGTGATCCGCATCCTGGACCTGCGGGGCGACGGCCAGGGGGCGCGGCCGGCGAGCGTGGCGGTGGACGAGAACGTGTTCGCCATCCAGGTCGGCGTCTGCATCCTGCTGGCTTACGCGACCGGCACGAAGCCGGCGGAGGCGGAAGCGGAGGTCTGGTACGCCGATGCGTGGGAGGCCGGCGCCTTCACGCGCGCCGAGAAGTTGCGGCTGGCCGTCGGGGCTGCGGCGGACCCTGCCCTGCTGCGCGACCGGCTCGTGCCAGGGCTGGACATGGACCGGCTGAAGCCGCCCGGCTTCGCGGACACCGACTGGCCCGGGCTGGACGAGCTGATGATGTTCCGCTCGAACGGCATCGTCACCTACCGGGACGATTTCTCCTACGCCACGACGAGGGAGGGCATGGCCGCTCGCATCCAGAGATAGCTTCAGTTACCGGAACACGAGGCCCGAGCAGAGTTCAAAGACACTCGTGACAGAAAGGTTGGTCCGGCGCTGAAGATGCCGTTCAATGCACCTGCTATTGAGCGAACTTCCTACCGGCCGCTTGATGCTCGCTGTCTTTACAATGTGAGAGAGTACGTCGACTTTCCAAAGGCGCGCCTGCAATCCGCGTGGGGCAGCGAGAACTTCGCCCTGTTCGCGCTGGAGGACGGGACCGGCGCCGGCCCGGCGGTCTGGTGCCACGGCCTGAAGCCGGACCAGCACGCATTCAATAATCGTGGCGGCTGGGTGTTCCCGTTCCGCAACCACGCCGCCGAGGGACGCGGCCATTACCTCGCCCCGGCGCTGGTGGGCGGCTTGGCCGCCGCGTATGGCGAGGCGGTCGCGGCGCTCGACATCTTCGACGCGATGCTTGCCTTGCTGTTGGCCACCTCGTACACGACCCGCTTCGGCTTCGACCTGGAAGACGACTTCCCGCACGTCCCGTTTCCCGCCGACCGCGAGGGTTTTGCCGAAGCCGCGCGGATCGGCGCGCGCCTGCGTGCGTTGCAGGGCCTCTCCGCCGCCCCGGGCACCGGGTTCCGTTCCGCCCGTCTCGTCGGGCAGGCGTCAGGTCCCGCCCTCGACGTGCCCACACCGCGACGGGCCTTCGTGGCGGATGGCGATGTCGGCACCGTGGCGTTGCTGGCCGACCGTTCGCTCGTGCTCGGTGGGGTGGGCGCGCGGGTCTGGGATTTCAGCGTCAGCGGCTACCCCGTGCTTCCCCGTTGGCTGCGGGCCAGGAACGGCGAGGCGCTGACCGGGGCCGGCGGCGCGACCCTGCAGCGGGCGGTCCTGGATGTGGCATGGCGAATCGAGGAGCTCCTGTGCTTGTTTGATCGCGCGGACGGCATCCTCGAACGTGCGCTCGAAGCGCCGCTGACGCGCGGCGACCTCGGACTGGCGCAGGGTCGCGGGGAGACGGCGCTGGAGGATGACGATGCGCCAGCCTGACCTGTTCTCGGCGGCTCGCGGCCCGGTCGCGGCCATACCGGAGGTCCCCGAGCCCGACGCGATCCGGGCACGGCTGACGGCTCTGCTGGAGGTGGCGAGGTCGGCCCGGACCATGCCTTGGGACCCGCCCCGTGCGCGGACGCAACAATACCTGTTCCGCAACATGGCGCGCTGGCTTCCCGAGCCGGAGGCCGACGCGCTGCGCGGGGCGTTCGTCCGGGAGATGGAGCGGCTCGGCGGTTCCGGGGTGGCTTGAAGGGCGGCCGGCGTCTCTCGCCGGCCGTTCTGGGCACCGCGCGTCATCCGGTGCTAAGACGCGCCGGCCCGACCCGGGCGCGAGAGTGCCGCGGATGTTCCCATGACCGCCTCCTTCACGGCCGCTGCCCTGGCGCCCGGGGACGACACGACGCTGGTCCTCGCGTTGCCCAAGGGACGCATCCTCGGCGAGTGCGGGCCGCTGCTGGCGCGCGCCGGCGTGGTGCCGGCGGCGGATATGATAGACGAGGACAGCCGGCGGCTGCGGTTCGAGACCAGCGACCCGCGGCTCGACGTGGTGCGGGTGCGGCCGTTCGACGTGGCGACGTTCGTGGCGTATGGCGGGGCGCAGCTTGGGGTGTGCGGCGCGGACGTGCTGATGGAGTTCGACTACCCGGAGATCTACGCGCCGCTCGACCTGGGGATCGGGGCGTGCCGGGTGTCGGTGGCGGAGGCGGTGGCGACGGCGGGGAGCGACGACCCCGGGCGCTGGTCGGACGTGCGGGTGGCGACGAAGTACCCGGCGATCGCGCGCAGGCATTTCGCGGCGCGCGGGGTGCATGCGCAGGTGGTGCACCTGAACGGGGCGATGGAGCTGGCGCCGGGGCTGGGGCTGTGCCGGCTGATCGTGGACCTGGTGCAGACGGGCTCGACGTTGCGGGCGAACGGGCTGCGCGAGACCGAGGTGATCGCGCACGTGACCAGCCGGCTGATCGTCAACCGCACGGCGCTGAAGACGCGGCCGCAGGCGGTGGGCGCGTGGATCGAGCGGTTCCGGGCGGCGGTGGCGTGAGCGAAGAAAGGCCAGGGGCTCTGCCCCTGGACCCCGCCAAAGGCTCGCCTTTGGAAACCGACACTTAAGTAAAGCCGGTCCAGGGGCGCTGCCCCTGGCGGGTCCAGGGCAGAGCCCTGGCCTTTCTTCTTTCCGGAGTGCCCATGATCCGCCTGCACACGAGCGCCCCCGGCTTCGAGGCCGACTTCGCCGCCCTGCTCGACCAGGCGCGCGAGACCACGTCGCGGGTGGACTCCGTGGTGCGCGACATCATCGCGGACGTGAGGGCGCGCGGCGACGCGGCGCTGTGCGAGTACACGGAGCGGTTCGACGGGGTGGCGGTGGCGCCGGGCGGGCTGCGGGTGAGCGCGGCGGAGATTGAGGCGGCGGCGGCGGGGATCGCGCCGGAGCTGGGCGACGCGCTGGAGCTGGCGGCGGCGCGGATCGAGGCGTTCCACAGGCTGCAGATGCCGGCGGACGTCGAGACGACGGATGCGGCGGGCGTGCGGCTTGGGATGCGGTGGAACGCGCTGGACGCGGTCGGGCTGTACGTGCCGGGGGGCAAGGCGGCGTATCCGTCGTCGGTGCTGATGAACGCGATCCCGGCGCGGGTGGCGGGGGTGGCGCGGATCGCGATGTGCGTCCCGTGCCCCGGCGGCGTGCTGGCGCCGCTGGTGCTGGCGGCGGCGCGGCGGGCGGGGGTGAGCGAGGTGTACCGGGTCGGGGGCGCACAGGCAGTCGCGGCGCTGGCGTGGGGCACGGCGACGATCGCCGCGGTGGACAGGATCGTGGGGCCGGGCAACGCCTACGTGGCGGAGGCCAAGCGCCAGGTGTTCGGGCGGGTGGGGATCGACGGGATCGCCGGGCCGTCCGAGGTGGTGGTGATCGCGGACAGGGCGAACGACGCGCGGCACGTGGCGGTCGACCTGCTCGCGCAGGCGGAGCACGACGAGGCGGCGCAGTCGATCCTGATCACGGACGACGCCGGGTTCGCGGACGCCGTGATCGCGGCGGTGGAACGCGAGCTGCGCGCGCTGCCGCGGGCGGCGATCGCGGGGGCGAGCTGGTGCGACCACGGGGCGGTGATCGTGGTCGGGGCGATGGACGAGGCGGTGGCGCTGTGCGACCGGCTGGCGCCGGAGCACCTCCAGCTCATGGTGGAGGACCCGGACGCGCTGTTCGCGCGGATACGGCACGCGGGGGCGGCGTTTCTCGGGCGGTGGTGCCCGGAGGCGCTGGGGGACTACGTGGCGGGGCCGAACCACGTGTTGCCGACCGGGCGCACGGCGCGGTTCGCGTCGGGGCTGTCGGTGTTCGACTTCCTCAAGCGCACGACGTGGGTGGGGGTGGACCAGGCGGCGCTCTCTCGCGTCGGGCCGGCGGCGGTGGCGCTGGCGGACGCGGAGGGGCTCGCGGCGCACGCGCGCAGCGTGGCGCTCAGGCTGGGGCAGTAGGAAAGGCCGCGGCCCTGCCCCTGCTTCAGGGCTGGACCCGCAGGGGCGAGCCGCTCTGGACCCGCGCTCTCGAAGCAAGTCACGGCAGGGTCTTGGGGGGACGCGGGCCTGACCCGGCGGGCAACGCGCTTGACCAGGCATTGCCGTGTCATCATGTTCCGGCCCGAAACCAATTGTTCCCTGGCTGTCAAGGATGTCTATGTCCAAAGAAGACATGATCGAGTTCAGCGGCATGGTGATGGAGCTTCTGCCCAACGCCATGTTCAAGGTGAAGCTCGACAACGAACACACCATTCTCGCGCACACCAGCGGCAAGATGCGCAAGAACCGCATCCGCGTGCTGGCCGGCGACCGGGTGAACGTGGAGATGACGCCCTACGACCTGTCCAAGGGCCGCATCACATTCCGCTTCAAGTAGGGCCGCTTCAAGTAGGGCCGCTTCAGGCAGGACCCTCCGGGCTGATCGCGACTATGGACAGGGCTGCCGCGGGCGTTGTCAGTCCTATGCTGGAGGACGCGCCGCATGAGGTCCGGGTGCGGGCGCCCCTTGTCCTCGCGAGTGCCAGCCCGCGTCGGCTTCAGTTGCTGGCGCAGATCGGGGTGACGCCGGACCGGGTCGTGGCCACAGACATCGACGAGACATCGCGGCGCGACGAGGTGCCGCGCCTTTACGCCGAGCGGATGGCGCGGGAAAAGGCGCAGGCGGCCGCGTCGCCCGGGTCGTTCGTGCTGGCGGCGGACACGGTGGTGGCGGTGGGGCGGCGCGTCCTGCCCAAGGCTTCGAGCGAGTCGCAGGCGCGGGCGTGCCTGGCCCTGCTGTCTGGGCGGCGGCACCACGTGCTGACGGCGGTGCTGCTGGTGACGCCGGAGGGCGCGCGCTCGGAGCGGGTGTGCGACAGCTCGGTCATCTTCAACCGGCTGACCGACGCGCAGGTGGCGGCGTATCTCGCGGGCGGCGAATGGGAGGGCAAGGCCGGGGGCTACGCCATCCAGGGGTCGGCCGCGGGGTTCGTGCGGTTCCTGTCCGGCAGCTACAGCGGCGTGGTCGGGCTGCCGCTGTTCGAGACGGCGCAGCTTCTGCGCGGGCGGGGATACCTGACGCCGTGAGCGGCGGGGAGCAAGGCCAGGGCTCTGCCCTGGACCCGCCAAAGACCTGAGGTCTTTGGAAACCCGTCTTTCTGGGCCTGCGGCGGTAGGGCCTTCCTTCTTCTATTTGTGCGGGTCTGGGGGCGCTGCCCCCAGCGGGTCCAGGGCAGAGCCCTGGCCTTGCCTTCCTTCCTTGTGACCGAGCCGCTGCGCCTGCTGGCCGCCGCCTCGCCCGGCGAGATCAGGGTGGCGCTGGTGCGCGGCGCGTCGCTGCTGGGGTATGCGATCGAGCGGCCCGGGGCGCCGGACGGGGTGGGCGACGTGCACCGCGGGCGGATCGCGGCGCGGCGGCCGGCGCTGGGGGGGAGCTTCGTGGCGCTCGACGGGGAGGCGCAGGGTTTCCTGCCGGACAGCGAGGGGGCGTCGGGGCTTGCGGAGGGCGTGCTGCTGGGGGTGCGGGTGGTGCGCGCGGCGCAGGCGGGCAAGGGGCCGCGGCTGACGGCGCGGCTCGACGCGGATCAGGCGGCGGCGAGCGCGGAGGGCAAGGCGCGGCGGGTGGCGCGGGGGCCGGGGGCGCTGGAGCGGATGGCGCTGGCGTATCCGGGGGCGGCGATCGAGACGGACGACGCGGCGCTGGCGGCGGCGGCACGGGGGCTGCGGGCTTCGGGCCTCGCGGTGGTGGCGCGGGTGTTCCCGGGCGCGCTGGAGGCGGAGATCGACGGGCTGGGGGAGCCGGGGGTGGCGCTGCCGGGGGGGCTCGTGGCGAGCATCCACCCGACGCCGGCGCTGGTGGCGATCGACGTGGACAGCGGCACGGCCAGCAACGCGCGCACGCCCAAGCCGGCGGCACAGCGGGAGGCGAACCGGGCGGCGCTGCCGGCGCTGGTGCGGCAGGTGGTGCTGCGCAACCTGTCGGGGGCGATCCTGGTCGATCTCGCGGGGATGGCGGCGAAGAAGCGCGCGGCGCTGGGGCCGGAGCTGGCGCAGGCGCTGCGGGCGGACCCGCTGGGGGCACGGCTGCTGGGGTTCACGGCGCTCGGCCTGGCCGAGATTGTGCGGGCGCGGGTGCACCCGCCGCTGCACGAGGTGCTGGCGGGGCCGCACGCGGCGGGGCTGCTGGCGCTGCGCACGGTGGCGCGTGCGGTGGCGGCGGAGCCCGGGCCGGCGCGGGCGCTGCGGGCGGCGCCGGACGTGGTCGTGGCGCTGCAGGCGGACCCGGTGGCGCTGGACGACCTTGCGCGGCGCTCCGGGCGCGCCCTGATCCTGCGCAGCGACCCGGCGCTGGGACCGGGCGGGTGGGCGATGGAGGTGGCAGGTGGCTGACGCGAAGTGTCCGATCTGCGGGCGGGCGACGGCGCAGGAGGCGCGGCCGTTCTGCTCGAAGCGGTGCGCGGATGTGGACCTGGGGCGGTGGTTCAGCGGCGTGTACTCGGTGCCGGGGGCGGAAGTCGTGAGCGAGGAGGACGAGGAAGCGTGAAGCAAGGCCAGGGCTCTGCCCTGGACCCGCCAGGGGCAGCGCCCCTGGACCGGCGCACGTCAGGAAAGGCGAGGGTTGCCGCCGGCCTCGTCGGGGTTCCCAAAGGCGAGCCTTTGGCGGTTCCAGGGCAGAGCCCTGGCCTTGCTTGCTTCCTGCCTTCGGCAGTTCCCTTCCCCTGCGCCCCCTCCCCCGCTAGCGTCCGCGCCGTCACCGACCGGAACGCGCCCGTGCTCGCCTCCCGCCACCTGCTCGCCATCGAGGGCATGCACCCGCCGCAGATCGCCGAGCTGCTCGATCTGGCGGAGAGCTACGTGCTGCTCAACCGCTCGGGCAAGACGCAGCGCGACACCCTGCGCGGGCGCACCGTCATCAACCTGTTCTTCGAGGACAGCACCCGCACCCGCACCAGCTTCGAGCTGGCGGGCAAGCGCCTCGGCGCCGACGTCATCAACATGTCCGTGTCCAGCTCCAGCGTGAACAAGGGCGAGACGCTGCTCGACACCGCGGCGACGCTGAACGCGATGCACTGCGACCTGCTGGTGGTGCGCCACGCGCAGTCCGGCGCGCCGTCGCTGCTCGCGCAGAAGGTGGGCGCCGCCGTGGTCAACGCCGGCGACGGCACCCACGAGCACCCCACGCAGGCGCTGCTGGACGCGCTGACGATCCGGCGCAGGCGCGGGCGGCTCGCGGGGCTGACGGTGGCGATCTGCGGCGACGTGGCGCACAGCCGGGTGGCGCGCTCCAACATCCACCTGCTCGGCACGATGGGCAGCCGGGTGCGGGTGGTCGGGCCGCCGACGCTGCTGCCGGCCGAGATCGGGCGCCTGGGCGTCGACGTGTTCCACGACATGGCGCGCGGCCTGGACGGCGTCGACGTGGTGATGATGCTGCGCCTGCAGCGCGAGCGCATGGGAGAGGGCGGCGGCGCGGCCCCGGTGCCGAGTGCCCGCGAGTACTTCCGCTTCTTCGGCCTGGACGCGGAGAAGCTGGCGCGCGCGGCGCCGGACGCGCTGGTGATGCACCCCGGGCCGATGAACCGCGGCGTGGAGATCGACAGCGCGGTGGCGGACGACCCGGCGCACAGCGTGATCCGCGAGCAGGTGGAGATGGGGGTCTCGGTGCGCATGGCGGTGCTGGATCGCCTGGCGAGGCCGCAGGGGGCCGCGAGCGGCTTCGGCCGGCGGGAGTCAGGACGGCAGGACCTGGACCGTCAGGACCCTGCGCGGCAGGACTCCGGGTGGCAGGACCGGGGCCGACGCAACGGCGGCGGGCGCGAGGCTGGCTCGGGCGATGCGGGCGGGGGACGCCCGGGTGCGGCCGGTCCCGGGTGGGGTGGGTCCGGCGGGAACGGCGTCGGCCGGGGCAACGCCAGCCTGGGCGTCGCGGGCCAGGACGAGGACTCCGGCCCGGACGACGACACCGGGGGCAGCGACGCATGAGGGACATCCTGTTCACCGGCGTGCGGCTGATCGACCCGGCCGGCGGCACCGACTGTTACGGCGAGCTTCTGGTGCGCGACGGGCGCATCGCGGACGTGGGTGCAGGACCGGGTGCGGGACTGGGGCAGCCGGACGGGGCGGTGGTCTTCGACGGCACGGACTGCGTGCTGTGCCCCGGGCTGGTGGACATGCGCGCAGCCCTCGGCGAGCCCGGGCGGGAGTACCGCGAGACCATCGCCTCGGCGGCGGAGGCAGCGGCGGCGGGCGGGATCACCACGCTCGCCGCGCTGCCGGACACCAGGCCCGCGATCGATGACCCGGCGCTGGTGCGATTGCTGCGCGCGCGCGGCGAGGAGACCGGGTCGCTCACCATCCTGCCGTACGGGGCGCTGACGGCGGGGTGCCGCGGCGAGCAGCTCGCCGAGCTTGGGCTGCTGCGCGAGGCGGGAGCGGTGGCGTTCACCGACGGGATGCGCGCGATCGGCAACACGCGGCTGATGCGGCTCGCGCTGTCCTACGCGCACGGCTTCGGGGTGCGGGTCGTGGTGCACCCGGAGGAGCCTGCGCTGGCGGCGGGCGGGGCGGCGACGGAGGGCGAGCTGGCGACGCGGCTCGGCCTGCCCGGCATCCCGGCGGTGGCCGAGGCGATGCTGGTGGCGCGCGACATCCGCCTGGCCCGGCTCACCGGCGGCGCGCTGCACATCGCGCACATCTCGACCGCGGAGGCGATCGGGCTGATCCGCCGCGCCAAGGACGAGGGCGTCGACGTCACCTGCGACACCGCGCCGCCCTACTTCGACCTCAACGAGACGGCGATCGGCGATTTCCGCAGCTACGCCAAGCTGTCGCCGCCGCTGCGGCCGGAGAGCGACCGGCTGGCGGTGGCCGCAGGGCTGCTCGACGGCACGATCGACGCCATCGCCTCGGACCACCAGCCGCGTGACGCGGACGACAAGCGGCTGCCGTTCGCGCAGGCCTCGCCCGGGGGGGCGGGGCTGGCGACGCTGCTGGCGGTGAGCCTCGCGCAGGTGCATGGCGGCTCGCTCGGGCTGGCGCAGGCGGTGGCGCTGCTGACGGCACGGCCGGCGAAGGTGCTGGGGGTGGCGGCGGGGACGCTGGCGCGGGGAGCTGCTGCGGACCTTTGCCTGTTCCACCCGGAGCGCGCGTGGAAGGTCGTGGCGGGCGCGTTGCCGGGCAAGGCGCAGAACACGCCGTTCGACGGGCGGGCGCTGGAGGGTCGGGTGTTCGGCACCTGGAAGGCGGGGCGGCTGGTGTTCGCCCATCCGGGAGGGCCGGCGTCGGGAGCGCAGAGTCCGGACGGCGCGGCGGAGATCGGGCTGTGATACCAGCGGCCTTGATTGACCTGCAAGGCAAGCAAGGCTGGGCTCTGCCCAGACCCGCCGGGGGGGAAGCCCCCCCTGGACCGGCTTTACTTAAGTATTGGATTCCAAAGGCGAGCCTTTGGCGGAGTTTGAGGCAGAGCCTCAACCTTGCCTGTTTCACCGGCCATCACACAGGACCGTTGGCATGAGCGGGGGCGAGCCGGCGGCCGCGGTGCTGGCTGGCCTGCTGTCCTACCTGGTGGGGGCGGTGCCGTTCGGGCTGCTGCTGACGCAGCTCGCGGGGCTGGGCGACCTGCGCGGCATCGGCTCGGGCAACATCGGCGCCACCAACGTGCTGCGCACCGGGCGGCGCGGCCTCGCGCTCGCGACGCTGCTGCTCGACGCGACGAAGGGGCTGCTCGCCGTGGTCGCGGCGGGGCTGGCGTGCGGGCCGACCTGCGCGGCGCTGGCGGGGGCGTGCGTGGTCGCGGGGCACTGCTTCCCCGTGTGGCTGGGGTTCAGGGGCGGCAAGGGCGTGGCCACGGGGCTGGGCGCGATGCTCGGGCTGGACTGGCGCGTGGGGATCGCGGCGTGCGCGGCCTGGGCGGCGGCGGCGTGGCTCAGCCGCATCTCGTCGGTGGGGGCGATCGCGGCGATGGTGGCCGGCAGCGGGCTCGGCGCAGCGGTGCTGGAGTGGCCGGCGTCGGGCGCGGCGGTGCTGGTGGCGGCGCTGGTGGTGGCGCGGCACCAGGGCAACATCGGGCGGCTGCTGGCCGGGACCGAGCCGAGGATCGGGGCCAGGGCGTGACGGCGCGGGGCGAAGGAAGCAAGGTTGAGGCCCCGCCTTCAAGCATTGGGCCTCAAACTCCGCCAAAGGCTCGCCTTTGGAATCCACTACTTAAGGGAAGAGTTTCCAAAGGGCTCCGCCCTTTGGCGGGTCTGGGCAGAGCCCAGCCTTGCTTGCTGCCTGCGCCAAAGGTTCCGCGGTGACGCCCGTGGAGGAGCTGGATCGCCTGCGCCTAGCGCGCACCGAGGGCGTCGGGCCGGTCACCTACCGCCGGCTGCTCGCCCGCTTCGCGACCGCGGCGGAGGCGATCGAGGCGCTGCCCGGCCTGGCGCGTTCTGGCGGCCGGGCGCAGCCGCCGCGTGTTCCCGGCCGCGACGAGGCGGCGCGCGAGCTGGACCGGCTGGCGCGGATGGGCGGGCAGATGCTGTTCCTGGGCGGGCCAGGCTACCCGCCGCTGCTGGCGCTGCTGGCCGACGCGCCCTCGGCGATCGCGGTGCTGGGCGACGTGGGGTGCCTGTCGGCGCGGGCGGTGGCGCTGGTGGGCGCGCGGAACTGCTCGACCAACGGCGAGCGAATGGCGGAGGCGCTGTCCACCGACCTGGCGGCGTCGGGGCTGGTGGTGGTGTCGGGACTGGCGCGCGGCATCGACGCGGCGGCGCACCGCGGCGCCATGCACGTCGGGCGCACCGTCGCGTGCGTCGCCGGCGGGCTCGACCAGCCCTATCCTGCCGACCATGCGGCCTTGCAGGCGGAGGTCGCGGCGCACGGGGCGGTGGTGGCGGAGGCGGCCCTGGGCATGGCGCCGCAGAACCGGCATTTCCCGCGGCGCAACCGCATCATCGCCGGGCTGTCGCTGGGCGTGGTGGTGGTGGAGGCGGCGCTGCGATCGGGGACGCTGATCACCGCGCGGCTGGCGCAGGAGCTGCACCGAGAGATCTTCGCAGTGCCGGGCTCGCCGCTCGATCCGCGGTCACGGGGGAGCAACGACCTGATCCGGCAAGGCGCGTTCCTGACGGAGTCCGCGGCCGACGTGCTGGCGAACCTGCCGGACCACGGCCCGGCGCTGCGGGCCGGCGCAGACACCGAGGCCGGGCGCGACGACGAAGCGTCGGGCGAGGAGTCCGAAGCGTCAGGCGCCGGCGTGCCCGGCACTGGCGAAGCTGACGCGACCGCGTCGGGGGGCTCCGCGACAGGGGCGTCCGCGATGACGTCCGAAGCCAGTTCGGCCAGGGTGAGCAACGACGTGGCTGCAACCGACGGGTCGGCGGCACCCCCCGCATCGAACCCGTCCGACGCAAGCGTCCCTGCCCCGCCGCGCCGGCGCACGGGTCTGCTGCGGCGGCGCGCGGTGACGCAGCCTGCGCCGGAACGGGCTGGTGAAGGCGCACCACCGGCCAATGCGGAAGGCGCCGGCGGCAGCGAGGGCACGCCGGGCGGGGTGCAGGCCACGGTGCTCGCGGCGCTCAGCCTGTCGCCGACGCCGGTTGACGAGGTGGTGCGCCGCTGCCACTTGTCCGCGTCTGCCGTCTCCTCCGCGCTGCTGGAGCTTGAGCTCGCCGGCCGGATCGAGACCCTTCCCGGGAACCGGGTTTGCCTGCTGATCGACACGGGGCCCTAGCACGCTGATGAGGCTGTGGCCCGAGGGATTTGAATGACTGACGTCGTCGTCGTCGAATCGCCCGCCAAGGCCAAGACCATCAACAAGTACCTGGGCGACGGCTACACCGTACTCGCCTCGTTCGGGCATGTGCGCGACCTGCCGCCCAAGGACGGCAGCGTGCGGCCCGACCAGGACTTCGCCATGGACTGGGAGGCCGACGAGCGCGGGCAGCGCCAGATCGGCGCCATCGTCAAGGCGCTCAAGGGTGCCGGGCACCTGTACCTGGCGACCGACCCGGACCGCGAGGGCGAGGCGATCTCGTGGCACGTCCGCGCGATGCTGGAGGAGAAGGGCGCGCTGCGCGGCGTGGACGTGAGCCGCATCACCTTCAACGAGATCACCAAGTCGGCCGTGCAGCGCGCGATGGAGCAGCCGCGCGAGCTGGACCTGCCGCTGATCGAGGCGTACCTGGCCAGGCGGGCGCTGGACTACCTGGTGGGGTTCACGCTGTCGCCGGTGCTGTGGCGCAAGCTGCCGGGCAGCCGCTCGGCGGGCCGCGTGCAGTCCGTGGCGCTGCGTCTGGTGTGCGAGCGCGAGGCGGAGATCGAGGCGTTCCGGCCGCGCGAGTACTGGATGGTGGAGGCGCACATGGCCACGCCGGCGGGCGCGCCGTTCCTGGCCCGGCTGACGCACCTGGACGGGCGCAGGCTCGACCAGTTCGACCTGAACGCCGAGGCGCTGGCGCTGGCGGCCAAGGCGCAGGTCGAGGCGGGCGGCTTCTCTGTGCTGAGCGTGGAGCGGCGCAGGGTCAAGCGGCATCCGCCGGCGCCGTTCACCACCTCGACGTTGCAGCAGGAGGCGAGCCGCAAGCTCGGCATGGGCGCGCAGGCGGCGATGCGCGCGGCGCAGCAGCTCTACGAGGGCATCGAGCTGGGCGGCGAGACCACGGGCCTCATCACCTACATGCGCACCGACGGCGTCTCGATGGCGCGCGAGGCGATCGACTCGATCCGCGAGCACGTGGACCAGGCGTTCGGCGACCGCTACCGCCCCTCGACGCCGCGCGAGTACCACGCCAAGGCGAAGAACGCCCAGGAGGCTCACGAGGCGGTGCGTCCGACCGACGTGTCGCGCACGCCGGACGAGATGGCGCGCTACCTCAACGCGGAGCAGGCGCGGCTGTACGAGCTGGTGTGGAAGCGCGCGGTCGCCAGCCAGATGCAGTCGGCAGAGCTGGACCAGGTGATCGTCGAGGTCGCCGACCCCACAAAGCCGGCGGGGCCGAAACTGCGGGCCAACGGCTCGATCATCGCGTTCGACGGGTTCCTGCGGCTGTACCGCGAGGGCGTCGACGAGGGCGAGGAGGAGGAGAGCCGGATGCTGCCGCCGATGGCGGAGCGCGACCCCCTCGCCTGCCCCAGGGTGGACGCCACGCAGCACTTCACCCAACCGCCGCCGCGCTACTCCGAGGCCAGCCTCGTCAAGATGATGGAGGAGCTGGGCATCGGCCGGCCGTCGACGTACGCCTCGATCCTGACCGTGCTGCGCGACCGCAGCTACGTGCGCATGGAGAACAAGCGGTTCGTGCCGGAGGACCGTGGGCGGCTGGTCACGGCGTTCCTGGCGAGCTTCTTCGAGCGCTACGTGGACACCGGCTTCACCGCGGGGCTTGAGGAGCAGCTCGACGAGATCTCCGACGGCACGGCGCAGTGGCGCGCGGTGATGCACGCGTTCTGGGACGATTTCTCCAAGGCCGTGGAGCAGACGCGCGAGCTGAAGATCTCCGACGTCATCGACGCGCTGGACGGCGACCTCGGCGAGCACTTCTTCCCGGCGCGCGCCGACGGCAGCGACCCGCGGCTGTGCCCGGCGTGCCATGCGGGGCGGCTCGGGCTCAAGCTCGGGCGGCACGGCTCGTTCATCGGCTGCTCGAACTATCCCGGGTGCCAGTATACGCGGCGCCTGGCGATCGAGGGCGGCGAGGGCGACGGCGAGACCCTGAAGGAGGGCCTGCGCGAGCTGGGGCCGAACCCGGAGGGCGGGCAGATGGTCACGGTTCGCCGCGGTCCTTACGGGCTGTACGTGCAGCAGGGCGAGGCGGACCCCGAGGACAAGAAGGTCAAGCCGCGGCGGACCTCGCTGCCGAAGGGCATGGACGGCGACGCGATGACGCTGGAGCAGGCGCTGGGCCTGCTGTCGCTGCCGCGCTTCGTCGGCACGCACCCGGAGCTGGGCGAGCCGATCGAGGCGGGGATCGGGCGGTTCGGGCCGTTCGTGAAGATGGGGGCGATCTTCGGCTCGCTCGACAAGGACGACGACGTGCTCGCGGTGGGGCTGAACCGGGCGGTGGACGTGCTGGCGCGCAAGCTGGCCAGCGTGCGCGCGCTGGGCGAGCACCCGAAGGACCGCGCCCCGGTGATGGTGAAGAAGGGGCGGTTCGGGCCGTACATCCAGCACAACGCGGTGGTCGCCAACGTGCCGCGCGGCGTGGAGATGGACGACGTCACGCTGGAGGACGCGGTGGCGCTGCTGGCGGAGCGGGGCAAGCCGCTCAAGGCGAAGCCGGGCGCGCGCAAGGCCAAGCCGGCGGCAAAGGCGGGCGCGAAGAAGGCGAAGACGGCGGCAGAGCCCGTGACGGAGCCGACGGGCGCGGAGAAGAAGCCCGCGGCGAAGGCGGCAGGCAAGTCCGGAGCGAAGACAAAGGCGGGCGCAAAGGCGAAGCCGGGCAAGAAGGGCACGGTTGGGAAGCCGAAGGCCGGGGCGGCAAAGGCCAAGGCCGCGAAACCGGCGACGGGAACGGCGGCCGGGCCGGGCGAGGCGGGCTGAGATGGCGCGGACTCCGGCATCCGGCGAGGACGAGGCGGGTGGGCCGACGCCGGGCTGGAGCGACTCGCCGGCGGAGGGCGACGCTCCCGATCCGCGTGCGCACGGCAATCCGACAGGGTCGCGCGCGGAGGACGAGCGTGGCGAGCAGGCGGCCGGGCTGCGGATGATGCTGGACGCGGCTGGGCCGGACGGCGCCGGGCCTGACCCGTCGGGTGCGGGCAGGCGCGGCGCGGCAGGGCTGCCGTCGCGCGAGGCGGTCAGGCGGTTCATCCGCGAGAGCCCGGGGCGGGTTGGCAAGCGCGAGATCTCGCGCGAGTTCGGGCTCGGGCCGGAGCATCGCGCGGCCTTGCGCGAGATGCTGCGCGACCTGGCGGAGAGCGGCGCGGTGGCGCCGGCCGGGCACCGCCGGTTCACGCCTCCCGGTCGGCTGCCGGACGCGATGGTCGTGCTGGTGACCGGGACGGACCCGGACGGCGACGCGGTGGCGCGCCCGCTGGACTGGCAGGGCGACGGGCCGCCGCCGCTGGTGCTGATGGCGGCGGAGGAGCGCGGACGGCCGGCCCTGGCGCCGGGCGAGCGGGTGCTGGCGCGGCTGAAGCCGATCGGCCAGGGGCGCTACGAGGGGCGCACGCTGAAGCGGCTGAGCGAGGCGCCGGCGCGGGTGCTCGGCGTGTTCAAGGCGGGCGGCCACGATTCCGGCAGCGAGGAAGGCGCGGGCGAGCGCGACCGGCGCGGGCGCGGGCGCTTCGTGCGCCGCGGCACCGGGATCGCCGCGGCGCCGGGCGAGGGGCGGCTGATCCCCACCGACCGGCGCTCCAAGGCGGAGTGGCGCATCCCCGCGGGCGAGACCGAGGGCGCGGAGCACGACGAGATCGTGCTGGCGCAACCGCTGCCATCGACCGGATACGGGCTGAAGACGGCGCGCGTGGTCGAGCGGCTCGGGCGAATGGGCGACGCGCGCTCGGTCAGCCTGATCTGCGTGCACACCCACGGCATCCCGACCGAGTTCGATCCTGCGTCGGTGGCGGAGGCGGAGGCGGCGCGCGCGGTACCGCTGGGCGAGCGCACCGACCTGCGCGACGTGGCGCTGGTCACGATCGACGGCGAGGACGCGCGTGACTTCGACGACGCCGTGTTCGCCGAGCCCGACGTGGCGCGGGACGGCGAGGCGGCGAACCTGGGCGGGCACCGTCTGATCGTGGCGATCGCGGACGTGGCGCACTACGTCCGGCCGGGCTCGGCGCTGGACCGGGATGCGCGCAGGCGTGGCAACTCGGTGTATTTCCCGGACCGCGTGGTGCCGATGCTGCCGGAGGCGCTGTCGAACGGCTGGTGCTCGCTGCGGCCGGCCGAGGAGCGGGGCTGCCTGTTCGTCGAGATGCGGGTGGACGCCAGCGGGCGCAAGCTGTCGCACCGGTTCGGGCGCGGGCTGATGCGCTCCGCGGCACGGCTGACCTACACGCAGGTGCAGGCGCTGCACGATCGTGAAGCCGGCGCCGGGATGGCCGAGCCGCCGCTCGTCGAGCAGTCGGTGCTGGACGGCGCGCCGCCGGTGCCGGACGGGCTGGTCGGCGCGCTGTACGCCGCGTTCCGGGCGCTGCTGGGCGCGCGCCAGGCGAGGGGCACGCTCGACCTCGACCTGCCGGAGCGCAAGGTGGTGCTGGACGAGGCGGGGCAGGTCTGCGCAATCGCGCCGCGGCCCCGGCTGGACAGCCACCGGCTGATCGAGGAGTTCATGGTGCTCGCCAACGTGGCGGCGGCCGAGGAGCTGGAGCGTCGGCACCGGCCCTGCATGTACCGGGTGCACGCGCCGCCGTCCGACGAGAAGATGGAGGCGCTGCGGGCGTTCCTGCGCAGCTTCGACATCGCGCTGCCGCCGACCGGTGAGCTGCGGCCGCGTGACCTCGACCAGGTGCTGCGCGAGGTGGCCGGCACCGAGCACGCGCCGCTGGTCAACGAGGTGATGCTGCGCAGCCAGAGCCAGGCGGCGTACGACCCGGACAACATCGGGCATTTCGGCCTGTCCCTGGGGCGATACGCGCATTTCACCAGCCCGATCCGGCGCTACGCCGACCTGCTGGTGCACCGCGCGCTGGTGTCGGGGATGCGCTCGGGTGACGGGGCGCTGCCGCACGACGGCGAGGGCAGCGCGTCGGAGTACCCCGACATCGCGGAGCAGATCACCGGGACGGAGCGGCGGGCGGCACTGGCGGAGCGCGAGGCCGTGGACCGTTACCTTTCTGCCTACATGGCGGACAAAGTGGGCGCGGTGTTCGCGGCGCGCATTTCCGGTGTTGCGCGCTTCGGGCTGTTCGTCACACTGGACGACAGCGGGGCCAGTGGCCTGGTGCCGCTCAAATCCCTCCCGGACGACTACTGGATGCACGACGAGACGACCCAGTCCCTGGTCGGCCGCTCCACCCGCCTCGTGTTCCATCTGGCACAGGCGGTCGAGGTGCGGCTGTCCGAAGCGACGCCGGTGACCGGCGGCCTGCTGTTCGGGATGCTGACCGGATCTGGCGGCGCCCGTCGCGACGGCGAGGGGAGCCGGCCCCGCCGCAGGTGAGCGACCGCCGCCTGCCCTTCCGCCCGGTCCGTTGCGGACCCCACGCCTGCTCGCCCTCTCGCGACCACGCCTCATGCCGCAGGGCGAGGCCCACGCTGGCGGGGATGGTGGCGCTGGGACTGGCCGTCGCGACGCTGCTTCGGGCGCCCTCGTCCGTCCAGGCGCGCGGCGCGGCGGGCCACGACATCGCGATGCCGCAGGACGTGGACGCCGGCGGGGCCGGTGCGATCGGCATCGGCACCGTGGGCCTGGCTCCTGTCGAGCCGGATGGCGCCGGGAGCGCTCCCCTGCGCGTCGGCGGGCTGCGCCGCGAGCGAGCGCGCGGGGCGGGTCAGCGTGACGCCGACCCGCGCGCGGCGGAGACCATCGAGACGACCGGCCATCCGGTGCGCCCGCCGGCCGTCCGGCCGGGACCGGCCGGAGCCGATCCGTCCCCGTCAGGACGTTCCTCCGCAGCGGAGCAGGAGGCGATGCCCGCGGACGGACGTGACTCCCCCGCGCCGGCGTTCGATGCCGCGCTGGAGGCACAGGTGATCGGCACCGCGCTGGCGTTCATCGCGCCGCGCTCGCTGGAGCCGACCACCGTGCCGGGCCTCGCGCTCTGGGGGTTGCAGGGCCTGGCGACGCTCGACCCGTCGCTGCGGCTGCGCACCGGCGGCAGGACCATCCGTCTCGACCTCGGGCCAGCGCACGAGCGGCCTGCGGCATCCACAGGCGGCGCCGCTGCGGCGGAGAGCGGGGCCGGCCCCGACGCCGCAGCGACGTCTGGACCAGCGGGTGGCGGCGCAGCGGGTGGCGGCGCGCGGGGTGAGCCGGGCAGCGCGTCGGCGTCCGGCGCGCCCGTGGCCGGCGGCGCGACGGGCGACGTGTTCGCACGCCCGTTCCCGCCCGATGCGGACGCCGCGGCGTGGGCCGCCGCCGCCGCCGCCGCGATGGGCTGGGCCTGGGACCGGTCGGCCGCGATCCGCGAGGCGGGAGCGGCTGCGCCGCTGCAGGGCTTCTTCGACGAGATCTTCTCCCACCTCGACCCCTACTCCCGCTACGTGCCGCCGGCGGGCGCGGAGCACGTGCGCGACCGGCTGGCGGGGCAGGTCGGCGTGGGTGTGGAGCTGGCGCGGCTCGGCGCGAACCTGGTGCTGGCCACGGTGGCGGCGAACGGGCCGGCGGCGGAGGCCGGGCTGCGCGCGGGCGAGCGGCTGCTGGCCGTGGACGGCGTGCCGACGCAGGGCGCCGCGCCGGAGGCGGTGGCGCGGAGCCTGGTCGGCGAGGACGAGAGCACCGTGCGCCTGCGCGTGGCCGGGCCCGACGGGCGCGCGCGCACCCTGGCGCTGCGGCGCGCGGTGGTGCCGCCGGAGACGGTGTTCGCGGAACGGCGGCGCGGCGCGCGCGGCGCGCTGCTGGTGCTGCGCATCACCGCGTTCACCGCCGACACCGCGCAGCGGCTCAGCCAGGAGCTGGAGGCGGGGCTGGACCCGCGCGTCGCCGGCGTGGTGATCGACCTGCGCGGCGACCGAGGCGGCCTGCTGCGCCAGGCGGTGACCGCGGTGGCGCTGCTGCTGGACCAGGGCGTGGTGGCGACCACGGTGGGGCGCGACCCGGACGCCTCGCGGGTGTGGCGGGTGCAGGGCGGCGACCTGGCCAACCGGCTGCCGATCGTGGTGCTGGTGGACGGGCGCACCGCGTCGGCGGCGGAGATCATGGCGGCGGCGCTCGCGGACCAGCGCCGGGCCGTGGTGGTGGGGAGTGCCACCACCGGCAAGGGCGTGGTGCAGACGCTGACCGAGCTGCCCGACGGCGGCGAGCTGTTCGTCACCTGGAGCCGGGTGCTGGCGCCGCGCGGCTGGCCGCTGCAGGGGCTCGGCGTGCTGCCGCAGCTCTGCACGAGCCTCGGGGCGGAGGCCACGGCACGACAGCTCCGGGACCTGGACGCGGGCGTGCAGGACCTCGCGGGCGCGCTGGCGCGGTGGCGGGCGGCACGGGCGCCGCTCGACGCGCACGCGGTGGCGGAGATGCGCGGCGCCTGCCCGGCGGAAGAGGGGCGCGACAGCGACCTGGACACGGCGCGGGCGCTGCTGGACCACCCGAAGGCCTACGCGGCGGCGCTGCTGCCGGCGGAGGGCGGAGGGCGCTGAGGAAGCAGGCAAGGCTGGGCTCTGCCCAGACCCGCCAGGGGGGAAGCCCCCCCTGGACCCGCTTTACTTAAGTATTGGATTCCAAAGGCGAGCCTTTGGCGGAGTTTGAGGCAGAGCCTCAACCTTGCTTCCTGCCGCTTGACCCGGGGCCGCACGGCCATCATGGTGCGCCCCCCGAACCGCGGCAGCCCCGCGGCTGTCGCGCGTGTGGAGTGCATCATGGCGAAGTCCAACACCATCCAGATCCGGCTCGTCTCCACGGCCGACACCGGGTACTTCTACGTCACCAAGAAGAACGCCCGTGCGCAGACCGGCAAGATGGAGCTGCGCAAGTACGACCCTGTCGTGCGCAAGCACGTCGCGTTCAAGGAAGCCAAGATCAAGTAATTCGGCGGCGGACCTTCCGATGGTTCGCCGCGCGTTTGCTTCCGGCTCGTCGCTCCCGGCCTTCGCCAAGCGACCGGGTCGCCTCGCCTAGCGCGGGTTAAACTGCGCGCCGCCGAACATGTTCTCGCGCATCTGGTCGGTGACCGGGCCGCTGCGCCGCTGGTCGGCGAGCACGGCCATGCCGCGCTGCACCGCGGGCCTGGCGGCGATCGCGTCGTGCCAGCGCTTGACGGCGGGATAGTCGCCGAGGTCGACGCCGCGCTTCTCTGACCCGGTGATCCAGGGGAAGGTCGCGATGTCGGCGATGCCGTATTCCTCGCCGGCCAGGAACTCGTTGTCCGACAGACGCTTCTCCAGGACGCGGTGCAGGCGGCGGACCTCGTTGCTGTAGCGCTCCACAGCGTAGGGCAGGCGTTCCGGCGCGTAAGTGGCGAAGTGGTTGTACTGACCAAACATCGGCCCGACCCCGCCCATTTGGAACATCAGCCACTGCAGCGCCGTGTAGCGGAGCGCGGGGTCGGCGGGCAGCAGGCGGCCGGACTTCTCCGCCAGGTAGACCAGGATCGCGCCCGACTCGAACAAGGTCAGCGCGTGGCCGCCGGGCCCGTCGCTGTCCACGATCGCGGGGATGCGGTGGTTGGGCGTGATCGCCAGGAAGGCGGGGCTGAACTGCTCGCCGGTGCCGATGTTGACCGGCACCACACGGTACTCGAGGCCGAGTTCCTCCAGCGCGATGTGCACCTTCTGGCCGTTGGGCGTGGGCCAGCTCCACAGCTCGATCATCCGCTATCCTCCTGGGTGGGCGTCGGGCCGGGGCGCAGGCTCCCGGCACAAGGCATGTGGGCACAACATTTCGTTCACCAGAACGTGGCACGGTCACGCGTTCACAGAAGCGCGCGCAATGACCACCGGTTTCGACGGCCTCACGACGACCTCCGCCACCGACCCGGGGCGGAGCCTGCACGGCCCGGGGCGGAGCTTCGCCGATCCCGGGCGGGCAAACCCCGATTCGGGGCGGGGCAGCCCTGTTCCTGGGCGGCGCCGTGCCGCGACGCAGCAGGACTGGATGCTGTTCCAGCCCCGCCTTGCCCTGCAGGGCGGGCGGCTGCTCGCGGTGGAGGCGGCGACCCGCACGCCGCCGGCGCAGGCGGGACGCGTCGCGCCGGGCGGCGTCGCGGCCGCGCTGGGCTGCGACGGGACGCAGGGCGGCAGGGCGGCGCGGGTGGCCGCGTGGCGGATCGAGACGGCCTGCGCCGAGGTCGCGAGCTGGCGCGACACCCGCGTGCGGCTGAGCGTCGCCGTGCCCGCGGAGCTGCACCCCGACACGCTGCTGTCGCTGCTCGGCGAGACCGGCGGCGCGGCGGCCTGGGAGCATCTGGAGCTGGCCTGCCCGGAAGGCTGGCTGTGCGCCCTGGACGGGGACGGCGTGCTGGCGCTGGCCGCCGTCAGCGACCTCGGCGTGGAGCTGTCGGTGGAGGATTTCGGCGAGGCCAGCGCCAGCCTCGCGCTGCTGCGCCGCCTGCCGCTCGGCGTGGTGCGGCTGCACGCCTCGCTGGCCCGCGACCTGGAGCGGGGCGCCGAGGACCGGGCGGTGCTGCGCGCGATCGTGGGGGCGGCGCACGCGATCGGGCTGCGCGTGGCGGCCACCGGCGTGGACACGCTGCGGCAGAGCGACCTGCTGTGCGGGCTCGGCTGCGACGAGGGCGTCGGCACGGCGCTCAGCCCGCCGGTGCCGGCGGGCCAACTCGGGCGCTGGATCGGCGGCGCGCGGATGGACGGCACGATGCGCGCGCCGGACCGCGGGGAGCGCATGGGCGAGGCGGGGGCGGCGTGACAGCGGCAAGGCAGCAAGCAAGGCTGGGCTCTGCCCAGACCCGCCAGGGGGGAAGCCCCCCCTGGCCCGGCTTCTTTTAAGTAGTGGATTCCAAAGGCGAGCCTTTGGCGGAGTTTGAGGCAGAGCCTCAACCTTGCTTGCCGCGACGTAACTTGCGGCAGGCCGGCGTCTGCGCCAGCGTCGCGCCGTGATGATCCCCGACGCCCGGCTCCCGACGCATACGCCCGATCCGGAGGCGGCGCCGCTCCCCGCCAGCGTGGAGCCCGGCGGCGCTGCCGCGCCTCGGCCCGGCTCACCGGCTGCCGTGCGCGCGCGGGCGCGCGATGCGGCGATCGCCGGCAGCATCCTGCGCCTTGTCGCAGAGCGCGGCCCCGCGCGCTCGATCTGCCCCTCCGAGGCGGCGCGCGAGGTGGCGTCCGCCGAGGGGCTGGCGGAGTGGCACGGGCTGATGGGCAACGTCCGCAAAATCGCCGGCCGGCTGCAGGCCGAGGGCCGGCTGGAGATCCTGCGCAAGGGCCGGCCCGCGCCGGCCGACGTGCGCGGGGTGATCCGCCTGCGCCAGCCGGCGCCCCCTGCGCCACACCTCGATCCCGGGCCGCACGCCGCCGCGGCCGACCCCGTTGAGCCGGCCGTCGTGGTGTGAGCGTGCTGGGCTGGCTGCTCGGCCTGGCGTTGCCGCTGTGCGCGACCCCTGGCGCCCAGGGCCTGTCGGCACTGGCGGCGCCGGCGTCGCTGCGCGCGATCGTTCGCCCCGGCTCGTCCAACCACGCGCTCGCGGCGCCGGCCGGGTTCGACCCGACGCCCGACATCGTCACGCACGCCTACCCGCTGCCGGCCGCTGCCCTGCTCGCGGCGATGGATGCGGTGGCAGCGGCGCAGCCAAGGGTGTTCGCGTCGCCGGGCCAGCCCGACGCACCGTGGCGCCGCGACTACGTGGCGCGCAGCCGGGTGTTCAACTTCCCCGACTTGGTCGCGGTCGAAGTCCTGCCCGGCGACGGCGCAAGCGGCCTCGTGCTGTGGTCGCGCAGCGTCTACGGGCGCTCCGACCTCGGCGTGAACCGCGCGCGGCTGGCCGCCTGGCTGGCGGCGCTCGACGCGCGGCTTGGGTCCGCCCCCTCCCCTGCTGACCGGAGTTCCCCCTGATGCGCGGCCTTGGCCCGTTCCTTCGCGATGCCTGGTTCCTGTCCAGGCCGTATTTCCGGTCTGAGGAGAAACGGTCCGCGTGGGCGCTGCTGATCGTGATCGTAGCGATGAACCTGGCGATGGTGGGGATGCTTGTCGTCCTGAGCTACTGGAACAACGCGTGGATGAACACGTTTCAGATCAAGGACTGGAACGAGTTCCTGTCGCTGCTCTTCACCTACAGCCACACCGAGGGCGGCCTTGTGATGCCCGGGTTCGTCTACATTGCGACAGTCTACATCACGATCGCCGTCTACGCCCGCTACCTCCAGCAGGGGCTGAGCATACGCTGGCGCCGCTGGATGACCTCGCGCTTCCTCGACGAGTGGCTGTCGGATCAGGCGTATTATCGGATCAACCTGCGCAATACCGGCCTGGGCGTCAGCGACGGGACCGACAACCCGGACCAGCGCGTATCCGAGGATGTGCGCGACTTCGTGTCCAGCACCCTCTCCCTGGGCATCGACCTGCTGTCCAATGTGGTCACGATCTTCAGTTTCATGGGCGTGCTGTGGGGCCTGTCCGGGCCGATCACGTTGCTGGGCATCACCATCCCGGCCTACCTGGTGTGGATCGCGGTGATCTACGCCGTGCTCGGCACCGTGGTGACGCATTTCATCGGGCGTCCTTTGGCGATGCTCAACTTCGCGCAGCAGAAATTCGAGGCGAACTTCCGCTTCGGGCTGGTGCGGGTCCGCGAGAACACCGAGGGCGTGGCACTCTACGGCGGCGAGGCGGAGGAGAAGTCGGGGCTGCTCGCGCGCTTCTCCGACATCTACGCGAACTTCTACGCGATCATGAGGCGCACCAAGCTGCTCAACTCGGTGGTGATCGGGTATTCGCAGGTGTCCGGCATCTTCCCGATCGTCGTGATGGCGCCGCGCCTGTTCTTCGGCACGCTCACGCTCGGCGCGTTGTTCCAGACGGTGGGCGCGTTCTCGCGTGTGCAAGGCGCCCTGTCGTGGGTCATCGAGTCCTACTCGTCACTGGCGGAATACCGCGCCACCACCGAGCGTCTCGCCACCTTCGGCCGCGCCATCGAGAGCGCCCGGGCCAGCGCGGCACTCGGCCGCAGCGCAGGCGTGTCGGAGGCAGCCTCCGCCAGCCCCGACCTCGTGCTCGACGACGTCACGCTGTCGCTGCCGGACGGGTCCACGCTGCTTGACCACGTGCACCTCGACTTCCCGCGCGGCCGCAACACCGTAATCAGCGGGCGTTCCGGCACCGGCAAGTCCACCCTGTTCCGCGCCATCGCCGGCATCTGGCCGTTCGCGCAGGGCACGATCCGTCGGCCGTCCGGCACGTCGCTGTTCCTGCCGCAGCGGCCATACATCCCGCTCGGCACGCTGCGTCACGCGGTGTGCTACCCGGCGGCGCCCGGTGACTACGACCAGGCGCGTGTGGAGGCGGCGCTGCGCGATGCCGGGCTCGGCGTGCTGGTGGGCGCGCTCGACGACGACGCGCCCTGGGGGCAGAGGCTGTCGGGCGGCGAGCAGCAGCGCCTGGCGGTGGCGCGCGCACTCCTGCTGCGCCCGGACTGGCTGTTCCTCGACGAGGCGACCGCGAACCTCGATCCGGAGTCCGAGGCGGCGCTGCTGCACACCCTGCGCGAGCGGCTGCCAGGCACCACGATGGTCTCGATCACCCACGGGCCGGGTGCCAGCGAGGCCAATGACCGGATCGTGCGGTTCAGCCGGGAGGCCGGGGGCGAGGGCCGGCTGGAGGACGCTGCCACCGCCTGAGCGGGTGGCCGGGTTGACGCCACGCCGGATACGGCACCAGCCTGGAACACTGAGCTGAGAGAAAGCAAGGCTGGGCTCTGCCCAGACCCGCCAAAGGCCAAGGCCTCTGGACACCGATTTACTTAAGTAGTGGTTTCCAAAGGCGAGCCTTTGGCGGAGTTTGAGGCGGAGCCTCAACCTTGCTTGCCTCACCGGTCACACCAGACAACTGTCAGGACCGGCATGGCCTGCGTCCCGTCAGGCGAGCGCCGCCAACGCCCCGAGCAGCAGCACGGCGCGCGGCGGGATCAGCGTGTCGTCATGGTTGCGCCCTTCGGTGGCGAGAACCACCGCCGACGTGGCCGCGAGGATCAGGCCGCCCCAGCCGCGCGTGCGATTGGACACCAGCAGGGTGGCGCCGCCCAGCTCCAGCGCGCCGACCACCTGCCGCGCCTGGTCGGACCAGCCCCAGCTGTGGAACAGCGCGCGCTGCGGGCCGAAGCCGGCCAGCTTGGTGGCACCGGCGAGGCCGAAGCCCAGGCCGAGCAGCGAGAACAGGAGCGGCGTGGAGCGTTGCGACATCGGGGCAGGTCCTAGCAGGCAGCGCGGGGCAGCAGCGCGGTGGCAGCCGCGAGCAGCAGGGCGAAGCGGGGCGTGGCGTGGCGGGACTCGCCGTGGCGCAGCTCCTCGCTGAGCACCGCGGCGCTGGCGGCGATCAGCAGGGCGCTGCCGAGCACGCGGGTGGCGCGCGGCGCCACCAGCAGGCCGCCGACGATCTCGGCGGTGCCCAGCATCCGCATCTGGTCCTCGGTCCAGCCCCAGTTGCGGAACATGCCGTCGTAGCCGCGCTGCGAGAACACCTTGTCGGTGCCCGCGACCGCGAAGCCGAGGCCGAGGAGGGAAAACCAGAGGGAGTTCTTGCGCTGTGCCATGGGCCGGAAACGCACGCGGGCGGAGCGTGTTCCCCAAGGCGAAGCAGGCAAGGCTGGGCTCTGCCCAGACCCGCCAGGGGCGAGCCGCCCCTGGACCGGCCTGACTTAAGGGAAGCCGGTGCAGAGGGGCTCCCCCTGGCGGAGTTTGAGGCAGAGCCTCAACCTTGCTTTCCTACTGCTCGCTCAGGATGCGCAGCACGTCCACCCCGTAGCGCTCGAGCTTCGATGCCCCGACTCCCTTGATCCGGCTCATCTCGTCGAGCGTGGTGGGCCGCACGGCGACGATGTCGCGCAGCACGCTGTCCGCGAAGATGACGTAGGGCGGCAGCGACTGGCTGCGCGCCTGCTCCAGCCGCCAGGCGCGCAGGGCGGCGAACGGTCCGTCCTCGCCTGCGTCGCCAAAGGCGCGAGGCCTCTCCGCGACACCACCCGCACCGACGCCTGCGCCGGCACGGCGGCTGCGGCGGTCGTCGCGCTCCTCGCGCTCCAGCTCGCGGTCGCGGAGCAGGTCTTCCTCGCGCAGCATCACCTTGGCCTCGCCGCGCAGGATCGGGCGGGCGGTGTCTGGCTCCAGCGACAAGGTGGCGTATTCGCCGCTCTCTGTGCGCAGCGCGCCGCGGGCGATGAGCTGGCGGATCACGCCACGCCAGAAGCCCCGGGACTCGTCCGCGCCGATGCCGAACAGCGGCAGCTTGTCGTGGCCATAGCGCTTGATGGCGTCAGTCTCGCGGCCACGCAGCACGCTGACGATGTGCAACGCGCCGAAGCGCTGGCCGGTGCGGTACACCGCGGACAGCGCCTTGCGGGCAGCGTCGGTGCCATCGAACAGCTTGACGGGGTTGCGGCAGTTGTCGCAGTGGCCGCAGTCGCCGGCCAGCGCCTCGCCGAAGCAGCCGAGCAGCGCGCGGGTGCGGCAGGCGGTGGTCTCGGATAGCGAGATCATCGACTCCAGGCGGGCGCGCATGACGTTGCGCTGCTGCTCCGGCGCCTGCGACTGCGCGAGCCAGTGCCGCGCGCGGGCGATGTCCTCGCCGCCGTAGAGCAGCAGGGTGTCGGCGCGCTCGCCGTCGCGCCCGGCGCGGCCGATCTGCTGGTAATAGGACTCCGGGCTGTCCGGCATGTCGAGGTGGGCGACGAAGCGCACGTCGGGCCGGTCGATGCCCATGCCGAACGCGATGGTGGCGCAGATCACCACCGGCTCGCCGGAGCGGAACCGGGTCAGGCCGGCGCGCTTCTCGATCGGCGACAGGCCGGCGTGGAACGGGATCGCGACGCGGCCGTCCTGCGCGAGGCGGGCTGCGGTGCGTTCGGTCTTGTTGCGGCTGCCGCAGTAGACGATGCCGGCCTGGCCCTTGTGGCGGTTGAGGAAGCCGGCGAGCTGCTGGGTCTCCGACGCCTTGGCGTGGGCGGCGATGTGCAGGTTGTCGCGGTGGAAGCTGGCGGCGAACACCGCGGCGTCGGTCATGTCGAGGTTGGCGAGGATGTCGGCGCGGGTGCGCGGGTCCGCCGTCGCGGTCAGCGCCACGCGGGGCACGCCGGGGAAGCGCTGCCGCAGCCCGGCGAGCGCGCGGTACTCGGGGCGGAACTCGTGGCCCCAGGCAGAGACGCAGTGCGCCTCGTCGATCGCGACCAGGGCGACCTCGATGCGCGACAGGCGATCGAGCGTTGCGCCGGACAGCAGGCGCTCGGGGGAGACGTAGAGCAGGTCAAGCGTGCCGTCGGCCAGCGCGCGGGAGGTGTCGCGCGCCTCGTCGGGGTCGAGTTCGGAGTGCAGGGCGCCGGCGCGGACGCCGAGCTGGCGCAGGGCGGCGACCTGGTCGTCCATCAGCGCGATCAGCGGGGAGATGACGACGGCGGTGCCCTCGCGGCACAGGGCGGGGACCTGGTAGCAGACGGACTTGCCACCGCCGGTGGGCATCAGCACCAGGGCGTCGCCGCCGCCGGTGACGTGCATCACCGCGTCGCGCTGCAGGCCGCGGAAGGCGGGGAAGCCGAACACGCGGGCGAGCACGGAGTTCGGATCGCGGGCGGGGCTCGGCTGGAAGGCGGGGGCGCTCATGCCCGCATCATCGCAGGCGGAAGGCGCCGGGGACAGGGCTCATGGCGGGCTACGGGCAGGACTGGGCTCTCCCGGGCCCGCCCGCCAGCCGCCATCAAAGCCACTTCTTTTAAAGAAGGCATTCCAAAGGCCCAGCCTTTGGCGGAGTTTGAGGCAGAGCCTCAACCTTGCTTGCTACTTGGCCATCAGCGGCCGATGTCGATCTCCACCCGGCGGCTCGCGACGCCGGGCGTCGCCTGCGGATCGTTGTCGTAGGGCGCGCGCTGGATGCGGGTGCCGTTCACGCCGATGCTCGTCAGCACAGCCGAGACGGCGTCCACGCGCTGGCGAGCCAGCTCTCTGGAGCTTGCGGTACCCACTCCCTTGGTGTTGGCGAACCCGCCCAGGATCACCGGGTCGGATGGGTGGGCGTTGGCGACGCGGGCCGCCTCCACGATCGTGGTGTGCGCGGGGTCGTCGATCCGCGCGGAAGCGTCGGCAAAGAACACGTTGTAGGTGGGCGGCGACGAACGGAGCAGGGAGCAGCCCGCGAGCAAGGCTGCGGCGGCGGACGCGGTCAGGAGAACGGCGGCACGGCGCATGGGCAATCTCCTGGGACGAACGCCGCTTTCGTGCTCCGGCCCCGCTGGAGCGTCAACCTCGGCTGACCCGCGAGACAGGAAGGCCGGGGCTCTACCCTGGACCCGCCAGGGGCGAGCCGCCCCTGGACCGGCTTTTCTTAAATATTGGATTCCAAAGGCGAGCCTTTGGCGGAGTTTGAGGCAGAGCCTCAACCTTGCTTGCCTGACCGACTATACTCAGAGGCCGCCGCTGTCACAGCTCCTTGGCGCTGGTCACGACGCGCGACAGCATCCCGTAGGCGATGGCCTCCTCGGCGCCCATCCAGTAGTTGCGGTCGGTGTCCTTGACGATCCTCTCGTAGGTCTGCCCGGTCTCGCGCGCGATCAGGCGGTTGAGGCGCTCGCGCATCTTCACGATCTCCTGCGCCTCGATCTTGATGTCGGTCGCAGGCCCGCGCACGCCGCCCATCGGCTGGTGCAGCAGAAAGCGGGTGTTGGGCAGGCAGTAGCGCCGCTCCTTCTGCCCGGCGAGGAAGATCAGCGCGCCGGCGCTGGCCACCCAGCCGGTGCCGATGACCCGCACCGGCGCCTCCGCGTCCACGAAGCGGATCATGTCGTGGATGGTGTCGCCGCTCTCGACGTGGCCGCCGGGCGAGTTGATGTAGACGTCGATCGGCTCGGCCGACGCACCCGCCAGCGCCAGCAGGCGGCCGGTGACATCGCGCGCCAGCCTGTCGTTGATCGCGCCGAACACCAGCACCTTGCGCTGGTTGAACAACCGCAGCTCCAGCTCGTTGACCGGCGAGGCCATCGTCTTGTTGTCGTCCGGCTCCTTCCTCTCCGGGCCCTGGGGCTCGGGGACGTCGGGCGAGTCCGGGTCGGGCGCGTCGGGGTCCTCGTCGTCGGAACGCACGCGCAACGCGGCGCGCTCGGCCTGGGTGGCCCAGCGCTGGGCCGGGCGGGGCTGGGTCGGGTGGGACGTCATGGGGCGATCTCCGTCAACTGCTGTGCAAAATGTGGCGTCGACCGGGGAAAGTCGAGGGTCCCGGGCCAAGGAAGCAAGGCCAGGGGCTCTGTCCCTGAACCCCGCCAAAGGCTCGCCTTTTGGAAACCCCGACCCGGGCCGGCGGCACGGCCCGCCGCGGTGTGCCACCGGCTTCATGTGTGCCCGTCCAGGGGCGCTGCCCCTGACGGGTTCCCGCCTTCAAGCAATGGGGCAGAGCCCTGGCCTTGCCTTGCCTCCGCCAGCGCCCCCGCGATGTGCGCCAGCAGGTCCTCCGCCAGCATCCCCTGCCCCGCCAGCGCGCCGGCCCGGCCGTGCAGCCACACCGCGGCGCAGGCGGCCTCGAAGCGCGCCATCCCCTGCCCCAGCAGCGACGCCGCGAGCCCGGCCAGCACGTCGCCCGAGCCGGCGGTGGCCAGCCACGGCGGCGCGCTGTCGTTGATCGCGACGCGGCCGTCGGGGCTGGCCACGATCGTGTCGCTGCCCTTGAGCAGCACCACGGCGCCGGTCAGCGCGGCGGCGGCGCGCACGGCGGCGACGCGGTCGGGGCCGATTGGTCCGAACACGCGGGCGAACTCGCCGGCGTGAGGGGTGAGGATCGCGGCGCCGCGCAGGCGCTCGGGGTGCCCGGCGCAGGCGGTCAGGGCGTCGGCGTCCACCACCACCTCGCGGCCCGCGGCGAGCAGATCCGGGAGCGCGCGGGCGGCCTCGTCGTGGCCGAGGCCCGGGCCGAATACCCAGGCGTTGCGGCGCGAATCCTCCAGGAGTGCCGCCAGAGGCTCCTCGCTCACGATCAGCCCGGGCTCGCCGGCCCGGTAGGTGGCGGCGCTGCCGCTCGCGGCCAGGGTGACGAGCCCGGCGCCGCCGCGCCGCGCGGCCCCGGCGGCGAGGCGCGCGGCCCCGGTCATCGCCGCGCCGCCGAGCACGGTGACGTGGCCGCGGGTGTACTTGTGGTCCTCGGCGCCGAGGACGGGGACGCGCCACAGGCCGGGGGCGTTGCGCCAGGCGCGCGGACCGCGGGCCAGCGCCTCGCCCAGGGCGGCGTCCGGCATCGCGATGTCGGCGACGCAGAGCGTGCCGCACAGCGCGCGGCCGGGCAGCAGCAGATGGCCGGGCTTGGCGCGCACGAAGGTCACGGTGCGCCACGCGGCGCGCACCCGGCCGCGCGCCAGGCCGGTGGCACCATCGAGGCCACTGGGCACGTCGACGGCGAGCACGCGCGCAGCCGCCGCCAGCGTGTCCGACACCAGCGGGTCGAGGTCGCGCGACAGGCCGGCGCCGAATACCGCATCGATCACCAGCGCCGCACGCAGCGCCTCGCCCGGGACGAACGCCACGTCCGGGCCGTGCGGGCGTGCGTGCCAGCGCGCGGCGGCGCCGGAGGCGTCGGTGCCAGGCGCGGGCGGGGCCAGGAAGGCGACGCTCACCGGCCAGCCGGCGCGGGCCAGCAGCCGCGCTGCGACGGCGCCGTCGCCGCCGTTGTTGCCGGGACCGCACAGCACGAGCGTCGGGCACGGCCGCAGCGAGGCCATCGCGGTGCGGGCCACGGCGCGCCCGGCGGCCTGCATCAGCGAATCGAGGGCGACGCCATGGGCGGGGGCGAGGCGGTCGGCATGGCCCATCTGCTCCGGCGTGGGCAGGGCCAGGACGGACGCCGCATCGCCTTCGAGCGAGACTGGACCAGTCACGGCATCCTCCTGCGGGGGGTCACGGACGGCTTCGGCGGGCAGCGTATCACGGCGCGGCGCGGGTGCAGCCCCTTGGCCGGGATGGAGGGCCAGGGCAGGCTTGAGGCAACGGGCCTGTGTTCCGGGGGAGATGGCCGATGGCGCTGGTGGTCACGGTGGCCCAGCAGAAGGGCGGAGCCGGCAAGACGACGCTGGTCGCCAACTTGGCGGCGGCGTGGGCGGCGACGCGCCGGGTCGGCGTGCTCGACATCGACCCGCAGCGCTCGCTGGCGCGCTGGCACGCCCTGCGCGAGGCCCACGTCGCGCGCGAGGACCATGTCGCGCGCGAGCCTGGGCCGGGCACACGGAGCACAGGCGCGAGAGGCACGGGCGCGAGAGGCGCGGGTGCCGCCCGGGCGCAGGCGGGGGCGCAGGGCGCGGCGGGCGCGGGGCTGCGGCCGATCCTGTGCAGCGACGCGGCGGGCTGGAAGCTGGCGAACGAGCTGGACCGCATGGCGCGCGGCGTCGACATCATCCTGGTGGACAGCGCGCCACACATCGACACCGACGCGCGCCGCGCGATCCGTGCCGCCGCCCTGGTGCTGGTGCCGGTGCAGCCGAGCCTGCCGGACCTGTGGGCCGCGGAGGGCACGATGGCGCTGGCGGCGGCGGAGAAGCGGCCGGCGCGCCTGGTGATGAACCGCGCGCCCGCGCGCTCGCGGCTGCGCAGCGCGGTGGAGGCGGAGGCGGCGCGTCGGGGATGGGCGATGCTGACCCCGGCGCTGGGCAGCCGCTCCGCCTATGCGCAGGCGTTCGCGCAGGGTATGGGCGTGAGCGAGACCAGCCCGCGCTCCGCAGCCTGCGTCGAGCTGCTGGCGCTGGTCGCCGCGATCGAGGAGATGCTGCCGTGACCCCTGTGATGTCGCCGACGCTCTGGGGCGCGGTGCTCGCCGTCCACCTGATCGCCATGGCCGCCTGGGTGGGCGGGATGGTCTATGCGCTGCTGGTGGTGCGCCCGTCGCTGGCGGTGCTCGACACGGCGCCGCGGATGCAGGTGCACCTGCTCACGCTCAAGCGGTTCTTCCTGATCGTGTGGCACGCGGTGGCGCTGTCGATCCTGACGGGCTACGCGATGATCGTGTTCGCGTATGGCGGCTTCGCGCACCTGCACTGGTCGATCAACGTGATGAACCTCCTCGGCCTGGTGATGACGGCGGTGTTCCTGTTCCTGTTCTTCGGCCCCTACCGCAAGCTGCGCCGCGCGATCCGGCCGAGCCCGGAGCTGCTGGCACGGGTGCGTCTGCTAGTCACGGTGAACCTGGTGCTGGGGCTGGCGATCATCGTGGTCGCCTCGGTGGGCGCCGGGCTGCCGGCGATCGGCCAGTAGGCGGCGCTGCTCGACACTATCGGCGTGTGCCCAGGGCCGGGTGATCACGAGAAGCTCGACCGGTCCTGCCCATCGGCTTCGAGCATCTTCAGCTCACGCGCTGGCGGTAATGATAGTGGTAGGACTCGCCAAATCCCAGGTCGGCATACAGGTGGCGCGCCGCCTCGTTGTGCTCGTTCACCTGGAGGTATGCCTCCGTCGCCCCGATCCGCCGCCCCCAGGAAAGCAGCGCCTGCGTGATCGAGCGTCCATGGCCACGCCTGCGTTGCTCCTGAGCGACGATGACATCGAAGATGCCGATCATGCCGCGTTCGTACACGCCGCGACCGAACGCGACCGGTTCCCCGCCCTCTCGCACCGTTGCGAAGGCGGCAGGCAAGGCGATCTTGGAGATCATGGCGTCGTGCAGTGAGTGATGCGTGCTGTTGATGGCCGCTGCCAGCGCAAAGCCGTGAAGCCAATCAGGTTCGGGAGCTTCCGCGATGCGAACGGCTCCCGGGCTGTCGCGGCTCTCGATGGCTGTTGTCATGACAAGGCTTGGGTCCAGCGAGCGGTAACCAGCTTCGTGGAGAATGAAGTCGGCCTCTTGCGCGGCGAGCGACGACAATCTGAAGGTGGCTTGCAGATGGTGTCGGGCAAAGACAGCCTCGGCCGCTTGCTGGACTTCCTGAAACGGGACACTTGGCGCCAAGGCGCTGATCGAGTTAGCCCGCCTGGTATAGCTGCCCGACAGATTCAGCAGCCATCCCCCGAGTGCCAGCGTTTGAAGAGCCGGCCACGCATTGAAGGCTCGCTCCTCGATCGAGCGTATCCTGGAGCTTTCCATCATCGCGAGATGGTAGCGGCAACAAGGGGCTACACCAGCATGGGAACGAACCGGACGGACGTTGCTGCGAAGGCGCCCCCGTCCCCGACACGGTCTCCGGGTTGGGCGCGACCGTGAGAACGATCCGCGCTCCGCTCCTGTCCACGTGCCACCTTGCAGCGGCGCTCAATGCGACCTGGTGGCCAGCAGTGCGGTCGTCCACACCGGGCGGGATTTGCTGATGGATGCGAACCCGCCGGCCAATGATGCCGCACGGCTACCCATGGGGAGCAGGACAACGTCCGGGTGTGCCCTGCGTAACAGCGCGCAGGTCGGACCACGCACCGGATTGGCTCGGCTGACGCGGCGGGCCACGGCCCTGGGCGGGCTTACACTGTATGCGGCACTCTGGCTGCCGGACGCGGGAATCGCCCTTGCCCGCGGAAACGGCGACCCGGGCAACGCCGCGGCTCTTGCCAGCCTTGCACCGCCTGCCGCGTCAGGTGCCTGCCTCCGGCCGTCGGCGGGCACAGCGCAGGCCGCGACTCCGGATGCGGCGCAGGATTTGCGCGCCGCGCCAGGTTGTGACGCCGCGCCGCTGCCGCTGGACATGATCGGGCTGCGGGTGGCGAGCCTCGCCGTGGCCGTCGGCGGTTCCGGCTACGCGGCGGGCGACACGATCACTCTGGAGGGCGGCGCGGTGGCGCGGGTGGCGGCGCTGGCCGGCTCGGCGGTGGCGCGGGTCTCGATCGTGTCGCCAGGGCACGCCGGCTGCGCCGACACCGCGGCCGGCGCGCTGCGGCAGCGTTCGGCCAGCGGCAGCGGCAGAGGCGCGCGGTTCACGGCGACGTTCCTGCGCCCGGTGGGGCTCGGCGCCCGGCTGCTGACCCGCTGCTACGTTGCCCGCCGCTGGATCGACGTGCAGCAGGGCGACGGCGTGGCGACGCTCGGCTTCGCGCGCGACGGCGCCGGCGACACCGCCACGCTGGACACGCTGTTCCCCGGCGGGGCGCCGCGCGTTGCCACCTGGTACGACCAGGGCGGCGGCGGCGCGGATGCGGTCAACGCGCCGGCCTACCGCCCGACGATCAGCCCGCTGCGCGCGCCGGGCGGCACGCGCTCGATCGTCTACGACGGCGACCCGAACGGGCCCGGCGACAGCGGCGCGCCCGGCCCGATCGTCTCGCTCAACTGGCCGGCGGCCGCACCCACGGCGAGCGTCGACCTCGCGGACTTCACCGCCTTCGTGGTCACGGGCTTCGAGAGCCTCGACCATCGCACCGGGCTGCTCAACATCGGCGGCGTGGCGGCCGCTACACCCACGGCCAACATCGGGCTGCGCAACCTCGGCGGGGTGCGGGGTCTCGCGGTGCTGGGCGCGCGCGAGGCGGTGGCCTGCCCCGGCAGCCCGCTCGACAGCGGCAACGTCGTGGTCATGGTCGGCACCGCGGCCGGCGACCAGTGCATCCTGAACGGCGCGGCTTCCGCGGTGGGCGGCGGCGCGCCCGCGCACCTGGTGGTCAGCGGCGGATCGCTCGGCTACGGCCTGGGCGGCGCGGGCGTCGGCGGGATCGACCAGCAGGCGGTCATCGTCGTGCCGTGGGCGATGACCGCCGCCCAAATCTCGGCCACAACGGCGTCGCTGGAGCGGGCGTTCGGCATCCGGCGCGACGCCACCGGGCTGATCGTGTTCGACGGCGACAGCGACACCGACGGGCACGGCGACCCGGCGCAGCGCTCCTGGCCGCGCGTCGCGATGCAGATGCTGGCGCGGCCGGAGTTCGAATTCGTCGACACCGCCAACTTCGGCTCGCCGGTCGGCGAGCCGGGGGCGAACGGGGCCGGCAGCCGGCTCGGTGAGTTCGCGACGACGGTGGCGGTGGCGCTGCGTGCGGCGCCGGCGCGTGTCGTCACGAAGTGGGTCGTGCTCGGGCCGATGGGGTGGAACGACTTCAACCGCGGCGACGAGGTGGACGGCGTGCGGCGCAACCTCGTGGCGTACTGCGACCTGGTGCACGCGGCGGGGGCGAAGTGCGCGCTGGTGGTGTCGCACGTCGACCCGGCGATGACGGGGCGCACGGCGGAGAAGTCCAGGGCGCTGGAGGCCTACGAGCTTGGCGCGGGAGCGGCGGCGCTGCACGCGGACCTGTTCATCGTGCAGCGCACCTTTCCGTCGTACTCGGCGCCCTGGGTGCAGAGCGACGGCATCCACGCCGGGCCGAACTCCGTTGCCTACCAGGCGCGCAGCGTGGCGGACGCGCTGGCGGAGGTGCTGCGATAGGGCGAAGTCCGGGAGGAAGGAAGCAAGGTTGAGGCTCTGCCTCAAACTCCGCCAAAGGCTCGCCTTTGGAATCCAATATTTAAGTAAATCGGTGTCCAGAGGCCTTGGCCTTTGGCGGGTCTGGGCAGAGCCCAGCCTTGCTTGCTTCGCTACGCCCAGAGCACCTGCCGCACCGCGGCCGTCAGCGTGTCGATCTCCTCGGGCGTCACCGTGAACGCGGGCGTCAGGTACACGATCCGCCCGAACGGGCGCAGCCAGACGCCGGCGGCGACGAAGCGTTGCCGCAGTGTGTCCAGGTCCGGCGTGCCGTGCTCGCCCGGCGCGTGCTCCAGCTCCACCACGCCGATCGCGCCGAGCACGCGCACGTCGCGCACGCCGGCAAGCGGGCGGCAGGGCTCCAGGCCGCGCGACAGGCCGGCGGAGATCGCGGCGACCTGGGCGAGGCGCGGCTCGGAGTCGAACAGGTCGAGCGAGGCGAGCGCCGCGGCGCAGGCCAGCGGGTTGGCCATGAAGGTCGGGCCGTGCATCAGCGCCGCACCCGGGTCGTCGGACCAGAACGCGCCGAACACCTCCGCCGACGCGACCGTGGCGGCCAGGGGCAGCGTGCCGCCGGTCAGGGCCTTGGACAGGGTGAGGATGTCGGGCACGACGCCTGCGGCCTGGCAGGCGAACATCGCGCCGGTGCGGCCGAACCCCGTGAAGATCTCGTCGGCGATCAGCAGCACGCCGTGGCGGTCGGCGAGGCGGCGCAGGCGGCGCAGCACCTCGGGCGGGTGGAACACCATGCCGCCGGCGCCCTGCACCAGCGGCTCGACCAGGATCGCCGCGACCTCGTGGGCGTGGCGGGCGAGCAGGTCGTCGAGCGCGGCCTCCGAGGCGGCGTCGCGGGGCAGGTCAGCCGTGATCTGCTCCGGCAGCACGCCGGCGAAGCGCCTGTGCATCCCGGCGTCGGGGTCGCAGACCGACATCGTGGCGAAGGTGTCGCCGTGGTAGCCGTCGCGGAACGAGACGAAGCGGGTGCGCCGGCGGCCGCGGTTGAGGCTGGCCTGCACCGCCATCTTCATCGCGACCTCGACGGCGACGGAGCCGGACTCGGTGAAGAACACCCGGTCCAGGCGCGGCAAGCCCCCCTGCCCGGCCAGCATCGCCACCAGGCGGTCGGCCAGCGCCAGCGCGGGCTCGTGCACCAGGCCCGCGAACATGACGTGCGGCATACGGTCGAGCTGGCGGCGCACGGCGTCGGCGATGTGGGGGTGGTTGTAGCCGTGGCAGGCGGTCCACCACGACGCGATGCCGTCGAGCAGCACGCGGCCGTCGGCCAGCTCGATCCGGGCGCCCTCGGTGCGGGCGACGAGGAGGGGCGGCGGGGCGGTCTTCATCTGCGTGTAGGGAAGCCAGAGATGACCGCTCATCGGGCGGCAGCGAGGCAGGAAGCAAGGCTGGGCTCCGCCCAGACCCGCAAAGGGTCCGAGGACCCTTTGATCCCATTCCTTAAGTAGTGGATTCCAAAGGCGAGCCTTTGGCGGAGTTTGAGGCGGAGCCTCAACCTTGCTTGCTCCTCATCCGGCCACCGGAGTCATCCCCAGCCGTGCGAGCAGCGCCGCGTCGCGGTCCTCGCCGGGGTTCGGCGTGGTGAGCAGGCGCGCGCCGCCGAAGATCGAGGCGGCGCCGGCGAGGAAGCACAGGGCCTGTGTCTCGTCGCTCATGCCCTCGCGCCCGGCGGCGAGGCGGATGGTGGAGTGCGGCATGACGATCCGCGCGGCGGCGACGACGCGCACGAAGCGGATCGGGTCGGCGGCGGGCTCGCCTGCGAGCGGGGTGCCCTCGACGCGGACCAGCATGTTGATCGGCACGCTCTCCGGGTGGCGCGGCAGGGTGGCGAGCGCGTGCAGCAGGCCAGCCTGGGCGTCCTCGTCCTCGCCCATGCCGACGATGCCGCCGCAGCAGACGTGCACGCCGGCGTCGCGGACGTGGCCGAGCGTGTCGAGGCGGTCCTGGTACGTCCGCGTGGTGATGATGGCGCCGTAGTGCTCGGGCGAGGTGTCAAGGTTGTGGTTGTAGTAGTCGAGCCCGGCGTCGGCGAGGCGGCGGGCCTGGGGCGCGCTCAGCATCCCCAGGGTGGCGCAGCTTTCCAGGCCGAGGGCGCGCACGCCCTCGACCATCTCGCAGACCTCGTCCAGCTCGTGGTCCTTGGGCGAGCGCCAGGCGGCGCCCATGCAGAAGCGGGTGGCGCCGGCGTCGCGGGCGGCGCTCGCTGCGTCGAGCACCTGGCCCACGCGCATCAGTCGGCTGGCGGGGATGGTGTGCTCGTGGCGCGCGCTCTGCGGGCAGTAGGCGCAGTCCTCGGGGCAGCCGCCGGTCTTGATCGACAGCAGGGTGGCGACCTGGACGCGGCTCGGGTCGAAGCGGGCGCGGTGGATCGTCTGCGCGCGAAACATCAGCTCGGGAAACGGCAGGGCGAGCAAAGCGCGGACCTCGGCGCGGGTCCAGTCGTGGCGGGGCGTACCGGGCTGGGCGGCGGATGCCGGGCTGCCGGGCTTGGGGGCGCCGGCGTGCGGGATGGCGGACATGTGCTGGACCTCCGGGCGCGGGCCTGGCGTGGCGCGCGAAAGCCTGGTGTGGCCAGCCCGGAGGAGCGAGGCAAGAGGCCTGTGAAAACCTCTTCCTTGAGTCGTGGATTCCAAAGGCGAGCCTTTGGCGGAGTTTGAGGCAGAGCCTCAACCTTGCTTGCTGCGCCTCTCCACGCACCAGGCCTCTGTCAGGCCGTGGTGACCTGCGAGGCCGAGAGGGTCGCGCCGAACAGGGTGATCGTGGTGCCGTCCTGCAGCTTCAGGATGGTGCCGAACGTGCCCGTGGTGGCGGCGGCGAGCGCGGCCGAGACCTGCGGCGCGGTGTAGCCGCCGGACAGGGCGAGGTGGTCGCCGGCCTTGAAGCCGATGATGCTGGCCTGGGCGCCCAGGCCCTCGGTCACGCTGTAGGTGTCGGGACCGCTGCCGGCGAACACCACGCTGCTGCCTGCGCCGAACACGACCTGCTCCGCGCCGCCGCCCTCCACGATCAGGGCGTTGCCGGTCCCGGTGTAGAAGGTGTCGCTGCTGGCGGGGCCGCCGAAGGCGACGCCGCCGGTGGTCATGGCGAAGACGTTGGTGCCGGTGCCGCCGACCATCGTGTCGTGGCCGCCGGTGCCGCCGAGGAAGCTGTTGGTGGCCGGGCCGCCGAACATGACCGCGGCGCTGCCCGCTCCGCCGGAGAGCGTGGTGTTGCCGATGCCTGCGACGAGGATGCTGTTGGCGCCCGCGCCGCCGGTCAGGACGTTGCTGCCGGAGCCGCCGTAGAGGGTGTCGACGCCGGCGCCGCCGCCGGCGTTGTACGAGCCCGCGCCGGCGATGAACACCAGGCCGCCCGTGCCGCCGTTCACGGTCGCGGCGGGTCCGGAGGCGTAGACCACGTCGGTCCCGCCGCCGGCGGAGATGGTATCGACGCCCTGGCTGTTGATCACGTCGTTGCCGGTGGCGCTCGCGACCACGGTGCTGGAGCCGGTGGCGGAGGTCACGAAGATGGTGCCGGACGCACCCGCCATGCTGGTGACGCCGGAGGACGTGGCCGTGCCGACAGTGCTGGCGCCTGCGGTGCTGGTGCCCGTGGTGCTGGTGCCGCCAGTGCTGGTCGTGCCGCCTGTGCTCGTTCCGGTGCCGGCCGTGCTGGTGCCGCCGGTACTGGTATCGCCAGAACCGGTCCCGGACGTGCTCGTGCCGCTCGCGGAGGCAACGCCCACGTAGGTGCCGACCGTGCCGGACCCGGAGGCGGCGACGTCGGACACCCGGATCACCAGGGGGCCGTCCGGCGAGTTGGTGATGTCCAGCTCGGACAGGTTGCTGAAGGTGGCGACGGCGGTGGTGCTCTGGGTGGGGTCGAACACCTGGACCAAGGATTGCGCGGTGCCGAACTGCACGACGGAGGGCCCGTGTCCGGACGCGCCCGGCGCCTCGGAATCGCCCCAGAGCAAGATGTCGGCGCTGCCGCCCGGCCCGGCGAATACCTCGACATTGTCGTCGTACTGCACGCCCTGCTCGTAGGGCGCAACCGCCAGCGCCAGCATGCCGCCCGCTGCGGTGCCGCCGGCGCCCGCCGCCATCAGGGCGCCCAGGTTGACGAAGGCGCTGCCCGCCGCGGTAAGCGAGCCGGACCCATACAGCGCGACCGGCGAGGATGCGGCAGCGGAGGGTGCGGCGAGAAAGGTGGGGGGCAGCACGGTCGCATAGGTGGTGATGGTGGCGGTGCCGGTGCCCGACGTGCTGGTGACGACCGAGGAGAAGCCGTAGCGGAACTGGGCGTCGAGCAGGCCGTCGAGCAGCGTGGCGGGCGCGCTGCCGCCCAGGTTGGTCACGACATACCGCGGGTTGGAGGCGTTCGCGCCGATTGTGGCGGCGTCCTGCGCGGCGGAGAGCGCATCGGCCGGGCTGGAGAGCGCCACATCGCCGGGGTTGATGTCCAGATAGGTCGGGCTGGCCTGCGCCGTGCCGGTGGCGGCCACCGAGGTGCTGTAGTTGATGGTGGCGACGGTGCCGAGCACGCTGCTGCTGCCGGCGGCGGACACGAGGTCGGCGCTCGCCTGGTCGCCGGCGGCGTCGCCGCTCAGCACCGCGCCGGTGCCGGGTCGCGTGTAGGTGTAGCCCGGGGTCGCGACGAGGTCCGGACCTTCCAGAAAGGCAACCGCGTTCGGTGCCGCCGCGTCGACCTGCTGCGCCAGCGCGACGAGGCTCGCCACGCTCTGCCCCGGGGCGAGCACCAGGTCCAGGGCGATGCCGTGCGCCCCCAGGGTCGCGAGCGTGCTGGCCTCGGCCGCGTTGGTGAGCGTGGCGCGCACGCTGGCGAGGCCGAGGGAGGACAGCTCCGCGAGCAGGGCCGCGGCAGGGTCGTCGGCCGACACGTTCAGGCCGACACGCGGGTCGAACGCCGTCACGGCCTGCACGGTATAGCTCTGGGAGAAGTCGCTCACGGTGGCTCCGGTTCGATGTCTCAGCCGCATGTGCGACGTGTGCCGTATCGGCGGCTGAACGCAGCATTGCGGAAGAATGCGAAGACAAGGTTAGGAAGTGCGTCGCATTCTGTCGGCGCCGTTAGAGAGATGGCGAGGCGCAGGCACAATGCAAGGTTGCACCACGGCCGGCAGCGCGCGACCGCGACCCCCTGCCCGGATCGGCGATCGCGCACGCCGCGGGACCGGCAGCGGCGCGCGGGCGCACGCGGTCGTCGGCCGGCGCACGCAGAAGGAACCGCATGGATTCGCTCGATATCTTCGCTTTGGATAAGCTCGCCGGGCTGGAGCGCCGCCACCAGCGCCGCATCCTGTGCGACACGGCGCGCGACGCAGGCGACGCGGACGGCGGCGTGTGGGTGGAGCGTGGCGGACGGCGGCTGCTGTCGTTCTGCTGTAACGACTACCTCAACCTGGCGACGCACCCGTCGGTGGTCGCCGCCTCGGTCGAGGCCACGCGGCGCCATGGCACCGGCGCCGGGGCCTCGCGGCTGGTGACCGGCAACCACCCGCTGTTCGCCGGGCTGGAGTCGCGGCTGGCCCGGCTGAAGGGGACAGAGGCGGCCTGCGTGTTCGGCTCGGGGTACCTGGCGAACGCGGGGATCGTGCCCGCGCTGGTCGGGCCGCGCGACCTGGTGCTGGTGGACGCGCTGGCGCACGCCTGCCTGTGGGCGGGAGCGCAACTCGCCGGGGCACGGGTGGTCACGTTCCGGCACAACGACATGGCGCATCTGGCCGGGCTGCTGGCGGCGGAGCGGCCGGGGCATCCGCGGGCGATGATCCTGACCGACGGCGTGTTCTCCATGGACGGCGACCTGGCGCCGCTGCCCGCGCTGTCGGCGCTGGCCCGCGCGCACGACGCCTGGCTGATGGTCGACGACGCGCACGGGCTCGGCGTGCTGGGCGGAGGGCGCGGCTCGGCGCAGGCCTTCGATCCGCCGGCGGAGGTGGCGCTGCAGATGGGCACGCTGTCCAAGGCGGCGGGCGGCTACGGCGGCTACCTGTGCGCCTCAGAGGCGGTGGTCGCGCTGATCCGCACCCGGGCGCGGCCGTTCGTCTACTCCACCGGCCTGCCGCCCGGCGTGGTGGCCGCAGCCAGCGCCGCGCTCGACGTGATCGCCGCCGACCCGGCCTACGCCGCGCGGCCACTGTCGCTGGCGCGGCGGTTCACCGAGGCGGCCGGGCTGCCCGAGGCGCAGAGCCCGATCGTGCCCCTGGTGCTGGGCACGGCGGAGGCGGCGCTGGCGGCCTCGCGGGCGCTGGAGGCGCAGGGGTTCCTGGTGTCGGCGATCCGGCCGCCCACGGTCGCGGAGGGGACGGCGCGGCTGCGCTTCACCTTCATGGCGCGGCACCCGGAAGGCGAGGTGGACCGGCTGGCGGGGATCGTGCGGGGGTGGGCGCGATCGGCTGGGTGAAGCAAGCAAGGTTGAGGCTCTGCCTCAAACTCCGCCAAAGGCTCGCCTTTGGAAACGTTGAATTGGGCCGGCGGCACACACCGTTGCTTCATGCCGCTCGCCTCAAGTGTGCGGGTCCGGAGGCACTGTCCCCAGCGGGTCCAGGGCAGAGCCCTGGCCTTTCCTGCCTTCTGGAAATCCGGCCATGCCCACCCTGTTCGTGACCGCGACCGGCACCGACGTCGGCAAGACCTACGTGTCCGCCGGCCTGATCCGGGCGGCGCTGTCCCGTGGCGCGCGGGTCGCCGCCCTCAAGCCGGTGGCCAGCGGCCACGATCCCGCGCGCCTCGCGGAAACCGACGCGGCGATGCTGCTGGCCGCGCTCGGGCAGGCGGTGACGGCAGAGGCGGTGGCGGCGTGCTCGCCGTTTCGCTTCGCGGCCCCGTTGTCGCCGGACATGGCGGCGCGGCGCGAGGGGCGCACGCTGTCGCTCGGCGCCGTGCTGGGAGTGTGCCGGGCGGCGATGGTGCCGGGCGGGTCGCTGCTGATCGAGGGGGTCGGCGGGGTGATGGTGCCGCTGGACGGGCGGCTCGGCGTGCTGGACTGGGTGGCGGTGCTCGGCTGCCCGGCGGTGGTGGTGGCGGGGAGCTACCTCGGCACGATCAGCCACAGCCTGACCGCGCTGGCGGTGCTGCGGGCGCGCGGGGTGCCGGTGCTGGCGCTGGTGGTCAGCGAGACGGCGGGCAGCACGGTCGGGCTCGGCGAGACCGTGGCTGCGCTGGCGGAACAGGCGGCGCCATGCCCGGTGCTCGCGGTGCCGCGCGGCGGCGGCGAGGCGGCGTTCGAGAGACTGGCGGGGATGTGGCTGGCGGAAAGGGCGTAGCAGGCAAGGTTGAGGCTCTGCCTCAAACTCCGCCAAAGGCTCGCCTTTGGAATCCATTACTTAAGTAAAGCCGGTCCAGGGGCGGCTCGCCCCTGGCGGGTCTGGGCAGAGCCCAGGCTTGCTTCCTTGGCCCGCCCCCGTCAGGTGGTCATGGTGACGCGCGCGTCCCCGGTGCGCGACAGGACGTTGAGCGCGACCTCGCTCCCGGTGCGGCGCAGCCGGACGCTGACCCGGGCGTCGCCGGCCGCGAGGTTGTGGAGCGTCACCTCGGGCAGGCACTCCGGCAGCACGGGGCGGTCGAAGCGCACCTCGCGACTCGCCGGGTCGAAGCCGAGGCCGAGGCAGGCGGCGAGCATGGCGGGCAGCGCGGTGGCGGCCCAGGCCTGGGGCGAGCAGGCGACGGGATAGGCGGTCGGGCCCTGGGCGCGGCGCAGCGGCAGGCCGCAGAACAGCTCCGGCAGGCGCCTCAGCTCCAGGGTCTGGCAGGCGCCGAACAGCGCGTCGAACAGACGCGCGGCCTCGGCCTTGCAGCCGTAGCGGGCGAAGCCCATGGCGATCAGGGCGTTGTCGTGCGGCCAGACGGAGCCGTTGTGGTAGCTCATCGGGTTGTAGCGCGCCTCGCCCTGCGCCACGGTACGGATGCCCCACCCGGAGAAGAACGACGCGCCCATCAGGCCACAGGCCACGCGCTGCCCGTGCTCCGGCGAGGCGATGCCGGTGAGCAGCAGGTGCCCCGCGTTGGAGGTGCGCACCCGGCAGGGCCGCTTGGCGCCATCCAGCGCGATGGCATAGGTGCCGATCTCCTCGCACCAGAACGCCGCCTCGAAGCGCTCGCGCAGGGCGGCGGCGGCGGCGTCCAGCGCCCCGGCGTCGGCGTCGTGGCCCAGGCGGCGTGCGACCAGGGCGGCGGCGCGGCGGGCGGCGTAGGCATAGCCCTGCACCTCGCACAGCGCGATCGGGCCCTCGGCCAGGGTGCCGTCGGCGTGGAAGATCGAGTCGTAGCTGTCCTTCCAGCCCTGGTTGGCGAGGCCCTCCCTGGTCTGGCGGTAGTACTCGACGAAGCCGTCGCCGTCGCGGTCGCCGTAGCCGTCGAGCCACGCCAGCGCCGCCTGGATGTGCGGCCACAGCGCGGCGGCGGTGGCGAGGTCGCCGGTGCGCTCGACGTAGGCGCCGGCGAGCATGACGAACAGCGGCGTGCTGTCGACGCTGCCGTAGTAGTGGCGGAACGGCACCTCGCGCAGCACCGCCATCTCGCCGTGGCGGACCTCGTGCAGGATCTTGCCCGGCTCGGCGTCGGCGAGCGGGTCGACCTCGGTGGCCTGGTGGGCGGCGAGGTAGCCGAGCACGCCGCGGGCGATCTCGGGGTCGAGCCACAGCGTGTGCAGCGCGGTGATCAGCGCGTCGCGGCCGAACGCGGTGCTGAACCACGGCACGCCGGCGTAGGGGTAGGGTCCGCCCGGCTTGTCCGTGACCAGCATGTAGAGGTCGCAGATCGAGCGGCGCATCGCCTCGTTGAACACCTCGTTCGAGGTCGCGACCGCGGCGGCGCGGCTGCTCACGCGCCGCAAGCGGCGGCGGCTGTCGAGCAGCGCGCGCAGGAACCGCGTGCCCGGCGCCGTGGTGTCCGCGCTGTCCTCGCAGCCGATCTCCATGAACACCACGCAGCGCCCGTACGCCGGCAGCGCGAGGTCGAAGACGGCGCGGTTGGCCTCCAGCACCGACGGCGCGGGATCGAAGCGCACCCGGGTGCTGCGCCGCGCGTCGTCGAGGCCGCGGTAGGCGAGCACCACGGTATCCGCGCCGATCTCGGCCGCCAGGCGCTCGCCGCGGCGGGCGCGGGTCATGCCGCGCGCCTCGAACAGGTCGGAGAAATCCGCGTCGAAGTGCAGCTCGATCCGCACCGTGGTGGCGGTCCCGGCGTAGGAGCGCACCGACAGGCGATCGTGGCAGGCGGCGTCCCACAGGAAGCGCGTGCGCCGGATGTGCAGCAGGTCGTGCTCGAGGACCAGACGGCCGTCCTCGTACAGGTCGGGGTTGGCGAGGTCGCAGGTCAGCTCGGCGTTGTCGTCGCGCAGGATCGAGGACAGCAGCATCGGGCGCTGCCCGCTCACCGTCATGCCGAGCTGCGACAGGTGGCGCGTGTCGCGGTAGTACACGCCGTCCGAGGAGCCCCGGCCGCCCAGTACGTCGCCGGCGGCGTCGAACACCGCAAAGATGTCGCCGCTCTTCAGCGTGCGGGTGCGCCGCTCCTGCAACGACACCGTGGCGGGGATGTAGAACTCGTCGGGCTGCGCAGCAGCAGTGGGCGGCGCGGCGGACGCAGGCTGGCTCGGGGCGGTCTGCGTCATGGCGGGTGTCCTCGCGGTCGGGGCAGCCGGGATTTCAGGAGGAGGATGGGCGCACGTGCGGCGACTGCACAGGGGCCTGGGGCAAGGTCTGCGCCCTGCCGCGGATTGCGCGGTGCGGCGGCGGGCCGGCAGCGGTGGCCCGACCTGCGCGGGGCGGGGCGGCAGGGCGGGGGCGCCACATGGCTTGCCGCCAATCGCGTGGCGGGCTCCAAGGGCGGCCGTGCGATGCAGCCCGGCCGGCACCCGGGCGGTCGACGTCGCAGCAACAGGGCAGGACGAACCCATGCGTTCCAACAGTCCCGGGCGCGCCGTTCCGGGAGCGCCGCTCTCGCACACGCCGCCCGGCGTCGCCGGTGACGCGGCAGCGCCGACTGCCATGCCCGGGCTCGGGCGGCCGGCGATGGCGGCGCTGCTGGCGTTCGCCCTGCTGCTCGGCACGACGCACCTCGTCCTCGTCGCGGGGTTCGAGGTCGCCTCCGCCTCGCTCCCAATGTGGCGCAGCCCGGGGGGCGACCTGTCGCAGTCGCTGCTGGGCGCGGAGGCGTTCCTGCGCGACCCGGCGTGGCACCTGCCGCTCGCCGCGACGGGCCGGCTGCTCGCGGATGGCCACGTCCTGTCCATCGTCTACACCGACAGCGTGCCCTGGGTCACGATCGCGGCCAAGGCGGCCGGCCTCGACGCTGCCGGCGTCAACCCGATCGGGCTGGCGTTGTGTCTGGGCTTCGTGCTGCAGCCGGCGGCGTTCGCGCTGCTGCTGATCGCAGGCGGCGTGCGCCGGGGCGAGGTGGTGGCGCTCGGCGCGGTGCTCGGGTCGCTGCTGCCGGCCTGGTACATGCGCACCACGGGCCACGTCGCCCTGTCGTCGCACTGGATCATCCTGCTGGCCCTGGCGCTGGCCGTGCGGGCGGCGCGCACGGGCGTCTCGGTCGCGGTGGTGGCCGGGCTGTGCGCCACGGGCGCCCTGTCCCTCGGCCTGCACGCCTACCTGTTCGCCGTCGTGGCCGTCGTGGCGGCGGGCGGGCTGTGGGCCGATGTCGCGCGACCCGGCGTGCCCGAGCCCGCACGGACGGGCCTGCCGCGGCCAGGGTTGGCGGCGCTGCGTCGCGCCTTGTCGGGAACGGGTGCCTTCCTCGCCGTCTCGGCCGCGGCGGCCTGGCTGCTCGGCTACGGCGCGGGCGGCGGGGTGGGCGGCTTCGGGATTTACTCCATGAACCTGCTCTCGCCCGTCGTGCCCCAGGTATCCGCCCTGCGCGCGCTCGTCGCAAGCGGACCCGGCCAGATCATCGACGCCACCGGCGGGCAATACGAAGGCTACAACTATCTTGGCGCCGGCGTGCTCCTGGTGCTGGCGGCTGCGGGGCTCAGCCTGCTGGCAAGGGCGCGGCTCGGCGTGCCCGCGACGGCGGGGCTCGGTCCCGCGGCGGCGCGTACCGCCGCGTCCGCGTCGCGCGGCGCAGCCCGGCCGCTGCTGCTGGGACTCGCGGGCCTCGCGATGCTGGCCGTGAGCAACCACGTCTATCTCGGGTCGACCCAGGTGCTGTCGCTGCCCCTGGTCGCGCGACCGCTGCTCGACGAGCTGCGCAGCTCCGGCCGGCTGTTCTGGCCCGTCGCCTATGCCCTGCTGGCCGGCGCGCTCGCGGTGCTGGACCGTGGGCGGGGGCGTCGCACCATGGCGCTCGTGCTGGCGGCAGCGGCGGCGTTGCAGGTGCACGACACCTCGCTGCTGCGCGCCGCGACCCGGACGGCTTATGCCAGGGCGCCGGCCGCGACGGACCCGGCGCTCGATCCCTGGCGGGCGGGACCACTGGCCGGCAGGGATTTGCGCGTGCTGCCGCGCTTCCTCTGCGCCCGCCCGGGCGACATGGAGACGGTGCGAGCGCTGTCGCTGGCGGCACTGCGGGCGGGCGGCACTGTCGAGGGCGGCCCCTCCGCGCGGGTTCGGGGCGGTGCCTGCACCGACGACGAGTTCGCCGCCGCCGCCGCCCCGGACCAGGGACCACGGGTCGACGTGCTGCTGCGCGCCAGCCTTCCGGCACAGACGTTGGCGATCGCCTCCCAGGCCCGCGAGTGCGTGTCCCTCGGCTTCGGGCTGGCCTGCGGCGCGGGCGTGGCGCAGGCGCTCGGCGACGCGCACCCCGCAGCGTCAGACCCGCCGGAGCGGCTGCACGCCGGGGACAGGGTCGGGTTCGCGGCGGATGGCGGGGCGCGCCTGCGCGGGCCGGGATGGTCAGGCGCAGGCGATCTCGGGAGCTGGACCACGGGCCGGCGTTCGCTCCTCGTGCTGCCCCTGGGCGCCGGCTGGCAGGGCGACGCCGTGGTCGAGGTGGAAGCCAGCGCCTATGCGCCGCCGCCGCGCTCCGGCCAGGAGGTTGCGGTGTCGGTAGGCGGCCAGCCTCTCGCGCGATGGATCGTGCCTGCCGACGGCTTCGTCCGCCGCGAGGTGAGGGTGCCCCGGGCGCTGTGGCGCTCCACCCTGCTGATGACCCTGGAAGTGCCCGGCGCCCTCTCGCCGCGCAAGATCAGCAGATCGCCCGACCGCCGCACCCTGGGCATCGTCGTGCGCGAGGTCTCGGCAACGCAGGGCGGGACCTGAATGCTCAACGAACAAGCCTATGCGCAGGCAGGTCTGACGGAAGGCAGGAAGTAAGGCTGGGCTCTGCCCAGACCCGCCCCTACTTCAAGGCGGGGGCGAGCCGCCCCTGGACCTGCTTGATTTAAGAAGGCCGGTCCAGGGGCGGCTCGCCCCTGGCGGAGTTTGAGGCAGAGCCTCAACCTTTGCTCAACCCCAATCCGTCAGAACGGCATCAAGCCCAGGTCCATGACGCGGTCGGTGAACCAGGCCACCGCCACCACCGCCACCGCGCCCGAGATCCCCGGCATGATCCTGCGCGGGTACAGCCGGGTGTTGCGCAGCGCGAACCCGATCGGCAGCACGACCGCGGCGATGCTGACCTGCGCCGCCTCCAGCCCCAGGTTGAACGAGATCAGCGCGACGCCGAGCGCCACCGGCGGCAGCGAGAGTGGCCCCAGCGCGGTGGCGAAGCCCAGCCCGTGCACCAGCCCGAAGGCAAAAGCGAGCGGCCAGCGCCGGCCCGGGATGACGTGGAAGATGTTGTCGAGCGCGGTGATCAGGATGGTGAGCGCGATGCCCGCCTCGCTGAGCCGCTCCGGGATGCTCACGATGTGCAGCACGGAGAGCGTCAGCGTGGTGCCGTGCGCCAGGGTGAACGCGCTCAGCACCTTGAGCGACTCCACGAACATGCCGCGGAAGCTCGACACCGGCACCAGCGTGGCGTCCGGCCCGTGGCTGTGGGCACGGCGGTGGAACATGGCCCCCACCAGCAGCATGGTGACGAACAGCATGTGGTCGACGCCGGTGAGCAGGTGGTCCACGCCGGTCAGGAAGAAGCTGCGCATTGTCTCGCCGTAGCTCGGCGTGACGTCGAACTGCGCGTCCGGCCGTCCGGGCGAGAGTGCCGCGACGTGAGGCACGCCTTCCACGACCACGTCGAGCAGCCCGCGGTGCATCGGGTCGAGGTCGAACATCAGCGCGTAATGCACCGCGACGGTGGCCGGCACGTGGCCGCACGCCGCGGCGAAGCGCAGCACCGCGTAGCCGCCGTCGCCGAGCTGGTCCGCCAGCAGGCTCACCGGGCCTGGGGCGCAGACGGCGCCGTCCGCCCGCAGGGTCAGGCGCGACATCGCATAGCTCGATATCGCGTCCTGCCTGCCCCGCAGCTCGCCCCAGGTGATCGCGCCGTCGCCGAGCCCGTCGAGGCCGATCGCGGCGTCAAGGTCGCGCAGCGCGATCGACCATTGCACCGCGAGCGCCTCGCCCTGCACCTCGATGTGCAGGTAGGCGCTGCTGGCGCTGTGCGCCCGTGCGGCAGGGGCGCCCGCGAGCAGCAACGCCGCCATGAGCAGCAGGGCGCGGATCACCGGGCGCTCTCCGTCGCGGGGCCGGCGGGTGCCGGAGCCGTCCGAACGATGCCGGCGGCCTGCGCCTCGGCGTGGTCGGCGGGCCGCCGCTGCGCGTCAGGAGTCGCAGGCCCGTCCCGCGCGACCAGCGCGGACAGCGTCGTGTCCTCCACGCCGTTGTCGCGCATCCAGGCGCGCACCGGCTCGGCGGAGGCCGGCTGCCCCGCCGCGTTCGCGGCCTCCAGCAGGATGCGGGCATCGGCCGGCTCGCGCTGCACGTCCCAGTTGGCGCGCGCCAGCCCGAGGGCGCGGTCCGCCTGGTGCTGCAGGTGCAGGGCGAAGCGGGCCTCCTCGCGGCGATGCACGGTGTCGCCGCGCAGCTGGCTGGTCTCGAAGCGGGCGGCCAGGTCGGCGACGTGGCCGGCCTCGCGAGGGTCGCCGCTCGCCTGCTCCGCCAGCGCCAGGCGGAGCAGCAGCGGGTCGATGCGGGTGCGGTCCTGCAGCAGGGCGACCACTTCCTGGGGCCGCCCCTGGTCCAGCAGCCAGTCGGACCAGGCGCCGAGCAGGTAGGGGTCGGTGCCGTCGATCGCCAGGGCGTCGCGGTAGCGCCGTTCGGTGGACACGTCGCCCAGCCGCTCTGCCGTCTCCGCGGCCATCGTCGCGGCCCATGCGCCGGTCGACGGGCTGGCGCGCATCTCCGCCGCGTTCTGCGCCATGGAGAGGCTGATGGCCCGCAGCGCGAGCGGCGCGTGGCCGGTGAGCGACATGACCGACGCGGTGCAGGCGTCCGGCGCCAGGCCCAGCGTGCGGCTGGCGAACTGGCCGCAATCATGCAGGGCGGCGGGGTAGTCCGCCTGCGCCTGATGCACCGCGGCCAGCGTCAGCCAGGCCTGGGCGGAGGCGGGCTGAAGCGCCACCACGCGCCGCAGCGCGGCGATGCTGGCCGCGAAGTCGTGGTTGCTCTGCAGGATCACCGCGCGCAGCAGCAGCACGGGGACCGGCGTGTCGGGCGACATCGGCCAGGGCGCGAGCGCCGCCTCGGCACGGCCGAGGAAACGCGGGTCGCCGAGCCTGCGCGCCTGCTCGATGTCCAGGCGCGCCGCGTCGCCGGCGAGGCCCAGGTTGGCGCGATCCTGCGCCAGGGCCGCGTTGGCCTGCCGCAAGGCCTGGATCGACGGGTCGCGGGCGGCGGGCACGTGTTCGAGCACCATCGCGTCGTCGGCGGGAACGAACGGCGTGGCACGGGCCGCCGGCGCCGCCACGAGAGGCCCCACCACGAAAAGCAGGGTCGAGGCGAGACACAGGATGCTCTTGAGGAAGGCGACGCGGCGCGAGGAGATCCTCGCGCCGCGCTTCGTGGGGGCAGGACGTGGAGCCGCGCCGCCGCCGGGCGCGGTTGATAGCCCTGTCACGTCCTGCCTCCGGCTCACTGGTGGGCAGGCTGCGGCGAGTCGGACAGCGGCGGCATCACGTAGGGGAACACCTGCAGGTAGTGGGTCTGGTCGGTGTAGGCGCCGTCGGTGAACTCCAGCGAGCCGGAGGGCGCGTCGGAGGGCTGGCCGTAGAGGCCGAGGGTGTAGAGCTTGCCCATGGCGACACGCAGGGTGATGTCGACCACGTCGTCGCCGGGACGACGGCCGTTCGGGTAGCCGGCGTTGTCGCCGCCGATCACGCCGAGCCGGTTCTGCAGGCCGTATCCGGTGGGAGCGATGCTGGTGTTGAGGCGCATCTCCTCGGACGCCGTGCGCAGGTGCGACGGGGCGTTAAGGCCCTTGATGCCGGTCAGGAACACCGCGACCAGGTCAGCGCGCGGGAACTTGGTCGGCGCGGTGACGCCGGGGAACAGCGACTGGATCAGCGTCGGCACGGTCGGGTTGGTGACGTAGGTCGCGAACTGCGCATCGTTGGCGGGCAGCGACGCGTTGAACCTGTCCTTGTCCTTGAGCCCGATCACCAGCTCGTTGACCAGCGGGTTGGCCAGGCGCGACACCTGCTGGTACGTCGTCTTGCCGTTCGCGGCCGTGGTGCCGAGCGAAGAAGTGGTATAGGCGCCGACGACAGGATCGCCCACGTGCGTCAGGCAGGCCGACTGCACTTCCCAGACGATGGAGGTCACGTTCTTGCCGGCCAGGTCGTCCTGGGCCGAGGCGTTGTACTGCTCGCCGACGGGGTGGGCGTAGTTCACCAGGTCGAAGGTCTCGCCGAGGTTGACGACGAACGGGTCCTTGCGCTGGCCGACGAAGACGCGGCCGTTGCCGCAGCCGGGCACGACGATGTCGTAGGTGAAGGCCTTGGCGTAGGCCGCGTAGTTCGGGACCGACTTGTCGCCGATGCGGTCGACCGGCTTGAGGAACACCTCGCGCCCGTCGGTCGCCTTCAGCGGGGTCTCGGTGGGCGTGCCGTTCTTGGCGTAGGTGACGAGCGAGATCGTGTAGCTCTCGACCGCGTTCTGCGCCGAGTTGTCGCCGGGGGTGATCTGCCCGTCGTTGATCAGCGAGATCGGAACGTCGACGCCGCCCACCGGGACGGTGAGGTTGCGCACGGCCGTGGTGAACCGGAACCGGAACGTGTAGGTCGGCTTGCCGGTGCCGTCGGAGTCGACGTTGATGTCGTAGTAGCCGTTGTGCTCCATGTAGTAGAAGTTCGGCCCGCCGCCCGGGTCCTGCAGCGGCACGTAGTCGGCGATCATGGTGACGTAGTTCGCCCGGCTCGGCTCGTAGCTGCGGAACAGGAAGAAGTCGGAGGCGTCAAGGCGAGGCATGCCCGCGATCAGCGGGGCCTCGCGGTGGCTCGAGGCGCGGGCAGGCGCCTGCAGGGTTGCCGCCGCGACGAGCGCCGTCGCGGCCAGGATCATGCGTCTCATCGTTTCGCTCCGGATGTATTTTGCACAGGCGCGCCTGCCTCGAAGCCAGGAGGCTTCGTCCCGACGTTACGGTGCAGCGATGCTTGCGGATGCACAGGGAAACACTGACATCGAAATGTAACACCAACGGTCCCTGACGTTGGTATGTCAGCAAGCAAGGCTGGGCGCTGCCCAGACCCGCCAGGGGCGAGCCGCCCCTGGACCGGCCTTACTTAGCAGTGGTTTCCAAAGGCGAGCCTTTGGCAGAGTTTGAGGCAGAGCCTCAACCTTGCCTGCTTGCCCGGTCACTCCGGGAGGCTGTCTGGTGTCACTCCCACTCGATGGTCCCCGGCGGCTTGCTGGTGATGTCGTACGTCACCCGGTTGATGCCGCGGACCTCGCCGACGATCCGCCCGCACACGCGACTCAGGAAGCCCATGTCGAACGGGTAGATCTCCGCAGTCATGCCGTCGCTGCTGGTCACGGCACGCAGCGCGCAGACGTTGTCGTAGGTTCGCCCGTCGCCCATCACGCCGACGCTGCGCACCGGCAGCAGCACCGCGAACGCCTGCCAGATCGCGTCGTACAGCCCGGCCGCGCGGATCTCCTCGAGGAAGATCGCGTCGGCGCGCTGCAGGATCCGCACCCGCTCGCGCGTCACCTCGCCGGGGATGCGGATCGCCAGGCCCGGCCCGGGGAACGGGTGGCGGCCGACGATGTCGTGCGAAAGGCCCAGCTCGCGGCCGAGCACGCGGACCTCGTCCTTGAACAGCTCGCGCAGCGGCTCGACCAGCGTCATGCGCATCCGCTCGGGCAGGCCGCCGACGTTGTGGTGCGACTTGATGGTGACCGATGGCCCGCCTGCGTGGCTGATGCTCTCGATCACGTCGGGGTAGAGCGTGCCCTGGGCGAGGAAGTCGGCGCCGCCCAGCCTGCCCGCCTCCTCCTCGAACACCTCGATGAACAGGCGGCCGATGGTCTTGCGCTTCTGCTCCGGGTCGGTGACGCCGGCGAGCCCGCCCAGGAACAGCTCGGAGGCGTCGCGGTGCACGAGCCGGATGTTGAAGCGGTCGCGGAAGGTGGCGAGCACCTGGTCGGCCTCGCCGGCGCGCAGCAGGCCGTGGTCGACGAAGATGCAGGTGAGCTGGTCGCCGATCGCCTCGTGGATCAGCACCGCGGCCACCGAGGAGTCCACGCCGCCGGACAGGCCGCACACGACGCGGCCCTCGCCCACCTGGGCGCGGATGCGCGCGACCTCCGCGGCGCGGAAGCCGGCCATGGTCCAGGTGCCGGCGCAGCCCGCGACACCGTGGGTGAAGCGGCGCAGGAGCTGCGCGCCGTGCGGAGTGTGGGCGACCTCGGGGTGAAACTGCACGCCGTAGAAGCGCCGCGCCTCGTCGGCGATCACCGCGAACGGCGCGCCCTCGCTGGTCGCGACCGGCACGAAGCCGTCGGGGAGACGGCAGACGCGGTCGGCGTGGCTCATCCAGACCTGCTCGCGCTCGCCGGCCAGCCAAGTGTCGGTGAACAGCGCGCAGTCGGCCACGATGTCGACGGTGGCGCGGCCGAACTCGTGCAGGTCGGACTTCTCCACCGCACCGCCGAGCTGCTCGCACATGAGCTGCTGACCGTAGCAGATGCCGAGCACGGGCAGGCCGGCGGTGAACACCTCTGGCACGACGCGCGGCGAGCCCTCGTCGACCACGCTGGCAGGGCCGCCGGAGAGGATGATCGCGCGCGGCGCGAAGCCGGCGATGCGCTCCGCGGTGGCAGAATACGGCCAGATCTCGCAGTAGACGCCGCTCTCGCGCACGCGCCGGGCGATGAGCTGCGTCACCTGGCTGCCGAAGTCGAGGATCAGCACGCGATCCTGGGTCAAGGCGAGCTGGGCGAGGTCCTGTTCCATGGGGGCTTGCAGCATGCCCCAAGGCAGGAAGCAAGGCTGGGCTCTGCCCAGACCCGCCAAAGGGCCGAGCCCTTTGAAAACGTATACCCGTGTCCGATGTAGGATTACCTCTCGCCGGGGCAGAGGCCGCAGTGGCGGACACGACGTTTGCCAAACCGTTGGACAGAAGGGCTGGTCGGCGGCATGGCCGACATAGTCGCTGCCTCCGCCGCGCAGGACACGCTTGCTACCGTTTCGGATGCGGCTAGCTACGCAGCAGTAACGCAGGCAGCCTGCTGTTACTATAGCCATTGTTACCTGCTTAGGCACTGAACAATAGTAAAAGCCTGAATTATAGTAAAAATATGAGGCAAGACTATAAATGCTGACAATATACTAGCAGCATTGAACGCTATGATCATGAATATTTTATAAGTAACCGAAGTTGGTCGCCGTTTTAAGATCAGAAACATCATGAACTCAAATGGTATCATTGACATAAATAGTCCTGTACAATACCAGATGGGCATAAGCAATAAGGAGATCCAGAAGACTATACGAGAGTGGCTAACATGTGCAACATAGCTCATAACTACAATAACTAGAAACCACTGAGCGAAATCGAATAATATTCTGCATATTCTGATGAATATATCTAATAAATCATCGGATGGTGAGTAAGTTTTTGCCACAAACGATAGAAATCTTTTTATAGACACTCGGTATAGCGACGAAGACGGCTGTGATGATGCAATAGCAGGTATTGACGGAACGGGGGTAGATTGCAAAGAGCCTACTGGCATTTTGTTGCCGTCGGCCACTGTACGATAGCAAATTGGTCTATCAAATGCCCTATATATGGAACTGCTCGAGCGCCAAACCACAACGAAAACGCGCTTAACAAAACTATAATGATTATCCTGTAATTAGCAACAGGAAAACGTTTCCTAAAAGGATTTGGTATCAACCATTCTATAAGTTCCGCAACACTGTACAATAAGGTAGAACACCACATCGTAAATAATAAAACACCTATGCCGAGAACAACATGATTGGAACTTGATACCCCCACGTAGCCAATGAGAACCACTACTAAGAACCACTGCGCGAAATCGAACCACACACGACATGTGTTCCTCAGACGCTCCGCAGACGCTGGCGTCAGAACAAGCATTTTGGACTGGATTTGGCTGACGTTTTTCATCACATCTCGCTTCGAGGGATCTCTGGAAAGGATTATACAAGGTTTCGCTGTTGACATCGACATCTTCCACGTCGCGGCAGAGCAATATGGCAACGCGACGGCATGGCTTGCCATCGCCGACGCTAATGGCATTACCAACTCGCGAATGCCGCGTTCGGCACGTTCGTCATTGCCGTTTACGTGCTCGGGTACTACGCGGGTGATAGTGTGTCATTAACCCAAGCAGATGCGGGTCTGGGGGCGCTGCCCCCAGCGGGTCCAGGGCAGAGCCCTGGCCTTGCTTGCTACGTCGCGTGCGTCTGCGCCAGGTCGCTCTCGATCTGTTCCAGGCTGCGCCCGCGCGTTTCCGGCACAGTGCGCCAGGTGAACACGATCGCGGCCGCGGTCAGGGCCGCGAACAGCAGGAAGGTCCCGCCGCTGCCCAGCGCGCTCACGAGGTCGAGGAACACCAGGGTGACCGCGAGGTTAGAGCCCCAGTTCGCCACCGAGGCCGTGCTCATGCCGCGCCCGCGCACCGCGAGCGGGAAGATCTCGGCGATCAGCAGCCAGAACACCGGGCCAAGCCCGATCGCGAAGCCCGCGATGTAGAGGCCGAGCGCGCCCACTGTCACCGCCGCCAGGCCGGAGCCGGCGCCGAGCAGGAACGCGCCGGCCAGCACCAGCAGGGAGACGACCATTACCGCCATGCCGACCAGCAGCAGGCGGCGCCGGCCGGCGTGGTCGACCAGGCGCATGGCGACGAGGGTCATCGCGACGTTGACGGCGCCGATGCCGACGGTGGCGAGGATCGCGGCGGAGGCGGAGGCGAGGCCGGCGGACTGCACGATGGTGGGGGCGAAGTAGATCACGGTGTTGATGCCGGTGACCTGCTGGAACACCGCGAGGCCGACGCCGATCACCAGGGGGCGCCGGGCCTGCGGAGTACGCAGCATCGTGCGCAGCGAGATGTCCTCGCCGCCGTGCCGCAGGTCCTGCTTGAGGGCGGCAAGCTCCTCGGCGGTATCGCCGTGGCCGCGCAGGAAGCGTAGCGCGTGCTCCGCGTCCTGCGTGCGGCCGCGGCCAGCCAGCCAGCGCGGGCTCTCCGGCAGCACCAGCATCCCCGCCGCGAGCGCCAGGCCCGGGACCATGCCGAGGCCGAGCATCCAGCGCCAGCCGCCCTGGGTGCCGGCCAGGGCGTAGTCCACCAGGTAGGAGAGCAGGATGCCGAAGGTGATGCAGAACTGGTTGAGCGAGACCACCGCGCCGCGCCTCTCGGCCGGCGCGATCTCGGACAGGTAGAGCGGCGTCAGCATTGACGCGACGCCGATCGCCAGCCCGACCAGCAGGCGGGCCGCCAGCAGCACCCACAGCGCGTCCGCCAGCCCGGAGAGCAGGGCGCCGGCGGCGAACAGCAAGGCGACCGCGACGATCACGGGGCGGCGGCCGAAGCGGTCGGAGAGGGCGCCGGCCACAGCGGCGCTGGCCGTCGCGCCCAGCAGGACGATGCCGGTCACCACGTCCTGCATCGTGGGCGACAGGGCGAAGCGGGCGCGCAGGAACAGCAGCGCGCCGGAGATCACGCCGGTGTCGTAGCCGAACAGCAGGCCGCCCAGGGCGGCCACGGCGGAGAGCAGGAGGAAGCGCATGGTCGGAGTCTCCGGAGGCGGAAAGCAAGGCTGGGCTCCGCCCAGACCCGCCAGGGGCGAGCCGCCCCTGGACCGGCTTTCTTTAAGTAATGGATTCCAAAGGGCTTGCCCTTTGGCGGAGTTTGAGGCAGCGCCTCAACCTTGCCTTACCGCGTTTAGCCCGACGAGAACGCCGCGATCAGCCGCTCGATCGGGTCCCAGGCGTAAGCGACCTGTGGCACGCAGACGCCGGCGACCAGCACGCTGTCCGCCATCACCACGCGGCCGCCGATGCGTTCGTAGAACCAGCGGCCGGGGTTGTCGCGCAGCACCCAGCAGTATGCGGAGCGGCAGCCCAGCTCCGCGAGGTGCGCGGCCCCCGCCCCGATCAGGCGCCGGCCCAACCCGCGGTCGCGCCAGTCGTCGAGCACGTAGAGCGTCTCGATTTCGCCCTCGCCGAGTGGGCTGCGCGGCTGCGGGCGCGCGTCGGGATCGCGGGCGTCCGGAGCCGGCGCAGGCGCAGGCGCGTCCGGGCGGGACAGCGTGCCCCAGGAGGTGACGCGCCTGGCCCGGCCCACGGTGACGAAGCCGGAGACGCGCGGCACGCTGACGGCGGCGGCGACGAACACGCCGCCATCGCGGATGGTGCGCTCGTATTCCGCCGCCTTGCGCCGTGCGGACAGCCCCGCGAGGTAGGCGTCGGGCAGCAGACCGGGATAGGCGCTGCGCCACGCCGCGACGTGGACCGCAGCGATCGCGGGCGCGTCGCCCGGGCGGGCGCGGCGGATCGCGATCATGCGTCCTCGTGCCCGGACGGCGGCGCGTCATCCGCAACCGCCCCGCCGACGTCGGAGGTGGCGATCTGCGATGCGCCGTTGACGTCCGTGTCCCCCGGCCGCTCCGTGCCGATCGCTTCGGCCGCGTCCGCCGGGATGACGGCCGCCGGACTGCGCTGCAGCACCGCGGCGAAGAACCCGTCCGTGCCGTGCCGGCGCGGCGTCAGGCTGAGGTATGGCCCGGGCCCCGGCACCGGCGCGTCGAGCGGCCAGGTCTCGGCGAGCGGCACGGTGGAGAACTCCGGATGGCGCGCGAGAAAGGCGTCGACCTGCGCCTCGTTCTCGTCGAGCAACAGCGAGCAGGTCGCGTACACCAGCCGCCCGCCCGGCCGCACCAGGCGCGCCGCATCGTCGAGGATGCGCGCCTGCTTGGGCAGCAGCTCGTCGAGGTCCAGCTCGCGCAGCCGGTATCGCGCGTCGGGGTTGCGCCGCCAGGTGCCGGTGCCGGTGCATGGCGCGTCGACCAGCACACGGTCGAAGCTGCCGCCGCGCCGCTTGACCCACTTGTCGCCTGGCTCGATCAGGTGGCGCTCGACGTTGTGCGCGCCGGCGCGGCGCAGGCGGCGGGTGGCGCCGTCCAGCCGCGGGCGTGAGACGTCGCAGGCGACCACATGGCCGCGGTTGCCCATTGCCGCCGCGATCGCCAGCGTCTTGCCGCCGGCCCCCGCGCACCAGTCGGCGACCCGCATGTCGGGTGCTGCGCCCACCATCGCGGCGACGAGCTGGCTGCCCTCGTCCTGGATCTCGACCAGGCCGCTCTGGAAGGCGGCGCCGGAGGTCACGGCGCGGCGGCCGGGCACGCGCAGGCCCCAGGGCGACAGCGGCGTCGGCTCGGCGGCGATGCCCTCGCGCTCCAGCGCCGCCCTGCCCTGCTCCAGGGTGCCGCGCAGCAGGTTGACGCGCAGGTCGAGCGGCGCCGGCTCGGACAGCGCCGACAGCTCGGAGTCCAGCGACTCGCCGAAGCGCGCGGCCAGGCGCGGCAGGATCCAGTCCGGCACCTCGAGGCGCACTGCGTCGGGCATCTCCGGGTGCAGCAGGGTGTGGCTCTCGATCGCCAGCAGCGCCTCGCGCTCCTGCGGGATCAGCGTCGCCGGCGCATACTGGCCGCCGGAGAAGCTCTGCGCCACGCCGGACGCCGACCAGCCCTCCATCAGCAGAGACGCCGCGATCAGCATCCTGGCCGTGGCCGCGGTGCCGCCGCGCTCCACCCACCAGCCCAGCCTGCGCCGCGCGCGCAGCACCGCCCAGGCGCGGTCGGAGACGGCGCGGCGGTCGCCGGAGCCGATGAACCGGCGGGCGCGGAAGAAGTCGTTGGCCACCGCGTCGGCGGGACGGCGGATGCGCTCCTCCACCTCGCTCAGCAGCTCGATCGCGGCGGCGAGGCGCGCGCCGGGCGTCATGCGCGCGCCGCCAGCAGCACGCCGGCGAGGCCATCAAGGCCGGGCAGGATCGCCGCGCGGCCGGCCAGGCCGTATTCCACCGGGCGTGCCTGGCGGTTGATCCAGCACACCTGGAAGCCGAACACCGCCGCGCCGTATGCGTCCCACGGGTTCGACGACACGAACGCGATCCCCGCCGGCGCACAGGCGAAATGCGCGGGCGCCAGGGCATAGGTGCGCGGGTCCGGCTTGAAGGTGCCCGCTGCCTCCACGCTCAGCAGCGCGTCGAACAGGGGCGCGAGGCCGGCGGCCCCGACCTGGCGGGCCATGCCGTCCGGCTCGCCGTTGGACAGCACGGCGCATGGCACGCCGGCCTCGCGCAGCCGCTCCAGGGCGGGCGCCATGTCGGGGTAGGCGTCGAGCGTGCGGTTCGCCTCCGCGATGTCCTCGACGAGCGCCTGCTCCAGGCCGTGGATGGTCGCGACCACGTCCAGCGCCTCGCGCGACAGGGTGGAGAACGGGCGGTGCTCTCCGGCCAGGCTACGGACCCAGGTATATTCCATGGTGCGGGCGCGCCACTCCTGGCTGATCGCCTGCCAGTTCGGGCCGATGCGTGCGGCGTGGCGGCGCATCGGCGAGTCGACGTCGAACACCGTGCCAAAGGCGTCGAAGAGGACGGCGCGGGGGGAATGCGTCGGGGGCATGGTGGTTCCTTGTCGGGGCGCAGCATCACCGCGACCTGTAGCCGGACTGCCGTGGACCAAGGCTCCCCGGCTTTGCCGTGCCGGCCGGCGGTGCCCGGGGCGGGTTCCTGGTCCGGGGCGCCCCGTTCGGGTCAGTCCGGCAGGCGGGGCAGCGCCGGACCCTCGCCGGGCGGCGTGCGGGCGACGTTGGTGGTCATCGCCAGCAGCGTGTAGTAGCCGCTGATCCCCGCCATATCCATCACGCCCTTCTCGCCGAAGCGCGCCAGCGCGGCGGCGTAGGTCGGGTCGCTGACCGACCTGTTGCGGGCCAGCTCGGTGGTGAACGACCACGCCGCCTCTTCCTCGTCGCTCATGTGCTCGGGACGGCGGCCCTCGGCGACCGCCTGCACCGTCTCGGGCGCCACCCCGACCTTGAGAGCGATCGGCCGGTGGATCTTCCACTCCAGGTCCTGCGTCCATACGCGCGCAGTCAGGAGGATGACGAGCTCGCTGATCCGCTGCGGCAGGGCGCTCCTGTAGCGCAGGTAGTCGCCCATGGCGCGGGCGCTGGTCATCAGCTCCGGGCTGCGCAGCAGCGGCACGAACGGCCCGAACACCTCCACCTTGCGCTCGGCGAGGAATGCCTCGGACGCCGCCTTCTGCTCGGGGGTGAGCTGGCCAAGCGCGAGCGGAGGCATCCGGTCCTGCGCCAGGGCGGAGCCGCACAGCAGACACGCAATAGCGGCAAGACGGAGCGGACCCATGGGACCTCCTCGAAGGCGTGGCAGGGCAGGAAGCAAGGCTGGGCTCTGCCCAGACCCGCCAGGGGGGAAGCCCCCCCTGGACCGGCTTTACTTAAGTGATGGATTCCAAAGGCGAGCCTTTGGCGGAGTTTGAGGCAGAGCCTCAACCTTGCTTGCTTCGATCACGCCGATGGCGCGCTCTAGTCCTGCCGGTAGTTGGGCGCCTCGCGCGTGATCGCCACGTCGTGCACGTGGCTCTCCCGCAGGCCGGCGCCGGTGATGCGGCGGAACTGGGTGCGGGTCTGCAGCTCGTCGACCGTGGCGCTGCCGGTATACCCCATCCCCGCGCGCAGGCCGCCGACGAGCTGGTGCATCACGGCGCTGACCGGGCCCTTGTAGCCGACGCGGCCCTCGATCCCCTCCGGCACCAGCTTCAGCGTGTCCTTGATCTCCTGCTGGAAGTAGCGGTCCGCGGAGCCGCGCGCCATCGCCCCGATCGAGCCCATGCCGCGGTACGACTTGTAAGAGCGCCCCTGGTAGAGGAACACCTCGCCCGGCGCCTCGTCCGTGCCGGCGAGCAGGCTGCCGACCATCACCGAATCCGCCCCCGCGCCGAGCGCCTTGACCACGTCGCCGGAGGTGCGCACGCCGCCGTCCGCGATCGACGGCACGCCCTGCGCGCGGCACGCGGCGGCGGTCTCCATCACCGCGGAGAACTGCGGCACGCCGACGCCGGCGACCACGCGCGTGGTGCAGATGCTGCCCGGGCCGATGCCGATCTTGACCGCGTCCGCACCCGCGGCGATCAGCGCCTCGGCGCCCTCCGGCGTGGCGACGTTGCCGGCGACGACCTGCACCGCGTTCGACAGGCGCTTGATGCGCTCCACGATCGCGAGCACGGCCTGCGAGTGGCCGTGCGCGGTGTCGACCACCACCACGTCGACGCCGGCGGCGACCAGGGCCTGCGCGCGGGCATGACCGTCCTCGCCGACGCCGGTGGCGGCGGCGACGCGCAACCGGCCCAGCTCGTCCTTGTTGGCGAGCGGGTGCGCCGTCGCCTTTTCCATGTCCTTGACGGTGATCAGGCCGACGCAGCGGTACGCCTCGTCGACGACCAGCAGCTTCTCGATGCGGTGGCGGTGCAGCAGGCGCCTGGCCTCGTCGTGCTCGGCGCCATCGGCCACCGTGATCAGGCCCTCGCGGGTCATCAGCTCGTAGACCCGCGTCGAGGGGTCGGTGGCGAAGCGCACGTCGCGGTTGGTCAGGATGCCGACCAGGCGGCCGCTGTCGCGCTCGACGACAGGAAAACCGCTGATGCGGTGCAGCGCCATCAGCGCGCGCGCGTCGGCCAGCGTCTGGTCGGGGTGGATGGTCAGCGGGTTGACCACCATGCCGCTCTCGAACTTCTTCACCCGGCGGACCTGGTCGGCCTGCTCCTCAGCGGTGAGGTTCTTGTGGATCACGCCGATGCCGCCCTGCTGCGCCATCGCGATCGCCATCGCGGACTCCGTCACGGTGTCCATCGCCGAGGACACCAGCGGGATGTTGAGGTCGATGGTGCGGGTGAAGCGGGTGCGGGTGTCGGTGGCGGCGGGCAGGACCTGCGAGTACGACGGCACGATCAGCACATCGTCGAACGCCAGGGCCTCGCGGATGCGCAGGTCGATGCGCCCCGGTGGCGGCGCGGCGGGAACAGGATTGTCGGGTGCCATGGCGGACGCCTTTCGACGGCGGGCGACGCGGATACGGGCCGGCCTTGGCGCGTCCTTCTAGCGGGTCGGGCGGGCGGGGAGCAAGGCTTGCGACCGGTGCGGGGCCAGGGGAAGCAAGGCCAGGGCTCTGCCCTGGACCCGCCAGGGCGAACCGCCCTGGACCGGCGCATGGTGGGGTGCTGCAGGGGGCGTCAATCCATTTGACGCTCCGATGGGCACTTTTGGTTCAGGTTCGGCTTCCGACACAAAGCAGCCCGCCGCCGTCTAGCCACCCACTGTCCGCCCACCTACCTTCACACGCATGTCCCGCTCCCCTGCTGCCGACCTGGCCCCGCTCATCAAGCTCCTGCAAGCGGGCGTCCCACCCGACCGCGCTGCCACCGAACTCTCTCGCGTCCTGGCGATCTGGACGGCCGAACTCGGGGACGACGGCGAGCAACTGCAGGAGCGGCTATCCGGCCTGGCCGAGCAGATGACGACAGGGATCGAGGAAATGCACGAGGGCATCGCCGAGGCAAGCGACAAAGGGAAACCCACGCTGCGGCGGATACTGGCGACGCATGAGGCGGTGCTGGACGAGGTGCGGAAGGCGCAGGGGGCGGGATAGGCATCCCACCGCCCCGCCAGGGAGGCTACCGCAGCACACGACACAAAGCGGATCTACAATGCATAGCGCACGACCTCATCAGGCCGTGGCAGCACCGTTACCCCTGGGAGAGCTGCAACGCGCGATACCCAGGAGAGCACGCACGGCCAGTGGGCAAGGTCGAACTCGCCCTCATCGGCTCGGTGCGTATAGGCGAACAGGGCCAGATCCGCGACCGTGGGCGTCGCGCCGACCAGCCACTCGTGCCCGGCCAGCCTACGCTCCATGACGTCAAGTGCGTGAGCACCCTTGCGTGCGCATTCCTCAAGTCGGTCCTTGAAGAGGACCTTCTTTCGTTGCCACGTGATGAGGTTCCGGGCGACGGCGATATACGGCTCATGGCTGTATTGTTCGAAGAACAGCCATTCATGCACGCGTGTGCGCTCCAGACCTGGCTTGGGCAACCAGTGGGTTTCTTCGCCGAAATGCAGGAGCATGGCGTTGCTTTCCACCAGCACGGTTCCGTCTCCCGTAATCAGTACGGGAACCTTGCCGATCGGATTGAGTGCCAGGTACGCCGCGGTCTGCGTATCGCCCGTATTCCCGTCGATGTGGACCCACTCGAACAAGTGGCCCGTCAGAGCGAGGATGGTCGCCGCCTTCCAGCAGTTGCCGGACTCTCTGTTTCCATAAAGCTTCATCACGCACATGACCGTTGCTTAGATGCAGATTATGAAGGCTACCAGCTTGAGGAAAGTCCGGTCTCCACCAATTGCAGACATATAAACCGGGCACTACCAGCATCCCAGATCATTCAGCCTGAGCAAGGCGGGCCGGCACCAACTGCCCTGCCCTTCAAGGTGGTTTCCAAAGGCGAGCCTTTGGCGGAGTCCGGAGGCAGAGCCTCTGGCCTTGCTTGCTACCTCGGACCGCCCCCGCGTGTTCACCCCTCCCCCCGGAACCCCGTCGCCACGACGTAAAGCTCGCTCGACTCCCGCCGGCTGGCCGGCGGCTTGGCATGCTTCACCACGGCAAAATCGCGGCGCATCGAGTCCATCATCTCCTTCTCCGAGCCGCCCTGCAGCACCTTGGCCACGAAGGCCCCGCCCGGAGCCAGCACCCGGCGGGCGAAATCGAGCGCCTGCCCTGCCAGGTCGACGATACGGATGTGGTCGGTGGCCGTGTGCCCGGTGGTGTTGGGCGCCATGTCGGACAGCACGAGGTCGACCTTGCCGCCGAGTGCCGCCATCAGCCGCCCCGGCATCGACTCCTCGGTGAAGTCGCCGACCATCAGCGTGGCGCCGGGCACGGTGTCGACCACCAGCAGGTCGAGGCCGACGACCTGCCTCGCGCCGCGCTTGATCGCGACCTGGCACCAGCCGCCCGGGGCGGCGCCGAGGTCGAGCACGCGCAACCCTGGGCGGATCAGCCCGAACCTGTCGTCCAGCTCGATCAGCTTGAAGGCGGCGCGAGACCGCCAGCCCTGCTGCTGGGCGGCCACGACGTAGGGGTCGTTGAGCTGGCGCTGCAGCCAGTGCTGCTGCGCGGTGGTGCGGCCCCGCGCGGTGCGCAGCGAGACGGACATGGCGCGCGCGCCCTGCGTGGTGTCCGCGGACTTGGAGCGGGGCGCTGCGCCCGACTTGCGCGCGGGGGCTCCCGGCCGGGCGGCGTGCGCCTTGGACTTGGCGGCGGTGACGCGCTTGGCGACCTTCTCCGCGGCGGCACGCGCCTTCATGGAGCGCGGCGGCGCCGCGGTGCCCGAACGCGGCTTCGGCGGCGTGGCTGGGGCGTCGGTTGCCGGCACGAAGGAAGCCTCGGCGGTCCGCGAAGCCTTGGCGGGAGCCGTTGCGGCGGATCGCCCGGAGGACGCCTGACGCGGCGGTGCGGACTTCGCGGAGGTGCGTGCGGCCCCGCCGGCCTTGTCGGCACCGCGTGTCGCCGCCCGCAGCATCTCGGCGCCGGACGGCGTGGCGCGACGTGCCGGCTTGGCTCCGCCGGACGCGGATCGGCCGGCGTCGGACTTCGACCCGCCCGCGCCCGTCGCACCGGCGCGCGACGTCGGAGCGCGCTCCCGGGGGCCGGCACCGCCTTTCCCGGCACGGCGCGGGGCGGTCCCGGACGCATCCTTCGCGCCAGGGCGGCGCCGTCCGGGCGGCTTCGACGGCCCGCTCATGCCAGGTGCGCCGCCACCGGCAGCACCGCCAGGTCGGGCGAGGCACGGCGCGGGGCACGGCGTGTGCCGGCGTCGCGCATCATGCGCAGCAGCATGCCCTCGCGCAGACCGCGGTCGGCGACCGTGACCTCGGCCGCCGGCCAGCGCCGGAAGATCGCCTCGAAGATCGCGCAGCCCGGCAGCACGAAGGCCGCGCGCTCCGGCCCGACGCACGGGTGCTCCGCCAGCCCCGCCGGCTCCAGCGCGCGCAGCTCGCCCAGCGCCGCCAGCGCCTGCGCGCGCCCGAGCACCACACCGTCGATCAGCGGCCGGCGGTAGCGCGGCAGCCCGAGCGCCACCCCGGCCAGCGTGGTCACGGTGCCGCTGGTGCCGAGCAGCCGCACGCCTCCAGCGCGCATCTCATGGGCGATGCAGTGCACCGCCTCGAACGCGGCCAGGCGCGCGGCCACGTCGGCGAGCATCGCGCCGTAGCCCGCCTCGGTGTGGCCCCGTGCCCCGAACCGCTCCGCCAGCGTGACCACGCCCACCGGCAGGCTGGTGGTGCCGATCAGGTGCAACCCCGTGCCGTCGACCCTGACCCAGGCCAGCTCCGTCGAGCCGCCACCGATGTCGAACAGCAGCACGCGGCGGTTGCCCGGCCTGGGCGGCGCGGCCAGCAGCGGCGCGCAGCTCTCCAGCGCCAGCTCCGCCTCCTCGCGCGCGGTGATCACGTCGATGTCGAGCCCGGTCTCCGCGCGCACCCGGTCCAGGAACTCCGGCCCGTTGGCCGCGCGCCGGCACGCCTCGGTGGCGATCGCGCGCAGCCGGCGCACCGGGCGACGCGCCAGCCGGGTGGCGCAGGCGTGCAGCGCGGCCATCGCGCGGTCCATGGCGACCGGGCTGAGCGCGCCGGTGTCGTGCAGCCCCTCGCCGAGGCGGACGATGCGGCTGAAGCTGTCGAGCACGCGGAATCCGTCCGACACGGGGGCGCCCACCAGCAGCCGGCAGTTGTTGGTGCCCAGGTCCAGCGCCGCGAGCGCGCTGTCGGGGCTGCGCCGCGCCGCCTGCGGGGAGAACTCGACCATGGGCAGGGCTTCCGCGTGGTTGACCTGTCATTGTGTTGCCCGCGAGCACGCGGGGGCAAGCGGCTTTTCCCCGCCAGGCCAGGCTCGGCGGCCAGACCCGCGGAGAAGAAAGCAAGGCTGAGCTCTGCCCAGACCCGCAAAGGGTCCGAGGACCCTTTGATCCCATTTCTTAAGAGAAGGATTCCAAAGGCCTGCCTTTGGCGGAGTTTGAGGCAGAGCCTCAACCTTGCTGCCTTATCTTCCCTCACCACCCGAGTTTGGACCAGCCCGCTGCCCATCAAAGCCGCGGGTTGTCGGAACGACGGCGAGGTGGTAGGCAGCGGTACATGTCCGATGTCGCCCGTGCGGTGGCCCGGATTGGGGGATAGTTTAGCGGTAGAACTCCCGGCTCTGACCCGGGCAGCCTTGGTTCGAATCCAGGTCCCCCAGCCATGCCAATGATTTCGACGCCTTAGGCCCCGCTCGCAGGGGTTCTGCAAGCCGGAGTATGTGGCTAGGCGCGTGGAGGCAGCCGGGGCTGAAATCGATGCCCGCCATAAGTTGGACGACATCGTGATTAATGCAGACCGTAACTGCTCAACCCGCCCTCTATTTCGCTCACCGGGCTGGGGCTTGACGCGCAGCGAGCGGCTTGATTCAAGGTCAGGGTGAGCGCCGACCTTGACCTCAGCGAGCTGTCCCACGCGCAGAAG
>JAABUU010000263.1_pt1 | contig 128423 bp, 127 predicted proteins | sample 5559301 | NCBI WGS metagenome assembly JAABUU01 (sample SAMN10711884, study PRJNA513360) | rock metagenome | isolation source: Antarctica rocks | place: Antarctica: Victoria Land, Richard Nunatak white | reverse complement strand
TAGATCTCTTTAGTATTTGAGTAGAAGTCGAACTCTTCTGTTCTATCGCGATTTTCTTGCTCGAAAGAACAGTCGAATGAGCTTTGGTAGAAGCTTTGATATGAGCTTCGAAACTAGAAAATTGAAGACGATTGTTTCTCATATCAATAGTCATCTCGATCTTGTTCATTCATGTTTTTTCGAGAATCATCTGATGTTGATCTAATCGAGTGATTAGCATAGAAACGAAACGTTTCATATGATCTTGAACAGTTAGATTCGAATAAATCGCATGAATAATGAGCTTTTTTGCATAATGATCATCGAATTCTCTTATTGATTTGAGCTTGATTAAAGGTAAAGATTCGATTTGCAAATGATCACAAACATTCTGCGCGATTAATTCATCAATGAACGAATAGTCAGCTGCTTCAGTGTCAATCAATGACTTTAATGAGTAACTAATTTCATTGCTAGATAGTACACATTCAATAGTCAAAGATTTCGAAGCAAAGAGATCATTTGAACTGCTCGTTGTTGAAGAAATTAACACATCTTTCATCACGTCTTTGATGAAAGTCACTAGTTTTTTGCCTCATTCTTCGATTTCTCTGTAAATAATTCCTTCTCTTCTTTTGACATGACGATCTCATTGAGGCGAGGGGTGAATGCACGAGATGTCGAAGTACTAGCCTTCAGCTGAGAGCAGTTCTTTGAAAGATGACTCGATACTTTGCAGTTAAAGCAGATGATTGACATTCTTGATTGTTCAGATTCGGGGGTGAAAAAAGTAGCGAGTCGAACATAGCTAGTAGTCGAGGCTGATGCTGATGTCGACGAAGAAACGAAACGTTTTTTCGAAGCTGCTATCGATTTGACTGTTCGTTGCTCGTCACGTAGCTGATAATTGACTCGTTGTTTGTTATTCACATCTTGAAGAAAGATCTTGAGCTTATCAAGCGAGCTAAACTCTATGAGGCAAACTGACAACGCGTTCTGAAGACGATTATTGATTTTATTCTGAATGTCGTTCATCAGAGTGATATCGTCGTAGTTCAGAAAGCTGAATATTCTAGTGAATTCTGAATAGAAGAAGCTGAAGAACTTGTTGAGCTGCTTCAGAGCAACGTATTTGCGATGACACTTTCGAATCAGATTCTGATCTTCGTAAATTTCTTTCAGATGTTTCAGTAGCTCTGATAGTGATTGATAGAGTGAGAAAGCGTCAACACGATGCTTTGCATAGATTTGCTGATCAGCATCGTCTTCTAGTCTGAAAATCACATAGGCAATACGGATCTTTTCAGTAGAGTAATGGTTCGCGTTGACATCGAGCTTGTCAGCTATTTTGATGTTTCATGTCTTTCAGATAGAATCATCTGTTTCGATGAAAATGAATGAATTCGGAAGCTTGACGAACTTGTGATGATCGTTCTCGTTATCGAATAAAGTGAATGACTCTCGTGAGCTTCGAAGGCGTTGATCGACTTCAGAGATCGATGAGACCTCTTTCTGATTGGCTCGATGCTCGACTGACTGAGTCTCTTGACGAGACATAGGCCGATCAGCTTGACGTTGTTCCGCTCTGAAGTTCAATCGCTCGTCTTGTAGCTGATGAATCTTTTTCTCTAGCTCATCGTTCTTATCAAAAGCGACTTCTAGTTGTTTCGCTCTCTTTTTGTGATCTTCTTGTACGAGAAGTCAGTGTTCATTGAGTTGTAGAGTCAAGTCGCGCTGACTTCGAAGCTCGTTCAGCATATTGATGACTTCGTTGAGTTGATTGCTGGCTCAATGAAACAGTTGTTCTTCGATGTTTATGTTTCATGCGATGACAGCTTTCTCAGCTTCGACTGAAGCATCGATGAGTAGAAGTGAAACTCTTCTATTGACAGTGCTTCTGAGCAGGCGATTTGTTCGGGGCCCAACTGACTCGACGTCGCGTGTCATGATGAGAGAAGGTAGAAGTTGTTGAGATAAGAATAGATGAGAGGTTGATGTTTTGAATTGATGTTTTTTGATGAGTGAAAATTCAAAGAATCTCTTGTGAATTTCAGGTAATAATTGAATGCTTTATTCGAAGAATCTCTTGCGAATAGACTGGTGAAAATGAGTGTAGAATCGAAGAATTCCTTGCAATCTAAAATGATGGTGCAAATTTGAAGAATCCCTTGCAAATTTTCCTTACTGAATAGATTGTTTCGTATCGTCTATTCGTCGATAGCAGAGTAGTAGATGGTGAGCATTTATCTAATGTTAGAAACCAGCATAAAGCGAGTCAATATGAGTGTCATTTAACTAGAAGATAAATGCTAAGGAAGAAAGGTAGCTACAGGAAAGAAGCTGGCTACATATGTGTGTTTCTCAGTCGACGCTAGGCTCAATAGAGACTAGTCAAGGTGACGAAGCGAGAATAGATCTGACAAGGCTAGAAGACTGAGTCTGACAAGGCTAGAATCGTGACAGATTCAGACATGTTCATAACACTAGAACGTCTGCTTTCTTGACGTTAGTTAAAATCGCGCTGCGTGACTTTGACTGATCAGACTTTGAATGATCGACTGATTGAGTGACAACAGTCGCTTTATGAAAGATAGTCTTTGAAACGTCATCGACGCGTTTGAGCTTGTTCTTGATCTCTCGAATGACTCGCTGATCATTATTCAAATGAATCAATAGAAACGAATTTCTTTTAGAGAATCAGATTGAACTAGTTGATCTATTCAAACGAATCGAAGACGAGAGTGTATTTTATCTTTTAGATCGACGATCAGTTGCTTTTCGTGATAGTTTAGATAGAAAGATAGTTGTTGAAACTGAGTATAGAACTCGCTGAATTTCTTTGATTCTTGAATCAAGTTGTAGTATTCTCTACGAAAGTTGACTTTCTTATTCGAGTCATTGAACAACTGAGCTAGCTCTTTCAAAAAATCTTCGATGATTTTATAAAGATTGACACAATCACGTTCGCGTCTAGCCTGAATGATCTCTGCTGCGTCATCAAATAATCTAGAATGTACATAGCTCAATTTGACTCGTTCATTAGAAAAGAGATCGACGTTGATCTCTAGTTTATTCTGAATTTTTCCGTATCAATTCTCTCAAGTAGAATTCTTTTTATTAGTAAACAGCGAAGAATCAGATATTTTTTGAGATCTAGAACGCTCAGAGTAGATGAAATCAGAAGAAGTGTTTTCTTTAGTTTGAAGTCTTGTCTTCAACTCTTTGATTTCGTCTTCTTGTTGTTTGTTATGATTCTAGCCTTCGTTTATTCTTCGTCTAGCCTTCGTCTGATTTCATTCTAATCGAGTCTAGCGAGAATCTGATCTAGAGATGATATCATTTGAACTCTGCATCATATGTGTAAGACGTCAACTCAATCGAGTCTAGCACAGAGCTGAGAAACATACATATAAGAATTGAGTTCTTTTCTGTAGATACTTTTCTTTCTTAGTATTTATCTATTAGTTAAATGACATTTCTATGACTCGCTCTAAATTGATTTCTAACAGTAGATAAATGCTCATCAATTACTCTACTATTGACGTGTAAATACGAAATAATCTACTTCTATTCAGAAAATTCGCAAGAAATTCTTTGAATTACTTTCATCAAAACATACATTCAAATTTACTCAAATTTATCAAATCAAATCTATCTATCTATCTTTCTCACAATGACACGCGACTTCAAATCAGTCGAGTCATGAACAGCTCATCTGCTTAGAAGCACTGCTAGCAGACGCGTTTTCATTATTTCTTTCGATGTTTCAGCTGAATCTCTGAATGTCACTATCTCATGAAACATCAACATGAGTCAACAACTTCATCAATGAACTCATGATCAGTTGAACGAGATCGTCAAGATGTTGATCGAGCTAAGAGATCAATGAGACATGACTTTGAAACTGAACGAGCAGTGAATCGTTGTTCAAGTCGAACATGACAAGAGATTGAATCAACTAGAGATCAAACAGATGATCATAGACACTCTAGAAGAGACAAACAAACGCTATTGAGAGAAGATGTTGAATCTCAAGAATAAACTCAAAGAAGTATTACATTCAGCGAATCAGTCTCGATCTCGCCAGTCTACGAAATCTCTACCTCGTCAATCTATCAAGAATCATACTCGACGTAAGTTGTTCACTCTATTCAATAATGATCATTACAAGTCTTTCAAGTTTTTGAACTCATCTGTATTCATCGACGAAGATAAATCAACATGAGATAGCTGAAGAATCAAGATAGACAACAAGCTTCAGACAAATGTCGATCACTTCGTCAATGAGACTATCTGCATTGTCTATGTGATATCTAGACTAGAAGATGACGCTGCTGAGCATATCTTTGCTTGACGTCGTCATGACGCTTCGCATTCTTACATCTCGATCTACAAGCTACTCGAGCATCTAGAAGAAATCTACGAGAATCAGAATAAGAATTGAAAGTGTCGTTGCAAGTACAACGCTCTGAGACAAGCAGACAAGCTCTTCAACGTCTTCTACTTCAACTTTATGAAGCTATTCAGCTATCTAGAATACGACGATTGCACTTTGATGAACAATCTTCAGAATAAGATCAACAATCGCTTGCAGAATGCTTTATCAATTTGCTCGAAAGATTTTATCATTCTACATCATCTCAAAAGCTTTCTTCAGAGTATGAATAATAGACAGCGAGTCAATTATCAGCTTCGAAGCGAACGTTGTATGATCATCGTCAAAGTCATTATCACACCTGAAAAGCGCGCTACTTCTCTGTCAGCAGTGACGACTTCGATAATCAAATATGTCAAGTCGACTATCTTTTTTACATCTGAGTCAGTCAAATCGTCTATCGTTTGCTATATCTGCAAGATTTCAGATCACTTATTCAAGAACTGCTCTCAGAACAAGATCAACACTTCAACATCTTGTGTCTTCATCTCTCATCTACATGAAATCGTCATTTCAAAGAATAAAGAGAATGAGAAAATGACTTTCTTCTTCGAGAATAACGAGGCAAAAACTAGAGACTTTCATCAAAGATGCAATGAAAGACGTGTTAATTTCTTCAACAATGAGCATGTCAGACAATTCTTTTGCTTCTGAATCTTTGACTACTGAATGTGTATTATCTAGCAATGAAATTAGTTACTCATTGAAGTCATTGATTAACATCAAAGCTGCTGACTATTCGTTCATTGATGAAGTGATCGCGCAGATTTTTTGTGATCAGTTGCAAATTGAGTCTCTGACTTTGATCAAAGTGAAGTCAATTCGAGAATTCGACGATCATTATGCTAAGAAACTCATTACTCATGTCATTTATTTGAATCTGACTGTTCAAGATTATACGATTGACACAGCTTTTATGTTGATCACTCAATTAAATCAACATTAAATGATTTTTGAAAAAACATGAATGAACAAAATCGACCTAGTAATTGATATGCAAATCGATTCTCTTCGATTTTCGAATTTCAACCCTACTAGTCAGAAATCGATTGTTCTATTCTCAAGTCATAGAACAATCATGAAACAGAAGAGCTTGACTTCTACTCATATACTAAAGAGATCTTTCACTTTCGTTACATCTCAATTCAGTCAGAAATCACTCTCTTTCAGTCAAAAGAAAAGCTCAATCAAACAGTTAAAATCGCGTGACGCGACTTTAACTAACGTCAAAATTTCTAAATCAACGTCAGATTCAACAAACATAGCAATGATAGAGACAGCGACATATAGAATGTTAGTCAAACGTTCAAATGTCAAGATCTTTGCTGTTATCATCTTGAAAATCGATCGACTCATAACTACAGCTGAAAACAAGTCTGAAGAAGTGAATCTGCATGAACTTTCTCACGCTGAAGCTCTCAAGCAAGTCAAGATCAAGCTTCTCTCTGAATATCACAACTATCTAGACATCTTCGATCGAGCAATGATTGATCAGCTATCATTGCATTATTTCTATGATCACAAAATTGAGTTGATCAATGAAGAAATGCTTTCGCGAAGCAGACTATATCAGATGTTCAATCACAAACTTCAGAAGATAAAGAAGTATCTGATTGAACATCTGAACAAAGAATTCATTTTCTTCAGCTTTGCATCATACGTCTCGCTCATCTTGTTCGCTGAAAAGAAAGACGAAAGTCTGCGTTGCTGCGTTGACTACAGAAAGCTCAATGCTTTGATTAAACAAGATCATTATTCTTTGTTCTTGATAGATGAGACTCTCGCTTGTATACAAGAAAGCAAATATCTGACTCAATTGAACATCATTGTCGCGTTCAATAAACTGCGAATGCATTCAGATAACGAAGATCTGACTATCTTTATCTTCTTCGACTCATACAAATATCATGTAATGCTCTTCAAATTAATCAATGAATCGACGTTCTATCAACACTATATGAACGACGTGCTGTTTGAATATCTTCATCAGTTTTGTCAGATTTATTTAGATGACATTATCATTTACAGCAAGATCTTGAAGAAACACAAGCAACATGTACAATTGATCTTGAATAGACTACGAGAAGCTGATCTACAGATAGACATCAATAAATGCAAGTTTCATGTTCAGAAAACCATCTTTTTGAGACTTTTGATGTCAATCGAGAGACTTAAGATGAATTCACGAAAGATACAAGCAGTAGTTGATTGATCTACACTCAATAATCTCATTCAGATGCAGTTCTTCATTGACTTCTGCAATTTCTATCAACGCTTCATCAAGAACTTTTCGAAGATTGTTCGTTCAATAATTCAACTCATTCAAAAGAAGATCATATTTGAATGAAATGAGACTTGTCAGACTGCATTCGATCACATGAAGAGACGTATGACTGAGACTTCTATACTTCGTCACTTTGATCAGACTCATGAGACTATTCTGAAAACTGACTCATTCGACTACGTAAACGACGAAGTTCTCTCTCAATATGATGACGAAGAAGTACTACATTTGATTGCTTTCTATAACAAGAACATGTTTTCTACTGAGTGCAACTACGAAATATATGATAAGAAACTGCTGATCATCATTCAAGCATTTGAGCATTGATGATCTGAACTGAAGTTGACTGACATTTCTATCAAGATGTTCATCGATCATCAAGCACTCATCTCATTGATGAAAAACAAAGAGCTGAGCAGACATCAGATGCGCTGAGTACAAAAGCTAGCTGATTTCAACTTCAAGATAATGTATTGATCTGACAAACAGAACATTAAGATCGATGCATTAACTCGTCAAGCTGACTTCGTACTCAGAGATTTCGATGATGAACGCGTTCGCTATCAATGAATCATTATTCTGACGTCGAATTGAATGAAGATTGCTGATCTAAAGAAGAACGTCAGCGAGTCAATCTATAAACAAGTTCTTGACGTAAATGAAATCAACGAGAATTGTACTTTACTTCGTGAAGCAAAGATCAGAGACGAAGCACAATGCAAAGACATCAAGCTGAAGAATTGTTGAATTCAGAATGAAATCTTATACAAAGACAGTCAGCTATGAGTCTCATTCAATGAACTTCTGCAAATGAATCTGATTCGTGAGATACATGATCAGTCGTTGATTGATCATTCTGAAATTCTTAGAACAGTGAAAATCATAAAGCGAAATTACTATTGATCTTCTATGCGAAAAACGATAGATCAATATATTCGAAATTGCTACGTATGTCAACGTTCAAAGACATCAAGAAATAAATCAAATGACTTGCTTCAACTTCTATCTATATTTGAACAGCGATGACAAGACATAGCAATAAACTTCATTATCAATCTATCTGATTCATACGATTACAACGCTATTCTGACTGTCATTTGCAGATTGTCAAAAGAAAAACATTATATCTCTTGCATCATTGATGATGAAGATATCACAGCTGAAAAGACAGCTGAAATGCTGATTCAATGAGTATATTGAACTCATGATTTATCAAGCTTCATAGTATCTGATCGAGGCTCGCAATTCATCTCTATACTATGAAAGTTTCTTTGCAAACGACTGAGCATTTTCCTTCGATTGTTCATCGTCTATCATTCTCAGATTGATGATCAAAGCGAACGAGTCAATCAAAACATCAAGCGATATCTTTGATTCTTCTGTTCATATATGCAGAATGACTGATCTAAGTGACTACTCATGATTGAGTTTGTCGACAATAACATCTTGTCATCAGTCATCTTCTTGACTCTCTTCTTCATGAACAAGAGCTTTCATTCTCGTATGAGCTTCGACTCTGACATCATCGAGTATGAAAGCACTCGCGAACGCTTGCAGATCAATCGAGTCAAGAATATATCTGAACAAATGAACAAGACTTTGATCTTCGCTCATGAAGCTCTGATCAAAACATGAGAACAAATGATGAATCAAGCTAATAAGCATAGAAAGAAAATTAATTACAAGATTGAATCAAAGATGTTTCTGAATGAACGAAACATCATTACAGCGAGATCTTTCAAAAAATTGAATGACAAGATGCTCAACTCATTTCAGATCACTGAGTCTGTTGACTCATTCTATAAGTTGAAACTATCAGAGACTATGCATATACATGACGTATTTCATTCAGAGCTTCTTCATTCTGTCGTTGATGATTCTCTGTCTGATCAAAAGAATGAATCTTCGAGATCAATAGTGATAAATGATGAAGACGAATGAAAAATCAATGATATACTGAACTTTCGACGCTATAGAAGACGACTTCAATATCGAGTCAAATGAAAGAGCTATGACAATGATCTCAACTGATATAACGCTGATGACGACGAAATTATGAACGCTCAAGAGATGATTGACGACTTTCATATCAAATATTCAAGAAAAGCGCACTAAGAAACAACATTCATGCGAACATGAATAGTCAAGAGAAAGAAGTAATGTTACGATTCTAGTCTTCGTCTATTCTTCATCTAGTCTTCGTCTGGTTTCATTCTAATTGAGTCTAGCAAAAATCTGATCTAGAAGTGATATCATTTAAATTCTGCATCATATGTGTAAAACGTCAATTCAATCGAGTCTAGCACAAAACTGAGAAACACACATATAAGAATTGAGTTCTTTTCTGTAGATACTTTTCTTTCTTAGCATTTATCTATTAGTTAAATGACACTTTTATGACTCGCTCTAGATTGACTTCTAACATTGTTTATCTAACTCGTAGAGTTGATCTGTTTCTTTATCAAGAGCTAGACTTTGAGCTTTTCAGATTTTATAGAACACGAAAAATATTATCGTTTCAGCGAATGATTCATCATCTTCATGAATAAATGACGCAGCACTTGATGATTTCGTTCGTGATTTCGATGAATCAGCATCAGAGATTTGAGAGAAACGATTTCGAAATTTCTCAGAATGCTCTTCAGTAGATGAACGACTAAACATGATGAGATTTGTTTGAAAGAAGAATCGAACGAATGATGATGCTCGATGATTGAAGAAGAAAGATGTATAGAATGATGTTTAATCTTCAACAAAGAAGATGAGATTTGTTTGTTGATTGATTTGATTCTTGAGCAATTCACGAAGATTCTTTATCGTTGATTCTCTTGATCGAGTTGAACAGCTTATTTTCACTCGTCTGTTTCACAAGAATAAGTTGATTCTCTTGATTGATTTGAACTGTGCATACTTAATGAGCGATAAGTTGTCTAGCGATTCAAACAGTCTTGTCGTTGATTCTATCAAACTTTCTAGTGTTGTTCAGTCTTTCGATTGCATTGATCATCAGGTAAATGAATTTATTTAGACTCGTTCTGTCTGTACGAGTATGTTGAATGAGTAATGAGATCAGTATTGTGTGATTAATGAATTCTTAATATAATGTCAGAATCGTGTCTAGATGATACAATCAATGAAGATCAGAATTGATAGTGCTTGATCTTTAAAGATAGCTATAACTGAATATTAAGAATACAGAAGAAGATTGATACAAAAGCTTCTATTTATGTAATGTTCAAAGACTGCGCTAGACTCGAAAGAAATGTGTTTGTAACATGAAAAGAAAATGATGTAAATGAACAAGATGTTGATGAAAGAAAAAAGTGTTGAGAAAGTAAAAGAATGTTGAAAAAGTAAAAGAGTGTTGAGTCATATCTGAGTCAAATCTGAGTCAGATCTAGATTAAATCTCGACTAGATCATTGACTAGCTCTAATCAGTCTTGATACGCTCGTAACAGATGATACAATCGATGAAGATCAAAATTGATAGTGCTTGATCTTTAGAAATAACTATAACTGAATATTAAGAATACAGAAGAAGATTGATATAAAAGCTTCTATTTATGTAATGTTCAGAGATTGCACTAGACTCGAAAGAAATGTGTTTGTAACATGAAAAGAAGATGATGTAAATGAACAAGATGTTGATGAAAGAAAAGAGTGTTAAGAAAGTAAAAGAATGTTGAGAAAGTAAAAAAGTGTTGAGTCATATCTGAATCAAATCTGAGTCAGATCTAGATCAGATCTCGACTAGATCATTGACTAGCTCTAATCAGTCTTGATACGCTTGTAACACACTGAGATAATGATTGTGATGATTGCAGCTTTAAGATGATGAATGAATTTCAAAATTTAGCTTTAACTTTAATTTATTTACATTTTACATCTATTTTAACACTAACTTTATCTGCGCTTCATGTTTATTCTAACTTTAACTTTATTTACATTTCACATTTATTTTAACTCTAACGTTGTTCAACATTACTATCAGATAAGAAGATTGTTATGCATTATTTATATGCATTATCATTAAGACTAATCAAGATTGCAGAATGTTCAATTTATTTATCAAGTTGCAATTCATTGCAAGTAGAAATTAAGTTGTTGAATGAAATGAAGATCAAAAAACTTTTTATATTAAGCAGAATGCAAATCAAGTCACTCTTCACAAGAAATTGACAAAGCTGAGAATCATCAGTGTATATCAGAAAGTCTTGAAAGAGAAGCAAATAAACATGAAGAGTAATATGTGAAATATGATTACAGATGATTGAGTGAGAAAGAGTCTGCATGATAATGCATTTGAATAATGCATATGTGTTTCAAAAGCTGATTGTATAATAGCTCAATGCTTTGAGATGAATTTGATGAAGAAAACAAGAAAGAAGAAGATTGTGAAGCAAGCGAAGCTCGAAGCGATAGTCATAAAGATGACGTTCAATACTACTTCTACTGTAGATTTATATACTATGTTTGATGTGAAAGACAAGACTAATGTATGTATTAAACTATTGCACAACAAGATGAACTTGGGAAAAACATGTCAAGATACATGATATCTATTATTGAACTAATTCAGCAACGCATTTTACATCATGAAGAATTGAATAAATTGAAAATGATGAATGATTCAGATGTCATACAAGAATTCAATAAATTCATGAGTGCATTTTCAAATGAAAAAAATGCGATTGATCGAAAGATAGTTAATTCACTAGATTCATCAAATGATGAATCTGATGATATCATCAAGATTGATGACGATGACAAGAAGATGAAATTTAGCAAGAGAGATGATGATGTAGATATGATTGAGAATGAGAACGAGTACAAGAAGAAGTACGAGAAGAAGAAGAAGAATAATGAGATAATAGTGATCTCAGATTAGCAGTAGTAAATGAACAAGCATGAATTTTCTTTCATCAATTGCATTACTTTGTTGCATTATCAGACATTCAGATAAATATTAGTAGTACTTTGCTTCATATCTTAATGAGTTGAGTCGAAAATTTCAAGTCGATACTCGATCTCAATCTTCTGACTCAACTCAAATACTTAAGTCAAGAATTCTGACTTGAATCGAGTCTTGACGAGTTAAGTACTTAACTCAACGCAATCAGTCTACTTTTTAAGCATGAATCATAAATGTTTTATCAACGATATATATATGTATTGCAGTCAATTTCTTCTTTAATCACATTAATATACATTACTGTTTTTTTAAGCTATACAAATGATGTTTTTGATTAAAGATTAATTTTATCATTAAGATATTTAAGAATCGAAATTTAGTGAAGAAATAAGATTTTTAAAATCAACAATTATCATTATTGTATATCACATTTTGTAAACACTTACTTCACTTGTAAAATGTGTAACTCATTTATTTTGCATTATTTGTAAAAATCTTTCTCATACAGATTGATTATATTTTACAAAAATGTTCATATGTTACACTTTTAATTAAACAGCGTAGTTCAATTATTCTTTATTAACTCACTTATGTTTCTCTTTTTTAATGAAGTTTTCTCATCAGCATGTCATTTATGTATAAAATGTTTGTATTTGAATGTTTATTAAATGATATTAATGAAATTCTTGAGTTTACTCATGTCAAATTTAATGAAACTTGTAAGTTATTTATGTTGTAGTAACAGATACACAGTCTTAACAAAACTTATACATAGTTAGCATGTAAATTTAAAGAATGTTCATGATTTAAGTTCTTTCTGCTAATTATTCTTAACAGATCAAACATAAGAGTATTCTGTTTCAATTTTTGTTATCATGATGATAAAATGTTGAATTGAATGATTTTCATAAGTAATTTTTCTCATAGTTTTGCATTTTATTTAACTTTCTCATCTGCATGTGAATTGCTTGTAGCATGCACATTGAGATTATTAAAGTTTGCATGATCGCAAAAACTTTGCATGCAATCAACGCATAATACTTTATCATCATGCAACATCTTAATATCATTCAAATTTTTAATAATTTTTAAACTTTACTGTAGTTAAACAGTAAATTCATAGTCAGCATCATGTACAAATAAGTTTCATCGCTGATCACTAATGTTATAAGTTTGTATAAAGCGAATCATATAAGTGTATTTTAACTAAAAGTTCAAAGCTGAAGAAGAAGAAAGATGCAATACATCATGAGTTTTACTCATGAAGACATGCTAGATTGCTAGCATGTCAACATCAACTTTATACTAGTTTATAATAGTTTGACATGATTTATGTTAAACTAACTTAAAGTGCATTCTTGCAACAATTTTAATTAATTTATTATCATTCTTTTTTATTAATAATTCTTGAACTATTGAATATACTTGCTTTACATAAAAAGATCAGTCTCAGATTTGAAGATGTAAAATTTAATCACATATAATCTTTTTTTCTTCTTGACTAAGTCTTTGAAATTATTAATTACATGCAACAGCAGTCTTTCAATTATTGATTTGATTTCAAAGAGTATTAGTTGATATTTTATATTGATGAGTGATTTTTGCTTGAAAGAAATTTTCATTGATTGCTGAAGTTTTGTTTTAATGAGCATGAGTAAGCATTATATGCTTTTTCTGTGAAAGTTTTATATTTTCAGAAGATATGAAGAACATAGAGAGAATGAAAAGAGTGAAGAAAATGACTGTCATTGATGATCATTTTGCTGATATGTTGAAGAATTATACTAATAAAATATGAAATGTGAATTTTCAGCCCTATAGAGCTGTTCGACTGCTAGGTTTAGCCGGTTGCTAGGTGAATTCTTCTAATGAAGAAAAAGAAAAAGAAAAATCCGGTTTGTCGATGTACAGTAGGCGAGAGACAATTGCGCTTACAAGCGCATCAAACCCTGTTCACATGCGCGAGGATTGAAACTACTTGCCAGTTACTTCCTATAACTAAATTCCTATAACTAACTCCCTCTTTGTAGCATCAATGAATTGACGTAACAGTCGCTATGGATAATAGAGACTCCGTCGATCGCTCATCTGAAGAGTTCGCTGCTATAGCTCCTGTTCCCAACGGATCATCATATGTCAACAACGGAGCTCAACCGAGGGGAGATGAGGCTCCTCATCCTCAGCCCAGGCCTTTGGCCAACGAGCCTTCCCCAATAGCCGATGGCGTTATGCAATCAGACGTTTGTTCTCGATGGTTTACATTGGTCGGATGTAAAACTGATACTGGTGTAGATCGGAATCAACACCCTACTTACACGATTGAAGCAAAGCATAGCATCAGCGCGAGTGTGTTCATTCTTCTTTTGCTTCGTAGCGATAGAGCTAAGGGTTGCTTAGGAATTTGCGGCATTCTTGAAAAAGAGGTCCACCCTCGAGGAGGAACATGCCCAAGCGCTCAAGAAGCTGTGTAAGAGCAGCCATGAGTCTGCACAGCGACCCGACAACAGACAAGGATCTTATGCGCAGAACTACGATGAGGTGATTCGAATTCACGATCGAATGGCCGACAATGGTATCCAATTTGCACTGTCCCTGCATCAAATGCATGAGGATCTCCATGACCTTGCCGCAAATATGGAACGAGGGCGCAAATCTTGGAAGCAGACTGGATTGACTGCGGAAAAGAGAGTACAGGACTCTGAATATATGATGGAGAAGGCTAAAGCGAAATATGACTCACTCGCGGAAGACTACGATCGCGCTCGTACGGGGGACAAGCAGTCCGGTAGGGTTTTTGGGTTGAAGGGACCAAAATCTGCAGCTCAACACGAAGAAGATCTTCACAGAAAGGTACAGGCTGCTGATACGGACTATGCGTCGAAAGTGCAGACCGCACAGACTCAGAGGCAAGAGCTTGTGGGCACTTTGAGGCCACAAACAGTGAAAGCGTTGCAGGATCTCACGAGTGAGTGTGATTCAGGCCTGACAGTCCAGTTGGTAAAATTCGGTAAGTTCCCAAAGACCCTGTCTATCTACGAGCAAACACTCATCGGTAGCTAGCCTCGTTCAATGAGAAGTTGCTCCTTGGTAACGGGCTTTGCGTAAGCCCTCTCAATAGTCAGAGCGGTCAAGGGCCTCGAAGTCTTCGGGATGTAATTCATCAAATTGACAATACGAGAGACTTTAACAGTTTTGTGTCGAGTTTTGCATCGAAAGTTGGGCCCAAGTCCTCAGATATCAAATACGAGCGTCATCCGGTGAGCTCTTCAAATTCTTTTCGTGCATTGAAGAGCAATACAATATAGATTAATATCTATAGACTCTTGGAAACGCCCAGCAGACGGCGCCCCCTGCCAATATTCGGTCTCAGCCTGCGCCAAACTATCAAACCCCATCGTCTGGCGCACCAAGCCAACCAGTTCAGTACGGTGCGCCCCCGAGTCAGAACTATAGTCAAGACATAAGCCAGCATTCAGCATTTAGTGCGGGTCCTCTAGCGGAGAACAGTCTTAACAACTCGCCACAGCAGCAGCTGTTCCCATCAACCAGCCATGCGGGACTACCACAGCTTCCTTTGCCTACCGCGTCTGCTCCCATGCACTTGCAGTCATCCACACTAACAAGCACCTCCCAAAATCCTACCGCCTATGATGACTTGCCTCCGTTGAGACCGGTCTTTGGTGTATCGCTGGAAGATCTTCTGAAGAGAGACAGCTCTGCAATCCCCTTAATCGTTTACCAGTGTTTACAGGCAGTCGACTTATTTGGCTTGGATGTGGAAGGCATTTACAGGCTTTCGGGTTCTACCTCGCATGTCTCGAGACTGCGAGCGATGTTCGACAATGGTGAGTGGTGGCATAAGGGGGCCCCCACATTGTGCGTAGACTAAGTTCTTCTAGACTCTAACCAAGTCGATTTTCGCGATCCCGCGAACTTCTTCCACGATGTGAATAGCGTTGCCGGCCTGCTCAAGCAATTCTTTAGAGACTTGCCGGATCCTTTGCTCACGCGCGAGAATTACCAAGGCTTCATTGAGGCCGCAAGTAAGATTTTGCCACATGCTTTCGTTTCTACGGCAAGGGCTGATAATGTCGATTACAGAAATTGATGACGACATAACTCGTCGCGACTCGTTGCATGCTACGATTAACAGCCTTCCTGACCCCAATTATGCTACGTTGCGAGCGCTGACCTTGGTAAGCCGTTCGAACCTAGACTACGCTCATGTGCTAAAGCTCCGGACAGCACCTCAATCGCGTACAAGAACACTCAAGTGCCAATAGGATGAACGCCGGTAACCTGGCAATATGTTTTGGGTATGACGTCCGAACTACTCTACGTCCCGTCTATTTCTACTAATCCCCCCCGACCAGGCCAACCCTTATGGGCTCGAATAGCGGTCATAACATTGCCGATGCTGGGTGGCAAGTGCGAGTGGTTGATACTATTCTGCAGAACACCTACCAGATATTTGATGACGATTAGATTAGGTGGAAATTCAAGAGAAGTAAGATTGGAAAGGGATCCACAGTAATTAAAGTACGAATGTACGATACCTTGAGCTTTGCAAGATACCACTTTTTGACAGCGAATGAGCAATGCAACGCGAAAATCCTCCATGGACGAGGGAGTTGTATCCGTGCAAAACCAATTTAGCACTGGCATATTACCTCTTAGCCTTCGATGAAATATTGTAACAACCTGTGTATGATCTCTTCATTCGGGCATACGATGCACCCGGTTAGACCTTGAAAGTACCTTACTTCTTCGTCCCCATCTTCATTCTATATATCTGAAATTGTCATATCTAAACATGCTCTCGTCGTGGATCTTGCCGCCGTCGTCTTCCTTGAAGCTCATAAAATCACAGACTCTGAATCATTCTCAATTACTTTGGCAGCTATCGATTCTTCCAATCTAAAAGCTCGTGCGCTCTTCCGATGGAAAGATTATTTAGCGAATGACCTTCGCTGAAAGACAGCAAATTACTCTTATTGACTGAGACGGGGTTCGAATGCAATCTCATGGTTGAAGGGACAAACCGACGATTCCGAGCAGATTGAAGTCTGTCTCTATCGAATACATTTTCCTCCCAATTCGCAGCCGCTTAAGAAAGCATTGGAGAGAAGTTGTCTGTTCTGCGAATGGAACAATGAAAATACTTAATGCGCAACGCGTCGATATGCTGGCTATCCGAACATTACTATGAAGATCGGAAGATAAAGGACGTCGACAGCGGATCTTGAGGCCGGTGAAAGAGGAAAGCAAGTGTTGAATAGAGAGGCGAGACGGCTGCTAGCTGGATGATTAGCTAGCCATGTCAGAAAATGGGACATAATCAAGCTTATATACTCATTTGATTTATGGAGTAAGACGTGATTGACGAATGAAGATTTTCATGGATGAAAATTTATATTGGCTGATGAATAGGGGACCTCACTAGACAGGGTTCTGATTCGTCGACGTAGCTACTTTCCATGATGCAGATAACCTCATCAACGGATGAGATCCATCGTTCGCAAGTTGCAAGACATAAATACTCTTCAAGTGACCATCCGTAATGTTTTCGACTACGCAACGTGGTTGATGCCTCGCGACTCAACCTGTAAAGATCCAAACTCGATGCAAATGCAACAATGCCGCAAAAGACGCTCCAAGGTATCATATCATACAATCATGAAATCATGCACAAAAATGCACCAAAACTCGTGCTTACAGGATAACCTTCTTCGCTATCCAAACAGTACTATCATAGAATAGCCTTCCTCGCCCCAAAAAGCGTCAGACTAAGACTGGTGTCGTTCTCTGTAACCAAGGGCGTTGCATCTTGCATCATTTCCCATCTACGTAGCGGGAAAAGCTGCATTGTCGTCGTCTTGGCCGTCACCACGGACCCGGTGGCTGGCCCCGTAGGCTTTAACTCGGAGGCTGTCGAAGTAGGGTTTGTGACGAGCTGCAACCATTCGTTTTCTATGCTTTCGGAATAGCCGAATAGAAACACCAGGCAGGGTTCTTTTGTTCTTTGTTGGTCGCGAAGGATACGAATGCATCGTAAGCGCGTCTCTTCTGTTTGGAGGTCGGTAAGGGAGGCAAGGGTGTCATAGATGTAAGACGGAAGGGTCGGATGAGTGGACAGGATAGGGTTGATAAGCAGTAGGCTTAAAGTTACGAGAAGGCGCGTGAGGGTACTTTGGGAGAACTTTGGGTGTTGAAGAGTGGATTGGTGGATAAGGAGGAGACGGAGAAGTATATCGATGGAAAGGTAGCTATGCTCTAGCCCCTGGTCGCTCTTATGCGCAGGAAGCCCCTCAGTGCTGGGCTGATCTATCGAGAGCGGGGGTGATGTGAGGAGAGCAGTCAACCTATCTGCAATCTGTGCGACCAACAGAGACGTGACATCATTCTTAATGCTGAAGGCAGTCGCCGCGACGACGGATGCTAGGACATCTGTAAGTCTCTGCCTATGCGTTAGATCCGCATCTGCTTCTTTGTAAACGTCTAGTACGAGCTTGCTCTCTGCTTCTTCCCGGACTTGAAGTGCTTGGTCTGCAGCCAGCCCCGATGCCAGAATTGGCCAGTAGAGCAAACATACATCATCCGATGATTTTACGGTTTGCACGAGGATTGCCATCAGCGTGCTTGCAGCGTTATCCGAGCTCCTCGCTGCTGCTCCGAAAGCTGTCCTGAGTTTTAATTGACATATTGGTAAGTTCAAGTCGCCTACAACCTCAAGGAGCTTTATGATTTGGTCTCTAAAACCTAGGTGTGATGACGCTTGAGAATGAGATGGGTAGACTATATCGTCGATTAATAATTGGACTTGGTCGACAGATAAGCCCGGATCGAAGGCACTGCTAATTTCCGAGAAGTTCTGGCCATGCTGTGTTAGAAGAGTCTGGATCAACGTCCTGATCCCAGAACTTGTTATCATGTCGCGAGCCCTAGCGCAAGGGACTTCTTCCCTCGAACAGGCATCGATTGCAGCGCGAACTAAAACAATCACTGAAGAAAATGATGCTTTCATAGCTCGCTGCTGCTGGAAGTGGAAGCGGTACTGTCTGTAAACCATCTGAGGCAGATACTTCAACTCGGTAAGGGTCAACAGATCCAGCGCATCCAAAACCACTTCGATGAACTTACTCAGAGGAGCAGTGCCTTGTAGAAGGGCGGCGGTTCGTGCAAGCACAAGGTCTAACGTAACGATCTTGGTACAAATCAATGGCGGTAGGATGATTGTGAGTGAAGGCCGGCTTGTCGAGCATAGTATGCCTTGAAGCCAGTCTGTGATCAACATGTCAAACGTCTTGGCACCAAAGGATCGCACCTGCACTAGCAGATCCGCAAAATTAATGGACGGTGGCATGGGCTCACGCCATGAGAGCTCCAGACGGCCGATGATTGTCTTGAACACTTGCGACAGAACTTGCTTATCCATACTGGTGCCACTTACTAGCAACCGGTCTATTTCATCCGCGAAGGTTGCTTCGGCTGACTGTAGAGTTTCAGCCATGTGGTCTGAGATGGGAGAGCATGCAGTAACAGATATTGTCTGCTGGTAAAGCAGTAATTCTTTGCGTAGATATCTGGCTTCATGCACCGACTTTGGAAGCCGTTCCCCCAAATCTATGAGCGACTCGACAAAAGAATTTTCGACACGCTGTCGCTTGTGGATGTTTTGATACTGCTGCCATAAACTTTGGAACAGATCATCCACGGCACCGATAGCTGCCATTGTATCAAAATGATGATTGATCGTGTCGGTTATAGCGGTTAAGATCAAGTCGTCTGTGCTATTGGACACTATCTTCAGAACATCGGCTAAAATGGTAAAGTCCTCAATTTCCTCAAGAACACGTCGCACTCCATGATACTGTTTCAATGTGATTGTAATACAGGGTTTGACTTCGGTGCCAAATCCCTGCTCAATTCCGTCCTCGATCGCACGAGGACTATTTGCATTGCGGGCCTGAAAGCGAAAAGCAACAGCTTGGCGGATCCAGCGGCCTATATCAGACTTGATTGTTTGGCTCAGTTGCGCTATGTCCCAATGCTTCAGTTCATGGTCGGTCAAGGCATCCGGAACGACGCAGATCCCTGGGATGCGCCTAGAGATCCAAGACTTTACAGAATTGATCGTGACGTTCTCTTCAGCGATAGAAGCGCCTACTGAAGATACAAGTATTCTTCTCAGATTCAGAATATGGGTTGGCAGACCATACAGAGGGAGCTCAAAGAGTAGACGCACCTCGCAAGGACCATCCTAAATCTGTCAGTCGTGTTTTGACTGCTATGGAGAAGAGTTTGCTTACCCGATTGGGCCTTTTACATCTGTATAATGTTCCCCGAGACAGCAGCCATTCGAGATACCTTCCGACTAAGAAATGCTTCGAGCGCACCAGCTCTGCAAGGAGTCTGTAGGTGTTGCCGCTGTGTAATCCTGCCAAGTCCGGATTGGCCGCAAGAAAATCTAAGATCGGTTTTTCTACATCGAAACCGTGCTTGGACCATCTACGCAGCATACGAGCGGCAACGTATAGCCTGGCGTGCCCTCGCCTGTATAAGCTCGTAGCCCACTCCAGGCAGGTAATCACAAAAACACCGCTGTTATCTGTGGCCGCCAAACAATCGTCGGTGAACTTAACCATCTTTGGCCATTCGGTATTGCTATCAAGTAGTGTGATGAGCTCTTGCCTTGGAGATGGCGTTACATGCCAGCTTTGGCCTACGAGAGTCTGTATGAGGCGCGAGTTACGCCTTGAAACATGTTCGAAGTAGGAGGCTGGAATATCGGTTTGCTCTTGAAAGCAGTCACGAAGCATCGTTTCGTACTTAATCCAGCAATTAGGTAGGAGAAGACATGCCGGAGCAGAGAGCGCGAGTGACTTCAAGAGTTTAGTCAACTGCTGCTCCAAGGAAGCAAACGTTTCCTTATCCGTTTGCTGATTAATCTAGAGGTTAAACGTCAGCGTCCGATAGAGCATGGCAAGCTGCCGTTACTTGCAGTGTATAGTTGCCCCAGAATAGCCTCAGCAAGTTTTCGGCCTCGCTGTCGGTGCTCAAGTATTTCCTTCCAGTATATTTGAGTTACAAGAAGCCAAATTGGTGTAGTATCGAGATCACTTGGATACAATGATGCTATAAGCCAATCAATGTAGTGCTCCTGATCAAGAAGACGCTCCGAAAACAATTGGGTCGTAAGTCGTAGACTAAATACACATAATCAGCAACTTATTGGTCAAAAAGGAGAGCGATTTCGGGTGGCATGAACCCTTACCCGTAATTGATTTTGGACCTCCATTCCGAAGTACCGCAGAGAGTAATGATCATCTCCAAGAACTGTTCCACATTTGTCGTCCAATCCCTGATCCACTTCGTCTCCCCACCAAGTGCAAACGCGCCACTGGCCCCTTTCCTCTTGAAAGCGCGAATTTCATTTGCACCAACACATTTGGCGAGCCAAATGGCTCTTGAGGTGGGAATTTGTTTCGCTAGACAGTGGTCGAGAAGAACTTTACCCCGAATTCCATGGGGTATAGTGCGACTCAGGCGGCGTAGTGGGACCGAGGAATTTGCAAGGTCACGTAGCCAAGCTTCTCGTTTCGTATCTGTCAATGTAACGCGAGGGGGAGGTTTAAACGTAGAACTAGCCGTAATTGTACCATGAGCTTGCCTTTGATCGAACACCGAGACGAATAAGGAGGAGAGGATCTGCAAGCCAGACTTGTGTTTCAGACTGGACCAAATGGAGGGTCTAGCAGTGCTTGACTCCGTCTGACAGCCCTGAAGTTTGTCGAAATAGCCTTGCTTCGTGGTCAGCTCGTTGAGAACATCCTCAGGATGATCTCCATTCCAGGGGAAAAAGTCGGCGGGCCCTGTACATCTTAATATCAGCCTACCATATCAGTAGCTTTGATATGAAGCCTACCGTCTTCTTGATATCTCGGAGCGGAAGATGGGGGCTCGGCAACATAGGGTCTAACTTGGACAGCTTCTTTAACTCTCGCTTTCCCTAATGGTTCAACGCTCAAATGATGCCTGTGCGCACCCCCCCTAGGTCGTACTGGAAGAATAGGATCCCTACGAGTGTGGGTCTCCGCTTGATCAAACTCTGATATTGAACCGCTTGGCTGTAGCGGTGTGTTCTTGGCCGAATGATCTGCTGAGGTCTTTATCTCCGAACTTCCTGCTGCGATGTTCCGCCCGGAATGTTCTAAATCGTCTCGATGCACACCGTCATTAGTAGTGTGCCTTTTGACATCCAGCTTTTGCTTCTTAAACGCCGGTTCTGCAAAATCATCCAACGCAGATCCGTTTGTGAGACCGATGGTGGCTTGACGTGGAACAGATCTAGGTGTTTGCTGAGATAGAAGATGATTCCGAGGCCTGGCGAAGGTGGAATTGGGATTCCGGAGCCATTGAGCACCGGCCGATTGACTGGTCATCGTTCAGTCATGGTGAAAGTGTGTGTATATTGCAAGCAAACAAAACTGGGGGCCGTCTGGTCATGTGTGGCACAGAGCCTTCGCGGAAACCGGGACTTGGGGTCTGAAGATAGGATTGGTAATGGTATTAGACATTTGATAATGGGACAGGAGGACTCTCCATCGCTTTATCCAAGGGGTTGCGTATATACCTTAGGTAGCAGGTAAGTACTGTACACAAGATGCTATATTTGTAGTTGTCAGCAGGAAACAGCAACAAGGTATCACAGCGACAGCCCATCGGCTTCCCTTTCACCTTAGTCCGCGGTTATTCGGCGGCGGGCGTGATCGACGGAGATACACGAATTAAACTAGCCACTAGGGTACGATATCCGGGGCTAAGGCAACCCCCTAACCCATCCGGGATCATCCCAGGCCGCTGTCCCCTTTCCAGTTAAGTGTGACACAAACTCCGGGCGCCGACGCGGGCACTATCACGGTGACTTGCGGTAAGCCCTGCTGGGAGGTTGCTGGTGAGAGACAAGTCCTGACTTACTCAACCCACATAGATCCATACCAATACTAAGTTGCTCTTAGAGGACCTCAAACTGACAGCTGTTTGACTGATCAGCTGATCCGCGCTTTTTCATTTGCTTCGACGACAGTCACAATGGCGTTAAAGAAAGACATGAGAAGGGATGACCTCAGTAGGCCCCCCCCAAACTCGCTTGGCCATCTATCTGCTGACTTGGGCTGCAGTAATACCTTATAGGGAGCTCGCCAAAGACAAGAATGAGGGGGACATGTCAGGCACAATGGCGAGCACGCTGCCAATGGCTGCGGTGAGTACTTGTTCGTCGAGTATTGCTGTGGTCCAAGCTTATTGGCTTTTGTAGATGTTCACCAGAAACAAGTGCGTATGCCCGACAGAACAACCGCCTGAATATGTTGCTCACTTGCTCCCGTCTCTAGGATGATTGGCTGGTATATTCTTCAGTTTTTGACAATTTTAGAAGAAACTTCCCTCTAACTAAAAAAAGGGCGTCCCTGGTATTCTCTTTACAAACATGGCTTGCTGAAACCCCGGAACAAGCACGAAAAGGCGGGACGCCTGGCTACATCAGCGTCGGCATGGCTTGTAAGATTCCTTTTCTTTCTGCTTCCGATGCTGTTCCAGATGAGCTCATGCTAACATACCTCAGTCATGGCTCTTGTGGTGGTAAGTGTGCTTTCTCTCGTTGCGTTTTAAGGTATCCTAACATGGTAATTCTCAGACATATCTTCCACTCTTTATGCCACCTCCAATGGCAGGAAGAATGGCAACAAATACAGAAGCACCAGCAGCTGTGCCGCCTTCGTAAACTTTTGCAGACCGGCAAGAGGTGGTCGTTTCCCAGCAAATATTCTAGGATACCCTATATGTGACAGAGCGAAGAGTTGTGCTACCATGAGCACTACCACTTCCAATCATTCACAATGCCACTTGCGACGATTCCTTGCTACATGTACATAGGAACGTATTGGCAATGGGTGTATTCTTAAAGTCTTTTTATTGGCAAAAGTTGCTCCATTACCCTCACGTCTACAACCTCCCTATGCGAGTGTCTCTTCATTATTAGATAGGATAACCATAAGTACCTAGATATGATCGAATACAGGGCTAAGCTTTAGGTAAGGTACATGTACCTTAGAATGGATGGATCAGTCAGCACTGTGTAATTCTCCATGCTTTAGACCGGTTTTAAATTACACCCCTCCTCAAATGCTCGTAAGTCGTAACCGTACCTGTACCTACATTAAACACACATAGCCACTCCACTCTTCTCTATCAAATTAACCCACAAAGACACTCAGCCAATCTATCGCATTGCTTAACAGCATACCACTGTTTCATAAACAAATACTCGGCCCAGAGAAACCCGGAGAGAACGAGTTTATGTCAATCGAAAATCTCAAGACCTTTGGTGAGTACCTTCCCAGCATGGGCTCTTCTTTGAGATGGATCTGCAACGTTGTTCCCTCCTGCTCCTGGAACCGTAAAGTACCACTGTGATCTACAATACCATATCTGGCGCGTTGAGGCTTAACGGCGATCTTCACATATGCTCAACCCCGCACGAAGGTCGAAACTTGGCTGACATGTTTCGCTCATAGACCCCTTCGCCGAAGCCGACGAAGATACAGGGGAGACTAAGCAGTCTCAAAACTACATCCATATTCGGATTCAGCGTATGTATTTGCCTTACCCCAAAGCCACCCAGAATTCCCTCCAGCTGGGTAGTGTGGTCCAATAAGAACCCGTGCACTGACACCATATTCAACAGAGCGCAATGGCCGTAAAACCTTGACTACTGTCCAGGGTCTGCCCAAGAAGTTCGATCAGAAGAAGATCCTCAAGGTCATCAAGAAAAAATTCGGTGAGGCCCGGAATGAGTCACATTCGTCTGCCTTATACCTTCGACTGATACCTCTCTACTTAGCGTGCAATGGCACCATTGTCAACGATACCGAGATGGGCGAGGTAATCCAACTTCAAGGCGATCAGCGCAAGGATGTCCAGGAGTTTCTGGTGGACAAGAAGGAAGGGCTGGAACTTGATGCCAAAACCATCAAGGTATAGGATCGCGATCCCCAGTCCAACAGCACCTTTGGTTTACTTGAATATGCAGGTCCATGGGTTCTAAAACCCCTCAATCACGTCCTATTGGCCCCTCCTCCGCGGATCACTTAGGAGCTCCCTCGGCAAGCGTATACCTTTTACTCCTTGCTCCCTTTGGTACGGGTCAAGGAACGGCGTGTGACGGGGCGTTGATTGATACCCACTGAAAGACGGAATTGATGACACATGGATTATGGGCAGTTTCTTATTCATTCTGTATAATGGATGGATTAGGTGGACGGTTGGACTCATGCGGTATTGTTGCTTACGACAGCTTCAACCATGACATGATCAATTGAACTAAATGGCTCCAGACTTCGTGTCCCTAAATGTACAAGCCTACCTGATTTGAAGTAATTCCTAACTTGAGCAGAAACTCCCAGATCTTTCTTAACAACATGAATAATGGTACAACGGGGTCCTGAAAGTTTCAAGAGTGTCAGTGATGCCTTTTTAGAGAGAGAACAAGGGATGGTGAAATATGCGGGTAGAGTTCTGTACTCCCCAGGCACACGCCGTTAAACTCGTTATTGCGTCGGGGTTGGAAAGGATTGACTTTATAAATTTCACGTACATTTGCCCGAGTTAGGTGTAGCTGAAGCAGCAACGAACACATGCTAATGAAACTGGCAATAGAAAATACACTGATTGACGCCGACGTCTCCTTCCTGATGTTGGTTTCCCGTTGGGTAAGGTGGTAGAGTACGGTAAGAGTCTACAGCCCCATGAGTGCTTTGGCATGGCAGCAGGAAATGCAAACTCTGACTTACCGTTGCTATCGAAACCCAAGCAGGAAGAAGCATCCGTGGATCTTGTGAAGCGCCGGATAGCCAGAGCACCCAGCTGGTGATGTACGCAATGAGCAAATTGGTCGTGAGCAGTCGAAGGACAGTCGCCGAGGGGGTATAGAAGGAAAGCCTGGATGTATATTCTCGATCAGCACAGTTTGAGGCACCGAGTTTGGCGGTTTCTGACCACCTCGACATAAGGCAATCGGTAAAGAAGTACGAAAGGTACGCCGACGCAGAACACTAGAAGAACAAACATTGTCAGCCGATGGCTTACGAGAATCCATCCATGGATGCGCCCGCCCTGCAACAGCCCAAAACCACCCAAGCTACGCTCAACTAAAGACAGGACGTACCCATAGAATCGCCAAAAATACCTCCGTGACCCTAAATCTCTTCTCCACCGTCCACGCCTCACTTTCTCTCATCCCCATGCCATCACTCCCAAGCAGCAAATCTCCCAGAAATGTAAGCGCACACCTGAGGCCCCACCACGCCGCAGGAGCCGTGCTCAAAGCCCGGCATACCAGGAGCGGGATATTCCAGCGAGAATTTATGCCGAGCTGAACTGCGACTCGAGGGTGGGTTCTGCCAGTGGAGGAGGGAGCTGAGGCGGTCAGGGCCTTTATCTCAAGGGTAGAAGTGGCTTCGTAGCTGGGAGGGAGCGGGGAAGCCAGATGGAGGATGGGTACGGCATGTGCTGCCGCATTTGCACTGGCAGTTACTGATAAAGGGTACAGCTGCGTTTTAAGGAATTTAATTATGATTAGGTTTCGTGTGCGGAGTATATCTCCTGTGTGCTGCTTGCTTGCTTGATGTACGACTCGTACGAGGTCAAGTTGTGGACTTGGAGTTCCTCGGTCTGAGTTGCGGCTCCCCAGATTTCGCTTAAGTACGGCGGTCCATTATGGACTTACCGACAATACTCAAAAACTTACAATCCAACAATTGAAAATCGTGAATTTAAAATCCATCGACTACCTTATGCTTCATAGTCAAATAGAAAGTTCGCTTAGACATGCTCTTTATTAAATTCCTTTCATCCAAACACCCTCCATGGCTCCCTACCAAACACCCTCCATGCTCCATCCATGGCTCCCTTCATGATTCCCTCCATGGCTCCCTACCAAGCACCCTACATAGTCAACAATTCGTTTAGTTAGATGGTAAGATAACTATGAGAAATTCGACAAACTTCTATTAATAAAACAAATAATACGAGTTTACGATATCAATGAAAACGATGAAATTAATGAAAATGAGCGAAATGAGTCCAAGGGCCATGTACAGGTACGTGAAGCCCTGCGAGCCCAGGGAGCTCAGGGCTTCTAGTGGTGAGCCCAGGGAGCTGCAGGGCTGAGACCTTGGCTCAGGGAGCTCAGGGAGCCCAGAGCTAGCCCGGGGGTCCCAGGGTCGGCTCAGAAAAATCGCCCATGAAGGGAGCATGAAGGGAGTCATGAAAGGGAACCACGAAGGAAGCATGGAGGGTGTTTGGTAGGGAGCCGGTGTTTGGTAGGGAGCCATGAAAGGAATTTAATAAAGAGCATGTTTAAGCGAACTTTCTAGGTATTTGACTATGGTCGATGGATTTTAAATTTACGATTTGTCGATTTGTGAGAGACGGGCGTCTATAATGCGCAATATGTTTGCCTTGATCACCGTAGAAAGTTGTGCGTAACGGTAGAATATCAAACTTCATCGTCCCCTGAGCCATTGAGACTCTCTGCCATGGCCCAGCAGACACTCAGATCGACGCTGTGCGCATTCTTGTACCCCCCAAAATGTGTCCCACAATATCGCTACTTTTCGACCTGCCCTGTACGCTATGGCGGGCTACAATTTCGAACACAGTATCGGGAGCCGAACCTCAAGAGCTTGGGGGCAATGAAGGGTTCGGGTTCTGGGACGCAACTCCCCTCTGATATTGGTCTTGCTCCCGGTAAGATTTGTTATCATTGCAGCTTTGATTTGAGAAACAACCAAGCTTAAGCTATGCAGGGCTGTTCGTAATGCCGACGGGCCCCAGGAAACCATCAGTTCTCTCATCGCCCCGACGACGTCTTAAACTAGAGTGGTACAGACTGAAGATGCGGTTTATAGATGTGATTTCGTAGGTCTGTCCCTACCGCTACCCTCTCACTTGCGGTTACAGGGGGGGGGGAAATCAAGTCGGATGTCTGATTCAGAATCGAGCAGTTTTTGGTCTGGCTACAGGTCAACTCTAGATGGCAGGCCCAAACCAAAACGTGCGCGCCGAACGCTCGTTCCCACTGCAAAAGCGCTGCATAGGCAGATGTATACTGCGTTTTCCGAGTAAGGGTCTCACTCTTCAATCACTGCCAATTGTGGCGTGCTTTGTGCTAATTGACTAATAGAGGTGACCAAGCCACTCTTTCCAAAATTTGCACTGAAGGCCTCGCCGACTCCTTCAGCGCGCGCATCGGCTCCCGCTCATCCCGAGAGAATCTCCGATGGAATCTCAGCAAATATGTAGGATTCCCCCGTGTCGTTGCAGATCGCTGCGTCATCCCCCCGATTAAAGGCTCTGCGATTCGACAAGTCGTTGTGCGAATTCGATCGAAGCAGAGTCTTGCAAAGATTATACCAGCTACGAAGGGGCGAAGGGAGTCGGTAGTTGAAGGCACGGACCAGGAGAAGCAGGTGGATGAGTACGTTGTTATACAAAGAAGGGTTATGAAGGGGAAAGAGGAGCCGTGGATGGTATGGGGGACGACTCAGGAGACAAGTGTGGATGAAGTGCTGAGAAATGTGAAGCCGGCAGTGGCGAAGAAGGAGCTTGAAGTTGTGTAAAACCTCGGAGGGTTTCATGCATAGCAGACACATGTTTCGCGGGAAGTAAATCGTTCAGAACCGAGGTGTGACATTCTACGTATATAGCAACTCCTGCTCTGCAAACAAACTACCGCCTTCATCTCTTCCGCCAGTGTGTCAATTTTTATCCTCCCGCACACCATCCTTGCTCCCTCTCCGCTCCTCCGTCACTCGGGAGGAAACCGTCTTGCCCATATCAAAAGAACTTACCCTTGACGGACGACGCCTCTACATCTGTGCCCGGCCCATGGTCTTCCTCTGACTCGGCGGCGGGAGCGTCTGAGGATCGGGAAGGTAAAACCACAGGTTGATCAAATGAATCAAACCTGCCGCCTCCCAACTTGGCCCTTACCCATTGAAAACTGACACGAAGAGCGAAGGCACCAAAACCCCAAAGTAAGCCACCGATTGGCGCAGCGACGAAGGCACCTTGAAAGGGAATTAGCCAAAGGCCCTTTAGAGGCCGGGTTCGCGGGAACAAATACCGAACACACTCCAATCATTGGCGTACAGTCCACCTTCTAGCAGCAACAGGTTTGCTCCATCCTTCGCACTGCCAAAGTAAATGGTTCCAAATATGAAAACGGTGAGTAGACCCCCAAGGCCACCAACAACAACCTCGAATCCCCGCCACCAATAGCACCGGTTACTCAACCCAATGACAAGCACCGGAATAGAACTCGCACTGACCAAATCACTTATCAGATATATTTGCAGCACGCTGGGACTCTTCAACGCCACAACAACGACAGGGAAAATGACCAGTACGACGGCCAGGCGGATGTACCACAGGTTGAGCTTGTTGCGGAAGAGGTCGTTGGAGCCTGTAGACACCATACCCGATTGCAGACTATCAAAGGAAGCGGTGCTGAGAGAGACAGTCATGACAAGGATGATGCCTACGACCCAGGCTGGAAGCCGTTCTAGGAAAAGGAAGAACGCAACACTGCCCGATTGCGGTGGATCACCGGGCCAAGCGCCAGTCCAGGTTGCAAGAAGACCTGTTGCGCCTACTAGGGTAAGGATAATCATTACAGCTACAGTAGCAACAGAAGTGCCAATGACCAAGTCTTTATCAGTTTTAGAAGCAAAAGTGCGCATCCAGAAGCCGGAGATGAAGAAGTCGTTGGTTAAAATTGCCACAGGTAAGATGTATAAGAGTTGCCAGCCTAGGAGGCTTGAGTTCAAGAGGCCAGAGGAGTCAACAAGAAATTTGTCGATACGCGTTTCTACACCGACGGTAATGACGCCAAGGATGATGAGGCCAACGACCATGGCGCCTTGTATGTTGTCTGTAATGAAAGAAATACGAAAACCACCGAGAGATGTGTAGATAGTGGTGACAGCACATTCGACAATGACAGCGGGCAGGCCATTGAGACCGGTTAAGGCGTTGACGATCTGTTGGAGGGCTGAAAGTTCGGCTACCATGTAGAGAAATAAGGTAACAAGCCTTATCAAATTCTATATTAGTTCTCAAAGTGACAAGCAAACGGCCTGAGGACGCACGTCAATAGGCTCAAATACAGAGCAGCGACGATCCCATATCTCTGCCTTGCCCACTCGGTAAGGACGAATCCTACAGGGCATTTCTTCCTGATTATAGGCCCTAGAAACCCAAATACCAAAAGAGGCAAGGAAGATGACAGAGCATAGACAACCAAGCCTTGGACACCGGCAATCGTAGATATCTCGGGATACGAGAACAAAATGCCTGAACCAAGGGCTGTTTGGGAGAGGCAGAACCTATGGTCAGCGGATTCACTACTTAACAGGAAGGGATAGAGGGAAGCGGCAGCACGTTCCTCACGCAAGCATTAACTTGATCGAGTAATCACGGTGCAATCTCAGCTTCATGCGAGGCAATGGTATAGGGATCTCTCCAATCACATAGATCGGAAGGTGGATCCATAACGGTTGCCTGCAATCCGCGCCCGTAGTGAAGCCGCGCAGCACCGTTGTCCAAGATCTCCTTTACTCGGCCAATATCCACCAAAGGTGTACAGGATGACGAAGCAGGTGGACTTTGGACATCGGTTTGCGTTGTTTCTGCAGATACGAACCTGTTCAATTTTTCCCAGCACGCTCCCAACCTCCAAGTCCACTACCTCTTAAGGGCCATACCAACCATTACGTGTGTGAGATGCTCGTCGCATTGAAGGAATGGCTGCCGCTTCATGTAGTAACGACGGAGGCACCTGTGTACTTACCTGAAGCTACGAAGTTCAGAGCAAGTGGTAGTGCTAGCTGAGTGTCAGTGTTGGCTGCTCAATCATAATCAAAACCGTTAAATCAATGGGGGAGAAAGCCATCGAAGACTTTAACAATGCTTCGGTGACTTGTATCTGACCCTTTTGCGTTCGATTGCTTGCCAAGAACTCTGACTTTGACTGATGCCGCCATCGCCATGCGATGTAGAGACCGGTGACCCTGCGGGCGAGAGTATATTTTCAGTATTGGGCGAAGAAACTTGTGGATAGTGCAACATACAAAAATGCTCCGTAAGTCAGGTACATGATGGCATTTGATGCCTGGAATGAAGGTTGTCCCATGACGATTATTGCTGTAGCTATACAGTTGTGGGTATCCCAGAGTAATGCTCAGATTTTCTTCCAGATGTTGAACACTTTCGTAAGTAACGAATTTCTGAAGCGTAGCAAATTGTGCCCTTCCCTGGTGATCTATGCCCTAAGGTCGCTTATCTACGTCAGACAATGTCTACCACCCTGATTGGAGGCCCATGTATCTTGGCATTATGAAGAAGAACAAGAGGTGATCCGGGGCTCTCGCTGCGAAAGGACTGTTTGATAAGTCACGCTTGCCATTTCGGGTTTATAACTAAGGTAGGTATCTACACATTGATTCCATGACAAGAACGATCCTGAGTCTGCTCACTCACTTTGCATGAGGCCGTTGATCACATAGTAGTTTTATTCTTAATTTAGACCTTTCTGAATGAAGCTTGTTTTACCTGGTTGATAGCTAAAGCACATGTTACAGAAGCCACTGTCTGGCGTAGCTAGCTAAGATTTGAGCAAAGATGGATGCGAAGATGAAAGCATAGATGGAGTATCTTGAGGCCTCCGAGGCCATGCCATCGTAATATGACAATCAGTCGACTGAGTGAAGACCTCGGAAGATCAAACGGTCTCCACTAGACAATCGCATCAAGCATAGAAAAAGGAAAATTAATACCTTATGTACTTTTGGAGCAACAGTCGCAGTGACCGTTGAAATCTGGTGATAACATTGCGGGAAAAAAAGGAATAGCCTGGTGCAGCGACAAAAAGCGACGAGCAAGTACCAGCGACGTCGAAAATATCCATCCTTGCACCAGCTCAATAGGCAAACTCGAAGGTAGAGCCACTACTTAGCCTCATCGCTGTTAAGAGCAACGGAAGCGGTAGTTGGAGCGGTAGTTGGAGCCGTGGTCGAGGCAATAGCCGAAGCAGTAGTTGAAGTAGTGTTCGTGTTGTCAGTGGAGTTGGCTGGTGGCCATTGGTACACTGGACGCTGCGAGACCGGTTGGTACTGGACGTAAGCTGGAGCTTGAGGGTACTGAAATTGGCCCATCGGCATAGACATGTAAGTATTCCCGTGTGCTGACAGACCGCTTGAAGCTTCAATGTCCATCTGAGGGTTGGCTCCGATGTAGGATCCGTACGGCATCTGGCTGTATGGTGGGTAATACGGATATTGGGTGAACAGCGGAGATGGCGATACCTGAGCTTGGGAAGCAGCCGCCGCATTAGCCATACCGATGGTTACACCACGCTGGAAGAGTACCGCCATGGCTTCTTGAGAATCAGTGTAGAGGTGATCGCGGGGGCTTGCTCCAGATTTCACAGGGCTGAAGCGACGAGTGGCTGTATCGACCCACTCTTTACGTTCCACGCGGAGACGGACTCCACCCAGCGCGAAACTACGTTGCGCGACGTGAGCTGCTTCTTCTTGGGTGTAAAATTCGATGAAGGCGAAAGCATTTACACCGTTTGCTATTCGGGATCAGCAATCATCTTCCTCCAAAGCAATCCGGTCTCGAAACTTACCATTGACAGACGGCTTACGGACAATCTCAACCTGGTTGATGCGCCCAAAATGCCCGAAGATTTGCCTCAACTGCTCCTCATCTGCACTGGGGGGTAGGTTGCCAACAAAGATGGAGCAGATGTCAGTCGCACGTCGCACCACTACCTGGGGTGATGAGAGAGTAGATCCTGGTAGACCTGGCGGGCGTTGCATAGGAGAAGACTGGTTTGAGCGACTCCCCATTCGGTAGCGGATATCATCTGGCATTCTTGGTTGCTCAAGGCGATAGATTGGATCATCGCGCAACCCCTATGTACCGTTAATTGCGCTCGTGCCATTAACTAGTAAGACTTACCACTTGAGCATCGCGACAATCCTGGAAGAAAGCGAACATCACCCAGATCCCCTCGGGCAAGCGGAACATTTCTTTGTCGGTCTGGGAGCAGTACCATACTTTCTCAAGCGCTCCGTAGCGCGCTAATACTTGGTGAGCTTCACCCTCAGAGATCGGACCGCCAGTGACCTTGGAAAGGTAGAGGGAGCCTGAAAGCGGTTGCATATTAGCCTATGGGATCCTTGACGGAGCAGTGCAATTTTTGCTCACGGTTCACTTTCGCGATCTCGGTACGGCATGGGCGCCCGTCAATAATCATCCCACGGCCAAGCGTGATAGCACGCTGTGCATCAGATACGTGCTGGTATTGTTAGCATGGTATATCATAAAGCTAGAGCTATAGAACTTACTTCGTACTGACAGAAGGCGAATGGCATACCCTTGCTATCCCGACGAATCTTAACGTAGACGGGGCCGAAAGTCTGGAACACATCCTTGACAGCAAGCTCAAGCTGGTCATCGGTACGCGCGGAGACAAGACTGCTTATTCTTAGCGGGTTCGGGACTGCTCAAACGTTGTACTTACTTGGCAACGAAAACGCAAGCATTTGGCGGTAGCACAGCTTGTGCGGTATCGCCGGACAATGTGACGCCAGCTCTATCCTCACGGGGATGGAATACTGTACCGTGACCAACAAAGTTAGCATGGCATTACCGGATGAGGTAGAGCAAGTACTTACCTGGACCGGAAGTAGGACCAGTACCTGAAGAGATGAAAGGATCATCTACTTGAGCATGTACGTGGCGCACAAAGCCATCCCCACGACGCCAAGTTGGACTCTCCATGATCTGCTTATGACGCTCTGCATGTGGAGAGGAGTTTGTCGAAGGCATGTTGAAATTCCCGATGCCAGCTGACTTGGATGGGCTAGAGTATGTATCAAGCATAGTACCACGATTGAAATCTGCCGATGACGCATAATGCTTGGGCGCGCGAGTTGCAAGTGGAGAGCCAGAGATACGCTCGATAGAGTCGTCGATTTGCACTGCACGCAAGGAGTGAAATAAAGCTGCAGTGGGATCTTGGCAAATGTTAGATGATGGACTGTGCGCTGCTACAGGACTGCAAGGGAAGGAAGGCAGAGAAATGTAGACAGAGAAAGGTGGGCGGACGTGGGGAGTACACGGCCAATTGATCGATTTTTAAGAATGGTATACAAGATAAAACGACACATGTCGCTGGGAGAGAGCCGGGCGATTACGGCAGCAAGAGACATGCACGAAGCCAGATGACTCCAGAGTGTAGAGAGTCACTTACCGATTGGAGTAGCTGGAACACTGTCCCCACCAAGAGTCTCGCCATATGTGCTCGCCGGAGAAGGCTCATAGAGAGGAGTCTGCTTGAGCTTGAGGTTTGCAGTACGCTTCTCCATGGAAAGGATTTCCGCCTTGGACATGAAGTCCGAGAGACCTTCGCCCGGACGGATTGGAGTGACAGGTTGGTGAGACATGTTGTATCTCGTAAGTGATTATTTGATATTCTTCTACTGTTACAAGGTGCCAGAGGCAGGCAACAAAGGAGTGTAGTAAGAGCTTGGAGATCTTTCAAAGATCAAACGACAAGATGATCGAATACTTTTGCTTGAGAAATGGCAGCAGTGCTTGTAAAGCTGTGGAAGCGGAGGTGTAGGAAGAAGAAGAGGAAACATTTGGCAGAAAGATTCTAATGTTTAAGTAGACCTGGACTCTCCTAGCATCCAACCCCAATTGCTGGGCTACTTGCGCACTTGCCGCCATTGGGAAGGATACGAAGCCTACTCTACTGGACCGGGGATAGTGGCGTTGTGAATACTCGTTGTTACGGCTCCTGAAACAGACTTATCCCTGGCCGAGGAGTCTCCAAGCTTACTAAAGTCGAGGCTATCAGAGTTTTTCAAGACGGCATTCCAATGGTTGTTCAAGCTAGGCCGACTACCGCCATGACAAGGAGGGGATCTGTCACCAAGTAATCATTCATCTTGATGTTACCCCTCCTCAAGGGCCTCATCGAGTAACCGCGAGTCTGGATGAATCGCTTAGTTTCTTTAGCTTTACAAGATTGTGGCATTTTGCAGGTCTTGTGGCGCTTTTAGCTCGACGATAAGCGCGCTTCAACCGGAGCGGGCCGCCGATCTAGCGTAGTGCGAGGGGTAGCATGCAAACCATCAATGGACCAAGGGGTTAGTGCACCGACAGATTGGACTAGGACCGGGACTGGAAAATCCGTATGTGCACGTGACGGACATTCACTCGTTTCTAGCACGGACAAGTGCGTGGGTATCGTTATCGCGACGGCTAGCATCCTCTTGGCACAGGAAGAATTGACAAGATGGAAACTGGTAGACCCAAAAGGGAAATAGCAAGCTTCTGACATACGAAATCCTCGAGATTCCGTCAAGTATAAAGCACAGACAAGCCCTGGACACTGTTTGTTGCTAGGTGTATCTTATGTGTGATGTATTCGCACAGTTGCAACAGCATGCTTTTGAGAGGTAAAACGGGTAGGTTTGGGATTGCACAAACGGAGTCCTCAGAGACATCTTCAGCGGTATGGATGGGAAGAAGGACCCTCGCTACCGATATGGCTGTTCTAGTGTTAAAGTCTTCCAACAGACAGTCTTGTATGACTCTTCGAGAACATCATACCTTATCAGTCAACCCCCTTAAGACAGGCGTACCTAAGGTAAGTGTACTTTCGTAAATTGCGCCTGTCGCGTCTATCGGGTTTCGGCGTTAGACGCGACGCCACTAATTACGCCAGTGCACCAGTGTCTCAGGGCCATCATGTCATCCATCATCCCTGGTGATATCCTTATCACCCACCAGTCCTCATATGCTATTGTTGAAAACACATTTACCGTGTGGGAAGAGAACCCTAGGCACCTGAGCAGCAATGCATCCCTCATCACGTCTACTCGCACCTGGCTTTGCGAAGCGCAGTCTCGATGAATTCAAGAGACTGTCCAACATTGGTTCGTCTCTTCTTTCAAGACTGGAAAACTGATTGCAGGCTCATTCTCTTCTATGATGATCGTAGCTAACGTCTAAGGTTAAAGCCCTAAAGGCGGAGGGTCTCCATACCCCCACAGCACCATATGTTCTACTTGATTTCTCCGACCCTGGTACAGTTCCAGCCTGCAAAAAGATATCTGATGCCGATACCGGTGGCTTTTCCAAAGTCGCCCTAGAATATATCCCACAGAGGGCCTCGGATCCGGCACATGCTCGATTCCATGGCGACATCTCCATTGACCTTCCTCGAAACAAGCCACATGTCCAACGTACAGGCTATGCGGCATGGCGGAATATGGATAGAGGGCCAACATTATTTGGAAAGAGTTTATGGGATGTTGATCCATATAAATACCTTGCATTGCGAGTGAAATCGGACGGGAGAAAATACTACGTTAATGTACAGACAGAATCCGTGGTCTACACAGATATACATCAGCACCGATTGTACGCGCGAAAGCCTGGCGAATGGGAGACGATTCTTATAAAGTGGCGTGACTTTGTCAGAACAAATTATGGGCAGGCTGTAGAGCCACAGACGGAAATATTGACGCAGAAAGTCCGGACAGTTGGTATCGGTCTCACAGACCGTGTTCCTGGACCATTCGATCTAGCGATCCAGAAAGTTTGGGCTACGAATGGATTGAGTGAGAGTGAGAAGATAGAGGATCGGAGGAAGGAAACGGTTACAGAGCAGGGACTGAGGGTGGAAAACGGGCCAGTGGCCAAAGTATCATGAAATTATATAGTGGGCATCCTAGAAATTGTACAAAATCACCGTGGACGCACATGGTCTACTCAAGTCTTCCGTGTTCAATATGTTAGGCTGTAACCGGATTAAATCCACGAAATACCTTCTGAATGGTAAAATAGCCCAAAGTCCTTCGTGTTCTAAGGGTTTTACTGCAAACCCGGCGCCTGGACAAACAACTTACACAACTGCTACTGATTGAAGGACTTCTATCTGGTAGCTCCACCAATAGAAACTTAACAATGCATCGTCTTCATCTTTACGCAGTATGTCACGTTACTTGACCTCTCCCAAGATTGGGCTTCTAGCCCTAATATCGCTGTATTGCGACTCCGTCGTTCCATCGACGGCAACCATCCCTGTCCTCTCATTTCTCGTCTCCCACCTCCTACCTGTTGGCGCGACAGTATTTCCAAAGGACTCACAAGCCACAGATCGCAACATTGTGATCTCTCTCGAAGATTTTCAGAAAGCTACAATTGTTCTTGTTTCAGGAATCCCCGGACGTACAGTTTGGGATTTGTTACTCAAGAAACTATGGGAAATCAATTCGCTCGACGCATTAAATGCGTTTTTCGATAAACTTTTACTTATACTGGAGAAAACACGAGACGAGCAGCAGAAAGACGCCGAGGAAGGCATTGTGTCGGAGCCAAACCGAATATTACTCTCTCGAGTTTCACCATTAGGGGCTTTCGTTAGAAGAGCTCAGCTCGAGTTTACAAGACTCCAGATACATGATAGTATAAAACTGTGGAAGAGCTTCGTCAAATACCGCGAGCCAACTCTGCCTTTGTGGAGGAAGAGGAATCCTGCAGCTGGGAAGAACACTTTTGATGCGAATCTGGAAGGTAACAATTTCGGCTTGGGAGACTGGCTCACGGAGGTTGCATATGGCGACTTTGATGATAGTGACCGCAAGGAGGCGATCATCAGCACTGACGATGTGGAGAAGCTTCTAGAGTACCAAGTCGATCAGATGCAAAGTACGCAGAGGAAAATTCCCTTGTTACTGGATTCATCATACTAATACCCCACTGCAGAAATGGGTAGTAGGCTACCACAGGGAATCAAAGACCGGTTCCGCAGGATGGTTGAGACGGGTGTTACGATTCCCAGTTTATCTCACTATGTCGAGTACACTTAATACTTGCCAACTATTGCTTCTAAGACACAATTTAACCAACTGGCAGATTTCTCGACTCGTGGAAAGCAGGCGATTATCCATCCTCGTTTGATAACCTACATCGTTACTTTGACTACACAATGCATAACCGGGATCGGACTTTCTACCAGTACGCATTACTGAATCTCGCTACTCTGCACGCGGATTTTGGCTGCTTTTCCGAAGCTGTGACTGCAATGCAAGAAACGATCTCAACAGCCAGGGAGAACAATGACATGGCTTGCCTGAACTATAGTCTCAGTTGGCTGTACCATTTCGGCAAAGCTCATCCACCACAGATGGATGAGATACAAAAAAGAGGTATACTCGGGACGGAAAAAGAAGCTCTGGCTTTCCTTAAAGCCAAAGCCAAAGAGACGAGCATGTGGAGCCTTTTGAGCATTTCTTTATTGAGCGAGGCTAAGCTTGCGATGAGTAACGTATGTTTTCTTTCCGGACTATAATTAAAGACCTTCCCTGACCTGCGATGGGTGTGATAGGGTGATAGCGTAGCAATAGCGTTTGAGAGCATCATGAAAGCATCGTACTTAAACGTCACCAAAGATGTTGTGAACGCCATTGGTAGCCAGATGATGATGCAGTCCTCCATTTTCGGTAGGCTTGGTATGTTCACCCGTGCCAATGTACTCTTGAAGAGTTCACGATTGATGTGATGAAAGGTGTAAGCTGCCAGGCGTGGCTGTATGGCGAGCTCTTTATCCAATGCTATGCTACGCTGTCTCCCAATGAGGATGTAATGAATTGTCTGTGCAGAAGTGCTTTCCTTGTGAGCAAATGAATGATAGCGTCAACGCCCCAAATGCTGATCAGCATGGACAGCTTGCCCAGAAAGGCCGGTATGAAGATGCCCTCTCACGGTTGGATGAAGCCGACCAAGAAGCACTCCGAACGCTCAAGTATCAACAGTACTGGACCGCTAATCTAGGCGTCCTCAAATTGCAGAGACTTCTACACAAGTGCGTATTCCGGCATCTTTCTGCAACATTTTACTGACTGATCGATAGGGATAATCTCATCGCAGCTGAACATGTTCTCTACCAACTGCGAGCCATCCCGACAATAGGCCAAGACATGTTGTTCAGCATCATGATCCTCGCTATCGATCTCCACGTCCGGCGTCAGGATTATTCCTCTGCCATGAGCGACCTGGAAATTCTCGCAACAAAACTTGATAAAGAAGAAGCAGACATTGTACAGCGAGTCAAGCTGATGATACTGAAGGCTCGCATCTTCGACAAAGCCGGCATACCCCAAAAAGGCTTTTCCGTCGCTCTCCGCGCCGCCACTCTAGCGCATCGAGCGAGGCTTCTCCCTGCCCTTTGGGAAGCCATTGGCGCGACATCCCGTATCCTCATAAGCCTCAAAGAATTCGGCGCCGCCGCTAAGCTCCTCTCCAGCATCATGCCACAAGTCCTGGAGTGCGAAGACTGCGACCTAGCCGGCCATATGTTTTCCTTCCTTGCTGATGCGCACATGGGCATGGCCGGACAGGCGAAAGCTGAGACTCTGCAGCGCAAGGAGCAGCTGGCGAAGGCGTTGGAATATATTGATAGGAGTTTCGATGAGTTCTCGAGCATTGAGGAGATTAGGGGGCAGTGTGAGATGACGGCGAAGAAGGCCACGATCATGCATTTGAATGGGGATCCGGTGCTAGCAAATGACTGTGCGGCGAAGTATCTGGACATCAAGAAGGCTGCGAGGGAGACGTGAAGTTGTAAGCAGAGTATATATACAGAAATGGCTACGGTGCATCGAGTCTGACCGCCCAGACATCATCCGATCTTCAGCTTAATACTTTTCATCCCTAGAATCGATATTACAAGTCCGATATCATTCACAGCGAACCCATTCTGAGGTGAATGCAAGCATCGGGATGGGTGAATATGTACGAAAAGACTGTAAAAGGTAACTCCATACTTGTAGTCTGCACCTTCCAATGCACAAAGAACCCAACCCACCAGTCCACCCATTCCCAGGTGCAGCGTGGCCTTGAATTCCCATCTTAGCCAACCCCCCTCGCCCCCTCGCCCCCTCGCCCCCTCGCCCCCTCGCCCCCTCGCCCCCTCGCCCCATCATGCCCATCATCTCATTCAATCCTTGCGGTGGTAGTTGACCTTCGGATTCCAGCTGCAGTAAACGATTAGCGGTCATTCCCTTCTCAACTGCTCTCCACTTTCTTCACTTCGCCCCTCCTCCGGCGGACCCCAGTTCTCATTCGTCCACTCAATACGGAGTACTGCAAGTCTCTTCTCTTCCCCACCTCATCTCCATCACAAACCGACTTCCACTACTAAAAGTCGTTCACTTACAAGAGAGTCTGTGATTCACAGTCTGGTCAGCCTTTATTCCAACTCATTTTACGTCAGTTAATAGTTTGCATAACTAACCTCATCACCATTACCCCAGAAATAATTCTTTGTCCTTATATTCTGGTAAGGATACTCCACGCGTTCCTCCAACGGCGGCATATGCTCCCAGTGCTCCCAATGCTCGTTCCAAAGAACATAAGCGTTGACTGCGGCGATGATTATACAAGGAATAGTGACACTGTCTTGCGTAAGTCTTTCGCTGCAGAACCACTGACCCAGGGCTCCTACTAGATGGAAATTTTGCGCCAGAGATCTAGCGACAGGTAAGCGTTGACTCATATCCAAACGCCTGGAGAAGCGCACTATGCCATACCAGAGGAGGCCGCCGCATGTTGCTTTACAGCCATTCTTTCCCGGTTGAACGCATTGTCCATGGGACCGGTAAGCTTGGCGGGTTCGTGACTGGCGAAACGTCGCTGAATGCCTTGCCGAAGTATTGGAAATTTAGCTTGTTGGCTGAGACGCTGCGAAGCGCGCAGGATCTGTCGTGAAAGCATTCTCAGTAGGGTGTTGACAGTATGATGTTACAGCTGTAGACGTCCGCTTTAGGTTGCTTGAGCAAGGGAGCGACCGAGTTAAGGCCGAACTACCTTGTCTATCTAAGCGAAAGTGATGTCAGTGAATTTGGGAAACCAGTCCAGGTCGAGCGCGTCTCCCAGTAAGCTATGGCAAGCTACAGCTCTGATACACCACTAGATGATCGATAGGAAATTGTGAGAGTCATGAAGCGTCAGAAGAAGGTAATGCCAAAATGGGTCTTCGAATAACCACTTGGAATGGTATAGTGCTCCTTCAATGCATCCTGATAGATTCTGTTGCTAAATGGGGCGTTAGTGAATGGTATACGGTCAGTCACCGAAACCTTTGAAGTTCTCTGCTCAAGACTACAGCTCCTCATACGCTTAATGCGCTCGGAGTGACGGTTTGTTAAAATCGTTCTACAGGAATCCCTTCGGGTACCAACCATGGCGAGACAAGCGGTCATTTGCGGTAAGCTCTCAAGATGGTATATCTTAATCTTCTTGTTGAGACGTTCTACCTAGGCCATGTTCGATATCCTAGAGGCGGATATTGTCATCTTTCAGGAGACCAAAATCCAACGCAAAGACCTTGATGACGGACTTGTACTTGTGCACGGGTGGGATTGCTACTTCAGCCTACCAAAACATAAGAAAGGTATATTAGAAGCTTTGAAGTGTTCAAAGCCTGATATTAACGCTTCATAGGCTATTCAGGGGTTGTCATCTACACAAGAAACTCGGTATGCGCGCCTATTCGCGCTGAGGAGGGTATTACTGGAACCCTTTGCCCACCAAATTCGTCTACAAGCTTCTCTGAGCTGCCCGCGGAGCAACAGATTGGGGGCTATCCTACACATGCGCAGCTCGCGGCCTCCACGATCGATGCCACGACCTTAGATTCTGAGGGGCGGTGCGTGATCCTAGAATTCCCCGCTTTCGTTCTGGTAGGAGTCTACTGCCCAGCAAATCGTGACGAGACTAGAGATGAGTTTCGTCTTGGCTTCCTTAATCTTCTCGATGCCCGTATCCGCAACCTGATCGCAATAGGCAAGCGTGTGTTTCTGACAGGCGACCTTAATATATCAAGAGACGCGATCGATACCGCTAATCCCGAGTCGGCAATGCGCAAGAATGGCATGACAGTCGAAGAGTACGCTTCAACACCAGCCCGCCGTCTGTTCAACCAGCTGCTCGAAGGCGGAAAGGTCTTTGGGGAAAGCGACGAGGGCAGGGAAAAGGCAGTCATGTGGGACATGTGCCGAGGTTTTCATCCGGATCGCAAAGGAATGTTCTCGTGCTGGGAGCAGAAAACCAACGCAAGGCCTGCTAATTGCGGTGCTCGTATTGATTACGTTCTTTGTAGTCTCGCGATGAAGGACTGGTTTCTGGACTCTAATATCCAAGAGGGGCTTATGGTATTATACCTTTAACCAGGCTTCCTACTAGCCAAGCTAATTCAAGCATAGGGATCGGATCACTGCCCAGTCTATGCGATTTTGAAGGACAAGGTATCCATTGATGGCGAGGCGCTCGATGTGCACGATGTCATGAACCCTCCGGGAATGTTCATAGAAGGCAAGCGTCAAAGGGGATACTCTAGGAAAGACTTACTGCCATTATCGGGAAAGCTAATTCCCGAATTTGATCGCCGAAGACACATAGGAGATATGTTTGCCCGCAAGCCCTCTCTTCCCAAGTCGCAAAGCGCAGGTGCATCGCACATAGTGCTAGACAGTACCCCTTCTGCAGGAAGAGAGCCTACCGTGACTCAGGATGAGCCCATACCTGCACCAAGCACCGCCATAACCCAGACTTCGGAAAATGCCACCGTGTATTCCAGCTCGTCACCATCAGCGAGCCGGAAGCGATCTCTAGCAGATGCGTCTACTAACAAACCGCTAAAGCGTGCAAAGTCCGGATCTGCGACAAAGCCACCTCCCGCAGTCACTAAGGGGCAGCAAAACTTGAAGGGCTTCTTCAAGACTAAGCCTGTCTCTACTTTCGATGCTGATAGCACTGTCCCAGGATTGAAAGCAACGCCCTCGGCCCTCGAGAATATCTCGAGTACTTCTCTCTTGCCAGCGGTTGATCTTGTGGAAAGAAGCCCGACTGCCGACTCAGGTTCACGCATAGGAGCTGCAACATCCTCTGTGGGCACTTCGCCCCAGAAGACTCCTAACAACAGCCAGATGGACGGCTCCAATTCCGTCGAAGCATCTCCATCGACGAATGGTAGAGGCGCCCTTAACGATGGAGACGTTGTGCATGATCCTATCGAGAGCAAGGAGTCGTGGACGAAGCTCTTCACGAAACCAGCAGCTCCTAGGTGTGAAGGGCACAACGAGTCATGCATTAGCTTGCTTACGAAGAAGAGCGGGATGAACTGTGGAAGATCTTTCTGGATGTGTCCTCGGCCGATAGGCCCTACTGGAGTGAAGGAAAGGAACACGCAGTGGCGTTGCCAGACATTCATATGGTGTAGCGACTGGAATCCCAATAGCGCTTGAATGAACTCTCGCTCTTAGAGCCAACCATTCGAGCTCCCAGTCTGTCAGCATGCGTGCACCAATAACACCGCCGTATTTCTTTCTCAGAAGGCCGCTTGCCACAGTATCAAATGCTCCGTGGTCCAAGCCGCTGTACTCCGAATGCTAAAGCGAGTATCTGGGAAGGAAGAAGGTCCCCGTACCAAACCTCTCGGAATCCATGCTCCGAGCCTGCTGACGAACGTATAGCCAGCGTTGCTGATTTGCATGTACTAGCCATGGACTAGGAGACCATACACCAGATATCCTAAACAGAACAGGTACTGGCTGGACTAGGTTCAAAAGGGAGCTCCTTAGGATTGCTCTGGATGCGTGGCATCTCTGCTGTGGCTGGAGTGCATGGCATAGCAACACCGGATGAAGAGGTTGGAAAGCTGCTACACGGTAACCGTATAGAGTATTTAGATAGACAGTTCTACACCAATTGTATAATCGTCAACCAGCCATAGCCGAAAATTGAAACCCTCCCTTCCTTGCAGAAGCTTGCGCATCAAGTGTAGCAACATGCAGAGGATATGAACCCACTGTATTCCGTAGAGGCACATCTATGCTAAACATCATGACTGTGCTTGATATCCATTACCTCCTCTGTCAAGCTATCGCATTTCGTTGGAATTTTGCGACCGAACAGCTGCTGGTCGGAAAAGGGTAGATGGATAATAAATGTGCTGCAATTCCTGCATCGAGAATTCTTTATTCATGCCCGGAAAGGGCCAAATGTCTCGCCTTGAAGGATTGGGAGTTCTTGAGATCGGGAAGCAATACAGCTCCCCCAACGGGAAAGTGGACATTTAGAAGACTGCTTTTCTTTGTCCCAAACGTTTCGCTCTGCTTGGAATTCTCCATGGTCTTCCCTCAAAAGTCCTCCCTACAGGGCCCAGGGACGTGGCCAGGAATGAACGAAACCAGGCTGAGTGAAAGGAGTCGCCTAGCAACCGTTTAGCCTCGGGGGCCAGTGCCGAAAACGGCGCAACAAGTGATTCAAAGGTGTTGGCTGAAAAAGAAGAAAAATGGAGGAGGGTGTGTTGGAGATGATTCACATTCCTCCCACGTCTCCCCTAGCAACCCATGACTCAGAACAAAGAAAACTCGGCTGGCTCTGCACAGCACCAAAATTCCCTTCTGACTTCACGATAGAAATATTCCTGCTTTTTGGAGTGTTGTCACCCTAGTCCTGAATCAGGAAATACAAGCTAGTGACATTCACCATCCAACACACTCTGTCTTGACTTGCATCTACTTTAAGTTCTCATCCTTTCCTGCCTACATCCATCCATCTCTAAAATGCCGAAGAGAGTTGATGCTAAGGGCCATGAGGTTCCACTCTCAGCTTCAGCTCGCCGAGCCCGCAACCAAGCCCAGAATCTAGCATCCCGAGGTTCACTTGCACATGCTGAGGACGAGGTGAGGGAACTTGAAAAATGCTCGGATAAGATAACTGGCGTTATTAAAGGTATGGATACTTAGCCACAGCTTTGTAAACGATCTGACATCTCCAGATGCATCCCAAGCCGGATCTGCTTGCAGCCCCGACTTTCTGGATGCCATTCTAGGAGATCTGAAGCATATTCAGGTCGGGTGTCTTTGGAAAGATTATTATGAAATACCAAATCTTGAGGAAAAGTTGGTTGCGACTATAGTAGAGCTCAAGCGCCTCCAGGAAAATCCTGAACTCTATCCGAACAAAATTGTCCAACGGGACTTCTTGCAACTCGTTCGTAAAGCCTGTGATGGCATAGCGAAGACGTTACAGAGTACGAAAGTCTTGAGACAGGCCCATAGGGATTACAGCAAGTTTCTCGAGGACTTTAACCAAGCGGAAGCCCTACCAGACCACGATGAACATCGCACATCTTGGCAACAATTTCTCCACAATCATTCATCAGGCAGTGAGATTGAAGGACTTCGAACAAATGGAAAGGGGTGCGCCTACCTTTTCCCCCCTCCAGGAGTTAGAGTGATGTATCAGATGCATCAAGCTCTTCAGTCCGCTGTGTGTGATATTCAAGCGATAGGTGAAATTTCCTATTCACACTTCAAACCTTGTATGCTAATGCCGATGAATACAGTTGTCTGATGATCTCGCAAGCACAGTAAGACAAACTTCCTAAGCACGGATTCATGGCAGTTGTGATATTGTACTAATGGAGGCATAGATACCTCGAGTCGAGAAGGTCAACACGAAAATCTCAATAGAGGGAAACTTTCGAACTTTTCAAAAGGTACATGGTCTAAGCCAAGTATTCTTCCATGTTACTAATTTCTTTATAGTCACTGACAGCTCTTCGTCCAACCCTTGCAGTGTGTATCCCCATATGAGCGTAAGACCAATGACAGCGCAACTGACACTTGAAGGGATCTGCGAGAGAGGCAAGAAGTTTTGGACCAAAGAGGCTAGAAACGTTGAATGCGGACTTCGGTAAGAGAACCACTTGCGTAGATCTGCTATATGGCTAATTTGGTTTGACAAGCTGGGTTGGACGGGCAGCGCCAACGTTCAATAAATCAGCTGAGCGTACTTATCCATGAGCTCCCACCACCACCAGCGCTTCAGGAGCGCGTTAGAGTAGCAACTCTCAATATTGCAGCTACTAAGCTGTTTGAATAGACATAATGTATCAAGCGAAGCTTCAGTATGGTTACTGAGATTGGAAAACCACGTGGTACCAGAAGTTTGCAGAGCGTACTGTAGTCGGGCATGCCTACTGTGTGAATTGACTATGTACTTTGAGAAAGCAGGTGACACCCTTGATTTTAGCTTTTCTTTGTGTAGTGAAGAAAGAAATCTGCCAGCCTCCCACATTTAAATTTTTTTGACTCACCTAACACATTAGCCTCAACACAACGATAAATCTCGACATAACAACAGCCTTGACACAGCAACAACCTCAACTCAACAACAACCTCGACACAGCAACAACAACAACCACTGCAACATCATACCTGGATTTCTCTGCAGCTTGTATTAAAGTAAGCAAATTGTAACCCACGTTGACAATCTTCTTACAATTCTTTGCATTCCAGCCAGACCCTACATTCATCGCACCCTCACTTCATCTTGTCTATTGTGAGCAAAGATGAGCACCAGCTCAGCGATGCAGCGCTTCTACGACACTGCGAACCCGCAGCAAATTGCGATGATGATCCATCATGCAAACCTGCCAAAAGCAGGCACACCCTTGACAGCGCTGGTAGCGCATGGCAAGGTCAAGAAGAATGATGGTGACTCTGCTGTTCATTCCACCAAGACCACTAGGCCTCTGAATTCCTGGATGGCCTTTCGAAGTACGCCATCTTGGACACCCTTCATGCAACTTTCGCTGACCAGATCTTAGGCTATTACTCCGTGCTGTTCACCCACCTTCAACAGAAGGATATTTCTGGGTTTCTCACGTTTTTGTGGCAGACTGATCCCTTCAAGGCGAAGTGGAGCATTCTCGCCAAAGCTTACTCTGTCATCCGTGATCATGAAGGAAAGGAGAAGGCCCCTCTCGACGGCTTCCTGTCGATCAACGCCAATTTCATCGGCATCATCGATCCAGGATCTTACCTGGTCATGCTTGGCTGGCAGATCGCCGCGAATGGTGATGGCCAGATCGTGCTCCGTCGGGAGTTTGAAGTCAACGTCAACTCTCTTGATGTTCACTTGCTTACCACTAACGCATCGGTGAACGATGTGGTTTGCAACAGCTACCTCCATGGATACATTGTGGGGGGCAGACCTGCGGTCGCTCCGAACGGACATGGGGCAACACTGACAATGGCCACATCAACACAGCCATTTTCACGCGTTGCAGAGTCTGCTTCGGCAGAGTCAACTAAAGAGGATGACTTTGAAGATGCAGAAGGTCCGGCTCTTAACGATGGTGATTTGAGCGAACTTGGTTTGTTGTCGGATGAAGCAGAATTGTCTGATGTAGTATCAGACTCTGGCAAAGATGTTCAAGAAGAGATGGAAGATGCTGCCACCTCTGCCGGAGATGGACAGACGCAGCTAATCCATGACAATGCCCAAGAGCCGACTCTTTCCCACGATGAGATCATTACCACTACCTCCTTTGGTTTGACTCCTAGTGCTGGTCCAAACAATTTGAGTCCCACGGTTCTTCACTGGATCAACAAGGGTCTACCAGACCCTGCAGTCGACCCACCAGTATCGAGTCTCGCCAATACGGCATATCACCTGAGCGGCGAATACCCCTTTGTTTCTGAATTTGATCCGAAGATGCCAAGCTTGCACTTCGACCCTTTCATGGGCAATAGGTTCAACGCCTTCAACATGAGCGACTGGATCAACGATGAAGAACTTTAGGAACCAGGGTGAGTTTGAGTAATCTTTCTAATAGTTCTCAGAAGCTGACATGTCGCAAAAAGCAGAGATCCTTTTTTGTCCGGCTCCGGAAGTTACGTCTGTCTGTTTAATACATCGGAGTACTGTCGCAACGTACTCTTATGAGCAGAATAACTTAGGGTTGGCTAAAAGATCAAGCGTCGACATACAGGAGGTTTCTTACGAGCGAGCATCTACAAATCCTCAAGGCCTTGAACTCCCTGTCTTGAGGTTGGCAACATAGCTCGTGAAGTGATGGTACATGAGGAGGAACCAATAAGCTGGGGATTTTTTTCTATTGACATTGACTGCGCGGTGGTGGCAAGCAGTATCACAGTTCTCCATTGAGGAAGCTTGATATCTGTGGTGAAGCTGTTAGTGCAAGCACCCGATACACTGTGTATATGGTGCACCGCATACCCATGATGCGATACTTAGGCAGAGAATTTGTTAGACATAAAATCATAAAAGTTTTTGGACACCAAGTTACTTCAAAATGGAATGCGGTGGAGATAGCGTTCTTTTGGCTCCTTGGCAATCACATTCCCATGATACTGCCGCGAGCGCTTATTGTGTCCCAAGCTCTACATTACCTGCCGCTTGGCAATCTACTATGGCAGATCATATCGTGCAAACTGAAATAACTCGAATCTCAGATGTTGAATACGTAAACGGGGATGTTATAGATCAGTGGTGTAAGCAGAAACGCACGAGTTCCACAATGATGTACACCGATTTACAAGGTTCCAGTCGCAGCAAAGGAATTTCGACTGCGCGCTGTCACTTTGATGCAGCTAAAGGTTCTCCGTCGGATGTTGAGTTTTCCTCGGTGTGTTGCTGTTATCAAAGCTCGAGAACTCGAGAGACAAAGGCCCAAGAAATCTATGTTCCGTCACTAGATAGAATACAGGATTCAATGAATGGAGGAAACTTACTCGGGAGGTCTGACACATATGAGGGTTACATCAATTGAATGAAACCGATCACCTCGGCCAATTAGTAGCTTATGGAGTTCAACCGGAAGTCATGAAGCCCTACTTGAAGGTATTAGATTGACGCCTACTCCACCAGGCATGCGACAGCAAATCACGACTTGCGTTGAGATTCTCAACCCTTCTATGTGGCGCTTAACGCGAATCGCGATTAGCGATAATCTGCATGGATGATCTACGTACAGTAGGAGTACTCCCGGGCCCGTGCACGTTCCGATCCCGTGCACACCCTAAACTCGATTAGTAACCAATACTATTTTTATTATTATTCAACCATCATTCATAGAATCAAATTGCAATTAATATAGAGAGTTGTCGATATCTATATGAAGCTTTCAAGCTATAAGAATTAATCATCAAATCGCTTAGAAGCTTTGAATTGCCTTTCAGCTCGCGTAGACCTGATTTGACTAGGCCCTCTTTTCATCTTCTCAATAGCAACAAAATCAGTGAATTGCTGTACTTTCACCTCTTTAGACTTCTTCTTTTGCCATTTCTGAAGCTCTTTAGCCTTCAGCTTTTGCTTCTGAACTAGACGTCGTTGCTTCAATTCCTTCGCCCGTAGCTTCTTTTTTCGCTTCGCTTCCTTCTCTCGTTTCGCCTTCTTTTTTTCCCGTTCCACCTTTCTTTCAGCTATTAAACGCTGTTCCTCTAGCTTTCTAAGCTCTCTTTGTTCCTTTTCTTCAGTCTTTTGAATAGCAGCTTGCTGTTTCTCTTCGATTCTTTGAATTTGACGATCACGAGCCGCCTGAATCTTATTAGGACTAAAAAACATCCCCTTTGCCTCATCATTAACTTCTAAATCGTCAAATAAAGACTTTTCACGTCGTCTGCGACTTCTTTCAATACGTACTGTTCATCGAAGATCTTCATTTTCTGCTTTTAGAAGAGCAACATCTGTAGTAAGCTTTTTCATCGTATTGTTCAACTTACGAGCTTCCGAACCAATTACTTCTTCTACAACTGACTTCATTAATCATCGAACCTTTCTTCAATCAGCTTCTGACAATGCTGAAGAAGAAGAATGGCTTGAAACAGGTCTAGCGTTCGATTTAATCTGCTTTATGATCTGTGACGGATTGAAAGGCAGCAATTCTGTCTTTTCCCATTCACTTTTTATGTTGACATGCGTGAAAGCAGCTTGATATGCAGGTCAAAACAGGTCAAAGAAGTCTCTTTTTAATATTCGAGAAAGTTCTTGACTCTTAAAGATTCAGTCGTTCAGGTTTTGCGAGTAGTAATTGGTCAAAGAGTTGAATAAGCTCACATTCAGAGGTTGAAGACGATGCGTAGAATGAGAAGGATATAAAGTCACGAGCACCTTGTTCTGCTCACACCAGTCAAGAAACTTCATGTTGATATGACTGTCATGCTCGTCAACAAATAGAAGGCGATAATTTCGTGAATTTCTGGCTTTTGACCTCGTATTTCGATCAAATACGATAGTGAGCCAAGAGTAGGTCAATTCATCGTTGGTTCAGCCAGTAGCGAAGGAAGCAAAGAAGCAGAATTGCTCTTTGAGATCATATTCAGTAAGTCAGCTGTCCTGAATATTACCTGATATCGCCTGATAAATGATCGAAGGGGGTATATAGGTCATATTCATGCAAATGGTTGCAATCAAGATAATTCATTCTCTATTGCCGTCTTGATCAGCACTCAGCAATTTGTCACTGTCAAGATGCTTTAGACTGAAGACTCTTCGAGTCTTTTGAAGCAGTTCAAGTAGAAAGCTCTTTTCATTCATATTGTATGTGTTTTTAGAAAGAACCTCATATTCTTCGATTTTTTGCTTTACCTACCCTTATATTAGTATGAAACTAAACGGAATGAAGGCACTTACTAGGTCAAAATAAAGCTGATATTGATATGCATTATCAGCTTTCTTTCGCTCTAGATCAGCTTCTTGTAGAAACTTTGACTGTAGTATATCTGAATGACGTCGAACGAACTCATAAGACCAGTTTTTGCCTGGCTGTTTTCCAGATATATTATACGCAAAAACACGAATCATGGCATTGAGAGAAGGTATACCACGTTCGGTAAGCTTGTTGATATAGCGAATAAGCTCTTTTTCTTGTTGGTTCGAAAGAATTGACGTCGTTTGCTTGCTTTCCTTGACGGAGGCGGTTATACCCCTATGTCGTCGCGACAGCGTGCTTCGATTGATATTGAATTTCTTTGCAGTTGCAGTGTAGTTAGATGACTTTTGCAAAGCTAGATCTGCAAGCGCTGCCTCAATTGAAGCCATATTGAATTTGTAATTGATTTTTGAAGAAAGATGAAAGTAGTAAAGTGGGGTGTGCACGGGATCGAAACGTGCATCGGGCCGGGAATACTCCTACCCCGCACTAAGTCTTCGCGTGCGCTCCCCAACCAAATCACCACCCCACCTGCATCAACCATTGAACCATCAAATTCAGCTGGGGAACTTCAATATTTGAACTAACTATTTGATAGTATATGATCTATGATTCCTCAATCAATATTTAGTATGCCAGCCCTTCGCTATAATTACAGCTTCACATCTGCGTGGCATACTGGAAATTAGCCCCTCTATTACCTTCTCCCGTATGTTCACTTAGGCCTTCTGTAAAATCTGGAACAGTTGAGTTTCAGCTTCGTCGCCTTTACCCTTCAGCGAATTCAAATTCGAATAGACTTTATAGGCTTTCTTCTTCAGTAGAGCTCAGAGATTTTCGGTTGGGTTCAAATCGAGGCTGTACGAAGGTCACTTCATGACTTCTATACCATTTTTCTGAAATCAAAGCTTCGATTTTCTGACTCTATGTATCGAAGCGTTATTCTGCATGAACACTAGTCCTGATTTTCATATGTCAGCCAAATTGTATTTCAAAATCTGAATGTAGAAGACGACTGAATAGCCGTGTTTTTTGAATTCGAAGTCTCGATCGAGCAGATATAAATTCGATCTTTCAGAATCTCAAAAAGCTCCCCAAATCATAATGGAAAAGGCCTTTTCATTGGAAAGTCCATCACTTTATTTCTATCTCATTTCTGTTTGCGAGTTTCAAACACCCATTCTGATGTTTTACCTGATCCTCGAGCCACGAATGTCTCGTCCGACCAAATGACTTTCCTTCATTGATTCACGGTTCAATCTTTATGATTTTTAGCCCATTTTAACCGAAGCAGAGCAGCTTCAGGTGTTAATTTCGGTCGCTTAAGAGCTAGCCAGTGAGAAATTCCGTGAGCTCGTAGTGTTGCGTTGAGAGTTCTCGCGTTCAAATCGATCCCGATGTTCGTTTTCAGCTGTCTCCAGGTGATTTTAGGCTCCGATCGTAACTGACGTAACAGTACCCTAGCTGCTCGAGGGATGATTGATAAGAGTCTTCCTGATCTGGATTTATTAACTCCGAAGGGTGTTGTTTGAAGCCTTCCCAAAACGCTTCGAACGGTGCTTGGGGGAACGTTCAAACTTCGTGCTATTTGGGTGGGTGTAAGGCCTAATTTAGCTTGTCCTGATATTTCACCTTTGGCGAGCAAAGAAAGCTCCTTTCTAGGAGTCTTGTTACCAGAAATTGAAGTTAATGGAGGTCTTCTGAACATGGTGGATGTAGTTGAAGAAGATGAGTTGTTTTGAAGGTACGCGATTTAACATGTTTTCGCGATTTACGCGAAGACTTAGTGCGGGGTACTGTACCTATGTTAATCCAATCGCTTAAGTGGTCAAAACCCTACAGTTGTCAGTATATAAACTTAGATCATCTCTTTTACTTCCATATTTCCCATTGTTATTACACCTTTAGGTGCAAACCCTCGAGCTCTCTTCTTCATCCCTTCGTCGTAATTACTATGACTCCATCTGGTCACATCATGAGAGTGAATGGTCAAAGGTAGGTCATCATTCCCGCCCCCAAGACCTCTTCCACTCGCATGATGACCATACACAAGAGGAACCCCGAAATACAGTGCCCCGTACTAAGTCTTCGGCTACGAAATCGCAAAACCACCCCCCCCACATGGAACCCCGAAATCAAGCTGGGGAACTTCAATATTTGGACTAACTATTTGATAGTATATGATCTATGATTCCCCAATCAATACTTAGTATGCCAGCCCTCCGCTATAATTACAGCTGCACATCTGCGTGGCATACTGGAAATTAACCCCTCTATTACCTTCTCCCGTATGTTCACTTAGGCCTTCTGTAAAATCTGGAACAGTTGAATTTCAGCTTCGTCGCCTTTACCCTTCAGCGAATCCAGATCTGAATAAACTTTGTAGGCCTTTCTTCTTTAGCAGAGCTCAGAGATTTTCGATTGAGTTCAAATCGAGGCTGTACGAAGATCACTTCATGACTTTTATACCATTTTCCTGAAATCAAAGCTTTGATTTTCTGACTCTATGTATCGAAGCATCATTCTGCATGAACATTAGTTCTGATTCTCATATGTCAGTCAAATTGTGATTCAAAATCTGAATGTAGAAGACTGCTGAATAGTCGTGCGTGCTAAAACAGCTTTCCGCAAGATTTTTGGCTCGGGGCCGGCCTCAGGCCAGCCAAAAGCCGCATCAGCAGCTTTGACCGAATTTTGCTTGAAATATTTTGCCTAAGGTAAAATCTTGAAATCTTGCAGCCGGCCCAGCCACCATCTACTCGCCCACCTACTCGCCCACCTACTCACCCTGTTATTCGCTTCATGACCTACCCCATGACCTACCCCATGGCCTACTTCATAGTATGCTTTATACATTCTTCATAGCACATGCTAACTAGCTCAATAGAACGCACCCTTCATGGCTCGATATCGAACGCCCTACCAAATTCCCTACCAAACGCCCTACCAAACTCCCTACCAAAAGCTCTACCAAATTCCCTACCGAATTCCCTATCGAATTCCAACCAAACGCCCTACCAAACTCCCGACCAAACGCTCTACCAAATTCCCTACCGAATTCCCTACCAAACTCCCGACCAAACGCCCTACCAAACTTTCTACCAAATTTCCTATCGAGCTTTCTACCGAGCTTCCTACCGAGCTTCCTACTGAGCTTCCTACTGAGCTTTCTACCGAGCTTCCTACTGAGCTTCCTACCGAGCTTTCTACCGAGCTTCCTGCCGAGCTTCCTAGTGGGGTGGTGGTTGGGCTTCTCCAGCGAATTGGTTGGTTGCAGTGCAAAATTTGCAGAGGGTGGACCCTCGATTTTGGAAATTCTAAAATCCGGAACAGTCATTATGAAATATTCTAGGGGTAGTGTGGGGCACTGTATGCAGAGGTGGCAATCCTATCTCAATGACCAACAAAACCACATTCTGAAACCCCAACTCCCTCATCGCCCCTCGCAATCCTCTCTCCTTGATATTATCACTACATAACATATTTACCTTCCCGATGCTGGGACCGCCCTCCCCCCTCGACTTCGACAACGCACTTACAACACGACAGCGACAAGGACGAACAGCGCTTTGGTACGTCCAAGGTGACAGCCAGACAGCAGGTGTTGAACGCGTTTTGCTTACCTTGTGTGTGTAGATTTTGGGATGTAGTAGATAGATCAGCATAGCCAGCAATGCAATGGTCAACAGCCCAGTATCACAGTTCAAGAAGCTTATTGTCTTTTGCAAGTCGAGTCCCGATTGCTACATACGTTCCAGTAGCACCCATGCCCGTGTGCTTCTACATCGTGGCGCCAGCTAGCTACACAGGTAGGCCATTGCCTTTACTCTCGCTCCACCTCCCGCAAAACCGGCACACAGTCGTAGAACAAATGTACAGCAGTCTTTTATTTACACTCAAGCACAGCTCGACGTACGCTGCATGGTACCCTACTAGTCTTCCTGATACGAAACTTTACGCATCTCGCCCAGCCTCTGTCTGGCTTGCTCGAGCTTGTTTGTTAGTTGGAGAATCTCGACCTGTGTTACGAGGTGCGTCAGCATATGGTCCAACAACCATAGTACGCGTTGCCCCATCGGCGGCGAGGGAGGCACAAGCGACAATACTAACCTGTTGTTCCATCTCCCTGACTTTGAACTCATGCCCGCTTAGAGCTCCATAATCCATATCTTCGCCATCATCTTTATTCTTCTGTGCAATAATATCCTGCACCTGCCTGACAAGACCCCTACAAGCCTTCCCAACCGCTTTGCTCGCTTCTTCGAGCTGATCCTGCGTCCGGCTTCCAAAATTGGCCTTAACTCTGCTGGCGGCTACGAGCTGCGCTGTGGAAGCGGCGACATCGTTGCTGGCTACAATCAACTGCTCTGGGCTGTTCCGGCCGCTGATGACGCCATCAGCGGTCTCTATAAGTGTGTTGGTAGAGGAAGCAACGGCTTTGGCTGCGGAGATCAGACCCTCGGTCCAGCGGTTGTTCTTCTTGTAGAACGCTGTTCTGGACGAGGAGCCACGGCCCTCCTTGACGATTTCTTGCTGCGAGGCAGTGGCGGCCTTGATGAGCTGGGCGATAGCGTTGGTCACGGCGATTGCGGATTCGAGGATGCTGTCGTGGATACGGAGTTCGTAGGTGCTGTAGCCATCTCTGGGTTTCTTCATCATCTTGTTTAGGCGTTCTGCGGCAGCGTCAATGGCTTTTGCAGCGTTGGTCAATTCGCGGTCTACAAGGTCCCCGAGATCTCCGGAAGCGTTGGTGATCTTGCCCGACTTGGGAGCGAACACATCTGCGAGCTTGGAGAGTTTCTGTAGGTTCATCAGGACTTCGTGGTTACTGTTGATGACAACGTCTGTCCTTTTAGTGTCTTCTAGGCCTTCTAGACGGAAAGATTGGAGGTTTCGGAAGAAGTTGACGGTGGACAGTGCAGACTGCCGAGCAGCATTTGTAAGCTGATCTGCCTTCTTCTCTTCGGTGGCGAATCGAGTAAGTCCTTTGGTGTTGCTAAGGACGTCAGCGATGGAGCCAGCAAAGACGCTGACAGTGCGGATAATCTCGGCATGGGGACTGTTGGGCCCATCAGCGATGAAATTGTTGAATGCCGTAGAAAATTCGGTGGCACTTGAGGATGCCTTTTCGATCTGTGACAGGACGTATGGTGCTGATGCGTTTTGGTTACCTGCCTGCATCGAGGAGTCTAACTCGTAGAGGGCATCATCTACACGTTGCACACCACTCTGCAGTACGGAATCGATAATGTCGTTGATCTTCTGAATATTGCTCATAAGGACTTGATCGATTTGCTCGTCAAGTGCCTTGTCAGTATCCCCACCGCTTATCCTTAACTCGTTAAGCTCGAGCAGTGTTTGGTCCATTCCGGACTTGTAAATTTCGAGCTCTTCTTCCTTTTCCCGTAACTGGCGCTCGAGATCACTATCTCGCTCTCCAAATTTAGAATGTACATCGTCTAGAGCTCGAGTCTTATTCCGAAGCGCTTCCTCTAGGTCCGCCATTTCCCTGTTGTACTTCGACAGCATTGAGGACAACTCGTTACCCTTCGCCCGCTCAGCATTGTCGGCCTTCTCTAGCGCAAAGCGAAGCTCTCGCTTAAGCTTCTCGACTTCCTCTCTATGACCGCCTGTAGATCGATCCTTCTCATGTAGAGCTCGATCTCGCTCGCGAATCATATCCGCAAGCTCCAGGTTTTTCGTCTTGATTTCGCGCTCTAGTTTTTCTCGTTTGTCGATCGCTTCTTGGGCGGAAGCGGCCTTCAATTGGACTCCCTTGAACTTCTGCAAAAGTTCGAGATGCTCATGTCGTAGCTGCGAGTATAGCTTCGCCAGAGCTTCATACTTGGATCGCCATGTATTGACCTGTTCTTGCAGCGCCCTTATTTGGTCATCTTTGGAAGCCGTCTGTTGACTGAAATTATTGTTCAACTGCGTTAGTTGGTTCTCCAAATCCTTCATCCTTCGATCATACTGCTCAAGCATTAGCTGGTCTTGCTCGTACTGTGCTCGAGCGTTAAGGTTCTCTCGTTCCAATTCAGCCATCCGGCCTTGTGTCTGCTGCTGGTATTGATCGCGCATCAATTGCTCTTGCGCCAAGCGTTGCTGCTCGGCCTGGAGTCGCCGCTGTTCCTCGAAATCGCTCTCGGCTTGCTGCTGCGCCAATTGTTGCTGGTATTGTTGCTGGTTCCACTGCTCTTGTAACCTTCGCTGTTCTGCATCATACTCCTCTTGCTGCCGCCGCTGTTCGTTTTTCCAAAATTCGTTGATCGGTTCGGGATCTGGTGCTGATACAACTGGAGGAGGTGTTGATGTTGGTACTGCCCTCGTCTCGAGCTCTCTGGCTGGTCGCTTTGGTAAAGCTGGTTTATCTTCATCTTCCGCAAGTAAACTGGGTGGCTCTTGTGGTAATTTGGGTACTGTGATCAAGCTAGTCAGATACCGGAGATTGGAGCACTCGTAGTAGAACTTAAGCAGGCGGTAATGCTGTGTATCATATCTCCCTCGCAAAGGTTCCAAAGCATCATCGTCGCCGGTAGTAGTGTGCATTGCTCGAAGCATGCTTGTGACAAATTTGTAGATACCATAGCTTTCTTGCACTAATGGAACCAATGCTGATATTCTGCACTCGTTGTTTGCGCCGCTACGGAAATGGGAGAAGATGAGTTTTTGGAAGGAATCGATCTGGTCCTGAAGAGTCATAAGGTCAGATATCGTCTCATACCCTTCGTTCGGGTCGTTTATCGACTTTAGACTGATGTATTCCTCATATTCGAAGAGACCGTTAAATTCAGGATGCTGCCTATGAAACGCCAGCTTTGCCAGCAAAAAGTAGACATATTCTCTGATCAGAGGCCCGTAGCCTAGCATGATTGTAAGCCTCTGTGCTTCCGTATACCCCCCAGTAACCAGTCCACTTATCCCAGAACAGCCATGGAGCGTAACCGAAACGTACCTCTAGCGCCTTCACCCGAGACTCCTCTTGTCAAGCTCTCTAACCAGTTGATATTGGCCTGGGCTTCTTTAACCACGATTGGGTGCCCCTCTTGCAGCACTTTATGTACAGTGATCAGGGCTTTGAAAGTTTGGACTTCGTCAGCAAGGATAGGTTGCCTGCAAGCGAGGTCGAGAGTTCTATTAGCACAATGTGATTCAAAGACCTCCTCGGGGGACTCAACAAAGTCGAGTTTCTGTAGACCCACACTTTCATGCCTGCCCAGAAGGACTGTGAGGATTTATGGTCCCATGTGTACACAATGGAGGCGCGGACATGTTTTCCTTAATAAATGTGAGCTCGAAGTATGGTTCAGACGGGGTGTATGCGAGGCAAGTACGTTTAGGAGCAGTTTCCTCTATAGAGGCAGATCAGGTTAGCAAAGCTTTACGAATGATATAGAGATGAGGCGTGGCTGACCTATGCTTGTAGCTTTGCGGATATTGATGGCTAGCTCAGTCTCTGACCTAGAGAACGCATCAGCTTGCAAGCCCCCGTTGAAGTTTCGAGGCCTAGAGAAACTTTGGAAAGCCTCACTTGCTCATATCCACATTGCGAGTGGTGTTTCCACCATAATTATGAGACATCTTGGCTTCGGAAGGTCTGCATGAAGCGCAGAGCAGAACCCTGAGTGACTGTCATACGATGCGAAGAGAAAAGAAGGTAGGGAAGGGAGAGAAGTGAAATTGAACAGGAGTGAGGCCTGCGGCGAATCGGGTACGCAAGCTGTAAATTGATCGTAGTGGTCGTCAGCTCAACGCTTAGCCGCAGCTGAGAAGGGAGAGTGAAGTCGTAGAGAAGGAAGCCGTTTTGGAGTGAGAGGACGATAGGTAGTAGAGTTGCTGTAAGATATGTTTCGGTAGACGGCGCATTGATGAGCATAAGGTATGCACATGGGAGACCTCAAGAGCTTCAACAAGGCTCGCTTATGTAACAAGGTATCAAGCCCGTCACTGCCTAAGGTACTGTACGCCAATGGAAGGTTCAGTGATTGAGAGAGTTATGATGTGATATAGATACTGTAGCGGAGCTCTTTATTATTCGGCAATAGGAGCTTTAAACTAGATTTGAAAAAGAATCGATTGGGTATATTCTCTGCCCTCACGATCTCGTAGCTATGGTCAAGAAGTCGAAGAACCCCGACAGCCAAAGTCAAATCCTTCCCCTCCTACCTAGGTACCATTCAAAACGCCAGCCCGCTAATGCACGTATCATGAATGCTCATTGTTCTCCATCCACATGCTCTTAGATCTCTCCTCGGCCTCTTGTGCCAGTTGCCAGCTTGATGATCTGGCCCCATCTTCCTCATGCGAGCTCGACCGATGTCTTACATCCGACTCTACCACAGAAGAAACACTTTCGTGAGCTGAAGCGGATCTAGTATTGTCCTTGGCCGACAGTGTCTTTTCGTCCTTGTTCATGTCCATCTCTAAGAGTCCAACCAACTCCACATGATTTTCGTTAATTGGGCTCGCAGGTTCGGACTGTGGGGCTTCAACGACCATAAGACCATCCTCGGCAGTATCGGTTTTATGCACAGCTTCTTGTACCCTCCGCTTTGGAAGTGAGGGCGCCGGTACAGGCCGACGTTTAGTCTCATCTTGTCGCCGCTCTGGTAGCGCTGGAGGAGGCAACGGCTTCCTTTTAGGCACACCGTTCTGTGACACTTTTGAGCTAGGTCGCTCAGGCGGTGGCAATGGTTGCCCTGGTGGAGGCAAGGGGCGCCCACGTCCAATAGGATGTTCAGGGGTACCCTCGCGGTCCAGATCAGAAGAATGGCCCGCCTGTGCTCTTTGTTCTTTAGCGCGACTTATTACGTTCCAACCCCAATTTTTGGCCGCAGTCCCTATAGCTGTTATGGACTGTCTTTTCTCCACTGAATCTATAGATCGGGTGTCTGAGTGCAGCGAATTTGAGTATTGGTCGTCATTTCCAAAGCCTAATGTAGAAGAACGGGAGCTCGTGCTCGAGTGTGCCTGAGCAAAGGATGACTTGCTGGGACTGTTTGGGATACTGTCCATTAACATCTTGTCTGGCACGCTATTGATCTTCAAAGATGAGGTAGAGGAGGAGGATTTTCTAGTCTTGCTGTTCTCCCATAGACTTGGAGGTTCTGGAGGTGATCCGAAAGGCGTTTCAGTGGGCGATGTGGGTTGGGACCGGTTTGAGATAGCCATAATTGCACTTGTAGCATCCTTGTGCTGCTTCGTCTTCATATCATGCTTTGCAGAATCTACATTGGCGTTGTCCATGCTTACTAAGGGCTTAGCCGTTGACGCAAAGGACCGCGACCTCATAGCTTTTGGTGGCTCTGAGCGTTTTTGGCTCCCGGTGGAAACTCCATTCTCCGCTTTGTCAACGAGCGCCTGCGTAGATGCAGCAGCTTTCCTTGCAGTCAAGCCCGGCTCTGAAGGGTCCGAATGAACTGGCATGCTCAATGTTCTTTCGTCTTTAATTTGTAATGGCGAGTCATGAGTAGAGCTTGCGGCAGTATCTTCCCCACGCTCGTCCAAAGCCTCCTCGTCCGGTATTACTGTGTGTACAGTAGAAGTAGCAGAGTCGTTACTACATGTCCAGATACCTCCTCTGAATCTTTGGTGCCTAGTATCTGTGAAGGGCACATCGTCCCAGTTGGGTAAGACCAACGTCTCAGCTATGACCTCTCTTATCCTGCTCTCAATTGCGCGCAAAATAACACTGTAGGTTATCTGCCTTGAACTAACGATCGGCTCTATCGCCATCTCCATATCCGGCATCGTTTCGAAGGTGACCCATACCCGATTGCTAGGAGGAGGTTTAAACTTTACTAGACCATGGCCTTCGAGCTTCTTCACAAGTACAGCGAGAACAAGATTTACTTCTCGAGCTTTGAAACGAGACCCAAGGTCAATGCGAGCGGTAGCTGCGACTTCCAATCTGAAGTTACCACTGTATTTGATATCGGCTTCAGTGCAACAGTCGCCATCGACTGTAAGATCTTTCAGTCTTGGATTTGTGATGTAAGGAGCGCTATCGCCCATATGGATTTTTTGCAGAACAATTCCGGATAGAAAAGCGGGCTTCTTGACCCGCGAGATTTTCTTCGTGATCTTCCTGCGGATAAAGTCTTCAATTTCCCGAGTTTTATATAGGGCTAGAAAAGCCCTCCCCATAAGCGCATTGATCCATCTTGTCTGCAATTGCTCCTCAGAAGAATGTAGTTTCTGTACAAGCGTAATGATATGCTTGACATCGTATTGTTGCGGTCGAGGCGGGTTATACAGAGCATCAGGCTTGACCTCCTGGTTCTGTAGCAATGCGAAATAGAAGTCCTCCTTCTCTGAACAGTTCTCAGAAAATAAAAAGAACGGCTTCGTAGCAGATACGGCGTCTTCAACATTGGGCTTTCTTGACAACTGTATGGCATTCCTCTTGATCCAGAGCTCGCCTTCGGGAATCTCCTCCCCACCGTTGCATATACTCACACCGTGATGCTCGAGAGAAATAACATGCCTGACTTCTACCTGTTCCGCGTCGTCATATAGCATGAGATGACCATGCCTGAGGACAACGAAGAACACATTCCGAGCTCTTCTGATCGTTTTGCTACTCCCTTTTCCGGGATCAATCGTCGGAGCCTGCTTCTTGTCGAATATAGACCTGTACATGCTCTGATATACGCTTGGGCTTTCTGTCGCAATTACCGCCCCCGCAGGTGTAGTCCTTTCAGGTGGTTTCCCATTGATCCCGCCTGGAACATACTCTCGACATACCGCGAAGTAGCCAGCAGCAACGTCGGACTCATGGCCTCGTTGGAATTGCTTGGCGAGATTTGAGGTACCAAGATCGGACTTGATGTTGTGACCGTCGTCGCTGGTTTCGCGGACATCGTCAGGAGCAGAAGAAGGACTCGGAGGGCGTTCAGGGAACGTTAGGTACGCATGCAGCAGTAGGAGGCAGAAGAGAATAGGAAGGAGGGTTAGTCCGCCGCATACGTAGACGATAGCAAAGGTAATGAAGCTGCCCATCGCTTCATGGCTGGGTGTATGGACTTGAAGCACAGGGTGGTGTTTAAGACACCTTAGCTCTGTTGGAGTTACGCGAATCCTCGGCGATGTTAAATTTGGGCAATCGAATCCTACGGCTTTCTGGTATAACAATAATTCGAAATTGATCTACAAGGTTCCTCACAATACCTGATATCATTCAATGTCAACAGATCTTGCCATGCATTTCGTGTACTATTTACATCGAAAAAGAGGAGCAGGCCGTGGGGCCTCCAGATGCCGACGACGCCAGAGCACTCCAGAGCCTCTGTGAAAACACCATATTCATGCGCTTCCCGGGGTATCTTATGCTGCGCCGGCAATGCTATACCCAGACCATAAACCAATATTCTACCATTGAAGAGGATCGCTTTCCAATTCCACTAAGACTTTGTTGACCGACCCTGTGGCCATCTGCGAGTTCCGCAGACTCGCCCTATGCCTTGCCCTTGAATAGAACACCGGACAGTCTTTGCTATCACATCTGACATCGTCTCCCCATGCAAGCCCGGCACATGACCGGCAAACTTTATCAAGGTCTATAGCTTTATTCTCCGCACTTTTCAGCTTTGTCCGAAGTTTCAGTAGTGAAGTATCGGGTTGGCGCATGCACTTGCTGCAGATAGCCAGTTCTTCTTCAAGTTTTTCGCGGCATACTAGGCACGAAGAAGATTTCATGTATGATTCGAGGGTTTTCTTTGAGACGATTAAGTCTTTACCTGTTGGGGCTATGCCGGCTTCGATCCGGCGAATACGCTGGAATTTGGGCATCTCATCATACCACTGTCGAACATTGGCTCCCACAAGGTTGAAGATACGCTCCAATGGTGGGATCAAATTCTTTGATATGTAATATTCAGCGTCCAACTCATTGTGTTCATTGTGTAAGAGTACGTCGGGAGCCACACAACGGTCTATCAATCGAGCACCTGGCGCCCCGGTAATGACAACATAGGGAACACGTTCGCCGTACTGAGGTTCCGCTCGAGGATCTTCCAGCATTCTTCTGGTACTGATAAGAGCTCCCGGTGGGGGTGGACCTTTGTCGCTGTAGGTGCCAAGCTTCACTTCCTTCGCGAAGCAGAAGTCCTGGATGGATACCTTGCCCTTCATGATCTTTGTGCACTCACGTTGGAAGTAGGTTTTAACTTCACTAAGATCTGCTGTCCGAAAAAGAACCTTCAATGCCTTCTCCTCAATCTTTTGCTCTGCAGGAGTGCCGTCACGGCGAACTGTCTCGATACCCTTGGCATCGAAATCCGGCTCTTTCTGGTCCTTGCTTTCGTATTTAAAGCCAACATATCGCTTCTTGGCGAGTAGTACGCAAGGGAGGTATACCCTTTCGAATTTGAGCTTCACTGGTCTTGGGTTCATATCGGTGATCGTCTTAGCGATGTCCTTGCCAATGTCGAAAGCCTCGTCTTTAGTGCGCCCTTTGAGATATACAAACAGACTGTCAGTGTCTCCGTAAACGACCTCAGCGCCCCATTTCTCTACGGAGTGAATCAGTGCAATGGCTTTTTCCAATGTTTCGCGACCAGTCTGCACAATGCTATCGGCGATCTCCGAGCACGGCATGCGTCCAGAGAACGATGCAGAGGTATAGCCATACGTAACATTCGCGATGAGCTTCAATGCTAGTTGCCTGTTGTTGAGGAGACGCTGCAACGTCTTGTCGTCCTTGTCGACCTTCATTCCACTCTTAACCATAATTCGGGTTTCGAGGATTTCACCCAGCATCTTGGCCAGCAGTGATTTTCTGATCTCAGGTTTGACATACATTATGCCATTCGGTGCAATGTTGATCTGGTCTTCGAAGATTTCGAGGAGCCTTTGCTCGCGCTGATAGTCGGTAAAGCCCATCTTATTTTGACCACGCCAGTTGACTACTCTACCAAGAAAGGTAGAGTAACAGTAGTTGTACGCAAGCATCACACTAGGATATAGTGACTGAAAGTCGAGGACTAGTAGTGGGCTATTGTAAAAGGCGCTCTGCGGTTCCATGACTAAGGGCAGACACTCCAAAGCGTTCTGCTGGCCGACTTGTTTTCGGCTAGGCGACGGTAGTAAGAAATTTTCAGGCTTCGCAATACGAAACATGAGAGACTCGACCTTGAATTGGGATCCCCTTGAGAACACAGAGAAAAAGTCAACCCCAAGTAAGCGCGCTTGTTCACTTGTTCTAGGAATCAACTCATTCTGTTCCAGAATTTCGAGATCAAGCTGTACCCGGGTAATGTAGTAATCGAGGACCTTCGCTAAGTCTCGGGGCTTGCCACTGGAATACCACGCTGTCAAGTCAGAGAACGGGTAATGCGGTGTGCGGCGATGCAGCAGGTGGAAGACAACATTCTCCATAGTGTACTGTAGTAGGTTCAACTCGCCTCTCATTGCACGCCAAATGTTAATCATGTGTCGTCCAGTCACCCTAATGGTTGAAGTATGGTTGAAGCCCCATCGGTCGTCCTCTTTGCCGAAACGACCGTGCGATTGCGATCTCATTCGGGAAAATTCATCGCAAAGATTGTAGTCGTACTTACACCTTGCTCGCTCAATCATATATCCCCAAGATCCACCATGGACTTCGTAGCCTGTAAGAATGTCCGGATCATAGTACCTGACGATATCTATCATGCGATTGATGAGGTCAAGCTCGTTGTCTTCACCCTCGACTTCGACGGCCGTGTGCTGTGCAATACTGTGGCTGAGCCCACCTTCTTCCGATAGGACAAGAATACCGACATGGTTACCTTCATTAAAGCCGTTGACCTCAAGGTCCTCATCCTCAGACTGCACACACCAAAACACACACCCAATCTCGTCTTTCTCTGGATTCGGCACCAGATTCTCTCGTGTGTTGACATGGATTTCGAGACTCATGATGCTCATGTATTGAGTCTCGTGCTCTACATTCGTTGATTTCTGCCTCTGCGTGTACTTGACGCCATGACGATTTTTCTGTGTTGCGCCATCAATCTGCGACAAATATTCGACCTTCTGGCTCTTGGCCATACCATCTTGCCCTCTTAGCCAACTTTGCACCTCTGATCCTGTAGGCGGCCGTTCATCAATTTCCCAGGTTCTGAGACCGCAAGCTCTTCTACGTTTTTTATATGACTTCTCCTCTGCGACTCTGTCGAAGACGATGCTAGGCTTCTCTCCAAAACTGGCAAGTGACGTGCCTGTTGGGTCGAAATCAGGAAGATATGGGACTGTAGTACTCTCGAGCTTGAATTCCTTCCCTGCATATGCTCTCACATGCTCAGGTACATCGCGCTCGTCGCTATAATGAGCGTCCGGGTATATAATTGTTGGAAATCTGGGGTTTTGCAAGTCCTGCGAAACATCTAAGGCAGTAGGAGGTGCTTGAGCAAAAAGTCTTACGCTTCCTGGGGTCGGAACGTTACACACACGATGGATATGCAAGGCGACTTGGAGGACTTGAGTAGAGGGTAGTGTGGGCGGCAAGAGAGGCCAAGTGGAAGGGTTCCTCGAACTACTGGATATGCCGGACTCACGCTCTTTTGATAGGTCGAACGAGGCTGATTTGGCTTTGGACGCTTGAGAGCTTCTTTTCGGTGAGTTGCTGCGCTGGCTGAGCCTCAAAATTGTATTCGGATCTTGGGGGTCCTTCACAACTGGAAACGAGAGTGTTCTATTGCCGCTTGCACCATTGACATTACCTCCGTCTTGCGAGGATGGTTTCAATAGGGAATACTTCACTAGGTTCTCTTCTTGTCGCTGTGGTATCAAATCACTATGCATCAATAGCGATGCTTTGAACCCGTTGGTCAGCTCAGACGTAACATCAGCTCCAGAGTGGCTGTGATCCATCTTGGTACGATTGTCTAAGCGACTTTTATACACATCTATGCTCGACGATCGCTCATCATGCGTATATTTACGTTTCCTCTGAAGAGACTCTGATTTTGGATGTCGGTTGCCCTCCATCGCACAACGTTTAGTTGCAGCAGTAATGTCGCTGGCGTACTCTGAAGGTATTTCAAACGCGTCTTCTTCGGCGTGACTATAGTCTCCAGTATCTCTGATACCTAAGGCTTCCATTTCTGTAGAGCTAGTCGGACCTTGCGCTTCACCAAATGGTGCCGGATCCAGCGGATCTCTGAATTGCTCTGCAAACTCATCATCTCCGGGCCTTGCGGTATAATTGGTATTTACCTCTAGATTCTCTCCATCTCTTACTGGGTTGTCGAGTTGCTCTACCTGTGAGATTTCCATCTCACGTGCTAGATCTTCGTCAGAGTCGTACGGAAAATCTTCTTCTTCGAATAACATAACTCGACTTTCGTCAACTTCGGCTTCCTGACCGATACGTCCACCTGAAAGTACACCGTCTACGTCTGCAGCCTTCTGTGGCATAGCAAGGTATTTTAGATTCTGAGGGAAAAGGTCCTCCACACTTTCCAGTGTTGTCTTTATCCACGCTTCGAATGGCGCTTTCTCAACGAAATTATCGAGTGACAGCTTCTGGCCATCGCTCATTTCCTTTTCGTCTTTCATGATGCCAAAAACCCTTTCCCGATATTCCTCTTCGTGTATCCACCCACCTGGCTGAGAATTTCTGGGGTCCGCAGAAACGGAAACCAGAACCTCTGGTGGAAAGGGTGAGCTCCCAGGGTCTGTGATTCCCATTTGGGCTTTTCTCCTTCTAGTTTCGTCTCGCCAGAGTCCAGCCATACTATGCACTAGCTTCTCATCCGGATCAATTGGATTCTTCCGTTCAATAAAATCGTGATGTAAGGGTCGAGATTTGATATCAAGCCTGTTGACTATGTACTGAACCTGTACGTCAACTTCAATGGAGCAGTGGCTCTGCCGTGGGAGTAATTCTGCACTGGATATGAAAGGAGGTGGTATCGTCCCTTTATGCCATTTATGGGTAGTGCCGCTCATGTCCAGGAAAGCTGGTACAGGTTGCCGGAAATTGACCTGGCTACAATCAACATAAGCGCACCCATACAGATTGAAGTCACACATCCATTGCAATTGGTATTGCATGTGGCTCTCGTACGGTTGTATAAATTTCTTCATTACCGTCCCTTGTCGCAAGAGGTCCGCCAGTCGGGTCATGTGCGTTGGGTTGAGCATGTACACCTTTAGAAAAAATCGGTAGCCGACATGGTAGCCATAAAAGGGCACTCCTTTGACAAGGGTAATGTGCGCGACGAAAGCAGTCTTGCCATCGTACATATTGCGGCGATAGCTAACAGCAAGAGCATGGTCAATCGATAAGTGAAGGCGGTGGATATAGGACTCAACTACGATTCATTTAGAAGCTTCGCAAGTTTTGTGGCTATAGACCACTAACCATCATCAGGAATCAAACTCCCGTGGTATTCGATGTAGAGGTACGGAAATGCGCCATGGATATGGGCGCAAACCTTCTGTCCAGATTCAGTGGCTCCAAATATCCTAATGACTGGGACCTTAGGCTGTATCTGCTGGTGTGCCCGCCCATTGCTCCTTGGCAATTGAGGGTCAAATTCTGTGGGCGTTGCTTGGTAGTGATCGATGCAGTTGAGCCTTACGCGAAAGAGATCCATTGAAGGTCAGGTTGTGGAGATCTCCCTGAACAACAGATTTTCGAGTGCATGACGAAGCAATGCAGTGAGCGAGATTAAAGCGGTGTGCAAGAAGTAATGCGCTGGAACGCGATGTTGAGCCTCATTATAATGAGAACAGGCAGGACAGGGATGGTGACGCGATTCTGTCAAACATCGGCCTGGAGGTCCACAGCCTTACCCGGGCGATCTTGAATGCTGACATAATCTTGCCATGTACACAGAAAAGTCCCCAAACACTACTCTTGATCTCCTCTGTTTCACTTAAGATCTCTATTCCTGTAAATTCCTAGAGTGTCATCCGTCATGTCCCGTAAACCCGCTGAAGTTGCCTCCAAAGAAAAGAACGAGTACATTCCAAATTTCATCTCCAAGAAGCCCTTCTACCTCGAATCAGCCGACGCCGAGAATGACTACCTTGAGCATCAACGTCTTCAAAATGCCGAGAAAGACCAGTCAAAATGGTACGACCGTGGCAAACGGCTCGGCCCCGCGGCAACCAAATTTCGTAAAGGCGCCTGCGAGAATTGCGGGGCGATTACGCACAAGACAAAGGAGTGCCTCAGTCGACCAAGAGCAAAGGGGGCGAGATGGACGGGCAAGGATATACTGGCGGACGAGGTGGTGCAGGAGGTAGAGCTGGGGTGGGACGCGAAGAGGGATCGGTGGAATGGATATGATGCGACGGAGTACCGAGCTGTGATCGAAGAGTACGAGGAGTTGGAAAACCTGAAGAAGAGAGTTAAAGGGAACGCGGAGGGACAGCAAAAAGTGTTGACAGATAATGCTGAAGAGGGACAGAAGGGAGAGCAAGAGGAGGCAAAGTATGGAGAGGAGTCGGATATGGGGAGGCAACAGAGTACGGCTACAAGAAATTTGAGGATACGAGAGGATACGGCGAAGTACTTGCTCAATTTGGACTTGGATTCGGCGAAATACGATCCGAAAACTCGGTCAATGGTGGATATGGGAGCGCAGGCAGACCAAGCTGCTGCGCTGGTAGCTGAGGATAACTTCATGCGGGCATCTGGGGATGCAGCAGAGTTTGAGAAGGCCTCGAAGTATGCTTGGGAATCGCAAGAACGGGGGGACAAGAACAAGACACACTTGCAAGCCAATCCTACGTCCGGTGAGTATTTTCGGCGGAAAGAGGAGAAAGAAAGGGACGAGAAAAGGGAAACCCAGCGCAAGATGCTTTTAGAAAACTACGGCGGAGAACAACACTCGCAACCTAAATTATCACGAGATGCTCTGCCGATTGAGAACGAGCGATACGTGGAATATGACGCTTCAGGAGCGATCAAGGGCGCTCCAAGAACAGAGATAAGATCCAAGTACCCGGAAGACGTGCTCGTCAACAACCATAGCTCCGTATGGGGAAGCTGGTGGAAGAACTTTCAGTGGGGATACGCCTGTTGCCACTCGACGGTCAAGAACAGCTATTGCACCGGCGAAGAGGGCAAGCTAGCCTTTGAAGAAGCTAACCGGATACGAACCGGTGGTGAGCTTGAAGCAATGGCCGCGGCGAAAACGATCGAGTATCATGTTGATGCAGGGGATATTGTTGCTGAAGCCCAAGATCCGAATCCCATGGAGAAGGTGGATGAAGTTGGGAAGGTGGCTGTTGTTGCGAAGAAGAGGACGTTGGCGGAAATGACGGGTGGTGTGAGCGAGGAAGAGTTGGAAGCATATAAGAGATCTAGGGCTGTGGCTGATGACCCAATGGCAAAATTGTTGGGGAAGGATGAATTGGCCAATTGAGAGGTTACTCGAGGATGCATAGCGGTGGCGTTTCCAATATGGGCTTTTGGCAGGTTACTAGGGAATTGGGAGGTTCAAGCTGCATATACTCAACAAGTGATAGGTGTGATGATCCAAGGAATACGTAAATTGCAAAGCTTTTGTCTGCGAAAAACATTTGATTGTTCACTGCTACTGTCGAAAGTATCTGAGCCCAGCTATATCAATCTTTCTTGCGACTGCTTCGGGAGCTGTTGAATTGCAGATTGAATCAACATGTTCTACTCAGAGTCTACTCCTCTTCCTCCTCAGCCTCATCACCACCCTCATCTTTCTTCTCCGCGGCCCTAGCCTTCTTTCTCCTAACACGACCCGGACGTCCTCCACCAAAGGGCGACGTAAGCGCAAAGTCAATATGCTTCTGCGAGTCGAGACGCACGACGAAAGAGGGAACGTTGACGATTTGCTTTCCAACGCTGAATTACCGAGTTGTCAGCCCCCCTGATTCAAGATGGAGTCTTCAAGGGATGGATCATATACCGGATGTGCCTCTGCCTAATTAAAACACGAGCATGATGGATACTCTTCGCTAATCCAAGCTTGTAGACGCAGGTCTGCAGTCTCCGCTCTAAGAAATCCTCGACCTTGAGCGCCAGCACGTAATCGAGCTTCATGCGAGACTCATCGAGCACACCGACACGGACGAGACGACGGATGAGGGCATTGCCTTCGAATAGACGCTTGGGGTCTTTTTCATCAAGGGTGAGTAATTGGCTGTGGTGAAATCAGCCCTTGCCCTCCGATGGTATTTTAGAGCGTAGAGAGCTAGATGTAGTAGCGTACCGGGCAGCACGACGGATTTTGGATAGGGTGAGCATGACACGCCACACCTCACGCTTGTTGCGTAAACCATATTCGCCAACAATCTTCAGCTCGGAGTCCCTGACAAGGGGTCAGCAAGGTGCAACGACATGAGCAGAGGCAAGCTCGTGCTCAGTGGCCGGGATATACTGACAGACGAGCGGACTCGAAAGCTACAGAATTCGTCAGCTTCGATCAACTAGACTTCAACTTTTCTCCCGGTAGGTACTTACGACGCCTAGGGACCTTGTAGGTTTTGGAGTACGAGCGTGGCGCCATGATTGCTGTTGAGGGCTGACGTTGAGAGGAAGGGGTCTATCTGTCGACTTTCGTGGATGAATCTGTGGACACTAACGAGTTAAGCGAGTACTAGTGCGACCTTCACCACAAACATTTCGGTACTATCAACTGCATCACGAACGACATCTAAATACAACATCACAGCCATCAACCGTCGTTATGGGGCACTCAGGGGGTCTCCGCGCTGGTACTCGGGTATGTAATACGCTCCTCGAATCTGCGAAGGATTGGCCGCATGTTCATTTGTAACTTCCGCATCGACCACCGATTTGATGAAGCTCGATGAGGGGATGCTTTACAAATCCTAAAGCTGACTTGTATACAGTATGCATTCTCAAGAAACTTCAAGCAAAAGGGCATGATCAAGCTCTCGACATATCTGAGACAATACAAAGTTGGAGACATCGTGGATATCAAAGCGAACGGAGCCGTTCAAAAAGGGTGAGCCTTCTCCTACCTCCGAGTGTCTCACTTCCTCTTCAGATCCTCTCAGTTCTATCCATATTTATTTCCAAACGGGTCAACAATGCACCTGCCCATGGACTACAAATTTGACATCTCCACAGCATGCCCCACAAAGTCTACCACGGTAAAACCGGCGTAATTTACAACGTCACCAAATCCGCCGTCGGCGTCATCATCTACAAGCGCATTGGCAACCGCTACATTGAAAAGCGCGTTAACGTGCGCATCGAGCATGTCAGCCTGTCCAGAAGCCGAGAAGAATTCCTCAACCGGGTAAAAGAGAATGCAGCAAAGATGAGAAAGGCCAAGACCGATGGGGTACACATGCATTTGAAGAGACAGCCAGCAATGCCGAGGGCAGAGAGGACGATTGATGCGAAGGGGACACATGCGCCGGAGACGGTGACACCCATTCCATATGAGACGACGATTTAGATCCGGGGGTCCAAGGGCAGCAGTGGAGTAGTTGTGTGCTTTTATGGAATGGACATTGCTTCGAAGAACTGCGCTATGATTGTCGTGATATGAGATACCATCACCGTCCGCGATCAGAAGCATACAGCTCGTGAACTTTTGTACGAATCTAGTTCTGAAGGAACGCCATCCCCATCCTCCCAAATGTAGCGCTAAACCGTTAAATACAGCTATTTTCAGATATGTCAATTAGTGGCTTTCCCATTACACCACTACCAAGATTCCTCATCAACGTCCTCGTCGGCCGCGGGCACTCGCTGAGCCATCATTTGATTTCGGAATTGACTTGTTCTCCCGCTCCGTAACCGAGGATTGTTGTACAGGCCATCATCATGCTTTAGCTGCTGATCTACTCGTAGACCCATCTTAGGTTCACCTTCGTCATCGTTTGCGCCATCGTTCCAGCTGTGCGTTGTACAGGTTCCCTTGGACATGCCCCATCCATTCCAAGATGTTGCTATATGATGTTAGAGCGAATACTGTACGTTGGGAACGTTGATCAGATCTGAAACGAAGGACATACCAGCAATTACGGGTGCGTTCGGATGCCAGCTTGCATCTCTAACACATGTTTTCCAAGCTCCTCGGCTTCCGTCATCCATTTCGTATGTGTTAGTGTAAAGCTCTGGATCCCTGGGTCGGGAGTGATGCGTGGCTTTGTTAACATCGATCTTACCTGCCAGCGTTGCATCCATGTTGTAGACATGGATGCTGCCGTCTTCACTCCCTGAATATACGTATCTTGAGTTCGTACTTCCGGGAGGTGAAAAGTGACATCGTATTAGGGTCTTGAGAACACTATGACCACGGTACGTGACTAGTGAACAATCGTGCGGATGGGGTTTGTAGTCATCATCAGAATATGTCATGAAACGATAGTCGAAGCCTCGGGTGTACTGTCCTGGGTCCAAATTCGAAGCTTTCTCTGTTGGCATCATTTTCCGCAGATCCCAAAGCTTCATTGTCTGGTCCTTTCCGTTGCTAAGGACGTACCTGCCGTCCCCTTTACTATCAACGTAAGTAAGACCCTCGGTATGGCCCATGAAAACACCAGCTTCACGTTTGTCGCTCATGCTTCGTCTATCCCAAACCTTTATCAGAGTATCGTCGGAGCCGGAGTACAATATATGCGGAGATTGGGCATCTCCGAAGCAAACAGCGTTCACATCGTCGTTGTGACCCGGTATGCTGAGAATAGATTTTCGAGATTCAATATCGTAAACGTAAACAGAGTTATCAGATGTACCAGCTACAATTTCTCGACCATCTCCAGAGAATCGTATGGACCATATCTAGCCATTGTTAGCTGAGCATTGGATTGAGACAGATATTGTCTGCCAGCACCTACACCGAAGTGACTATATCCAGTGCCGAACCGAGGCCTACTAGTTCTAGCTGCCATGTCTGCAAAGTCCAGTAGCCAGGGTTCACCTTGTTCGCTCGGATCTGTGGGTGCAAGGCATACTATGCTTCGAATTGAGCTGTACGCAAGGTATCTGTTGTCTGGGCTGAGGGTGGCATCTGTTATTGTCCATTGGCCATATGGGTAGACGACGGTCTTATAGTATTTCCATTTGTAAGGGTTCGATGTATCGTACATGCGGACTCTGAAATCCTGAGCGCAAGAAAAGAAGAAGTTGCCATCGTCCGAGAATTGACCGGAGTAGCATCTTGAGTTATAATGAATGATAGTGTCCGCATTTGAAGATGGTATAAGGCCCTACAGAAGCCTCGGGTCAGCCGAACTGGTGGGGGTTACCTCTTTCCAAGACGAGTTCATACCTGCGAGATCACTTTATTGGCTCTAGCTGCATGAGTTCCGTCAACATCCAGTTCTCTGTACATCAACTGTCGTGCTAATTTTGATTTTCGCTTCTTCAATACATCCCGCCAAGGTTCGCTGCTCCCAAAAGAACCATTGTCCATCAGCTTTCTCCCCTCGTCACTAGGGATCTTCGGGAATCTATTTGGATCTCCTTTTGTACACCGCCGTCTCCGACCTGACGAGCCCCCATAACCGCCGCCTAGGATGTCATCGTCATCGTCCACATTCGGGTCTCCGGACCCAGCAACTGTATGGTTGGCAAATATTCTCCGAAGTCCAGCTTGTCCAAGAAGCTGCATTATCTGGGTATGAGAGACTAAAGTAGCGTCTCAGTAAAGGTTCTTATCTCTCCTCTGAAAATATGAGTACCTGTTATCCGTCCTCTTCCCGCAGGAGCAGGTCTAGCTGCCTGGCCCTGAGACTGCTCGGTCTCTGTTTCGTTTCCCCTTTCTTCATCCAGTAGCTCACTTCCGCCTTCATCCATTGAGAATTCAATCTCCACCCCGCTCAAGCCGTCGCCGGCGTCTATTCAAAACCCCGAATTAGTAGATGGTACGGAGTATTGTGGGGATGTTCGCCCTATGACTGTAAAGCATACCGTGGAATTCAGCTTCAACACCCTCCTCGTTTGAGTCGAAGAACTCGTTCTCCTCACTATCGTCGGTTGTGGGCTCGAAATCCATATCATCATCATCATCAACCCACTCGCTCTCAGTATCCGCTGTATCATAGATATTGACGGCGTGACTGGAGGGATCTGGTGACTCAATACGATCTGTACCATCCTCCTGTACAGAAGCCATGTTGTTAGTGTGACAAGAAGACAATCTGAAGGTTGGATCGAGGTTTGACAAAGGTTCGAGGGTCATTATGGACCGCTTATCGATTACGGTTTAATAGCCTTAGCTTCGGATTTAAAGGCTTTATGGTCTCTCCTTGCCCCAAATCCTACCTTGCCTTACTCCGTACTGATGGCAATAATCACGACCAAGACATGAATCAATAAAGCGAAATTAAACTCATCAAATTTCTATTCTAGTGTGCCTTGTGATTTACATTGCCGCCAGTTTATTATACATCCGTGAGCACCAACACCGGGCCATGCCAGTTGCTATGCTATAAACACATACAGTACATATTAGCCACAAAGCAGCATATCAGATAGTTAGGGTGGTGAGATCTACACAGGTTTTGTTAACGAGAGATCAGGCCTGGGTTCCGAACAGTCGTAATATCACTTCGTACCTGAAGGGATATTAGAATGACGACCAGCAAGATAAAACGACCTATGGAGTGAAATGCACTTACATCCCAAACATGATGGCAGCGCTTGGCACAACTCTGAGCATGTGTGGTGTAAGGCCTCCATAAAGTGACGCTATGCCTTCCTCTTTCCAAATCGTGCTGAAGCACTGCACTAATCCAGTGTATTTCAGACGACCATCTTGGAATGGTGCCTGTCGTAACCTCGTCCGGACAACCTCATGGGGATATGTAATGATTGCTGCGAAGAATTTTGCGCTGCCAGCTGCCCCTAATTTGCCCCCCCATCTGACAGTCTGATCCCATATTGTTGGCTCTCGTCCCGAAGATACCAGTTCCGCTTCCCTCGTGCGAAGAGAAATCTTCATTTGCTCATAGAGCATCCAGTGCAACGTGCTTTCGCTCACCCCAAGATAGCTCGCGCTGAGACCGCGATAGAGTCCTTTGATGCCCTCTTTGCGCACTATCTGCATCGCACAATCAACTGAGTTTCTGTATCGCCTATTCAATTGGGACCCTGTCTTCTCGGCATTCGATTTATCGAGCTGCAATCGCGTCTTTACCACCCAGATGGGATTAGTCGCCGTGCCTGTCACCACCCCCGCTGTGGCAGCAGCAAATAAGTGTACCCATGCTGACTCGTTGCCGTGGTTGAAAGTTTCACTTATTATCCGCTTGCCGTTGCCGTATGTGTAAAAGTTGATCGCCCTCGATGGGACTACACCAGTCAAGTTAGGACCTAGTCCTTTGAAGAGTGCCCGCCAGCCTTCCACCCTCGGTATAGAGAAAAGTATCTGGAATGTTTCGCTGAAGTGAAGGAGAGCACTCCTCGAGAGCGACTGCGCGGAGGGTGGCAATATTCCCCGAGCTTGTCGCGAAGCAGCAATCTGGCTTTGATAAAAATCAGACTGGAGGCGGGTCTTCAGCACGTCAAGAGGACATGTCAGGGTCGCAGAGGTCAAACCTCCAATACTGAATCAAGTCAGAATAAGTAACTTAGATCTCTCGAGCAGGACAGAACTCCTTACGCGCCAGCAACAAAGTGCGCCCATGGCTTTACCACGGCAGCGTCCTCCTTTGCTATCGAAGCGTCATTGGGATAACGGTTTGGTAGAAGGACCCCAGTTTCTCTTGACTGGGTGAGAGGGAAGCCTGGGCTATTGGGCCTAAGGTCACTCAGTTGCGCCTGCGCCGCTGTATCCTCTTTCGTAGTAGAGAAGATCATGGACAGCTTCTGCCTTCCGCACAATTATGGGGGTGTGGATTCGGGAAGCTTAGAAGTAGGTACATGACTTGTATTTGAAGAGAAGTTGGCTGAATATTTCGGGAATTATTTGCCCTCCCCAAAGCGGTTAGATAAGCTTGGCTTTGCGGAGGACGGGAATCAATGATATGTGGAGAACCAGCGGCGAGCATTACTCTTTTGCTTATGGGTGCTTCTACTCGTAAGTCGAGAATGTTAAAGTAGGGTGAATGATATATATTCAATGCCACGTTTACCCTATTGGATCCAATCTACAGTCAGCCCCTCCAATACCTTACATCCAGACAACATCTGACAATTTGAAGCGTATTGGTATTTGGGATCGGCCAGGAAATGGGCGGTGTTGCATTGAGAGCCTAGGAGGTCTCGGGTTCATGTCTTTAAACTATTGAGTTGGTCCATATCCTTGGTCCCATCATCCTTTGCCGTTCCCCCGAGTAGTAGCCGCCCCAAAACAGCATTCTGCAACACCTTTTTCATGCGCCTCCCACCAGTATGTTGTTCACAGGTATATGTACTGTAGAGTTCCGGCAATGGTTAGCTAGTTGTCACTGCTGGAGCTGGCAGGGAAGGGATTCTCTTCCACGTTGCGAACAACGTTCCTTCATTTGATTTCTGGAGTGAGAGGCCACGTACTTAATTTGACAATGTATCCAAGAGCACCCATTACCACAAAGCCCACTCCGACCGCTTGGGATATTTTGATGAACTCACGCTTGTCAGCTGTTTTCATTTCGAGTATTAGTTATTATTCATCTCGAAGGATTAGGGGTAGCTATGAGCCTATAGGTCAAACGCTTGGAGAAGCTGACACATACGCTTCGTACACCTATTCAAGAACTGTGTACCGTCTCTGAGGAAGTCTTTCGGTATGTCTGCGATTTCTTTGAATTGATCTGACATTTTGAGGTATGGACAGCGAGATGAAGGGAGAGAAGGGTTTATGGACGTTCTGCTAGTCTGCAAGGACCGAACGGTGCCACAATTGAGAGAAGGTGATTTTTTTAGACTCTGCGCAGAGACGTTCGAAAGAATGGCTGTTGGTGATAATTCTGGCGTAGGTGTTATTTCCAGTAGCGGGATGCATCCTACACGGAAGCTGGTCCGAGCGTCGATCCGCGAATGGAAGTGAGGCTAGCTTGCTGTTTGAGGCTCGAGCTTCTGCAAGGCAAACATATCCTATCACTACGACCTTCATTTCACCACGCCCTCATCTCCTCTGTCTTCAAGCTTCACCCTTTCCACCGCCATTACCAGAGCATCTCTGTGCACGCCACCCTCTGTTCTGCTACCTTCTCAATCACTCACTTTACGGTCGCAACCCTTTTCGCTTCAACAGGTCCTTTGGCGGAGGTAAACCCGGGCAAGGCAGGATAAGGTGTTATTGGGGGTCTCCTACGGTCGCTTTACTCAGCTGACTCACATACTGTTCTCTTCTTCTGGATACGGATGGAAAGTTGTTTGGGTCCTCTTTGCTAAGAGTGTCGTCAAAACCAAGCGTTGTACCGCTGTTGAGCTCAGTCAGCTTCATTCCTGCATTCGCCGACGAAGGCAGGCAGGCACGAGCATCTATTGTCTGCGTAGCAAGTGTTCAGTACAAGACCTCTTCTTTTAGTGAGATTCCTTCAACTGTACGTATGTCTGCTAGGCTTCCTGCGTTTGCGGGTTGAATCACGATGTCTTAGGGTACAGACACAGCGATCCTACCATCTTCAAGTATTTCCAATCATTGTCTCCTTCGAAGCTAATTATTTCGCTGGCGATTTGCAGACCTGTACTTCTACCTCGAGCTCTTCGAGACCATACTGTTCATAAAGAAATTTAGCAGTCAAGCTTGCAGCCACAAAGCTGAAGAGGTCTTTTCGCAATGGCTGAAGAGGATAACTTCGATATTGATATTTATGGCGATGGGGGTGAAGACTACCATCAAGAAGCAACAGAAGAAGATGTCAAGGTTGAGAATCCAGCTGAACAAGCAGCTGTGATTGCTGATACCATTACTCACCCCCCAGATAACCCAGACTTTTCTACTTACCCGGCTTCGAATGATCACGACGCACATCAGGAAGCAAAGTTAGGGAATGGCCACATGCAACCGAGTGACGTAGCACAGAAAATCGCCAGCACTGATGACTCCACACAGGATCCCGTACATCTTCCAAAGCAAGCCCCTCAGACTCAAGGACTGAAACGCAAAGATGGTACTGATGATAGAAATGTCGATCCCGGCGCTACGACCGCTCTTTTCATCTCGGAGTTGCATTGGTGGGTCACCGATGATGATATTCGTGGTTGGGCGAATCAAAGCCAGTGTGAGGACGAATTGGAGGACATTACTTTCAGTGAGCACAAAGTAAATGGCAAGAGCAAAAGGTATGTTTTCTTAGAGTTGGCATTCGTCGTTGCAAGCTAATCTTACCATCATTCGTGGCACAGACAAGCCTATGTTCTCTTCAAATCCCCTCAAGCTGCCACTGCCGCCAAACAGAAGATTGAATCTTTCGGTGAAGGTCAACAATACACGAAGAAGTTCACCGTCAGCTATACCAATCCTTTTACCAACCCCTTTCGAACACTTCCTAAGGACGGGCCCATGCGGAATAACAATACCCCAAATAGCAATCGTTCAGCAAGTGGGGGTTATGGGTCAGGAAGCATGAACTCTATGCCACCGCAACCGATGGGTTATAATATGAACAACTCAACAGGCGGGTACCGCGGTGGTCGGGGTGGTGGATACAATAGCCGTGGAGGTATGAACAACATGTCAGGCTATAACAGGGGCGGATTTCAGCAGCCAATGGCTGGTGGTTTTCAAGGAACTCCGATGGGCGGGTACCAAGGATCACCAATGGGCGGCATGCAACCCTATGGCGGCTTCCAGAACAGAGCCGGCATGATGGGAGGCATGCGAGGGGCCCCAATGGGTATGCGAGGTGGAAGAGGTGGAATGAGCCCGAATGGCATGATGGGTATGCCGATGGGCGCAATGGGGATAGGAGGTATGGGTAGCCCGATGGGCAACATGGCGATGGGCATGCCGCAGATGAACGGAGGGATGGGAATGCAAGGTATGCAAGGCTTTCACAATTATCCAAATGCAAACATGGCCGGGTCATACATGGGTCCTACTGCCCAGGCCGGACACTGGGCTCCGTCTTCATACGTGACACGACAGCCTGTAGGCCCTGGTTTTGGAGGCCAGCCTACCCAAATGCGAGGAGGACATACTCCAAGTCCACAACCAGGAGCTCACCGGCCAAGTCTCAACCAACACTCCCCAATAACAGCTAGTACATCTCTTTCGCGCTTTCCTTCCCAAGCAACAGCGTCCACTTCTGCGACTAGCCCCCAACCACCTGAGCAGAACAACACACTAAAGCGTACATTACCACAATCAGGTCAAGCTGCGTTTCAAACAAACCAAGCGCATTACAATCCAGCCTTCTTTTCACAGCAACAGCAGCCAGCTGCTGGCGCGGGAGACGCGAGCTGGAACCCGCACGGTGCGAAACGGACAAGACAAGAGTAGTCAATCGGATTTTCTTCCCTACAACGAATATATCACGGCGCCTATCAGTTTTTGGGCTTTTCCATCAAACAACTACCCGTATTGGTAACCCGACGTGACCGACAGACTCTACTAGTTCGTTTAAGCAGTGGCATAACTGCGTAGGTGCATAGCCGCGATCATTTCGACTGGGTAAGGATGGAAAGGAAGGCTAATCAGGCCATCCTAGTTCAGGAAAAGACGTATCATTCCATACCTGTATTTTAGAACATTCCGCCTGTTGAGGGACATCACAAGTGCTAGGATGTTACTCCAACGTATCAGGATACTTATGATCAATCTGAATTTCTAGCGAGAGTTGGGCTATCAGTTTTAGGTCGCGAGGATGTACTATAAAGTTTCGCATGCTTGTAGAGGGCTCGGGCAAGGATTCCACTGTTCTTGGGTACTCGAAGTCTGACTATCTAGGAATATCTAACACGAAAAACTATAGTACCTACGGATATTGCGGCGAAAACGCTGGGCTTGTCGACCAGACATCAAATCCCAAATCAAGTAGGACTGGAGCCAGAGCATCCTTAGATCAATTGAGCTTGGTTTTGAGCATCAGCCGCAAGCTGGCCAGTTACCTACCTGTTCCCTACGAAGTTGAGGTGACGACCATATCTGAACAACGCCCTCTGGCTGATGTACGAGTAGGATGTCGATGTTCCCAGCACCGATGGATACACTAGCTAGAGTATGGAGACAGCCTTGTTCAGATATGTTGAAGAGACATCAGCATGAGAGGATATTGTGGTGAGATGAAGGAGAGACTCTACAGGTATGCTGCTTTGCTATTAATGGTTGTCTATTGAGGCGTGACGGTGATGTTGAGAAGTTCCTCAAGGCGTGCTCAGAACACGTGCAGATTTTGCTTCCACAAGATCTTGAGGCCTTTCCGAAGAACGATTACAAAGGTCGATGACTTACGATAAATTGACAGAATACTGCTATGTAGTCGCCTTTCATATCCGGTCGTCAACCAGTCGAATCCACCAATTGCCTGTTTGCTCGCTTTTTCCACCCACCGAACATTCAAATTGGCATCCAGCCAATTGCTCAGCCGTCAAGATGACGGAACACAATTTTCGGGGGTCGCTCCTTCCCTGCAAGCACTCGAAAATTAAGTGCCAACTGCTGCCGCGACGATCATTAAGCTTTCAGTCTTCGAAACGATGAGTGAAGCAGACATTTTACGTCCTCACGTCTACTCGTCGTTGTTCAAGCGGAGCAGCAATTAGGATAAGTACAACATCTATACATATTCACTCAACTCTGAATATCAAATCACTTGTCCCGCGATGCGGTCCCACACTCACGTCACGCTCGTGCCTGTCTTCGTCCTACTTCATCAGGCTGGGTGCCTCCCTATCCCAGTAGTATCAGTACCAGCTCCAGGGACAGGTGATGTACCAGGAAAGTCTATTGCTCCATTCAGCTCGGCCGACAGCTTGACTAGTTGCTCACAAACAGTGGGTCAGTGGCATGCCTGGGTGTGGAAACTCATGTTCATGGTCGCAGTAGGACTCGTACTGCTGACAGGACTGCTGGCTGGGTTGACTTTGGCGGTTCTGAGTGCTGATCTGCCGCGATTGATGGTCTGGACAAGGACTGGTAGTGCTAAACGCAGGTTGGTTTCACATTCTAGCTTTGCACGAATGAGGCTCACGGTTGATTGCCAGAAAACACGCACAGATGATCCTAGGAGTGCGGAACCGTCCGAATTGGTTACTAGTATCTCTAATCCTATCGTCGGTGATGGTAGCAGAGGGGCTACCCTTGATACTTTCTCATCTGTTCCCACCAGGGTCATGGGCCGCATTCGCCATTTCTACACTCTGTGTGGCGGTTATTGGTGAGATCCTCCCACAGGCAATCATGCCTCTATTTGTACTAGAATTCGCGGGACGGATGATGTGGTTTGTAAGGGCGCTGATGTGGCTAATGGCGATTCCGGGAGTTTTATTTGCCTATCCTCTGAGGTTGTTCAAAACGTGGAAGAAGAAACGGCATCCGTACAAAATGGACGGAATCTTGGAACTTGACGAACTGATTGAATTCATTCGGTTGCACGAGCATGGAGAGGGGTTAGGCGGAAGACTCGAAGACGGTGTTGGATGTATAGCAAGGATGATGATGGTGCAGCAGGAGGACGTACAACACTGGGAATCGGTAGTAGTGCTTCACTCTGACCCCCAAGGCGGCTCTACAATCTTCCAACGATACGCCAATACAGTGTCGGAAAGCAACGATATCCTATCTCCAATGGCCGAGAGTAGTCGAGGAAGCAGTAATGAGACAACGCGTGGCCTTCGGAGGCGTACCAATCGAAGCTCGGAGGCGTACCCAGGCACCTTTTCGGAGAAGGGGCCCACTGCCTTTGTACCAAATTCCTTAAGGATAGACTCCACTGCTGAAAAAGTCGTCGATCAACCATCTTATCAAATTGAAGATCGGTCACTTGGCGATATCCCACTTAATAAAGTCTCAACGACTTCAAGCCGTCGAAGGCCCCCTTCGAAGTTCGATCAAGTTGATGGACCATCCATTCCACAAGTTGATAGGTTGTCGTTCTGCGACATGGCTGATGGTCCACTTCGGCAGAAGGCGAGGTCGACTTCCGGTCAATGGGTCAAGGCTCTAGTTCGAGATTTGAACACGTTGACTCAATCTGCCAAATCACCAGTGATTGAGACCGCCCATTGTTCGAGTTGGAAGAATTTCCGGAATGGTTGTCGGTCTGCAAGTACCGGAACATTATCAGAGTCTCATTATCCAAGCTGCAGGAGAAATGCCCAGTTTTGGACCAGTGGACATATGCCTCGATCTCGTCAATCTGTTTACTCGTACTTTAAAGTGGAGGATGGAGCATTGAGGGTGGCCAAGAAGACAGACTGAATCATGCCCCGCTCCGCTATTGCTAGACGAAAGCGTTTGCGCAACGAGTTATAGGGTAGAGATTTCTAATTAAGTATGAATCTTAACGGTATGGAGATACTCAGTTTAGATAACCTCGTCGTCGACTGTATGACTGATGTATCATGTATGGTAATTTTCCCGTGACATTCTGGCTGTAAGACCCCACCTCGTCCCGCATTGAGTCAAAAATCATAACTCCTTTCCCATCTCAAAGCCACACCCCCACACAATTCCTAAGAGCTTTCTTGGCTAGAAATCTATCTTGCTCGAGAATACTCTTCCAAACTGCCTACACCGCCTCAGGGACCAGAGCTCTCTCTAGACATAGGACCAATTTTCACACCCCCAAGCGCAACAGTCGCCGAACCGTCTCCCCCTCCTCGCCCACCATGCAGGCCATGCCGGACGCCCGCCAGCAATCCTTTGAAGAAATCTACGGCCCCCCCGAAAACTTTCTCGAAATCGAAGTAATTCACCCCCCCCAGCCCATCCTCCTCATTCCCACCCACTCTAACATCCCCTTCCCCCCCCGAAAGGTCAAAAACCCCCAAACCCACGGCACATCGCGCGCCATGTACACCGACTACGAAATCGTGTGCCGCACCAACATCCCCGCCTTCAAGCTCAAGCACTCGACCGTGCGCCGGCGCTACAGCGACTTTGAGTACTTCCGCGACATCCTCGAGCGCGAGTCTGCGCGCGTGACCATACCGCCGCTGCCGGGGAAGGTGTTTACGAACCGTTTTAGCGATGATGTGATTGAGCACAGGAGGGAGGGGCTGCAGCGGTTCTTGCAGATTGTGGTGGGGCATCCGCTGTTGCAGACGGGGAGTAAGGTGCTGGCCGGGTTTGTGCAGGGTCAGTCTTTTGTTGATTTTCTAAATTTACTTTTATTTTGGTGGATGTTGGGGGGCGTTTTAGGGGGGGGAGGTTGGAGGGATGAGGCTAATGGGTGTACAGATCCGAACTGGGATAGGAATTCGTGGTAGACGGAGACAGAATGGATGATTTATGGAAACTGGCGTAGCTCTCTCCTTCAGTTCCTCCAGCAGACACGGCGACGGTTATGGATGGCTTCCAGGGCGTTGGGGTGGGTCATTAAAAGGCTTTGTGCACATATTCTACTTGGAAAGGGGCGAAAGGTATTGGACGCTTGGTGCTGGGTTTGGCATTCTGGGCTGGACTGCTGACTTTTTGTACATTCTCGATTTAGTATCATATTGCTATTGCGGAAAAGCTCCTCCCTAGTAAAGTGCCTGTGTGAGGGAAGAGCTGGGAGTGTTTGGCATTGTATAATGTTGAATCAGGTGATCGTATCCAGGTACCAAGGTATGTAGGCAAGGTATGATTTCACTGGGTTCTCTGGTGAACATCATTATCAAGACCTTTCCGTGCATCATTCAGACTAACGGTTCATCTACTGAAACTCTCCGTCTTGATGGCCTATTGTGGTCCTTCCTTAACGGCTTTTCCTGATCCTATTGTCGTTCGAGGTTCCCCTATACTATTGAACAGCGCACGGCGCAAACTTCAACAATAGCGCAACAATCAGCAAAACCCGCAATCGCTCATATTGTGTTTCCTCTATTGAAGTCATGTCTAGCCATTTCTAGGGCATATAATGATGTTCATTAATAGCTTTATCTCTTTCTCTTTCTTCGTTGTCCATGTCCCAGGTTTACGCTTTCATCTCGACGGTTAGATCATACTCTCGTGCTCAGGCATCAGATACTGTATATTCTTTAATTCGCTTTAATCATCGCTGCTGTCTCTGCGCTGGTCGCAATTCTGTTTCTTCTCTCAAACTCACATTTTCCCGAACTGTGCAAACAAAATGGCTCCTCACCGTCGCACCCCAACGGCTCGCCGTAACCTACGTCCTATAGGCACCAACCATGAGAGCGAAGAAGTGGGAGTAGACTGGGCGGCTGACGCCAAGAAGAAAGACGAGCAAATTGCGATGCTAGAGCAAAAGCTGCTGAGGCAGGAGGCAGAGGTGCTATCAATGAGGCAGATAAGTAAGTTATTCTGCACTTTGAGCCATCCTCTCCTAGATTACTGACTGCGAACCCTGTAGTCGCGGACGCTGTCGACGACCTCAAGGGAGAAACCCTGGACTCGCTCATCTACTACAGAAACCAAGTTGAGATTTTGGAGGAGCGACTGAGCTCGCTTCAACCGATTCTTCCGTCGCTGCAAATTGCCAATGGACAGACTCTTTGGATCGCCGATGATATTACCGACAGCCCCGCTTATTTGACACCGCGAGCACCGACTGTGTCGCCGCTGACGCCGCCGCCGCAAGGTATGATGTTTCCACCGATACAACCACCAATACCACCACTGAGGCGGCAGAAATGGAAGAGGACAAAGGGGCAGGAGCCGGAGCGCAAGGTGCTCGAGCGGAAATGTAAAGTTGGGAAGAATTACAAGGTCTAGAGGCAGTTGAAGGTTTATTTTCGGGTTTGCGGATGGAGGGGTTTGTGCGATTCCGTTGGAAAGAATAACTAGCTGGTCTGGCCACAGGGTCGATTTTCTGCCTTGACTGTTTGGATCATCAACGTTGGAGGAAGGAAATGGCGGTGTCGATATTACATTCGTTAGACACTCAACAGCCAAGTTTTCACGTTTGCTCTTAGCTTAGAATTCTCATTCCAAGTCAAACATTGGTCTCGTCGCCATATCTTCCCATAGTAGCGGAGGTAATGTGACGTTCTCATTCAAATCATCGTACCGAAAAGAGGAGAGTCGATTGTCTTCCTCATCATCGTTGAGAAGCCCCATAATATTGAATGGCGTTATCGCTGATAGAGATTGCTTGCTCATTGAGTTCGAAAGAGCTTGAGCTTGGGATCCGTAGTCATTACCATTATCATTATGACCTTGCCCATCATCTGCAACTTCTGTAGGACCATCGTTTCCCTTCTTGGCCGCTTTTTCGGATTCTTTGCCTTTGCGTACTTTTGCCGCTGACAATGCGTCTCTCTGGGATTTGGAGACATCACGATATATATCTGGGAACTTCAGGCGGAATCGATCTCTCACGTGTGCACCTGTTCGGTTTGAAAAAGTGAGGTGTGGGTCTCTGGCTATTAGGGACCATTGAAACCCATGTTTCTGGTATCCTTTAACTAGATCCACATCTTCTGCGTCGGTCCATGCTCGTGGAGGAAGCGGGTTAGGAGTGGCTCGCTTTTTCTTCCCACCAGTATCTTGATATATAGGAAGCCCGTCATGTCCGTGAGATGTTACCATTACGGATTCAGTAGCGTTAACCGATATAAATGCCGAATCCTTCAAGCCGTCGCTGCGGAATCCTTTTTCTTGAAGCCCCGAGTTTCCGATACCAACTTGGGTCACCGAATTATGTCTAGAGGTATGGGCTCCAAACCGCGTACGAAAGCTGCGTCACGTTAAGAGGGAGCCTTAGGCCTTGCAAATGGCATGCTTACCGGTCTTTCAGGTCCACTGGTGTTCTCCCATTTTGGAATGAGAATTCTGGATGTAACAGGATCTTCTTCCACTTTCCAACGCCGTAGATAGCTACGCCTTTCAACAGTTGGTCCGTCTCTTCTTCCGTCCACTTCATCCTCGGTCGGAGATATACCCTTTTCGCAGGAAGCCCATTCCCGCTGCTCTCTCTCGGCTTCCTCTTCTTCGGCTCTGTCTTGGCTGGGGTACTTATACCTGGTAGTTCCGTGGATAGCATCCGATCCTGCGCATCCTGCGATGCGCTTGGAGTGATCGGTGGGAAGCGCGCAGCGCTTGGGGGTGGTTCGTGGAGCTCGTTGAGAACAGATATCGGCTGAAATGGTGGTGGCCTGTCTTCCTTGGTCTTTGCTGTAGGCTTCGGAAGCTGAACAAAATCTGCGATCCGTTCATGATCGTATAATTTCCTTCTTTTGCGTGGAGCAACTTGTATGGGCCGTAGATCATTAGAATCGGGCGCCCCGATAGGCTTTGCTTCTGCTAGTGCCTTCCGTCTTCCGGTGAGCTTCGCTGCCTCGTTGGCGATATTAGCATTCACGCGGGCATTAGGCTCTAATGGCGAGGGTCTGACGGAGGCTGTGCACGGTGCCGGAAATGGGTCTTGGAGGGGGGGGATCCGTAATGAAGGATAGAGAGGGAAGTCGTCAAAGATGTCGTCAAACATCGCCATCGTCATGCCGCTGGGTTAGGGGAGGCTTGACCTATGCTCATCGTACTTGTTTCAGCTCTTCAGCTCGTGGACTGCTGAGACGACTCACTGTAGCCCTCGTGCAGGGCCCAGTAAATGATTCTTCCAAATTGCGATATGGCCTATTTGAATCTCAGCCGCGCAAAAGGTGAAGTAGATAATTTCGTCGGCAGAATTGGCGGCGGAGTTAAGGCGGGATTTCGCCCGGAATTCTGTGCTTCCCAATATGTAGCCAGGCACGTGCCAAAGTTCCCCCAAGGTTGCGGTTAGTCGATCCTCATTCCTCATTGACTTAAGGTAAGGTAATGTACCTGCAACAAGACAGGCCTACTAGTTGTGCGGAATTCGAAGATATGTTTGGTAAGACATCGATGACACTTCAAAAGAGCGAGAATTGGTAGGAGACGGTGCTACACGTTTTCCTACTTGTCTGTTCCACTTGAAAACTTTGAAAAGCTAGCATTTCTAGACTTCGGTTGCGCTCCAGAGCCCAGGGCTCAGAACATATTTCCTAGCTAAACCAGGACCACATATCTGCCATCCTGCTATTCCAACTTCTAGTGGCCTGCAATGGCGTAGGCTCGACGACGATCTCTCTCCTCGGCGATAGAAAGCTGTTGAATAAATAGTCAGCTTTGGAACAAGTTTCGGGGCGATAGAATAACGGTGTTGTACCTTGACACCTTTGCCTTTTGGCAAACTGATCCATGGCTTCTCCCTCCCAATCACAAAGACATTGCTCTCCCGTGTAGCAAAAGAGTTGTCTATCGCATCCTTGATATGCACAATGTTGAAACCTCCATCGTGACGTTCCCGATGCGTTATTACACCCACACGACCCATGTTACGTCCACCAGTAGCCATAGCAATGACAGCGGTATCGAAACGAATAAAATCGATGATCTTCCCTGTGGCCAGGTCGATCTTGACAGTGTCGTTGACCTTGATTGCTGGGTCAGGGTACCGAATTCTAAGAATATCACATCCTTCCGTCAGTATATTTCCGCCAGAATTCTACCAAAGCTTGGTCCAACGACTGAATCAATGCAGCAAACTTACGTTCGCGCATCATGCGTAACCAAGAATGGGATTCCTCCTTTGCCTAGTTGTACTCTCTTGACCTTTGCCAACTTGTATTCCGCCTCTTCGGTGGTGATGCGGTGGACTGTGAAGCGACCTTTGGTGTCGTAAACAAGGCGGAAGTTTTCGCCAGTCTTCTCGATTGAGATTACGTCCATGAAACCGGCGGGATAGGTAATGTCTGTGCGAACTTTACCGTCGACTTTGATGAGGCGTTGCATCACGATGGCCTTAGTTTCGCGGGAGTTGAGAGCATACTTTAGACTATATTGACACCGAGTAAATCAGTGAGGTTCAAGCTGATGGCCTCAGTTGCGAATCTTGAGCTAAATACTGACCGATTGCGGATGAAGACTATGAGAGGCATGCAGTCGCGGAGCTTATGAGGACCAGGGGAAGGACGAGGCGCATAGGAACCCGATAATTTGTCCAGAAGCCAGTGGGAAGGCGCACTGAGACGCTTTTGATGCTTCTTCCTATAAGACGATGGAACATGTTAGCATTCATGCTCCTGGCAATATTGTGCATTGGAAGTTCGAGCTCTGTGCCTGACGCCTTTAGCCTCTTAGGCCCAGGGCTTTGAATGGTGACGTTATTGTCGTACAAGCAATCACGCAAATTTGATGGTAAAAGGAGATAGTTTCACTTACGGTCCACGACCCATGATTGCGGTACTGAGTCGAGTTGTCGAGCGGGAGTGTATTTCAAGATGTCCAGAAAATCCGTGATGTGTAGTTCGCTTATTTGCGTGCGCTTACTTAGCGAGACTCTAGTCTTCTTAGGGCTCTGTCACTCGAAACGATACGAAGGATAAAAAGTGAGCTATCGAGGCTACAGCAATAGTGTTTTCTAATTCCTATCTAGTCGAGAAAATCTTGTGGGTATCAAAGTCTACGCAAAGCCTTTAAGTACGGTAATCTCTGCATTCAATATAGATGACCCAACAGCTCCAATAACAGCTAAGAATAATTAGCAGAACGTTTCTCCAAGAGACGATGAGGGTAACTCACTATTATGACTTAAGGCAACGAATTTGATATCAAAGATACCACTCTCATCTTCCCGTACCCTTCCGACACTCACAGCATATCCTCTCTGAATGTTTCTGTCCAGTCTAGGTTGCGGCCGATCGTCTTCATTGAAAACAAAAATTGCATTTTCCGGTGCAGAAGGGCATCCTAACTTCTGCGCTTCCGAGACGTAATTTCGCATAGCCTCCTTAACCTCTTCAGCACTTGGAGGAGGCCTTTTCTTGAGCCGTAATGATACACAAGCCGTGTGACCGTCCAGGACCGGCACTCGATTGCAGGCCGCAGATATTTTCAGGTCTTCCTGATTAGTGAAAGACGTCATGTCCTCGTTCACGGCGCCGAGAATCTTCTGCGCTTCACTCTCTATTTTGCTCTCCTCGCCGGAGATGAAGGGGACCACGTTGTCCAATATATCCAAACTGCTAACTCCTGGGTATCCTGCACCCGATACAGCTTGCATAGTGACCACTGATGCCTGATCTACCGGACCGAATTTTGCTTGTATAGCTGCGAAAGGAATGACGATTCCAATGACGGCGCAATTCGAGTTGCAGACTAGAAACCCCTTTCCCAGTCCGCGTTGTTTCCTCTGATGTGGGATCACGCCTAGGTGAGGGACATTGACGGTTGGAACAACAAGTGGAACAAGCGGGTCTCTACGGTGGTTCTTGGCATTCGAGAAGACCGCAAGGTTTGCCTTTGAAAACTCTAGCTCTGTAGACAAGGAATTAGTGGACGCCTTTGTTTGTAGTTGTTTAAAGCGTACCAATATCTCCAGCAACATCGCTGTCTAATCCGGAGAATATAAGATCACAATCTCGGAACTCCGCTGACCTACACTCTTTCACTACCATTTCCCCCAGTTCTTTCGACATAAGCATGTCTTGCTTCCACCTAACAGCATCCTTGTATTTTTGTCCCGCAGAGCGAGATGAAGCTCCCAGCGCATGTATTTTGAAATATGGGTGAAGTGCAAGCAACAAAATGAAGCGCTGCCCTACGGAGCCAGTACAGCCAAGTACACCTGCAACATATTCAGCTAGGTTCACCTAGGATGGAGTTGTTCAACAAACCGCATCTCTTGGTCGGAAATTCCATTGCCATTTGAGTCTTAGGCGTCGTTCGGATCTGAAGTGACTTTCAAATGCCAATGCCCGAATACGGGACAACCTTGCTATTGCCAGGCGATAAGATATCGCTTGTGCATACCTAATACGGGTTAAGGTGCTAATCACATGCTCTATAGGCACTCCCACGACTCCATTGTGCAAGGGATTAGGTATGAATATGTACGACTAAAGGTGCATCAACGGCCTAAGTGTTTGTGTATCTTATGATGATGGCCTTGCAATGTCACTATCACCCAAGAACTGGGTGATTCTAGCATAGATCGCTCACCGGACCCGTACTGTAACAAATGTATATATTGGTTTTGAATATGGGCCTTCCTGCGCTACAAATTCGGTGTCTTTAGGCTGGTCGCAGCTGTGGCCTTCCTTGAGTCTCGAGGCTCTTGACCTCTTGTAGACTCAAATATCTTTCCCGGATTCATTAGCCAGTAAGGATCTAACGCTCTCTTGATACTCCGCATCACCTCAATCGTATCAGCTCCCAATTCTTTCAAAAGGGACTCCTTCTTGCCCAGCCCAACCCCGTGTTCTCCCTGTACCTATTAGCTTGAAGCTTATGTGCTGGGGAGGCTCGAGAGCGTACTGTACATGTGCCATCCATTTCCAAGGCTCGATCCACCATGTCATGCAGGCATTTCTCCACCGCTGCCCTCTCTTTCGGATTAGTATTGTCGTATAGTACGCTTTCGTGGAAATTGCCATCTCCAACATGACCCAAAATGCTCGCAAACAACCCAAGGTCGTCCATTTCTTTCTTTGAGATCTCAATGATATCCGGTAAACGCGATAAGGGAACGGCGACGTCCGTAGACCAAACCTCCTGCCCTTCTTCTTTTAGCGACAACATGCTCCAGAGCGCCTCTTTTCGCGCAGACCAAAGTACCTTTGCTTCCCGGGCATCTTTGGCAAAGTCGAAATCTCCACCACAATGAGCTTTGGTGATAGATCTCGCTACACTAATATTATCTTGAACACCAGCCTTAGTCCCGGAGAACTTGAAGAACATGGTCGGCATCTCCTTCCAAGTCTTCCCAGTAGTGCCAGCCCGGTTCACAACATTCATTTGCACTTCATCCATTATTTCCATAGCGCCTACAGGAACACCAATTCTCATAATCTGGGCCGCAGCAGATGCTGCGTCTCTGATTGTGGGAAATGTAACGACTGCAACAGTAGTTTCTTGAGGGATTACGGCCAGCTTGAGCGTAATTTCAGTGACGATTCCAAGTGTGCCCTCGGAGCCAACAAATAGTCCAGTAAGGTTGTAGCCTGCGCTCGACTTTCGGGGTCTTTTTTTCGTCTTGATCACTGTTCCATCGGCCAGGACGACTGTCAAGTTGACCACCCATTCCTTCATGGTCCCGTACCTAACCGCATTGGTACCGCTACAGCTTGTTCCGACCATTCCCCCAATTTTTGCACTTGGCCCCGGGTCTACCGGAAAGAACAGTCCAGTCTCCTTGATCTTATCGTTGAGATGCATCCATTGAAGACTCGGCTGAACAACCACATCCATGTCATCTTCATGCAACGCTACGATCTGATCCATATAAGCAAAGTCAATGCTCATGCCTCCGTATGGCGCAGCGAAATTAGCTTCTAGGGAAGAGCCTCCAGAGTATGGTATCATGGGCATGCGATACTTGTGGCAGATCTTAGCAATTTGGCAGACCTCCTCAGTAGTTTTGGGGTACGCAACGGCAACAGGGAGCTGGTCAATGTTGATCGAGGACCATTCGGAGAAGCCATGAGCTCGAAGGTCTTCATCGTCGGTACTAATCGCATTTTCAGAAAGTAGTAGGCGAAGCTCCGAAATGGCCTACAAGGAGAGAAGTTAGTCTTTGGTGGAAATTCAGTCAAGTATAACCTGCCTTATCTAGATCCCTGACACTGCCGTAGACGGGAAGATTGTCTTTCTTCCATAGCTTTTCGGCGTGTGATCCTGTATTAGAGACGTTAAAGAGGTATGTTAATGAGCTCGCAAATGCGGAAAAGAGTATGACTCGGCTAGTTGTCCATGATGAGCCTGATCCAGGCTTGGCTGATGCGGTGCTCTGCCACCTTCCATTGGCGACATAGAGGCGACTACAAAGCTGAGGTTGTCTCCACTTTGTGTGACGCAGAAGACACGTCAAGCTTGGACGCAGGCTCATTATCACAAATACACAAGAGCGGACAGCAATGACGGTACGAAGGAGAGGAGGCCATTATCAATTGTAAGACAAGCTGTGAAGAGCACAAGACGGCACTTGATTCCTGACTTAGTCTCTCCTGTCGTCCCGCAGTTCCCCCACTTTGACTCTGTACGCCATTTTCGATCGACGATCATCTTAGATGCGCTATTGTATCCTTAGCCTTTCTCCACATAAGGCGACCGACCGAGGGGACGTTGGCTGGTTGGGAAGGTAGAAGACGATTCCAAAGTAGTACGTTGTATGCGACAATGGGGGTGTCTGGGCGACAGGTCATTCTCCACTTGAGCGAATACTAAAATCGCATTGCTTCGTTGTGGTCCCAGGTCTTTTTGGATTCGTTGCGACAGGCAACCAAGTGCGATTAGCTGCCTCCAGTGCTCCACCAACGAGATAATGCTTGTCCCTCATACCGCAGGATACCGTATCACAGTACATCTGCCCAAGCGAAGCATCATGGACGTCAGAAATGAATTGTCCGCGGAAGTTTCTAGAATTCTACAATCGCCGTATGTGCCGTGCTTGAAGGTGAGGCTTCTTCGAGGATCGCCCGGCTAGGGAGACTCGATTGGAATATCATGAAGCGACAATGTATAGTTTGAAGAGGCTAACAGCTTGGTCGGATGTAACAGAAACTACATGACCTCCTTCAAGATGTCGACATTCGAACAGTCCAGAACTGGGCGGACTCAAATGCATGCCAGATCGAGGGTTTGGCTAATGCAGTTCTCGACGGACTTCAATCTTGGCCGTTTGTGCTACATATTCTACGAGTGCTGTGTATGCTCCAGTGCAAAACTACGATTTGCTCTTACTGAAGCTTGCTAGCTAGGATATCATCAGTCCGTGCTGCGGTCCTTCGACAAAAGCCAATGCTGCTTGATACCCTTCTGACAGAGGCTACACGATCAGAGCAGGGGTTCCTGAAAGTATGCACTGAAGGCTGAAAGGGACCTGTGATACAGACACTTACAGCTCAATAGTACGCGACAGTATGCACCTCCTTACTTTGCGCTGATTTACCGTTGCCCGCTCCAGCAGCCGTAGCATCATTTCTTCAAAAACTTCTGGAGAAAGCTGTTCAAGCTCCTTCGGCAGAAACCATCCGGCCTATCTACTCGATCTTGTCTGGCGTCGGCTACAGTTTTCTTGATATCTTGCCTCTAGAGACCGTCAACCGTTTTCAACTACAGCTGATTCAAATCCTTAAGGGTCTTGAGGTGGAAGAACACTCCGCCAATTTAATCTGCCTGGCTATTTTGGCAAACTTAGCCGCGCGAGAGATTACAGGTTCGACAGCATCGGATGCATTATCTCTGCCAGATGCCACATCAACGAGAAATCAAGATGTATCCGAATCAAATGACCGTTACCATGCCGCTAGGCAATTTTTTACAGCCAAACGAGCTTCGAAGACTCTGGATCTCGTGGTCTTGAAGGTCATCCTATCATGTTCAAAAGTTTGCTCACTGCGCCGCGACGAAGTCATGGAAAGCCTAAAGCTTTCTGAAGAAATCGTTGACGCTGTTTCCAGTGGCGAGAGAAGCTCCTGGATGGATAGGAATGCCGCGAAGGTCAAGAAGCTCTCTAACAAGATCCTTCATCACGATCTTGACGGAGATACAAAATGCGCTGTAGGTTCTGTTGACTGGTCTGTTACAGCCTTAGCTGATTCAATACTAGGCGCTTGGCTTCGTGGCTTCGTTGGCCGAGGGTGGAGAATTACCAGAAGCTCTTATTGTAGCTTCTGAGAGCCTGCTTTGCATGTCCAGCCCGTATGCCCTTTCCCAAAGATCATCCCAGCGATTCATGGTAGCAAACCGATCAATCCCAGCTACTGTGCCTTTTTTGCTGACCATGTTTAGCTTTTACTTAACGAACGTTCCGTATGCGCGAGATTGCTTTCATTCTTGCACGCCGCTTCTACAGAGTGTCTTCCAAGTAGCGAATCCTTGACTATTATAGCGACTGCAGAAAACTGCGTCTTGAATCTTGATGCAGCGGCGCAAACATCATCGAGCCTCCAGCAGATTATCCTCCTTTCGACTTCGGCAAAGGAGGTCAAAGAACCGCTGCACCATTTTGTCAATTCACGACCATCGATTCCAAATATTGGTGTAGGGCATATTGGACTGGATGTTTGTCCCCGAGTGTATGATGGGGCAAGAAAACGGCTGCATGAATCTATCTGTGACTTGTTGTTGAAGACAGCGTTACATGCACCAACGGGTGGAGCTTGTCTTGATGCAACAATAGGCCTGGCCATCCTCGAAAAACGAAACACAGTGTCCTCAACCGTATCACCTTGCGAATACTATGGCTTATCCTTGCCAAGCGTAATGGCCCCAACATCTCTTCTCGAGGCTGTTAGTACACCCCAGACACTAACAAGTAGTCATGACTGGAGAATCCGTCTTTTTGAAGAGCTGACAAGGGATGCTAAGTACCAATATGAATCAATTATAAAGATGGTGGGAGATATATGCCAAGATCTTGAACGTCGCTGCGATGAGGCTGAGCGCCCATTTCGTGCGGAGCAACTCATAAACAGTGATTTTAAGTTTGAGCTACAAACCTCTCAAGCAAGACTTGTAGAGCTCGAGTCGCAAATACTGGAGCGTACGCAAGTATCGGAAGGCTTAGAGGTAGAGAGGCGTCACCTCCAAGGCCAAGTTCAGGCGTGCGAACAACGTGTGCAACTTCTGGGCGGTAGGCTTGCAGAGCTGGAACAAGAGTCCTATGAAGCAAAGAAAGAGGCAGAAAGCGCCGCCGAAGCTGCCTGCGAGACGGCTAAACAGCAAGAATTGACGCACCTCGCATGCATGACAGGAAAGGACGAATTGCTTGAGGAGCAAGGCGTCAAGCTTGTAGACCTTGAAGCGCGTGCTAGCGGCCTTGAGAGTGAGCTTTCAATTCTTCATTTGCAAGAGGTACACGGTAAGGAAAATATCGAAAAACTTGAGGAGATGGTAAACACACGCAATCAGGTCATTGAACAAGTCAAGGCTACTACAGCTTCCAAGAAAGCAGACGTAGACCGACTCGTCGTGCTGGAAGCAACATTGATGAGTGAAAATCAGAGACTCAAGAATGAGGTACGTGATCTTCACATCCTCATAGTCCGTGTTACAATGTTTAGTCATCACAGGCCCAGCAAACACTTGACGAGCGTAATTCCACAGTTTCGGATTTCGAGATTCAGATCCTCTCTTCAAGGAAGGAGGTATCAGATTTACAGAAAGAGCATGAATTGTATTTGTCCGCTAAATCTGCCGAGGTAAGTCCAGGTTACATGCTTTCAATGCTTCTGAAGTAGTAAATTGAAGACCTTCTCCAGATCTTACGGTTGGAGGAGAGCCAGAAAGCCACAGTCGAGAAGCTTAATGCGGATCTCTACGAAACCAACGAGAAAGCTGCGCTAAAGCTTCGTCAGAAAGAATTACAGATCACAGATCTAGAGAAGAAGGTATGGTAAAATTCTTCCCCAGAAATATCTGCCTGCCGCTGGGTACTGACGGAGAACCTGTACCTATAAAGGTGCATCAGCTTCGCCGTGATCGTGAAGAGCGAACGAAAGAACTCGCCGAAGCTCAGGAGCTCAAGGCTAAATTGATGACGGTCATGGGTACCGTAAGGCCGATTCAGATGCCTTCAAATCAGCCGTGTCCTCGGACATCGAACTATTCTGAATACGATCAGGATGTGCAAGACATAGACAGGGCATCACCCCAGAGAGAAGCTGGAGTATATCCTACGCACTCCTTTGGGTCCAGCACATCGAACAGAAGTGGACCCGTACCAAAACGGAATAAGACAAGACGAAGCATCGATTCGCCATCAACCCATCCAATGCGGGCTGGTAGAAGGGGTTCGAGAGGGAAGAGTCTCAGCAATACCGCGGTCAGGCCGAAGCACCCGTTGAAAGATCTCGGGTTGAACGGACAGAACGCGATTCCCTGGAGTCCGATTCAATCTCAACGCCAGATGGGCCAAGACCAGTCCCAAGACCAGTACGCCGGTGTTCCAACGGCCGCTAGCAAGAAGCATTATATTAATAGCTTGGAGGAAGATCTAGGCGAAACTTCGTTTGGTAGCGATGTTTTTACTAGTACTAATCAGCAGCGATTGAACGGATCAGGAAGTCGATGCTTTAATGATGATACGACTGTAGATTTCTGATCGATGAAAGTATTAGACGGTCATTATAATGTTTTAAGAGTCAATGTGATGAAGGACATAACACGGTAATATGCGATAACGGCCGCGGGTCCTCTGTTATTTTGCTATTCGAGTATAGGGAGCGAAGTTTTTCAAGCATCTCATGCTGCCTATCTACACAAAGAAACGGAAGGCTGCCCTACTAAAAACCAAGTCTTGTATGCAGAATAAGGGCATTGGAGTGTTGGCAGTCGGTTCATTGTTTCGGGCTCTTGACCCAGCAGGCTCCCTACGGAGTACTACGTCTTTGTTCGGTGACGGCTACCATGCTATCGTCTGGATACAAATCCACCCACAGCCTAGTAAGTGACAACCAGGATGTCTTTCAAGCTCGCTTATTCACTTCCTTGTTGCGGTGCACAGCATCTTTGTCAAGCGCTACGGCCATTTGCATCGAATGACAAACTTCCGTTTGCGTCCAGCGCACAATCACCCCGGTGGAAGCCCTGCCGAAGTAGCTAAGTGAACACGCCTAAATAATATATCATTAGTTTGAAGTATTCATGTTCGACCATGGCTGGGGACCAATACTTCCAACAGATTACCATCCCAGGATCGTTTCTCACGGCCTTGACATGCTCGATGAATTGTCTGGCGTTCGGCATTCTCAGTACTATAAGCACTCTCTACAAAGCATGCCTCCTTGCTACCATCAGAGGTCATGTTTCACTTTAGCCAAGGACCTTGACATTACAGATTAAGTATACCCAGACATCGTGATCCTCCATCATCCTGAAATTACGCCATCTTATCTTTTTGGGGCGGCACTGAGCTCTGTTACTGCAAAGCTGCCACGAAAGACTCGGTTATCCGCAACTCAACACTTCTTTCCTGTGTTCACTTGATCGTTATGCTTGGTGATGAATAAATAACTTACCCGTACCTAGCCTTCGACACCTTTCTGATATCTTCATCATAACATTCAATAACCTTAGGACACCCACCCCTTTTATACACCTTCAGCAGGGAGACGATATCTTCTTCCTTTGCTTCTATCTAGGTTTCAGAAACCACTGTAAGCTTGGGTGTAGCTTGCATTATTGGGGTTACGATAAGTATTGCTTTGTTGAATGAATTCAGGAATGGCTAAGAAGAAACCCAAAGCCCCAGTGCATTCTGCGGAACACATGCTTCGTGAACAGGGAGTCGCACCAGTCTGGCTGGCTCAAATCAACGAACAATGGAAAGATGGAATATACGAACAGACTGTTCGACTGCCCGGTGTGGACTTGAGGCAGCCGCTCGCTAAAACGGAGGCGCAAGAACGATCTTCGCTACTACCAACTTTCAACGCTAAAAACCCTACGACTTCATTCACATCTTCCAGATCACAATCACAATCACAACAACAACCACCCCAGGTGAACGCCAATCTTCCTTCAACGAACCATGAACGCGATACCCACCAAGAACACCTTGTTACCGCACCCACGAGATCTCACTTCTCTCGTAGCACACGAGGAAGACTTGGTCACGTGAGACCAGCATCAAGAAAACATGAGCACGCTCTGATGACCAGGACCTTGAAGTCTCAGCTTTCTCGTCGTAGCCGAGGCCGAGGTGACCCTCGAAACATAGCAATGAGGCAAGCAAAATTGAGATACGAGCAGGAAAAGTTTGCAATAGAACAACAAGACCAGCAGGAACCTGTTGATCTAATCGACGTCGTTTCAGAGAACTCACCACGTGGGTTCGGACGAGCAAGCCCTGTCGCAGGTATGACTCGGATACAACCGATCACTTTGTCTTCACAGCAAGGTCTTGTACAGCAGCCAGCTCGAAATGCATCCACTGAAGGACGGTTTAAGCCGTTAGAAAACCCTACTCGCCTTCATGGTTTACGACCTGCAACGGGCCGGAATAGAAACGTGTATCCGCGACCCTTAGCTTCGGCTCATAGGCCGAACAGCGCACCTCGCTATCAGCAGCAGCCGAGCGATTCTGTTGTGCGACGTCAAGGTGGCTGGTGCAGTTGGATTGAACTCCGTGTGAAGATCTTTGGTCTTCCAGCAACTGTTACGACTCTGGATCTCTGGCAGTGTTTCAGCAAAGAAGGCACCATCGATGCTATCGAGATCTTTGAGAACAGCCAGGGTGCTCGGGAGGGGAAGGCATCGGTTCGCTATAGGTAAGCTTATGAACCCCAAAAATACCGTTGATGCTCTCACGAGCTTACTTCGCACAGGCCACCACCAGCCAAACCTTTCTGGCAGAGAGGACAGTACCCAATAACGATGAACACTGGAAGAATCATCAATGTTCGATTGGAATTGGAACCACAAAAGCGCTCGTTCTTGGTTACCAGTCCTGTCAGCCCGCAAGTAAAGTTTCCGGAAGTCATGGTAAAGCTACACTGTCCTTAAAGAAGGCGAAGACTGATGTATGTTTCCAGACTATGAACGCTGACTCCCTGGATTTCGGGTTCATGTATGACTCAAAGACGATGATGTGCATGCACGAAGTGAAGTCGGCGCCATCCATTAAGATTCAGTTCCGCCAGAACATGTTCCGCCGAGAAATCGCGATTCAGACGCAGATTTACATACAAGATGGGCGAGCAGGGCTTGAGGATGGTAGACATATTCCCAAGTTTGGAAAATATAACAGAACAGAAACCTATCAGTTCCGTGTCCCTTTCTCTCAGTTACAAACGATCCATCAGATACGGACAGAAGGCCACCAGAAAGTTCTTCTTATTTCACTCGAGACGCCCCCAAGATTCTTCAGAAAGGTTCCTGAAATGGACACCCACGAAGAACATGCGAGATTTTGGACTCAGAATGATGCATGGTATAGGCAGACAGACATTGTCTACAACCCCAACCATATAGGATTGTCTCCACTCACACTAAAGAAAAGCAAAGCTGTGATTGACATTGGTATAATTTCCTACCTAGCTCCTGCGTATCTCCGCTCTAACTCGTGAACAGGACGTTGGACAACCTACCGTTTGGTTTTCGACATGGCTAGGAACGACGAGGAGCTTTTCGGACGTATGTGCCAGGCTTTCCGAGATCATAATATTGATATTGTACCTTTTCCAGATTTTAAGCTCATCACCGACCGTGAGCCTGCGGTCTGGGACTACATCGATAAACCAATTGTCAAGCAATCAAGGACAAAGAGTGCGCTAGATGATTTGATCGAAGATGCAGTGTCACTGGCATTCCCAGTCCGTTATCAACTCGAAGTCTGCATCTCTCAGGGTTGCTTGAATGAACATAATTTGAGTCGAGATTTCGTCAAACAGCTTATGGAAACCGAACTGGTAAGAGCTCAAGACTTGCTTGAATATGTGGCCAATCAGAAGAAGCGGATATACGATCCGATGGAAATTTTTAAGATGACCATCATCAAAGGCTCAGCTTCAAGGCCCAAGATCCCACAATACTGTGCGTATACCCGCTCAGCTACAGTTACGCCAAGCACTGTGTACTACAACACACCCACGGTCGAAACTTCCAACCGGGTTGTACGCCAGTACGCTGCTGTACATGCTGATCGCTTTCTCCGAGTCCGTTTTACCGATGAGAAGTTCGAGGTAAGGATCAGTGTACTCCATTTCGAAGTCGTACTAATTGAAGTAGGGAAGGATCAATCCCACGGATAAAGACACCAGTGACGAAATATTTACTCGCATCAAGCGGACGATGATTAACGGTATCACCATCGGGGACCGACATTATGAGTTCCTGGCGTTTGGCAATTCCCAATTCCGCGAGCACGGTGCTTATTTCTTCGCCCCAACAGTAGATCTGTCTACAGAGGCTATTCGAGGGTGGATGGGGATGTTTAGAGACATCGTAATCGTGGCTAAGCACGCCGCCCGTCTTGGCCAATGTTTCTCGACGACCAGAGCCATCAGTGGCACCAAGGTCAACATTGTAGAAATTGACGACATTAAGCGCAATGGAAAAGACTTTTCCGATGGCGTAGGCAAGATTTCGGAATTGCTTGCACGGCTTGTTGCTTCCGAACTTGGGGTCGGCCATTCCCCCTTCGGACCACCATCTGTTTATCAATTCCGGCTCGGGGGCTGCAAAGGCGTGCTCGCTGTCTCCCCAGATGCCAAGAAGCGAGAAATCCACATTCGCGAAAGCCAATACAAGTTTCCTGCCGTCCACGAGGGTTTGGAGATTATTCGCTGGTCCCAATTTGCCTCGGCCAACCTCAATCGACAGCTCATACTAGTGCTTTCCGCGCTAGGTGTCTCCGACAATGTATTCATCAATAAATTAAAAATGCAGTTGATCGACTTGGAACGAGCTATGAACGACAAAAAGATGGCTTTGAGCCTATTACAGAAAGACGTCGATGCAAATCAAATGACCTTGGTCCTTGCGGCGATGGTTGTGGACGGTTTTCAAAGCGCATGGGAGCCATTCATGACGTCTCTGCTCCAGCTGTGGAGAGCTTGGTCCATCAAATACCTGAAAGAGAAGGCTCGAATTACTGTTGGTGACGGTGCGCTTTTGTTCGGTTGCGTTGACGAAACTGCGACCTTGAAGGGCCACTTTGGCCACATTGTACCGCCCAGTCATGACGCCTCGATTGAAGAAAAAACCGAGGCGTTACCAGAAGTATTCGTACAGGTGTCCAAGAGCCCCGATGAAAAGCCTCAAGTCATACTGGGTCCCATGCTGCTAGCGAGGAACCCATCTTTACATCCCGGGGATATCCGGGTTGTCCGTGGTGTAGACGTTCCTCAGCTTCACCACCTCCGGGATGTTGTGGTCCTACCGCAGACTGGCGACAGAGATTTGGCGGGCATGTGCTCTGGAGGCGACCTCGATGGAGACGACTACTTAGTCATTTGGGACAAGGAACTCTTGCCTTATGAATGGAATCACGAGCCGATGGATTACACTCCCCCCCTGCCTGTCACAGTTGACCGCGAGGTCACAGTTGATGACATTACGTCCTTCTTTGTCACCTACATGAAGAACGACACATTACCTCGAATAGCACATGCACACGTTGCATTTGCGGACTTCATGGACGCAGGTGTAAAAGATGAAAAATGCCTTCGGCTTGCTGCTCTTCATTCAATGGCGGTTGACTACGTCAAGACCGGAGTACCTGCTCGCATGCCACGTGAGTTGGCTCCAAAGAAATGGCCTCACTTTATGGAAAAGAACCATAAGCCAAAGGAGCAAATTTACGTCTCGCATAAAGTTTTAGGGAAGCTGTACGATCAGGTTGAGCGGGTTGATTTTATTCCAGCATTCAGTAACACTTTTGACAAACGGATTCTCCAAGCATACAAACTCGAAAACCATGTCTTACAAGATGCTACAGATTTGAAACAGGAATACGATGCGGCAATGCGTCGCATAATGGCCCAGCATGACATCAAGACCGAGTTCGAAGTGTGGTCAACCTTTGTTCTACATCACTCCAATCAATCCAAAGACTACAAGTTTCATGAAGAGATAGGACAACTTTCATCAGCTCTAAAAGATCAGTATCGTACGGAGTGCTACCGGAAGGCGGGCAGCAAGGACTTTCAGTCCATGGGGCCCTTCGTGGCTGCAATGTATGCAGCTACAGCGTCGGAAATGGATGAAGCTGTGAAAGAATGCCGCCAAGTCAAAATAGTCGGTGGAGTTGAAAAGCCGGTGAGGAAGATGATGCCAGAAAGCATGCCATTGATGAGTTTCCCTTGGCTGTTCCATGACATCTTGGGAAAGATCGCAAATGGCAACAATTCTTTATTCAGCCAGAACACAGATGCCGCGATGCTGATGCAGAGAGAAGTGAAGCATACCCCACCAAAGAAATTTAGGGCTGATCATGGATTGCTGGATGAGGAAGATACTTTGGAGACTGCTGAAGGTGTGACACACCGGGGTGAGGTTCTCGAGCTGTTTGATAAGTTCATCGACTATGGTGGCGATCTGCGCAATGGGAGTCTGGATACCATGTCAAAGTCATCCCTTGCAAATTTCAGCAGTGATAAGCCGTCCAGTGAGGCTTCTGTTGCTTCCGTCAACGGTCATTTCTTTGAAGAGTCCGCCATGGAGCTTCCGCCCCTCCCACAACATGAGCCCCAAAAAGATAGCAGCTCAGGCTTTGGTACAGATGATCTTGCAGATATTTCTGCCAATGATAGAGACATATGGAGCTCGACGGAGAGTGGCAGCGGCGAGTTAATACGCGTGTATCATGACAACGAGATGGCCCTTTCAAGTACAGAGGCGGTTCCCCATGATAGTCTGCTGTTGGATTTTGAAGTCGAAGCTGGGAAGCCAGCGAAGGCTACGGTCGAGTCTAGCTCCAATTCGAACGCTTTGGCGGAGATGGCGGAGATGAAGATGGAGATGGAGAACATGGAGAATGAGGAGGAAGCAGAGGCTTTGGCCCTAAGCCGGAGCGAACCCACCACCGGAACACCTGAAAATGAAGCGGCGAAGGGAGCCAAGAATCCCACGGCAACAGACACCTTGACTAGAGACATCAATGCACCTAACACCACAAGCCCGAGTCCAAACGGAACATGTGTGTCGGCTCGTACTAGGTTTTCATATCAGGCCGACAAACCCAGTAACCACAACGTGGAGACACTACAGGAAATGTCTGAAGAAGAGGAAATCGAAGAGGTTGTGATAGAGATGGATACGCACACGTCGTTGCTTGATCGGTTGGCAGCGCTCAATGCGAGTTGACTGGGGAGAGGGTTCTGCACGAGCATGGTTTAGTGCTGGCTAGCTGGAGGTGCTGTGTGCAGGAGGAGGATTTAGGATCAAAGGCTTGACACAACACGGGGAAACTCACCGAGGAAGTCATGAAACTTGGTTACCAAAACTAGTCTGTGGGAACAGCCACGATTACCTTGGCTCCTACCTAGACTGCCCGCTTAGATAGCAAGAAGTTACTTACCTTAGCCATTGCTCTGCTTTCACTTACGATGGATCTGGCCCTGTACATACCCACGCTCTTAAATAGCCCCATATCATGTATCACCTTCCAACTTTGCGGCAGCTCCCTGCCTTCCCACTTCCACATGCCAAGCAACTCAACCTACAAAACTACTCACTACAGAACCAGCCCCTACCCCTCCAACAATGACGCTTGTTACACTAGCTGATAACGAAACATCCATCTCCCAACCGCTCCCCTCCACCTACTCTAGACGTTACCGTAAGGCCGGACAGACTTGAACACGACAGGGCTAGAAATGCATATTAGTGGAAGGAGTGTGTTGGATGTTGAGACTGTGATAACAGATCTTGAGCAATGGGACGGTGGGGACGTAGGATGGGTGGGACGAGCATGGGAGTGTAGAGGGGGAAGGGGGTGGTGGATTGTGGATTGAAGGGTGGTCGAAGGAAGGATGAGGGTGGGCTGGGATAGACACTGATGGCAATGCTGACTCTACTGCCGCACGGGAATCAAGGCTGCGATCTGGTGAGTGTGAGCCGCGTCTCAACGTAAGCGCGTCAGGTCGTTCAGTCGTATGCAAGGTCGATTGCTTTGCTGTAAGCATCTTATGGGCTTTGAACATGCGTTGATTTAGCAGTTGAGGGAAATATGGTATAGTAGGAAATAGGCTATTCGAGAGCGTGAGCGGTTACCGAGGCGTAGGTTAAGCAGGCCGTTGAGCGGCCTTATGAGAGAGTTAATCCAGGATAGCTGAGATCCGTCGTCCAATAGGGCTCGAGCACAGCTCATCACATATGCAATTGTCCATTGGAAGCACCAAATATGAAGAGCCTCTGCCCTTGCCAAAGCATTTCTGTGATTCTGCAATATGGTCTTTCACCCCCACCCTACTCGTCGTCCCCCACATTTTCACGCCTGGTTCGCTGGCCCCCTTGCCCCCTTTGGTGTTCCAATCTGAAACCCATTCTTGAACTTCCTTGGCACTTCCTTCATGCTGCGCATTCTGCCCGTTCCTGTGGTCTTTCTTCTCTTGGCTTTCATGCCCCAGTTATCTATGTGGTGTTAGATTGGATGCCGGCCATTCTGAGGGTTTTGGGGGGTTATAGAGGGAGGAAGAGCATACATTGTCGGATCTTAGCTGCTGGATAGCCGCATGAGGAACAGGTGTGTTTTTGGATATGAAGGGAGCGGCGGCCTATGTAGCTCAGGAAAGACCGTTAGCCAAGTATCCATGCCCAAGGTTAAAGCTCAAATGGCTTCGCGTGATTGTGGGCTTCGTGAAGGACAGCGGGAGAGTTGAGGACATACCGCAGCGTCTGCACAGCGTGTGCGTTTTGTTGTGGCGCTTCCCGAAGGAAGAGGTACCCTTTGCTATTGTAGCCCATCAGTAACTGCCCTCATCCTATCCGTTGCGATCGCTGGGACTGGGGGACGTACTCATCTTGGATCAGGGTATCTGGTATTGAATGTCAGCGAGTACGATCTTGTGGAATTGAATATTGAGAATACTGACCCTTTACTGTCGATAGGGTGTCGTCAATTCCGTTGCTAGATTGTCGTTGGACGTTGAGGTTCGTGATGTCGAAATTCGCTTAGCGGGCTAAGTGTGGGCAGGGACTTGAGGGTCTAGCCCTGAAATGATTTCAGTTTGATTAGCGTCAATTTTACTTCCTTTGTGAGGAACAATTCTAGTGGTAATTCGTTTCTTCATGTACCAGTAAGCCTTAGATGCTCTTTCACAAGTACAGATAGTTCTCCCAAATACAAAAATGTTTTCTCCCATCCTTCCATCCCGAAATATAACCCCGGTCGACTCTGTTGGATAGCCCTAAGCCCCCGCACATCACTCCCTTCCATGCCATCGCAACCCCATATCCCTCCACTTCTATCCGCACATCTCTCATCTTTGCCGTCAGCCGGCTCCTTGACGCTTTTAACCTCAATCCTCAATGCGTCAGCAAACTGGCTCGTGCTTAGGTTTATCTTCGCAGTACTGAGAGATCAGACTGCGCATGATGAAGATGGGGGAGAAGTACGAGTTATACTGGTTAGCTGGCTGAGGGACTGGGAGGGTTGGAGGGGCGGAGGGAGAAGGATGGGAATCGACTTCCAGAAAGGAAATAAAGTCATCTTTGTTGATGGCTTGGGAGAAAAAACAGGGATCCGAGATGGAGAGATTGAAGTAGTAGAGAAAGAGATCACAGCTGCGATTGCGAATGTGAAGGCACAAGGCTGCCGCGTGCAGTTGGTACTGGATGGGTTGGACTTCCTGCTTGCAGCTACCAGCACGGGGACGATGGAAATGCTGGATATGGTCTACGAGCTTAGAGAGGTAGAGTCCCCCTTCTCCGATGAAACATTCGTCAAACAAGCTGCTGATGACATTCTTCAACAGCACGTTCACGCGACCATTGTAACGGCATCCGCAGGTTACCCACTTATGCAGGCGAGGAACACTCCGCTTGAAGTCGATCACGCGGCGTTTGTAATGGGGCTGGCGCACCAGGCCAGTGTTATTATGGGATTGAGAGGGCTGGATACGGGCGTAGCCAGGGATGTTAGTGGGGTTTTAAGGATTACGAGGGGAGGGGACGACAGGGATGAGGTGGAGGAGAAAGAGATTTTGTACTTCGTTGGTGGAGACGGGAGCGTGAGGGTCTTTGAGAGGGGTGCTTAAGGAGATATGCTATCGCTAAGTCATAGGGAGCCTCGAAAAAAATCTGAAAATGCAAGACGACATATTAAAGGGTAGGAACCAAATTTACTACGTTACTGAAATAGTATTTGTTCATGCGAGGGAGCCTCACCTCGAATTGGTGTGCCCTTTTGATTTATGGTGAGCCATAATTCAGGGCATGCTTCGTCCAAGCAGATTCGTCTTACGGTCGTCCGAGGGGTCGTGAAGAAAATATAGCGTTATATGCTATAACAGTAACGAGATCACAATTCTTTACAGCTTATGAGCTACAGTATTCGGCCAGCCCGAAACGTAGGTGGACGCCCTCTATCCTTTAATAAACTACCGCTTTGCTGGTAAGGATACGACTCTTGGTGGCTTTGCCATTGCCCTTTCCTCGATCATTTCTCGTGAAACTGTAACATATCCTTAAAAACAGATTAATATTCCTTGTGTTCCTACATTGCGAGTCTTGTGTATGTGCTGATATTAGTTTAGTGGATATCTTGCTTTGATAGGGGCAAACGGTGGGCCTAGTGTCTTAAAATTGCTCCGGCTATGATGCAGCTTTCAATGCTAGAATAGTCATTTTTTTGAGCGTGTGAATCTGGGACTGTCCATGGCAGTATTTCAGGTAGAGACTCAAGCGAAGAAATAAAGATTCAAGAGTTCCCTAGATCTTGGCTTTGCGTTGCGCTAACTTATCTTGTCGTGGCCTTCTGGACGTAAGTTGATGGGAGTGAAGAACAAGGACTGCGTTTGCTGCATATGTTTGGCAGAAAACGAGGGACCCCAAATGGGAAGCGATAAATTCATGTTAGGGCAAATATGGGCAGAATCCTAGGGCCACATTAAAATTGTTCCATAGTGAGTCAAGTGTGTGGATTACGCTAACTTGCTCCATGGGCATAAGTACCAACAAAATTGCTTCCATGTCAATAAGACGATCCGCTAGTTTAATGATTCCTGCGCTTCAATTCTGGTCTTAAGCGCAAGGAGTGGTCCTTTATCTTTTGTACTAGGTACCATAGCCTTCAGCAAACAGTTTTGTAAATCTATAACTGATATCAGTACTTGATTCGCCAAAGGAAAGGACGACAAGCACTTACCGCGAATGAACTGATGGCGATATGATGCCATGTGAACGTCGACTTTCCCAGTGATGACAATATTTTCGACTAAAGATTCACACACCCCGATGCTCCTGAGACTCTTATCGACCTCTTCGAGATAGTTTCGAACTGGGGGGTGGACGATGTTGATATTCAGATTCTTGACAACTAAAGGATTACTTTCACTAAGATAAGTCTGCCACTCCTCCCAATGAACACTGTTTACTTGAAATGTGATTGATCTTGCCCGCCGAGCGTAATTAGCGCAGGAGAAGGCCGTTGTTGTGGGAGGTACCGAGAAGAGAAAGTCGTTCTCAGAAAGAAAAATATTTAGTACTTCATAGTACAACATCCAGCACGTGAACATCATGTCAGCATGGACACCATGAAAGGCCTTCCAACTAACGAGAGGATTTCCGTAAACTCTTGATGGACATTGGAGCGTTTCATCAGCTATGAGGAGTGGCGCCAAGATCATGTGTCGTATTTCAGCTGGGAGACGTAGTAATTGTGACGGCTCAGCCGCAGTTTCTTCCAGTCTAGCTGGAGTGGGCATTTTGGAAGTAGGTACTTTGGCCGCGGTCCAAGAATGTGGCTATGTTGCAAGGCAGTGAAGACAAGTCGATGGTACTTGAAGCAACAGCGGTGGGCTATTGACTTGAATTCTGCCGGTAAGGCACCCAGCACCTGTTACTTAAATGGATACACGTTCAAGGAGATTTGCCGCCTAGCCCGAGTATGCTTTTTTAAATAGCAAGGTAAGGTAATCTACTACCAAGTCAGTAGCTCAGCCCAACTTATGGAAGTGAGGATGTGGGCTCCCTCGCTTGTTTGACGGCTGGCGCTTGTTGCGCCAGCTAGTAAACAGGCATTTTGACGTCGTCGCCCTTTGCGTGTCCCTTGAAATTTGATTCTCCCTTGCATGATAAAACATGGCGAATCTTTCATGGCTGCCAAAAGTGTCATTACCAGCGTACATAGCGTTTTGTGTAGGACGGTCCTTGAAAACTGGTAAACCGAGTTCAATATACTTCTTGGCTGACAAGATCGCTCCGAATGCTGTTTTTGTATGACGTCCTTGGTCTTGAGAGAGCGAAATCTTGGGGGAAAATTGAAATGAGGCTCGGGAGGGAGAAAACTGAAGAACAAGCGCTGCAAGTACCACTGTGTATGGGAGTATTGGATGATAATCTAGGTGCGAAGAAGGCTTTGGAGATGGGAGGCGAGACGTGTGGTGGAATTGAGAGAATTGTAAGAGCAACCCACTGTCCTTGGTTATTGTTCTGAGAAGCTGCTCACTTGATGCTCTATTTTTTGCCGATAAATATATCGATTCTATGCTGAGTTCCTCTTTACGTTAAGTTGTTCATATCGAGTAGAATTCGGGAGCCTTTTCAAGACTTATCTACTCTTAGGTACCGTTCCGTACCCATCTTTCCAGGAAGGAGGAGACATAGGCACAATCGTGTGGTCATATATTTCGCCTTGAGAAATATGTAGGGTGGTTCAAAGGGCTATCATCTAATTGTGATATCTCTTCCTACCTACTATATCTACATTGGTCGCTCTGTATTAGTAGTTGCTTATGTACTTGGGCTGTCACTGGACCGGGGCATTGTTCGGTGTTACTGAGTCCCTATGGTTAATTCAGACGCTTATTGACGACCTCAGAGAAACCTTACTACTAGAAACAGCTACTTTTCACAGATGGCAAATATGTTGTGACTAATGCACTGTATAGATCCCTTATTCGTTAAGATAGACCTCACCTCCAAGACATAAACCCCCTTTCCTAGCGAGATTCAGATATCAGAGGTTGCATTCCCAAAAATATGTCTAAAACGCGGCTAGTCAACAAAACCACAAAAACCGAGGTCGGAAAACTTGCCCAAGCAGCCCAAGTCAGAGACTGGGGGATTATCTAAGGATAACGACGTCCACTCTGCCATTCCCATCCTTGGTTTAATATTCAACATCTTATTTGACTAACATATCTTATGATAACCAATTACTAGGATTGATATATCGTTGTGCAGACAGGAATGTATTGGGTTTTCAAATTGGGCTGGACGTAGCAACACCAGAGGCATTGACGGGTCGGTCAAGTAAGTCGGAAAAGATTCGCGACATTGAAACACATGCGATTACAACTTCACTATACCACAGTATCATTCAGCAAAAGGTCTGGCCATTATGGATCAGGTCGTCGACCATGACAAGTATCATCGGGTCAATTCTTTTTGTGCCTGTGCTCTATGTTCTTCCCTCGAGATACTCTTGTTATCTATGCTTCGAAACCGAACCTACTTAGTAAATATACTCGCTCAAGAAACTCTTAGTAATATTGATCCGCTTAGATATCTAGATGGGGGATATGTAATTATCTGCAACGGAATGGCAAGACTACCATCTAGACTAACAGCCACTACATACAACTTTTACGGAGACAAGTCGGTGTTTGCTGGCCTTCGCTCCTTTTGGTGAGTGTGTTAGATTACTACTTGTCTATTCTCAATGGACTGAATAGTATATATCAGGGTCACAGGTGTCGACAGCTCTTTAAAGGGGCTTGGAAGTAGTGCGTGCGATATTGAAGCACATGCAGAGATACTTTTCGCATTGGCTACAGCGTGATTCAGTAAACAGGATTGGCTGTACAGTATCTTTGGTTAGATATGTAGTCTGTGTAGAAGCTAGAGCAAGGAGTCTACAGAGCCATGGCTATTCTTTAATGCAGCTAATCTCCCGTTGACCATCCATCTCCTCTCTATTTAGAAGCTTCGGACCTCAACTACGCAAATTGCACCGACCCGCTCAGCCCAGCACGATGCCGCCATTATGCCATGTAAAATCTCTTCAAACCCTTCAGGGTCGCAAAATTCAATGACCTTGGAGAACCGGGCGTTATCGATCTTCACTGCAAGATAGTTCGGTATGGTATTTGGAAGATTGGTGATTCCCCATGCCTTCAGAGTTGCACCGAAGAACAGGTCTGCGGTCAAGACTTCAGAAAGCGTTCTCTGGAGGCTTGCCAGGGTCGAGGTAATGTCAATAACAAAATGTATAACCGTGCTGTTCATCAATGCGGAAGATTCAATGATTCTAGCACCAGTGTTGCCTATTATTTGGCTCGCGCTGTCTGGATTCGTCTTGCTTGCAGACTCTGAACATATAGACGTTTTCAATTCTGGGGTAGAGCTCAAAGATAGCTGGGGCCCTTTCCAGTATTCTTTCTGAATCGACCGTTGAATCTCTATACGAGGCTCCGGCTTTGCTTGAGGGTACTTGAACCCAAGACGCACACTGGTAAACGTTAGAAATCTTTCACTGCTTTAGACAAGCCCTTTAATCGTACCACTTTGATCCAAAGAGCTTTCTAACTTCTGCCCTTGCAAGTTTCTGATCTCCTGGATGTAAGAGCTTATACTCCGTACTGTGTATCAGTGACTGTAAGACTCGTCTGGATCCTTGCAAATGCATCTCTGTTGCAAGGACGACTTCTCGTACATTTTCCTCCTTAGGCGAGGTCTCAGCTCCGACAGCAGCGTTCTCACCTGCTCCCAAGCTTTGGTCGACCTTGCTTTCGAGACATGAGTGAACGATAGTCAATAGACGCAGACGAAGACCAGTGCTGGATGGCTTTGATGTTCTGGAATGCTCCTTTTCCGGGGTCGATGTAGGGTCACAAAGTCCACCACCGTAAAATATAGGTGTTCTTGATTCCTCTTCCTCCATGGCATCGCTCCCGGTGGTAAGCGTTTGTTGCTCGTCTTTCACCGTCGGCGACCGAGGAAAGAAGGTCGGTGACTGAGGAATTTCCTTCTTAACGTTTACAAGCTCCCATTCCATGTCCACGACAGAAGACATTGCGGGGCCACAGTTGATTGTCGAGGGGTTACAGGAGATCGTTGACAAGAGCCACCAAGATTGTGGGGGTTTTAGGAAAGCCACTTGATGAGTTATATGCTTTGACACATCTATTAATATTCTTGTAAAAACAGTATGTTGTGTTGCAAGATATCGATCTTCATTAGTGTGGTCTTGTGAGGCGCATTTTCATAAGGTAAGGTAATGGCAGTTAAGAACCGTGTGGTTGAGTCTTGCTTCACATTTCAACACCCATGGCTGCACTATGTATCAAGCTCAGCTTCCTGGCCGTACTCTATCCGTGAGGCTTTAGCAGTTGATAGAGTGTTCATTCACATCACCTGAGAAGCGTGCCTCTGAGCTGTTTGTTCGCTCGTCTTCTTCAAGTTATATTGATAGAGTCGCAAACAACAGGGTTTTAAAAGGTATATGGAACTGGCAGAAAATCTCTCCACAATTGCTGCCCTTCGATTTATGAAGCTTTCATGACTAAGAGTCTACGAGTACAATCCGTACGGGAAAAGGCCAAGAAATCAGAGATTGATAGTAAACGAAACAAATTTGGAAACAAGCCAAGGCCGTGTGAACAAGACGTCTCTACAAGGGACACGTTGCTCGGTCCCATGAAAGATTCACGAATGTCCCCTCCATCCCATTGGGACTTACAACACTGGCTTCTTCACACAGCAGCATGGCTTTCCCCGCGATTCTGCCAGAAGTTTATGCCAAACAATTGCGAATGTGGTCAAACATTCTCGAGAACGGATGTACAGCCCCGAAGCTACCTTACTAGAGGCAGCAAAGTAAAATCGGTGTGGTACAACGCTGGGTAGTTACCGAGACCACGTAGGGAGTGTTGTCTTCTGTCCTACGCAATCGATTCCTACAAACATATAAGATCCAGCGTTGGAATATGGAAACCCAAGCCGGGTGAAAGGGATTATTGTGCCAACTTTGCAAAGCTGAAATAGCCGCGATAACAGGCTCAGTATGAGAATGTGATAGGTGACTCTGTGATTTGAGATGAATGCGACATTCGAAGCCGCATAAAGTCATTCAGGTGGTGGACGATGTCGTTAGATGAAGTTTCAGACGAAGAGATGTCGTCGAATGATCATGCCAAGGAACGCCCACCGCTGCGGCGGGGCCGGAAGCAATCTACAATCGATTATGCAATTCAATCGCCAGGAGCAGTCAAGATCAATGTCAAAGGCGCTTTCATAGTCGAAGATGAGGCATCAGGTGCAGGCACTGAAGCTGAAGATGGAGCTCAGCACGACACAGACATTCGTTTGCCCAATCACAGCGCAGTTGTCAGCCATGTCGCCCTTGACGTGAGTTTTCCGCTGTACTACTGGAGAACACAAGACTTGCCACTAACACTGTTTTGACGGCAGATTGGTGGTTCACTTGCCAAGCTTGTCTACTTTTCTCGCGAACCGAACTCGAAAGAGCTGGGCGGACGATTGAACTTCGTCAAGTTCGAGACGGATAGGATCGACCAGTGCCTGGCATTCGTGCAGCAGCTCAACAGAAAACAGCAACCATTCGATGGAACCAGACCTGGAGAGTTATGTGTCGTAGCAACCGGTGGGGGTGCCTACAAGTACTATGATGAGATGAAGAAGGTCCTCGAGGTTGAGGTGTTTCGCGAAGATGAAATGGAGTGTCTAATCATTGGTTGGTAGCCGCCAAGCCATGAGAGAATGCGTTCATTTCTAGGCTGATCACGATACGCTTGTGATGACAGGCCTCGACTTCTTTATCACGGAGATCCCCTGCGAAGTATTCACCTATAGTGAAACAGACCCAATGCATTTCGCGGAGACTCGAGCAGACATATATCCTTACCTCCTCGTCAACATCGGTTCTGGTGTCTCGATGATCAAAGTTTCTGGTCCGAGGCAGTACGAACGAGTCGGAGGTACCTCTCTAGGTGGGGGAACGCTATGGGGTCTTCTGTCGCTCCTGACAGGCGCTACAACCTTCGCCGAGATGCTCGGAATGGCCGAGCGAGGTGACAATACTACGGTCGACATGCTCGTTGGAGACATCTACGGTACCGATTATGGAAAGATTGGATTAAAAAGCAGCACGATTGCCAGCAGCTTCGGCAAAGTCTTCAAGATGAAGCGGCAAGCCGAAGGCGATGCTGAACATTTTGGCGGATTGTCGAACAAAGACCGAGAACAGATCGATGGAGCCAACGAGCCAGATCAGGCCTTCAAGGCCGAGGACATCAGCCGGAGTCTATTGTATGCCGTTAGCAACAACATCGGTCAAATCGCCTACCTCCAGTGCGAAAAGCATAACCTCGAGCACATCTACTTTGGCGGTTCATTTATTCGTGGCCACCGCCAGACCATCAGCACCCTTTCATATGCTATAAAATTTTGGTCGAATGGGGAAAAGAAAGCATTCTTCCTCCGTCACGAGGGCTATCTTGGCTCCGTGGGAGCCTTCCTTAAGCGTCAACCCAAGAATTGGGGACGACGGAATAGCTTCGAGTGATACCTGGGACGTGCCCAGAAGTTGCAGCGGCCATTATTCAGAAATAAGGAAGGTTAGATTCTTTGGCTTCCAACTATGTCTCTGCTGATTTCACTATACTTTTCGATCTGTCAGAATAAGACCGAGGCCGTGATCAGCCTGATCGATTGTCAGGAGCACCCCGAGCACCGAAATTTGCCAAGTCTGCATGTTCCCTCGTTTCCCGAGCATTGGGTTCTACCGCACCATTCTCTTTCCCTCTGCTATCCTGGTCTCTTTTACCCCTATACGTTTCATCCTATTCATCTCCTTCCTTTACCCACCCCTCGCCTCCCCCGCAACCTTCCGCTCAAACCATCCCTTCGCAATCCCCACAATCGCCGGCTTCAGCACCGTCTTACTAATCCCCACCCTCCGCATCTCCCCCTCCTCCTCTGCCAAACAATCCTGCACCACCCACCCCAAAAACCCTCCCATCCCCTTCAACCCCCTCTCCATCCCCATCTCCCCCATATACTCCCACCCCTGCATCAACCGATTCTCAGTAACAACCGCTTTCGCAAAATTCTCCGCCCGATGCCGATTCTCCATCGCAACCGCAGAGGGCGGAACTTTGTTACTCTGGCTAACAGCAAGCGCGTCGCCTTTCGTCTTGAACCAAAACGCCGGATCCCCGCAGTACTCGCGCGCCTTCCACACGATCCCCTCCCCCATCCCCTCGATCCCAAACGTCCGCGCAAACGGGCAGGCTCGCTCCACCTTGTCCGCTAGCGCTTGTACCGCTCGTTCCGAGCCATCGGCATCCTCGAGATCAAACGAGAAGTGGAAAAACCCCGCCCGGGAGATGTTATACACCCCCACCGCCTCGTCGCAAACACCCTTATAATTTTCATCCAAAACCCACGCGCCGTTCACCCATAGCGACACAATCACAAAACACCGCTCCAGCTGCGTCAGCGCGACGCCCTTCTGGATGCCCTTGCCGCACCACTCCCCCGCGATGACCAGCGGGCTCTCTTCCGAAATCTCAACCACGACACCGGGGTTCAGCGCCTCGTACCGCGCAACAATCCTTCGGCCGAGTTCCAGGATCTGCGCTCGTAGAGGGAGCGCGAATGCCGCGAAGCCGCTGTTGTCGTTCTTGCCCGGGGCGAGGCTGGTCTGGTTGCGGGATTGGAGGCGGATTTCCGTGGAGGATGATGGAGAAGAGGTGAGGACGATGTCGGCGTGGGTGCCGTGGAGTTTGGTGGTGCCGACAAGGGAGAGGGTAAGGGGTGAGGGTGTTAGGAGTTTGGCGGCATACACGAAGTCGGAGGGTTTGTGAATTTTGGGGTAGAGGGTTGATGAGGGTGTAGGGGGAGGAGAGGTGGTGGAAGGAGGAGGAGGGGAAGACATGGTGGGTGGGGAGGGCGGTGGGGAAGGCATTGATTGGATGGTTTTCTGAAGGGGGATAGATGGGATGAGTGGGCCTTTTATGTACGTGGGTTTGGTGGTTAGAAGGAGCGATTGAGTCACGAGGTTGGCTGGATGAGTCATCGAGCAAGTTTCTGAGGATCTTGGTATCTGATGCCGTATCTGTGTCCACAATGCGGTACGATTTCTTGTTGGACGTTGGTATGGGCTCAGTAGACAACTGCTGATTGAATGATGACGAGGGTAATCCGCGCCTTAGTTGACTTGACGAAAAGGTGGGATTTCTTATCAGTTGAACGAAAATGCCCAATCGTTAGCAGGGGCGCTTCCCCTTTGTTATATCATTTCATTCCAGCCTTTAAGGATGACGGCGAGTAGTCTTTCTCTGGCTGTGGTTGACCGTTGGTGCTGTGTGGAAACGTTGTGGCTGGATTCTATAAGAATTGTTTAGAAAAGGGGATTTTGGCGCTCACATTCGCAGAGAGCTGCTCTTTTAGGCGAGGATCGAGGAAGATAAAGGAAAGTAGGACATGATTGATGAACGGAACACGCAGTCGGAGGACGAATCGAGCAACAGTCGACTGAATGAGAGATGAAGCCAGAATGAGATTTGGAAAGGTTTCTGACTATTGAAAAAGAACGGTACGCTCGGAATCAAAAGTTTTAGTCCTCCACTTAAGCAGCTAATGTGACATCCTGTTCTATGAAAACCGAAATTGACCCTGGTTGTTGTTATTGTTGTGGTCACATCAAAGTAACATCTAGTGTTCGACTATGAGTGCAGTCTTGTACTCAACCATTACCTTGAATGAGATCAAGTCTGGCTCCATTTTCAAGCAGCACTTGTGCTACCTGCGAGTGGCCTCTCCGGCGGCAAAGCCGTGCCATACCACGTACCGCATTCATCGAGGTCGGCCCCTCTTGCAATCAGCAACCGCACTACGTTCTCGTAACCTAGGGATGCTGCCTCCTGCAAGGCAGTCCTACTAGTTACAGCCCCCTCGTTGATATCGGCTCCAGCATCAAGAAGCATTCGCACCATCTCCTCATCACCAAAGGATGACGGCCCCCGTAGGATAGGGGCATAGAGCTTGCTCTGTGCATTGACGTTAGCTCCAGCATCAAGCAGCATCCGCACTGTTTCCCGATGGCCTTGCAATGACGCCCCACACAAGGCATTACCGTATCTATCATTTTGCGCATTGGCGTCGGCTCCCCTTGCGATCAGCAGACTGTCACCCGTGACAAAATCTATAAACCTGTAGGCAGGCGTATCCAGCAGGCGAGACCAGACGCTTATCGGGATTGGAATGAGTACCATAGTTTGATTGCTTTGGAACACTTCCTCGAGCCTAATGTGAGAGTGCATTTCCCGAACATGCAAGGGTGCGTTGCTTGCCAGCCATCTAGCCCATGACTCTGCATTCAGAGGCGTCGGTTCGTCTTCGAGGGAAACTGCCAGGAGAACTCTATAGCTTTGATGGAGAGAGCGCGCCGAGGCTAGGCTTGACGTAGACGTGATGGGCGATGTTCGGGTTGTCAAAGAGGGATAGCAGCCTTGAGAGGAATTTAAATAAGACGATGCACTCGTCGTTCCGGAGAGCGCGTCCGGCATTGGCGCAATGCAGATGCTAGGTCTACCATAACCTGTTACAGGAATGTACTGAGGGGTATTCTGTAGGCGATCCTTCGAATTTAGGATTCATTCGTAGAGCTGAGCGACTGTGAAGGGCTTGGAGCCGAAAGATTGCAACTGAATCATCATATTTCGAGTGAAAGAGTGGTCGGGTGAGCCTCCTGCCATTAATTCCTTGCCACAAGTAGTGAGGATCTCTGTAGTTGCATCGGCAATGATACGTCCAGCACTCCCGGCATAGCAGCAGTCAAGTAAGATCAAAGTATCACAAGACGCTCTAGTTAACATTGTCTGAATATCTGACCAAACCAATGTGCGGCTGTTGGGCTTTAGATTCCTGTAGTGGGTCAGACGAGCAGAAAATAAGCCAGTTAGAAGATCCTTAAGCAGTCCAGATGCTTTTGTCACTTAAGCCGTGACTTCCATGGCCTGCATAGTAGACAATGAACAGTTTTCCGTCGTGTCCATGCTCTCCTTTGACCATGCTTGTCTCTTGCTTAAGCTCGTTATCCGCTCTCTGGCTAGGTATTCTCCAGATTTCTGTTGTAAAATTGAATTGATTTTTCCATTGTCTGTCGAGACCATGGAGCTCCATGGGGTTCTTGAGGTCATCGTCGAACCACACCAAAAGAAGAACATGGCCATTGGTGTACTGGGCCTCGGTTCATCTGTTCAATGGCAGACAGGGTTGAAACCTTGACCGAACTTTCCTGTAGCCTACCAGCGTCATAAGAATTCAACAGCAAAAGCCAATTTCGAGAGTATACCCCAAGTCCATCTGTTCAATGGCAGACAGAGTTGAAACCTTGACCGAACTTTCCTGTAGCATACCATCTGTTCAATGGCAGACAGGTTGAAACCTTGACCGAATTTTCCTGTAGACCAGTGGGTTCTTAGGGAACACCGAGCTGCAGGCGACCATAAGATCCTGCTGGAAGGTACTCCAGCTCGAATGTTCAAAGTCTAGAGTTTGAGGCTGTGTCAAATTATCAACACACTCGTCTTCAAGTAGGTCCATGTTGGATGAATGGTTCGATGTTTCTGTTGGGAAAAGCGACCAGTAAATGTCTTGAATAAGGCATTGTCGTGCGGCTGTGTTCGAGAAGTGGTGGATGCCCACTGTATTCACGCAGCTCAGTTTCTCAATGAGATTTACCTTTTCGATTTCACAAAGTCTTCACACGATGCTTAGAACATTTACCCACATCGAGGCACACGACGCAAGTGGGCACAATACAATAGCCAGCTTGCTCTCTCGTCCAACATTTGGTACCCCATACTGGCCTCCGAGGGAGAGAAGTCGAAGTGGGGGAGAACCGAGATAGTGATTTTGTGCATCTGATCAAAGTAACTCAAGTCGTCTTAGAGTCTCCCTCTGTGCTCGACTTTACAGTACTTCGCTTGAGGTACAGTAGATAGGTACAGTAGTCCGTCCGCCCCCTGGAGCTTTCCGCTGTCAGTTGTAATGACGAGTGGTGGGGTAAACTGCGGGGTGGAAAGCTGCAGCTTTCAAATGCGATAGTTTCTCGCCGAGAGATCTCCTAACTTAGGGACGAAGCATTGGAAGGTCTATCCTTCCTCCACAACTTACGATTGTAACAGCATCATGGCACCCCTCAACGTCCTAATGGTATGCTATAAGCTCACACATTATACCGCCCGCCATGAGTTAATTTAAGTTACCAGGTCGGCACCGGCGAATACACAACCGGCTTCGTTGGTGGAGGCATGTCTGGCTCCGACAAGAAAGTCGGCGTCGTAGGACTTACACTCTTTGATCTGCGACGACGAGGAAAAGTGGGAAAGCTCAGCATGGTCGGGACATCCGGCACCAAATTCCCAGCGATACGTACGCCCACCACAGAGCAACCGATGAGACGACGAAGATAACAAAGCCCCCGAAGGTGAACACCTCAAGGAGAATATCTCGGCCGTTTACAACAACCTCGACACTGCCTTCACGTCTTTTCCTTCCGACACCACTTCCCGCGATCCAGAGGCTTACATCGCCGCCATTGATGCCCTCTCTCCTGGCGATGCTGTCACTATATTCACGCCGGATACAACGCACTACCCCATTGCGCTATACGCCATCCGTCGAGGCCTGCATGTGCTCATAACCAAGCCTGCCGTGAAACACCTTGCTCATCATGAATCTCTCCTTGCCGAATCCCGCAAACACAACGTCTTTGTGTTTATAGAGCACCACAAACGCTTTGATCCGGCGTACGCAGACGCAAGGCACCGAGCCAAGTCGCTTGGAGACTTCAATTATTTCTATAGCTATATGAGCCAGCCGAAATCGCAACTGGAGACGTTCAAGGCGTGGGCAGGGAAGGATAGCGATATCTCATATTATTTGAATAGCCATCATATCGATATCTGCGAGTCCATGGTACCAGATTGGAAGCCTGTGAGAGTTACAGCCAGTGGGTCTAGGGGCACCGCAGAGGACTTGGGATGTGCGGCTGGCACCGAGGACACCATCTCTTTACTCGTGAACTGGCACAAACGTCAAGAGCCGGGGAGAGTAGCAATAGGAGTATACACGGCAAGTTGGACGGCGCCGCAACGAGCCGGTGTCCATTCGAATCAATACTTCCACTGTAGCTTCTTCCACAACCACCTAGCATAATGGTCCCGTGCTTGCTGATATAGAACTATAGATCTTGCCTCCCGAGGCGAAATCCGCGTCGACCAAGCCAAACGCGGCTACGATGTAACCTCTGATGCTGAAGGCCAGCTCATGTGGTATAACCCGTTCTATATGAAGTACGCCCCTGACGAGGGGGGCAATTTCAATGGCCAGACAGGGTATGGCTATATCAGTTTTGAAAAGTTCGTGGATGCTGTAACAGCGCTTAAGGAAAGACGATTTACGTTAGAGGAGCTAGATGCGAGAGAGTTACCGACGCTGAAGAACACCATTGCTACGACGGCAATTTTGGAGGCCGGAAGGAGAAGCTTGGATGAGGGGAAACACGTAGAGATTGTAGAGGGCGCAGACGGTTGGAGGTTAGGATGAACACCATGAGGTGCGATCTGCGCTTTCCCCAGTCCGGGAGTGGATCATGGGGAAATCGTTGCCCACAGTAAATGCATATATCAGCAGGCGGTGCCAAGCCCAGTATTGCTGAGTTAGTAGAGCCGTCGTTTCTTGATGAGTCAGTGAATGTATGTGAAATGGCTTCGGGGTTGCTATTCAGATTAGCGTATGACCGAGAAAGATGAGATTGGAATCGCAGATGTGCAGAAAGCTCGTGACATTCGGCTTCGTAGCTGTTTGCAAACCAGCTGTGGCAGAAAAAGCAAACGGTTTGCTTCTCGTGCACATGAGCCCTGAGTCAGGAGGTCGGCCTGTATGAGGCAGCTCATCAACACCAGGATGATACGTACAGCAAACCCTGCTCTTTCTCGAATGGCTCCGATTTTGTAGCACAACAACCGCAGAAGAAGGTTGCCTTGCATGAATGTATCACCGAATTATCAATTTCTTTCTGATGTCATACATTATGTGTGGCAGCCGACGTGTTCCGGCGCGGAATTTTATGCACAGGCGAGGACTCTTTCTCAAACGGAAAATCTTTAACAGATGCTACTAAGGAACTTCTTCGAGATAGGTTCGATCTCGTGAGAACGTCTGACTCTTGTGGACTGAGATCAAAACTGTCAAGATTTTCATTCAAATGCAATCGCGGACTACTCAGTGCTGACGAGAATCTCTCTTCTAGCTTAGACAGTGAACCTGCAATTCTGTCTAGGCTTCTCATACTGCCTGCGGAGCTATGCATATTCACACATGAATATGTTTCAATTCTACCGAGCGCTTCGTTGTTTGAGTTACGGTTCGCTGCGGACAAGAAAGTGGATTGATCAACTTTATCGTCAATCGTCTGCGTTCCACGGATCGTTGGAAAGCCCAACGCCCTACCTAAAGTTTAGCCTGGACGATTCAAGAGGCTTTATCAACTGTAACATATACCTCCCAAGTACAGTAAGGCAGTAACCGATAGCCTGCCTATGACATTCCATGTCCCCACGTACGTTGCTCACCTTTACTCTTGTTGACCGCGAGCCAGAACTAATGAACCAGGTCTTTAATCCTGCGTTCGAAGCGGGGCGAAGTGAATTCGTTATTCCTAGCCACCCGTGGACGTCTTTCGTACAATCTTCAAGCGGTATCTGTAGAGGAACAAGCTTGAGATCTGTACGTGAAAACGGCGTGCTATCAAGAAGAATTTTGACATCCTGTAGTACTTGAAGAGAAGGTCTAGATTGTAGACAAATCGCTGAGCTGGTTTGGAAGCGGAGGCAACATTGGAGAAAAACTGTCTTAGCCTTTGTGCACCGCTGATACTTTGAGCGGCTAGAGTAAGAATGCCTGCTATGCTCGCGGCTGCAGCGACAGCTTTCATGTTACAAAGTCACCATCGTAGCACGAAGGTTAATTACCATTTAGGACCGGTACATTGTAGCAAAGTCCGTCTGGAAGATAGGAACCTGTATTAAACACAATCTGGAGAATACATAGTGTAAAAGTAAGGCTGCTGTCGGTTTCGTGTCATTTGCAGCAGGCAGTACCGACCGGCGACTGGCTCAGACCCAGCAAGTTTTGAGGTAGATTCCAGGGGCATAGTAGAGATTTTGCCTTATGCTCAAGAATCAAAGATTAACATCGAAAAAAACAAATCCAAGTGCGTTGCTCAGGTAGAGCCTCCCTAGTTGCTCGACTCCGGGTACGCCTAGAAAAAATGGGTTCATGGTGGCAGACAAACAGTAAGCACTGCCATGGTTTGCCTAAATACATTATGATACCGTGGGTACATAGCCTGACAATGGGTTATGCTGAATACTGAATGCATACCTTGCTGAAGGTACCTTAGGTGCTTAGGTAGGCACGATGAGGTTACTCTTGAATCGGCAAGGTAGAATACGATCTTTGCCTCGGCTATCGTTAGGCTGTGGCGGGCTGTGGCTGGGGATGTGGCTGAGCAGAGGAGTTTTACTGTGTATTCCGTACTTCCGTACTTCAAACGTGCTATCACACGACGAGGCGCCGGACACATCCGAAAATCTGTTCCATCATTCCATGCCAAGAGCGATGTACAGAGAGACATGTCATTCCAGACTCGTGGCCCTTCGTTGCCAAGGTAGATGAGGGTGGCTCAGAGGACACAGTCCGAGGGGGACTGCTGTTGACCATCATGAGTTTTTCCGGATCCCTGGAACAACTGGGCTCGGCATTAGAATATGTACAGCCGAAGCTCGCAAGTCATACACGTCTTGTTGATTACGCAATAATGCTGTCCTTGGCTGTCCTTGGCTGTCCTTGGCTGGTCTTGGAAAGTCTTGGAAAGTCTTGGGACTGTTGTCTCTCATGCTCCGGCAGTGCTGCTAACTTTGCGACATGCCTTGTGGAGCCGCTCACTCTGCCTCGAGGATACTGATCATATGGTAGGTAGTCTTATCATAATGCGGTAGCAACGAAAGGAGATACCACTGCGGCATAGAGAATTCTCGCAGAAGCAAAACAGCTTCATGCATGATGCAAGAGAGAAGTTCTCACAGGTTTAAGATGATCGCCCCTAGCCGTTACCTACCTAACGATATCCTAGGCTAGTCCTTAGCGTCGGCGCCTTAAGATTTCCGTTCCTCGGAACAGAATCAGACGATTGGCCCGCGTGCTTTCTTCAATACCACAGTAATCTGCTGCGTCTTCGCGCCCCACTGCTCGTTGATGATGGATGATGGCGTCTAGGAAATCCCATGCCCAGCTGGCAATCACGGCAATCATATGGCTGCCAATGGCGCCTATCAACACACTAATCAAACTGTATCACGTTCGAGGCCTTCAATCGGGTCTGGAGGTTCTTGGATACCTTCAAATCCCGGCAGGTGAAGGGGCATCGCCAAGAGGAGGGCTGTGCAGCAATCGCCTTCCTTGCAACGTAGATAACCTTGAATCCTCCTCGACGCCCCCCTTTCATGCTCTCATACAAGTCAACGACGCAGTATTGGGGTAAGGCGCTTGGATTTCGTGCATGTCAATCCTTCTTATCTGTTGCTGCCTTGACACTTCATCCACCTTCTCTACGAGAGACCCATCATCAATTTCCGCCCTCTAACACGTCCTTCGTTTCTTCTGACTTTGATATGCATACTAATAATTTATTGGCCCCTCCACTACTTTCTGTACCTGTGGTCAGTTCTCAATACAACCTTCCAATTGGTCTTGCTTGACTGAATATGTGGCAGCTTGATCAGCACGACTCTGCATCTACGGCATCCTTTGAATCCGATTGTTCTACATCCAAATCCACGAGTGACCACCCCCGGCTCAGTCTCCAAGTCCCATCCTCACCCACAGCAAACTCATTAGGCGGCGACACGTTACGTTCCAGAGCGAGCTCTTTCAATTCGACAGCCGACACCGCGCGATCCAGAACAAGTTCCGATGTCAGAACATTACGTTCGAGGTTTGAAGGCGACGATGTGTCCCCCGAGGAGGCGCTGCGGGCAGACAGATCAAACAAGAAGGACTTTGAGGCGGCCAACAACCCTTTTGCGTTCTCACCGGGCCAACTCAACAAGACACTCAATCCTAAGTCGCTGGCCGCGTTTAGAGCTTTAGGGGGCATTAGAGGTCTCCAGCGGGGGTTGCAAACGGATACCGTGGCTGGGTTGAGCGTGGACGAAACCTCGGTTTCCGAGAAAGTCAGCTTTGAGGAAGCGACAACATGTGCGCATACGACGGAAAAAGGTGTTGCCAGGCTACCTTTAAGACAGGATAGCGCCGTGACGACGCATGAGATAGCAGGACAATATCACGACCGGAAACGAATATTCAACGATAACAGACTACCCGCAAAGAAAACCGCCAGCATATGGAGGCTGTTCTGGAACGCCTTCAATGATCGAATTCTTATAATACTTACAGGGGCTGCACTCATTTCACTTGCGCTCGGAGTTTACGAGGCAGTGGGCCAGAAGAGGAAACCAGGCGAGCCACAGCCGCTGGATTGGGTTGAAGGGTTGGCGATAATGGTGGCCGTTGTCATAGTGGTTTTGGTCACTGGTCTCAACGACTACAGGAGAGAAAAGCAATTTACCGCGTTAAACGCAAAGAAAGATGACCGTCAAGTCAAGGCAATTCGTTCTGGAAAGTCAACGATGATATCGGTTTTCGACGTTATGGTTGGTGATATTCTTCACCTTGAGTCTGGCGATTCTCTTCCCGCCGATGGGATCCTTGTCAGCGGCCATGGTATCAAGTGCGACGAGTCTTCAGCTACGGGAGAATCTGACGCAATGCGGAAGACCGCAGGTCAGGATGTCTGGACGCATATGGAAGATGGAACAGCAACTTCAAAGCTGGACCCTTTCATCATCTCTGGTAGCAAAGTCCTCGAAGGCGTTGGGACCTACCTTGTGACGTCGGTCGGCGTCAACAGCAGCTTTGGCAAAATAATGATGTCTCTGCAGACTGACAACGAGGACACGCCACTGCAAGTCAAGCTTGCCGGTATGGCTAATTGGATCGGTTATATTGGGACGGCTGCAGCTGGGCTCTTGTTCGTCATCCTACTCATTCGGTTTCTCGTTGGGCTTCCAGGAGATACCGAAACTCCCGCCGTGAAAGGGTCGGAATTTTTCAACATTCTCATTGTCGCTATCACCATTATCGTTGTAGCTGTCCCAGAGGGCCTTCCTGTTGCCGTCACTCTCGCTCTGTCTTTTGCCACGAAACGGATGCTCGTGGAAAACAATCTGGTTCGACACCTTCGAGCTTGCGAAACTATGGGCAACGCTACGACGATTTGCTCGGATAAGACCGGTACTTTAACCCAGAATAGGATGACAGTCGTTGCTGGTATGCTAGGTACTGGCACGCACTTCGCCCAAGACATTGGTTCTAGTGAGAAAAACACGGTTTCAACATTCTCGGCTGCATTTCAGCGACTATCGCCCAGTGTCAGGAATCTTCTGCTGCAGTCTTCTGCCATCAACTCTACGGCTTTCGAAGGAGATGTTGATGGAGAATCTACTTTCATCGGGTCCAAGACGGAGACTGCCATTCTCACTCTGTCAAAAGAGCACCTTGGGATGGGGCCTGTGGCCGAGGAACGTGCTGGGGTAGAAATCGTGCAACTGATCCCCTTCGATTCCAATCGCAAATGCATGGGAGTCGTGATACAGCTCGCTTCGGGCGACTACCGCTTGCTTGTCAAGGGCGCTGCAGAGATACTGCTTGCGAGGACCGCCACCGAATTGATCGATATCTCGAACGACACCCTAGAAGTACAAGAACTGTCTGAGGCCGCCAGGATCCAAGCTACTTGTGACATCAATGCTTTTGCTACCAAATCGCTTCGGACAATTGCCATGGTATTTAGAGATTTCCAGAATTGGCCCCCTCGTGGAGCTCGTACCCTTGAAGATGATAATTCTGCAGCTGACTTTGAGGATGTCTTTGAAGACATGACTCTACTCGGTATTGTTGGAATTCAAGATCCTTTAAGAGATGGTGTCTCACAGGCTGTAAAGCAATGCCAAGACAGTGGAGTGATGGTCAGGATGGTCACTGGGGACAACGTAGTAACAGCAAGTGCAATTGCAACACAATGTGGTATCTTGAAGGAGGGCGGAGTCGTCCTAGAAGGGTCCAAATTCCGTCAACTGTCTGAAAACGACATGGACGAAATCTTGCCTCGACTTCAGGTTCTTGCTCGGTCTTCACCGGGGGATAAACGAGTTTTGGTGACCAGGCTAAAGCACCTCGGCGAAACAGTGGCAGTCACTGGAGATGGAACCAACGATGGCCCGGCCTTGAAAGCGGCAGATGTCGGCTTCTCGATGGGAATTGCAGGCACAGAGGTCGCCAAGGAAGCCAGTGCCATAATCCTCATGGACGACAATTTCTCTAGCATCGTCAAGGCCATTATGTGGGGTCGATCAGTCAACGACGCTGTTGCAAAGTTCCTTCAATTTCAGATAACCGTCAACATCACCGCTGTCGTCCTTGCCTTCATCTCCGCAGTTGCCTCTCCAGATTCTCATTCCGTCTTGTCCGCCGTCCAGCTTCTCTGGGTAAATTTGATCATGGACACTTTTGCTGCTCTGGCCCTAGCCACCGATGCTCCGACCGAAAAGATTCTCAACCGCAAGCCGACGCCGAAGCGCGCCGCCCTCATTACTACGAACATGTGGAAGATGATTATCGGTCAAGCAATTTATCAGCTCGTCGTTACGTTTGTTCTTTATTTCGCCGGTGCGACTATTCTAGGCTACAACGTCGACGCCAACGGTGGGGTTCTCCAAGCCGAACTCGACACCATGGTCTTCAATACCTTTGTATGGATGCAAATCTTCAACGAATTCAACAATCGACGCCTTGATAATAAGCTCAACATATTTGAAGGCGTACTGAAGAATTATTGGTTCATCGGTATCAATGCGATCATGATTGGAGGACAGATCATGATAGTCTTCGTTGGCGGCAAAGCCTTTCAAGTGGTTAGGATCGACGGCGCACAGTGGGCGATTTGCATTCTGTGTGCCTTGCCTTGTCTGCTCTGGGCCGTGTTACTCAGATGCATACCAGACAGATACGCAGCAAAGTTGTTTGGTCTAGTGGGCAAGATCTGGCTTGCAGTCGCTCGCCCCATCTTAAAAGTATTGGCTGTGGTCTTCAAGCCCGTCTCTTGGGCTTGGAAGGCCCTTCGAAGCTCTTTTTTTGCTCCCACCAGGCGAGTTCTTCAGCGCACCGTGTCCAAAGCGTTGAGGAGGAACAAGGCGGAAAATACTACGGCGCCTGCCACAGACGAAGAGAACCCACAACACATGGAAATGGCGAAAATCAGATCTGTACCGGAAACATCGCAGGAGCTGCCACGGCAGGGTCCACCTATTACGTTAACGACTGTAAACTAGCGACATCTTCTCTTTCGGGCTTTATCCGTTGTATAACTATTTGTGATATTATGATCTGGAACAGCATAGCGTTGGCGCAGCATGGAAGAGAGTGAACAGGCGTTGCATTTTTGGGGTGATGTTTGGATTTCTGTTGGGTCAGGGATTGGTATTGCATCAACAGGTCGTTCGTCGTGCATTATGATACCTCATGGTTAGCTCGCTTTGGCATGGCTTGAGCAGGGGGCTGGCAGATTGATTTGCGTATGCAACATATGCGAGAGAAGGGTTTCTGCAACTTGCCGATGCGTGCGACATTCATCTGAGACAAGATCAACCCTTTTACAAAAATATGAATCTCACTTATCCGTGTCTTGATTCCGGAACACCACCTCCATGCAAGCTGGCGCACGTACCCTTTATTTGCGCATCTCATCTTGACTGTTTGCTGCATGCGTCCACTTGCTTCCTGCAGGTGGGGTTTGCTGTCCGTTGCCGTGTGAGATGAACAGGGAGGGAACAGGTTTGGAAGGCAGACACCTGCTTTATGAAGTGAGAGAGTTCTTTCTAGCCAATCCCAAGGCTCGCGATGGGGAATGTGATATGGAGTAACTAATCTAGAATGTGATCCAAATCATACATATCGTATATGTCGTTCGGAAAAGAGTTGCATCAATGTGACAAGCCGCGAACGTGGCTACAGTGATCGAGATGCCCCTGGATGCAAGCCCTAAAGTAAGTTCCGCGGGCCCCCACCCGCCCCCCGTCCCGCCAGCAGATCTCCGGCGTACATACAGGTAGCATACCTAAGGTTCTCGCTTCTGGGATACCTGAGAGTAGCCGGATAATGATGCAATGGAACGTCATCACCCTGAACCATCTTCACCATCTTCAATGCACCACCAGCATCCGACCGCAATCAATGGATTAACCCCCCAATCCCTTCGCTTGTTATGAAGCCAGCATCCCTCCGCCCCTTTCTCCCCCGCCCCGCTCTCCGAAGGCGCCTCCAATCCCGCCCCTACGCGATCCAAACCCCCGGAGCCCCGACCCTACAGGTCTTCAATAGCCACGCCAAACACCTGCAACGAGAGCGTGCAGCCTCTGATCCCGAAGCCAGTCGCAAGGTTGATTATCTCCGCGATGAGGTCGCTTCGAGGTTGTGCGAAAGATTACTTGTAAATCTCCTGCTTGCCTCTCGATCATTACTATCTACGATAATCAATCTGACCTCGTATCCCATCACGCAGGACATCAACCGCTCGTTTCCCCACATCCTCGACCTCGGGGCTAATGCCTGCAACATCGCCCGCGCCCTTACCCTCCCCCCACCTCCATCCCCCGAAACCGTTCCCTCCCCCACCACGTCCACCCCCGCCCCCCTAACAACCCGCTTCACCACCCTCACCTCGGCCGACTGGTCCCCCACCCTCCTCCACCGCGATGCCTCCCACCCCTACAACGCCCTCCTCCCCTCCCACACCCGCACCCCCATCCCCGACCCCGACACCTCCCCACTCCCCTTTCCCCCCCATTCCTTCGACGCCATCCTCTCGTCCCTCTCCCTCCACTGGATCAACGATCTCCCCTCCCTGCTCGCCCAAGTCGCCCGCCTCCTAAAACCCGACTCCCCCTTCCTCGCCGCCATCTTCGGCGGCGACTCCCTCTTCGAGCTGCGCACGAGCTTGCAGCTCGCCGACCTCGAGCGCCGCGGCGGCGTGAGCACGCATGTCAGCCCGCTGGCGGACGTCAAGGATATGGGCTCTTTGCTGTCGCGGGCGGGGTTCAAGCTGCTGACGGTGGACGTGGACGACATCGTTGTCGAGTACCCGTCTACGTTTGCGCTGATGCAGGACCTGCAGGCGATGGGGGAGAGCAATTGCGCGCTGACGCGGGAGATGGGCGGGCTGAGGCGGGAGGTGCTGGTGGCGAATGAGGGGATTTATAGGGCGTTGCATGGGAACGAGGGGGGTGGGGGTGGGGGTGGGGATGGGACGGAAGGGACGATTCCGGCGACGTGGAGGGTCATTTATGTGATTGGGTGGACGCCGGGGGAAGGGCAGGCGCAGCCGCTGGAGAGGGGGAGTGGAGTGGTTAGTATCAAGGACGTATTGGAGGGACGAACGCCGGGGCCGGAGGACAAGAGGTAAGGGGAAGAAGTTTGAGGGGTGGGGATTTATTCGGGTGCGCAGCAGCGGCATTTGTGCCAGCACTCTAAACGGGACTGAGGAGAGGCGAGCGCTCTCCAACATGCACATTATCAAGAAGCTTTGGGGAGTCCAATATACTCTACAACGGAACAAGAAAATAGAAGTAGTGAATAAACATCCACAACGAACCCACATCCCGAAAGAAAAAAAAACCAACCTTTTCCCTTCCCATCAGCAAACTCCCCAGGCCTATATGCAAACAAAACAAAACAAAACAGAAAGACAAGACAAGACAAGACAAGAGACGAGACTAAGACTAAGACCAAGACCACCGTCAGATCGTTTAACAGAGCGTAAATGTCCAACCAGAAACCCTGCTCTCACCACCACCACCACCACCAAACTATCCAAGCTATCCAAGCCTGGAATCTTTTAACCCACCAGAGTAGCGGCTGTAGGTAGGGGTGGTTGTTCACGCACTACATACATACGTCAGTGTATCCACCGTATTTGTTAGTGTTTTTGATTAGCTTGGTTTGCTTGGGAGGGGGGGGTTGAGGTGGAGGCGAAGGAGGGGGGGGAGATGGGGAGGTGGGGAGATGGGGATGTTGGGGGGGATGTTGTTGGGTAAGGTAAGGTAGATATGGTGAGTGTGAGTGTGAGTGTGAGCGGTTGTGGTTATTTAGATGGTGGGGTTGCTGTTGGCGCGAAACAGTGCCTATGCGTGCCCGCATCTCCCTCTACCATTTCATTTACCTCGTCCTTGTGCTGTCATTTCCCTTGGCCATCCGCTCACCAGCCCCGGACCACCACATCCCCACTCCACCTATATTTTCACTGGGAGATCCCCCCCCCCCCCCCCCGCCGCCGCGGCCCGCCCGCCGCCGCCCCCCCGGCGCCCGCCCGCGCCCC
>JAABUU010000262.1_pt1 | contig 128517 bp, 103 predicted proteins | sample 5559301 | NCBI WGS metagenome assembly JAABUU01 (sample SAMN10711884, study PRJNA513360) | rock metagenome | isolation source: Antarctica rocks | place: Antarctica: Victoria Land, Richard Nunatak white | reverse complement strand
TCTCTATATTAATTGCAATTTGATTCTATGAATGGTGGTTGAATAATAATAAAAATAGTATTGGTTACTAATCGGGTTTAGGGTGTGCACGGGACCGGAACGTGCACGGGCCCGGGAGTACTCCTAGGACACTCCGAAAATTCGCCTTAATTTGACACTTCAACTGCACGAACAAGAAATTTCTCCTCTGTGCTACGAGGGAAAACGCCAAGAATAAAAGCTCAGCTCGTCGGGCGATGGGTTCATGCTAATGGGAACTTCCAGATACTTGCCTTGGATCCTGAAGTGTATACAAAGTCTCCTTCGAGTTAATGAAGACATATATGGGGTTACGACAATAGTACGGATGTATGAAAGATGTAGTCAAGTACAGGTATATCAGAAGATATGGTCTTGGTACAGCGGTATACAGCCCACTAATTCTCGTCTACTGATGTCCGTTACTCAATTGCCTATTTGCCACCTTCCATTTTCGTTATTGCCAGTCACTGATGATGGGCTTCTACTTTCTGCCCTCCGTTCACCCGTTACCTTTCCTCGGTCTCATACTCGAGGGTAGACAACGGCCCACATTCCAATAGAAGACCGGGATAGACCACAGGCTCCTTCATCGCCTAGATCTAGTGTTGTTGTTTCGTGCCAGGGTATAAAGCCGCGCTAGACGGCCAGTTTGTTGTAGGCTTAGGAGTCTCTTGGAAAGGTTAGTGCCACATGTACATTCTCCACCACACTCAACGACTTCAATTCCCTATTAATAGTACCATTTCAGCCCGTGATGCCTTTCGGTGGCAGGCTGATCACCAGAATAGAACGGTATAGAGTGCCAGTCGTTCTCGCAATGCACCTTGTCAGGGACAGGGGCAAGATCGATTTCCTTCCAATTATCACGGATAGCTGCAAAAATTGATTAGAGATTTGTCCATTATATCCATTCTTGCGCGATACATGACTCTCGCTTGAACATCGTCTGCCTGGAGCTTCATGAACGCATAATGGTGAGAAAGCTGGAAACTACTAAACTTTATGTTTCATTTCTATTGAAGGATCCAGCGCGATTTGATATTAGGTGATATTTTTGAGTCAGTCGGTGTTTTCTGACCAAATCTTCTGATTGAGTGCGTCGAGATATTCACTCCAGTTTTGCTTTCTATGAATAATGTTAGTGACCTCACAGAAACTGCACCTATTTCCAGTATGCTTACATATGGCCACATACTTGTCTCTCCACAAACAATATCAACAGACCATATCCTTCCAGTGTACAGGGGAAAGAAAGACAGTACTCCTACCATCTAGCACGATAACTGGTACTTCCGTAATACACCCAGCTCTTCGGCCGTTCTTTGTTTCATTACCTTCGAGTATGCCAGACCCAGGGGACCAAGCAGTTGTTGCAACAAAATACGAGTTAACTGCCCCAGATTTGCTGTTGTTCCCAAGCTACAGTAGAATTCTTTCGCTTCTGCGGGAACATAGAACCCGGAGTTACCAGGAGGATGACCAGGCTATCAAGGACTCTGGCTGTGACAGCCTGTATTGATAGGAAGTAGATGCTCCGCTTACTCTCTTTTGCTCCGTCCAGCCTCGATCTTCTATTCTTATCAGAAGCAAATATCACAGTGCTAATATGCGTACAGTGTAAAGAAGACCTAGTCCAAGAGCCACCGGGTATCCGCTTCATAGTGGCATGTCCAAGAAGTGGCTCAACCCTCCTAATGAGAGTGTTTTCAGAAGCATCCAGCTGTGCGACTACTAGTCGTTTAGTCCTTATGGGCAAAATGGGCGACCATGGGATCTGCCCGAACTTCCAACCAGATCATACAATATTGCAGAACCCACAAGAACATCCGGTCTATAAATCAGCTCAAGCGTTGGGCAAACACTTCCTAGTCAGCAAGGAAGAGTTCGGAAATGACCGTCGTAAAGGCGAGTGCGATTACGATGTATTTCCGGATACCTCAAAGTATACTATGGTGAAGCCAGCCTTTCTTCTTCGAGATCCAATCCGAACCTTTGACAGTTGGAAGAGCGTTGGATGGCTTGACGTTGAAAGCCTTATATGCTGCTATAAGAAATTGTTCTTAATGCTGGATGCCAGCGACACCTCATATTGTCTCTTGTATGAGCGCCTCGTACATAATCCTGAGATTGAGATCGAGTCGCTTTGCAAATGGTGGGGCATTCCTTTCGAAGCTAATATGTTAACATTCACTCGCCCTTTCGGATCATTCTTTTTCAACAACGACCGAGAGCGGAGAATCTACTGTGAAGAAAACCCGCGGGGTCTTTTCACAAACGTCCGGGCGCACCAGAACATAACACCAGACATACCAAGCCACAACTTACTCACCAACACCGAGATGGAGTACATTGAGAACCAAATCGGCAAGCTTTATCTGAAGTGCTGGGGAGCAAAGATGGAAGAACTACGAAAGGCTCTGGAGGAGAAGACTTGGTTCGCATTCGATCTGGACGACACGCTTCACGACTATCGTGGGGCTTCTCGTCGAGCCGCTGAAACGGTATTCCAGCTGATCCGAATTGGTTACCGAACCGACGTCGACGCATTGCGAGCCGCTTATGGGAGGATCCTAAAACAAACCACAACCGGCGCATTTACCGATGGAAAAACGTCATACGAGTACCGACACGAAAGGATCACGGCCTTACTCAGTGAATTCTCAATCCCTATCGCTCCAGGATTAGTCGAAGACCTCGTCATACTCTACAAATCCGAGCTCGGGAAATACTTGGAACTCAAACCCGGAGCACGCAGCCTCCTCACAGCTCTCAAAGCCATGGGCAAGAAAATTGTCATCATCACTGAGGGCCCTCAGGACGGCCAAGAGTGGACCTTGAAGGAATTGAAAATCGAAGACAAAGTGGATTATCTCGCCACGACGAATTTCCTCCGCACGTCCAAGGTCGATGGCCTTTTCGGCAAGGTATTGGAGCATTTGAATATTGATGCTGCCTCGATGGTGTACGTGGGTGATAGTAAAGATAGAGATATGGTGCCTGCAATGAAGGAAGGAATTTTCTCCATATTGTACGCGGAGCATGAGTGTTTATCTCTAGATAAGACTCCTGTCAGGATCAATACGCTGAAAAAATTGGAGACTATACTGAAAGGATAAGCATAACTGGTAAGGAAATTGTTCACCCAATGTCGGACTTACAGGATGCTGATGAGGTCAATGGCACAATTAGCTTTGTCTCGCTACTGGCAGCCTTACCACTGTATTCCTCGGCCGTGCAAAAGCAGATCTGTTCAGGAGAATAGAACAACCTTTTTCAAGGGCTTAGATTTCGGGAGACCAAGATCCGTCATGCAGGATAGTTTAGGACAGAATTTTGAGATTAGACATTTCCCAAATGCGAACATGCCATCTTGACCTCGAACCTTCTCATGCTATCCACAGCCGTCAGAAGTCTTCTCGTAGAGAGTGCTAGATCCTGAGCCCACGCCATGCTGAATGTATTCTATGCACCATTCCAATGTAAACCCTCGAGACCCAGAGCCAACCAATTCAAAATGCTCATACCCATGATTTTCATTCCAAGGCAAGGCTCACAGAGTTCGCTCCACCACTGCTAGGGGTGCTATTGTATTCGGTGATCGCAAGGACGGTCCCAATATGTACACTGCTTTCTACACTTGATAGAGCAAATACAACGCTCGCACTTGGCGGCAATGATAATATGGAGGGGATTTCTGGGCTTGCACCACTCGATGGCTGCGACGCAGGAGGAGAAGCCAGAAATCCTGTGATTTGCGGAGACGTATTCAAATTCACTGTACTGAAACCCCCAGACGATAGCAGCAAGGTAGAATTCGGTCTGGTAGACTTAGTTCCGAAAGGTTCCCAAACATAGCTGATAACGTCCACATAAGGTGCCTGATCAAGGTCTTTCAACTGCCAAGTCCGCCTAATATGATAGATTGACCTCGACCCTTTTACCATACCCCTCTTTCCCGCCAATCCAGTTCTTTCTTTTCCCTAATTTTTCCAGTGTGTCCTTCATCATTATTATGGAACCGTCAACATCTTCTCTCAGTACCTTAATATGGACTCGAAGGACTTCTTCCCCTCTCCTTTTTCCCATTTCCGATATACCCCACCTTAAGTCAATGGTCAACGTTCCATGGTCGTCCTCTTTCCTGACTAGACCAGCTGGGAAAATATCGCCAAGGCCTTGAACTAGTCGACCGATGTACTTTGCCCACCAGCTCCCTTCTTGGCCGACGAGTTCTTGCAATTTAGCAAGGAAGTCGGCGTCCGTTGGACTTGTCTCCCCGTCCCAACGCTCACAGAGCACAAGAGCCAGTAACGCCCTCTCTTCGTGAACAAGGCCATGAGTGCTAGCGAGAAGTCCTGTGGTCGTGCTACGGAGGGCGGCAGCGGCGCGGATATCCTTGGGAAGATGCGAGTGAGCGTTTAGGAGCTGAATCGTCGAGGTCAGGAACGATTCCGAAGTGAGATAAGGGGGCAGCTTATTGGCATGTTCACCAGAATAAGGTATGGCGGATTTGAGTAGACGGGTAAGAACTATAACAGAAGGGGGAGCGTATGGTAGGGTTGCAATGACAAGAGGACTCTGGGCGCGTACAGAGGAGGGTAATTGGGAGAATAGGAGACCTTCACGTACGCCGCCTTGGGCGAAGCGAATGGAGGAGATAGATGGAAGCGCTTGAGTGAGGACTCGGATGAGAAAGGTAATGGCAGGGACTTGAGAGGCGCGGCGGGACGAGATGCGGAATGTGGAGTCGCTATTCGAAATGCTTTCGGTCTGTTTCGTCTGTGGAAGAAAAGCCGATATAGGGACTAGAAAGCCGTTGATTATAGGTATGGGATAGGCTTCAAGGGCGTGGAGAGACATGAGGATATAGCCCCAGCCGCGGAAACCACCCCCACTAAGATATAGAGCGAGACCACTTTCGTTTCTTGAAGCATCTTTCAATTTTTGGGGGATTTCGAGATCCTCAATGGCATTTTTGAACTTTATGATGAGCTCTCGTCGGAGTTCAGCTTGTCCTTCAGTCCCAGCCTCTTCCAGGAGCATAGTAAGAGCAGCTGCACCATAAGGGAGGCTCACAGAGCCCTTCTGGCTTGTCTGGACGTTTCCATCCTCTGCAGTCATCCATGTCATCTGGACGCTTCCTCCTCCTAGATCCAGAACCAGCCCTTTAATGTTTTGGAAGCTGCTGGCTATACCCATGGCACCTACCCTACCCTCTTCCTCCTTGGCCAGCAGCTCCACCTTCCATCCGGTCCTCGTCTGTATCTGGTTCTGGAAATTTTGGCTATTTGTAGCATTTCTTGTCGCTTCCGTGGCCACGATCCTGACTCGATCATCTACGACACCAAAATCTTGACACGTCCTCTTAAACCGCCGTAACGCTATGACAACCTCTTCAACGACGGTTTGTGGTATTGGGATCTTCTTGCCATTCCGGTACTGAGCATCGTAGAGTGAGATACCACAACGGTCTTGATAGATAGTGGGTAATATTCGAGCAGTGGGCGGGGATAGATCTGTAATTGAGAAACGAATTCCATTGCTACGGTAGTAGAGACACCGTCAGTCACAGAAAATCAAAAGCGTACTTGAAAGACTACGGTTCGAGTTGGAAAGCTGCTTTGTACCTTCCCATGTCGACCAGCCCGTGGTAGTGCACATTGACATTGGGGGCACCCATTGTCGAGACTTTCAGTCCTGTGTATCTCTATGCTCACTGGGGAAACGTAATCGAGCAGAACCTGTTCGACGTGTTCTGTCTGATAAATAGATATCATAGGCCTTCAAGATTTTCATTGCTTTGGATATCATTTCTATAGTCCGAGTCCCAATGTGGTTCACATATAGATGTTGAACGTCACACATCGCGAATTTTGCTAAACGCTTTATAACCTATTCGGCAACTCATTACGACGGGTCAAATACAGTCCAAAGACAACTTCTTGCTTAACGTATACTGACTACAGTCTTGAGCACTTCAAAATGTCAATGGAACTCATCCGCAAACTCCGGCTATTTGATTGCCGTTATCTACCTACACAATTAAGTCACACCCCCAGTACCTTTTTGGTCGTCGTGGTATCCCTTCTCCCCCCTTTCCAGGATTCTTCCGCTTTGACATCGTGTTTTTGATACTAGACGGAACAGCATATTGTCCTTGACTCATGTACTTATCGTAGTCTTCGCGAGTAAGAACAGGCTGTGATGTGCCAGAACCCCAGTGAGTGTGATACTGAAGGCTCCCAGGAGATTGGGAGGTATTGGATGCCATATGCTCAGGGTTGTCTCGAGTGGGTATGGGTTTATCGATTGAGCTGTTACCGTGCAGGCGGGATACGCTACTGTTGTCCATGATAAGAGCAGTAGGTACTTTTGGATCTTGAGAGATATCTTCTTCGTCTCCGTAGTCGCTTTTGTACGCTTCGTCGTCGGGATCGAACATGTAACCTACAGGATGTGAATCTGGTGGAAGATCTTCGTCTACAACGTGAGCCACAGAGCTTTTTCTGAAGGCCCAACCTGATGGCCCAGCATCTGCCGGCGGTTCCCTCTCCAAAGCGCGAAACGGATTTTCGGCTTCTAGCTCACCGCAAAGCTTCATATTGGCAAGCACGGCGGGATCTGTCTGGGTACAACCCCAACACCGACCCCTCTCTTCGACAACAAGCCATTCCTCAGGTGAGCCTTGGCGCTCAACAGATGTGTACGTTGGCGAGTCATAGTCTGTTGAGAAGAGGACGTTAGTCACACTGAGGTAGGGTCCTTGGATAGCACCACTCACGGCCACACACACTCCAGCGTGTTTTCTGTTTGAAATAACTTATAGGCGAATCTGGATTAGAAGGCACAGGCGTAACAGGAGCAGCCAGTTCTTTATCCTCCATTAGGCGCTTAATCTGATCGTCCAGGTGTATGCACTCGAGGCATTTCCTGTCACCATGATTGATTACGACATCCTCCTCCTTCATAGAACAGTCCTTGTCGAAATGCTCTGAAGAGGAACAAGGAATCTCATGGACTTCTTCGTCTCCACATGCATATATGTCAGTGTGTTTGTTGCACATGTCGAAGGGTTATTTGTATCGGGTGTCGCTGTTTTCAGGTTTGCATGGGCTAAGACGATGTGATCCAATATCAGGAGGCCGGCCAGAGGCTATCGCTGATCTTGTCTCGTGCTTGTTCCAGTATTTCTTTTGAAGTACTAAGTTCGAGTAGGTGGTTGCCCAAAGCATTTCGTCGATTCACTTATGAGTCTTCGATTAAGCAAAATCACACCTTATTATGAAACAGCATTTCCAAGCCCTGGCCTGATCGGCACCCCGAAGCTCCTCGCTGCTCAATGGATCATAAAATGAGAAATACATGCAGTTAAGCCGCAGTCATCGTCTCCCCGTTTTTAGTAGACTTGTATTGATGGGGAAATTCGAAGATACTCGCTAGTAACCATGGATCGTCTCCCAGCCGTTACATAGCTTTAGTGAGCAATAAGAGAAGATATTTTGTTAGACTAAAGAAGCGGAGATCTCTCGATAGCAATGGAAACTGAGTTTATAGTAAATAGCAAGTCCACAATGGAGCTGAGCCTGCTCTCAGAGCATATACCGGAAAGAAGGCCCATAATTCTCTTCAGCAACCGCGCTTTCTCCAGCCGCCGACTTTTCGGTTCCACTGACCCTCATCTTGGCATGAGAGCCATACTGCTCGTCCAGTTTCTTGTTCTCCCGCACCAGGAGGAGCCTCAACCCTAGTGCCAAACAGGCGGTGAAGAAGGTGAATGCTGCGCAAATCGACATGCCTTTGATGTACCTTGGAGAGTCGGTCGTTTTGAAAATGTTTGTGCCGAGGAGCGGACCACACTGTCCAATTACATTGAGCAGCGCAATACCAGTACCTCGACGTGTGTCGGTCCCTTGATTGTCTTGAACGGATGAGTTAAAACTCGTCGCGATACGGATTATGATGCGCCTTGACTTACTGAGTACCCACGGTAGGATGTTCGCAACTACTCCAATATAAACATCTACCATGAGGACTTGTGGGAATACTGGTTGAACTCACTTGAGGGAAAGATTCCAGCAGCTGCCAGGAAAACCTAGGGAATACAATTCAAAACCGATCGAGAATAAGATAGCATGCACGTACCCCGAAGTACCGCACACCGACTGACTTGCAAGTAGCAAGCAAAACATAGCCGATTCCACCAATGGTAGAGAGGAACATGATCATATATCCTCTCCTACAAGGTTTGGGAGTTAGTGTTGCTCTATGAGGATAGATTCATGAGGTACGAATAATGTACGCAGAGTATATACTCCCAATACGTGTCTCAAGGCTCATGATCAGGTCTGGATTGGGTATGAACAACTCTGAAAACATCCTTACTGCTGAAATCTGTCCGCCAGGTATGTCGAGAATATGGTGATAAGAAATGATAGGAAGAAAGGTGGTGCGGTCAGACCTTGGGAGTGGATTGCAGTAAACCCCATGTCTAGTAATATAGTTGGCAGGAAAACTGAAGTGACGGCGACATGTCAACATGAACATCCATCCTGTCACATTCTGAAGGGTGCACAATACCTGGCAGAGACGAGAAGCCGACATTTGTACTGAAGTACATAAACTTGAATGACGTTAGCGAAATGCTAATCCAAAACAGAGCTTGACTTCTCCCAAGGAGTGCATAGTCAAGGGATGGTTCCATCTTACCGCTGTGAACCAGCATTTAGTATCCAATAAAGCGGCACCAACATCTTTCCATACGATGCCACCTACTCTTTTAGCATCCCCCACCTGCCTCACACCTCTTGCCTTTGCAACAAGTTTCTCCTGTTCATTCAGAAAACGTGCCTTATCCGGGGCATCCGGCAAGAAGATGAAGGCAACTGCAGCCATGACGACTGTGGGAAGCCCTTCGACCAGGAACAACAGGCGCCAATTCGCCAGATGAGAGTGCCCCGAAGTTATTCCGTATGCCAAAGCACCTAGCAACCATTTAGCCATGCTCGGTCGAAGATTGAAAGATTCAGGCTGTCCACACCAGCGAAACAATTTGCTAGGGGAGCCGCGGCCAAGAAGATACCGCAGCGCAAGCCCAGTTCATGCCTTAGATAAAAGAAAGACAGAAGATAAGGTATCCCTGGCCCAAACCCAGCTTCGAAAATACCAAGGAAGAAACGGCAAGCCATTTCTCCTGCCCATGACTGAGTTGCAGATTGCAAAGTAGCAATCAAGCCCCAGCAGAGAACAACAAAAGCACACCACATATGGGCAGGAACAACTTTCCACATCAGGGTAAGAGGTTCGAAGAGAATGTAGGAGATGTAAAATATTGTTAGAAGCCAGTTGTACCGATTTCCGGTAAGCTTCAGCTCCTTTTGCATTCCTGCGATTCTCGCATTACTATAGGTGCTCAGTGTTGATCCATTACATGTAGATGTTCTGACACGTTGGAACCTGCCCTGTGAACATGGCTTACTCACCCTATGTTCGAACGATCAAGAAAAGCAAGGAGGTCTGTCCTAAGCATTTAGCACAAGTCCCACGTTTCCTAGCCAGCGCACTTATGGCGAGATACGAACATAAAGCAGAGACCAGTGGAATGACATGCCAGTCAAGCTTTCTTCTAACCACATTTTCGATCCTTGGAGGGATATGCCGCTGATTGGGATTCTCCAGCTCAGTTTCTGCGTTCGTCCCTTGAAGAATCGCATTCTCTTTGGGATCTTCGACGTAAGCCGTCGTTGTTGCCGGCGCGACTCGGTCAACCTTGTCTAAGAAATGCATTGCGAAAGATTGGTTTATAGAATGGGTAAATGCAATGATAGAGATCAGTGTCAGCGTGAGTTCTTGTACCACATATGGAGCTCAGTAGTGGGTTTATGAGCAGTTCAAGAGCTGTCATCGCTGCCAGTTTTTGTACGACTCTGGAGTGCATGAGACCGAGTGCATGCCTTAAGCTAAGGTAATGCGGACGTTCACTCCTGCGGGGTTGGTGTACGACCGTGAATGCAAACCGTACCATCGCCGATCAGCGATCGAGGGTGTATACTGCACTATCCGTAGAATTTCCTGTTGATTATAATTTGTATCTCAGATGGCGAATTCGTCAAGCTTGTGAGGTTCTTGGGATATGTAATATTCTAAACATCAGTGAACTTAGAGTAATAGCTTACGCCGCCGGTCTCCTAAGGTCGGATGGACTTGGCAGCTCCTTGATTCGGTCACCGCCTGAGATATTATACACGATAGACTGCACTTCGCCTCAGTAAGCTACCTAGTAACCACAGGTTCTAAAATCACACGTGTTAATTCCCAACGCTCCGGAATGCATTTTACAAAAGTCAAATTCTGCCCCTTTAGAGCTCACTGGTTACGTTGGAGAATCTGAGTAGCGTGTCAGTGAACGGCGAAGTATGGAGTATGGGTGACACTGGTATCCTTACTCGTTCTTCTCCAGCTTTGTTTTCCAGAATATTGGATTGGTGTCCTTGGTTATGATTAGCGTAAATTCATAATTCCGGATATGGTCGGGAGCGCTCACGTTGAATCCATGCTTAACCCACCCGTCCTCCTTGACATGATACAAATTGATGAATCCTCCTGAGTAAGCATCCCTGTGCGTGGCTGCCAGAATGCTTCTTCGCCCCAACTCCAAGGCCTCTGCTTCCTTCAGATCATAATGATATTCGGCATCTAGCACTCCATATGCAAACGTTTGTCCTGAACCCACACAGAAAAGGTTGCCTGCAAGTCGTGTACCGTCGGAGTCAATGTAGTAAAGCGCAGGACCTTCCTGTGGTGTCACACCAGCGCACATTGTTCCCATGCTGAGACCCATGCCTTTGTAAGAGTAAACGAGATTCGAGAGAATTTTTGAGGCGGCGGCCACTGATATTCGGCGCTTGTGGCGGAGTTCATGTAATCGACATTGCATGCCAAGATAAGCAAGCCAGTATTGACAGTCCTATTGAATAAGATGAGATGGAGCCCTATTAACTGCCTAGTTCAAGTAGGCTTACCGCAGCACCACCAGCCATTGTCCCTAACAGACAGTTGTTGATTTCAATCACTTTTTTGACCGTTTGGCTCGCAATCCAGTTTCCAGCTGTAGCTCTTGAATCTGTAGCGACAATGATACCGCCTTGGAACCGAAAGGCCAATGTAGTAGTACCGTGTGCAAGCTTGATGGGGCAACTTGAATTCGCGTGGTCGTCTGTCGTTGCACGAAGAAAGGCGGCTGGCTAATTTCGTTGTTAGCCACCAGCAGCACCAGAGTAGAACCACCGTAATGACAGCGGGAGTAACAGAGGAAACCCACATCCGGCATCGAAGGTAATGCGAATCTTAGTGATAGTGGAGGTGTTGCTTCTGATAGCTCCTGTTGCTCCTCCCAAGAGTAACCCTCTTGATGGTATGCTGGCCGACTGTAGTGTGCCACAAGTGTGTCCATGGTGGCTGTGTTATGTAGATTTGAAAGACTTCAGAGGATCTTGAGAAGAATAATACAAGTAAAGAAGGAGATGGGGGTTTTGTTGAGCTCTTCCAGGCAAGCTCATCACGTATGCACATGAACTAGAAACGCGCTAAGGCAGCTGAGTCATCGAATCTTTCCGCTCGAACATTGCGGCTCTGATTTTGACTGCGCCATATTCACCAAGCTCCACTTCAAACCTCCACCTTTCTGAGCAACACCTCTGGCATATTTCGGCACGAAAGTAATCTGAAAACATCAATACAGTGCGACATTACAAGGACAACTCGAAACAACCTGCAGATCGAGATTGGCAGCCTCTGCCTTCCCCACCCCCTCCTCCCACAATGGCCGTGGAAGTGACACTCAATACGCCGCTTGCTGAAGCGCTCGGCAATGTGGTTCAGCCAAAGCTATCGGAGGTTGGATGGAGTACTGGCGGGCTTGACGACTCAGCTCTTGGAGAATATATCATCCTGATGTTAGTAAACGGCAAGACGCAAGAACAGATCGCTGCGGAGCTCTCAAATGACCTACTGAACCTCGGACCGGACGACTCTGGAGCTACAGACTTCTCTAAATGGCTATTCGAACAGGTAGAGCTGTTAAACAGCCAGCTGAGTGGAAGCCAGGCGCCGCAAGGACCTTCGACACAGCCAGGGCAAGCCATACAATCATATCTCGACGACGGGAGTTTGGCACGGAGAGCGAGCGGACAATCTGGGAGTCAAGGTACTCTTGACGCAGACATGGGAGAAGCTATGGATGACGTTCAAGAGGGAAATATGTACGTGACTTTCCACATAGCGCATCTTCTCGCGCCGGTATCACTAACATGGTTACACAGACCGACTGGACCAAAGTCAATGCGCAACGGCGGTAGGAATGGCAATAAGAGGCTAATGGGGCAGCTCTCGAAGGCGATGGATAGGTCTAACGATGCTGTACTCCACCGCGTTAGGCCTGAGCAAGGCACAGAGCGTATCAACATGCACAATAGACAACCGCCAAAGGGTCCACGGAATGATCGGTCCCGAAATACCAGGGTGCTGCCAAATGGGAGACCGATGGGTATGCAGAACGGGCCCATGCCGAACGGTGGATTTAGCACTCCGCTACTGCAGATGACACCGCAGCAGCAGATGTCATTGATCCAAATGTACGAAGAGCAGGCGCGCATGATGTCTCATATCTTTTCTCCGCAGCAACAGCAACAGTTTATGCCGGGGTTAGCGCAACCGGCAATCAATCCAGCTTTCCACAATGGTCATCTCCAAGCTGCTCAGCCAGGACGGTCGCTTTTTGAACGAGTCGAGGGCAATCCGCAGCGGCAGAATGGTGGATTCAATAAGCGTTCGCAGCAAAACGGCGGGCCATTTCACACAAGAAATCAGCTAGACGCTTCCAACGTCACTCAATCGCTCCAGACACCTAATAACGGTGATCTGTCATCTTCCATGGAGGTGGAGGACTCTCAAACCAACCCGTCAGAAACATCTACGGACACCATCTGCAAATTCAATCTAAGTTGTACCAAGAAAGACTGCCCTTTCGCGCATCAGTCACCCGCCGCCCCTCCTGGAACTACCATTGATGTCAACGACCATTGTCCTTTTGGCGCAGCCTGCAAGAATCGAAAATGCGTAGCCCGTCATCCCTCGCCAGCCCAGAAAGCCGTACACCACGCGGAGCAAGAGTGCAAGTACTTCCCTAATTGCACAAATCCTTCATGTACGTTCCGTCATCCCACCATGCCGATGTGTCGCAACGGCGCAGATTGTACGAGAGAAGGCTGCCGATTCACACATGTCAAGATAATGTGCAAATTCAATCCTTGTCTGAACCCAACGTGTCCTTACAAACATATTGAGGGGCAGAAGAGAGGCGCGTTTGACGATAAGGTGTGGGTCGCAGAAGGTGATCAAGAGAATGGTCATGTTAGTGAGCGGAAGTTCATAGATGACGAGATGGTTGGGGAGGAACTGATAGTATCCGGAAACCAAGCGCATGGAAGCCAGCCGTCGAGCTTAGGTGCTGAGGTTGTCACTTGATTTCTATTCCTTTAAATGTATAGACACGGTGTCTCGTGCGAGGTGGATCGGAAGTCGACGGGGCTCGCCTTGATATGGAATGATTCGCTGTGTTAGGCATTGGAGAATGGCGTTGGGGGTTTATGGAAGGCTCGCTTCTATGTAGACGAGATGAAACAGTTTTGAGACTTACAGCATCTTGATTAACCTGGTAGTATCTTACGATTACCGTCATTTGATTGTAATACTGCGTGCCAACAATAGCGCCATCGTTGTTTAATTACCGCAAGGTAAGCCCATGGCTGTAGTTGCTTTGAAACAGGGCATCAAACTGCTCCGCACGTGATGTCGGCCTGAGGCTCTGAGTTCGCTCCGATCCAAGACCTCATCGATTACACAGTAGATCCAAAAATATCCCCGCAAGAGCATTCAAGACCTTGCGGTCTGCAGATGAAGAAGAATTTGAGGTTTGCTTCCTTATGCAGAGATCAACTTTCTCATCAAAGACTCCGGCGAACGTACTAGAAGTCCTGTTGAATAAATGTTACACTACTCCTGCATGTCAAAGACGCCCTTGGCGTCGCTTCTATACCGCCGAATCGAGTGCATCCAATATCAGTAATGAAGCTACGAACATTGCGGTGCTCGGAGGGGGTATCACGGGCCTGGCAAGCGCATACTTTCTTACTCGGCAGCTACCAGAAGCCAGGATTACGCTCTTCGAGAGCACATCCAGACTCGGGGGCTGGCTACGGTCAAAAAAGGTCGACGTAGGCCATGGCAACGTTGTATTCGAGCAAGGACCACGCAACCTTCGTCCCAATGTACCCAATGGATTAATGACGCTGGATCTGGTGTGTTTATCGAAATTAGTACCAACTTAACTGTGCTAATCGCAAACACAAGGTCCATGAACTTGGACTTGAGGATCGAATTATTATGACCTCCAAGAACTCTGTTGCTGCTCAGAATCGATTTCTGTACTATCCAGACCATCTTGTGCGCATGCCGGGGCCCGGAAGTTCTTCGCTCCAGAGTTTTTTTAGCCTGGCGACCGAGCCTGTGTTCAAGGGTATCATTTCTGGGATGTATGGGGAGTTCTTCAAGCCAAACCGCCCAGGCGATCTCGAGGATGAATCCGTTGGATCCTTTCTTTCTCGCCGCTTTGGGCCTCCTATAGCAGATAATCTTGCCTCTGCAATTCTACATGGCATCTACGCAGGTGATGTGTATCAATTGAGCGTACGAAGTATTCTGCCTTATCTTTGGAACACTGAGTCCAGATATCAATCTATAATCAAGGGGGCGTGGAGCCGCGCACTTGGGGGCCCAGTTCCCATGGCAGACCAAGACATCAAGCTAATCCAAGATCTTGCAAATCGGCCTCTGGCAACAGCAAAGCTAGAAGCCATCAAAAAGTCAAGTGTCTTTACATTCAAACACGGTATTGGTGAACTCGCTGAAACGCTGGAAGCTAAACTTCAAGAAAGCCCGAACGTGGATATACAGCAACAAACTGCAATTGAAGAATTGAACTTAGATACAGAAGGTCCAAGTACAATGGTATATAACCACATAACCCATCTTTCTGCCATTGAAAGCTTTATATCTTAGTCCACTATCTTCATGATGTCTTGATTCTGACTTCCACGGATTTATAGATTAAGCTCTCGACTTGCACATACGATGGTTTGAATGCTATTCGATCCAGCAACAACACGTTCACCCATGTAATTTCAACAATTTCTAGCAAAAATCTCTCCCAGATAGTTCGGCCTGCTGGTAGCCTTTCGATTCTTTCTCAAACACCCTCGGTCACAGTCATGGTTGTCAACCTTTTCTACTCCAATCCCTCGCTTCTACCCGTGCATGGATTCGGCTACCTCATTCCACGCTCCGTTCCATTCATAGCAAACCCCGAACTCGCACTTGGTGTCGTGTTTGACTCTGATGCGGCCATCGGCCAGGACGATATACCCGGGACTAAAGTCACAGTCATGCTGGGCGGCCACTGGTGGGATGGCTTAGAGAGCTATCCAGACGAAGAGGAAGGTGCCAGCATGGCAAAAGCGCTTCTGAAACGGCACTTGGACATTGCCGAGGAGCCGCAAGCCGTCAACGTAGGGTTGCAGAAGGATTGTATCCCGCAGTATACCGTAGGGCATGAGCAACGGATGTGGAAGGCTAGTGAAATGCTGGAGCGATTCCAAGGAAGACTGCGTGTTGCAGGAAACAGCTACACGGGTGTAGGATTGAATGATTGCGTCAGAGCGGCAAAGGACGTCGTTACCAAGCTCGTGGACGGAACGGGAAGAACTGGACTTGAAGCGTTCGTTGGAGGCCGGAAGTGGTCCTGGGTCCACGTCAAGCCTGTGAAATAAAAAAATTAACATTCGGATCTGGATATAGAGCATACGCAGTTGGAGGAGGCTCATGGGTGCCACAACGTATTTAAAACTCTTTTTTCTGAAAAGCAGCCCTGATGCATTAACTTACAAGCACATACCGCGGTGGGACCCCGTTCGGACGCCGCCTCTTGGGGTATTAAATGTGTTCTCCCATGTGAATATAAAGCAGAGGAACTTGGAACATATAAGTATCGGGGACTTTAGAGCATGTATCAAACTAGCAGCGCATCCTCAATCCATGTACATAAATCCAGCGTTACATAGATGGAAAAGTTAGCACAAGAATAGTTCTATCTTCCATGCTTCCAGTACTTCAAACGGAAAGCTAAAACCCTGGTATGCCCCATGGCATACCATGACCAGACTCCTATAGCGTACGATAGCAGAGATTCATCCCGGGGTATCCCACCGCTATACTCCTGTCGCATACGACACAAACGCCGTCGCCAACTATGAAGCCGAGATCTATGCTTGGCCCGCAGTGGACCGTCTATGTTCTATCGCGCCGGTGCTCCTGCCCGTCATAGGCAACAGTTCATTAGCACATCAGCTATCACCGTCGACCTGGACTTTCCGCTCCCCCTGCGCATCAAACCCTAGCGAATCCAGCTGCCGAATGAGCTCGTTCATTTTGATGACCTTTTCGAACTGCTCCGGAAGGAGGCTTTCGCCTTTATCTTTCTTTTCTCTCAGTTCCCTCGCCTGCCGTAGTTTTTTCTTCAGGTTCCGCGCTTGCTTCTCCTTCTCCGCTTCGGTGTCTATAGCTGCCTCTGCTGCCTTGGCCGGTGGTGCCTCCGGCCGCCAATTTTCTTTCCCCAGAGCTGACTTGTCCGAGGGAACGTGTGTCTCATCGGATTCCCCGTTCACAATAGCTTTCACACTACCACCCTCCTCAGCAGCCTTGGCTTTCTTCCGCGCCTCCCGCCTCTTCGCGTTCTTTCCACTGCCGGGTTTCTCATCCTCTTTCAGATCTAAGGCCCCTGCGCCCGGCACACCTCCAGCCCCTCTAGTCTTCCATGCTTCAGCAGTGCGGTTCTTGTAAACCTCAACATCCTCAGGCGGTTTGTAACCGGGGCGGATCTTGATTTCTTTCCGCTTCGAGCCGTCAGGACGTACGGAAGCGGGGATGTGTCGATCCCCATCTGGTGTAGATATGATTCCAGATTTTGTCCCAGAGTCGGAGTTGTTGCCAGATTTGGCGCTCGGAGAGTGAGAAGTGGGCATGGTTGTAGTTGGAAAGGTTGCGGAGTGTTTCTGAGCGGAACACGCAAGGCTTAGGGCTTCGGATTTATATCCTTCATGTTATGATACGTGCTTCACGAACATTCGAATAGCTTTGGAAAGTTGGCAGTATGTGTTGTGCTCTGTAGGAGTGTTTGACGACGCAACGTACAAGGTAGAGCAGGGTAGGCGCAAGCGAAAACCGAATTCATCTGATTTTAGGCGAGCAAAGTCTTCAAAGAGAGCCCTTTTCCAGAATCAGCCGCATTGAGTGAAAGGATACCGTGAATTGGTAGAAGACGTCACTTATTTCTATGTAGATTTCTCATTAGCGCGATGAAAACTAATCAGTCACTAGGAAATATGGTACGAATCTCATGTAAATTACCCGTTGTTGCGTGTTTCAGCACCTCGGTTTATAGTGCATTCGACTATAAGATAGAATATGGCTTTCATATATCCGTAGGTGTTTGCGTATAAGAGATGGTTCTACACAGGTCTAATCCAGCAGAAATCGTATACAACTGCTGTCTTATATCTCAATTAATTCGGTATTTGATACTAAGATATTAACTAAGGTACCTTCACATCCCGCCAGCCGATGGCATAGAAGTCGATAACATTTTAGGGGTGCATACGAGGGTAGCGCATGTAGATCGCGTGGCATCAAAGTCTAGATAGACCTCTATTCAGCAACCGCGGAGGTTTTGGAGCTAATCCCGAACTGTCGAACCTCAACTTCCGCACCGTGGCACGTCACTGTCACACCAATTCCACTTGAGTGTACTTCAGTCCAGCTCAGGCGGTCAACCCGTCAAGATGCCTGGTGTAAGTTGGTGTACTTCCTCTTACTCTGATCAACGCTAATTGAAGTCCAAGATCGCTTCCACTGTCTACAAGCAAGTCTACCGAATCCGAACAACTGGGAAAGCCCCACTGACATTGGTGAAGCTCCATATATCGGCAAAACGTTACCTTTCTGGCTGCCGTGTTTATCGGTGCATTCACCTTTGAGATGTGAGAAGCATCGGCCGGCTAGGAGGATGCTGATGTACAGGTGCTAATTAATGTTGTTACAGTGGCTTTGATAGCGCCATAACGAAGTTCTGGGACACAAACAACAAGGGTGTATGTTAAGGGATGCATATTCTGACATGTCATTAAGTTGCTGATGGCCCTTTCTAGCGACAATGGAAGGACATCAAGCAGAAATATATTCAGCATGACGATGAATGAGCTTGGGCTCGGTGCTGTACATAGTTTGGAGGGCAGCGAAGAAGACATCAAACAGAGAACAAGGTCGTGGCCGCCACTACAGACGTACGCGCTACCATGCTCGACTGTTCGTTGGAAGGGTGATGGTTGGCGTATCCTGGCTTTTGAGGTTGTAACAACAATGTCACCATAGATCAAAACCTTAGAACAAATCTCTCATGCTCCTCAACCAGTAGACTGCTCTTTGATTCACTTTGGAGTCTTAGAATTTTAGCTCTTATACTTGTCTCGTAAGCTCGTCCATCTTACACTTGATTCCAAGTCCGAACACAACATCGACGCTCACCAACTCCACTTTTAAGGCTTGACAAAGTCTGATATCTTGGTTCACATATGATGAAGAAGGCTTCTATATACTACTGAGGCCTCTTGTGCTAAGGAGATAGCGATAGGAAAGATCCGCTTTTGCTGGGCCTCAAATCATCAAAGCAACAATCACCACTAAGCATAGTGATGGGCCAGCCATGAGCCTGTCTCGCAACGATGCTTATCCTAAGCCGTGAAAAACGGCTTTGCCAAATTCTCTGTGACCTTCCCCGAGCGCACGGGTATCGATATGGTACCGAAGCAAGTCAGGCACTCCAGCAAGCCCTTTTCAGGTCGCTAGCAGCTGAGAACAATGATTACCTCCGCATACTCTTCAAGGGGAAGGTCCCCAGGGCTAAGGAGGACTGGATCCTGCGAGATGCCCAAGGGATGGTAGAGGGTGCAGAGTACACAGAGGCAGCTAGGGGCAAGCCTTGTGGGCATATATTCAAGAGTGGGGAGGCTACATATCGGTGCAAAACGTGTACTCTGGATGATACATGTGTGCTTTGCAGCCAATGCTTCGACTCATCAGATCATGCAGGACATATGGTTTACGTCAGTACGTCACCTGGCAACAGCGGCTGCTGCGATTGTGGAGACGCAGAAGCCTGGAGGTTGCCCGTCAATTGTGCTATACATACTTTGGATACTACAACCGTGGCTGGCATGCAAAGAGAAGCGCAAAGACTTCCGGATGACTTGGTGGAGAGCATTAGGATGACTATTGGCCGGGCTATTGACTACATGTGCGATGTGATATCTTGTTCACCGGAACAGCTTCGCCTCCCAAAAACAGAGCAGACCATTAGAGAGGATGAACGGTTGTCTTTTCTGGCCTCCAAGTGGTACGAAGAGGATACAGATACAGACCCGGAGTTTGCACTGATTCTGTGGAACGACGAGAAGCACACGGTTGATGAAGTACAAAACCAGGTAGCTAGAGCTTGTAAGAAGGCGCTCTCATTTGGTCTAGATAAAGCCAACGAGACGAACGATATGGGACGCAGCGTCGTTAGCTACTCTAAAGATATTGGCAAGCTCCTAAAGACAGCCAAGATCATCGAAGCTATCAAAATCACGGTTACTATAAGATCTTCGCGGGACACGTTCCGAGAACAGATGTGTGGTACCATCATAGAATGGCTGGTGGATATTTCAGGATGCATTGTTGGAGAAGATAATACTATTCTACGCCAAATACTCTGCGAGGAGATGTTAAATGTCTGGCGCACTGGTAGTAAAGCAGTCAACTCAACAGTTGGCAAGAATGGTATCGATGATCATGAGATCGACGAGTCCGCCGAGATAAGTGAACATATACTCAACCAAGCAGCACGACGCGATGCCTTGGCTGGTCATCTCAGAATTGTTGGAAACGAGAGCGATTCAGACCTGAACACCAATGATCACGAGAATGACGACGGAGACGATGAGGCGGACAGCCAACTTAATGATGATGAAATGGAGCTAGATCTTGAAATAGTGAATGTGGACCCCAATCGAGACCTAGAGATGCGGACGGCGGACATGGAGGAAACCGAAGTTTCGGAGGCCACGTATGCCGGCTACCCTCCACCTCCACCTCCTCCTCCCCATCCTCCACCAGCGGCCCAATCGCTCCAACAGCTTATAGGCCGTGATCACGCGCCGACGTTCTCGGATTCCGATGGTGGTGACCCCATTCCAAAAGTCAACATCGAGATTCCAAAGACGCCATGGCATACACGTCGAAAGTTTTTCCAAGCTCGTCCTCCTGGATATTGGCTCGAGCAGCCGCAAGGGTACGTATCGAGAGAGCCCGTTTTGTTACATGAGGATCTTCGCCAAAGAGTCAGACTGGATTGGATGATCTTATTTGATCTCCGGCTTTGGAAAAAAGCTCGGATCGATCTACGAGACCTGTACATCAGTACGGTTGTGACAGTTCCTCAATTCAAGCGCATCTTAGGCCTACGGTTCGCCGGCCTGTATACCGTATTAGCCCAGCTATATCTTATTGCGGACCGCGAACCAGACCATTCGATAATCAATCTATCCTTACAGATGCTTACCACCCCATCGATAACGCAAGAAATCGTGGAGCGCGGCAATTTTCTCACAAACTTGATGGCCATTCTCTATACCTTTCTAACAAGCCGTCAAGTAGGCCATCCGTGGGAGATGTCCAGCAGTGCTACATTATCATTCGATACTGGATCTGTCACGAATCGCCGAATGTATCACTTCTTCATGGACTTAAAGTACCTCTTCGGCTCAGACTATGTTCAGAATAAGCTTCGTACCGAGGAAAGGTACATCTTGCAATTTCTCGACTTGATCAGGCTACCCCAAGGCATATGTCCTAACGTCAGAGCTGTTGGAGATCATGTAGAGTACGAAACCGATGCGTGGATCGGTGCATCATTACTAACAAGAGAGATAAACAAACTCTGTCGGCAGTTTGCAGACTCGTTCAAATTGAGAGAGGATGACGACGGTTATAGTCTAGCAAAAGCGATACGTACAGTAGCGAAAGCGACTGTTGTCAATGCCACAGGGGCGGAACGTGTGCGGTTTGATCAAGCTGAGATAAAATCTGAAACCCGATTCAAGACGCTGCTGGCTTTCGAGTTCGATGCAGACGAACATGGGCATGCCCCTCAGTACTCCGTTGTGGATTTTGTGGTAGAAAAAGAACCTATCAGTTTTCACCATGCACTCCATTACACACTCTCGTGGCTAATAGATTGCGGTAAGAGCATGTCTGAAGATCAGCTAAGACACCTTCTATACTTCACGTTGAAGGATCTGAAAGAGCCACCTCCATATCGAGCATTGGTTCCTGATTTTGATCCTGAAAGCTATCTAATGGCTCTTTTCGACTCACCCTTACGTGTATGTGCTTGGCTGGCTCAGATGAAGGCTGGGATGTGGGTACGCAACGGCTTGAGCCTCCGACATCAGATGGGCACTTACCGGGGTGTCTTACATCGAGATCTAGCACATCACCGTGATATTTTCCTGCTGCAAACTGCTATGGTTGTCTGCAATCCAAGCAGAGTACTGGCTTCTATAATCGACCGATTCGGAATGAACGACTGGATGAGGGGCAACTATGTTATTAGACCTGGCTACGAACCAAGTCAGCTTTTGGATGTTGCAGAGGACTTTATCCATCTGTTAATTGTTCTTTTAAGCGATCGAACATCCCTTCAGCCTCTGGAGGAAGAGACAAGCCCTCAATCACTCGCCATCCGCCGCGACATTGCTCACATATTGTGTTTCAAACCCCTATCATTCTCTGATCTCTGTGGTCGCTTGGCGGACAAGGTTCAAGATTCGGAAGAATTCCAAGATATCCTTGAGGAAATGACCAATTTCCGGGCTCCCGAAGGCCTATCTGACACCGGCACGTTTGAACTCAAACCAGAATATCTTGAAGACATTGATCCCTACATAGCTCACTACAGCAAAAACCAGAGAGATGAGGCTGAGAACGCATATCGAACGTGGATTAGCAAGAAGACTGGAAAGCCGGTTTCTGAAATCGTTCTCGAGCCACGGTTCCGACCCATACCTACAGGGGTATTCAGTCAACTTCCATCTTTTACTTGGACGACACTTTTTGCGCAGATCATGTACTACTCTCTCATGCATCCATTGAAGACCCAGATGTCACTAGAAATACCAAGCACGAGAGTCGAGGCATTTGTTCAGGTCGTATTACATCTTGTGTTATCAGCGGTCCTAGAAGACAAGACTAATGAAGACAACGGTAGCGCTGAACAACCGCAATCTTTTGCTCTTCATGCTCTATGCAAGCGTGCACACATAGGTCACTTCATGCCGACAATTTTCAGTGTTCTAGTGAAAATGCTAGAAAGCGAGGAGATCAAAGGATGCCATCCTAAGATCCACCTTATCCTGCAACGGCTCCAGCAGCGCCGGCCACGTACCTATGCATCGGCGTTGTCGCAAATTTACCCATCCCAAGAGGTACCTCAGCATATACCACAGGACAGACTTGGTACTCGGACCCCAACAACTCCGCTCGCTGTTGACCTGGAGGCTCAGCAGCGGCAAGCTCGAGAACTTCACGAGGCGAAGAAACGACAGGCATTAGACCGGCAAGCGAAGGTCATGGCACAATTTCAGAAGCAGCAGCAGAATTTCTTGGAACATCAGGATAGTATTGATTGGGGTGACGACGACTTTGATGACCTAGACTCGGTTGGAACTGGTGCAACAGAAGAACACAAAAAGAAGTGGAAGTATCCAACGGGCAAATGTATCTTATGCCAAGCAGAGACAAATGACACACGACTGTATGGAACATTCGGCCTTGTCACAAACAGCACAATCCTCCGCCAGACTGATCTATACGACGCCGACTTCGTGGACGAAGTTTTTTCGACGCCAGCCGACCTTGATCGCTCAGCAGACAGTATTCGGCCCTTTGGCGTTGCCGGAAAGAATCGAAAAGTAATACGTAAACTTGCTTCTGACGGCCACGAAATACTCTCTGAGCATCAAGGACTTGGAAAGGGATTTCCATCTTCACACGTCTTGAGGGGCCCAGTATCTACTGGATGTGGCCACATCATGCATTACTCCTGTTTCGAAGGGTACTGTGTTGCCACTCAGCGGAGGCAGCTTCAACAGATTGCTCGGAATCATCCCGAGCGGCTCAACCGGAAGGAATTTGTATGCCCCTTGTGTAAAGCACTTGGCAATACTTTCCTGCCTATCATTTGGAGAGGCAAAGAGGAGGTTTACCCGGGCCTGCTTCAAGTGGAGGACTCTTTTGATGACTGGATCAACATACACATAGGACTTGCCGTATCACGGTTTTACAAGCAGGCGATTGTCGAGGATCGCAACCAAGGCAGCACTCGGCACCAGGATCTCTTTGTAAACTACATCTCGAAGGCCGTGATTCCGCCCCTGGCGAGCAGGCTCACCCAGTTGATCCAGCACCAGCCTACAGCTCCAACTTCGCCACAGCAATCCAATAGAAGCCCAATGCCCGGGATCTTCCCAAATGATGAGGGCCACGGCCTCGTCTCTCTTAATCAGCCGTTGGCAGCGGACTCCTTGTTGATGCAGGAGCTCGGGTCTGTTTACAACCGGTTACGAGATACTATCAAAGCCAATGAGCTCTCCTCCCGATTCTATCCCACACAGACCGCTGGTACTACAGAAGACTTGACACAAACCGACGCCCTCGCCAAAACGCTTGGATTTTCGATTGCAGCCACAGAAGTTGCTCAGCGAGGTGTCCGGTCTGAGCCGGGAATGATCTTGCTAGACAAGATCCCGTCTCTTGCTTTAACCCACCTACGTATACTTTCAGAAACCGCGTCATCCTACATTGCCATTGGAGGAATGCGCAATTCGGGAAAAAACAGATCGGCTGTAGAGTTCTGCGAGACAAACATGAACCAGCTCTCGCAGCTCTTTGCTGGTCATCCTCAGATTGCTCCAAACCATCCGGAGTTCTGGAGCAAACACTTGATGCCGCCTGTTCTGTCACAAGATTCTTTTGTTTTCCTTACCGAATGCTCAGTCTGCCTCGTCCCTGCGTTCAACGTCGAGATCCATCACATCATCCGCTTGTGCTACCTTCTAGAAATCGTCAAAGTGGTTCTTTGCTTGAACATATCACGGTTTCCGCCTTTGCCAGCCACGTGGAACGCAGATACCCAGCTCCAAACCAATCCTGATGTTCTGCAAAGTTGTGACACCTTTATCCTGAGTATCGTCAATTACGCCAACATCGGCGGATACCGGATACCAGACAGACCCGCTGCAAATGCTTCTCGAAGCATCTACAAACTTCTTACCACCTATGCTCTACCCTTCTTACGCAAAGTCACCATCCTTTTACATGTAAGATATGGTGTTGACTTCCCTGACACTGGCTTTGCAGATATTGATGTACCAGAACTTGATCGGCTAACAAAAGCTTTGCGTCTTCCGTCTCTCCAAGAGTTATTCACGTCACTAGGGGATCTGACCGATGATAACCCCTCGGTAACTCAATCAGTGGTTGCTGGTTGGATTGATCATTGGAAATGGGAACCCCCAACGAAACTCACTGCGTCGCAAGGCCTGAGACCCAGTCATCCTGCCATTTTCGAGCTGATTGGACTGCCGAAGCACTACGACACGCTTACGCATGAGACAATGAGACGCCGATGCCCAACCACTGGGAAAGAACTTGTCGACCCCACTTTGTGTCTGTTCTGTGGAAACATTTTCTGCAGTCAAGCAACCTGTTGTAACAAGAGTGGCATCGGCGGATGCAACCAGCACATGGAAAAGTCAGTGCCAACCTTCTTCCGATTCAAATATCGTTACTCACAGTGAATCTTATAGTTGTGGGCATGACGTTGGCCTGTTTATCAACATCCGCAAATGCACCGTTCTCTACCTGCACAACAAAAACGGCAGCTGGTCCCACGCGCCTTATCTCGACAAGCACGGCGAGGTCGACCCGGGACTAAGAAGAAACCGGCAGCTATTTCTGAACCAGAAGAGATATGATGCGCTATTACGGAATGTGTGGTTGCAGCACGGCATTCCGACCATGATTAGTAGGAAGTTAGAGGCGGATATCAACAATGGAGGTTGGGAGACTTTGTAAGGATGTTGGTGCTTTACTCCATCCAAGCATATAACGAGCAGGACGTGGATTCCCGGACAAGGCCAAGGAATGCTTTAAAACTGGGCGACGATTGTATGACTGAACGGGGGTTGTGGGGCGTTCGGATGAGGTGCTGCAGAAGGGACACCTGCTTGTTCTCGCGGTTTTGAGTGAAGTGTACTCCATTTTCGAATAGATAGCCAATAGGTTATAGCACGGTTGTTCCGATAGGAAACCCGCGTTGTTCAAGCGTGAGCGCTAAATGGGTACTAGGTCACTGCTTGGTTGCGTTGATAACTCTTGCGCTCGTTTGAGCGGCCGATATAAGGAGACATTCCTTTCATGACTGTTCAATGTTTACCAAATGGTCCATCAGCTCTGCATGTTCTCGTTCTACTATAGCAGCTTATACCCATTTTTAGCAAGTTCGTTTTCTGCATAAGGTAGCATATCTAATGTCCATGATCGCGATTTACTTATTTCAAATGCCGTCGAAGTCCAGCATGATTCCTTCGGTTTCTTTGAACTTTCCATCCTTTTTTTCTTTATCTTCCATGTTCTTACAAGATGACTGGAAGTGTGCACGGCGGTGGTTTCCGGACTTGTCAGTGGACCACGTGGCTGTGGCTCGTGTAGTGTGGTATACGCAATTTGGTGTGTATATGAAACTCAACCCACTCCTCCCCGCGCATATATACCCGCATACATATCCCAAACCGACACTATCCTCCCTTACCCGTCCTTCACCGCCATCCCCTTCCCTTCAGCAACATCCCTCGTATTCTGAATCTCCCACTCAAACTCCTTCAATGCCCGAATCTCACTCCCCACAAACAGCCCCCCAATCAACCCATCCAGAATCCCCGCCCCGAAATTTAATGTACTCACCAGCACGAGCAGAAACCCCACAAACGGGCGCGGAGACCACCAGATTGCTACAAAGCAGCCGATGGAGATAAGGATGGAAAGGAGGAAGTGGCTGAGGCGAAGGCGACGTTGGCGGCGCTCACGGAGGGTATAGGTGTGGATCATGGAGAGGATGGTTGTGTAGGTTAAGGGGGTTAGCGAGGAATAGGTTGGTGGGAGAGGGGGTGGGGAAGGGGTGCCGTTTGAGAGGGCGTTTGGGGCACGGGAAAGGGTGGCTTCGACGGAGAAGTGGTCGCTGAGGGAGCATTTGAGGGAGGGATGCCGTTCTGTCATGCCCAATTTGATGGATTGGACTTGCCACGGCGGGTCTGTTGAGGTGGTGGGGGCGGTACTGTTTCCGACGAAGATGTAATCGAGTCTTTTGGCTCCTGGATCCGGGGTCTGGCTTTCAATAAACACGTCTTCGCCTTTGTCAAGCTGTTTTTGCTGTTTCTTGTTCCAGCGCCAGGTGTTCATTACGCTGTCGCATGTGGCTCCATTCTCTGTCATATTGAACGACGAAGTCGGGATTTCGCGGCCTCGTTGTTGTTCTGCAACATCAATGGCGGCGCCAATTGAAGAATCCGGGTGCAGCACCCTCCAGGCGTCCTGGACAGGGGCATGGGCGGTTATTAGTTGGTGAGCAAAAGACAGGGGAAGCATGTTGAAGTCTCCCAGTCCAATCGCCAGATGGCCCCTTTCCGCAGCTCCGCGCATGAGCTTTGCAATCTCCCATGCCTGGGCGGTGCGGTGACAAAGATAAGAGTCGTTTGGTTCCCCTTCATAAGGTGCATGTAGATGAGTGCAGAAAACTTCGGCAACATCACTTTGACCAGCACCCATCCTAATCTTGGCACAAGCAACACCTTTACCAACATACCAATCCCCTCGAAAAAATGCCGTGGGTCGCCCATTCAAGGGGTACCGGACCATATTGGATTCGAAGATTGGCCATTTTGAGAGTATAGCCAAACCCCCGCCGAAGATGCCGCTGTGGTAGAATTTGCTATAAGGAAGGATGTGCTCGGTCTGCCTGCGGATGCCATGGTAGTCTTCCTGGGTCCAGCACTCCTGGAGACCGACGATCTCGGGAATAGGGCTGGCGATGGCTAACTGTCTCCCAATTTCGCTCAAGCGTTCTTTGCGGTATTTAGATATGTATTTGAGACCTAAACAGTTGTATGAAATTATGTTTAAAGTTGACGGAGAATATGGATTAGATGTCATGATCGAAGACCTTTACCAAATTTTACTACAGCCAAGGAAATGCAGGCTCTGGATTGATAGAGATGAATGCGGGTGACAACACGAGCAATCTATGTGAACATTATGGAGAACATCTCTAAACAATAACGAGAGCCCATAAAGATGCAAGTAAAGGATCGAGGCAACGTTCAAAAAGATAGGATTGAGAAGACGCGTATCTTCGGAAACTCTTGTACATAAGGTATCTTGGATTCTTGATGCCTCTCAGCTGATTTAGCGCTGATTAGTCGGTAATGTTCAGCCCTATCAAACGCACTTGGATGCTTGTCGACGAACAATACTTATTTGCTGTGAGGATCATCTACGGTATGGAAGACTCAGATCTCGAGAGCAGTCGCTCCCCCAAAAGGAGACGTGTCAATGGCAACGGAAACACCCCCCGCTACAGTTCCCCTGACGAACTTGCTGCCAGCTCCGACCATGAAGCTTCTTATAGCCATCCATACCATTCTCGCAATACCTCCAATCCCAAGCGCGACTCGGGAGAACGAGAACAGCATCTGCGACGAAGCTACGATGACTCGGGCTCCGAAGGCAGTCCGGACGAACTTGACCACACAATCCACACGTTCTACCGTGGTGAAAGCTGGAACAGGAGCCAAAGGCAATCACGCGACAAATCTGCAACGGAAGAGCGCTCAATTGAAACTCCCCGGTCAGCAACACCGCCGAGGAGGAGGCCGGCATATGTGCGATACAAGCAAAAGATGGTGTTGAAGGGCCACAGGAAGGGAGTAGCTGCGGTGCGGTTCTCCCCTGATGGGCGAATGATCGCCAGTTGCTGTAAGTTGAATGCTCTCCAAGGACCAAGTCAGTAGGAGCTGACTGAAGTCTTTTGTCAGCGGCTGACGCGACGATCAGGATATGGGACACTGCTACGGGCAAGCACCTGCACTCGCTCGAGGGCCATCTCGCGGGCATCTCCACAATTGCGTGGAGTCCCGATTCGAAATCGCTGGCATCGGGGTCTGATGACAAGTCTATCCGACTCTGGGATGTGTCTACCGTGAGTCTTGCACAACATTATCGTCATTTGCACCGCAATAGCTAAGCCCGATTATAGGGGAGACCCTACCCTGTGCCTCTTCTTGGCCATCACAACTACATCTACTCTATTGCCTTTTCCCCCAAAGGCAATATGCTCGTCAGCGGTTCCTACGATGAAGCCGTCTTCCTCTGGGACGTCCGTACTGCCCGCGTCATGCGCTCCCTTCCTGCTCACTCCGACCCCGTCGGCGGCGTTGACTTTATCCGCGATGGCACCCTGATCGTCAGCTGCGCCGGCGACGGACTCATGTGTGTATTCCTCATTCTGCAAACCCCTCCTCACCAGTGCTACAACAACTAGCTGACTCAAGGACTCAAAACAGCCGCATCTGGGACACAGCAACCGGCCAATGCCTCCGCACTCTCGTCCACGAAGACAACGACCCCGTGACCTCGGTCCGCTTCTCGCCCAACGGCAAATTCGTCCTCGCCTGGACGCTCGACTCCTGCATCCGCCTCTGGAACTACATCGAAGGCCGCTGCGTCAAGACCTACCAGGGCCACACCAACCTGAAATTCAGCCTTAGCGGCGCTTTTGGAACCTACGGCGGAGACGTTCGGGGCGAGCCTCTCAAGGCATTCATAGTCAGTGGCAGCGAAGACGGCGGTATGTTGTGGTGGGATGTGCAGAGCAAAGCGGTGCTGCAGAAGGAGGAGGGGGGACACGAGGGGGTGGTGCTGGGGGTGGATACCGGGGGGGAAGGGTTAGTTGTTAGTGGGGGCGTGGATCGGACGGTCCGGATTTGGGAGAGGGTGGGGGATGATGATGAAGAAGAGGAGGAGGAGGAGGGAATGGGTGTAGGGTCCATAGCGGAAAAGGTGGAGGACGAGGACGAGGAGGAGTAGGGTGGGCATTGACAGCACTTGGATGTATTTACAGCAATCACCCTTTCAATCAATACAGAGAAGAATATATGTATGCACACATCTCCACCAACCAACCAACCAACCAACCAACCAACCAGTCTCACCACCCATCCATCACCCCTCCCTCCTCTTCCTATTTCCCTCTCCTACATCTTCCTTCCTTCCTTCCTTCCTTCTTTCCTTTCTTTCTTCCTTTCCTTTTTTTTTAAATCAATCCATCCATTCATTCATTGTCTTTCTCTCTTCACCACCTACCCACCTCATTTCTCTCCACCACCACCCTTCCTCATTTCTCGCACACACACACACACACCCATCTACATATCTCCCTCACACACACACATCTCTACTTGGCACTGCCATTTCTTCCCCCTCTTCCCCTCTTCCCCTCTTCCCTTTTCACTTTTCGTTTCACTTTTCACTTTTTGGGATAAGAATGAAAGAAAGAGAGAGTTCGTCGTGAAAACATTTCGGACTCTGCGACTTTTTTTTTGGCTGGGGGGGGAGGGGGAGAGATGGAAGATTTGGGTTTTTTTTAAAAAGGGGGGGGGGGGGTGTTTTACGGGAGGTGATGGGGTGGTTAGGTGGTTAGGTGGAGGGAGGGAGGTGGAGGATGGGAGATGGAGGGTGTGGATGATGAAGGATGGAGGATCGGAGAGAGAGGGTGGGAGATTGAGGATGGGAGATTGAGGATGGGAGGATGAGGATGGGAGGATGGGAGGATGAGGATGGGAGGATGGGAGGATGAGGATGGGAGATTGAGGATTGAGGATGGGAGATAGAGGGGGGTGTGGATGATGGAGGAAGGGAGACGATATGTGATGAGAGTGGAGAGGGGATGAGGGGGAATGGAAGATGGAAGGAGGGAGGCATGAGAAGAGGGAGGAGACAGAGCGCGGTTTTCGTGTAAAAGTCTTCGTATAAAATCCCCGTCTATCGCACTACCCAACATGTACAAACATAAAGAATCCTAATTCCTCCAAAAACCTCTCTGCCCAGAAATTCAATCCAACACAAATCCCACAACCCCCTTGTAACAACAACAGCATCTCCATTTACATCAGACCCTCTTCAACACACACCTAAGCCTTGCCAGCGTACAACTGCCCGGCCGACGACAACGACTGCCCTGCCGTAAGCGTCGTATCAACATACTGGTACGCATACCTCTCGACGCCATTCGCCGCATCGTCCAACCACGGCAGCGCCTGCGCAAGGAACGCCTGGGCCTGGGCCGGGTCGTTATGCGCAAACTCGGTGAGCCAGATGGGCTTGCCGCCAGCGACCTTCTTCGCGTCGGAAATGTGCTGCTGGAACTGGCTGAATTCGGTGCCGTACCAGTGGATGCAAATGAAGTCGACGTCGGCGCCAAAGGCGTCGAGGAAGGTCTTGAGGAGGGGCAGGCCGGCGGTGTCGGAGCCTTCTTGGCTGGTGACGGCGGGGGAGCCGAGTTTGGCTTTGCCGACGAGGGGCTTCATGTGGGCGTTCCAGCCGTCGATGACCTCCTGGGAGGACATGCCGCAGCCACCAGCGCTAGCGGGTTGCTCGGGCTCGTTGAAGGCGAGAAGGTGGGTGCTGCCAGCTGAGATGGCGGACTGGGCGTTGTTCTGCCAGCTCGAGTAGGAGGAGTCCTGGCTGTCGTGGAGCATGGGCACGAACTGGACGCCCGAGACGAGGGAGCCGGCGGTTTGGCCCCAGTTGTAGCCCCAGCCGACGCTTGAGGAGCTAAAGAGGTCGGTGAGGCCGGCGTTTTGGTACGCAAGACCACGGGCCTTGACGTCGCCGGTGGATGGCGCGGAGCTTGGGGAGGCTGAAGGGGAGCTGCTGCTGGACGAGGGAGCGACGGACGAGGGGGCAACGGACGATGAAGCGGCGGACGATGGAGCGACAGCGGATGGAGCGGATGGCTGGTAAAAGGCTGCTGCCGTGCTGCTGCTGCTGGACGCACTCACGGGGGCCGCGCTGCTTGCTCCCACCGGGGCGACGGATGAGCTTGCTGCTGGTGCAGAGTATGCGCTCAGCGAAGTGGTTGACGTCGGAACAGGCGCAGCGGAACTGACTGGCGCAGCAGAACTGACTGGCGCAGCGGAGGACTCTTGGGTCGAAGAAGAAGCCACCGGACGACCAGAGTATACGGGCAAACCAGTGTTGCCAGTTCCTGCTGGTGCGGTCCCGGTGCCAATCGGGCCCACCGAGGATGTACCGTTGCCGTAGGGAGCACTGTTGGCGGAGGAGACGGGAGCGTTGGTCGCTGGCAGGGAAGTCGCAGCGTTTGATGAGCCGGCGGCGGATGAGCCAGCACCTCCGGCACCTCCCGCGCCCACGGTGACGGTGACAGTATTGGCTGATGTCACAGTAACCGTGGCTGGTCCGCAAGTACCGCTGCCTGACCCTCCGGTGACTGGAGAGTTTCCACTGACGGGAGCATTTGCATTGACGGAAGAAGCTCCGTTGCTGCCATACGAAGACCCACCACCCGCACCACCCGCACCGCTCGAGATTGCTCCATTGCTGGTAACAGGCAGAGGCGACACCGTCACGGTCGAGAACAAGGCAGGGGCGGTGCCAGTGCCAGTCGGGCCGTTCGAAGTTGCGTTACCGTAGCCGTATGGTGCTGAAGATGCACCGCTGGGTACGACTGAAGCACCTGTGGGGTGGAGACCCGACTGGTGGTGATGCTTTTCATGTCGATTGTGTAGTCTTGGGACCGCCAACGCACCGGGGAGGATGAGGGACAAAAGTGCAATGTTGAGACGAGTCATCTTGATTGCTTGTTTGTTTGGTTGTTTGTTTGTTTGTTTGTTTGTTTTGTTTTGTACAGGTATATGTTCGAGTTGCTGCGTATGTTTCCTTGTTGCCAAGATGCTGGAGATTGCAAATCAAGCCTACCAGGGCTGTTTAACGAGAGTATAGAGTAGTAGACACGATCACAGAATGAATGTAATGAGCGAATGCTCTGTCAATGGTTTGACGAGGGGTGGAAGGACAACTTTGGACAATGAAGGTACACGAAGAAAAGAGAGGGAAGTTGACAAAGGGGGGGGGAGACGGAGGGTATATGACACCAGAGACTGACTAGCCTCCATGGCTGTTTGTGAGGGGGGGGCCACTAGAGTACTGGGCGACTCTTTCATTTGGCGTTTAGGGAGACCAAGAAGATGATGATGAGCGAACACTCGTCCCTGCTCCCTCCTCCCCTGCTTTTCCAGGCGCCGCGTAATCTCCCGTCACGTATTCCGTAAGCTTCACTTGCTCAGCTTGATTCGGGACACCAACCCATGCAGAGTGGAGCCGGAAAGAGATTAGTCGTCGGCCAGCGAGACCGAACCGACAAGGGCGCATTGTTCATCTGGCTTCCATGATTGGTTGTTTGACCCCCGGGCATCGGCATCGGACAAGGATCTCGCTTAGTGCTTGTTCCCCAAAATTACTCAGGGTCACCGCTAACGCAACTTCACGGAAGGTTTCCCCTGTCCGACGGATGACTAACAGCAGTGGTACCTGACGATCCATCCAATTGGGTCCAGTCACAGGGTGTTGGCCCCCCCCTGTTGGATCCAAGCCACCGTTTCATCCACGACCAATGCGGCTGGCTCCAAGTTTCCGACGTGATTACCTTGCCGATGAAACTCACTCCTTCGAGGTGCCGCTGTGCTGCGTTCACATCAGTACGAGTCTACGACCATCTTCAGTCATCTTCAGTCATCTTCCGTCATCTGCTCTGGTGAACTTGCCTCAGTTCTCAGACGTTGACCTTACAAGCCCCTTCGGGTTGACGTTTCGCTTACTACGCAGGCTAACTGAGGCAATGGTGAACCGACATACCGTACCCTACCTTCCTGTTCGTGGTTTACGATTCCCACAAGGGTACTTGCGTCCTTTAGCTTCATGGGGCTCTGCGGCTCCTGCATTGCGCAAACGAGATGGATCAAAGTCCCGAATCTCACACAATGGATGAAGGTGCGTAAGGTACTTTGTAAATGCTTGAAAAGTTTCACACGCTCCCGTCAACTAACCTCCTTCCGTCTCCCAGGCGTCCGCGGCGGGCCGATGTGCAACGCTTACGCAAGTCCGGCACAACCGCACAACAATAGATAGAATACTGACCTCGGATTCTTCTGGTTTGGAAATAGCTTCTGACCTCAAGATCCTCCCAAAGTACCAATGTTCATGAGCTCTGTCTACACTCTACTGTACTGTTGCCCACGGCAGTTCTGGCTCCCTGCTAGCTAGAACCTTCAAGGAGCGGTCCTGCGATGCTGGTGCAATGCTAGGGCCTTAGACGCAAGTCGACATCCTGCTCCTGTTTCGTCACGTCATCGGCCTGGCTCCCAGTTCTGATAGTGATGATCGATAGTACGGAAGCAGTGTTGAAGATGAATTGACCTGACTCTCTTTGTGAGCATCAAACCTCCAGTCCTGCTTCCCTCGAACCAGTCCTCGGCCTACCAACAAAATCCCCAGCGACCTCCAATCCTTGATGAAACCATGTTACTCCGTCGTTGTTGCTGTTGCCAAGAGTCTCGTAGATGGTTTCAAACATCGTTTGCACGCACCTTTTTGTCCTTCTATCTTCGTGAGATGCTTTGGTGTTTTGAGCAAGAACTAGCTCCGTCGGACAATCGATATACATACGGAATCCTGAGTGATTGCCTCGCCTTACTGATTTCCTATAATCAACCTCGGTTTGGAAGATGAGAGAAGCTTCTGATGGAAACAGCCAGATATCAGACGATTGATATCAACCATCGAATTCTGCTTGTTGATGAATACGCTTGAATCCGACTTGTGAGATTGATCAGTCGCTTGGCTCTGTCCTATTTGCCTTCTTTCTTCCTCCTCTCCATCGCCTGGAGAACATCTGCCGCGCTATTCACGTCGCCCTTCCTTTTCTTCAGTCCTCTCTTCCTCTTGCCCTTACCTTCGCCCTTCCCCTCCTCGTCCCCGTCGTCCCGACCCCACACAGACAACTTGACTTTTCTCTCCTCTCCATCTTCTTCATCCTCGAAGCGACTGCTACCAAAACCAAGGTCCATGTCATCCGCATCGCGGTCGTGAGACTCAAGCATCTTCTTCCGCCGCGCAAGCTTGGCAGCTTCTTCCTCGCTCAAGTCCTGGTTTGAGGAAAGAGGATTGATCGACGAGGCTTTTTTGAGAGCAGCGAGGATCGTAGGATCAGTAAGAGGATTCGGAGGAGCTCCCGAAACCTCCGTCTCAGTAGCCCCGATCGTACCACCAAAGTAGTTCCGTGGGGCAGCTTCAGTCTTTTTGGGCAGCGCTGGAGGCGGCATTTTAGATCGATCCTCGTCAGCTTGGTATTCATCCTTTTCTGGCTTATTGGCTGGCAAATTTGACACACTGTCCGTCCGCTCTTCGAGCGTCTCGCTGTCCTCATCTGAGTCTCCCCCTTCGCCTTCAGCGCCACCCAGCGGATCGTAGTCTGCTCCCACATCCGCAAAGATGTCGTCGTCGTCCTTCTCTTCTGGTGCTGTTGGCGCCACAATTTTAGGCACCTCCATCCCCAGAGGCTTCGCATCCTTGTCGGGCATCAACAGATGGTGATCTCTAACCACTTCTTCGACTTTCACTCTTTTTACTTTCCTCTTCACCCTTCCCTCCTCGTCCACTGTGATCAAGATTTCTCTGCCTCGGTCGTCCTTTTCGATCCTAGATTTCTCCTTCTTCTCACCAACCTTGACAAATCTAGGTCCTAAAGCTGGCTGCTTCTCCTTCTCAGCAGCTGCTAATCTGGATGCCTTCAACTCGTTCAGGATCTCATTTCTATTTCTTTTCTTGCCTGGAGGTGGAGCCATTTCCCCTTTCTTTTCCGCTTTGACCTTGACCACTAGTGCGGTCTCCTCGACTTCGACCTTTTCAAATTCGTCATCAACGTCAACGCCGTCTATTTTGAGATATGCCAGTGGACTGTTGGGCGAGTTATCGGATTGTGTAGACTTTTCACTCTCGGCTAAGACGTCCTCCCCCCTCCTGACCCTCTCCAAAAGCTTCCAGTCCAGTCCCTTCACTAAATGCGCATCTTTCACATCTCCACCCACTATCTCGTCTCTCAACTTCTCGAAAGTAGCCATATCCATTTGACCAAGCTTAACCATTTCCTCCAATGCCTTTACCCTCGTAGCCTTATCATCTTCTTCGACTGACGTTCGTAGCCGGGTCCGATCCTGATAACCCGCACGAAGCTTCGTGCCCTTGGGAGCGGCGGAGGAGCGGAATCTCTTAGCAGCCGATGGGTTGAGATAGGCATTTCGTTCTGCCAATTGACGGGCAAAATCAGCGCCGCCAGATGTTGCTACGGATCGTCTAGCCAAGTATCAGTGACACTAAAGTAAGTCTAGCTGTAGAATACATACGGCGTCATTGGAATGTTTGATCGCATGCGAGAACCTAGGGCCGAAGGTGTTGTATCACCTCTTTGAGTTGCACCATCTGTGCTGGCATTGCTCTTACTCACCGTAGGGGTGTCAAGCACCAGTCGACGAAATTGCGTATTATTCATGGTGGGGGTTTCTTTGGTGGGGCGGCTTTGTAGTTCTTGTAGGTCTCAAGGCGTTGAATCCTTCGCTACGTAGAGATATGAATAGGGATCCATGAGCTGCTAGAAAGGGGTTTGAAGGTTTGTGGTTATTGTAGGCTCTATTTGGGTAACGAGCTCTGATTGATATGACGCAGAACAGGGAAGCGTCGGAAAATGCCGAACAACGGATAATCCTCCGGCCCGGCGACTCATGGATTTCCAGCTTGAGGTACTCTACTCGTACTAAGTCGCGACTTCCACTTCTGTATTGAAAAGAGCGAGATATTTCAACTCATCTTCTACGGAGCACTGAACGTTACGGAAGCGCACCAGCGACAATGGGCGAACCAAGCAATGGCGTTCCTGCAACCCTGGTAAGTCGAAACCTCCAAACCACGACAACTCCATTCTCATAAGTTTATAGCTACCCCATATACATCTGGTCTCCACGCATAGGTTTCCTCTTCAGGCCCATGTAGACCTCAGTGTCGTCGTCGAGTATCTAATTCAAGCTCCCACTATTGTCAGCCAGAAGGCTGCTATGAATTGGATGTTCTTGGATGCCCCCGAGGATGGAACCGTGATGCTAGTCTGGCAGCCTCTCAATCAATTGGGGACTCAGTCTGCAACTGATGGATATATTTGGGCTGATGCCGAGCAAGCATTCAGCTCCGAGGTCCGGGGATACGTAAGGCTCCGGTAACCCCTCTACAATGACTGCGTATGCTGACTTTAAGCTTGCAGACGGTAGAAATGTACGTGCACCGAAGTGGTTTTCGTCCACCTAATGAACAAGTGGCCACACACTCGCGACGCCGTTATCGCCTGACTCCAGCTCGTATCCCAAATCCCAATTTGCCTCCGTGTGATCCATCTTTGTGGATTGTCCATTACTCCCGAGCAGAACCAAATAACCATTGCCCCGCAAATCGTATCCCACTGAATGCCCAAGTCCAGTCAGCTGTAACGGAGCGAAGGTTCCTGCAGCAGCACGGCCAACTGGTGCGTAAAGAATTCATGTTGCACGATCGTAACAATTGGCCCAGTATCCAGCTTCCTAGTAGTGGCTTTCAAGCAGGTGGATATCCAGGAAATGTCATTTCACACATGAACAGGAGTCAGCAGCAACCCTACATGCACCAACAACAAGGAGCAGGTGGTCATGCTGGTGTAGGCCCTTCTCCCCCAAAGCGTCCACGACATGCTGCTGCCGTTGGGCCGAATACCTCCATTGCGGCTGCGACCATGGCACAAGCACAAGACGCCGCTATCAACGAGGAAGAAGATACTTCGAGGGGAGATCTTATGGATTTTCTTACTCCCAAGGACATCAGCACGATGCGTTACACGCAGCACCATGAATGGCTTGAGGAGGTCTTCTCCTCCCCGTTCACAACTGGCCAGATTATACCGGTACAATTAGGGCTCGGTCGCAAGGGGGAGCTTGAAGCGCTCACGAAAGACTTCTTTGACATGCCGACCTTTGACCTGCCCACCAGTGGGACCCCGCCCCCAAAAGTTGGCTCTGTACCAATACCTCCGCGAGTTGGTAGAATGGAAGCTGAGAAAGCTGAGGATTTTACTAAGAGAGCGACGGAGAAAATTGCTGAACTCAACGCTGAAATGGAAAAATTAAAGAGGCAACATGCTAGGCGCATGGCTAAGGTCAAGAAAGGTGCTGCCATCAGAGAAGCCGAACAAAATCTGAGATTCGCAGCCTTGACACTGGACAACGAGGACGGCTGGAAAGTCGAGGACACAACGCGCAGTCCTACTAACAGTTCGGCTGCAAAGACTGTTGCAGGGCACCAAGACAAAGTTGAAGATGTTGTCAAAAGGGTGGAAAGAAAAACCGGGAAGAGCGTTGTCCTCGTTAGAGAATTGGAGTGCATCCAGAAAGGAGGGTTGGAGGAGAAAAGTCTTGTCATAGAGAGTACAACACAGGACTACAATATGGACGGCCATTCGGAAACCCTCAGCCGCCAACCATCTCAATCGACTTCATACCAGTTACCAAACGATCCACCCTCGATAGGTCACGTCAGCTCATTGGGCCACACTCCACAGTTTTCTTACGATGGTGCAGCGGATACGGATGAGGCTTCAAAAGAGACTCAAGGCTTGATGGATGGAGATGCTACAATGGTGGAGATCCCTAACGAGCCCGAGATCAAAGACACGGAGGCTGGCGACTGGATAATGGTCAACAAGGAAGGTGAATCCGCACCTCAAAACGATGAAGTAGCCGGTTTAGAAAATCTCGTGAACGACTCAGCCATGGAAGGAAATGATTTGGCCGCTGACGACACGCTGAATACTGCTGGTGATGCTCTCCAGGGGTTTACGCCCGACGTACAGGATACAACCACGGGTTTTGTTGCGAGCGAGTTTAGTGAAGCAGTCGACTTTGGCAACCTTGATACCGCAGGAGAGGCACTATCCGGATACGGGGAGGGAAATGATTGCATGGGGCTGGATGAGCCTGGAAACCTGGACTTGGTAGACTCGGCGTTTGGCGATGCATTTGGAGACGCTGGGGCTACTACGGGCACTGGAGACGATCACGAACTTCCTACGCCATGAAAACCTTGTGTTGGACTACGGGCGAGCTGGGAATTCATGTTAATTTCATTTCATCTTCGGGAGACTCAGAAGGGATTGATAATGTTATGTCGTGCGATTTATAGCACTAACATGTGCGCTGCGCGTTTGAACGGGTCGGAGGTATTTGTGGAGGAAGTGCGAAAGGCATTTCTACCATGCCCACGCCATAGCCTCATCCTTTTTTACGTCAAGGTTGGCACGGCTGCCATACCGCACTTCTAATCTGTTTGCTTACTGTATGCTGCGTGGCATTTGGCTACCACCACGTTTCCGCAAATGCTGGAAGGATTTCAAGGCAAGAAAGCGTGGAGCAGTGCCGCATATACAGAGGTCAGTTGGGGGTTTGGTACTTTTGGTTGTGAGATGTCGTATGTTGGTCTCATCTCGGTTGTAGCTGACTTACGGAGCATCCACGTAGTGCCATATTAGAGTATCCTATCTATTTTAAACCGAGCTTCTTGGTGATCGAGGCTCAGGCGCACCCAACATTTAATTGGACTTTTGAGTAAGAAAGCTTTTTCGAAATTATTATTGTCGCCTTTGCGCACTCTCACAGTCGACTTTCATCACCACGAAAAGTGTCTAATTGACTAAATGTACTCGTAGATAGATGTGCGGAAGAGTCAATAGTCAATTTTTTTATGTTTCAACGGAATGATTGTAACTTTGAGAGTCGCATTAACTTTTCATGAGGGATATCGCTAAAAATCCCCGTTTATTTTGTTTGAATTTGTTGGGTGCTTTGCCACCAGCCGTGACTTGCAGCTTATACTACGGCGTGGAGCCATATTATGTTGGAAATAGGGGAGATGGTAATCTCCACCTTCATAGGGCTGGTAGGGCTGGGGCCTGCTAGTAGAGTTTTCACCTTCCACCTCCTAGATGGCGGGAAAAGTTTCATTCGGTTTCATCCCTAATCCGTCCTCGACTCCTCGTATGATTCCCTGTTGGCGATCATCCCGTTCAGCCTGGCTGCTTGAGGAGGTTCGCGGCGGCGGTGCTGTCAACCTCAATCTCGAACTTAATATGGCACCATAATTTAATCTGCTCTGTAGACTTTTGTATATACTTTCCGTCGCTCGCTTTGCACCCCCCACTGTCATTATTGTTATACTTTTCCTTGCTCTACATACACTCACTCGTTCTATATCACGATCGTTTCTCAGCGTGTTCTTTGGCTTTATTGAGACCTGTGCTATGCTTCGAATCTCGTTTGGCTTTTAGTACACCACCCATCACGAGGTAACCCAGCTTCTCACCAGTCACTACCATCATGACTTTCGTTAAAGCATTGCGTTTTCCCTTCTTTTGGACTTGCGTATCTGTTCTGGTCTGCATAGTAAATGGAGTACCGGTGCTGGATAACCAAAATACCCCAGTCGACTTACACGAAAGAGCTGATTCCTCATTTCCCATAACGGGGATGGAAACAGGCATTGGGGCAAACGGAGCGGTGCCAAATCGTATCGAAATCCGAGACCTACAGAAAGATGACGTGCCATGGAACCTTTACCTCATGGCACTGAACCGATTGCAGAGCATGGATCAGTCGAACATGATGAGTTACTACCAGATTTCGGGCATCCATGGCCGCCCATATACGCAGTGGGATAATGTACCGTTTGCCGCTGGGGTTAGTGGTGGCTACTGTACACATTCTTCGCCACTTTTTCCAGTCTGGCATCGCCCTTACCTAGCCCTCTATGAACAGCAGCTGGCTTCTCTAGCTCTGGAGGTTGCCGATACCTTCTCCGGGAGTGAAAAAGATCAATATCTGGTGGCGGCGGCCACATTCAGAATACCATACTGGGATTGGGCAGCCCCAGTGGCGGCAGGTCAACATGTGCTTCCTTCTAGTATCAGTGGTTCTCCATGGATCATGATCACCCTACAGAATGGTACCACGGTCATACCGAATCCTCTGTACCAATACCAGTTTCATCCGCTGAGCGTAAGTGATATGGTCAACGAACCTGTAAGTATATGCTGCTGTACCTTTCTCTCAGAGTCACCATTAACAGTTGTCAGTTCGCCGAATATCCCACCACTCTGAGATACCCGACCTCTGGTCAAAGCGACGCCAAGAGCCAAGACCCATTGGTGGTTGACCAAATCGACCAATCTCAAGCAACCTACAGCAAACGATTCATGAACCTATTGGAAGCGTATCCACAATATAGCCAGTTTAGCAATGAAGCGTGGTATCCCAATTCTCCCGGCACGTATGATAGCTTGGAAAGTTTACACGACCAACTGCACGGGCTTATCGGAAATGGAGGTCATATGTCTTACCTTGATTATTCGGCATTTGATCCAGTCTTCTGGCTGCATCACACAAATATTGACCGTCTGTTTTCCATTTGGCAGGCAATTTACCCCGACAGTTACATGGAACCTGCTGTGGCGACGACTGGGACCGCTACTATCAAAGCTGGAGATAAACTGGACCAAGACAGCCCTCTGACTCCTTTCCACAAAGATACGAGCAACAACTTCCATACGCCAAGTTCGGTAAGGGACACGGAAACGTTCGGCTACAGCTACCCAGAGACCAACGGGAATGACATACCCGGGGTCAAGAGAGCAGTCAATGCTCTTTACGGCAGCAGCTCTGGGCAGTCGATTGCCCGCCGTGGGGAAGTGGAAGAAAGGAGCAACGACTCTCAGCCTACAGCTACGATCCAGCTGTCCACGGGAGTTCCATCCGCCAGCGTTCGGCCGTCAGGTGCCGCTCAGCCATCAGGTGTAGCTGCCCAAATAGCTGGCGGTTTGAGTGAGATGCCCGGCCCGTCCAATGGTAGTTTGGATGTTCTTCAGCAAGGAACTTATCAAGAATGGATTACCAACATCAGAGTCCTAAAGACGGCCGTCGAATCAACCTTTTTTATCCACATTTTCCTCGGTGACTTCACCAATGATCCCAAATACTGGTCTATCGATCCAAACCTAGTTGGCACGCACACGGTTGCGAATCCCCTGGTAGCCAACCCTAGCCAAATCCACAATACGTTGGTGACGGGGACGATCCCACTGTCGGCTAAACTACAACTGGATGCGGATAAGGGAAAGTTCGACATGAGGAATCCAACACAAGTATCGACCTACCTGAAGGACAACCTCCACTGGAGAATTACCAAGATGGATGATTCGCCTGTACCGCTGTCCGAAGTAGCTCAGCTGAAAATCTCAGTCGTCAGCTCAGTGGTCATGCAAGCACAGAATGTATCGGATTTCCCAGTATGGGGTGAGTTTACTGTACATGGAGATATCACGGACGATAAGACTGGTGGTCTAAATGTTGGGGAACCTTCATAGAAGAATAAAGCTGGTTCATTCCGGCATTGGGCAAGGCATTTTGGACTTTCTGCATAGCCTGCGTAGGAATGGTGTAAGTCTTTCAGATGGATAGAGACCGATCAGGTATCTAGACAGAATTGATACAACAAGAGAACATCTGCAACCAAACCCTATGTCTGCTGTTCATCAGTGCCACGACAAAAACGGCACGTTGACATATCCAATTGAAGGAGGATAATATCCTTCAGCCAAGGAGATCGCGCAAACCCCGTCAATTGGTCCACCGTCCGGTCCGTACCAATCCCCTCCCGTATAAGACCGCTAGTGCCCTCCCTTTCCCAAAAATACAAGCCGCTGCCATGGGACTGTACAAAGAATTCCCGTAACTGAGTAACCTCAACGTTCAACAACTTGTGTGATGGAGATGCGGAAACCCGCGTATGACATCAAGTTCTCTGGGCTGTCGAACCTGCCCCTATGTACTCGTCGGTTGACACACTATTGACACGTGGTGATGTACAATAAGACGCCCAAGGTAATTGAGTGTCTACCCGAAAGCAGCCTTATTGATGCTTGAGCCATCACTATGATTTCTTTGTTGATTCCCCATGTTCCAGCGACCAGTCATGTGCATCTCTCTGTTGGTAACTTTCTCTCTTCTGTTTATCAAATACACCTTTACATATCCGATAGATCGCTACGGCTATCAAACCCACCCCCGTCATACCTGAGCTCAACCTCACTTTCACATCACCACACTGCATATTTCCTTCATTGGGCAAGATCCCTCGCAACAAAGATGGCATCCATCAGCTACCACCCCATCGCGACTCAAGAGCACCCAGCTCCAGACCCCAACCCCCAAGACACGCACCGCTTGCCAAAAACCCTAGACCGAAAACTAGCCATCTGGACCACCCTCAACATCCTCACCTCCCTCCTCGCAATCCTCCTCCTCTCATCCACAACAACCCATACCCAACCCCCCTCACCCCCACCCGCCACCCCCAACGAAACCCCCTCCCTACTACTTTCTCCCCAAACCTTCTTCCCCCTTTTCCCCCCCACCACTATCATCTTCGCCAACACCTCCTTCTTCCAATCCACCACCGCCACCGGCGACGCCGCCTGGCAACAAATGCTCCCCCCCGGCAGCGGCGCCCTGCGTATCCCGCACCCGCGCCGCTTCGACCTGCCCCGCAGCGCCCTCCGCTCCAACGACTCCTCGGCTTCAGAAGCCTACGCCGCGTCCGTGACGCACCAGCTGCACTGCCTCGCAATGGTGCGGGACGTAGTCGTGGCCTCAATCACGGGGCGGGAGCGGAAAACGGATGCGTCGGCGGATCGGCACATCGTGCACTGTTTGGATTATGTTCGGCAGGGGATACTGTGCGCTGGGGATACGACGCTGGAGGAGTTTAAGGCGGTGAAGGATGCGGAGGGGGGTGTGGTTAGTTATTTTATCGACGGGATGGGGGCGAGGCATCAGTGTCGGGATTGGGGGGCTGTGAGGGAATTTTTGGAGAGGAATCGGTTTGTGGGCGCTGAGGAGGCGGGGCATCGGCATGGACCTTGAGGTGGTTGAGAGACGATAGGAGGGGGCCGCTCGGCTGGCTAGATGTTTTCGAACAAGGGTGCAGAGAGGGATCGTTTCTAGGGAATTGCGACGTTGAGGCTGTGATCGCCTTCTTCAGCGATCTACCAACTCCAGTGGAAAAAAAGGATTTTCCCACTTAAGATCTACAAGGAAAGACCAGAGGTGCCAGATGTTATTCTAAAGATGGTGGTTATTACAAAGTACTTTTTGCTGGGACTTTGCGACTTTCGTGCTCTGATTCGCGCACAACGATTGGGCAAGGCAGTACTCCTCATGCACAGCACGATGCACACGATGATGCCTTCGACGTAATTTATCAGATCTTGGAAGCCGAGGCTGGATATGAAGAATGGTTTTCGACCCGCAAGCATGGTCCCGAGCTGGGCTCACTGTGACAGTCGAGTTTGGCCTCGTGCTCGAACTCGGTGGAACAACAGCGTCGGTATCAACCAAATGGAAGCCTCTGATAGTACAATTGGGATATGCCCCATCAAGAAGACTGACCACGTCACACGAGCAAGTTTTCGGTTGCTATTTGCTAGCTACTTAATATCCTATTGAGCACGTCTCCACGCTGAAAGTCTGAAGCAGATCGTTTCGATGAATGCCATTTTCTCGAATTCACTGTGTCGATTTGTCTCTCATCTTCCCCTATTCGGTGCTGTCTGCTGCATTTGTTTGCTGTTCTGACCTAATGGCAAACGGGTAGAAGACACGGGAAACATCAAATGAGAAATCAAGCTGATGAACTTCCTTGAGAAGTTAAGTCCTCTAATCTAGCTTCCGCCCAATTCCAACCTTCAGAAGCAAAGACTCGAGACCGTGCCATTTGGAAAAGAATCGCCTTTAACTGCCTCCTTCAAAACTCTAATATCTCCGCTTCTTTGGGCGTATTCTCTTTCGAGCAGTCGTTGTGAGAGATTGAAAGTTTTCCAACCGCAAACACCCTAAATGGAAAGTTTACAATAATAAGACCTACAGGCAGCGTCGATATTTGTCCAATTGGACACCTTTCCAATTGGAAAAACCTTTGAGTTTATACATCTCGTTTTTCTACTTGAAACTGCCATCATCAGCTGCAATGTTCTGTCTGGAATCACCCGGGGTCGAATTCTCTCAACTACAAAACCCACAAGCAGCAATAATTCCACTCCAAACAGCCACCTTCCCACCCGAAAAACCCTCTGCCTTTTCATCCCCAAATTTTCCACTTAACCCCCCCCCCAACCCTTTCCCCTGCCCACCCACTCGCGCCTCTTTCCATCAAGGTTTCCTACGAAAGATACAGCCAACCCACCTTCTCATCCTCCTCAGTCCCAAAGCAGAACCCATCACCCACCCACCCGACACGACCAAAAAAATCACGAGGTCGGGCCAAACCCCACCAGTAGCCGACTGCTTCGTGTATCAAAAAGAGGGAGGGCTGAAGGGTAGCTTATAGGCTATCTCGAAGGAGACAGACACGTTATAAAAAAAAACCCTACGCCCGGCAAACATCGCCACCCGGGACGACCTCCTTGCTGCGTAAGGTTCGGTACTCGACGATGAGCGGAAGTGCGCGTTGCGAGAAGCGAAAAGGGGGCGTACGAGCGTCTCTAGGGGGGGAGTTGTGTTTGCAACAAGAATACCTGGTTTAATTCCGTAGAAGTTGTTATCTTTTGCCTACGGATCAGAACAGAAATTCCCCATCTTTTCTTTCGCGGGTTGAGAACCGTTGTTCTGTGGTTCTTTTCTCTCCTGGTCAGAATGTGAGTGGTTGGATCTTTGTGTAGGGTCGAGAATGTTTTGGTGAGTATGATTGGGGCTGTCTGCTGCTGGTTTGTGGGATAGGGGTCGTGATGGTGGTGGTTTTGAAGTTATAGCTTTGGTTGGTTTGGATATACGGTAGATAGGTTGGTTGATTGTCATGTGAATAGGAGTATGTAAACTTCTTTCCTTTCGACAAACTCTTAAACTTAACCTACTTCCTCTCCTCCTCCCTCCCTACCTTTCCTTCCCCCCTTTCCCTCAATCTAGAAAAATCCCCTCACTAAAACAACCATACAAACAACAACAACCTTCCTCCAACTACATACAGTAGCCAGCCACCTTTCCAACCCCAACAAAACCCTCCGACTTTCCTCCCTTCGAAACAATCCCGCTCCTCAGTATCAAAAGCCCAAATCCATCTCCATGCGAGCACTCTAGCTAAGGGAAAAAAAATATCAAAACAAGGTAGGAGAAGATCCCGAAAGATAGCGCAAGTAGAGAGAAAAAAAGAAGGAAAAAAAAGAAGAAGAAAAAAACCTCGGACGGGTTTCAATGAATTCTCCACTTGAAACCCGCTCGCCCCACACACATCAAGCGGGCCTGTGCAGCCAGCCAGCCAGTGGCACGCTAGGGGTTTTCCAACTAGCAATGTCTCATCAGAGGAGTATTGCCGGTTCCAATATCACGCCCCCCCCCCCTTTCCAATCCCCAAAAAACACCCATGACTTTCCCCCCGCTGATACCTTTCCACCAGATCTTCTCGCTCTCCCCCACATACGATCCTGCGCACCACCACCACCAACCACCATCTTCGAAAAAACAACCCTCCCGTAACTGGAGCTTCACCTTTCAGAACGAACCCCCCCGCCTTTTTTTTCTCTTTCTATATCTTTCAACCAACCTCTTTTCACCTTTTTGGCTACAATCTCCGATATCCACTAACCAGTAAGTAAATGTGAGGGATTCTCTACTCGGGGATTCACGGACGGAAGCATGGTTGGTCTAAAAATGGACGTTTTTCCATTTGGGAATAACCCTTTGAGGAGGTTTTTTGGGGGGTGGATTCTTCGGTTGATGGCTTCCTTTCCCTCACTCAGCTCCTAAGGTTGATGCGATAGCACGCGCTCCTGTACCGAACCCGAAGCCTCGCACTCGCCTTCTTGTGGCTTCTTGGATCTTCATGACTGCAGATGGGGGATTTCTTCTCTACGAAAGACGATAATGATTGTTTTTGGAACCAGGCATGAGAGACCTGATATGAGGAAGGAACGCTTACAGTATATCCAATCCCCAGTATGTACTACAACTATATAAAACGGTGACATGTACAATTTCAACCGAAGTGCTCATATCCAACCAATCCCAGTACCCGTACATCAAGATCCACCTCTTCCTCGCCCCCTCTCTTCCGGTCCAGCCACTGTACCCAGAGGTCCGGCCCACCCTTCACTTCTCGTGCAGCCAACCCCCACCCCTCCCAACCCACCCCTTCATCCACCAAACCCGAACCCCTTCCCAATCCCTTTTCCCACACTCCCCATCCCACTCGCCACGCTACCCGCCCCACTCGCCGCCGCAGACCCCGCACTCGACGCCGCCCCGCCAACAGCTCCCGCCCCTCCCTTCGCCCCATCCGCCGCACTTCCCAGATACCCCTTCCCCTTCTCCGTCGCATCATCAACGAACGGATCTGCTTGGTTTTTTGCTCCTTCCACGTACCCGCTCCCTTCCTCCTTGCCACTGGCCTCGCTCGCTTTCTGCCCGGCCTCGCCGACTGCGCCTCCCATCATCTTGTCCCTGCTGCCCACACCCGCAAGCCCACTAGCCGCTTTCCCATACCCCTTGCTCTCCTCCTCGCCCTCGCCCTTGGTCGCGTCATCCACAGCCTCGCCCGCCTTATCCGACGCCGCTTGCGTCGCCTCCCCGCGTTTGCTTTGTGCGCCGCCAGCGATCTGCGCAGCATCGCCAGCCTCTTTACCTAGGAATGAGGCCCCGGACTTGGCACCCGATGCGGTGCCCGAAGCTACCTCGCCGAGTTTAGAGCCGGCATCGCCGCCCAGGCCTGAAAACTTCGGGGTGTAGTTTGAGGCGGTGGAGGCGGCGTTGCCAACGGACTTTCCGGCCGAGGAGGCGGCTTTCGTGAAGGGAGATGCGGCGCTGGAAACTGCGTTACCGGCTGAGGAGGCGGCGCTTGTGGTCTCGTTGCCTTTCGAGTCGTCGCCTTTGGAGCTGTCGCCTTTAGATTTGTCACCAGAGGCGGTGTTGGTAGAGGACTTCAAGGGTCCGCCGGCTTGTGCCAGCAGATCGCTGCCTATGGCTTTGGCTTCGCCCGTGCCTTTGGAACCGGCGTTTTTGGTGTCATCGGCAGCTTTTTCGGGTGACTCTGATGGGGAGGATTTATTGTCCGGAGATGCGACATCCTCGGCTGCTTCCTTGGTTGATTCCGAGGTGTCTTCTTTATTTGGCTTGCTTTCGGGGGAGGATGCGGTGTCGGCTACTTTTCGGCCCTCGTCTGTTCCTTTTGAAGCTGCATCCTTTCCATTATCCGGTATTTTCCGGGCTTCCTCTGCACCTTTTGAGGCTGTACCCTTCGCCTTTTCGGCCACTCCCTCCGCTTCTTCTGTTCCCTTTGAGGCTGTGTCTTTCGTCTTATCTCCCGCTTTCTCTGCTTCTTCCGTCCCTTTGGAAGATTTGTCCTTTGTATTATTGGCGGCCTTTTGAGCCGAATCAGTGGTTTTTGTGGTGTCTGTCTTATCCTTAGACGGGCCACCCAGCCCGAATGATGGAAGGTATGATGAATAGCCCTTCCCAGCTGAGCCACCCTTTTTCTTAACATCCTCTGCCGCATTTTCAGTGGACTTCGACGCGTCCTTTGCCGCTTTGCCAGTTTCGGCTTTTGGTTTATCAGTTTTAGAGCTGCTAGGAGCTCTTTTGGGTGCTGCTGGCTTGTCTTTCTTGGACGAGCCACCCAAGCCGAAGGAAGGAATGTAGCTTGACACGCCGCCTGCGGTCTTCGAAGCTGTCTTTGTCGCTTTGCCGGTTTTCTTTTGAACCTCACCTCCAGTGTCGCTGACCTTCTGCTGAGCATTGTTTGCTACCTTTAATGGGTCCTTTGCAGCGTCACCAACGGCCTTCTGTACGTCGTCAGCTGCTTTGCTAGGGTCTTTTACTGTTTCACCAAGCTTCTTCTGCGAGCTGGCCGTTTTCTTGAGTACAGGTTTTGCAGCATCCCCTACTGCCTTTTGTGCACTAGCAGTCTTCTTCAAGGCAGGCTTAGTAGCATCCTCAACAGTCTTTTGTCCATTTCCTGTGGCCTTGGATGCCTGCTTGGCCGCTTCCCCAGCCTTCTTCTGTGCATCATCCACAGGACCCTTGGCATTCTTTGTCGCTTTCCCAGAAGCCCCTATGCCAGGGATGTAGGAAGTAGGTATGTATCCGGCAGCTGTCTGTAGGTAAGAACTTGGCGTAGCCGACGAAGCTGTCTTTTGAGCATCGGCAAGTTTGTCTTTCGCAGACTGCTCACCCTCTGGTCCTCCTGAGCGCGAGAGGTACGTAGCATCTTTGGCACGTTGATATAACGACTTGGTCGCTGCATCAGTAGTCTTCTTGGCTGTCTTCGAGGCACCAGAAATGGCACCTTGAGGGTTTGAGGCGGCATCCTTGACATCGCCAGTGGACGGAACCGACGGACGAGAAATGTAGAGCTGCTCTACAGCCCACTGCATCAAGCCTTTCTCAGTCTTTGCCTGTACATCCTTTTCCATTGCTGAAGCTTGCTTGTCGGCATCTGCATCGCTGATAGCCTTCTCACGCTTTTTGCCATCCTTCTTGATACGCTTGCCATATTTGTCATAGAGCTCGCCTGCATTCTCCTTTGCCTCTTCGACATAATCATGCTTCTTCTCTTCTTCAACCATGGCTTCAAAGGCCTTGGCCTCTTTCTCAACCTCATCATTGTCGACATCTTCGAACCCGATCTTTTGCAAGATGGCTCCGACAAGATATCGGTACCGTAAGTGGCCAGAAACAGTCTCAGAAACATCGACATTCTCAATGCTCGGAAGACCCTCGATGGGCATAAGCCCTGCCACGCCATATTGAAGACTGGACGTACGGTAGAGAAAAGCAAGAAGATAGTCGTTAGTGGAATAGACATTCACAAGACGACCGCTAACAGCCGCGCGCATCAAGCGCCAAGTAGCGGTATCCGATGGAATGGGTGAACCGATCATTACGACAGACTCAACAAGACCGAACGCTCTTCGCTTTGCCAAGGTCGTAAGACAGGACCAGATGACACGTGCGCCTAATGAGTACCCAATGAGAGTCACTGGACGCTCTCCTTGTGCTTTGTTAATAAGGGCTTCAGCAAGAACTTCTCCAGCTTTGTCTGCACGAGTCTTGGCCAGACTGAAGGGGTTGTCAACAACACGGGCGACTTTGATCAAAGCCATCGGCCACATAGCTGACATGAGCTCGGCAAATACAGTACGTTGAATTAGTGCAGATTGGGCATAACCCCATGCTGCGCTAGAGATCATGGTGTTGATGCTTTGTCCGAGATTCATGAGGGCTTCAAGCTCGAAGCGGAGGGCAAAGACCTCAGTACTAGGTTTGAGGACGCGCCATGGGGTCACAACCTCTTCCTTCTCCAGAAGCCAGCCAGTGACGGCGATGATCACACGGAGACGACGAGAGTCAGTAGCTGCCTCAGCCGACTCGTCGTGTTCCTTACGTTCGCCGTGGATTGGGAGAAATGCGAAGTCTTCTACCTCAGCAGAGAGGTTTTCCATCATTTGGCCAGTCATCCGTCCACCGTAAGCCCCGAACAAGCTACCGACGAGGGCCGTGCTTCCAGCAACCGAGCCAAGATAGCCTGCTGCGGCGGTGGCACCAAGACCAAGACCACCCATCACGCTGCCGACACCCGCCGCAATCATTGGGGCTGCCATGCCCCCTGAAATGCCGATGACGGCTGCGCCTGCAGCAGTGGCCAGCCCAACTTTCCATTTACGGGCTTGCTTGCTTTCTTCGACCTTCTTCCGCCTCTCTTCATCTGCAGACATGCTCTTGGCAGCCTCAAGCAGGCCCTTCCCGGTCTTTTCCTCATCCTCACGTAAGTACTTGAGCCCAAGCTTGAGACTTGATGCCAGGTTGAGGAGCAGAACTCTGGAAGCTGCATTGTAGTGTTCCAAGCTTAGCAGTAATAAAAGTATCGAGTGGAGTACCAGTACTCGCTTATCCATTGATAGTTTTGTTAGTGGTGTTCGAATACGTGGGAATAACTCTTCTAATTTTGGTGCACTATATTCCCCACTTTTGGCGCTTGTATTGATCTTCTGTACGGACTGTACCCTTGATGGCGTCGGTCGTATAGAGTCTTCTTCTTGTGAGGCAGCCTGCTTTTTCTGTTCTGTAGCTGTCTTCTTTGAACTGACCACTTCTCCAACGCGCTTGAGAACAACCTCTCGCCAATCATCGAACCATTTAAGAGCGGCCTGCTTCAGTTTCTGCGTCTCCGGCTTCTTGATTTCTTTTTCTCTCTCAGTGCGTACTTTGCGCTCCTTGTCATAATCTCCAACATCGACCGTGCCTGGATCAATCTTTGCGTTCATTATCTTATCTTCTTCGCTTTGATCCTTGTTCTCACTGTCCCCTAGTAGATTCTTATTAAGCATAGCAGACGCGTCAAAGTTGTTCTCGATTGTCTTTCGCATTTGCCCCATGATGCTAGCAATGAGGAAGGTCAGGTCTGCACATTGTTCGTCTGACAAGAATGACTTGAGATCTTGGTCCTCGGAAACCTGGTCATCTTTCTCTTGTTTCTGTGAGACCGCAGAGTTGGCTTGTGAAGCTGTCGACGGTTTCCTTGCTGGTGCCGATGGTTTCCCGATGGCGTTCGAGGCTTTACGTGGTGCTGTAGAAGGTCTTCGTGCTTGAGCTGCTGGCGACTCACTACTGTTCCCCTGTTGCGAAGGCTGCTTCGGCGGGAGCTTTGGAGGCTTTCTTGCCGATTGTGGTGCCTCTGACGATTCACTAGATTTCCCTTGCTGAGATGGTTGCTTGGGAGGGAGTTTGGGGGGTTTCCGCGCTGGGGCTGGTGCTGTTGACGACTGGTCGTTCTTCTGTTGCTGGGAAGGCTGTTTGGGAGGCAGCTTAGGGGGTTTTCGAGCGGTGGGCGGTGCTGCTGGCGATCCATTGCTTTTCGCTTGTTGGGGAGCCTGCTTCGGAGGGAGTTTGGGAGGTTTTCGAGCAGCTGGGGGAGCCGGCGATTCGTTGGTCTTGTCTTTAGGAGGTCCCAACTTAGGAGGCTTCCTCTTTGTTTCGGCCATTGGTGATGCTGTGGCTGGTAAAGTGGGGATGGTGAAGTCGGGACGAGTGTGTCTCACAAGACTTAATGTAACAGACAACATACAATCAGGACTCAAGAGATCTTGTTACGGCGCAACATGAAGGGCAACCGTGGAACTTGTACTCGTACGTCATCTTCTCAAAACCTGGTAAGTGGTTCGGGGCTGGAATCCCTGCTAGCGTCATTGTAAAGTATTCGCGAGCCGCTACGAAGACATCCAGAGTTACAGTACCTTACAGACGACAGGCTCGATAATCGTTTATACAAGTCTCAGATTTAAGGGAAGAATCTTTTGTCTTTGGGCGCAAGCGTAACCATGTAAGTAGAATCTCATATCCACTTTGCCCTGCTTCCTCTCGACGAAAAGCTTCGCAAGTATTCTGCTGTGCAGCGCACCATTCTAACTTTTGGATTGCAATTACAAGGAACCGGTCACTCTCTGTAAGGTCCAAGAAGGACAATGCATCTACTAGTACCGGTAACACGAGCGCCCCTAAACATCGCTTTAATATGGCTACCTTGCGCGGAATACAACAGCCAGAGATGAGCAAGAAGCTATTCAAGATTATCAAGAGCGAAAACCACGCAATCGGTGCCTACGAATCTGCAAGCCGTGAGCGCTTATCCATTGCCTCCCAACTCTCAGACTGGGGCGAAGCAACTGGCGATGACTCCGTTTCCGATATATCCGACAAGCTTGGTGTTTTGCTGTCTGAGCTTGGAGAGCAAGAGGATGTCTTCGCCCAGAACCTTGAAGACTACCGCGGGGTATTGAAGCAAATCAGGAATACTGAAAGCTCGGTGCAGCCGAGCAGGGATCACAAGTCAAAGATCACGGATGAGATCTCAAAGCTCAAGTACAAGGAGCCTCAGAGCACCAAACTTGTGAACCTCGAGCAAGAGCTCGTGAGGGCAGAGGCCCAAAATCTTGTCGCAGAGGCTCAGTTAACGAACATTGTGGGTTCCGCAGCTGTGGTATTGATTTGACTTCTAACTGACTATCGCCGTTCAGACTCGTCAGAAGCTCAAAGAAGCGTATGATTTGCATTTCGCTGCGACAATCGAGCGCGCTGAGAAGCAAATCTTGTTAGCTCGCCATGGCCGTAGACTGCTAAACCTCCTCGACGATACCCCTGTGGTCCCCGGCGACACTCGCTCACCATTCGAGCACGCCCATCAGGCACGCCAAATATTAAATGATGCAGAAGAAGACCTTCGCGAATGGACGCCAAGCCTTGAGCCAATTCCAAGCTCAGCGACCGATATGGGTGCCAATCTGATGCCTGTTTCTGTGGCAACGCCTGGCACCAGCGTCACTGGGCACGAGGCCGGTATGATCTCGGAAACAGGTGGTAGTCCGGCACACAGCAGGATCACTGAACACGGCGAAGACTTGTTACCTGCCCATCAAGTTATTCCATCCGAGACTAGAGACATTAGTGGAAGCTCCACCCAGGCGCATGCCGAACCCGCATCCCGCTATCAGCAGTAACAGCTTCACCAAGATGTTATCGTATTTCTCTAGGTCGCTTACTTGTCGTTTTAGCGTCGTGGGGAGGTCTATTGGGAGGTTTGGACGAATTATCATGCAAGGCAGAAGTTTCAATGAAAAGGCTTGGTACCGTTTGTTTCATTACTTAACTCGGCCTACTAATCCAAGTCTATGATAATCTGCCTACTCACTGGTTGAGCCAAGAGTCACATCACTTTCATCTCTGAGTCCTTTGAATTGGTTCCACGACTTCACTGACCGATTCCATGCTGCAGTGCAATGAACAGATCTTTACAGTGATCCTCAAGATCCTTCTGGACCTCTAGTTTACTGAATGGCTGTTATCTTGCCCAACCCAATGGCTAGTAAACAAAAGTTGCTTTGAGCAACTACAGCACCACCAGTACCTTTATATACTCAAATTGACTGCTTGGTTAGAAAGCATGCCATTTATCTATACGAGGAATCAGCAAGGTATCTTTCATCTATCCTTGACATTCAATCGCGCTATGGCAACGTCTGATGGTAGTACTGCAACGCATCGAAGTACAGCCTCAGACTACACTTTGTGTTTATCACTGGATTTCACAAGGTACTTTCTGCTCCGCAGAGCTAGATGATCAATACGAGTTCACCCTTCCCAGCCTCGAACCGTCTCGGCAAGAGAGACAATAGCAGAGACGATGTAAAGCTTAAACTATTTCTCGGGGCCTACATGTAATAAGACGGTTTTCCAGAGGCCTTTAGAGTCTGGCTTTCTGTGGCCTCCACCCCGCCGTTCTTCTTCTGCTTCGTTGAAGAGACTTCTCCCTTCTCTTCTCCACTATGGATCTATTCAGTCCAGCAGCACATTCATTCGAGCAGTGAGTCTATGGGCAGAAGAGGAAAAAGAAGTCGTCGGAAAGTGAATTGACTTAGGAATATTAGTCGGCTGAATGTCCGTTTTTTCACTTCTCTTCGTTAGCTTGCTGTTTTCCAAGCAGTGTGTAGCATTAATCTTAATGCCCAAACCTACGTCTACACTGTTTCAGTTACAAGTGTTCCTAATGATGTCAATGGTGAAGATTATAAGGTTAGAGGAAGCAGGGAAGTGAGTGACATTATCATTCCTCATGTAGATGCCGGACACTGACAGGCCCTTAGAACATTATGGTTTCCAAAGAACAAATATCCTCCCTCCTATTCTGACACTCAGCTTACGTTCTTCAGTAATGCCTTTCATTTACGTATGGTACATATTCATCTTAAATACAAGTATACCTTAAGGCGGTGCCATTTTGCGTTAATTCAAGCAGCCAACAATCCATTATATTTGGATAAGTATCAAGGGTAAGTGTTTTTAGCTAACACTTTCAGAAGCTGCTCAAATTCCGATTTCTGACTATATCATTGTCATACCAGACCACTATCCCATGACTTGTCGCTGTTGTCCATCCTCCGCTCCATCGAGGCGGGGTGAGAAACCCCCATTTCCATCCGGTCAAATCCACATATTTTCCTCCCTCGTTTTAGGACCCTTAGCAAGACGCTAGTAAATTCAGCAAAGCATGGTCTCCGACAAATTGACGACACCTAATTATAAAAAACGCAGTAGACCTGTGCCTAGTTCAGCAAAAGGAATTACTGAGAACAATCTGGCAAGACTTTATTTACGACTCAGATCGTTCCGTCTCAATATATATATATATATATATATCGATAGAGGTAGAACATGTTTTAGTTGGGGACGATTTCAAAATATTCTTCGGGGAATTTCGAATCGATGTTGTTGATCAGGAGCAAGAAGAGAGGGCGCATACCAAAAAGCCTAGAAACAGAGCTTCTACCCTTCGAGCCATATCTGAGGTTTGCAGGCCCTAGTTCTCCATGAACCAAAAAAGGGTTGCAAGGTCAATCTTTGCCTGGATCTCTATTCCTTTTAGCGACAGGTAGTAGATGTGAAATAGCCTTGATATCCACTTGAGTTACCATCGGTCTTCGCCAATCCTTTGCCTGTCTCACCTGAGGATCAAGGAGATCATCTACCATACGTTTTCGGAAACCTAAGATTGAGATTTTTTCGATGAACCGCTCAAGCAAAGATATGTGTTTTTCATCGACGGTACAGAAGGCTGAATCCTGCAAGGAACGGTCCTTTTCATACTCACCATCTACGTCCGATAAAAAAATTAGAACACGCCCTACTCAATTGACTCTTCGTTTGAGGTTCCCTACTAAAGCGGTCGAGATATCCCCCATACCCTTCGATGTCGAACTATCAGAGCTACGCCAGCGCTCTGACGAAGCCTTAGTGTCCTTCAATAAGCGTGTCACAAGCTTAATGCAGCGTGTTGGTGCCAAAGATAGACCGGCACTCACCTCCTCCACTACCCTCACACTGCTGGAGTCAGCCATGCTGGACACTATCCTACGAGCTTTCATAAAAGGAATATCTGATCATACCGTGCAGAGGGAGGCCACAAGAGGCATGGCCGCTACAGACCGGTCCTTGAAGTCAATCTACAACCTGGCCGAGGAGGCGAGGCGAACGAACTTGGAAATACAGAAGCTGTTTGAGGAAGAAATTAAGTCAAAGGAACTGATCTTCTATAAGGACCTGGCCGAGAGGAATATGTCCAAGAGCCAGATAGACGCGTTAATGACTGCATATCATTCAGCGGCCACTCCAAATCAGGGACCTGGTTGGACCTTTCATTCAGATCCTCCACAGTTCCAACCCGCCCCTCCCCTTATGCCTGCCACATATAAACCAGAAACCGCAGACCGAGCGTTAATACTAAATCCGAATAGAGGTAATATGGGATCTAAACCTCCGGCCAGAAAGTTCGAACCTTATGTCCTTCCTAAGGACCTACCAGACCGAAAGACATCAAAGAATCAGTGGATCAATGGAACTAGGACCTGGTCCTTTCAAGAAGGAAGGTTATGTGTCAAATGTGGACATGTAGGTCATGTAAGCAAAGAGTGCAAAAACAACGTGCTACCAGCATGGGAGCAATCCTACCTCAAAAGTATCGTGTTTGGAGAGAGTCCTCAGTCGAACTTTGCAATGGCGTCGTACGGGCTTCCTGAAGACATCAAAAGCGCTCGATCTTTCATCTATTGCGATTGGCCCCGCTTGCTCTGAGCCTACGTTATTAATTTGCTATAGAAAAGAGGATACAGATTCGAAGAAAAGAACCTGCGATAGATAGTTGAAATCTATCGATTAGTTGGTTTAACCTTCCAATTCAAGAAGCGAAACAGCGAACTAGCTTTTTACTGCTTAATTCCCGAAATTCGGAAGCTCCAATGCAACAATTATATGGATACAGCGGCGTCTGTGAAGGGGTTTGAGCATCATATCAAGCCTGTTGACCAGCCGGAGAACGTCTCACTATCAATCGTTCATCACTTCTTTGTTATCTACAATCATCAAGAAGGTGATCTGACCTTCGAGGGCTCTGAGGAAGGATGGACTTCCGAGATCTGACAAGTTCACCAGCAGAATGGCGTGGCGCAACTTATAAGTTGCTATATTCAGTACGGAGGAGATCTTCCAGCCAACGGAATTGGCGATCAAGGCTAAGAGTGAATTCAAGAACTAGCCAACATCACTCAGTGGGTGAATCTACAAGCTATATGGGAGGAAGATCGAGACGTTCGACGCTGAAAATATGTTTACATATGGCACACTCGAGAATAACTTGGCCTGGGCTCACCTTGCCGTCCGATGAACGTCTTCCTATACATCGATGAATTAACATATATTACGATAGTTCTTACTATCAGAGATTCATTATAAAGACATAAAGGGCCCAGCTATCAGCTATACTTAAACCGATTGGGTCTAAAAGGCATGAAAGACCTAGCAGCAATTGGAAGGAGATTCCACTACCCTTCGTCCGTCGTCTCTATTTGTTTCGAGCACTCCTTGCAACGAGTCTTACATGCCATCTCAATCGACAGTCGCACCCAAGTAGCTGAGAACCAGACCGAGCTGGAATTGGACATGGTGGAATAAGGATCCGAGACCTGTTTCCATTCAATAGTTTACCAGTTGATCTCGGACATGCCACTTGCCCCCCACCAGGACACACTTGGTAGATTCGCACGATATTCCAAAAGCCAGGAAGCAATTTCTCTTAAAATGTTGCAAGGCGAATGCCTGGAGTCAATAGAGAATTACCAAACTCTCCCTGTACTTAGATTCGCACAATGCCAGAGGAATATCTCTTCGATCTCCGTTATGTGCGCAAGGAGGCAACAAAGGTCCTCAACTCGAACGGGAGATGTTCAAGCAGAAGGCCAAGGGCAAGGGGTTTGTGGATGATACGGGGATTGAGGATGACGATGACGCGGCAAACCTGAAGGTACAGTTGCATATGCTTGACTTTGACCCAACCCTCTCTATGTCCAGCTAACATTGAGATTGCAAGACGCGCCAACTACCCCCAAGACACCTAAGCGTGGCAGAAACCCGCGTAGAACGCCTGGAACCATCGAGCTCCCCCCTAGCAAAGACAGCGTAACCCTGACCGTGGCATTGACGCACGTTGCAAAGGATCCAGAGGTGCTGAAGCTTACAACCATCGAAAAAATCGAGTATGCGCAGAACATCATGCTGACGCTCTTCTCCTGAGACTCGTTCGCACGGTTGACGACAACCATGAAGGCGATTCGTGAAAAAAAGATTCAGGAAGGGGCTTTTGCGATGAAACTGCAAAAGAAAGACGACTCTATTTCCCAACTTCTTTGCGACATTGAGAGGAAATATGGAGTGAGGGAGAACCTGCGGTCAACGCAAGATTCAGCGGTTGCCAACACTTACATAGCAAACTGTCAATTTTTTGGAGGTCTGGCAGCAAGCAAACGATATGATGAAAGACCTAAGCAGTGACGCCTATCTCTACTATCTCTCAGTCAAGGACAAACAAGAAGGGTATGCCAACTTTGCACACTGCACGGTCGACAACGTTGACGACGTCCTGCTACGGCGGAGGCTGGACTCAAATGCCACCAACGCATTCAGCTCGTATGACTGCTGTAGACGATGACTCTGAGTAAGCTAAGAGAAAGGCAAGAGCCGACAAAGGGAATAGAGAAAGACTATTAAGTTCTAGAAGAAGAACGGCATATTGCAGGCCGGGACGCTACCCAGGCTTCGAATCGTTTTCTTGAAGTCTTCACCGTCTACGCCTTCGTTCATGATGCCTTCATTCTATAGCTTCTACAGATCACGACGTCGTTCAGGATCTTCCATTCCTGCGTATGAGTATGTCAATCCGAAACGAATCAAATGTACATTTAGCAATCTGCTTATGTTGTGCTCTCTAAAGACTTGGCTGTCTTCGTTTCGGATCTAAGAAGCATTAACAATACGAAGCGTTTCTTGTTAATCATCAGCGTGCAAAGAGCCTGCCTACGCATGAAGACTCAGGAAGCACACACTCGCAGGCAAATACCACAATGAAGTACTGCGCGAAGAAGCTTGAATTTCTACGGCGCATAGAAAGTCCCTTCCTCTCTCAACGACTCTTCAATGTTTGAAGAAGAAGAAGACTGTTAGCTCTTTTGGGAACAGTGTTTCAGCTCATCAACAGACACAAGGGTCCAACATACTCTAACATCCTGCTTGATTCAAGTCGATAGATTTAGAAACCGATATTCAAGATTTGATGAATTATACGCGATTTCCAGGTACCGTATTCAAGATATTGTGACCCCCAATTACATCAATGATGTCATCCACGAGAGTAATGAAATTGATTAAGGTGAGATACCGAGATGCGAACAGTAAACCGCCTAGTGCGCATTGACCCTTGGGAGTCTAGGTCTACCAAGGCCTTCTGTCTCAGATATGGTGAGACATCTCAATTAAAGACGCTCACTACGAGTTGACAGCTTACGACCAGCTTTGGCTGCCTACAGTACTTACACCTACGAATCTGTGAACAGCGGCACATGGAAACTTCCAGGAAGAGACTGCCAACTTCAGCTGGGAAAGCTGATACTCTAAGACCTGACGGCGGTGAAGGGTTCTCCTTATCCCGGTCTTCTTAGCAGTAAATTCGACGCTAGATCATCGGTCGACGAGAGAAAGCTTTCTCAATCACGTACTTTATTTTGACTGAATGCCTTTGTATTAGATATTGATCAGGCAAACCCAGGCTAAACCTCGTCGCTACTATTCAGTTCATCATGCAGCTTCTCTGAGTTATCTCACGCCGTAACATCAGCTTCCGTCACAGCGAGAACATTAGCTTAAGCCAGCTATTTAGAATATTGAGACTTATCTGGATGTCTCTAATGTCGGTCCCACCACCTGGTGCAAGACTCATTTTACCAGCATATAGGCGGCATTGAGGAAAATCCATCGCAGCCACAAGGGGGACTGCTAGGTCGAGTGCTAAATTCAAAATGCCGCTCACCAGACGTCCCATCTGGAATCAGGATGGGTGCAGTATGACTCTCAAACAACGGCTGTAGGTTGCAGGTTTAATACCAAACGCCGCTTTCGAACATTTATCCCCTGTCCGTCTGTGCTACACCTGTATCGCTGTCCTTATTTTTTACCACCCGTTTGCAAGCTCGTGGATCAGCCAGCTCACTGCAGCCTCTGTGCATAAATCAAAAGTACCAAACTTGAAGAACGCCAAAAAGCCCCCAGGAAATTGTCAGAGGCGTGTCTCGTCAAAGCGATTTGAGCTATTCTTCAATGACTTGGAGCATCGCTATCGACAATACCTGCTGTATGATGAGAGTGTCCAGAGTACGAAACCCAGAGAGGCTCTCGAATCTAAACACTACTATCATGTCTGTCAAGGTAGGATGGCTGAAAGGTAACCACAGAACGTAAGCACGATGTACCTAGGCTAGGATTTAGCAATGTGCAATATTGTACAAGACCGAGAAGTGAACGATAAAAGAAAAAATGAATTGACATACCTTGGGAAAGACACGACGAGAGACTTATCATTCCTTCACATTTGACCAGCCTAGAGACTTTTGATACAATTTCTAGTGAATAAAAGTAGGCTTTGCTTGTCATTCTGTCCGCGCCGCGAGTATTCTGATATTGATTCGATTGCCTGTCCCATATAGACAACCTGGAACAGTGGAATCTTTAAGAGACATCGAATAAGTGCGAATTCCTGCGGAAGCACTATCAGGGCATTCTGAACTAGGAAAGATTCTCAATACTAATCAGAACATAGCCGTGCCAAGCATAGTATCTGCATAACCCGTTTCAATTCATATCACAGGCTTAGTTGACGAATAAGCATTAAGCTCTTGGAAATCACAGGTCAAGGCGTGCTATGGACTTCAATTTATACCCTTGGCAGTCCGTCATTGGATATTAGGATACTTCCTAAGTGATTCGCTGTATCGTCATTGTAATTGAATGGATATTAAAGTGTGGACATTGAGGAAATGGTTTTCCTGATCTAAATCGGTGTAACTTCTTCCTGAACAGTGTTGAAGTAAATCCTTATATCAACCGGGCTTTTCCACTAGCTAGGACGACTTGAAGAACGCTTATTGACCTCTAATATCCTGACACGGGAAATCGAACTAGAATATACTGGACCGTCCCTGACGTTGCAGGGTTCATTCTAGATCCCCTTTCATGAATTGCATTAGCGCACCGATTTCGTGCAAACAGGATTTCCGAGAAACCGAAGAAAAGCGAGGCTGAACCTCTAGAGAATAAATATCTCGAGAGACACCGCCGTGAGAAGGAGAACCTCGAAGCAGCGCAGCCTGCAGGAGAAAGCTTCAGCAGTAAATAGAAAGCTTGAGAAACTACGACGAAACGAGATGTCAGAGATGCAGCCGCAACGGAGAAACAGAAGCTGAGCGACAATCTAGGAGTCATGACCGAGGAATTAGAAACTGTAAGCGCTGAATAAGACAAAGCAGTCATCCAAGTTGTCTCATTGCAATACCAACTGATCATTGATGTTCGCCAAAAACTTCAAGTAAAAGATGGCATTGGTCGAGGACCTTCGAACCCACTTGCTAGGGATGATTGATGAAGTCGAATCCATCGTTTTGGACAAGGTGGATCAGATCGTTATCGAGAACAGGCCGGAATATGGCTGCAGCCAAAGAAAATTAGCAGAAGATTCGGGGTGGTTCGTCAATCGGTAAGCCTTTACAGCGGAACCACTTCAGAACCACTATCGTCTCACTTGAAAGAAATACGATACCCACATTGACACTCTAAATGTATACTGTGCTCCCGCCACTGCCTTGTTGACGCACAAAGCATCTTACACTAATCTTCAAAGACCACTACGCCGAAATTTTGCAGCAATATTCCCTTGACGATAGACATAACCTTCTGAAGCGGACGGTAGAGTAGGGCTCAGCGTAACAAAAGTGCAAGTATACTGCGAGAAAATTGACGGTATGTACGCGTACACTGGTACGGGCCGGACACAGAAGACTCTGTCGAATCACTTACCTAGACAAAACAGCTACCAGCCAGAAGGCACTCGGATCTAAATGGGCTGACTGTAATACAATCCGTTGATAGTCCGGAAGGGAGGTTTCTTATAAGTGGTTCAAGGGTTAGATCAGAGCAACAATATAAAGTCTCCTGCTATCTGATCAGTCATAGACGGAATCTAGCACCAAAAGACTCAATTTGGAGGTTTGAAAGCTCCTTTCGTAGAGAGATGGCAGTGCGAGCGATCATGGTGCGGGACAGACGCTCATGGCTGTGCGGAATTTTGCCAACGAGATAAAGCTACCAAGGGCCGAGATTGGGACGTCGAGCCAGCGAGCCATTAACTGTTAGAGAAGTTGCCTGCCATGGGTTGCCACTGACGTCAATAACGACGAAAACGTGGGGGCAGATATATATAAGTACCTTGAGCCCCTTTCTTTGTTCCAAGGCCTCGCAACCTTCGAGAAACAGTTAGGTTTTGCTTCGGTAACCTCATGGCGAGCATTTGGCAAACTCTGGGCGGTTTGGAGCTGTTTTGAGTCTGAAGAAAGAAGGGGGTATGAAGTCGATTCTATCATCTCGTATGCTTTTGAACAGAATATCATGACTATCAAGAACGATCAACTCTTTGAAGTTGCTTTCATTGATTCTTATCATGATAAGGTACAGTATACGCCATGTACGGCACATTCGCCATTCCTGCGTCGATGGTTCGGCAAGGACTGCTAACTTTGTGGCAAATGAGATGGGAGGCCAGCTGCCCGGCTATGAAGAGCAGATTGAGTAAATTTGTATGCTGAAGAATAGCGAGAAGCAGATCAACTTCTGATCCAATCATGATTGAAAGTTGAGATTTGAAAAGAGAACCTTACATTATCTAAGTAAACATTCACACAATGCAATAATATGGTAGATTCCAAGGAAGCTCCTGAGCAAAACACGGTTGGTCTCGAGGGTCGCTCTGTCCACAAGAGAATCAGAAAAATACCATTATATGCTTCGATATTCAATTGCTAGCATCCAATGACCGCATTATGATCAATTGAGCGTTATAGCCTGAGTTGGGAGCAGCTTTAATATGGCAATTGGTCAGGAACATCACCGTCATGAGGTTATGCACAAAGCACAGGAACCAGCTTCGAGACCAATCGAACCAAACAATGCCAACCGCGAACACCCCAATTGGTCCTTAATGACCCACGAGTACGCAATACAACAACACGCAAAGTAAATAATGAGGTCATGGTTGAAGCTCTGAGCAACGAGGGATCGACAATCTGGAAGGTTGGCATCGAAGAACACAGAGCAAGAATTAGGTCCGTCAAATCGAAGCGCAGGATTTGTGCCAAAAGGGCGGTACTTAAAGTATGTTTACGAGGCTTCTCTCCAATGAAACAACATGTCGACAAGATTCACTACGGCATGGCCCACTGTGCGGATAAGCCATTGGAGTCTTGACATGGACGGTGAGTTGGAAAGAGCAAGGAAACAAGGAAGTAACAGTCGAACGACAAGTATCTTGAGCCACATGTCTATCAAGCCCCTACCATCTTCCAAATTCTCTTCAATCAAACTTGTGCTTCTCTCTCAACAATACATCTTGCAATAATCCAAGACCTGAGTCCACTTCCTTACCCAACTCCTTCCAAACTGAGATAACACCTCCCCGCTTCGCCTTTCCACAAACCTAAGCCAAAGGTCTCTTTCATCATCTCTTCCGGATCCAAGAGTACAGCAACCCAAAAAACAGTCAATGCAACAACAAAGACCCGATCCGCTCGATAATGCCTCCAAAAAAGCCGAACCAGTCAACTCCATCTCCCTCACCAAGACCCTGCGGCACCCTTCCCAACCGCAGAAGAAAACCCGCAACATGAAACACGAGCCACCAGAGGCAGAGAGGCCTGGGCCATTGCGAAACCACATCGCGGACGAATACTCGCTAGCTACTACGAACGAAATAGCTGCGGCTGGAGTACATAAGTGTATCTATCTACCAACCACCATCCACCCGGTTGAGCGTTGTGGTGGGCCTTTCTGGGTTATTTGCAAATGAACATCCCCATCCCCATCATCCCAAACTTCCCAAACGCCGTGCAAATACCACACTGCAACGTGCACGGGTCTCCGAATGGCATACAAGGCGAAATTCAATCCTCGGGCAAGAGCATGAGCTCTTCTCCAGTTGGTGGTTACCCTCGGACAGTCCTGTTCATATTTAGCATTCAGAGGCAATGTCTCGCTGGACTGGCGGCCAGGGACTGGCTTGGTGGGGGGGGGTGTGCTGTGTTGACATGAGCAAAATGTGCTGATGTGTGCTGTGGGAGACTGGTATTAGCATAGCAGGACGCTGTGGATGACGTCACTAGCGTGAGATTCCTAGGAATGATGGAAATGCCAAAATCACTCTCATAGGAAACATTGAGTAAGGCAATTATTTCTTATATCGTCTTTCTCAGCTCACATGATTTTCATACCTATCATGACAGTCCACGCCCCTCACGGCTTAATATTAAACCTCATCCTCACCCCCATAGCACTCAACTCCACATCCAAATACTTCAACACCCCCGGCACAGCCACAACCGTCGTATCCTCCCCTCCCATCCACTTCTGCCCCACCCCATCCTCCCAAACATCCCCTCCCTGACTCCCATCCACTCTTGTCGCACACCTCCTGCACCTTACCACGCCCGTACCTCTGCCTCCTTTTCTCGATCCGGTGCCGACGGTGGGCGTCGTGCTAAGGAAGCTGCCACAGCTCTTGCAGACCCAGGCACGCGTGTAGTCGCTGCAGTTCATGAGGCGGTCTTGGAGGAGGTAGGCACAGCCGTGAGCGAGGAGAGCGTCACGTTCCATTTCACCGACTCGGATACCTCCGCCTTTACTGCGGCCCTTGATCGGCTGGCCCGTCAAAGGCGTTACAGGTCCGGTCGTTCGGACTTGGAATTTATCGTTTACCATGTGTCGCAATCGTTGGTAGAACACCACCCCCAGGTAGATATCAGCCGCGAACTCTTTCCCTGTGATACCGCTGTACATGGGCTCGTTGCCATGGTAGTTGTATCCTGCAGCCCGTAGTTGCTCACCAAAATAGTCGCCGGCTGTGTGTTCCTCATTGAAGCGCCATGGTGACGAATCCTGAGCGAGCCCATGCAAAGCCCCCGATTTCCCAGCTAGGGACTCGACGAACATGCCAATCGTCATGCGTGACGGGAAGGCGTGCGGATTAATGATGACATCGGGGACAATGCCCGACTCCGAGAACGGCATGTCGATCGCAGGCCACTTCTGCGAGCATACACCCTTCTGACCGTGGCGGGAAGAGAACTTGTCGCCAATGACAGGGGAGCGGGGGACACGGAGCTTAATGCTTAAGGCTTGGCAGGGTTCGGCGCCAGATTCGGAGCCCAGGAGGCGCACTTCTTCGACGTAGCATGTCTCTGGGTCTTTGTATTTGTGCATGTTGTTGACGCCGTCGCGGTTAACGTAGGTGCTTTTAGAGGGGTCCCAAGTGACTGTGTGAGACGCGGCGAGGACGTCGCCTTCGGAGATCTTCTGACCGATGAATGGAAGGCCGTCGGTATCGAGTATCTTGCGAGTAGGTACGGATATGAAGGTATCTGAAGCAAACCCGAAGAGCTTCGTCACGGACTTAGCGGAGCGAGCTTTGCCACCTTCCTCGTCAAGACGGATAATTTTGGTTTTGTAGATTGTGCCGTGACCGAAGCCACGCTCATGAGCTGATTTGTTCAAAATCATGGCATCGTCCATGTCGTAGCCTGTATAGGAGATGACGGCTACAACGGCGTTCATGCCATTCGGAAAGTTGTCCAAGCCATACTCGTTGTACAGAGGAGGTCGGACAATAGGGGTCTGACCGGTCTGGAGGCGATAAGCTTTGTTATCTGTGCGGTACCGAAGTGCGGTTCCGGGAGTGCCCATTGCTTGTTTACCCATTTGACACTGGTACATGTTTCGAGGAGATTGATTGAAGTCGGAAAAAGGAGTCTGGTTTGCAATGATAGAGAGGATATTAGTCGGATCGTATTCAACATGAGTGGATTCTCCCGACTCAATCTCGGGTTCCGTACAAGCAACAGACATGAAAGGTTGCTCGAAGGGACCAAGGAAATCTTGCTTTTCAAGGGGTAGATACTTGACAGGTCGTATCATCCGCGCGGCTTGGGAAAAAAGGTAGACACCTGGATACTGACCACCGTTTGAGTTTGGAACGTAACCAATCTCAAGTTCAATGGGAACGTCGTGAGTGCCTTCAACCTTCCAGTATCGCAAGGTATCCCCTATTGTTAGCGCTTGCTTGGGTGTGCAGAAACCCAGTATTCGACCATCAAGCTGTACAACGATACTTTCATCAACAGAAGCGGAAGATGATTCAGAGACGCCCAATTGAGCTAGCAGTTGAGGAATTGCAGAGACATCAAGATCATGTGTGGTAATCTTGCATTTATGAGCTAAATGGTTGAGTAAACCACAAGGACTTCCATCAGGAGTGTGAACCGGGCACAGAAAACCCCAACTCTCAGGTAATAACTTCCGCACTGTGGTTGTCTTCAATTGAGCGAAGAAACTGCCTCTGTGCACCATGCGGAAATGGCTAATGAATCGGTAGAAATTGATCTTTTCTGCTACTACAGTGAAACCTGATGTCTGCTGTAGGTCAAGTCCTGTAGGACTGACCAAATTGCCTGTAGAAATAAAATATTCAAGCGCTCCTCCGAGATTTTCGGTGGTTCTCCTAAGGACCTTAGAAGGAAAGTCTTTGAGAAACGCTGGGTCGGTAAATCTAGCCTTGCCATTCTTAATGATCCATTCCTGACAAGCTCCTTGTATAGATCTTAGCCAGTCATCCATCCTCTCCTTGATGATCATGCCGTACAAGAAACCTGGGAGTAGGATTTCTTGACTTGAGACGGCGTCTGGATTGTCAACCACGCAGTCACCAGCGACTAGCGAGTAAAGCTTTCGAATCATGAAGAGTAGCATTCTAAACTTGTCATTGTATTGAGATTCTGTTACATCAACGTTGCCAAGATGTACAAGGACGATCTTTCGTAAGAATACGGTTCCTGCTTCGTGATTTGACACGTCATCTGGTACCCCAAGTACCGGCTTGAATTTCTCACCTAGATATGCTCGGGTCTTTGCTCTACCAAGTAGATTGTAGGCTTTGTAAGTTCGGAGAAGCAGTTCGACTCGATCTGTCATAAAGGTATTATCGATACCTTTAGATCCAACAGTACCGACCAATCCCTCGAAAATCTCGCGATCATTAGTTTCCACCAGTGCCTTTAGGATCATCATCACGGGCACTAGATACTCGTTCTTTCTCCAGGAGAACCGGAACGTTACATTGCCATCATCAAGATAGTGAAGAACGTTCGTTTGTGACGTCTGATCTGGGCGCACTGATCGTATCTGCATTCCAAATTTTGTGTATGCAGACCCTCTGTTAACGAAGGAGCCGCGTACGATAGCCATTGGATAATTTCGGCGAGAGACGATCAGCATGCGTATCAGCTTCTCAATTCCGTTGACGATGAAATAACCTCCAAGTTCCTCCGACTCTTCTTTGTGTTGCACTAGCTGCGCAGGCGTGCATTTTTCCAAATGACACCGATTAGTTTTGAGCATGATAGGGATCTGACCAAACTCCCTGACGGATTCTTGCCACTCTCCCCCGTTGACTTTGTATTCCATTCTTGCTCTCAGCTTGCCTCTGTAAGTGGCATGCCTCTCGCGGCATTCTGCAGGGTATATCTCACGGTTCTTGGTGCTGAACTTGTTATTGGGCGGAAGCACCGCCTTCTCGAGAAAAACTTCTCGTATCCTCACACTAAGTCTGTTTCTCCTTTCTGGGGCTTGCCCGACTTCCAATCTCTGCGTCCTTAGGAGCGCAGATTCTTGTTCACCATCTAGGAAGACTTTAGTCCCGATATCTCTTATCGCAGCCTCGAGAAGCTTGTTATTGTCGAGAAGGGCATTGAAGGAACTGATGTGAGGCTGTAGAGCATCAACGAGGGCCGGGTAAGCCGTGTGATCTTTGGGAGGACGTTTGAATAGTTTCTCCCGCCGGAGGGTATCGAATTCCGATGTCCAGCGAATATTTGTAGGAGGTGCCGTGGAGGGTGCCATTGCAGTTATGGAAAGCGCGACTAGGACATGACCGACAGTGTGGGAATGACTACTGCCTCCTTATGGCTTACTATCTTGTAGCAGAGCGAACTGATGCCGTATACTGACATAATTAGCTGGATAGTGGCATACACAGTACCCAAATTCTCACAGGAACCGAAGTACTGTAAACTCGAAGCTAGAGTTGTATAATACCGGATTAGATAAGGTAAATTACGCACAGACTCACTTGCATGGGATCGACAAATTCCCGCAGCAGCATCAAGGGACAGGCCTCCACAAACCACACCAACTTGCCCGCCTTAGATGTAAGGCTACATCGATCAGCTGCACAATCAAATAGACGCTCAACCCGCAGTGAATGCTCTCGTGCCATTGTGTCTTTCGCTTTGGATATCAATCACCAAGGTATTGAAGTATGTCCGTGGGGTCAAGGTAGTAAGGGTATCGAATGATTCTGACATTTATTTCAAATACTGTATTACTGCTACTACTCTTTGGGAAAGGCGGCGCCTCCCGCTTGCTTTTTCCGCCCGAGAGCAGGTCAACCTTGGCTCTGTAATTCGAGAGTTCCCCCATTATCCCACTAGCCCTCATAAACAAGGCAAGCTATCTCGCTATATCGCTATACTCCTCTTGGAAACATGGCCGGCATCTTCAAGAAGGTCTATGACTGGCTTTTGAGATTGTTCTGGTAGGTCTTCATGTAGTGTCCTGCGCGTGCTGCATGCAGGAGGGCATCAATGAGCGTTCTATCAACCTGCAGTAACAATGGTTGGAAAGTGGTATGATCATGCTGCCTCGAATAGTGCTGACATATGTATGATGCGGACAGGGCAACAGAGATGGATATAACCATGATCGGCCTGCAGAATGCAGGGAAGACGTCGCTCTTGCGTGTGCTTGCGGTAAGCCCCTCTGTCACGCCCATCAAAGGCTCGCTGATCCGTGGCTCTGCAGGGCGGTGAGTTCACCGTAGAGTAAGTGTAGCTGCTAGAATGGTTCTTTGTCTCCTATGACAACTAACGAGTTTGTTCTTCGTAGCTCGATCCCCACCGTTGGTTTCAATATGAAGCGAGTCCAAAGAGGCCATGTCACCTTAAAATGGTAATGTGCATTGGCTGCCATGCCAGATCTCATAAAGAGATCTGAACTGACCATGGCCTAGCTGGGACCTTGGGGGTCAGCCAAGGTTTCGATCCATGTGGGAGAGATATTGTCGTGGAGTCAACGCCATTGTGTAGGTCAAAGACCGAGGCCATCAAAAGGCTAAGCAAGCTGACTAGTTCTCCAAGCTACATCGTAGATGCGGCGGACAAAAAGGCCCTTCCGATAGCGAAGGAGGAACTCCATGCATTGCTCGAAAAGCCGGTCTTGGATGGGATCCCATTGCTCGTCCTGGGAAACAAGTCTGATCTCCCAGAGAAGCTCACCGTCGATGAACTGATCGATGCGCTGAACCTAAAAGCTGTTTCTCACCGCGAAGTCAGTTGTTACGGTATCAGCGCAAAAGAAGAAACCAATCTGGACGCAGTGTTGCAATGGCTGATTAAGCGATCAACCAAGTAAAGATCAGTGCGAAGACAATTCTCGATCCAACGACGTGCACGATTGCCAACAACATTTTGCTACGACTTTAGCGCTCACGATGATGACGAAGCAATGGAAAGACACGCGCCAGCAATGGCAAGATATATTTCACTGCTCAGAGCATCATAATTTTGAGTCCTTGCGGCGTTTCGGTTTTCCTCCTTTCTTGGCAGCTTTTGATTTTCTGTATCTCGTCCTCAACCAGGCTCACAGCATCTTATGGCTGATGTGAGGAGCGAATTCAATCATCGCACGAGTCGTTGGGGTTTGATGATTGTTCGGCCGTTTTGGGGCGGGGTGGTTTCAGCGTCCCCAAGGCCATATTTAAGTTCCGTTTGCTAGTTAATGACAACAGAGCTTCGAATGCGCGCTGCAGCCAAACTGCGTGAAACAGAATAAGGAATTTACAACACCAGCAGAATAGCTTGTGAGTATGAAAACGTGAAGGGGGAGGTGAACAATCCAAAAGGGAAAAAGGGCTCGACGAGTGTTGAGGCCCATTGTGCAGACTGATGCGCTGGCAGCGCTAGACCTATCATGTCGTAGTGACGTTCGGCACGGGAACTAGCCCCTTTGAGCAGGGGTTCACAAAGATGTCGTCGCAAGGCAGGGTTGAGTCGGCAGTGCACAGCCCTTCCTCCGGCCACCTTACTTTACACTGCAAAGCGAATATCCCGCACATCAACACTACCTTACAGCAGCCCATTTTCCTGGCGCTTCAGATTGCATAATCCTTTGGCAGGAGATCAAGTCATCCCACATAGCCTCTTACAACAACCTATTAAATATCAGGCCGTTTCCTATCCATCACTCACAATTTCTTGATCCGGCGTACATCGCTCAGTGTCCTCATCGTCATCAACTTACAAACGTACATCATGGCAATCCTACCAAGATACATGTAAGTTTATACACAACTATCCTCTCCTACGACCACTCTGTTACACTTGGCCCTTGGCTGATTTGATTCTGGATCTTAGGTGTTACAATGGTGGTTACTCCTCAAATGGCTACTGCTACAGCTCTTGGGACTCTTACGGTCGTTGGATTGTCGTGGCTGCCGTCATTGCTGGCGGTTTCTTCATCTTCTTCATCTTCGCGTATGCGTTATCCTCAATCCCCGCCTACCTTCTCAGACTAATGATTCTGCAGATGCATTACTGCTCGTAGACGTCGTCGTATTGGTATGACGCCATACCGGGGTACTGGATGGGCGGCAGGAGCTACGCCTGCTGGCCACGCACCCGCACAGTACACTGGCGCTCAGCCTTACTACGCTGGAAACAATAACCCGCAGTACAACGCCGAAGCACCTTCAAACGGAGCGCCTCCAGTGTATTCTCCACCTCCGAATCAGAACTACTACGGCAACAACCAAGCCGACCATGGATACTTCGGCGGCCAGCAAACCGGGATCGAGCTACAGCAACCCCAGAGCGCGTACCAGCCGCAAAGAGGTGGAGATCCAGTCTACTTCCCCCCAAGCGGTCCACCGCCTGCGAAAGGAGGAGATGGGATCATTAGGTAAAGCCGCTTGGTGGTGCTTTAGGAAGTAGAAAGTGAAGTGTATCATGAGACATTGTGCTTTAGTCTAAGGAAGTGTCAGCCGGCGTTGATATGGACGTGGCGCTCAAGCAGTCGGAAACCCAGGGTCTTGAAGGGCAGGTTGACGAAGGTCTACACTATCTATCTACCTTACGTTGCTAATAATCAAATCCGGCAATGTAACATACAGCACAAAACTCTGTTTTTGCTCAGTTTGAACTCCTTTAACAATATTTCAACTTATTCAAATATATCTCGGTCGCCTCTTCGCATAAGCTAGCGGGACTTCGATCATGTACGAGGTGATGCAATAAAGTATTGAAAATGGCCACCCTACCGCAATTGCACTATACGCGAACATCAACAAAGATGCAAAAATTTAAATATAAGGGACAACAACGTCAAATATATAATTGTAATTGTAATTCATACACCCTTGTGACATCGGTTTAGGCTCGACCCATGAGGGACTCTATGCTATTTATATCGAGTGGACAAAACCCTCTGAGGGAGAAAACCACTCGCCGTCTATACGGCTGCTTCGCGCAGCCGAAACAATAAGATTGGCACTGTGTTATCAAGTAATGAATCTATAGCTTCTATTCAGCGCGTGACGCTCGAGTAAACTCTTAATGAGTGTCTGTGTTGTTCGATTATGACGCATCGTCTTTGTTCTGCTCTTCATTGACGATATTCTATACAACGATGTTTCGGTTCGATTCTCGATCCGAAGACGAAAGACGTTTTCTTTGCATCTGTGATGCTCGTGATTGTAACGTACGTAGAGCTGTGTTCTCTTACTCAATGATTGTCATTCATTGAGCAGAGAAATATGTGATAAAAGAGAGACGCACACGATGAGAAGATAGAGTGTGATTGTACTGAGTAACTCTTTCCTTCTCTTGATTTGACTTGTGTCACGTAGACGTTGAATGAATTGTTAGTATAGGCTTGCGATCGCAATCGTTCGATGTTTGACTCTGATCGATGAAAGAGAATGTGTTCTGATCGTTCTCTTGAGCTCTCGATTTTCCACGTAGATGGATGAATGACTTGACGTCAAGTAAAGAAGATGAGCTCAAGCTCTCTCAGTATATCAGCGTGATCGACGAGTCACTACTTCTTCGAGCACTGTAGTCACATCTCTCAATACTTGAGACGACTATTCTATCTGATATCTTTTCATCAATTACTCGACGACACTGTCGATGTGATGAAGACGTTTCGATATCGACGCAGTCGACGAGTCGCAAATTCTTCGACCACTTGTAGTCACAACTCTCAGACACTTCATCTGAGTTGTCTAATCACTAGCAGTATCTTCCCATCTCTTACTGACATCGACATGTCATTAATCTTCTTCGTAGATCGATTGTGACTGTTAGAAGGAAGGTTGTCGCATGGGTGAAAACTCTGCATGACGACTTTCCTGATCACGCAACGTTCTAACATCGTTCAAACTGCGTCGAATTGAGATCTCTTGACTCTTCTGACTTCTATTCGAAGAATAGAATCAAAAGGTTCGTAGTCGACATCACGTACAGATGAATCTCGTTGCCAGCCACGTCAAATATATATAGAAACGTTAGATGATTTGATATGTTATATAAATCTATTCAAGAAAATGATTGTCATCTTTGTTTTCAACGATTGAATTCACTCAACGCTTCTGCCTCAATACAAAAAGATTTGCTGCATGAAGTCTGCGAAGTAAGCGCTAGCTCGAAGGGGCTTAGCTCAACTTCAGTCTGAGGTACTGAGCCAATTGAAATACATGATACATACAAAAGCTTATGTAATAAGATACGTTGGTTTTACGTTGACCCTCTACTTTGTACGAAGGCCATTTCCAATACTTTATTGCATCACCTCGTAGGCATAATAGAGTGATGAAATTTCTGGCTTCAAGATAAGTTGATTGACAAACAATTGCAATTTCTTCTCGTATGATACTGATCACTGCGATGCTGCACTTAAGTTCTTTATGACTTCGTAAGCTATTTCGGTATTCAAAACGCGCGTATTCCGTATGGTATTACCTTACGCCCTCTCTGTATGGCGAGGTTTTTCCGGTGACGGTGTGGCTGAAGCTCGCTACTGCCTATTTGTTAGCATGACATCTTGGCCATCGCTATCTTTGCTTTGTTGTTGACAATAATTGAACAAACACCTATTCAACACACGCCAACATCGCTCTGGTTCACTTGCTTTGAGTTTTGCAACCTCTGGTTGTCCTAGGCTATGTAGATTTGCTGCGAAGGAAAAACTCATCACCACCTTCAGAGTCGTTAGGTGAGATAGACGGCCGCTTCTCATACACGCACTGGTACCAACCTACTGAAAGCTCTAGCCATGGCTTCCAGCTCAGATCCCGAAATGGAGTATCTATCAGCGTCCTTCGATCCATCGTCACTTACGGTCCCGAAGCTAAGGGGCATATTGATGTCACACGACATTCCCTACCCGGCCTCTGCGAAAAAGTCACAGCTTATTGATATCTTCACACAAAAGCTCATTCCGAAGTCGCGTAGAATATTAGCTGCGCGATCAAGAACGAGGCGTACGAGCAAAGGCATTACAGATATGCCAAGCAGCCAGGAAGGGACAGTGAATGGCGACGAAGATAATAATGCCAGCTTGATGCCCCCGCCTCCAACCCCAAAGCGAACAGCGAAGAAAAGCAGGCGAGTATCATCGGAGGACATTGAGCCTTCGAACAGTCGCAGAGTGTCCAGTGGCCGGAACATTCCGACGAAGCATGCGCGGCCTTCAGATACCGAAACTGATCCAGAGTTGGATGCGAAGAGACCCTTGGTGCGTAAGACTCGGAAGAGTGAAGTTACACCTGCTGTCAAGATTGAAGAGGCGGACGATAGACAAGTGCGGCCCTCCCTCAAGGAGAGCCCTTTCAGCCATGAAAACCCCTTCCAAAGCGGTAGTTCCCCGCTATTGCCGGGGGAAAGCAGGCGGAGGAGTGCTGGTACTAGCGGTGACCGGAGAAAGAGTACGTCAAGGAGAAGAAAGACAGAAGGTGTTAGTAGCCCCGAGTTTTCGAGGCTCAAGCAGGAGGATGGGGTTACTGTCCCTACATCAAAAACATTCGAAGTACCGGTTGCGAGAGTCAAGCAACCGAAATACGAACCCCGCATTGAACCAGATGATGGTATCGAAGCCGGGGAGGACTTCACACCAGAAGAGCAATTGGAATTAGTCAGAGCACGTGCCGCGAATGGCGATCTTGACATTCTTCCGCCTCGCAAGAAGAAGCGGCTACAGAAGACCAATTTAGTCCCGCGATCCGCGCCTTGGATGGTTATCATGGCCCTGTTATCAGGATATGCATTGTGGTTCAGACAAGAGAAGCTTCAAGTGGGCTATTGCGGGATCGGCAGGTCGTCAGATGCACTTTCTAATGTCCAAATACCAGAGTGGGCGAGCGCACTACAACCTACTTGTGAATCATGTCCGCAACATGCGTATTGCTACGAAGGGATGGAGACAAGATGCGAGCAAGACTTTGTATTGAAACCACATCCCTTATCTCTCAATGGCTTGATACCATTACCACCAACCTGCGAGCCCGATGGTGAAAAGGTACGAAGAGTAAAGGCGGTAGCGGACAGAGCAGTCGAAGAATTACGAGAAAGAAAAGCCAAATTCGAGTGCGGCACTCTTACTGATGGCCAAGGAAAAGCCACCCCGACCCTTGAGATGCCTGTCGAAACCCTAAAACAGGAAGTCTCGAAAAAGCGCCGAAGAGGCATGTCCTCCGCTGAATTCGAAGACCTTTGGAAAGGCGCGATCGGTGAGGTTCTTGGCCGTGAAGAAGTCATCCATTCTGTCGAAGGGCAAGTTTCCCCTCTCCCCCTCCAATTCCCCAGCTTAGTCCCTTCCCAACACCTCCCCTGCCCGAACAACCGAAACACAACCAATCTGACATACTGTTTCCCACTAACCAGTTCCCCTCAAGACCAACTACCCCCCTCCTCCTTGCCACCACCTCCCTCGCCCGTCTCCCCCTCGCTTGCACCGTCCGCCGATCCACACGCCTCGCGTTGGCACGCCATAGAGCAGAGCTTGGGCTTCTGACCTTTGTCTCCCTCCTTCTCCTCTATACCCGCTCCTACATCCTAGCCCTACGCTCCGACTCCGCGCGTGTCCCCGCCCTCGTTTCCACAACTCTAGATCGCCTCGCTACGCAAGCTGCCCTACACGCCCGCGGCGAGGCACTAGAAGGCTGGATCTCAGTCGGGCAGCTCAGGGATGATGTGTTAAGAGACGAATTCAGTGCAAAAAGAAGAGAAGGGCTGTGGAAGAGGGTCAAGGCTGTGGTAGAGATGAACGCGAACATAAGGGCGAGCGTGCGGGAGGGCAGAGGCGGCGAGGTCAGTCGCGTCTGGGAATGGATCGGCAATTTGGGAATAATGGACGACTCCGGAAGGCGGGAAAGCGGACGGATGGGCTTGCTTGATGATAACGGGAGGCGGCAGAGCGGGAGGGTGAGTTTTGGGGGGGTGCAGTATTTGGGCGAGGGGGGAAGTGGAAGGACGAGTCCAGCGCCAGGTGGAAGGGGGGAGATGGTGGAGTCGAGGAAGTGGGACGAGGGACGGCCGATTTATTGAGTGAGCTAATCGTGGGTAGGGTGGTGTTTAAGATAGCTCTCTTCCTGTTGTGCCGTCGTGCTCGGGCTTCAGGCCGAAAATACTTTAGACGCTCATGGCTGGCTACGTGGCATCGGTTTCCATGCGTTCTCACTGTCGCGGTGTTTTACCAACTATATGATTCCTTTCCCTACAGCTACGAGTACAGCCGGCATTTCGAGTCGTATCCTTTCAGTCTCACATATGCTATAATATTGGTAAATTCACTCGGCTATGGTAATGATGAGATCAAGGGCGGTGCTTTGGAACCTTTTATTATGGATCTACTGGATAAGTCTATCTATATATGTTCTCTCTACGGATAATCATACACCCTTAGATGATATTTAACCACTATCCGACGCGCTGCCCCCTATATTTCACGTGTAATGGCAAAGTGGTATTTCGAATTTGCGGGATAATGACGACCGAACAGTAGAGAGGTTCGACGATAGGGTTGAGGAAGGAATTTTCATACTGATCTCTTAGCCCTCTGGAGCCCATACGTTCAAACCCAGATTACTCGTGCAGGTTTCACCGAGTTTCTCTCATTATTGACCTAGTGTGAGGATTGCGTTGAAGTCAGGTGCGGTTCTTGAGTTCATCGGCATCTGCAAACACTCTTCATCTCGGGCGATGAGGGGATGTGGTTTGGCTGGCTTGTGGTTATCGGAGGTCTGATATCTTTGCTACCTAGCTCTGAGCCTCTGTCGATGACTGAGCTGGTTTCTGTATCTTGGCCACTTCAGAGTCCTGCTAGGTCAGAAGGTGTTTGAACTGGATAAGATCCGTAGTGGCATCTCCCCAATTCGGGAGATAGAAATCCCATCAAGGCATATCCTTCTCAATCCTTCACTCCCCACCGTCCCACCTCCTCCATGGCCTCCTTACCCCCATCTTTCAACTTCTCATCTCCCAGCAACCCCGCCACGCACCTCCACCCGTCTCTTCCTCCTCCCCAACTAAGTACCTCCTTCCTAAACCTCTCACCCGCATCTCGACTTACGGCCCCTCCATTTTCGCCCCCTCTGAAAACCTCCTTCCAGACCTTGCCGGCAATCGCGCGATCAAAGAGATAGCTATAATACGTCCCGCCGTACTCAACCAAATGCCCGAAAAACCCCTGAGCACTCGTCTCTCGCGGTTCCGGAATGCTGCCGTAGTTGTCGTAGACATCATGGAAGACACGGGTGCTATCGAAGCCGCCCCCCATACTTAGTGGCAAGGAGGAATGATACGCCTGATCCAACATGGCAAGCAAAATCTGCGTTTCCGTTTCAGCGCCTTGCCCTTTCCGATCAATGGCCAATCTCTCCGCTACCATCTCATAGGGCAATGGCGCATCAGTCTCCCAGTGTCTAGCGAAAAGACTCAATACGTCGGGATCAGCAGCAAAATGCTCCATCAAGACAGAAGGAAGTTCCGCAAAATCGGTGGCACAGCGAGTGCCCGAGACAACGTGCAGGGAAGTGCGGCCGAGGATGGAGTGAATTGCATGACCCATTTCGTGGAAAAGGGTTTGTAGGTCCCGGAAGGAGAGAAGAGTTGGTTGGGAGGGGCTGGATTGGTTGGACTGGAAGTTGCAAATTAGCGCTATAATGGGAAGCTGATGGATGGCGCCTGTGGTGGGGGATTGGGATATTGCCATGCCGTCGTTGGCGGCAAGTTGGGGTGACTGGTCGGGGGAGGTTGAGGCCGCTTCTGACACTTCGGAAAGAGAAATTTGACGAGAACAGCGGAGGGTGAAGTGAGCGGGATTACGACTTTTGCCTGCCCGGGCGAACAGGTCACAGTATAGTACTGCTATGTGACCTTCGGATTCATCGATGACATCAAGGCGGCGAACGTCTGGGTTCCATGTTTCCCCAGCTGAAGCCTCGCGTGGTACGAATCGGACGCCGTATAGTCTGGTGAAGAGGCGGGAAAGCCCCTGCATTACCGTCCCAAGGGAGAAGTAGGCGGAAATAAAGTCAGGTTTTCGAGACTTGGATCTGAGCTGAGCTGCCAAGCGGGCCTGGTAGTAATCCCGATCCCATGCGTTCAGCTGGAGAGGCGAATCTCTGCTACTCAAGCCTGACTTTTTTATCCTCAGCATTTCTTCCAACTCTTCTTTGACATGCGAAGCATTGTCGGCAGCAAGCGCCGTGAGAAACGATTTGACGGCCTCAGGAGACTTTGCCATCTTGTCTGATAAGTTCATATCTGCATAACTTTCATAGCCAGACAGTCGTGCAACCTCTCCACGACATACCAGGAGCGTCTCTAGGATGTGTAATTGATTCTTAGAAGCGGTTCTTCCGGCGATATAAATTTGCCGCCTTGCATCCTCCTCCTCTACTGTTCGTAAAGCAGTGATCGATAGAGGACCAGTTGTGGGCAAACGGACAGTGCCAAATCGATGTGTAATCTCTCTAAGGATCACTGGGTCCATCCCTTTTAACCGGCTGCTGTTGAAGCGAAGGACGTATGTCGCTGGTGCCATGTTGCTCACGAAGGTAGTACCCAGCTGGCTGATGTGAGTCGATAACGCCACGAATTTTTCCCTCTTGTCCTGAGGCATATCAATCGCTGATTTGGAAAAGTCTCTCAGTAAGACCGTGGCAACCGTCTTCTCCTCCTCACTCCAAGCTACACTGATTTCCGGAATTGCCATTGCCTTCTGCAGTTTTTCATTGAGACCGGTCATGGTGTTCAAGATGTTCATATACTCGAAAAGCATGGCGTATGCTTCGTTGGCAGCTTTCTGAAACCTATCATCCGGATGGGTTACTCGAACGAATTCGGCGATATCCAGGACGCGGCATAAAGAATCGCTCAGCCGGTCGAGGTCTCTGGGTATCGCCTTGTAGTCCTCCATAGTAGATGCTTGAAGCACCTTTGCAACTATTCCTCGACATTTTGCCAACGCGACTTGTGTAAAGTCGTGGAACCCTGAAGGGTCTTTGAGATGTCGGTTTTGGAACAAGCCTCTTTGCGGACCGGTCACGCTAGACCATGAGAACTCATGCCAGAAAGGTTGGGAGTCGAAAATCTTGCGTAAGGTACGGTCGTCATGGCTCGATAACGGAGAAGGAGGATCTGCCTTCGGGGGGTGAAGGGCAGACCGTATAGTGGCTGCTGCTGCAACCGCAAGGTATCTGCGAGAGATGTGCCGTGCGTAGATCCATGAATATCGACATGTTGGCTTGAGCATGTCCTCACACCTGGCTTTTCAAAGTAAAAGGACCAGCCATCGTGTTGAAGTCATACAGTTGATTTCCTTGCCTGTTATGTCATCCATGCTTAGCTTCTATTTGAGGTATTTATCTAGTGTACCGTACTATATAATACGTGAAAATAATTTACAACTCCACAAGGAGAAATTTCTATGTCTTCAAAACAGGTGACTGAATTATTATTATGTTCGGTAATAAGTGAACGGTACCTTTAGATTCCAATGTCAGACATCGGTTACACAAGCTGTTTGATACACACCGCGCTGACAACGTTCCCAGCTTCAGCGCAACGCTCCAATGCTTTTGTGTATCATCGGAACCCGTACGAACATACAGCCTGCGACTCGGTTAAGCACCGCATGAACGCGCCAGGAGCACTTCCCGATCACCTTCGAACGTCTCTTCCTCCTCCTTCATAGCTCACCAGCCCCTCGATCTAGAGCTCAACTCCTCGTCCCTCAGCCTTGCCTTCCAGCTCGTTGTGCGCCTTCAGACATGGTTTGCGGTAGTCGTCCGCTTTAGCCGCTTGACCAGCTGCTACTGAAGCAGGGTTTTTCCCGTCGGCTGTGTTGAGTTTCGAGGAGCCTAAGATGTCGAAGGTTTTCTCAGGTTGTGCGGTGGCATGATTCTTTCCGTTCGAGGTGTTGAGTTTGGAAGAACCGAGGATATTGAAGGATGAGTCTGGCATTGCTATTGCTTGAGGTTTTTTTAGGCTTTGAACTGGCTGGGCTGAAGCTGCGGGGAATCTGCGGGTTTAACGAGCAGAGACGGCTTTGCTGGTGGATCTTTGAACCGATCTGTGAAGTATACCTAGGCAGTATGAGTTGAGATGGAGGAACGCTTGGTTCTTCAAAAGCGCGTTCAAGCAAGGCTTTTGATACTGCCTCACCCCTCGTGACGGGGTTGGGTGGCGCAGGTGTATCGACCCTTTCCCGGCACGGTATTAAAACATTGGTCGTATCACTCTACGAACCCTTTTACGTGACTTCGACATTACGGGGGTGATTTGGTCTCAAGGGGACACTAAGTTGCCTCTCAGAGAAGATGAAGTTCCAGCCAGTCGGTCCTATTCCTGTAACACAACATGTTGACAGATCCAAATGGAAGATTGAATTGTTCATTTTCTAGAAATCTTCACCTACTCTCTGTAAAATATCCAAGCCCTTACAGACTCGACGTCCGAACGTTCCATAACTTTTGACTCTTCCGACCAAATCCAGTCTTGCCATAATAACTTGGTGCCACGTCCGAGAAGTTAGGGCTGGCTGGTCGCTGTACGGTAACGCTCTTGTAGTCGACAGGTTGCTGAAATTATCGGCTCCCCTAATCCTATACTACTACCCTGGATGTGGTAATTGAGAGTGCCAGGTTACTCTCATCCCTCTTTTTGATAGCACTGGCGTACAGCTCGTATGGCGCCCCAACACCGAGCGCCCGTTTCGCGTGCAGGCTTAGGATTGAGAGCCCATAAATGTAGCTCGCGTTGGTCCATCCGAACCTGCAATACCGTGTTAGCATAAAGATAACTTCTATCAAAGCTACATTACTGAAAAGCGACTTACCCTTCCTGCGGCGCAAACTTAAAATCCAGCCCCTGATTTCCATATTCGGCATTCACTTTGTGCGAGTGGTTCAGCTGCGTAACGTCGTATTTCTCCACAATGGTGCCGTTGTAATCAATGAAGACTTTGGTGACCATGTGAAGCCAGCGGTAAATCAACCGTTCCGCCTCCTCATGGTAACCATATTTCTTCAGGCCATCCCATGCTAGCATCTGATGAGGAGCCCAGCCGTAAGGGAAGTCCCACTGCTTTTGTGGGTTGGTTTCACTTATTGGTCCTCGCGAATGCTCGGTCCCGGTGGCAAGGCCGCCCACGCACTCAAATTTAGGCAAGCCTCTCTCTACAAGCAATGCCGCTTGGTGAGGATTGGCAACTCCGCACCAAAGTGCCCATAAAGACGTCGTCGACTCGAAATGGGACTGTTGCTTGGTGGCGGTGTTATAGTCAAAGTAGAGACCTTTTTCTTCATTCCACAAAAATTTGTCAATAAGGTTCCTCCTCCGTCTTGCTCTAACATCCCAGAGAGCCGATGATTCGATATGGTTTGGCTCCTGGCCTGGAGAACAGAAGGAAGCCGGTACCATAAGTTCATCGGCAAACACCGTTCGAATAACCTTTGCGATATCTGTCTCGTAGCGATATAGTAAGCAGTTGAGGTCAATCGTAGCTAAGTCGGCCGCGACATGCTCTAATCGGTTAGACGTGTCATGCCCGTTCTCCCTCACCGCTCTGTCATGAAGACAGAATTCGTCAAGATCTGGTTCGTCAATCTCTCCATCGTTGTATGCATTTGTAAACTTTTCAGGCGTCATTTTATATTTAGCAGCATAAGGCGCCAGTATATGAGAGAAGTTTGTGGGCTCGCACTCAGGTGGGAATCCTGCCCCAATGGGTCGGTATCTCGACAGTCTGGAAACTTTGTCATATCTTGGCTCAGACATCCAATAGCTATGGTATTCTTTCATCGCCGCCAGCATTGCAGTCTTCAAGAGATCCCGGGAGCCAGGTTCATGCCGAGTCGCTTCGTACGTTCTCAATGCGAGATCCGTCAGAAAGGGTGGCTGAGATCTGCCAAGATAATACGAACGATTTGCGTTCAAAATCTTACCATAATGCTTGATCTCGAAGCAAAAATGCCTTATAATGGCTTTGACAATATGCGAGTGGCTGCTTAACATTCCCCATGCACAGAAGCAGCTGTCCCAATTATAGAGCTCGTTAAAGCGTCCTCCCGGCACAATGAATGGCAGACCTTTCAGCTCTTTCTGTTCAAGTTCTTCCACTCCGACCTCTGCATCCATCTCTAACGCTAACATTCCAGGTTTTAGATTTAAGCTCTTGACAAATTCAGCGGTGATATCGCCCTCGGGAAGCCATTGCACGTCCAAACACATCTCTGGTCTTTCCTTGGCAATCATGCTGTAGTAAGCATATTGCTCCGGTGCTCCTCGAGGAACGTAGATCCTTGGTGGCGATTCTATGGTCTTGGGATCCTTTGCAGCAACCTCAATACCCGAATCGTCAATGTGTCTCGTGAGACTATCCCAGAAGGTTCCTTTAATCAACCTCTGGAGCCGATGTACTGGCTCCTCTTCAATCCGCGAGTCATCAAGGGTTACGAATCTGCAGCCTTTGCTTCGGGCCAATGAAAGTTCTTGAAGGAGATTGGCTAGCCTGTAGTTCCCTCGAACGTCCCTTCGACGGTGCCTATCGGAGCCAAATGCGCCCAATGGAAAAGACTTCGACGTGGGATGAATTAGTACAAATATCGTCAGCGATCAACTTGATCATTGCTATACCTTAGGCCCGCAGTCATCAATTGTAATCTTTGAATCATTATCCAGGTCTTCATGTTGCAATAACGCTTCTATAGTGGGGTCCACCGCTATAGTGAACTTGGTCTTACCCATTGAACCCTCGTCTGAAATCCCCCATCAGCCATTTCCTGCTCGTTCTTGGCTTAAGATAGGAAGAAATCTATACCATGGCTTCCCCGCCTTTTAACAGGTTGTAACTCTTGTACCAAACTCGGCTTTCTTGGCTAATTAGATTCAACGTTAGTAAAGCTCTCTTCGAGATGGGTCTACAATTCTACGCCATCTCGATAATGGTCCATACAGGAAACACTCAGAGGACAAGGAGAAAAACTCATACAACAGATTGAGATCTTTGTCCAGATGCTGCAGAGCTATGTGGGTTTAAACCCATATCGACAGCTATTTTCCAGGGTTTATCATCTTAGATCCTGGGCCGAGTTCGGCGCAGATATTTTATCAAGATCAGTCAAGGTGAGATAAGGTGGTTATGCATGGAGACACAACAGTCCCTAGGGGTCCGAACCGAAGGTCAGCTGCTAAGAGTACGCTGTGAATTATACCTCGAGCAATCCGAGAAAAAGAGGTCACCTATATTGACATGGAAGGAGAACAACAAGACCTATGCTTGACATATATATTGCACTCCCGCTTGACACCAACAGCACCGTTAGATAGGACCACATTGTCAGCTGAGAAGAGCCAAGCCTCCATTGAGGCACCGAAGTAAATGTTAGTCCTACTTAGATTACGCTTCCACCAACAGCACTGGCAAAGATAGGTGAAACTTGCCACGTGCCAGGTATTGACGCCAAAAGCCAATCGACTAGACTAGTAAAGTACTTTACTTAGGCTAGTTTGTACTACGTATATTACTCGTAATTGATAATATCATTGAGACAACCAAGTCTCGGTAGAATCCATACCTTAACACGGTAGGTCGAATGTGCGGACATGCTGAGTTCCTCCCCATTCACCAGGCTGAACATGGCTCACGCGGCAGTCAATTGGACCAGCCGCGAAGAAAGGCAGTACCCAGACTAGTGGAGATCGAACAGTATTTATCTATCCTTGGGTCACTTTCTTTCGAGGCGGCGAGGCTGAGGGCGCTTAATCCGCCTTGCAGCCTTACCTTTCTCTTGGACGGAGATATAAAAGTGATGTAAGGAACGTCTTTCTGTGTGCATCTCTTCTTTTGATCCAAATGTCGCCCGGAACCGATGCAGCGAATCTCACGGCAGCATGGGTGTCCGCTGTCGCTACAGCTGTCGGGTTGGGTTCCGGTAAGTTACCCATAGGTTGTTAAGAGTGAGAAAGTCAAAGTAGCTGATTAGATGCTACCAAGTGCTGGCACAGGTGAGCACGATCAAGTCTCAGCTGGATCCTTTCAATGCTGCGCGTGGAGAAGATCATCTGGCGTTCTGGGGAAAGCACAATGAATACCCCTCCCAAAAATGGTGGCATATCTCAAAACCACCGCCCCTTGGTCCAGTAGTCGAAGCAGACATCGGCAAATGCCTGAATGTTGAGACTCTACATTTGAGTAGAAGACCAATTACTCAGGTTGGTATCGCGTCATGGACTATCCTTCTAGCAGTTTTCCATCCTCATCCATCTGAGCAACCCAAGTATCACAATATGTCAGAGCCAAGTCTTGTAGAGGACAAAGCTGCATCTTCTGCTCTCGGATATGTCCATGATTCTTCAAGAACCCCTTCACCTATTGCGGAAAAGCCGGCAGCTGGAAAGCCATGGCACAAGACACTAAATTCGAGACCACTGGTTTTCCACCGAGATGTTGCTTGCACCGAAATCTCCAGAATGACTTTGATCTCTTTCATCTTACTGTCGCAAGCTAGAGAAATCTATCGCTACGACGGCGCTGCTGGCCTCCGCATGGGTTTTGCAAGTTACAACGGCTTCTACCAGATCGAGTGGCCTATTGGTCAACGGCCGACTCTGAAGTTCGAGATACATGAGGTCTACCAAAGCGGGAAGGACTCTTTTCCAATTTGCTTTGCTCGAAGGCCTCGGAAGTGCAACGAGATGGCTGTTGGCATGATAGATCGCGGTGTAGATGTGGTGGGGAAGCCTCTCAAAGTAGCCTTTGCTGGAAGAAAGAAGCCAGGTCTCTACGTACTGAAGCTGTTGGCGAAGCGATTCGGCGCTCAGCGAAGCGCCGCGGACCTTTACAACATGCTGGGTGGAGAAGCACACGGAGTGGACTACCTCTTTCGAGAACAGATATACATCACCCCAGCAGCCCTAGAATTTGTGCGTGAGCTTGTTGTGCCGTCTCTCGTAGATGATAAAACCTCGAACATATACGTGGGTCAGTCAGAAGTCGCCACAATCGCAGATTGTCTGGATCATCTTCCATGGTCCCCACTTGCATGGTCCATCCACCGAGGAATGAAAGACACACTCGTTGCCTATGCATTACCGTTCATGGTAGCACACCGTGAGCCTTTGGCTAAAGCACTGCACGATGCGGTAACAACACACACGTACGCTCTGCGACACCGAGGATGGGAGCCGACCTTCGTCCGGGACCATATGGCTCAGCAGGCTGCATCTGCAATCCGTGGTGACAATAGGTGCAGCGGGGACGTGTGCCGCATTGTGGCTGCGATTACCGAGCTGCTGTGTGACAAAGGTCAGGTTAATTTGGACCACACGAAGTTTTGGGCCCAGCACTTGGATCTTCCCCGCGAACAGGCAATCGATGAGGGCCTTTCGCCAGATACTATGGTTGCGCTGGTGAAAGCGTTCTTTGTTTGGTGGAGCCATGAATTTGACTATGAGGTTTACCACAAGCTTCCCTTGAGGGTTATTGTCATGTAACAACAGCTGGGCACCGCACGTATCTTGGATTCCTACGAGCAATTCTTTCTTGGTGCTTGAGATTGAGACACACCCTTGAAGATAAATCAATATCTCCGAGGAATAACGTATTCATGTTCGGCGTCTCAGGCGTCACTACGTACCATCTACCTGGGCATTCTAATTCAACCCCCGATATCTGCAGTGCCCATCCGGTCCGTTCAAGCATTCACTTCTGCTTGCTTTTTGATACCCTTTCACCCAATCTATGACGTTCACAGGCTATTTTCTACGAGTCGGTCTAGTGCGCAGAAGCATCGGAGTATCTTGACGCAGTACTGCTGTATCTTAGGGGAAACATAGTTTTCGATATAATGAAATCTGTGGTTTGCATCAAGAGGCAGCAATAGCTCAGTTAAAATAGTTTTATAGAACCCATCACACACCTAGGTGAAGACTACTAGCATTTGATACTTCGCATCACAAGGATGCCATAAACATCACCATTCAACATTTCATTCATCCTGCCTATCTAAAGCAGCTCCAGTCCTGTGCCCTAACCAGCCATGGATCCAAAACATGCACGCATCGTAGTACATGCCGCGGGTATATGAAGTAACAATGAAAAGAAAAGGCCCAACCTGCCAGCCCCCCCCCGGCCCAAAAATCCAGATTTCACCGTGTCGCTAATGACATGATACCGCATGGGCATGAAAAGAAACGAGAACACTTAGTCGTACATTGTAAAAAGTTATGATGGGGTTCATAAGAGCTTAGTTTCAATCCAGCACGACTGGGTCGTCTTCTTCTCCCCTTTTTCTCTTCTTTTCGCCTGAGCTCGCCAGTTTGGGAACTTCGTCCTTGAGAAGATTCGTCCGATACAGCTCATCCATCTTCTTTACCAATTCTTCGACTCCTTCGGGCGTGGCTGCCATACCACCCTTCATACCCAACCAGCCTGCACCGCTTGCTCTTTCCAGTTCCATCATGGCTTCGTCCACATCGACATCTAGTCTCTTTGAAACCTTCTTCCCCTTTTCTAGCCCGTCTTCTGTCCAGACCCCAATGTCCTTGATGAACCACGCCACCTCTCCTCTTCGCAATCGCAAGCGAATATCCCATCTGCTTCTCGACCCTTGGTATCGTACCTGATACCATTCTGCAGATCGCGGCAGGATCCGCGTTCCATGTGCGATTTCAATGAATGAGAAAATGCGGAGAAGGGGGAGTGTGACATTAAGAAGACGAAGAACGTGATTGAGCCCGCCGGAAGTGCGTAGAAGCGCGGCGAGGTAGTCTTGGATGCGGATATGAGGATTTCCCCTCATGAATGAGATTCGCATGGAGGTATCGGATTGGAGATATATGGTTGCTTTCAAAGCGGATGGAGTGGTAGTGTAGGTGAATTCCAGATGATCGAGAGATACGGCGTTGCAGCGGAGATCATGGCGCTTGATGATGTGGAGGCAGTGGATCAAGCGTTCGATGCTCGAGAGTTTTTCGACGAGAGGGGGGATGGTGAGTTCACCAACAGGAGTTAGGAGACGGAAAGCGAACGCACCGGTAGTAGGATGGAAAGCTATGGAGGAGTCGATGGACGAAGTAAGTGCTGTGATATTAGGGATAGGTGTCTCCATGCGGGCGGAAGCGAGATGGACGGCGGAGGAGGTTGCGTGATCGATGCCCTGGAATGTGAGGGTTACGATTTCGTTGGCCCATGGTAGTGACGGGCGATTAGGAGATTGCGGCGTTGTGGGGGTTTTCGGCGTGACGGGGGTTTTGCCCTCGCCAATTTTTATGGTCAGCGTCACTGGCTGGCCGACGGTTGATGTCCGCTGCAAATTGTGGGGTATTCTCTTGAATGTCAAATGACGGGTATCGATGTACTGTGAGATCATGCCAGCGGCGGTACGCTCAATTTGAGCAAGCGTGGCATAAGAAGGCTCCATGATGAGCGATTTGAATCCAGGCATTTGAATTTTGTATGCAGCGCGAATTACCGACGGAGGTCTTGATATTGAGCTTGTACCTTCAGGTCGAGCTTCCTTCCCTGGTAGTTCTATGATCCACCAGGAATCACCTCCAAGACCTGTTGTTAATGCCAGGATCCAGTCAGAACTCCAAGCTCTTCTTCTAAAGAAGCCTATCCTCAATGTATCTCGCGGGAACAGACGTGCTCTAGTTTCTTGGTTGATGTTCAAAGAGCGAACGCACTCCCAACCGCAACATCGAGCACGAGTCTCGAACTCCTCTTGTGAAGCGATAGCCCGCAAATTGGCTATTCTCGAGGACGCATCTGTGGCGGGAGAAACGAGGTTATTGAGTTCCCACTCCGTGCGAGTATGCATAGAGGATGCCGGAAGCAGAGCAAACCTGCCTGAAACAGGTTCCTGAATGATTTTGATAGCCTTTGACACTGTAAGCTGAACAAACAGAGCAGCGTCGATAGGTTCGGCAGCAGACAGCCGTTGCTTTAGTCGTAGTAGTCTTTCTGAGTACAATGGACCTTCTCTTAACTTAGCGGCTACCTCTTGGAAAATCGAATTAGTATGCTTTGCGATGATTAGTTTCAGTATTGCTGCCAGACAGAGGTCGCTGAGTCCCATATCAACCTGGACATCGGCAACCTCTTTACCGCCACGAAACCAGCGCAAGGCAATATACGGGATTGGTAGCGTGTCTGAAGAGTAGAGTCGTTCATTTCCTTTTCGCCGCTTGACACCAATCTCGATCCAATTCCTGCCTCCAGGTCTATTTAACCAATATTGCACGACCAGTGATCGATGAACCGCTTCCACCTTTAGATGCTCTGACCAATGTCCCCTTGACATGTCATAGGCCTGGTTTCTCAGAATACTCAATTTATGAGTGAGCACAAGGTCGTGGAAAAAATCAAAGCATCCACGCAAACCCTGTTGTTTCAGAACGTCGTTGGCTTTCCGTTCAATCTCATCTCGTAATCTACCTAACGGTATCTTAGCTGGGGTGGGGGAGAATAGGAAACGAAAATCGATGAAGTAAAGCTGTGAGGACGGGTTCTCCTCTGCTATTGACAAATCAACTTCGAACTCCCCAGGAACACGGAAGGTCGCTCGACCAGATGCTATCGAGAAGTCTCGAAATGGGGAAGGGACGGTCTCGTGCAGATTCAAACGTATAGAAAGTAGTGTATTGATGTTACGAAGCGCCTTGAGCATCTGCTGCGGAGATAACGGTTCCAGAGGGATGTAACCAAGGTCCGGAAGCCGGGGCGCCCTTCCCAGAGACAGAGCCTCTAATGCCGTTCTGATATCTGGGTTTGGCATCTTGATGGGTATCAGAATCCGCTTCATCTCGCCCATCCAATGGATAGCCTCATCAAAAATCCGCCCTTGACTGGCTAGCCAGGATCTTGTATCTATGACTTTGCTGACTTCTTCTGCTTGGCGACTCCATTGGGAAAGAACTAGAAGCTTGATGAATTGCGCTCGTCGATTCTGGGCGAACTCCAGCATGCGGAGTTTCTTCTGGACATTTACTTGGTTGGAGTTCCCTGCTCCGTTCCCGTTGACTTGTGGTTTGCAACTATTGAAAGGTGTATGGTGGCTTGCCTGTGGCACCTGCATATCCGACATCTCATTGATGACGTCCGTCAGTCCATTGAAAGTTTCCTGTACAAGCCTGGCAATGAGTGTAGAAAGCGACAAAAAACCCGTCGTGATGTGCTCTATCTCCGGAGGTAATTGGCTGATTACGTTGGCTATTGCGTACGAGGGCTTGCGCTGAATCTCCAAAGCATCCGACGAAGTACCGTCAGCATCAGTACCGTTTGCTAAACCATGGTCTCCGTTCTTGTAGGCCGTTCCGTTCTCGTTACCTCCCGTCTTTACATCCTTCATACCACCGGCCGTTGTGCATCCAGGCTTGACCTCGACGGCCATCTTTCCGAGCTGCGAAATCCGGTAGCTGTGCTCCGAGCTCTTCAGTATGCCTGGCATGTCTCCTGGTCGCCCACTCAAGTCACCCTCTCCTCTCGCATTCGTGCTGCCCACCTTTTCCCCCCCGGCCTCCAGCGATTCCCCCCCCACTCGCCGTGTGGACTCTATCTTGCCCGGCCAATCAACATTCGACAAAGATCACTGCGTCTTCTACGGTTCCCAATCAAGCCGTTGGAGCACTCAAGTGTGGGTACGCAGGTGGGATATCGTATGGTACTGCATTCATCACAGAATAAGGTATCTAGACCAACGGCCGCGTTGGATTGTTCAAATGATGGTATGGTGCCGTTGCCGAATACACCGATGCGTTGTTCCTAGCTTACTGAAAGGTAGAGAGTGTCGCAACAACACCTTCAATCGCTGGAGGGGTTGGTCTGAAAAGCTGTGTTGGTGAAGGTGAGGGTGAATGTGAAGATGAGGGTTCGTATTGGTGAAGCTGTTTCAGGTCAATTTCGATCGGGGCGTCTTGCTCCAAAGTCCAAACTGTATAATTTACGTAGCTAGTATGAACGCTAAACATAGAATACAAAATCGCCGTTTCCGGCTCCGCTACCTAGTGGCCCGCCAAGGGTACTTGTAAACCTAGGCATGGCGAGTCATGAATCCGGAATTGCCCGTTGTCTTTTTGGTCTTTTTGGCCTGTTTGTTTTATACCGTACCTACCTTAGGTATTGTTCCTGCCTAATTCAACAACCTTACAGATCATGTACCAACAGAGCTCCACAACTCTATTCGCATCAGGTCTTATATCCAAAACACAACGCCGGCTAGGTACGGAGTAGTCAGGTTGGTTTTGCTCTTGAGATGGAGATGGCTGTGCCCAGTGACACAACAGCTAGAACTCAGGTACTATATATCATTATCTCCACAGCTATTCCGTACAAGCAATGCCATCGCCGCACATACTTGTAGGCCAGTGACCTACTGTGAGCAGTTGCCCCTCCATGCACATGCGGTAGATGTACAGAAGGTAGAACTACCTTAAAAGTGCCTTACACTGCGGGTCCACCCGCGCACTCTATCCGCATGACTACCTTACCACCTTACCTACCGTATCTTAGAGTAAGGTAGGTAAGGTAGGTAAGCCAACATGCAGCCGCCGGACTGCTTCTGACCCTCCGCTCTTGCTAGACTTCCAAGAGGAGAACTGGCAAGCAGCAGCAGCATTCGACCTCTGCGTGGCGCTGGCGTTGATCAGATAGAAATGCATTCAGGCAAGGGTACACTACTGCGTTCTTCAAACATCCTTCCACTTCGAGCCAATGATTGAGACTTGAGAACCTGCAAGTCTAAAGTAAACTGATCCGCCCCCCGCTTATTATCTAGTCGAATCGGAACCTCACCATGGTCTGTTGATCTTTGATACACCTGACGCCCCTTTCGAGCTCTACGATTCAGAATCTTCTTATTAAATATATTGTTAGGTCCGAACGTATCTTCATGGCTCGCGCCCAGGATTTACGCCTCGGCCGTTTGATCAGGAACAGCTCACAAGTACCAAAGCCTCCTTTCAATCACCCATACCATCTTTCGAAGCCGACGACGAGTACTCCTTCGAATCCTCAATAGCTACGCAAGACATGAGTCCTCGACGGACTGAATGGACATACAGAGGCCCACCTCGATACCCCGGCGAAGACACACGTTTGACAAGTAATAAAGAGTTGTACGGATGGTATAGCTATGGCTGGGCCGCGGAAGTGTTCGTTATCTGCGGCATTGGTACAGAAGCACGTCACCTTGTGTGACTGCGCCGGAAGGCTAAGCTCTCTACGATGCCTAGGCTCGTTCTTACCCATTACATTGGAGCAGCTTGCGCGAGAGCGCGGCGTTCTTCTAGGAGACAAGTCGAAGCCATGTAGCGCAAGCTTCCACATTACCCAGTCAGCAACGCCTGGTAGCGACTCTGTACTGTTTAGCACGCGGACAGTTTCTACCTTGTCCACCGACGCCGGGCCTTGTGTGATTCGTTTGCTAGGTATTGAAATCAACACAGCGAGTTTTGCTCTGTATACTTTCTCCTTGAGTGTTTTAGTACAAGCGATACTGATCATCTCAATGTCGGGCGCTGCAGATCATGGAAAGTATCGAAAGTCTCTACTGCTGTCGTTTGCATTCACTGGCGCTATCGCGACAATGCTCTTCCTTGCCATCGTTCCTAGGGTTTACGTGCTCGGCGCATTGCTGGCGGTTATTTCCAACTCTTGCTTTGGCGCATCCTTTGTGCTATTGAACTCCTTCTTACCTCTGTTGGTGCGTCATCACCCTTCCGTCCAAAGTACTGCCTCCGATTCTAGACACCAGTCAGAAGAAGGTACCCACAATGAAGAGCCATTTTACCACGAGGACGATGGTTTGGATAATTCGACACAAGCTTTACTGGGTTCGTCGCAGGCTGCTCGAAAACCACAATATCCACTGGTCATAGCAACAGGGCATCAAGGCGCTAGTTCAATGGGTAGTCATATGCTCAGGTCAGCGACCGGTCAACTAGGCAAAGCATCTGCATCTCCGGAATTGCAGCTTTCCACCAAAATATCATCCTATGGCATTGGAATTGGATATATAGCTGGAGTGGTGGTTCAAATTCTTGCAATTGGGATCATCATTCTCACCAGCTCTATCTCAGACTCTTCCAACCTCGCGTTTCGCATAGTGCTATTCTTCATTGGCTTGTGGTGGATTTTGTTTACCATACCTGCAGCGCTGTGGCTCCGACCTCGGCCAGGTCCTTCGATCCCTTTGACGGCGGAGGGTAAGCGGGGTCGGTCCTGGTTAGGTTATATCGGTTACGCATGGCGTTCACTGGGCAAAACCATACTTTGTGCCGGAAAATTGAGAGATGTCCTGTTGTTCCTTGGCAGCTGGTTCATGATCAGCGACTCTATTGCAACGGTCAGCGGCACCGCTATTCTCTTTGCTAAAACTGAACTGAAAATGAAAGTGCGCATTTCTTGAAACCCTTTAGATTGAATTTTGGCTAATCGTACATCAGCCCACCTCTCTTGCGCTGATCAATGTCATTGCAACGCTTTCCGGCGTGCTTGGTGCTTTCACATGGAGCAAAATCTCGCGATGGTTCAATGCCCGTCCATCTCAGACTATCGTAGCATGCATCTGTTTGTTTGAAGTAATCCCTATCTACGGGCTCCTGGGATACATACCTGCAATAAAGAGATGGGGTGTATTCGGCTTACAACAGCCATGGGAGATGTATCCTCTCGGTGCCGTATATGGCTTTGTTCTTGGAGGCCTTTCTTCATATTGTCGGAGCTTGTTCGGCGAGCTGATTCCGCCAGGCTCAGAAGCGGCGTTCTACGCCTTGTATGCAATCACTGACAAGGGCTCGTCGATATTCGGTCCCGCCGCTGTAGGCGCGATAACAGACCGATATGGGGAGATCCGGCCAGCATTTGTCTTCTTGGCAGTATTGATCTTCATACCTCTACCCTTGATGATGCTGGTGGACGTTGATCGAGGCAAACGAGACGGCGCAAGAATGGCCAGAGCATTGGAAGGCAAGAAGCACTCGGACCCAAGAGATGTCAGTGAAGATAGTACGACAGAACCTTTGGATGAAGAGGTCGACGACTAGAGAAAGAGGTCGTAAGCCAGGGCGTAATCTCTAGCGAAGTCGGAATGGGGTTCCATGGCGGGACTTTCGGTGACATCTTTGCGATGCGTTGTGTTTTGGGGGGAGTTCTGCTTGCACGGGGTAGTTATATATCCGTGTTCTTTTCTTTAGTACGGAGGGTGACACTGTATGTTCTAGCCCACGCTAATGTTACACTAAGAACATCTAATACACTGCTAACTTGGAGTCAATGTATTTGATGAGGCCTCTTGCGGAGTAGAGAATGCCAAAATCATGAAAATCCAATCGCTTTTGCACTACTAATCATATATTATGTCACTCAGTGTAATGTTTCAACCCTTTGGCTTAACTAGCGCTGTCCAGGAAATACAGTGTGAGTGTCACCCTCCGTATTCCGTACCTTGGTGCTTCCTTGATGATCATCCTGCAAGTTTGCTTAAATCATATAGTTGATGTAGCTGAAATGTAACCACGAGAAGACAGTCCAAACCTCAGGCCCAACCTCTTCCCAGGTTGGCTTGAAGTTGATCTCCGTATTCCGTACTCCGTACATGTGGCTTAACTGGGTTGATGTAAAGCTTAGCGCTCTTATGCCTCGGTGCGTACGGAATACCTTACTCCGTAGGTACCTTAGGTGCTTAGGTCTCGTGGCTTGAGCATTTAAACTAGATATTAGAGAGATACTTAAGCTCTCCGTGTTGACCCCCGACTTTGTGTGAAAGCTTCGCAATATCCTAAACGTTTAAATCAGCTATGAGTCGAGGAGGAAAGCTGGCTCCCGAAGTAAACCGGTGATTATCCTAACTGGCTTCCAATTCCACTTCGCCGTCAATTCATATACATGTCGCTAACGTTTTGTCCTCCTCCAGGGCTCTCTTTGTCAAGAATCTTAGGTGGGTCTCCTGCCCAGCGCCTTGTATCATCGGGACCGGTCTACGATAATTACATCTTCTAAAGCCCTACTAACACCCAATCACAGCTACAACGTAACGCCGGAAGAACTCTTTGATCTCTTTGGCAAGTTCGGACCTGTACGGTATATGGCTCTCTTACTACCCTGAAATAGGACGAAGTCTGACTTTCGCAACAGGCAGATACGCCAAGGCATCGCGAACAACACCAAGGGAACCGCTTTTGTCGTGTACGAGGATGTCATGGACGCGAAACAGGCATGTGATAAGCTGAACGGGTTCAATTTCCAGAACCGATATCTCGTTGGTGTGTACATACCTCGCAACATTGTCTTCCAACTGGAGCAGCGTCGAATTTTCGACGGAAAATGCTAAGCGGTGATGCAGTCCTATACCACCAACCAGAAAAGATGGCAAAGTCCAAGGAGGATCTGGCGGAGCGGCAGGACAATCTAGAAAAGCTGAAACGGCAGCATGGCATTGAATAACAGTTATGAGTTGTTTGGAAGTTGAGTTAAGATGTTGGGAGGCCATCCTGGATTTCGAGCTACCAGTGTAGCCTCCAAGTGCTGGAGGCATGCACATTTGCATGGCGATCTTGGCGGAGCGTTTCCGAAGAACTACAGTTTGAGATTTGTTCCCGAGCTCGAGGGTCCAGCCACCTGGAGTCGACTACTTTCTCATCTGCAGCGGCTCTCGGAAGCTGATGCCAGCTTGTGGGCTCTGCCGTTGGTTCCATGACCGGGCCTATTCATCATCTCATTTAAAAAAAATCACGTTTTGCCCTTCCCAGTGCATTCCATCTGCAGCGACTGTCTCAGCATGCAACCAAAGCCTCCCCTCCCCATGCTTCCCCCTACAGCTGCCGTAGCCTCTCCGCAAGCTTCGCCTTCCCAAAGTCCCACGCATTCAATAATCCCTGCTCACTCAAATCGATGCCCTTCACCGACGTGATATCCTGCGCCGGCGGCCTGCTGACCCTACTTGCAATAATTACCGGATCTGTCTCTAGAATAATACCATCATCCACAACCTCGTCGATTGCCAAAGACACAAGGTCGTAGTTCTCGATCAGCGTCCTCTTATCCGTAGAGTTCCTATATATTAACCCCCTTGTCAGCCCACATCCTGATTCCCCGCTCCCATGAAGTAAATTAAATAAAAACACACTTCAACAGTATACTCAAAGCATCCCTCAACGCAATCACAACCCCAAACAGCAATATCTCATTCTCGTCCCCACCGCCCACAACATAGAGCATCACGTCCCCCTCCATCTTAAACACCACCACTTTCCCGTCATACAGTATCACGTCCGTACCCGACTTGTTCGTCTTCTCCGTCAGCCCCTTTTCAAACGCCTTCTGTTCCTTGAGCGTGGGGTAGGGGTTAGCGCCGGGGGTGTCGCCGGCGTGGGTTGTGGTTGACGGGGGCTGGTGGGGAGCGGAGTAGTATTTTGCCAGGATGCGGGAGCGGTCGTCAGTGGAGAGGATGAGGATGGCGCTCACGGAGAAGAGGGACATGTTCGGGGCCATGGTTGCGAACGTGAGGAAGGATGGAAGCCACAATGGGTGGCCGGGGAGTTTTGAAATGGGTGCTGTGGCCTGGAGCGGACGTTTAGTACACTCCGCAATAAGGTTTAGGCGAGCTCGTCTTGAGTAGGGAAAATACTAAGGTATGTAAATAAGTAAGAGTACAGGTGCAAAAGTTAGTCCAATAGCTTTGATTCCTCTCGAGAATCGAGGTTACAATCGGTAAAGACTAGACTACACGGTCGGAATAGATAGCTACCTTAGGGTAACCATATCGGCCTATCCAAGTATTACTCGTACAAAGAGTATGCATAGCAATACAAACGCCGTAATGGATGGCGCCATGCCAATGCTCAGTTATAACGCCAGCGTCGGGGAGTTCTAAGTATATCCTATGAGCCAAACCCTTAACCCACACCAATTGATTGTATACAAAACCATCGAGATTCTTCAAGGTGGTTTGCCGTCGCTGGGGCTCTAGGGTGCTTCAACGGTGGTGGAGGGGGGATTGTCTCGTTCCCCACTGCTACTTCCGATGCTTCTCGATCCGTCCAGGTCAGGATCATACTCATCAAGTTTCTTTGGCTCCTCTTTCGGACTCGTGCCATCCTCTTTCAAACTCGAAGTCTTGACGGTCTCTGCCTTCTTTGTAGCCCCAGCCTCGTCCTCGCTGACGCTATTACCATCGCCATCGGATGCTCCGTCGAAACTACGGCCTCGCCTTGTTTCGCCATGATCCGTGTCGTCTTCGTCCTCGCTAGGAACCGGTTCATGATCGCTCGGCTTCTGGTTCTTAATGAAACTGTCGATGATGTAGTATTGCAGAGCATTCATCACAACAGGGAAAAATAGCATAACAAAGAAGACCTGCACCATCTCATTGCCCTCTGTCCACCTAAGAGCCCAATCGCCAACGCGGACGATCCACGGACAAAGTTGGAATATGCAAAAGACGCAAAGTTTCATTCCTAACAGACCAATGAAATATATGAAAGATTGTTTTAGCCACCATGCTGTTTTCGGGGGACGGCCGTAGTTTCCTGACTGTATTGATTCCGGTGGATCGCCCAAGGGAGTCAACAAGAATGCAACGGTCAACAAGCGGAGCAAGACGATCAAGATGGGTATCCCTATGGTAGTCTGAATAGCGAACATGATGTTAGCTGGCTCGCGAGGGCACCATGGAAATCTATACAGGACTCACATCAATAGCCAAGTTCAGCAGATAGAATGAGCACGGGTTCGCCTGGTAGCGATCGGTTGCAATTGTGACAGTCAGCTGCCCAGATGACAGCATAGACATTAGCAGGTTCGCAATGTGTAACAGTATTGATCCGACGACCTGCTTTGAAGCGTCGAACGCCCATATCTTTATCGGCCGTTGTGGTCTCTCTCGCCAACGTTTATATACCAGTGACAGCAGTGCCAAAGCTCCTAGCGCGCCCTGTATGAACAGAGCGAAGGGTCCCAACAGTTTGCATTCTCCCTTGTTGGCGCCTGGTCGCGACGGCTCGTCATTATGAGCTATGACTGTGACTGCTGCAGTTGCTGCTACCGTCATCATGGCAGATAGGGTTGACGATGAGGAGAGGGTGGTAGAAGCCAGTTGAGACGTGGTCATTGTTAGCATCAAAGATGTTATCTTTACAGGCACTGATAGTGCAGCAGGTGCTGTTGAGGGCGCATGGTCTAGGGATGACATAGAAGATGACAGCAGAAACGTGCTGAAGGTCATATATTGGCTCGCAGTTGAGACTAAAGTCGATCGGTCAGGGCTGTATTCTCTGGTGGAAGTGAAGATTAGGTACGCCACCAACTCTTCAAAAGCGGAAGAGATCAGTTCACCAGACGACAGACATCACTAAGGTCTGGCAGGAAAGACGTAGAAGACGGTCATCTATCCATAAGTCGAGGAAATCTGATGGCTGTAGATGTAGGTAAGTAAAGAAAGTGAGGTAGTGTAGCGGGGCGGAGTGAAGTCGGAGGCTGCACAAATTCGGTTACTAGGCGTATCACTTCATTATTATTATTATGCCTCAATAAGTCTTCGTCTTGGGTTACCCTAACCTTTAACAGTAGGGGATGGTGTCTGCACAAGAGATGGCTGTTGAAATGCAAGAATTGTAGCTCATGCTTCACCTATATACAGATGCAATCCATCTAATCTTTCATACACTCCCACTATAACCCCCTAATCCTCTCCTCCCCCTGTTCCTTGCCCTCAGGAACTTCCTTCCCTCATCTACCCAAAAGACCGTACTGGCAATTGCCACCAACAACGCCAGATCCTTGATGCTCAGGCCCTCCGTCTGGAAAATTCGCTGTAAGAAAGGCAAGTAAATAACGGCCATCTGCCCTAGCAGGCTACCACCGACCGCAAAATTGAACATGCGATTTCCAGCTACTTTAAGCTCCCTCCTTAGTACGCTTTTGCCCTCACTGCGACATGTGAGAGCGTTGAACATATCAAAAAATACAAAACAAGTAAAGGTCATGGTGGTCTCTCGGGCATTGACCGTGTGGTCCAGGGACATTTCGCGGATATATATTATCATGGTGCCAAGCATGATAATCGTTGCAGAACCAAGGACACGCTGGATAAGCGCTCGCGTGAGGACCCGAGCGTTTCGGGAGCGAGGTGGGCGGTTCATGATGGCAGGGTCAACAGGCTCAACGCCCAAGGATTGTGCTGGCGGGCCGTCCATGAGAATGTCTGGTATTGGGGTCAGTACGAGATGTAAAGGATCTACTTCGTTGGGGAGGAGCCTACTAATCCACAAGATTTGCATGGCATTCAGGGGGTTTCTAAAGCCAAGAAATGTACTAACAAGAACGAGAGACAGAGCTGCAACGCTGGTGCTCAGTTGGAATGTGAGAAAATTCTGAATGTTGTAGAAAATGCCTTTACCCTCTTCGATGGCGCTCAGAATCGTTGAAAAGTCATCATCAGTGAGAATCATGTCAGCTGCTTCCTTGGCAACATCGGTGCCAAGAAGTCCCATAGATATGCCAATATCAGCCTTCTTGAGCGCCGGAGCGTCGTTTACCCCGTCACCAGTCATTGCAACAACATCTCCACGCGATTGTAATGCCCGGATAATCTTCATTTTATGCTCAGGGCTCGTCCGAGCAAATATGGAGGTCCCTGACATGGCGTTAGCTAGCTCGCTCTCCGACATGCGGTCAAGCTCGTCGCCCCTCAATACCGGACGGTGCCCAGGCCGTGATGTGTTCAGAGGCATGCCCAGCTTTTTAGCGATTGCCAAGGCCGTCGTCTCGGCATCCCCAGTTATCATGATGACTTTGACTTGACCAGTCATGAGACGTCGAATCGACTTGTCAACATCTTTTCGAGGGGGGTCATTCATGCCTAAAATTCCCGCAAAGACCAATCCCTGAAAGGCCTCATCGTCTATCTGTCGGCTCGGAGCACGTCCCCTCATTGGCCGTGGGGTGTTACTCCGACTTTGACCCTTTGTGGGCCTGCACGACCTAGCCGCAGAACCACTTGCAAATCCGAGGACCCTCAAACCGGCCTCCGCCATGTGTTCTGCCGCAGAAAGAGCCGCTTGTCGTCTGGGCTCATCCAGGATGATTTCCCTGCCATCTTTCGACAAATAGGTATCACATCGCTTCAGAATCTGTTCCAGTGCCCCTTTAATGTAAGCCACCTCAGGCCCCTGAATAGAATCGTTGCCTTGATTGGCTCCGATGACGACACCCATCCATTTCCTTTCTGAGCTGAATGGCGTCTCTGCACTTCGAGACCCAATTCGTTCCCGAACATCGTCTTCACCAAAGGCATCAAGTAAGTCCAGAATGGCAACATCTGTCGGCTGACCTACCCAACGGCTCTTGACCCCAACGTTAGGATCATGGCCTAGCGTTGAAGACATGATTGCAGCGGAAGAAGCAGTCGCCGGTGAGTTCGCGTTCGCTCCAGAGAGCCGTGCGTTGTTGGCTATGTTGCCGATACGCAGTATAGTGCGTGTAGCTGGGTCAGGCGTGGACGAGGCCAAATCTCTATTAACCTCTATTGGAGCCGGTGCGTCGAAGTGCCAGACTTTCGTCACGGTCATATGATTAAGTGTTAGGGTACCTAGAAGGAGATCAGCAAGTTTTCTATACTGTCTCGTTTGCTCCGCAGATTACCGGTTTTATCGCTACAAATTACATTGACTGAGCCCAGCGTTTCAACACTGGGTAGTCGTCTGACAATTGCGCCTTGCTTTGCCATCCGCAAAACCCCCAATGCAAGCGTTACGGTAACGATGATTGGAAGACCTTCGGGTATGGCTGCCACGGCAAGGGAAACACCGATTTGGAACATGTCCAGCATTTGCCTGCCTTGCCATAGTCCTACAAGCACAATAAGACCAATAACCCCAAAGGACATGTAGCTCAATTCTTGGCCGAGGCGATCCATTGAGAGCTGTAGAGGTGTCCGAGGGCTTTCGATCTCTTGAAGCGACGCTGATATGCTACCAAATTCGGTGCTTGCTCCAGTACCAATGACCAGCCCCTGGCCATGACCTGACCGTACCAGTGTCCCCATGAAAGCTATGTTGGTCTGCTCATTAAGCCGGATGTCTGCACCCACTGTTCCAGCTGCTGGAGATGCGTATGAAGGCGAGGGAGGAGGGCCAGAAGCAGAGGCCCTCGTTGTTACGGGGTACCCGTCCAATACACGTGCTTGCTTCAAAGCTGGTTCATTTTCTCCTGTAAGATTCGACTCATCGATTGACAAGTCCGCAGCTTTCGTGATCCGTATGTCTGCGGGGATCCTATCGCCTGTAGAGAAGATCACCAGGTCACCTTGGACCAATTGTGTCGCCTGTACCGTGGTCGATGCCCGTTCTAATGACGCTGTGGTGGAAGTCAAACTGTTCATCAGTGGCTCCATCTCTATCCCATTTTGCATATCCTGACCCATCCGCGACTTATTACTTGGGTTACCTCTTACAAGATGGGCAAAGTGGGGAACCAGCTTGTTGAGTGCCTCCAAAGACTGCTCCGACCGATATTCCTGTACAAATCCCACGGTCACTACTATTGTGACGGCAATCGCAATGCTAATTGCGTCATCTAAGTTGCCCATGAGAAATGATATGACCGCCGATGCGAGCAGGAGCAAGATGAGAGTTTCCTTGAATTGCTTGACGAACCGAAGCCATAGCGGCTCCGGCTTTTCGTGTGGGAGCTCATTCGGGCCATCTTGAGCGAGCCTTGCTTCAGCGTCTGACGGCGAAAGACCGTGCGTCAGAGATGAGTTTAGGCGCTGCTCGGTATCTTCAGCTGTGAGGAGCGAAAAAGCGGCCGTTCCTGACTATATGAGCTTATATCAGCCACTTGAATGAATTTGGTTCTTAAGATACAGGAATTTACCGGGCTAGAGAAAATTGGAGCTGGTGTTATTGGTTTTGGAGGGGAGACTTGAAGTAAGGAGCTTGGCCCACTGGACACTGGGTTGAATAAAGGCGCGTCTGTTCTTGACATGATTTCATGGCCGGGGCTTGGGAGCAGCAGCGAGCTGGCGGCAACACTTCGACTAAAGTGACGTTGCCGTCAGGGACCTGAGAAATGTCGATTCAAGCTCTTCGAGTTGCTGCCATTGCAAGAGCAGCAGCCTATCAACAGTGGAGCAGCCAGATACTATAAGGTCAGTGGGGCTGATAGTTCCGTACAGATGTATAAAAGTATGTGTACCTTGAGTTGGGAATATCCTACAGTATTACACCGTTGTCAATAGCGCGGCTCTTTGCAGCAGTACCTGCAACCGCTGGGTCCCTTAATAGATAGGGTGACTAATCAACACTCTAAGAATTACTACCTTACAGACTGTTACAGTACAGAATACCTTAGGTACTTTTAAGCGAACCTTCGGAAGACCTCCTCCTACCCAGCCACGCCATCTCTGTCGCATTAATCACCGTTGTACGGATAACCCCACCGCCATTCCCATCCTACATCTATTGCTGAACGCTGCTTTGACTGACCCTGCATTCGTTCTGGGGGGATGTATTAGCCCATTGCAAGAGGTAATAAGCTTCGCACTCAAGCCCATGCGTTTGGATTTACCTCACCACACGTACACAAACCGACGCGCCGCTGTCAACATCACAACAACATCTGCACGAATTCCAAGCAACCTTTGGCCACAAACTACTTAGGCCTCATCATTGCACTGCCATTGGCAGTTAATACATCAGGATGTTTTACTCGGAAACCCTTCTTTCGAAGACCGGGCCATTGGCTCGCGTCTGGCTCTCGGCCAACCTGGAGCGCAAACTATCTAAAACACACATATTACAATCGAACATCGAGAATAGCGTGAGTGCCATTGTCGACCAAGGTACCGCGCCTATGGCCCTGCGCCTTAGTGGACAGCTCCTCCTGGGTGTAGTGCGGATATATAGCCGAAAAGCCAGATATCTCCTAGATGACTGCAATGAGGCATTGCTCAAGATTAAGATGGTACGTAAATCACTCCCCAAAAACGCTTGTCTGTTCTCACCTACGGTAGGCATTTCGCCCTGGAAACGTTGATCTCCCTGCAAACCTGAACATGCCAAGTGCGGCAGCACTTACTATAACGGATAAGATCAGTGATCCGACGATGACCGAACTTGATCCGTCCCTTCTCGAATTCCGTCCGATGAACATCGACTTTGGTACGGGAAAGGACGATCCGCTGAACTGGACGAGTCAAATGCTTTCAGACCCGATGAGCATCGAATTCGGGCGAAATGCCCCGGAAGAAAGACGTGACGATGACGATATGAACGTTGAGATTGAGCTTGATTTTGGAGAAGATGATGGTCCGAGCATCGAGATCGGAAGAAGAGAACGGGCCACCAGACCGATAGAAGATGATCTGATTGGTGATGACATGAAATTTCAGAATGCAGATAACCTCAACGTTGACTTTGGCGATGATGATGAACCAACCCGAACTCGTCTTAGCAGCTTAGCGCCCTCTCTAGTAGGTAACGAGATCCCCCACAATCTTGATAATGAAGCCATGATGCTCGACAATCAGGATGACTTTATTCTACCAGCGGATGATACAATTGCCCCTACTGATGGCGTGGCTGCGCCAGCTGATCTACGATCGCAGCGAGATTCTGAATCGCCTTTATCTTCTGTCCATTCAAGCGCACTGAGAAACTTCGACGCCACTAACCTTTACGAAGAGGAAGAGGCGTCCATGCATCAAGAAGCTCACAAAGCCAAGAAACGAAGGACCATTCAGGCTGACGTAGACACTGTCATTCCGACCGCACAAATCAAGCAGCAACAAGCTGACAGGTCTGCTATACTGAAGCCGGCCTCGTTCCTGTCGCGGGATCCGCTGCTGCTTAACCTCATGAATATGAAACGCAACGGTGGCTTCGTATCGAGTGTTATGGGCGATGGACGAGCTAAGGGCTGGGCTCCAGAGCTTAGGGGTATTCTATCGATAGAGGTGGTGAGGAAATCAGGTGAACTGAAGCGAAAGCGCGACAGTGGCGTTGGGGACGTAGATGGTGGAGGACTTCAACCGGGTATGGGCGGAATGCCGCAGCTTGAGATCCCTGAGGACGGAGACGACGTTGCTTGGGGCGTTGAGGGCGTTGGTTTTGGTGGTGATACCACTATTCGTGAGCCATCCGAGATCATCAACCTGCCCGCTGAGGATGGCTTCCAGCCCCTTATAGACTACGAGGACGCCCCTGCTCGGCAAGAAAGCGATGAGGAGGATGTCAGCCCTATTAGAGACCAGTTTGACGATACAATTGCACCGTTGTTGCACCCCATGGAGCAAGGTGCGGTCTCGCTGGGCACACAACATGCTGTACATCTCTTGAGGGATCGTTTTGGATCTTCTGCAGATGGTAGCCCTTCTCAGCAAAAGAAAGCCAATATTCTGTTCCAGGAGATGCTCCCAGAAACTACTACTAGCAAGGTCAATGCCACGAAGATGTTTTTCGAAGTCTTGGTACTGGCTACGAAAGACGCGGTAAAGGTCAATCAGTCAGAGAGTCAGCTTGGAGGTCCTATTCGAATACGGGGAAAGAGGGGCTTGTGGGGAGCTTGGGCAGAGAAGGGGGCTGAAGGGGAGATCGCAGGGCAAAATGCGGCCCCTAGCGTTGCAGTCAATGCTTGATTTCAGAAAGGACGTTTATATCATTAATAGCTCTAGGGAAATGTTTACAAGGGGCGGCTTTTTGTTGCGCGGTCGACTGGTTATCCTAGTGGCTATTCCATTTTTTTGACTCTGCTTGGCCGTTAGTCTTAAGGCCAAAGGGTTTCTGGTCAGTTTCTTGTAAAATACATTCCTCGATAGCATTCTGCTACCGTACCCTCCTGATCCGTTTTTGAGGTAGCCTACTGTTAATCTGAATTACGAGTTGTTGGATCTTTATCATTAATATCTCAACTTGCAAACGATGTCCCAGGCCACCAGTAAGAGTGGTTCACACCTCGGTTCGGACACAGAAGAGGCCCGACTAGGATATTGTCCAGTTGATGCGCTATCGCATAAACATTTAAAAATCGTGAGGCAGGGCAAGTCCTCGAGAGGAGTCACCAGACGTCGAGCTACCTACTATCATCCTAGCTACTAGAACATGTTGTGTTGCGTTGTGTCTGCATATCATGGCCCATTGACAGTATATCGACCCTGGCGCCTAAGCTTAGAAATCAAAAGCTGATTTGTGGGGAGAGCTGATGAGAAATCAATGGGTGTCGACGTATATGCGTCGACTTACATACAAAGCTATCTTTGTCCTATAGTCTTTCTCTCTGCTTTCTCTTGACAACATACAAAAAGCATAACATGGCACCCATTCGTGTCGGCATTATCGGCCTTTCCCCAACAGCCAAAACAGCTTGGGCCAGCACCGGACACTTGCCATACTTGAAAGCTTCTAAACACAAATACGCCATTGCCGCTCTATGCAATTCCAGCGTTGCCTCTGCCAAGTCGGCCATCGAGGCCTACGGTCTACCCCAATCCACAAGAGCTTACGGTAATCCACACGACCTGGCGAATGACGAAGAGGTACGATTTGTTATCCAAAACCTGTCATCAGTACGTGGCTACATGTGAGGGACATTCGACTGAACCGGCCATAGGTCGATCTAGTCGTTTGCAGTACGAGGGCAGATGTACACTACGGAACCATCAAGCCTAGCGTTGAGAAAGGAAAAGATGTATATGTTGAATGGCCACTTGCTCAAGACCTAAAACACGCTGAGGAGTTGCTGGCTTTGGCCAATGAAAAGGGCTCCAGGACGATGGTGGGGTTGCAGGGCCGGGCGTCGCCAGTTATCTTGAAAGTGAAGTCTTTGATTGACCAGGGAAAAATTGGGAAGGTCTTGAGCAGTTCGGTCAATGCTATAGGGGGTGCAAACGATCGTAACTCAATCCCTGCTTCTCTCAAGTACTTCACCGACAAGAGCGTTGGCAGCAACGTTTTGACGGTTTTTATTGGCCATAGTAGGTTTCTCGTCGGCGTCTGCAGCTGGGCTTTTATGCAGCTCCTCGGCCCAGTTGTATGAACTGGTATACTGACACCTCCAACCAGTCAGTGACTATGTGCACTTCACGCTCGGAGAATTTTCATCGATCACATCGAGATTGGCGATACAACGCCCTGAAGTCAGCCTTAGAGGCAGTGACGGCAAGATCGTAGAAACAGTGACCTCGGATGTTCCGGACCATATTTCGATCATTGGAGACCTAGCTTCGGGGGCTCCTGTGACCATCAATCTACGTCGTGGACAGCCATTCAAAGGCTCGCCGGGCTTCTTCTGGAATATTGATGGTGAGCTAGGGGAGATTCGGGTGACCGCTCCAAGCCCTTTGTTTCCAGCCTTTGACGCCGACGTCAAGATCGAGATCTATAACTTTGCCAACGATAACGTGGAAGAGGTGAAATGGCAATGGAATGACACCAGCTTGCCAGTGGCTGCACGGAATGTGGGGGCGCTGTATGACCAGTTTTCGTTCGGAGCGAAAGGGCAGTACCCGGACTTCAACGAAGCGGTCAAAAGACACAGGGAGATCGAAGCAGTCTTCAAAAGTTCTGATGAGGGCCAAAGCATAGATTTAGACATGGGCAAGTAGCTAAAGCATCCTTCACAGTATTCAATCCTACTCAAGGAACGCAAAAATCGCATTTACCAGTATGTATGTAGTACATAGGTAGGCACGGTAGGTACCTTAGCATGAAATCAAGCCGCAAACGTAGCTAAATTTCGCGCTAGTAGATAATCTTAATTTTGAGCCTCTTCTGCTTATCATGCTCCGTCACTCGCTTCGTCGCCGTTCGTAAGGTAAAGCAGGGCTTCGCCTCTCTTATTTCGCTGTAAAAGGTTGAACCTTGAGATTATTCTCCAAGATGAAGCAGAGATTCTCAAGTCTAGATGTCAAGGTACGACATCCCATTTTAGGCAATGGAACATCCAGAGCTGATCAGCTCTCCATCTAGGTCATTGCGCTTGAGCTCTCGAAGTCACTTTGCACTCTTCGTCTTGCAAATGTGTACGACCTATCGTCTGTGAGTATGTCGTGGTTTTCTCTCCCAAACCTTCACCAAACTAAAAGGGGCCTCCAGAGGATCTTCCTCCTAAAATTTGCAAAGCCGGACCAGCGCCAACAGATGGTCATTGACTCGGGTTTTCGATGCCATCTGACAGACTTCATAAGGGTGACTGCCTCTGCCCCGTCACAATTTGTCACACGGCTTCGGAAATACCTCCGCTCGCGAAGAGTGACCTCTATTGCTCAGGTTGGCACGGATCGGGTCATTGAATTTCAATTCAGCGATGGGCAATACCATCTTTTTCTGGAATTCTATGCTGGGGGAAACATTGTACTTACGGACAAGGACCTAGGTATTCTTAGTCTCCTTCGTATCGTCCCCGCAGGTGAGGAGCAGGAAGAGCTTCGCGTTGGGCTCAAGTACTCCATAGAGAACAGACAGAACTACAATGGTATTCCTACTTTGACAAAGGAGAGAGTATTGCTAGGTCTGAGAAAAACGCTTGATAAGGTCAGCGATGATAATTCTTCTCGTACAAAGAAATCAAAGAAAAGGACGGGGGATGCTCTGCGAAAAGCCCTCTCGACTTCCCTTAACGAGTTTCCGCCCATGCTCGTTGACCATGCATTACGCGTGACTGGTTTTGACTCGGACACACCAATTGAAGACGTGGTGATGGATGATGCGCTGCTCGAAAAGCTCATGTTGGCATTAAGGGAAGCACAGCGAGTGACAGATGACATTACGTGCTCGAATTCATCAAAAGGCTATATTATTGCAATGCCAACGAAATCGAAATCCCATGATCAGTATGGACTCCACGGAGTGTCTGTGGGGCTGGAACACAACAATCTTATGTACGAAGACTTCCATCCCTTCCGACCTGCGCAATTTCAAGGAAATCCAGATATTCAGATACTTGAGTTTGACGGATTTAACAAAACAGTCGATGAATTTTTTTCCTCAATAGAGGGTCAAAAGCTAGAGTCTCGACTTGCAGAACGGGAAGAGAATGCGAAAAGAAAACTTGACGCTGCAAGGCAGGATCATGACAAACGTATTGGTGGCTTGCAACAGTTTCAGGAGCTCAACGTTCGAAAAGCTCAAGCCATAGAGGCAAATTTGCAGAAGGTGCAGGAAGCCATTAATGCAGTCAATGGACTTATCGTGCAAGGAATGGATTGGGTAGAGATTGCACGTCTGATCGAGATGGAGCAAGCTAGGCAGAACGTTGTAGCAGAGATGATCAAGGTACCCCTCAAGCTCTACGAGAACACCGCTACCCTCCTTCTCGCAGAAGCGGATTACGGCGACGAGGAAGATTTCGATGGAGATGAGACAGGTAGCGACGTCTCAGACAGCGAAGATGAACAACACCAAACACCAAAGCCGTCTAAGATTACCAAAGCTGTTGACAAAAGGCTTGCTGTAGATGTCGATCTTGCTCTCTCTCCGTGGTCAAATGCACGGCAGTACTACGATCAGAAGAAGAACGCAGCTGTGAAAGAGCAGAAGACGCTGCAGTCATCCTCTAAAGCACTAAAAAGCACAGAAAGAAAGATTACGGCCGACCTGAAGAAGGGCCTAAAGCAAGAAAAGCAAGTTCTGCGGCCTATTCGGAGGCAATTGTGGTTTGAAAAATTCCTTTACTTCATATCTTCCGAGGGTTATCTCGTCTTAGGCGGAAAAGACGCACAACAGGCCGAGATCTTGTACAGGAGATACCTAAAAAAGGGGGATGTTTACGTTCACGCAGACTTGCAAGGAGCTGCCTCTGTCGTTATCAAAAACAAGCCTGGTTTGACAAATGACCCAATACCTCCCTCTACATTATCTCAAGCTGGTACCTTGACTGTAGCAAGCTCAACCGCATGGGATTCGAAGGCCGTGATGTCGGCTTGGTGGGTAGACTCGGCCAAGGTGTCGAAGACGGCGCCTAACGGAGACTTCCTGGCTATTGGTAACTTCGAGATTCGAGGTCAGAAGAATTTTCTGCCTCCCGCACAGCTGTTGCTCGGCTTTAGTATCATGTTTCACATTAGTGAAGAGAGTAAGGCGCAGCATCTTAAACACCGATTTCAAGGTGAAAGGACCACAAAGAATAACGATCCAGAAGACGTAGCAGAAGGCGTAGAAGAAGGTATAGAAGATGGCCCAGGATATGGGGACAATGATCAAACGGATAGTGAGATCGATCAAGTCAAGAGCAAGGATAATTCATATAATGAAAGGCCTTTTAGCACTGCAAACGATGAAGCGTCGGATAGTGCGGAGAACGAAGACGAGAATGATAGTAGTTCAGAGCTCGGGCACGACAATCCACTCCAGCCTGATCTTGCTCGTACTGGCGATGCCGACATGCCAGAAGCTGAAGGTGGCCCTGCAATTGCATCAGGCCATGGTCTATACCAATCTGCAAACACAGAATCCAGCGAATCTGAACGTTCAGAGAAGGAAGATTCAGAGGGTCGTCGAGAAGGCAGTCAAGTATTGGCTGTCAACTCCGATAGAACAGTCGTAGGTGTCCGTCATGATTCAGCAAAGGAGCAAGGGACACTTTCTTCTTCAGCCAATGTATCTCAGCCCTCACAAGCAGCCTCCAGAACCGGGCTAGAAACCGCCGCGGAGGCTTTCCACCCTGCGCCCTCACTCGCCACCTCAACGCTGTCCGAAAAACCGACCTCTTCCCTGCAAGCGCCCCCCGTCCGTGGCAAACATGGCAAGCGCAATAAACTCAAAACCAAATATGCCAACCAAGACGAAGAAGATCGAGCCCTCGCGCTCCGGCTCCTAGGCTCGGCAGCAGAGCAGAAAACCATCGATGACGCGGCTGCGAGATTGGCCAAGGAGCAAGAACTCACAGCGCAAAAAGAGAGACGAAGACAACAGCACGCGATTGCTGCCGCGAAGGGTAAGGAGGTAGAGGAGATCCGGAGGGCCAATTTCGAGGAGGGGATAGACGAGGAAGAGGAGGACGAAGTGGTGGATCTGGAGGCCTTTGTAGGGACGCCACTACCGGGTGATGAAATTCTAGACGCGCTCGTCGTGTGTGGGCCCTGGGATGCCGTAGGCGCTCGGTGTAGGTGGCGAGCGAAATTGCAGCCTGGCACGACGAAGAAGGGCAAGGCCGTTCGGGAAATCTTAGGCGTGTGGACAGGGGTTATAGGGGATTGGGAGAAGAGGAAGAAGCCTGCCGGTGATGGGGTGGATCAGGCGGTCACGATGGAGATGGAGATGAGGAGGAGAGAGGGGGAATTGATCAAGGGCATCAAGGATACGGAGGTTGTAGGCGTCGTCGCGGTCGGCAAATGTCGGGTTTTGATGGGAGGGGAGCGAGCGGGCAGAGGGAAAGGAGGGGGCGCTGCCAGGACGGGAAAAAGAGGGGGCAGGGGCAGTAAGAAGCAGAGGTAGTAGCTCGACGTGATTGCAATGCCGATTATCAAGCTTCATACGAATCACTTGAAACGAATATTGTAGTGGTCATGCTTTGATTTCTATTTCCGCTGCTTTTCGGAGTCTATTCATTACCGCCGCTGCAGCATCGCCTTCGCCGTCATTGATGCCCTCGACGAATATAACGTCTACGCCTTTCTGATCGAGTTCCCGGAGAGCAGAGAACAGGCCCCGAGCTATGTGCGCCGTATCCTTTCCGAGCCCTATGTCCCAGACATCGGTCGCCTGACTGCCGGACCGCTCATCGAGCATGATCTTAAGATAGCATGCAAGAGGTACAGGAGGTGACAAAGGGGCTGATGAAGGCAGCACATCGCCAATGGATTTTCCGTCGAGTATCCTTTCCGCAACCACTAACGTCGTTCCGTTTATATGGGTTTTATTGTATTTGGTGACGGTAGGGCCGCGAGCTTTGGCGTCCGCCTTTCTCTCCTCCAAGAGGTCTTTCGTCCAGTTCTTTGTTCTTAAGATGCCAATGCTTTTCGACTTTAAAGCATAGCTTTTCACTAACTCCATATCCAGTTGTCCCTCTATCAGTGACACCCTTGCTCTGGGGGAATAATGTCGATATTTCATCCCTGGCGCTCGTGGTACTTCTCCATCTGCGTAATCGCGATAGCCCACTCTCACCCCCTCCCATCCTGGACAACCCCTTAGCATCTCAATCGAAACACCTCCAGGCCTGAGGATGACTGGCGGATCTGCGAGTCCGTCAACAACAGTGCTTTCTACCCCAATAGCGCAAGGTCCACCGTCTAATATCAGATCAACTCGTCCCGAGAGATCTTCCAGAACGTGGGCGGCGGTGGTGGGCGAGGGCCTCGTGGAGACATTAGCAGAAGGGGCGGCAAGAGGGACGCCTGCCAAGTGAATGAGGGCGAGTGCCAGCGGAGAAGATGGCATCCGGACACCGAAAGTGGGCAGCGAGGCGGAGACTTGAGGTGCAAGGGGATTTGGCGCAGGGAGGGGAAGGAGGATGGTAAGAGGCCCGGGCCAGAAGCGGGATATTAGAGAGTGGTATAGTAACGGAATGGGATCCGTGGGACGTTCACAGATAATCGATGAATTAGCCAGGGGCCGGCGTAAAAGCCCTCTGAGTTGCGAAAGAGAGCTTATGTGGACAATCAAAGGATTATCTGGCGGTCGTTGCTTGGCAGCGTAGATGCCGAGTACGGCAGAACTGCGAGTCGCGTCGGCACCAAGCCCATAGACTGTTTCTGTAGGAAATGCAATAGGAACGTTGCTGGATCGGAGCATTGTTGCTGCAGCGGACAAATGAGCAGCATCGGTGGTCTTTGAAAGCCTGAGGTCCCAGTCTCCGAGGAAGGATTCTTCGGGACTAGTGAAGGTGAACTCTCCGATTTTGCTCGGGTCTACCGGTAGTACTCGTGTATTGCGTCCGCCATTTGGAGACGGCTGCAATATCTGTTCTGTACTTCCAGCCATTGCAGTCGATGTCCTGACCGCGCTGTGTGGGATATTTCGAAGGTGAGCGCCAGCACAATTCGCGCGGCAGAGAGCGGTAGGGCGGATAGCTATGATTGCGACAGCTAGGCCGTGCTACTTAGGTATTTCTCTATGCGTTGGTATCGTCGGCTACAACGTCCTCAGACTCCCTACGGCTGTCGACTGCCAGGTTGCCTGGGCCTCGAAAATTTGATCTTTTGGCTTCGCCAGTCTAATAGAGGCGTGAACCCTAGCGGCCTGTACGTTGACCTTGGAAGTGGCAACGACAGAGCCTCCAGAAGAGCTGAAGAAGGAGTAATAGGTTCGGCTTTAGGCATTGTTTCTATGTTTTTGAGTGCCTTTGGCGGACGGTCACAGCAAGGTTCTCCGATATTTTGCTGACTAAAAGTCTTCTTCGGACAGGGGCACTCGTGCTACTACTACGACAGACACAAAAGACAAAAAGGAAAACCCTTGGACCACCTAAGCATTGCCGATAGGTAGGAATCAAAATCTATAGAATTATCAAACACCTCTACAGAGACAGCTCGTCCATCTGGAAAGGCTCCTACATTTATTTGTTTTTGACTGGTAGATGTTGAATATACTTCTCCCATGCCCGCTGAGCCTGATATATTGGCATCGAACAATCTTCCTATATTCAAAATTTTACCTGTTTTCTCGTATCGAGATGGTAACCATCTCGTCAATCCACCTAGAATCTCCCGAGCAGCCGAGACAGGTTCTTTTGAAGCAGAATGAAAGCGGAGAAATTATCCTCGTTCAATTATCCCGCACCATCGCCCTCGCCCTAATGCGCTCCTCCCCATCAATCCTCCACTCAACCCCATCTCCACCAGCCCTTCCAGCCGTAGCATGCAGCTCATCCCACTCATCCTCCTCCATATTCATGATGAGACAGATCTGCGTGCACCTTGCAAATGAATCGCGGAGCCCATACTTTCCTCCTCTAACAACAGTACTTACGATGCTAGCAATATCTCGCTCCAGACGCACAGCGCCGAGATCGTTCAGTCGTCCGTAGTAGCTCCACACACGCTTCTCTAGGACTTCGCTAAGATAGGAAATGATCGTGGTGAGGAGTCTTTCGAAGCCCGGAGCGGTGAGAATTCGAGCGAGAGGTTTCGTCAGGGCGTCCCAGCCTCGTTGGAAGTGACGTTGTACTGCGAGCTCGATCAATTCATTGTCACCGTCCTCGATTTCAGCTTCTTTGCTTATTTGTTCGAGCTCTCGAGCGGTCATTCGGTAGTCAACGTCACGGAACGAGTCTGCTATGATTGGTCGTAGACGGGGTTTGACGACGTTCTTGAAGACAACATAGGTCCCGTCGCTGATGAGCTCGGAGGTTTTGCTTTCGAAGCTGTGCTGGAGTGATCTTAGTATGTTGTTTACGAATTGGGCATCATGGTCAAAAGGGAATAGGTTCGCTATAGAGCTTGACGAAGACTTTTTAGTGCTCTCCGAATGCTCTGCACGGGAGGCGCCATCGACGCGTGACTGAACAATCCTTTTCACGTAATCCGTGGCGACGTCGAGATTATTGATGAGAACTAAGAACGTAATGATGGTTTGTTCGGGAGGCAGTGCCCCTTGAATGGCAGCTTTTGGGTAGCTCTCGTCTCGCATCTTGCGTTGAACCATGCCGATGAAATCGGAGTCAAGAACTCGAGCAATGGAAGGGATCGCGCTTGCAATGACCGCTCGGTCTGAGGTCACAAGTGATCTTTCAACGGTTTGGTTAACAATATACATCACATCGTCCACGGAGGAAGATATATAAGGAGGCTGCGAATTGGTTTCTTTTCCAGGGTCCAGGGAGAGGTCAGATGGCTGCTCGTCAAGTTGGAAGGCCTTCTCTACGGATCTCCGGAAGAAAAAAGTGGTCATGACGTTGAACGGCGTAACAAGCCTGTTGGCCACCTTTCTGCTCAAGGTCGACTTGCTTAACAGCGAAGGACTCTCCAATTCTTGTGGCTTGACTTTAGCTGCTGCTAGAGGCTCCTACACGCTTGAATTTTAATTCCTGAAAGTTAGGAATTGCTATCTGCACATACCTTGCACTTGGCGGCTATAAATCTTGAATAGAGAGACCATCTTCCCAACATCACAGCGATCTCACTTAGAAAGCCGTCAATATCCTTCATGTCCACGCCTTCTTCTTCGCAAGCTTGGGCCTCTGCCGCCGCGTTCCTACGAGCAGGGGATCCAGCACGCGGTGTACCAATCCTCTGTGGCTGAGCTGGAAGGAAGCTCTGTACCAGGAAAGTAAATGCATACGATCTGATATCGGTAAGTTTCCGATCAATTGATCTTTCATCGCTCCAAGTATCAATAATGATGCCACCCTGGATATCGGCCTCGAGCTGCAATCGCTCGATGACCTTCACCATCCGTCCAGCACCATAGTGTTGTTCCACCAGTCCACCGTGCGATTCCACGATCTGAGCGATATGTTCGAAGAGCTTAGTCAATGCATTAGCGTAAAAAAATCCCTCCTTGCGCTGGTCACCTCCAGTGCCAGCGTTGAGGTTCGCTCTTGCACGAGAAGCGACCCCTTGGCAGACGTAGCGACCATAAACATCGAGGCCAACATCAGATTTACCGATCAATGGGAATAATTTGAAAAACCGGGTAACTTTGGTGCCGTTGCCCTCTTGCGCGGCATTTTCAAATTCTCGGAGGAACAGCCCACGCAGCGACTCTGCGGCATGTTCTAAAGTCACATTTGGTGGGTCGGGAACCTCAGCGGTGGGAACCATTTCTTCTGCAAAGGGGCCATTTACGATTGCATTCGTGATTTTCGATGCTCGATTGAGATATCCAGCAGCAGTCTCCCAGTCTTGAGGGGCACCCATGGATCCTGTGACGCCTAGTACGCAGGCTTTCAACTCTGCCACCTGTTCAACGACGTCCAGAGTACCCTTGACTCTGGCCTGTTCGAGGTCGAGCCGCTTGACTGCATTAGATATCCGATTGGCAGTAGAGGCAGCGTTGGACAGCAGGCCCTTGCATGTAGATCGTGTGGAGACTGCTTGAGAGCCTAAATGGGCTCGCATAAGATCCAACCGGCCAAGCTCGCGCGAAAGATCTTTCTGGGAAGCCACCAAGGTATCGAGCCGCGCTGTGACTGAAACCTCATGTTCGTGGAGACGAGCAAGCGTGTCCCGGATCTCGGCGATTGAGCTGGAGTCGTATATCCCCAAACGCGAAGTTTCCTCTGTTCCCTCACCGTTTACACGTGACCAAGACTTTGTATCATGCACGCCTTGGCCATTAGATCTTGGCATTTTTTGATACGATGGAAGCTTCAAGGTACCTGGTCCTCCAACGACCATTAGAAGTGTGCGACTGGCATCAATTTCGATACATCTGTAGGTATTCGCGCCGCCAGAGCTTAATGGAAAGCAGCTGGCTGGACAGCAATAGTGCAGGAATAAAGGATCATAGCTTTACCTTCAACCAGCATTTGGCACTATCACTTCTGGACAGGAGTATAAGATATTCATTACGCCAGAAGAGTACGGAGTAGGTACTTAGTCGAAGAAAAACCCCAAAGTCATTCGCAGTCCATGAGTGAAGCCAAACATTAGCTATTCGATAAGTTGAAGTTGACCCGCATGGTACGAGTAAATTAAGGCGTAGGTATGATATGTGGGTGCGTGGGTACCTTACTCCAACCTCTTCGACAGCAGAGCAAAGGTAAGGTAAGGTAATGTCAAGGTATTTGGGCGCGCACTACTCCGTAGTCCGTACTTGATGTACTACGGTACTTGGGGTATTAATTGTTAGTGTTGAAGCCACAGTCAGGGGCTCACGGGCTGTCTTCGCTTGGTTGACCAATCAATCTCCTTGTATTTGAAGATTCTACTGAACATATAAAAGCCCGAATACGTATTAGTACTGTATCGCACGTAATATACCTGGAACGGAACCAAGCGAACCGGAACACTGTACGGAAGTACAGTGGTAAGGTACCTTACCTCAGGTATGGTGAGGAAGGACATTTAATGAACGTGTTCCCTCACCACTCGAGTGAAGCAAAACTTTATAGAGGCCAGAACGCTCTAATGTACTGACCTGCACATCGTTTCAAATCCATGGTGTGACATTTCGTGCAACAAGCACCCCGTTGACCAACAGAACATTGCAACACTGCTACCTGAACGCTCCGTCTAACTGTTGCCTGAACTCATTGCCCAACCATAGGAACGGGTTAAGTCTTCTCGTTTGGAATCGTACTAGCAAGTGTCAGCAGCGAAGCTAATCTCGGTCAAACTGTGCCATTCCTCCTCAGATACCAAAGGTCGTTGGAGAAGCGAGCAGCATACAAAGTCTAATTCCGGCTCAATGGGTCAAGAGGTTTCCAGCCCGGTTGATGAAAGCACACCCTCGCGCACGCTCGAGGCTAGATCTATAGATGCTATAGCCACGTATATTAAGACTGGTCGAGCAAGGAATATCGTTGTTATGGTAGGTCTGACTTCTTCGCATCTAAATCATGTCCCTCAATATCAAGACTTGCGTATTCGATGCAATTCCGATAGACTGGAGCAGGAATAAGTACCTCTGCGGGCATACCCGATTTCCGGTCCCCAGGCACGGGTCTCTACGCGAACTTGGCCAAACTCGACCTACCCTACCCTGAAGCAGTCTTTGATATCTCCTTTTTTCGTGACAACCCTCTACCTTTCTATACATTAGCGCATGAACTTTATCCGGGCAAATATCGCCCTACTATATCACATTCGTTTGTTCGTCTGCTCTCAGACAAGGGTCTCTTGTTGAAGCTTTTTACCCAGAACATTGACTGCCTTGAAAGGGAAGCAGGCGTTCCAGACGAGAGCATTGTAGAAGCCCACGGGAGTTTCGCTCGCCAACGATGTATCGAATGCAAAATACCCTATCCTGAACACTTGATGAAGGAGGCCATCACCGATTGTGAGGTTCCTCATTGCTCGAATCCACAATGCAACGGCCTGGTCAAGCCAGATATCGTCTTCTTCGGCGAACAATTGCCAGACGAATTCCACAAAAACAGAGGCTTACCACGTTGCGCAGACCTGTGCATTGTATTGGGCACAAGTCTGACGGTCCTGCCGTTTGCGAGTCTACCGGGCTCGTGTTCCGAGAACGTGCCGCGATTGCTAATTAATTCGGAAAGAGTTGGTGATCTAGGCTGTCGTGCCGACGATGTTCTTCTTCTTGGAGATTGCGATGACGGAGTAAGAAAGCTTGCGTCAGCTCTGGGATGGGAGGAAGAATTGGAGGCACTCTGGAATAAGACCAAACCCAGTAAGGACAGCGCTAAGCAAACGATAACCGGAGAGAAGTCGAAAGATGAAGCGCTTGAGGATGACATTGCGTTACTCACAGATGAAATTGACAAGTCTTTAAAGTTGGCCAGTGATCATAGTTGCAAGGTTCGGGATCATCTTTTGGATAAAGAGGAAAAAGTGCAGCAACCCAAGGTACATACCGGTGATACAGATGTGGCTTCGTACCCAGCCAATAGAGAGCCAAAGTCAACGGAAGTGATTGACCAGCGCACCACAGAGACAGATACTGGTTCTACCTTCGTCAGCAGAATAATCCACCAAAGACCCCAATGAGTCTCCATTATGCTAGCTAGCTAGAAGTATTGCCGTCAAATGACTTTTTATGCCTAAGCGTCGAATTGGACGGTTCGCTAATCTGCTGGATTGTACGGCCGAGACTTTCTGAGGCAAATCCATATCTTCCAAGTCGGACTCTTGTGTCCTGGTTTAAATGTATAGATGCATTACTCGATAAGCATCAAGCTTCGGGCACATCGGTTCAAGACCTCTCTACTGATTCGGAAACAATGCATTCTTCGGTCGCTCTTGCCTCTTCTGCACTCTTCCCTCTTTTAAGATAGATCGATCTACTTCCCAAAACCATCGCATCTTATAGCCTGCCACTGTCACTCATGAACTCCGCTTAGCCATAACATCGTCTTTCCGGGTGTCTTATGACCATAGCTTCTTACAATTACAGCTATTATACCGCAGTACTGTCATAACCCACATTCTTTGTACTTCCTCAGCATTTTAGTGACATCGCTGCTTGTTCATCACCATGACAATCATCCAGACCAGGAAGAGGCGCTGGGGCTCTAGAAGCCTGTTCGGCATCAGATCCACGAAGAGAAAGGTATCTACCGGACAAGCAATTATCGAAACTGCAGATGGTGCTGCGGATCGAATAGCTACGATTGACATATCTTCCGATACGTGCAGCGTTGAGGACGGAGATTTAAAATCAGGCGCGGCAGCCAAAATGCAACACAGTGGCTCTAGGTTGCTCTCCGTCATAGGTATTCAGACACGAGGCAGTGGTAGGTATGAAGCATCATCTGAGTTATCCCAACTAGAACGGTGTCCAGGCACTCGATCAACCAAGAAATCTTCGAATGTCCCAAGTGAACGAGACATCGCTCTTGCGATCGTGAAGGACGCCACCAAACCTCCCGGAGTTAGTGAGACGAGCACAGAGACCCTTGCCGGTTTCTATCCGCCGGAGATATCTGACGGAGCGAGGGTAGCTACTCCTCTAGCCAGGGAAAGTCTTCAGCGTGGGTCTTCCCCAACTGGGAGAACTAGATTGGGGCTGTCGTCCGTTAACGATGATGCGGAGCTTACGCACCGCCTTGACGTATCTCGACCAATGTCCATTGAGGACCAGATCAAGCGGAAGGATCATGCCGGCCTTCGAAAGAGCTTTTCTACGCTTGGCTTGGCTCATCAATTGTCCCACAAGCTCTCGACAACTTTCGGAAATCCTACTATTGTTCATCGCCCAAATATGCGTACAAGGCCTAGCATTCACTCTATTACCAGTGATCACGAACCCAGCATCGAAGGTAATACGGACCCGTCTAGCTTTTATAATAGCGATAGTATGTCTCCTACAGGTCCGTCTACCGGGAAGACATCATTGGAGTCAAACATCGTGTCCTTACGCTCCGGCAAATCCAAAGAACAAAGTGACAAGACGAGTGTTGAAGGGAAGAGTACCAAAGGCGAAGAAAGTATACCCGAGAAGCCGCTGTCTCCAATTGAAGAAGCCCCACACGTCGCCTTGCCGACGATAGTCACTGTGGAGACGACAGCAAATGCCAAGATCTTTTTTGAAACACGATTTAATTCTATACTATCCGGTCATATCACCCCTCGTTCGCTCAGGCGGCGTGAACTTGAGCTACGTCTGCAGGCAGAGCAGATGTCGGCAGAGCAGCGTCAACGAGAGCGGTGCGAATGGGCGGCCCACGAGAGTGAGCATTTGAGGCAGACCCGAGTTTTGGGAACTAGGACCAATAAGGCAAAGGAAAGCGTGGGTGTGGCTGTCGCTGGCTACGAAGTGGTGAAAATACTTGGTAAGGGCAGTTTTGGTGTTGTCAGGCTCGTCCGCGAGAAGGATATCACGCCCGCTAATCTAGCTGCTCAAAGCCAGCCCGCTATGGTGACCCCAAGCTGGAGACATACATGTGGCGAAGAAGTCAGTAATCTGAAAACGACTGCTATAGGAGTCTTGAGGTCGACGCTAGATGTTCAGAGAATATCTTATCGCCGGGAAGCAAAGAAACCCAAAAGCGAGGTCTACGCGATGAAAGTTATACGCAAGTCTGACATGCTCCGTAATTCTCAGGAAGGTCATCTTCGCGCAGAGCGGGATTTTCTCGTGGCTTCGGAAAATTCAAGATGGATTGTACCATTAATAGCAAGCTTCCAGGACACTACGAACCTTTACCTAGTCATGGAATATATGGTTGGCGGCGACTTCCTCGGCCTTTTGTTTCGCAAGGATATACTGAAAGAAAAGAAAGCAAGATGGTATATCGCACAGATGATACTTTGCGTAGAAGAAGCGCACAGACTTAGGTGGATTCACCGAGATGTTAAGCCAGACAACTTTCTTATATCCGCATCTGGACATCTCAAAATCGCTGATTTTGGCCTTGCCTTTGACGGTCACTGGGCACATGATCAAAGTTATTTCAACAACCATAGGCAATCGTTGATGGAGAAGCTAGGTATCAAGGTTGAAGGTGATTCCATCGACCGTAAAGAAGGAACCAGCATTGCAGCGGGTATGGCCCTAGCTCATATCCTTACTGGACGAAGGGAGCGTCATGGAAAGCCGCACTTTGATGGACCCAGTGATAACGAGGGAATACTCCAGTGGCGAAATCGCCACGGGAAGAGGAAATTGGCCAGGAGCGTTGTGGGCACAAGTCAATACATGGCCCCAGAAGTAATTCGAGGTGAGCTATATGACGGACGATGCGATTGGTGGAGTATTGGTGTCATTCTTTACGAGGTCAGAAGGTCCGCTGCCCTTAGACGACGGACTCCCTACTGACGAGCTCACGATAGTGTTTGTATGGCTACACGCCCTTCGTCTGTGAGAACAGGCAAGATACTAAAATAGCCATCTTGGTGGGCGCTACCATTGAAGATGTGCTTTTTTCCGCGAGGCTAACTGGACAAACAGAACAATGCGACAAGTTTGAAGTTTCCCGAAGACAAGGACATGCAAAGGAAAGAAAAGGTGTCATATCAAGCGATGGACCTCATCAACAATATTCTTCAGGAAAAAGAACACCGCCTATGCTCGATGAAATATCATCAAAACGACTACCAGCATCCGAAACGAGTCACTGGTCAATATCTGCCGACACGCGCGCACAAACAAGCACAGGACTTCCAAGGTCACTATGTCTATCCAGACGATGCAGAAGACATCAAAGCCCACCCATTTTTCCAAGGCCTCTCGTGGGATCACTTGCATCTCTCGCGACCACCTTTCGTTCCAGATGTGAAAGGCCGAGACGACACCAAATATTTTGACGACGAAGATGAAATAAGCGATGTCGAAGACGTATCCAGTTGCTCCTTTGTAAACAAGGCTGGAGATCCCAATGTTGAGCATGGCAAAACAGTGGCAGCTCGTCCCTTGCAGGTGGACGGCGCAGAGGGAGCACAGGACGCAAACATCCAACCAATAATTGCTGCAGAGCTGAAAGGGCAGGTCGTTGAAGCTGTCGATGGCAAAGAGGGAATATTGGTGAAAGTTAAGGAGAAAAAAAGACCCCGTGATCGGGTACTGCGAGACAAAGAGGTTGCAAGGAAAGTACTCGAAATTCGAAAAAAGGGCGCGTTCATGGGCTACACTTACCGTAGGCCTAAGAATATGGTTCGAGAGGAAGAGCGTGGCAGAATGAGTGTGTCTCGAAGAGATGGCATGATTAGTGGCTCTTGAGTTTTTGCTCCTCAACGCACTGGAATAGTTTCTTCCCTACTTCCACATCTGCTTTCCCAAACCGTATTCTCATTATCTTGTAATCAACAACAGTGTCGTGGTCCGCTTCCATCTGGTGTAGGCCTCATACCAAATTTCTGAGGACCAGGCATGTTGGGCAGTTTGCTGTAACATGACATCCTTTGGCTAGCCACCGAAGGGTTTCTCTTTTAGAGTGTGTGATTACAGTCGTTAAAGTACATATACCCAGGACTATGATGTCCGTCAAAACGTTGTTCTTCCGTAGCTTCTTCTATCAGACGCCGGGTCCTGATCTTGAAGGCATGTCTTGATATTTTGTTTCCAGTGAATTTTCGCGAGTTCTTCTTGCTCGAGGCGACTGAATATATACAATATCCATCGGGTCTTTTTTCTAACCTCTTTTACGCAGCCATCCTAAAAATGCTTCGGAACGGAAGGAAACATGCTCGCTGGACAAAAATTGTACTCCTATCAGACAATACCTCTATTCCCAACCGGCTATTCAGGACAATTACAGACCGAGAACAGACACTGCTGCCCAAACACCGAATCCTATTCTACAGTGACATCTTTTTTACAGCTTCTGGACTTTTAGTCCCATCTAGTCTGACTTGTATAAAGTCTCTTCGAGATCTCTTCTGGCAATTACAGCATAACATGCAAACCCACCAACAAGGTGATAAAGTATAAGCCACCGCAAAAACTCATCATCGTGGCCTCGCTCTTCGCCCCAGGCTTCCGTTGATAAGTCATAAGTCTAGTACCCGCAGGACTCAGCATTTTCGCACAAATCATAGCACGTAGCCGCCCAACTTACGTCAACGAACCTCCACACAGTTCTGTTTGATTCCCTGCGCACGAAAGCTGGCAACTAGTATCGGGCAGTTTTTGCGAAAGCGTGTTCAGCTGGGGCGCGCACCAGCACTCCCGCCCGTATTCCAGGCCGGCATATTGAGTGGTTCCGCAGAAGGAGAGGCACTGTTCGACGGTCATTCCGTCCGACGCTTTCTGTACAGACGCTCATCAGTCTCTAGCGCCTCTGCAAGCAAATCGCGAGCAACAACGGTATAAAGCGGGATGTAGTACCATGGGTCCTCCGGCCAATGCTCGCGAATTTCCAGTCGAGTTATCGCTGGTAGTCTCACTGTAGCAGCCAAAATAAGAGTAGGCAGGACTGCCAGGGACCACGGAGGCGGAAATGGAGCTAGAGCTGGTTGAAGGCGGAGGGGATGTCGATACCAGTGTGGAGGTTTGTGCAAAAACGGTAGGAAAGAAGAGTACAAAGAGTAAAGAAACTGAGAAGGACAGTGGCAGCATTGGCCGCTGAGGTCCCATTGTTAGAAATTATCAATACCGTGGGCACTCATACATGGGTAAAGTACCTTAGCGAAAATATAGGGTTTCCTTTAACTGTATCTATTCAGTAATGGTTCAAATTACCGTCTAAAGGCGGTATTATAGTGTATATACTGACTTACAAAGTTACAATAGCTCATTATATATGTGACAATATGATATCCGAGTATTAAAAAGGATGATACTCTTACAGTCTAGTTGAATATTCGTTTAAAGATAATACACTGATATCAAATAGAACCGTGTTGCTACGGTAGAATCTGAAGCTCCGTGTAGTTTCGAGATAATTGCTACAATACTGCCAAGCCTTATCTTCGGGTAGTCTGTATTTCAGACAACATCAACGCTTCTGTATTTTCAAGCTCAGAATCGATCGATTCAGCCAATTTCTACGCGCGAGCGCATCGCATGGAATGCATGAACATCATGCGCATGGTCACCATGGGTAGGTTGGTGCGGGGGTGGATGCAAAGTAAAGGTAAAGGTGGGTGAATACGGAGAGGCATTGCTGGAGGATGATGCAGGTATTGTTGTTCATGATACTTGATACTGTATTTTACATATGCTTATTTTCATAACTGTTCCTTTACAATGTCGTTTAGAAATTCTAAGCGTATATTTTATAATAACGTGTCATTAAGAGGACCGCCTAAAGGCGATGTAACTCGAAATTACAGTAACAATATTTTACGGTAGTACTACGGTGCTGCTACGGTAGAGCCATTTAGGGTCAGGATTGTATAATACATGTTTATTGCCTAACCAAATTAGGATAGTCAATAAACGTGTATTATACACGTTTATTGAAGCAGGTATTATACACAGGGGTATATATAAATAGCATCAATTATTTGGGTGCTTCATTGCCACCTCACCGTCGACGATGCTATTCAGAAACTCCTTCAGCACCTCATCGTTTGAAGGATTTAGCCTAGCCATAGCAACTTCCTCCTGTAGCAGTCTATCTTCCATATTCAAAAGCTCCTCCTCATCGATTTCAATGCTCTGTGTATAGCGAAGATTCTGCTGACGAGTGACTTCGAACGTCATTTGACGGTGACAGTATAAGCACTTCACTGCAGGGATGATTCGATTTGGCAGGATTATGCTCTGAAAGGTATCAATAACAGCCTGATTGCGAGATTTACCACCGCGTTGAGGCGGCATGGCTGGTGGTAGGAAGGTCTATCTATTGCTGGCGCCAGGCGACAGCGAGGTCAAACCTCCTGAGCTAAACCAGCTGGGTTTAGCTTGCTTATATAATATAAAACCAATAAACATACATGAATAAACCGCTAAGAGGTATTATACACGTTTATTGTAGAATAAACGGTTTTTTCCTGACCCTAGAGCCATTCCTCATAATTCCGCTAAGGTAGATATCTCGCTTCTCGGAAGATCGACTTCCGTCTCGGGGCGTCCCGCTCCTAATTCCCGTACAGCCGCTTGAGACGCGGAACTGTCCATGCACCTGGTCTACATAGAGGTGTCCTAGATTCTCATTGATGGGAGATGAAAGGACAGAAAAGGTGAACAGACCTGCATCTACGCTGCCATCAGGCCACAGTGAACCTTGCACGCATAATTAATCCTGATTTGGAGACATTACACTAACTGTAGGGGTATCTAATCCATGAAAAGCGACCATACACCCGCGCCGAAATTGCCATAATTGCCTCAAGGTAGGTCAACCCCTTTGCCCGAGGATGCGAAGAGAAATTCGCTACGGTCCTATGTCATCTGCTAATTTCTCTTTTGCTCGACTGCAGGCCTGTGCCAGGACATCCCTATACCTCGTTCGTCGTTGCAGTATGCCCTTTTGGCATGTCACGCATTCAGCAATAGGTGGGTCTTCCTAATAACATCACGATAAGAGGACAAAAGTACGCCCCGTAGATTTTCTATCCCAGTTTTCCTAGCCGAAGGCGAAATCGGTAGTCGTATGATTGCCTGCCCATGTACCTCTCATACCTTGGGAGCGCCTATCGCAAAGGCTGAATCGCTAAAACCGTCTTCTTGCTTCATTGTACCATTAAGGAGAGGGCAAAGCCTGGAAATAATGATATGTTGACGTTAGCGACTCTCTTCTAGGAGCGTAATAAGCGAGAGAAGGGGGGGAAATCACTGAAGAGAAGTAACAAAAGGCTGGCGATAGATTATAAATGAGATGGTAAGATGCACTTTTTGTTGGTTTTGATGTGGCCGACTTGACCGCAATTGGCGCATTTGCGCTGGGTGCCGGCGTTCTTCGGCGCTGCGGCAGCAGGAGAGGCTGGCGCACTTGTAGGATCGGCCGCACCATCTGTGTGGAGAACAGTATGTAGGCCTTTCTGCTTGTCACGAGCAAGCCGGCGATCTTTGTTGCGTTCAAGACGCGCAAGTTCTTTCTCGAGCCTTCACACCGTTCAGTACAAAGTCCGTTGCACGTCAGAAGCATAACTACCTTTGCTGGTTGCGGCGATCCTGCTCTGCATCACCCGTGGGCCTGATTTCTGATAGCCTTGCGAATATTAGTCAGGGTCTTTCAATTCAGGGAGTGGGTAATATGCATCGTGGTCTCTGCCTCTTTGGCATGTCTTCGCTTAAGGTATTGACGTATGACCCTGGGATCATGTATGGTATCTTGAATTCGCTCCAGATTGCCCGAAGTGTTGCGAATATTTCGAGTTATCCTGAGAACTTTCCCACTTTGACTATCGGTACTGAATCTACTGAATTGGCTCATCGTCTCATCGTCTCGTCGGCGTAATGTAGCAGATGTCTGCGCTTCGGATCGAGGGGTTCTTGCACCGCCGATCAAGTCATCTGGCTCCTCGATATGGTCATCCTCCATGTCAGTGTCGGATTGCTCAAGGCTCGAAGAAAGACTCTGTTTCTGGGCGTCCCAGACCCGGCGTATGGAATCTTCATACTGCTTTTGTTGTCTGGCGACATTGTAGCTATGCCCACCAAGCTCCTTCAGTTTCTTCGCATCTAGCTTGTCCTCGACACTTTCCCCCATAGCTTTGAAGCCGCCTTTCATTGACGTTTTGATGAAGCTGAACGCCTCACCGCGGCCTGACGGATCACCCTCCCCGTGCAATTGCAGCATAGCTTTTCCCTGAGCGGCATTGAGGAAATTCCTGGAGGTGAACCAGGGTGCAAGTTGCTGCTCAATGCTCTGTCCCTCTTTACCGTCTTCATCTTCCGAATCATCATCCCCTTTACTAAAACCCGCATCTTGGAGATGCTGCTGGCCAACTTGCATGGACTCCAGCAAACATACATCCTCAGGCTTGATCATGGCTCGTATGGTCTCTTCATCGGGGACTGCCTCGCCGGGTCGCATCACCCATTGCTTGTGCTCTTTAGAGAATTGCATGAACTCCTTCATTTTCTGTCGGTTTTGCATATCAGTCGTATCTATGAAGTGCTTCGTTATCTGGTCTACCCCTACACGATGAGTCTTCCCATGTCGGATAAGACGGTACGAGATCATCTTAAGGCGATTTTTGGAAGCTGTTGTGACCTTTCGAGAGTGCGGCCCAGGTACGTCAACAGAGGGAAATTCTTGCCCAACCACATGGAGATTCTCAATATTCCTCATGTAATAGGTGTGACCTTCAACTCCGGTACTATTTCGAATGACCAAAAAGTCCGAGGGCTTCGTCTGGTGTTTAAAGATTGGTGCCTTGTACATCGCATTATAGAGAGCAGGGGTGATTTGACCGGGATCGATGTGACCGAACAAAGAGAACGGGCTTTTGTCCTGCGGTAGGAGGACAGTGGTCTCTCCGATATCAAGTTTGGGGCGCGAATTATCCTCCATATCCTTCCGGCGGTAGTAATTGATTAATCGGCTTCCCATACCGAAATTCGACATCATCGTTGGGTATTCTTCTGAATACTCCAACAACAGTATACTTGAATTGTCACCCATTGAGAGATCTTTAGAGGTCCCGAAGATAGCCGGGGTGTCCTTGCCTTTCAGATGCTTTTTCTTGACAACACGCGGCTTACTGAAGATGACTTGTTCGTTGCGCATAAACTTAATAATAGGTCTGTGAAACGATCGAGCCTCCGTTTTCTCCAATTTTGTTTTGTACTGGGCGAGTTTAGTAAAGATTTCTTGCTTCGCAAACAAATGGGAGCAAATTCGAACTTACAAGAGGCCACTGTAATCTTATTGCCGGCAAGCTGTGCTCGACGCTGAGATTACCAAGTGTACTCCGAACTTTGCTTTGGTGATTCTCTTTAAGCAGATCGTATGCCTCGTCATTAGAGATATTATATCTCTGACTTATACCCTTTTGAAACGCCCCCCGTTCTCCCTTACTCAGATCTTGTCGCCTAGAACTTTTTCGATGCACAAAATCGTTACGATTGCAGTCTAATAGAAGTCGTGAATCATTAAGGTCCAGTGTCACCTTTCGCGCGATCTTTGCCGTAGCTGCCTCCGGGTCCTGGAGTGAAGGACAAGAGAAGCGTGGATAACGTAGTATACTTGCCTCAGGATCGTCCAACTTTCGCCTCTGCATGCTAATCAGTGAGCGAAGACTGCTGGGGTCTTACAGAGTACATACTTTTGCAGATAATCTATTTGGATTTTCATTTAAATCATGCTCCATGCCACTTGATGCGTTGCAATCATCCCCAGATAACCGGGTCCATTCTGGACTCTGAGTCTCTGCCGCGCTGCTGTTATCCCAATCTTCGCACACGAGCTGCAAGTCCTGCCAAGTGACTCCTGCGACTGGTTCTTGCTCAAAATCGGACTCTAGATCCATACTATGGTCACTATCCTTTCTGTCCGAGAGAGCTTGCTGTATTGTCACAAGACCCAGAGGATCTGCCCTATCTTGAGTCCTTCCGTTCGAATTGGAAGGTAGCCTGAAAGCCTTCTCTTGATCTGGAGCCAACTCAAAGTTCAATTTCGTAGGCTGCACAAGTTTTGGGCGCTTAATAGGTGTCTTGCCAACGTAGTGGGCTTTTTTCATAGGAACCAGGTTCATGAACCGTAGTATGGTATCCCGCTCAAAATCAGGCCAAAGCTGAGCCAGGAGCTGGTCACGGTTCTCGGCAGTAGCGGGCAATATCTCCATCAAACCCGGACCAAACCCTGACCCTGGCCCTGACATTGCAAAAAGCTCCTGTTGCATTTGCTGTTCCTTTGACATCGTAGGATCTTCGGAACTGAATGCTACAGGCCGGAACAGATTCTGGAGTTGGGAGTGAGATGTTTCTCGCGTCCCAAGAGCGGGTAATTCGATAAATTGTCCAGATACATCGTCTTCAAAGTCAAAGGGCATGTTCAGATCACCTGGTGTTTTTGGTAGCCGACCCTCTCTTGATTCATCCTCTACGTTAAGCGGAGAAGATGGCGCATCTCCGAATAGATCATCGAATCCATCGCCCTCGCCGTCGGGGTGCCTCTCGTTTGTCAATTCAGGTAGGCCCTCGCCTTCCGCGAAGCTCTCCAGGCCTCCAAAAGAGTCATCAACATTCGATGAATGAGCTGTAGAATGATGCTGCACGTCGTGTTCTTCCTCATCTTCGGCTAGATCATCATCTGCCAAGTCTCCAAAGTCGACTGCATCGTCCGCCTTCTCCCCAGGCTCAAGCTCACTGGTGAAGTCAATGGGGTTCTCAGGATCAAGAACCTTCTGGATCAGGATATCATCCTGCTCTTCTTGAGAATCGCCTGGGCTTGTCGCATGAGGCATGTTGCCCACACCACCTCCGTTCATTATCTAATGGTAAGAAGCTGGTAAGATGGCATCTTTTGACCTTGATTTGTGCTCAAGGGTTCTACTTAAGTTGTAGCATCTCAAGGGGTAAATAACTCGAAGTGCTATGCAAGGAAGCTTTGTGTAAGAATTCAAGTATCCTGGTCCCGCGCCTAAGCCTTAACCGCGTATTTGCCGCGACCAAGATAGAGCTAAGATGAGAAAGGTTTCAGCTGCCACATCAATAAGTATGAGGTGGAAATTATCTTGAAGCGGCTTGCACGGTTCAAATTTGGTAATCCCAGCGTTGAACAAAGATCAGCATCGGTTTTCAGGTTATAGCCTGTGCTAAAGTCTTACAAGCTACTAATGAGACTGAGCTTGATAAGGGTTCCTCCAACACCACTTGCAAGTGATAGCATTCAGCAGCCATATGTTCCCTCAACAACCTTCCTATATTAATTGTCCATGTTCACTGCGATATCCCAGGTTTGTTTGGTTGTAAAAGCACAAACTACATGCGGTTTCGTGGATAGTTTGAGTTTTGTGTCGGTGCTTGGGTCTCCTGAGGTATAACTAATCGAGTTCCCCCAAAGTATGCGCAGAGTGCCTGTTCACACTCTTGAGAGCTATACACACCAGAAGAAGATTGATTCTGCTTACCTTACTTGCACCTTCCATACAGTAATGTATCACCTCCACCTGCTTGTCTTCGCCGGCTGAATTACCCAGCTGCAAAAGATCGGACGTCCTTGGTAGGTATAGAGCGATGTCTTCCGTTACCTCCCTTAGAGGGTCCAGAAGATCCGACAACGAGTATGGCTGCATCTTGGACAGATCGAAAACAGGATCCGATCGATAGCCAGGACCTTTGTAGGTTAGATAATAGTAGGATTATGACTCCGTGCATAGTTGACCTACCACCCCATGGGGGACTGGCAAAGATAACACTGTATTCGCCAAGGTCTGCCAGCTCCCTCTTCAAGATATCGAAGCAGTCACCCTCATACCAGGATATTTTATCTTGACACCCATAGATCTCCGCATTGTGCTTAGCACAAGCCAGTACAGCGGGGTCTTTTTCAATGGCATGGATTCTCTTCCATCTGCTAGAACTAGCGAATGCAATGACATTGCCACCAACACCAGCAAAACAATCGATAAGAATGAATTTCCCTGCTGGGGCTGCGTCTGCGATATGCTGCGCTATTCTCCTTGGGAGAAATTAGTATTTATATCATAAGCTCGCATTCCGTGACGTACTGTGCGACTGGTTCCGGTGTCACACCATACCAGGCATCTTCTGTCATGCGAACGCCTTCATCGTATCTTGAAAATATGCTATAACGCTGGTGATAGTATCTAATGCTCGTCAGTAAAAGAAATACAAGAGCACATGGTTTTTAGCAACTTCTGTGTGTCCCACGAAGCATTAGCTAGGTCATTGTAGTGCTTGTTGACTTGCATATCGCTCCTTGAACCATTGACAATATGTACATATAATGTGGTTATTTATAACCCCGTCATTCAATTTTATTTTTTTATTTCTTCATTAAGTGCATGCAGCCTATGACTATGACACTGTCTAGGCGCTGTATGTATGCTAAGTTACATGTAATCTGGCCAAAGTCGCTGCTTTATATCTTTTCGTTGATCAATCACATCGATAGTTTGCGCATACAAGCGCTCTCACTCAATCCTCGTCATCGTACTTCCGTTTTTCTTTGTCTCTTCACATTCTTCACGTTCTACTCTTTCGTTTCTAATAGTCATTTTCTCGTCGCAATTCGAGTATTTTTCAAATACTCTAGTGTTGCAATTGTTTCAATCTTGATGATAAAC